>Ga0268296_1021_pt1 | contig 227353 bp, 227 predicted proteins | sample MetYM1_FD_191345 | JGI IMG/M metagenome (GOLD analysis project Ga0268296, IMG submission 191345) | Soil microbial communities from Anza Borrego Desert, Southern California, United States - Methylocaldum Y-M1 | ecosystem: Environmental > Terrestrial > Soil > Desert | place: USA: California... | reverse complement strand
AAACCATCGCGCCCTTGAGCGATGATCCCACCGTCAGCCTTCAGGCTATCGCCAGCTGACCAGCCCGGCTCTCGCCGGAGAACGCGGTAACCCGCCGCCAGCTACACCACGCCAGGGGACACGATCGAGGAATGCGGTTGAATTGGTCGGCGCACACGCATCATTGGACGCTTGAGACCGGTGCATCGGTATGGCTCATCTCCGCCGCGAAAGGCCAGACTGTCCCACCTCGTGGCGTGGACCTGCCGATTCTTCTAGGAGACGGAACGGTCCTCAAGACGTTGGTGAGTGACTCTTCAGCCTGTCGGATCGTCATAGAGCTGGACAGCGGCCACCTTCGGCGCTTGGCACCTGAGCCAGGCAAGTCTTCAAGTCCCGCCCGCTTCCCCGGTACGTGCTGGATCGTTCAGCGCCGGGTATAGAGCGGGCGATCATCGGGTGGGCTCTTGTGGTAGGTCCGCCATGGAGTCGTCACATGGGCTATCATAGGCACCATGTGGCCCGAGCTGATATCAGGACGCAGGGATTGGCACTTTCGGTACTCCAAGCTTGGTGCAGACTTCAGGCCATATTTCGAAGAATTGGATACGGTGCTGCCGATGCCAATTTTCCTTGACCGACATGATCTCTCGGGGCTGACCGCTGCCGATATCGCCGAGGCCCATCGCAAAGATTTGGAAGTGCAAGATCGATACGGCGTTCGTTTTCTAACGTACTGGTTTGATGAATCGCGCGGTACGGGCTTCTGTCTCATTGACGCACCGGATATCCGAACGGCGATGAGGGTTCATGACGAAGCTCACGGCGACGTAGCGAAAGATGTCATCGAAGTAGACCTCTCGGCGGTCCAGGCTTTTCTGGGAAGGGTGTCCGACCCGGCACCTAGCGGCGGGGCAGACGATGTCAAATTCGATTCGGCGCTGCGAGCTATCATGTTCACCGACATAGTTGGCTCTACCAGCATGACAGAGCGACTTGGCGATGCCCGTTCAGTGGAGATGGTTCGGGCTCATGACGCGCTGGTGCGCCGGGCCTTGAAGGACGAGGGAGGTCATGTGGTGAAGCATACTGGAGACGGTATCATGGCATCCTTTGCCGACGCATCTGCCTCCGTGCAATGCGCCCGCGCCATCCAGCGCGCATTTGAAGCCTTCAATCTGGCGAGCAAGGAGAAGCTTCAGGTGCGAATTGGCATCGATGTCGGCGAGCCGATTGCTGACAGCAATGACCTTTTCGGTGCGACCGTTCAACTGGCTGCTCGTTTGTGTCAGTTGGCCAAACCCGATGCCATTCTGGTGTCAAAGGCTGTGCAGGATTGCATCCAGGATCGCGTGCAAGTGTCAAGCTTGGGCGCCCACCATCTCAAAGGCTTTCAGCAGCCCATTGATGCATATGAAATCGAATGGCGTTAACATCGAAACTGCCAGCGACGTCTGCGTTTGGCCCGCGGCGCGCTGGAGGATTGTGCATCAGATATCATCAATAGGGATGAGGCAGATCGTTTTGCCGGTTTCGTCAACGACTGAGACGGAGCAGCCGCGGCCTGCCAATTCCGGCCGTGTCGCGCGCAACGAGCGAGCTAGTTCGATTGCCTCAATCTGAGCTGAGGTGTTGTCTGCCAGATCGTGAACGCCGTGATCCGAGACAATCCTGGTATCCGTGAGCTTGAAGTGGAAGTTGGGCATCCTGTGTGATTAGCAAATAGCTTGCCAGAACCCCCGCGCGCCTGGATTGCACAAAAAGAATGCGCTCGAATGCAGGAACGTCAAACTGCCGACGACGATCTCTTCTGGAGAGATCGCCATCCGCCGCTCGCCGCGGCGTCTGTAGCAGATAGCCAAGGTCGATCAGACCCGCTTCTTTGCGCTCGCGAGGGATAGCCAAAGATGGCGGTCTCGTTTGTATTCGTCTTGCAACTGAGCGAACGATGTCTTTGATGTTCGAAGGGTTGTCTCTTAGTGTAGGCGGATGAGGCGTCGAGAGTTCAGGTGCCCTCGGCGCGAGGGATGGCCACGCCTTGTGAAAAACAATCCGCGGCCATATGGGTCCGAGTGCCTCTACGAATGCAGATGCGACGCTCAGATATGGGACCATGCGTTGAACGACGGAGCAAGTTAGATTTAGGCGGCATTCCGGCCGAGCTGAACGAACTTGGTTGTCTCATGGGCAGACACAGCCCGGCTAAAAAGATAACCCTGCGCCTGCTCGCAGCCTTGCTCTAGCAGCACTTCAGCTTGATGAACTTGCTCAACGCCCTCTGCGGTCACAGCTAACCCCAATCCACGGCCCAGCCCTAATAGGGCACGAACGAAGTTTGGCGCATCCGCGACGTCGCTGATGAAGCTTCGGTCAATTTTGATCCGGTCGACTTGGAAGTTGCGCAGGTGGTAAAGGCTGGAATAGCCGGTCCCGAAATCGTCCAGCGCAACTCTCACGCCGGCGTCCCGAAGCGTTCCGAGTACCGCCTGCGCCCCCTCGAGATCCTGCACCAATGCAGATTCGGTGAGCTCAATCTCCAGGCGTTGCGGAGCAAGCCCCATTTCTCCCAGAACACGCAACGCTTTGAGCCCGAATGTGCGGTCTTTCAGCTGGTGTAAGGAGATGTTGAAGGAAAGATAGACGTCCGCCGGCCATGACGTCGCTGTTTTGGCGGCCTCGCGTAGAAGGTCGATAGACAATTTATCGATCAAACCACACGACTCCGCTACTGGAATGAAGCGGTCTGGCGTAATTTCGCCGCGATCAGGGTGGAACCACCGCGCAAGCGCCTCAAATCCGGTAACTCTGTTGGTTCGCAGATCCACGATTGGCTGATAGAATGGATGGATCTGTCCATTGAGCGCGGCGACGCGTAAGTCACGTTCGATCTGATCTCGCTCCAGCAGTCGCGCGTCCATCTCTTCATCATAGAAGCGCATTGCCGAGCGGTGCTCTGCTTTTGCCCTGTAGAGTGCGACGTCGGCACGTCGCACCACTTCTGCTGGTTCGTCTCTCCTGTCATGAAAGAGCGAGATGCCGATCCCAATACCGATCTTGTGCTCGATATTGCCAATTCGCAGGGGAGCTTCGATCTCGGCTATGATTCGACGCGCGATGCTCGTTGCTTGTTCGGCACTGCTAAGCTGCCGCGCAAGAATGGCGAACTCATCCCCGCCGAATCTGACGACCAGATCACCCTGTCGCACGGCCGCATTCAATCTGAGGGCCACTTGCTGAAGGACATCATCGCCAACATGATGTCCGTACACGTCGTTGATGCGCTTGAAGCCGTTCAGATCCAGCAAGAATACTGCATGAATCGCTTCCGCGCTCGGCGGAGCCGCAATGGCACTTTTCAGATCCTTGTCGAACTGGCGGCGATTGGGAAGGCCAGTGAGGAGGTCTAGATGCGCCAGCTCCCGAGCTCGGCGCTCCGCCTTCGCGCGTCGGATCATCTCGCGCCGCTGTGCGGCAAACAGACGCCAACATAGACCGAAGCAAACCACGAGACCAACAGCGAGAGCCTCATCAAACTGGACTAATGCCGTGGTCATCTGTGCTTCGCCGGTAAACACCTCGAAGTTCACGACTATGCCGAGGCCAATGAAAGCCAAAGCGAGGAGAAAGATCCCATCCTGCAGAAGGTATCTGTACACTCGAACCATTGCGATTACGCCCTTCATCCCAGGCTTCAAAAACTTTTCCTACCCGCAATTGAGCTGGCGATGCAGCCGAAGCGTAAGGAGAACCGTCAAACAGGGTCGAGTAAAGCCGGGCAAATACGGCCCGCGACTGGGATGGTTAGCAATGAGTTGAACGATCACTCCCGTATGTTTGCGATCGTCCAGGCCACAACGCGCGCGATTCTGAACGGCGGGCCGGCTGAGGTGGACAGGCCCCACGAGCTCGATAGGATGGCCAGCCGGCCGGGCCGTCCCAGTGGTGCCGGTCAGTGGCCGCCGCCATGCACACTCCCGTATCCCGTGGCGGCGGCCTCGCCACGGAGCGCCATGCGATACAATGCGAGACACCATCGTGTCTCGGAACTGAAAGACCGGCGTGAGGCACTGGCCGACAGGCCAGTGCCCGGATGTGAAGAGTAAGTTTGGACGGTTGAGGCTGACGGAGTGCGGGAGCTCTACCAGAGCCCTTCCGAAACGGTCTCGCCAAGCTTGGTATCCGTCTCGCGACCGATAGGCGCATCTAACGACCAAGGCGAGTCTATCCCGCCGTAAGCCTGCGTGGGGTTCTGCCTGTAAAACTCTGAGACAAATTCCTTCATCCGCTCTTTGGTGCGCCTAATGCCGAACGGCTTTTTCCGGAAGGTTCGGCGCTTGTGCGCCTCGATCACCAACCCGACGATCTCGTCCTTATGATCTCGCGGCAGATGCTGCGGGATCAGTGCCAAGATCCATTCGTATTGTTGACGACCGTTCTTCGCAACTTTGCGCCTGAGCATCCGCTTACGGGCGCCTGACGCCCACTCGCGGCAAATGGCATCGAACTCTGGGTCGCGACGCCGAGTGCGATAGAATGCGTTCATATCGACTAGCTTTCTCATGGCCCAGTACGTTAGGCCGCGTCTCATGGCCTCGATAACCTTTGCCCTCTGCGCGGGACTTAGCGATGGCCCCCTAGTGGTAAGCTGCTCGATCTTGCAGGCTTTGCATTCGCGACCCAGCTTCCTGAGCAGCGTATTTTCAGGCGTGAACTCGTGCCCGCGCTTGCAGTGCGTCATTGCGCGCTTGCGGAAAACTCCTAACTTCTCGAGCTTACTCACCTTGCCCGCCTCGGCGTTGCGCTCCACCAGCGCTTTGGCTTTCGCCGCCCATTCCGGAAACAGCTTGCAGTGAGAATGCCAACCGTCATAGGAGGCCCCGGGCATCAACGCGTCCTTCAACGGCAGGCCACTCTCAAGGCGAGCCATGACGGTGTCAGCGTTTGCCATTCCCTTGGGCTCGCTCGGGGAGCGGCCCCTGCGCGACGCGTAGACATTGGAGAGAAACTGCTCACCGCTCTTTGACGGTGCAGCACTCGCACACTGAGCGCTTGTTTGCTGTTCGATGTTCATAGCCAAGCCTTTCTCATTGGGTGATGCCGGCAGAAGCGCCGGCGGCTGATTGACCGCCTGAGTCGGGGCTTACCGACGGCACGCCGCGCCATCAGAAAAGCGCAGTCCCGTAGGCTCGTGATGAGTCTTAAAGCCGGTGAGCCGCAACGGGGACGCCTCGCGGCGCCCCCGTGTCAGCCGAGCCGCCGGCCGGCTTAGACACGCTTGGCTTTCTTCACAGGATGGGCATCCAGAAATGCCATATCTTCGCTGATAGCCTGCCGAGCGCGTTCCTCGCTCAGCCCGGAATATTTGAACCGGTTCTGGCCGAGCTGTCTCCGCTTCCACTCGACATCGGACAATCTTGAAGCCGGGCGCAGCATTTGCTCTGCGATGGCGGCGCGAAATCTCGTCGCGAGCAGCCTTGTCGTAGTTCGGATGATGGCGGGCCTCCGGCCCTTTCCAGTAATGCATGCAGCCTATAGCGTGCTCCATGTCGAGTGCTGCCCGATAGTAGCCCACCCGCAGCATTCCGATGTGCCATGACCTTCTACGCTCTTGGCGCAGAAAGAGGTTTCGCGCGCTCTCCGTAGTGTATTCTCGGATCTGAGCGCTCCGAGGGACATAGACGGTATCGTTGCACGAGATGGTCGGCAGCGCCGGGCGCGTCGGGCGGAATGCAATGACGTTGCTGATTGCACTCTGCTCATTTTGGGAGTTGGCTTCCATTGCCATCGTGAAAATCCTATCCGGGTTGAAAATCGGTGGTGAAGCCGACGCGGGCGCCGCAATCGTCCGCGTCGGTACTGGCTTTGCTGGCGTCATCCTGCTGTCATGTGGTGGGGTGAAGTGCGCGGGCCGAGCGGATGGTTCCGCCCTCGCTCAGCCGTCGCGAGTCATGGCAGGCCGATTACTTCACCTCATCTCTGGCTTGCCAGCCGAACAGTTCCGGCCAAAGGGGATCGAAGTGATCGCAGAGCGACTGGAACGCTTCCTGCGCTGCGCTGGCGATCAGTTGGACATGCAAGCGCGGCCAAACCGCAGTTGCTTGAACCTGGGGCGTCCAATGGCTCGACATGAAGCCCTTACGGACGCTCTCGATTGTCTCGTGATAAAATTCCTCGCACTGGCCAACGGTGCCAAAGCGCAACGCCAGCATGCCGATCGTGCGTTGCTGCTCCGGTGAGAGCCGGTCCCATGCTGCGCCCGCGTCGAAGGTTGCCAGTTCATCAAAGGTCGGCAAGCGGTCAGAGAGCGGAATTGCGGACGTGTCCTGTGTGGCTGGTACGGTAGTCATATTCGAGGTCTCCCGTTGAACATTGATCGTCGTGCCCGCGCCCCACAGGGCGAGTCGGCGACGACCACTCTTTTCCAGCAGGACTTCAACTTTGCCCCTAGGCGTGCGGCTACCTCTCTCCACAGCAATCACGGTTTCACCGGAGCTGATGACGTCGCCTTTGAGGAGCAGGCGAGCTGGAACGCGAACGCGGAAGGTATTGGTGACAGGGGAAAGCATCGGTCTACTTCTCCACGATTTTGGAGCCGGCCTTGCGGACGAGCTCGATGCGGGCTTTGGCCTTGTCGACCCAAGCACCCTTTGAGCGCTTGACCTGCACGCCATTCCAGACGTGAGCGAGGTCCGGGTTTCCGGTCTCCGTGACGCGGTAGAATTGGTTGGCGGTGGTCTCGATGATCATGGGGGCCTCCTCAGGCCCAGCGCTGAGCGGGCAGCTCGAAGGCCGGCGCCATGTCAGTCCGCGCAACGCGGGCCTCAGCGAAGCCGCTGCGCATCTGCAGGCCGAGGTAATAGCTGTAGGGGCGGTTCACGTGATGGGCGCGACCGCGGCAGGACAGTTCATCGGCATAGTCGGCCTTCGCGCGGGCGTGGGCCTCGATCATGATCTTGGAGCGGAGCGCGTTGGCCGACGATCGCGGCTTGGCAACCAAAAAGGGCTCACGAACCATGACGATGGTTGAAGGCATAGCTTCGCCGTTCACCGTGGAGGTGCTGTTGCTCATCTGGGTTGCTCGTTGACCTGTTATCTGATACTAAAAGTATCTCACAAGGACGAAGCCTATTTCAATACTAAAAGTATCAATTCGGCAGATTAAAGCGGCCAGGGCTTTGCTCGGCTGGTCGCAGGATGATCTAGCCAATCAGTCAGGCGTATCGGTTCCGACCGTCAAGAGATTGGAAGCTGCGGATGGTGACGTTGGCGGCAGGGCCGAGACCGGTGACGCGCTTGTGGCTGCCCTCGAAAAGGCCGGCGTCGAGTTCATCCCGGAGAACGGTGGCGGTGCTGGGGTCAGGCTCAAAAGGCGATCCGGCAAACGCCGCACAACAGGCGCCGAATCCTAAGTTGAAATGTTGAGCCGCGTCTTGCCCTCGCTCGAAAGTTGCGCTTGGATATCCCGATTTCGGGGGGAGATGCGTACTTTAATCCTTGCGGCGTTTTGCGCTGTGTTGGTTGGCTGTGCCGCCGCACCAAAGATGCTTTGGCTTCGCGCAGATGGTCAGCGCGCAATCGACAATCCATCTCTTCAGACCCAATTCGAGCTGGATAGCACCGCCTGTTTGGGAGAGCGCAATAAGGCTAGCCTATCGGGTGTAACCGTTGCTGGAGGCGGGATGGCCGGCATAGCGGCGGCGACGGAACGATCGGCTGCCGCAGATACGGTGCAGCGCGGGTGCATGGCGGAGAAGGGCTATTTGTTGGTCCAGGAAGATCAAGCGCCGGCTAAGCAGGCTGAACTTGCGGCAATAGCCGGACAGAGGAAGCAGCAAGAAGCGGCGACAGGCCTAACAGCGACAAAACCACGAAAGCCATCATCGACGGGACCCTCCAGCTAGCGGAGTGGTAAAATGTCCAAAGTGGATTTTGATCCTGCTGGTATCACTGTTTTGGCCATTCGCTGCATTCAGCGAAGAGGACACGAACAGCGCCAATTTTTGGCAGCCCAAGTGCAGGGCAGCGGTCCTTCAGCGTTCCACTGACTTCTTCGGCGGAGCCTGTATGGGGATGGCATTAATGCTGAAGCAGTTCGGAAAGTATTATCAGGAGCCGCTGAGGGTTTGCGTACCGGACAGCGCTACGATCATCCTGGTGATTACGCGATGGATCGACAACAACCCATCGCAAATGCATCAGAGCTACGCGACTCTTGCTTTGGTTGCGAGCAAGGCGGCGTGGCCGTGCGCGCACCGATAGGCAGAGGCACCCCATTCGCACCGTCGGCTTTTTGTACCGACCCGAACAATATTCGGCGACGCTCACATTCCCGTTATCGATTTTTGGCAGTGCAAAAGGAGCACCGCCAAACCGATATAGGGCACAAGTAGGGGCACGAATTTTCCATTTTTGGAATCATTATTGAAATCAGTTGCTTAGGTGCTGAACTTGGCGGAGAGAGTGGGAGTCAAACCCACGATTCACGGCAAGGTGCCCAATTCCAATACAGCCGGCGGCTGTCCTGCGGGTAGTCGGTATACGGAAAGGCCGGACAAGCCGAGACCGATGGAAATAGTGCCGTTATGTCACTCGACACAAGCTAGTTGAGGACCATCTGCGCAGCCAGCAACAAGCTATCAGTACCGTCGTGTTTTCCGCACTCGGTAAGTTGTGCACAGAACAGGGAGCTCTGATCGATTGGCTCGGTCATCGGGCGAGCCGAAGAGCTGTGAGCAAATTCCGATCGAAGCAAAACAATCTCGGCGAGGAGCAAGAAAGCTTTCGGCGGGCAGCGTGACCTCAATCCAGTCGGCTCGGGTTCCAAGGGCTTCTGTCCAGGCACACGTCGGGGGTTCGAGTCACTGGAGCGCTACCGCCTTTCCTCGCCAAAGCGGAGGTTGGCGAGAAGCTTCAGAAGATTGGCGGCGCGCTGGGCTTGATCGTGGGTGGCGCCGTTCTGGTGATCCCGGCGATCGTGATGGCGCTTTTTGCTCTGTCCGCCGCATTGATCTCGGCGGGATGGTCGCAGCCCGTCTCTTATCTGACTTCGGCAATCATCGCGGGGCGATCGCCGCCGTGCTGGTCGCAATCGGCATCAAGCGGCTTGATGCGCGTCAGCTGGCCCCCCAGGAAACGATCGGCCAACTCGAAAAGGACAAGGAAACCGTGAAGGGAATGTAAGCGTCGTTCTCAGGCCACGGCTTTGAGGGATTGCGCGCGATAGGCCCAGGGCAGCAGCTGATCGATCTCGCTATTCGGATGACCATTGACGATCCTGGTAAGAGCGTCGGTAAGGCAGGTAAGCGGATCGACGTCGTTCAACTTACAGGTTTCGACCAGAGAGGCGATGATGGCCCAGTGCTGGGCGCCGCCGTCGGAGCCTGCGAACAGTGCATTCTTCCGGTTCAGCGTAATCGGGCGGATGGATCGCTCGACGGCGTTGTTGTCGAGCTCGATGCGGCCATCATCGATGAAGCGCGTCAGCCCCTCCCAGCGTGAGAGCGCATAACGGACGGCGTCGGCCAGCTTGCCCTTTTGACTGATCAGCGCCAGCTTGGCGCGGAGCCACCGCTCGAAGGCTTCCGCCAGCGGCCGGCTTTTCTGTTGTCGAGCAAGACGACGCTCCTCCGCGCTGCGGCCGCGGATGTCTTTCTCGATGGCATAGAACTCGGCAATATGCTTGAGCGCCTCGCTCGCAATGGGCGCGGGACCGGGGGTGGCCAGTTCGTAGAAGTTACGCCGCATGTGCGACCAGCAGAATGCAAGCTGAACGTTGCCACGCTCGGCGAGCCTGCTATAGCCAGCATAGCCATCAACCTGGAGGATCCCCTTGAAGCCTGCCAGATGGGCGATTGGTCGGTCGGCTTTGCGATCGGGGGCATAGACGTAGGCGACGCCCGGCGGATCGACGCCGCCCCATGGCCGATCGTCCGCCGCATAGGCCCAGAGCTGACCGGTCTTGGTGCGCCCACGGCCGGGATCGAGCACTGGCATCGTCGTCTCGTCGGCGAACAGCTTTGGCCGTTGCCTGAGCTTGCCGAGGAGGCGCTCATGCAGGGGACGCAGATGGAAGGCTGCCTGTCCTACCCAGTCCGCCAACGTCGAACGATCGAGCTCAATGCCCTGGCGGGCGTAAATCTGCGCCTGCCGGTAGAGCGGCAGGTGATCGGCATATTTGGAGACCAGGACCTGGGCGACCGTGGCTTCGGTAGGCAACCCGCCCTCGATCAGCCTGGCCGGGGCCGCCGCCTGCATGACGCCGTCCTCGCAAGCCCGGCAGGCGTATTTGGGACGCCGGGTGACGAGAATCCGGAACTGCGCCGGGACCAGGTCCAGCCGCTCGCTTCTATCCTCGCCAATCCGATGCAACTCGCCCTGGCAACAGGGGCAGAACTTATTGTCGATATCGACGACGACCTCGATCCGCGGCAGGTGCGCCGGCAGGGCACCACGGTTGCCGCGGCGCTTGCGACCCCGCGCCTCAGGGCCTTCGGGTGCACTGACGTCATGTGCTGTCTCGCTGTACGCGGCGACCTGCTCGACGTCTTCCAGGCCCAGCAACATCTGATCTTCGGGCAACGTCTCTGCCCGCCGGCCAAACCGATGCCGTTGCAATTCCTTGATGATCTGACGCAGCCGCTCGCTCTCGCATCGCTCGGCGAGCAGCATCGCTTTTAGCGTCTCGGGATCGTCAGGCAGGGCTTCGTTCACACCCAATTCAGAGCATATTCGCCGTCATCTGGCGACGCGCTCGACGCCCCTGATTCACTTCGCCGCGGCGCTACCAACGACTATCCGGCTTGCGTTGGCGCCGGCGTCTCCCGTACCTCGTGGACACGCCGCCAGTCGAGCCCTTCCAACAGTGCCGACAATTGCGCCGCCGACAGACGCATTACGCCGTCCTCGATTTTTGGCCAGCGGAAGATCCCATCCTCGAGCCGTTTGGCGAACAGGCACAGACCCGTTCCGTCCCAGAACACCAGTTTGATCCGGTCAGCCCGCTTGGCCCGGAACACATAGACAGCACCCGAGAATGGGTCAGCCCCCATGCTCTCGCGCACCAAGGTCGCAAGCCCCTCCATTCCCTTGCGGAAGTCTACCGGCTTGGTCGCCACCATCACCCGGACCGCACCCGACGGACCGATCACCGACTCGCCTTCAGCGCCTGGACGATCTACGCGATCATCGTTGGGTCCGCACCACGACCGGCCCGGATCGTGATGCCGTCGACTTCGATTTCGATGATCCCGCTATCTGCCTTGCGCACCACTTTGCGCTCCGGGCGAGCAGCGGGCGCCGGCACCACGGCGTCCACCAACGCCGGCACAAACTGAACTTCGTCCTCTTCGGAATGACCGCCTGCCGCTTCTCGCAATTGGCGGCGCCAACCAAACAATTGCTGAGGCGACAATCCATGCCGTCGGGCCACCGAACACACCGAGTCGCCACTCGTCACGATCTCCGCGACGATCCGTGCCTTGTCCTCGTCGCTCCACTTCCGCCGACGACCGGCTCCAGTGAAGACTTCAAGCCGCCGTACCGGCTCCGTGATAGCAGTATGCACTGTGTCCATTCTAAGCTTAACGGTCGAAACCGATCCGCAGACTCGCAGATCACACCGTCATCCGGTAGGTGGCCGCTGAACAGCGCCTACAAGGGAATGGTGCGATGAGCAGCACAAAAATCAGCTTTATGGACAGTTTGGTGACCGCCGCCCGGGAAAACCCGCTTGCCGCCGCGCTCATCAGAGGTGGCGCGCTCTGGTTGCTGACCGGCGATCAGACGCTGAAGAGTGCGGCGCGTTCGGCTGCCGACGCTATCGCACCCGTCGCCGAGGCCGGGTCGCGTGGTGTGAGGTCGGCGGCGTCTGCGATCAAGCAGACCGTAGCGCGTCCGACCGCGCCTGAAATGGACGACGACTCGCACGGCGTCGGAGAAGCGTTTCGCGGCGCAAAAGCTGCCGCTTCCGACGCGGTCTCGGGAACTGCCGAGAGCATCCGCGATCGCTTCGACGAGGGCGTCGCCTTCGCGCAGGAGCAATTCGGCAAGCTCGGCAATTCTTTCCCGGATCAAGAAGCGATCGACAGCGCGAAATCGTCACTCACCGATATGCTTGAACGGTAACCCCTCGTCCTCGGTGTCGTAGGGGTCGCGATCGGTGCAGCCGTTGCAGGCGCGTTCCGCGCGTCCCAGCTCGAAAACAGATATATCGGCGACGTCAGCGACGATGTGAAGGCCGACCTGAATCGGCGCGCCGGGGCGGTCTCGCAGGCCCTGCGCGAAGCCTCGGATACGGTCGTCGCAGAAATCAGCGACACCGGCGCAGAAGTTGTTGATAGGTCAAGCAAGCCGGCATGGACGCTGCAACGGCTGCCCGTGTGGACGTGAAGTTTCCTTGAGACGAAGGCGAGGGGCACGCTCGCCGTCAATGGCGCGCCCCTTCGCTCGCTGGGATGTTGGCACCGGCTCGCACGCACGTAGCTACGGACGGGCCTGCTGCTCTTCAGATCGCGCGCCGCTGTCGTCCGGCGAACAGACCATACACAAAGAGGACGATGATGGCGCCGACGACCGCGCCGACCAGCCCGGCCCCCTCTCCGGGACGGTACCAGCCTAGGACTTGGCCAAGGTAAGTGGCAACGAAGGCACCGACGATGCCCAGGATCGTCGTGAGGATGAACCCGGAGGGTTCATTGTCACCCGGCATGATGAATTTCGCGATGACGCCGGCGATGAAGCCGATAACGATCGTCCAAATAATGCTCATTCTCCACTCCTTCTGATCAATCAATGGCGACAATGACAAGGCCGTCAGCTCGGTAAACGCCCCTCCGGCGTGTACTTGTCGACCGCCTGCGGCAGCTCGCGCGACAACCTCGCGAGAATTTCCTGTTGCGAAAGCCCGGTCTCCTTCTCGAGCTTGTCGAGCACGTCGGGCCCGATCGCTTCCCGCAATTGCGGGGGCGAGATATCTTTGTTCGGCCCCGAGCTGACCCACGACCGGGCCGCATTGCCGTGGCCGTTTTCGTTGAATTTCTCCAGAAGCTCGCCAATTCCTCCCTGCAACAGTCCTCCAACACCTGCCCCGCTCAGCATGCCCGTCAGATTTCCGAGCAGGCCCCCGAGCGGTTGCTGGGCGCTGGCCGGTTCGAGGGATCCGGCCCCCGGGCCTCTGAGCAACTCCGCCAGCTTGTCCCGATTCTGATACCCCGCGATTGCGAGCAGTCCGAGAAGTGCGGTCATCGACGGCATTCCGCGGCTCATCGTGTTACTCCTTGGTAGCGCTAAACAGGTCTCGGTAGCGCTAAACAGGTCGAACTCGGCCAGTCGGGTTCTGTTCCTGAAGCTTGCCTTTCAGCTTGCCGAATCCGGCCCGGGACATTTGGAAACGGGCGCAATGAGCAGCCCATCAAGCTGGAGTGGACCGGCCTAATCCCAAAATGGAACGGCCGGGCGGGCGATCATCAGCCAGAAGGTCATCAGCACGGCTGCAAACGCCGGAAAGCCGAAGGTGAACCACCACCAGAAGAGATGGTGATACCGGGCGGGCAGCTCGCTGTTGCTGGCGACCGCTGCGACGGCGAGATCGCGCATCTGCATCTGCATCCAGACCACCGGCAGCCAGAAAGCGCCGGTCACGAGATACAGTGCAATCGACGCCGCCACCCAGCCCTCGCCGAGGGAGTACCCGCTCGACCAGGCGAGCCATGTCCCCGTGATCGGCTGCAGGATCACGGCACTCGCCGTGAACAGGAAGTCGGCCAGCACGACTGTCCGCGCGACGCCCGCGATCTCGCGCGGGTCGCCGCGCAGATGTGCCACCAGCATGAAGAAGGCGATCCCGGCCCCGGTGCCGAGCAGCACGGCGGCACCGATGATGTGCGCCATCTTCACGAGGAAGTAGAGCATCAGCGATCCTCGCGGATCGCCATGGCGACCAGGTTGAGCATGATCACCGGCCAGATCTTCAGCATCGGGCCGAGCGGATCGGCCCACAGCCGCGGCACCAGGACGGTGCCGATCACGGCATAGGTGAGCGAGATGATCAGTGCTGCCCAGAGCCCGTAGCGGCTCAGAGGCCGCGAGAGGATGGCAAGGCCGATGACGAGGTCGGCGAGCGCGCCTGCGGTGACGACGACCGCCGCGACGTTGCCCTGCAGCCCGCCTTCCAGCAGCAACGACATGCCAATGTTCCAGCCCGCGCTGAGCGAGATGATGCCTGTGGCGATCCAGAACGCGCCGAAGATGCCGAAGATCAATGGCTTGAGCGCATACAGCCGTGCAAACCAGCGCTCCTGTACCGACGCAGGCTCGCGCGCGAGCGCGGCTTCGAGATCGCGCGGTGGAGTGCCGGTCAACCGACGCCAGGGCTCGGGATCGCCGGTCGCTCCGCGGCGCATTTCCGCTTGTGCCGTCGTGTTGACGGGCGTTAGCCATCTCAGCATCTGCGCAACGTCTCCCGCCCGGTAAGCGGCTGAAGCCACCCAGGAGGGCAGTTGCAGGCGGTACGCCGGCCTCCAGCGCAGCCAGGCCCGAAACAGCGCGACCGCGTCGCTGAAGGCGATCTGCCGCGGGCCGGCCAGATCGATGGCGACGCGCGAAGGCGCGCCGGGCTGCAGGAAGAAGAGGACGGTCTCGACGACGTCGTCGAGATGCACCGGTTGAATCGCCGCCGTGTCGGGCATGACCGGAAGAACCGGCAGGGCCGCCAGCCCGCGCAACAGCGCGCTGCCGCCATAGGCGGCGCGACCAACCACGACGGAGGGTCGCAGGACGACCCAATCGAGGTCGCGCGCCATCAAGGCGGCTTCGCCCTCCCGCTTGGTGCGAGAAAAATCACTGGGGGCATCGACATTGCTGCCGATGGCCGAGAACAGGACGACGCGGCGGACGCCTGCGCTTTCGCAGGCGCTGTAGAGCGCCGCGCTTCCGGCGACATGAACGCCCCGCATGTCCTGTCCCTGCAAGGCGCCCGCCGCATTGATTACGGCATCGATTCCGGCAAGAAGGCCCGTCCATTTCGACACGTCCGTAGCCCGGGCGACGTCGAGCGTGATGTGGCGCTGATCGCTCGCCGCCGCCGGATGACGCGACACCAGGATGCAATGATGTCCTGCCGCGGACAGCTTGGCGTGGATGGCCGACCCGATGAGCCCTGTACCCCCAACCAGAAGGATGCGCATTCAATCGTCCTCCATGGCAGCCTTGGCGACCAGAACTCTGCGAACGACAAAGCAACGCAGACACAATCGTTCCTCGGAGTGGAACAGGAGGCTCGTTCCTTAACACAAGTGGTAGCGGCCAACCGTGGATGTAGAAACGCAATGCGAAAGTCTCAAATGATAACGCCCGCTCTACGGTCGTGTGATTGAGGTGAGACATCAGATGGGACAGTGGACATATTGAGATGCTCGGAGGGAATGTTCTTTCGCCTGAAGAATTGTCGTTACTTGGAGCGATCTACGATCTGGTCGTCGACTCTCTTCCGAGCCGAATGCGCACGCCTCGCAACAGGCGTCAGGTTGCGCTCAATCTGCTTTGTCTCAGTCTGCGCGGTGAGCGCGATCCGCTGGAGCTGGAGCTTGGCGCGGCTGCCGGTTTGACCTGCTGAGTGTAGGCTACATTACACGGGCGTATTGAATCTCTGCTTCGTTGGCGTCGCATACGCGCCGAGCGGCGAAACAAGCGGCGGCTCGGTGCAGATTACGTCACTTCACTGAAAGCGGCTGTGCATGCGTGCTTAGCTGAAGCCCAGAAGGGGTCTCGACCGGCAGCCTTGGCGCGAGGCACCTCTTCAGCCAGGCGAACCGAACGGTAGCTCACCCGCCTTGTGCCGCTCCAACCGTGTCGGCGACCCGCGCCCCACGTGGTCCGGTCCGCCCAGTCGCGTCCGCCGGTCGCCGGGATGGCCATGTCGCTCTTGAGGTCCGCCATGACGGCAAAACGGTCGGGGTAGGCCACGAGGATCTTCAGGACCGTAACCTGGAAGTTCACGCCCCACTTCGGATCAGATCAGCGCCACATCGTGGGCGCGCGCGACAAGGCTTCCCGGCCAACCCGCCTAAGCCCCTCGCGAGAAACTTCGCCTCTGGATGCTGCTTCCAGAATCTTCGATGCGACGTGAGCGCGTGCACCAATCTCGCGCTGCGAGACGCTTTCGCGTACTCCATTGAGGACCGCGCGCAAAACCGCGGTCGTTGCCGTGTCGAACATGAGATGCCCCCAATCAGGGAAAGTCGCATTCTAGTCGAGTTTGCCGGTCTGAGGTTCAGGCATGTTAGAATGCGTCGGATCTAGAGGGGGGCTCTGGCGCCAGATGCCAGTTCTCGCCGGGTTGCAGCGAGGCGCAACAGGTGGCCCGACTCCGATGTGCTTCGAGCCAGTGATAAGCGGCCGGTGACCCAGAGCCAGGATTGTCGATTGAGATGAAGATCCCACCAGCCTCGCAGCAAGATTCCCTACGTCCGGTCCAAGGTGCTCTGGAGGGTCTTGATCAGATATTCGGACCTCCACGATTTCCCGACATTGGCTGCATCGCGCAATAATGGGACGCCTTTGAGATCGGCAGTCACGTAGCCGCTGGCAAGAACGAAGGGTACGGACATCGCCTTGAGCACTTCGGCTACCGGGGTGACCCAATCCCCGGCAAGGTTGACGTCGAGGATGGCCGCATCGGGCCGCTCTCAACTGGTTTTCGAGTTCCAGTGCGATGAGGTACTCATCTTCGACAACCAGGATTTGGGGAGCGTCGTGCAATTGGGCCTCAGGGTTCAAGCCTCCACAGGCGCGGTGATGTACACCCTCAAACCGGCTGGCTCATACTTCAGTTCCACGGAGCCGCGTAGGTCCTGCGTGGCGCTGAGTTCGATCAGCTTGGAGCCGAAGCCGGAGCGAGTTGGCTGCGTGACGGGTGGGCCGTTCTCCTCTCGCCAGTCGATGTGCAGCAAGGATTTGCCCTGATCGTCCGAGGTGCGCCAGCTGAGGTGTATCAGCCCTCCGGGCTTGGAGAGAGCACCATATTTGAAGGCATTGGTGACGAGTTCATGCAGAATGAGGCTCATCGGCACGACCTGCCGTGGTCTGAGCCGAACTGCTGGCCCCGCCACCAGCCGGCATTGCTCCGGGCTCGCGACCTTCAACGACTGCTCCACCAGAACACTCAGATCGGTCTCGGTGCCGCCGGCCAGCCCGAGGGTCTCGGCTTCGGACACAGTTTGGAGCCGTCCCAAGAAAGCATCGCGTAACTCCTTGGCTGACCGGCCTTCCACATCGGTCTGATTGGCCAGAGAGCGAATGATCCCGAGCAGGTTCTTCATCCGTATGGCGCGTTTCGGCGAGGAGAATGTCTTTTTGGGCCTCGCTGTGCCGCCTTTCGGTCACGTCCTCGAACAGGATGAGGATGCTCGTGCTGTTATTGTCAGGGTGAACGAGGCGACGCGCACTGACCAGCATTGTACGCGGACCGATCGTCGGGAAATCGGCAGTCACCTCATAACCAACGATAGCGGTAGTCCGGGGTATGATCTCGCCCACAAGGCGCTTCAGCTCGGGTATGTCCCACTGACCGTCGCCAAGGCTGAATAGACTGCGTCCGACGGTGTCATCCCGAGCCACCCTGAAGGTTTCGTAGAACCCACGATTTGCGGTGAGGACACAACCGCCCTGGTCAAGCACAAGGAGGGGCTCTTCAAGTGTGTCAACGATCCCCTGCGCCTGGACGTGCTCGCTGCGCAGAAGCCGGTACAAGTCTTCAAGGTTCATCTGACCGGTCGCACCTCGGGAGTTTCCACTAGGCTAGTATGGCGAGCAGTCGTTCACAAACGGAATTAGGTTAGTCGCTTGGCCAGGGTTTGAGAGACATATGTCCACTTTGGTACATAGGAACTCGCCTTTGCAGAGGTGGGTCGTGTCCGAAACTAGGGAATCTGAGCCGTCGTCGCCTCTGCCCCCGCAGCTGGGCCGCCATGTCCGAAGTGCAAAATGCCTTCTCGCTACACGATGTCTATCCTGGACGTGAAGCGCGACGGCCTAGTGCCAATCTATCGACCCTATGGCTGTCGCGAGGAAGTTTGGGCCCTGCCAAGCCCACCGTAGGAACGCTTTGAACCCGCGTTTGTTTGGCGCCCACGATGACGGCCGCGGACTACTTGGCGCATGCTGACCGCTTCGCCCGAGCTGCGAATGCCGCTCGCGACCCAGTCGCACGGTCCCAACTCGAAGCTCTGGCTAGCAGCTACTCCGTTCTCGCCAAAAGCACTGCCGTTCTAGATCGAGCGGGGAAGACGCTGCGGGCGCTGGAGCAGCAGCGCCGGAGTGGGTAGGGCTCGCTAAGTTCGCGGCCTCTTTTATGCACGACAAGTCCGATTGTGGCCCATCGCGACGGACTCCGCTCGACTCCTCTAAGTCGGTCGTGGGGGGGAACCGGACGCAGGTTTGGTCGAGCCGGACCGACGCGATTGACCCTGGCTGTGTGAAAACGCGATTGCGCTGTTATGATTCTCTCGATGATTCTCGGGAGAGAATTGATGAGGCGCTTCATTGAAGAGGCGGATCGTGGGCAATCGACGCTGCTGCCCGAATGCCCTCGATGATTTCATTGACGAGAGCAACCCGGTTCGGGTGATTGACGTGTTTGTCGATGCGCTCGATTTGGCGGAAACGGGCTCCGATGGAGTGGACCCGGCGGCGACCGGACGGCCGTCGTACCATCCCTCGGTTATCCTGAAGCTTTACATCTACGGCTACCTGAATCGGGTGCAGTCGAGCCGACGGCTGGAGCGAGAGGCCGGGCGCAATGTCGAGGTGATGTGGCTGCTGGGCCGGCTTGTGCCTGATCACAAGACGATCGCGGACTTCCGTAGGACAACGGCCTTGGGCTGCGCAAAGTTTGTGCTCGTTTTGTCGAGCTCTGCCGTGAGATGGGTCTGCTCGCGACCGCAAGCGTTGCCATCGATGGGAGCAAGTTCAAGGCCGTCAACAACCGGGACAGGAACTTTACGCGGGCAAAGGTGGAGCGGCGGCGTGCCCAACTGGAAGAGAGCGTCGCCCGCTATCTGAGCCAGCTTGACACCGCCGACCGGCAAGAGCCGACCCAAGCGCTGGCCGCGAAAGTGACAAGGCTCAAGGAGAAGCTGACGAAGGTGAAGGAGCAAATGGGCAAGCTTGCCGTCTACGAGAAGCAGATGCTGGCTTCGCCCGACCAGCAGGTATCTCTGACCGATCCCGACAGCCGCTCGATGGCAACCAGCGGCCGCGGTTCGGGTGTCGTCGGCTACAACGTGCAGGTCGCCGTGGATACCGATCATCACCTGATCATTACTCATGAGGTGACGAACAGCGGCTCGGATCGGGCGCAACTCGCCAATATGGCCAGGCAGGCAAAGGCTGTATTGCAGACCGAGAGCCTCGCGGCCGTTGCCGACCGCGGCTACTTCAGCAGCCCGGAGATCCTCGCCTGCCACGAGGCCGGCGTCACGGTAACTCTGCCCAAGCCGATGACTTCGGGCGCCAAGTCGGATGGACGCTTCGGCAAGCAGGACTTTGTGTATTTGCCGGAGGACGACGCCTATCGTTGTCCGGCCGGGGAGCGGTTTCCGTATCGCTATACAAACGAAGAAGCCGACAAGATGCTGCGGCGCTACTGGACCAACGCCTGCAAGGATTGTTCGATCAAATCCCAGTGCACGCCCTGGTCCGAGCGACGGATCACGCGATGGGAACACGAGCATCTGCTCGACGCCGTGCAGCAGCGGCTCGATGCGAACCCGCTCGCCATGCGACTACGTCGCGAGACCGTCGAGCATCCGTTCGGGACTATGAAAGCGCGCTGGTGCGGCGCACTTCCTGACCAAAACCCCTCCCAAAAGTAACTGCCGAAATGGCCCTCTCGGTCCTCGCCTACAATCTGACTCGGGTTATGAACATCGTTGGGACCAAGCCGTTGATGGCCGCGATCGCGGCCTGAGGTCGATCCGGTCCGGCCTTCTCCCGGCTTCCCCGGAATAGAGTTTTTACACGACCAAGACCCATAGCAGACGAAAGCGGCAACTGGGCATGGCGACAAAAGGAGTGGCTATATGGCTCGCTTCCGAATGCAACCGAGGCCATTGCAGAGAATCCGTGCGATAGCAATCGCTCCCAGATTTTGCACGTCGCGCTCGGGAACGAACTCAACGATGTCCAGCCCGACTATTCTGCACTTTGACGCGACCCCCCGCATGAGATCAATCACATCAAAATAGGACAATCCGCCTGGCTGCGGTATGAGTACGCCTGGAATGACTGATGGATCGAGACCATCGCAATCTATTGTAATCAAGCACTCGCTGTCGTCCTCTATCAGTTCAAGAACGCCTGCGATCCCATGAAGCCGAATATCTCTTGCGGTGACGATCTTCGCGCCCCACGCCTTTGCGTGGTCATATTCGGCACGACCAGAGCCGCCAATGCCGCGCAATCCAACCTGCACGATGCGCTTGACCCAGGGCAATTCGCTGGCTCGTCGCATCGTACTCGAAAATGTATAGCCCGATCCATTTCGCTGATCACGCCAATCAAGATGGGCGTCGATCTGCAAGATTGTGAGCCCTTTGCTTTCACGGAATGCTTCGAAGAATGGTATCGGAACGGAGTCATCGCCGCCTAGCAGGATCGGAACCGCGCCGGCCGAAAGGACTGCTTGCGTGGTCGTCCTGATCGCGTCGCGGTTGTTCTCAGGCGTCATGGGATCCGTCACAAGGTTTCCACCATCCAACACGTTCAATTTACTTGGCGCGAGCAGCTCCGCTTCTTGATCAAAATCCCACCGATTAAGATCGCTCTCATAGTGACTCAGCGCGCGACGAATGAAGTGGGGCGCATTGGCGGAATGGCTGGTCTGGCCTCAAGCGTGCGGCGTAGCATCGGATGCGCCGAACAAGATCACATCGGCCACAGGCAGGGCGGTCGTTAAGTCACAAGACTCAACACCCAGAAAAGTCACCTTGGGATGCATTGCCAGTATCCGGGTCGTCTACGCGCCCTTTTCAATCTGGGTCGCTTGATCAAGTTCCGATGGCTGCGACTGTTTCCTTGAGACGTCGGCAGTTGGCCCATCGGCGAAGTTGCGCCACGCTGGTCGGTGGTCCGCTCGATGAGCTAGAGCGGCCCAGATTTGCTCAACCTGAGTTCTTCGCATTTTGACCGATTCCGTTGAAAAAGGCCGGCAGTATTTCGTTGTAATGGCTCCGTCGCGATGTGGCCGAACCGCTACCGGCCTCTATGCGAGCCTCGGGGTGGGCATCGGGATCAGCTTGGCCATCTTTCGAAGGTTCTGGGCGGTGGCTGCGAGGATGAACTCGTCGCGCGCGCCGTTTGGACCTCGTAAACGCAAACGGTCGAGCTTGAGAATGCGCATGAGGTGGGCGAACAACATCTCGATTTTCTTGCGGAGCCGGCGCGAGGTGCCTCCCTCCCACGATCTCGCGATTTGGCGCGCCATGTCGCGAGCGCCCTCGTAGATTGAACGCGGCACTCTCCGTGATGCCTGCTTGGGGCAGCACCGAGCCTTCAATGCGCATAGATCACAATCGCGCTTGCTGGCGAGGTAAATGGTGGCACCATCATTCACCAACGTTCCGGTCGTGGTAAGAACTTTGCCACCAGGACAACGATAGATGTCCCCAGTATGGTCATAGGTGAAGTCGTCGCGCGAGAGGATCCCGTCTGTGCGCGCCGACTTGTCGAAGACGGTAACGTTCAACTCGATGCCATGCTCATAGACCAGCCAGGCGAGCATCTCGGCCGAGCCATAGCCGCTGTCACCGAGGAGCCGGCTCGGATAGAGATCAAACCGCTCCAGCGAGCGCTCAATCATGCGCTTTGCGGCCAATACCTCCGCCTGCCGGATAGCCGTCGTTGCCTCAACATCGACGATGATCGCGTTCTCGATGTCGATCAGGTAGTTCGTCGAGTAGGCGAAAAAGGCTTGACCGCCGTGCGCCCCCGTCCAGCGCGCCGCCGGGTCGGAGGGCGACACGAACTTCGGGGTGACCTCGGTCGCGGCTCCAAAAGCGGCATCATCGAGGACAGCCAGATACTCATCGATCGCTCGGCCGACAGCCTCCGGCGGAAGTCCCTTATCGCCTTCGATCGCCTTCTGCCGATTGGCATCGGCCTTGATCAGGCTCGCATCGACTGCAAATCCTTCACCGCCGACCAGTCGTTCCTCGATGCAGCGCGCAACACGCTCTCGAACACGCGACGGAAGAGATCGCTCTGCCGGAAGCGGCCATGCCTGTTCTTGGAGAAGGTCGAATGATCCGGCACCGCCCCATCCAGACCGAGCCGGCAGAACCACCGGTAGGCCAAATTGACGTGAACCTCATCGCACAGGCGCCGCTCCGACCGGATGCCGAAGCAGTAGCCGATCAGGAGCATCCGGATTATCAGCTCGGGATCGATCGAAGAATACTGCTGTAGAACGGCGCCAGGTCCGGCCTAATCTGTTCAAGGTCGACAAATCTATCGATCGACCGGAGCAAGTAGTCGGCAGGGATGTGCCTTTCGAGTGAGAACTCATAGAACAACGCAGCCTGTTCGACTTGCCGATGCCCCATCATGATCTTCAGTCCTGCCAATTAGACAGACTGAATCACTGATACCTCTGCGTCGCAACCGCTGCCTTTTTCAACAGAATCAACCCAAAGCGGACGAAGGCTAGGAACGGACGTGAGCGTTCCTGATTGTGGAAGATGCCCCGCTATTACTTCGACTCACGAGACAACGATATCTTCATCGCCGACCATGACGGCCTTGACTTCGCCTCCTTGGACGATGTGAAGGCCCAGGCGACGACGGCATTGACCGAACTTGCCAAGGATGTGCTGCCTGGCTCTGTCATCAGAACGCTTGCGATCGAAGTTCGTGATGATCTGGGCCCGGTTCTGCGGATTGCCTTACGCTTCGAGATCGAACATATCCGACTGGATTAACATAGTTAAGTTTGGAACCTTCCCCCCTACCATGTACTTACCCTCTATCATCGGCTGAGACCCTATGGCGCCGTGGGTAAGAGTTTTGCGCTCCCGCCTGAGCGGCCGGAGCGGCGACTTCCCTTTCCGGCTCAACTTCCTCAAGCCCGGATTGGTGTGATGCCTGGGACATTGACGACTACACTCGTTCAGAAGCTTAGCAAGGTCAATCGGCTCGACCAGGACGACATCTTGGCGATTCAACAGCTTTCCATCCGTAACAAGCGTGTCGCTGCGCAGCACCGCTTTGTGCGCGACGGTGACCGCCCTTCGGAGTCCTGCCTGATCGTTGATGGATTTGCCTTCCGGTCGAAGCTAACGCCAGACGGACAAAGGCAAATTTTGTCACTCCATATTCCGGGAGAAATCCCGGACCTTCAAAGCCTTCACTTGCACGTCATGGACCATGACCTAACGGCGCTCACAGAATGCACGCTCGGTTTCATCAAACACGATGCGTTACGTGAACTGATCAAAATGCGTCCGAACGTGGCGGCTGCGCTTTGGCGTGAGACGTTGGTCGATTCCGCAATCTTCAGGGAATGGATTGTCAATGTCGGCCGCAGGCCAGCGCGCGCTCGAATGGCACACATGCTTGCGGAACTCCACGAGCGCCTCGCATTAATCGGGCGGACGCTAAACGGGTCGTTTGAGCTGCCAATCACGCAAATCGAGCTGGCAGACTGCCTCGGCCTGTCCGTGGTGCACGTCAACCGAACTCTCCAACAACTTCGCCAAGAAGGAATCGTCGCGACCGAGCGCAGAACTTTCCACTTGCTTGACCAAGCCAAAGTTGAGGAAGTTGGCCAGTTCGAAAAGATCTACCTGCACCAGCGTCCATCGATCTGATGACAGATGCGCCCTTCAGTGCGCTTCCGCTTGTGTGCAGGTTTTTGGACGCCGCGATGGGGCTCCGGCCGCTCAACTGACCGGCGTCGAAAAAGCGCCAAGGCACGAAGTCGCGGGAAGTTGGCACCGGCTGGGCAGCGAGCGCTATGGGGATTTGATGGCGGCGCAGATTTCGATGGTGGACGCGACGGAGGCAGGATGCGACTTGCGGATAGGGTCGCGGGCGAGGTCGGGAGCATGCAATAGGTGTCTCAGCGACTGCTCGGAGTGCATCAACAAGCTCTCACGATATTGATGACCGTTGGATCGAGAGCGGGCGCTGCCGGCGTGGAGCCAGCGCCATCGGAGCGGGAAGCTGGGAGGTCGACGGGAGGCCTGGGTCATGAGGTGTCGATCTTATTCGGCGTAGGACGCCACTTCGGCTGACAGCCGCGCGCGAACACCTCGATCACGATCATACGGGCGCCGCAGCAAGGGCATGAGCAAGGCAGCACGCGTGGCGCATCCGTCGCGCTATTCGGCTGCTCTTGCGGGTCGGCGGCGGGCGGGGTGACATTGAGGAGTGCGCGGGCGGTCGCGATGTTCTCGGCGCGGTTGGCGTTGGCAAAGAGCCCGTAGTGGTGAATGCGGTGGAAGCCCTTGGGCAGCACGTGCATCAGGAAGCGGCGGATGAACTCGTGCGGGTGAAGCCGCATGGTCTTCCAGCGGTCCGTGCCGTTGATGCGGTAGTCTTTCCAGCGGAACGCAATGGCGTTGTCGTCGGCCGCAACGAGGCGGCGGTTCGAGATGGCGACCCGATGGGTGTAACGGGAAAGATAGCGCAACACCTGCTCGGGTCCTGCGAACGGCGCCTTGCAATAGACCACCCACTTGATGCGCCGCAGCGGCGCGATGAAGCGCTTGAACGTCTTCATGTCATTGAGCCCGGCATGGGTGTTGAAGAACGTCAGCTGTTTGGCGTCGTGCGCATCCATGAGCATCGCCAGCATCTTGCCGCGGAACAGGCGCGCCAACACGTTGACGTGGACGAGGAAGTTGGAGCGCGAGGTGACCCATCGTGCGCCGTCGGACGACAGCCCTCCGCCCGGCACGATCATGTGCACGTGTGGATGGTGGGTGAGCGCCGAGCCCCAGCTGTGCAGCACGGCCGTGACACCGATCCGTGCGCCGAGGCGCTTGGGGTCAGCGGCGATGGCGAGCGTCGTCTCGGCCGCCGCCTTCATCAGCAGGTCATAGACCACGCGCTTGTTTTGGTAAGCGATGTCGCGCAGCTGGCTCGGCAGCGTGTACACGACGTGGAAGTACGGCACCGGCAACAGCTCCGCTTCGCGGTCGGCCAGCCATCGGCGTGACGCCGCAGCCTGGCACTTCGGGCAATGCCGGTTGCGGCAGGAGTTATAGGCGATCTCCGTATGGCCGCATGCTACGTTCTCGCAGCGTGCGACATGCCCGCCGAGCGCCGCCGTGCGGCAGCGCTCGATGGCACTCATCACCTTCAACTGGTCGAGGCTGACATGCCCGCGATTGGCCTCGCGCCACGCTGGGCCGTGATCGCGGAGAATGTCCGCGAGTTCCAGAACTGGTCGAACCATAGCCGGCGGCGCTATAGCGCCGGCGGCTCCGTGGTGGCCCGCTTCGCTCGCCTACGCCGCGGTGCATGCAGGCCGTCGAGTGGGCTCTCGATCTTGGCGATCATCCCTGTCGCCACGCGGGTGTAGCGGGCCGTCGTCTCGAGCTTGTCGTGTCCGAGCAACGCTTGAATCACGCGAATGTCGGTGCCGCGCTCGAGCAAATGGGTCGCGAAGCTATGCCGGAGCGTGTGGAGAGAGAGAGCGCCTTGCGCAATCCTCCGTCTTTGACCGCCTCCTTGAACAGCCGACTGAACTGACGCGTGGTCAGCGGCCGATGTTGACTGCGGCCGGGAAACAGCCAGCGCTGTTCCGGCGCGACGCCGGCATCATGCCTGGTCGGTCGCACCTTCCACCACTGCCGCAACAGGTCGAGGACTTCCGACGGCAGCATCACGTTGCGGCCCTTCGACTGCACGATACGGATGATCATCTGCGCACTATCGATGTCGCCCGCGCGCAGCCGCACCACTTCGCCGGCACGCAGACCGCAGCCATAGGCCAGCGTCAGCATCGCCTGCGCCTTCAGGCTCGTCGCCATCGTCAGGACACGCTTGACCTCCTCGGGGCTCAGCACCGGCGGCAGCTTCTGCGGCTCCTTGATGTGCCAGACCTCGGCCGCCAAATCGTGACGGCGCAACGTGACGCGGAACAGGAACCGCACCCGGTCATGATCCGATTACGGTTGCAGATGCTGGTACCCTCGATCAGGTGCAGCTGAAAATGGCGCACTTCATCGGGTGTCGCCGTATCGGGTGAGCGCTTGAGCCAGGCGGCGAACCGCTTGCAACTTTGGATGTGGCTGCGTTGCGTGTGCGGGTTGAGCTTGCGCGCAGTCATATCTTCGATCATACGCTGACGCAGCGGACTGACGACATTGGTCTCGCTCATGGGAGCTCCATCCTGGGTGAGGTTGACGACACCTCGATTCTCAGGACGGAGCTCTCCAACGGCTATTGGGATCCTCTCGACTGACTACCGCTCTCTCGGCTCTTGCCCCCGCGCAGCGGGCTGGAGCGCAGCGACTTTGTGCGGTGGCCCATCTGCGACCTCGAAGGCCAGCTGCTCTTCGACTGATGTTGGCGGCAAACCGGACGGCAGGCGGACAGTTCATTTTTGAGAACACGCCTTAGTTCCTTACGCGGAACAACAATTCCATGCCGAGACGAAATACTGCTGAAACAATCGGCTGCTTTCATGCTGCATCCGGGTCACGTGTTTGTATCCTTAGCTGTTTGGATCCCGGGGCTGGCATTTGTGAACCTTAGTATTGTCCGAGCCACTCAAACTTCCCAAGGGCCGCCGCGAAGGTGGCCCTATCTTTTTAGCCGCTAGTACCGACGCCTGCCTAGCCCGCTAAATGGTTCGCCGTCATCGCCGGAACGAATCAACTCCAAACCACTCGAATCTACCTCTTTGTTGGGTGGAGTTGGTCAGTGGCGTTGCAAGGCCGGAAACGGAAGGCGATCGGACGAACGCGCCCTTCGCCGACTTCATCGAGCCCGTTCTCGTCGAACGTCAGATAGCTTCCTTGTGTCCGCTCGATGCGAGCCGGCTTCTTTCCTTCGCTCTCAAGGATCACGTCAGCGACCTTCTGCCTTGTACCGGCGTACTGCGGCATTGCGTCCTTGCCGCGGATCAAGCCCATCATCACGCGCTGCGAGATCGCCTGAAACCCATCCTCAGCGAAAAGGTAGAAGCGGATAGAAAGTCCCATGGGAACGTCCTCAATGATCCGGCATGTTTTCGAACGTTACCAGGTTGGGCAATGCCAAATGGGTTGGAAATTTCCGACGGCACTATGCCCCGGCCTCAGCTTCAACTGCCATATGCCGCATTGAATCCTCAGGTCCTCAAGCCTCGGAGCCTCACCTTCCCATCTACAATCAACTCCATCGCACTCGGGATATTGTCACCCCGCATCAGAAAGCAGGATTTCGAATCCGGGCAGACGATTGCGGGGCACGATCGATGGCAGTTGTGAACTAGTTCACAGATCGGGAAAGAAAAGCTCACTACCGTGGGAAGCGCGGGCGAGGACACTTCACTCCTGCGACGTCTTGCTATGATTCTCGATCGCCTGCCCCACCAAAGCAGATGATGAATGGATTGGTATGTCAGTCACAGGAAGACGACAATGATGATTGACGACCAATTGGCCCGTGCACATCGCAACAATATTCAACGCTATCGCTTCTTATTGCAAACCACTCTGACGGAGTTCGAGCGGCAGTTCGTCGAAAGGCGCCTGAGCGAGGAGCAATCAAAGCTAGACACGTTAACCGGCTCAGGCTCAAGCGACGTGTCCTGCACCCAAGAGAACCACGCGACCCAGCTCACCTGAACCTGGCCCTTTGGCGGAGAGCCGAGGAGTCGCGCCCCATCCTAAAGGAGTGACGGCTTTCAAGACCGCAGGCAGACTATCTCGCCTGGACTCTCCAGACTAATCAGCCTGGCGGCACGTGAGGACGCCGGCACGCCGAGGGCCAGATATGCCAACCTCTTCATCTCGCGACGACCGCGGGTGACGGTATCCAAGATCAGGCCCGAAGAAATCGACAGCATGGCCATGATCATCAGTCCCATTGACAATACCGCCGTGGGGAGCAGCGGCACCAATCCGGTTTCCAGGAACGTGATGATGATCGGTACGGCAAACCCAATCGACATTGTTGCGAGCCCTGCGGCGATGCAGGTAAAAAAATGAAGGGGCCTCTCCGACCGGTATAGCTTCAGCATCGTGGCAACGATACGGAGCCCATCTCTCCAGGTGTTGAGCTTAGAACGCGACCCGACAGGCCTCGCAAAATAGAGCGTCTCGAGCTCTCCAACTGGCAGCGACAATTCCAACGCATGCACGGCCAACTCGGTCTCGATCTCGAATCCGTTCGACAGCGCTGGAAAGGACTTCACGAACCGACGTGAAAAGACGCGATAGCCTGATAGGATATCTTTGAAGGCTCGGCCGAAGATCAGCGATAGAAGGCCTGTCAGCATCCGGTTCCCAGTCCGGTGGCCGCGCCGATACGCTGCCTCGGATTGATCCACACGAACGCCAACCACCATATCTAACTGTTCGGCGATGAGCTTATGAATGAGGTACGGTGCGCTGGATGCGTCATAGGTAGCATCGCCATCGACAAGGACGTAGATGTCGGCCTCAATGTCGGCAAACATCCGCCGGACCACATGTCCCTTTCCCTTAGCGCGCTCACTGCGCACCACCGCCCCGCTCTCCACCGCCATCGCCGCAGTGCGATCAGCACAGTTGTTCTCGTAGACGTAGACTTCGGCACCGGGTAAGGCGTTACGGAAATCTCTCACGACCGTGCCGACGGTCGCCTCCTCATTGTGGCATGGCACCAAGACGGCGATCTTGAGCTGTGAGAGGCTCATTGAATCTCTCGCATTCGAAAGCCGTCTCGCGACGACCATCGGCGCGCCGCTACGAAGATCTGCCTAACGTCCGTCACGCGGGCCGCCATAAGGGCCGCGGCCGCTACAACGCCGATCGCCGCTGCTGCGCTTCTCGATACAAAAAACGCGTGGATCTGACTGTGATTGCTCAAAATCTCAAACCACACGATAGGGATCAGAGCCGGCCAAGCCAACGACAGTGGAGGTCGCCGCAGTGGTAAGCGGAAGATCAACAGTACCGGCAGAAGTATCAGCATCCCCCAACTCAAGAATGCGTTGGTGAAGACCTTAGCCGTCGCCGCAAGTGGGAAATGCCATACCTTGACGTTGGCACCACTAATCCTGAACAGGGCGGTATCGATGACGTCAGTCTTAATATCGAACGATGGCTCGACGATAAAGGCTGCCACCCATTTTGCTACCCAGGTAGCGCCATAGGCCGAAAACCAAGTCGCGACGCAGATCAAAGCGATCGGAGCGCCGCGACCAGCCGCGACAAGAAAGAACGCCAATAGCATCGGCATCCACGGCGGGTTGACCAAGAAGTCGACGAAATTGAAAAGTGTGCCGAAGGCGGCCGCCATCACAATCAAGACAAGGTCCGCCGCCCGCTTCCTGATCGCGGCGGCGAAGATGGCGGCGCCCCCAAGGATAACGCCCGTACTAACGGCATGTGGCGTGATTTGCCAGATGCGCACGAAGTCCGACATGAATAACATCGGCGCGCATAGTCCAATCGTCGCGGCCACACCGATCAGCTTGGCCGCTTCAGAACAGAAGAAGACAGCCAAAACCAGCAGAACGAGCAGATTTAGAAGCTTGAGCACCAGGATCGGAACAGCCGACGCCAGCGGTGCGCCGTAGAGCCGGTAGCCTTGCCAATAGCGAGAGTACCGGTGCCATGTGACGGACGTTGGGTCAGCAGCGGCCGCCTTTAGGTCATCACAGGAATGCCGCTCAGAAACGGGTCTAGAAGCCGTGATTCCAGCGGCGCCCGCGTCAACACCTGGCTGGAGCCCTATCCCGAGCGAATAGCAGTCTGTGAAGCGGTCCCCGCCAGTGATCCAGAAATTCTTAGAATGAAAGGGCCATACTTCTGGCCGGGCTTTTGGTTGCTGCATTGCAACCAGTTTACTTTTTGTTGATGTCGAACTTGGACCGGGTGATCTCTCACGAAAGGACGTGGGAGCACATCCGGGATGCTTTCGATTCAGGCGTTCTTGAGACAAGTTGCGCATACCGCGCGACTCAACGTGGCAGCAGGAAATAGAAACTACCCGTCGCGCCGGGACAGCACGGGCCGCATTACCGTTCACGAAACAATTCGGATTTTCGTATGGTAAACTGTTCCGAACCCTACCCGCCGCCTCTGCGAATAGCTTGAGGCCAAGATTACCGCCGGGCGTCTACCTCCTTCCTTGGAGGCCCGCCCTTCCGCAGATATCGCGCGGGCGGCTTAGTATGCGGGCTCTGCTTAGGCCTTTTTGACAGCGGATTCCGTCCGCGCGCGCAGACTCCACTTGCTCTCCCGCAGCAGTTGCGCTTGCATGGTGCTTTCGACGGGGGATTTTTTAGCATGCGCATTTTGGTGATGGCGGCCGCCTGCGCCACGCTGGCTGGCTGCATGACAGCCGGGGAGACGGTTTCGTTCAAGGCATCTAATCCGCAGCAGCAAGCTCTCATGCGGGACGGGCAGCCCGCCCTCGTCTCCCGACAGAAAAACTCCTTGGTGTTGGTTCGACCGGCAGCCCGTCAGCTACAAGCGAACGGACGGCCCGTCTTCGTGGTGGGCATAAACAATATGAGCCGCCAACCTGTCGAGTTTCGGGTCGGACAGGTCGAAGCGGTCCAACACGCCGCGGGATCGGACTTCGAAATGAAGGTCGTGACATACGAGATGCTGGTTCAGGAGGAAAGAAACCGCCAGGTTGCAGCCGCGCTCCTCACAGAGGTCGCGGCCGGCGCCAATGCATATAGCGCCTCCCAGGCTGGCTATGGCCACTACACCACGCCTAGCGGGCGCACGGGCACGTTCTACAGCCCGACGGCGGCGGCAATTGCTCAAGGCAACGCGGCTGCTCAAAATGAAGCGATGATCTCTGCCACTATCGAAACAGGCCAGCGCAACATGGCCGTGCTCGAGCAAGCGGTGATCAAGGACAATACGCTCCTGCCCGGCGAATGGTACGGGGGTCAACTTCACCTTGCGCCGCCGACCGATCAGGGTGACGGAGGACCCAAGTCTTACACGATCGTCATTACGGTGGGCCCCGACCGGCATATTATCGATGTTTCGCAGAGCAGAGCCGGAGCCTGAACAGGTGAACAACATGAGGCAGCGTGCGATCGTTTGGTCGCTCGGATAGCATGGTACGCTCTCTAAAGATATTTGCTGTTGCCGCCGCTTTCCTTTCGAGCGCATGCATGCCTGGAGTTGCGGCGTGCGGAGACAATGGTGGCCCAGGATATCGGAACCAGTCTGGAAAGTGCGTCGGCTGGGAGGCGCTTGCGCGTCAATGTGGCTATCCGCCGTCCACACACTGTACACCCGAGAACGTTGCCACGGGATCGGATGATGCTGCGGTCAAAGGAGCAACTATCCAGTCATTGATGGATCGCTCGCATGCTGCCAAAGGTACCGCAAGTCGGTAGTAGCCGCTGGCGCGAGTTCTTCGTTAGGTCGGGCCTAGTCGCACTCTTGATCGGGCTAATGACGCTCGACGTCCCTACTCACGCCGCCATCGATCCAACGACGGAGCCCGTGTATGGGTCGCAAGTCGCAGGAGATCTCCATCAATGGCAACGGATCGACTTCCGGTCGGAGCGACTCTCCGTCCGAGCGGCGCCACAGATCAAGGTCGCCATTCAGACCCGAGGGCCAGCCATGAATGGCCTCATCCGCATTCCCGGTGCACCCGCCTCCAACTTTGACACCGGCAAAGGGCTTACCGCGGTCGACCTCATCAATACCGGCGACCAAATCAAGGGATATAGGGAGATCGTGGCATTGGAGATTGTGTTCACGCAGGCCATGCCGGGCCAATTCTACCAAGTCTTTCCAGTGGACTATGGTAGCGGAAATTAGGCTCGTCTAGCCATGATTGTGACCGAAATCCAAGACCAGGCGATAGCTGCCCGAATGGCGCTGATTGTCGGTGCAGACCGGTTCGATCGACTCTTTCGAGCCGTCCGGTTCGACGAAGTGGATGGCGATGTCCTTTACGTCTACGCCCAAGACGAAGATGCGGCGGCAGAAATGGAAGACGAGTTCGCGCTTCACATCTCCATCGTTGCCTCGAAGATCTGAGCTGCTGCGGGTTTGATGGACACCGAGTTAAGCTAATCCCACTTTGCGCTCGAACTCAACCGGGCTGAGATAGCCGATGGTCGAGTGCCTGCGGATCGTGTTGTAAAATCGTTCGATGTAGTCGAACACATCGGCTCGTGCCTCGTCTCTGGTCCTGTAGGTTTTGCCTTCCGTCCGTTCGGTCTTGAGCGACGAGAAGAAGCTCTCCATCGCCGCGTTGTCCCAGACATTACCGGAACGGCTCATGCTGCAGACGATGCCGTGGTCGGCCATCAAACGCTGGAACTGCTCGCTGGTGTACTGACTGCCCTGGTCGGAGTGGTGCAACAGTGCTTCCGGCTTGCCGCGTCGCCAGACGGCCATCAGCAGGGCATCGGTCACCAACTGAGCTGTCATGGCGGCGCTCATCGACCAACCCACCACCCGGCGTGAGAACAGGTCGATCACTGCTGCGACGTAGAGCCAGCCCTCGGCCGTCCAGAGATACGTAAAGTCGGCGATCCACTTCTGGTTCGGCTGCTCGGCAATGAACTGCCGGTCAAGGAGGTTCGCCGGCACGGCCTCGAGCTGTCGATCGCCGCTGTCCTTCGGCAAGCGCCGGCGTCGCGGCCGCGCCCGCAAGCCTTGCAGGCGCATCAGTCGTTCGATTTGGTGGAGGCCACAGTCCGCCCCATCGGCAAGCAGATCACGCCACACCCGGCGCGCACCATAGGTGCGGTCGCTCGCCATGAAGCTTGCCTTCACCTTGCCGCCGAGCTCTTCGTCGCTGCGGGATCTGGCGCTGGGCGAGCGATTCAGCCAGGCATGGAAGCCCGACCGCGACACCCCCAGCGCATCGCATAGCCATGCCACCGGCCAGATCGCCCGGTGCTTCGCGATGAAGACGAACTTCATATCGCTTCCTTCGCGAAGAAGGCTGCGGCCTTTTTTAGGATATCCCGCTCGGCCTTTAACTCGGCGACCTCACGGCGCAACCGCTCGATCTCCTGCTGCTCCGGCTTCATCTGCCCGTGGCCGGGAAAGGCCTGCACCGGATCGGAGCCGAACTCTTTCACCCATTTGCGCAGAACGTTCTCATGGACATCCAGGTCGCGCCCGGCCTGCGCCACCGACACCCCACGCTCCCTAACCAGCTTGACCGCCTCGATCTTGAACTCGCGACTGAACTTCCGTCTCTTCATCGCTCACCTCCGGCTTCATGAAACACCTAATCTCGGTGTCCATCAAACCGGCAGCAGCTCAATCCTCAATCGCCAGATCAATGTAGTGCTCGTGCTTCCGCGGCAACTTATGAAGCCTCAAGTATAGCTGAACGCGTCATCTGACCGAACGAAATGGCCGAGCAAACATTGAATGATCTCGAGGATCGAGCCATGACAACACCCTATCCATCGCGCAATAAGTCCCGTGCAAAACCTAACATCGACCGCAAAGGCGCATCTCAGGAGTCGATCATCGAGGAGTCCGAAGAGTTTAAGGACGGAGGTCGCGACCTCCTGCACGGAGAAGGCGGCACTATCGACATCCCCACCAAGCCCGGCGATTTGTCTAGGGATGATTAGGCTGGCTTGGAACCTATCTGGCGAGAAGCGCGTTGATTTTCGTGGTTGAAGGAACGTTCGCGCGATGAGCGAAACTGTTCTGGTTGTTGATGATGAGCCGGCAGTCCTTGACGCGATCGGGGACATGCTGGAGGGTCTCGGTTGCCAAGTCATCCGCGCCCAAAGCGGCGCGGACGCGCTCGACCGGCTTAAACAGAACGAACACATCTCCATTCTCATCACCGATATCAGCATGCCCGGCATGGACGGTCATGAGCTGGCCGAGTTAGCCAGACGCGTCCGTCCTAAGCTGAAGGTGCTGCAACTGTCCGGCCGCGAGCCCCGGCGCGGTGGCCTCCCGATGATCAGGAAGCCGTTCTCGTTCGAGGAACTCGCCGGCGTCATGAAGCGGATCAGCTGAACGCAGGCAAAAGACAGCTGCCAAAAGAAAAGCCCGCAGCGGATGTTCCCGCGCGAGCTGAACCGAACTCTTTCGATGATGCCACTGTGCCGGTGTTTTGCCCGTCGCGGCGAACGCGGAAGAAGGCGCGCCCTTCCTCCCAGTTTGATATGTGGCGCGCAACGGGCTTGCTTCAAGCCCCTGTTCCTGCCGTAGAACCCGTGACCCAGCCAACGACATTGAGGGGGGCACATGCCCGTATTGCTTCCAAAGTCGCGTTCAAACCACGAGGCCCATCGCACCAGCGCGCGCGCCGCGGCGAGCGCCGATCATGCCGTCCTCATCGCCGGCGGCGGCCCCACCGGATTGATGCTGGCCGCCGAGCTCGCGCTCACCAAAATCGACGTGGCCGTGATCGAGCGGCGCGCTGATCAAGCGTTGGTCGAGACCCGCGCCGGCGGCTTGCATGCGCGAACGCTCGAGATCCTTGATCAGCGCGGCATCGCCGATCGCTTCCTGCGCGAGGGCCAGATCACCCAGCTCGCGGGTTTCGCCTGGACCAGGCTCGACATCAGCGACCTCCCCACGCGGTATCCCTACGGGCTCGCGCTGCGACAGGCCCACATCGAGCGCATCCTGGCCGATTGGGCCACCGAGCTCGGGGTCGCGGTCTATCGCGACACCGAGGTATCAGGTTTTGCGCAAGACGAGGCGGGCGTCCACGTCACGCTCTCGGGCGGCAAGGTGCTGCGCGCAAACTATCTCGTCGGTTGCGACGGCGGCCGCAGCGTGGTGCGCAAGGCGGCCGGCATCGACTTCGCCGGTTTCGAGCCGACGCTGAGCAATCTCATGGCCGAGGTCGAGATGCGCGAGGCCCCTAGGTTCGGCCTGCGCCACGACGCGCTCGGCTTCCATGGACTCAGCAAGACCGAGAGCGGGCGCGTGCTGGTCGTCGTGACGGAAGCAACGCTCGCGCGCAGCGGCGAGCCGGGCTTGCGCGATCTCAGCGGGGCCCTCAATGCAGTCTATGGCACCGATTTCGGTCTGCAGAACCCCGCCTGGATCTCCCGCTTCACCGATGCCGCCCTGCAGGCGAAGTCCTATCGCAAGGGCCGCGTGCTGCTCGCCGGCGATGCCGCGCACATCCACCACTCCGTGGGCGGCCAGGGCCTTAACCTCGGTGTGCAGGATGCGGTCAATCTCGGCTGGAAGCTGGCGCAGGTGGTCAAGCGCATCTCGCCCGAGAGCCTGCTCGACACCTATCACGACGAGCGCCACCCCGTGGCCGCGCGCGTGCTGAAAAACACCATGGCGCAGATCGCCCTACTCCGCCGCGGCGACGACGGCCGCAAGGCCGCGCGCGAGGTGATCTCCGAGCTGCTCGCCATGGACGAGCCGCGACACCGTCTTGGCGCGATGATGAGCGGGCTCGACATTCGCTATGATCTCGGCGCAGACCACGCGCTGCTCGGACGCCGCATGCCCGATCTCGATTTTATGGTTGACGGCCGGCCGCTCAAACTGTTCACGCTGCTGCACGGCGCGCGCGGCGTGCTGCTCAGTTTCGGACAGCGCAGCAGCGTCAGGGCAACGCCCTGGGCCGATCGCATCGCTGTAGTCGACGGCGACTATGACGGCCCATGGCAGCTTCCGGCCATCGGCGATGTCGCCGCGCCCGCCGCCGTGCTAGTGCGGCCGGACGGCCATGTGGCCTGGGTAGGAGATGGGAGCGAGCGGGGACTTGCGGAGGCGTTGACTGCCTGGTTCGGACCGATCACTACTGCGTAGTTTCTGTGGACCGATCCAGATCAGATGCCGTCGGCTTGGTCAGAAAAGCCAAGTTGCTTAAACGTCGTTTGATCGTTTCCATTATTCCGGCGGCAGTCCCATATCGTCGCAACCCAAAACGCTCCTGGTTTCTCTCACTGAAACGCAACTCGCGACCAACCAATTGAGACGCAGGCATCAGGAGGTAGTCCTTTATCTCTCGATTACCCTCATTCAATCTGACCACGACGACCAGGCCGGGAGGAAGATGCCGGCCACGTATGATGACCCAACTCGGATGTGTCGCACCATGAGAAAGCCGACTGCGCGCCACGCGAAAGGATATTGCGACGGCGTGAATCTTGAGTATCTGATGAGCTTGATTGAGCCTGACATCCTCGCCAGATTTGGCGAGCCACGCCGCGATCTTTCGGGCTAGGGCTTTGACCATATCGCGGCGAACGGTTCGAGACTCGACGTACTCGTAGCTTCGCTTAGGACTGTAGCCGATCAGGCGATAAGCCGCCCTCAAGCTGCCAAAACGCGTCAGGTATGCTACCGAGCTAGGTATACCCTCTGTCTCATTGATAATGTCCCTACTCAGCCGCCCTCTTCGGTGAAGCAAGACCCTCAATCGCTTGAGCATTTCCTCATCGGACACCCCCCAGCAGTGTCGTCTATCTTCAAGTATCTGCTGCGCCTTCGCGAAAATTTCCTTGTCGACTACTGGCTCGAAAGCGTCTTCCTTCTTGATCCAATCTGCCGGAGGATTTTCTTTTCGGACTGTTCGCAGTCTCGCACTATGGCGATTGTAACGATTGGTGCCAATGTAGTTGTCGTTTTGTAGCAGGTAGTGGATTTGGGCGAAGGTCCATGGCCGTCCCCGATTGCGGGCATCACCAAGATTGAGCTCCCGCGCAATCTTCGTCTCGGTAAGATGACGTTTTACGAAAAAATCAAATATTAGCCTCACCATCTCGATTTCGTGTTGCGGTCCTGGACGTAGGATAACGCGGTCGGTTTGAAGCGACTTCCATTGTCCGGTCTCCATTATTCCTTTGGATCGGCCGTTTTCATCAATCAGTTCTCTGCGAAGTCCGAAGCTCGGGTGGCCGCCCTGTCGAAAGCCAAGCCTTGAGAGATGGCACGCGCCAGTGTGTACCTTGACCCCAAGTTCTCGACTGTATTCAGCTGCCATCACCCGTTTGATGTTCTTAATAATGCCCGAAATGACACTCCCATCGTTCTCAAATTGCTCTGCGCAATAGCAAACGGTCATTCCTGCTTCCCTGCAGATAAATTCGTAGTGAGCACTTTCATCAATGTCTTGAAAGCGCCCCCAGCGGCTGACGTCGTAGATGAGGATGTGATCGAAATTCACGCGGCCTTGACGGACGTCCGTAATCAAACTGGTCAAACCCGGTCTGTTTCTGATCCCGAGACCACTTTCGCCGTCGTCGCGATAAGTTCGCACGATCTCTAGTCCGCGCGCTTGCGCGTAGGTCGCAATCGCCGCAGCTTGATTTTCGATCGAGTAGCGCTGGTGGTCCGTCGACATTCTAACGTATTGCGCAGCGCAGAGCGTCCGCTGTGCTTTGGGTAAAGAGACTTTGTGCGGAATGAGCGCGTTGATCATCGGACGTCGCCTCACCTTGCGCCTAGGCAATTTACGACGGCCAGCGAGCGGCGTGAAGTTCACGTCTTAGGACGGGCTACTCCACGAGCACCCATACTTCACCACCCAGGTCAGAATGGCTGTCGCAAGGGCCACGATCAATCCGCCCCAACTCGATGCACGGCGGGCCGCGCTGATCGACCGCAAATAGAGGAACGCGCCCAGCAGTGCGCCGTAGTTCCTCCTGAAGTCTCCATTGAGCTTTGCAATCTTTGCGAGCTCGGAAGAGGCCTCTATTTCATCGGCCATATGCGCTGATCCTCATTACTGAACCAGCGCCCTATGAACCACTGTTTTGCCCGACGGAGCAAGCGGAATTTCGGTATTTCAAAATACTTTCTGAGGGCGGCCCGCTGGTCCTTGACCAACGTTTTGACCCCAGTGTCACGGGACCGGCTAGGGCTAGCGGCTTGCCTCCAACCTCCCTCCGCGGAAATCAATTTGGGGGTACGCCCACCACTTCTCTGCTCCGCCATGCCCCACCCCGCCCGACGCCCAACGCCCACGCATGTTGACGGCCGGCCGATGAAGATCACCTTCGGCCGGATGCGCGAGATGGGCTTGCGCGGCGTCCTGGTCTACTGCCACTGCGGCCACCATGTTGCCGTGGATGCGGATCAGTGGCCGGACGAGGTGCGGCTGCGGACATTTGAGCCCCGCTTCGGTCGCGACCGCCTGTCGATGTCGACGCATCTCGACCGGCCGTCCGAACCGCTGCTCGACGCGGCTATCCTGCTCCGCGGCAACGAAGGCGTGATCGTTGCGATTGAAGCGCGGTGACCGCAGGAACCATCCGCGCATCAGAACGTCTGATCCACGCCTCCGCCATCCCGCTGCCGGAGGCGAACCGCACGAAGCCGCGGCCCCAGCACTGCCCCGCGCCGGGGTTGGCGGCGTGAGCCCGGAGGCAGCTCATGAGCAAGACGACGAGACTTCAACACCGGATCGTCGGCAAGACCAGGCAGGCCGTCGGCGAGATCATCGGCGACCAGACCCTGCACGATGAAGGCAAGGCCCAGGCGGAGCGCGGACGCGACGAACAGGATGCGCCGGGCGAGATCGATCCGCTGAAGAAGCCCAAGCAGCCGACGTGAACGCGGAGCCACGATCCGCCACTTCCGATACAGCGCGGCCTGCCGGCGGAGACACGCTGCGGCCCAGGGAGCGGCAGCGGTGCTCGCGCTGGATTGCCGCCGCCGAACTCGGCCTGATCAGCAGCACCTTCTCGACGCTTCTGAGCCAGTTGTTCGCCGCCCGCATCGGCCGCGATGCCGCGGTCGACTGGATGACGGTCGCGGCCATTCCCGCGCGTGACTGGGCGCTCAGCGCGGAGCCGTCGTGGGGCGCGATCCTCACCGGCATCGCCTTTCACCAATGGGCGGATTTCTCCTGGGCACTGGTCTTCTTCGGGGTGCTCGGGCGCTGGACCGCGGATCTGCGACCGTTGATGATCCTGCTGCTGGCGCTGCCTTGGGCGTTGTTCTCCTCGAGCCTGGAATGGTTCGTGCTGGTGCCACTGCTTCCGTTCTGGCAGCCGCTGTTCACACTGCAGCAGCCCTACTGGATCGGACTACTGGTCCATGGCTGCTCGGCCATGATGTATCCCTTGTACGCGCGGTTGCGCTGGCGCCGCGGCCAGGCACCGGTGCGCGACATTCGTTTCACCAATGCGTGGAGCACCGGCGCGCTTGTCGTGATCGTGCTGCTCGGGACGGTCGCGTTGTTCGGCGCCCACGGCTACGAGCTGCCATGGATCGGTCGCGACAGGGATGCGGACCAGATCTATATCAGGCACATGAGCGCGCATCACGCCCAGGGCATCGAGCTTGCGCGGCTCGCTACCGAGCGCGCCCAGGATCCGCATCTGCGCAAGCTCGCGATGCTGATGGTCGCGAGCCAGACCGGCGAAAACCAGATCTTCGAGAACTGGTGGCTGAGCTGGTTCGACACCGAGATGCCCGACTGCAGCACGGATGAACGTACTGCAATGCCCGGTTACTTGACGCCGGCCGACATGCGACAGGTCAAGACCGCGTCGTCCGACCAGTTCGACGCGGCCTTCATAGCGGCGATGAGCAAGCATCATGCCGGCGCGGTCAGGATGGCGGACCGAATGTGGCAAAGCCGCGGCGATCCGCGCCTACGCATCATGGCCCACGCCATTCGCCACGAGCAGCAGGGCGAGATCGCGCTGATGCACGCCGCGGACGGCGCCGCGGCCGTCGCCGCGGCAGTCCGCAACATGTTCGCCGACAACGTCAATTGAGCGCGGGGAAGCTCGCTTCGGCGAGCCGATAAAGTCATAAGGCCCTTAGGCTTCAGCAAACAGATGCGGCGGATGGCGGGCCGAACGAAACCGGGCACCTCGCAACAGTCTGAACCTGGCGACCGCTATGCTACCGGGCGCGGATGGACCAGAAACTCCATCGTCACCCTCTCGACGTTTGAATCGATCCAGGCGGCCATGCGCCGTTCTTCCTTCAAGGAGGCTTCAAGCGGCTCCTTAGCCTCGGCAACGCCTGCCGGACCGCTGAGCGCGATGAGCGACTTGTAAGCGGCGATCTCGAAGTTTTCGAACGCGTTATTGGCAAACGCATTCTTGAGAATCTCGTTGTTGGCTGCCGAATGCGCCATGGCCTGCGTGTTGGCCATCACGGACTGAGCCGTGTCCTTGAGGGTGGATGTGCTCTCGCCACAGGCCTCCAGGCATTGCTCGAGGCGCCTCAGTTGCTCGTTGGTTTCTTCGAGGTGAGCGACGACCCTTGGCCTTCACGTCCGGATATTCGTCAAGCCGCTCCGACTGACGCTCCATCAACTCCCTCGCCTGCACCTCCATCGCATGTGTAGTCCAACCACGAATGTATCGCGAGCTGCATTCGCCATTTGCTGTCCTTCGGTTGAGTAGCTCCTTGCCGCAAACGCGGCTTGGCAGGAACGTTCCTAGATCGCTCGCTCGGCCATGGTTGCGAGCTCGCGTGTTCCCGACGTGGACCTGACACTAACCTGCGATAGCACGATATCAAACAGAGTCCCAACGTAGGAACGCTCATATCGACCTACTGTTCTCAGCGACGTGCCGTCATGTCTGGTCATGACGGCGGCGCGTTCCTAAAGCGGCCGTCATCGACTGAGGAAAGGCCCGCCCTTCCCCGTCCGTGTCGCAAAGCGCACGATGAGCCGCCGGAGCTCGGCCTTGTGGACCAGGCGGGCCGCTGTTTTGGCCGAGACCCAGATCGCATCGCGTTCGCCCTTCTCGGGCCACCAGCGCTCCTGGCCATGCACCTTCATGGGAAACACCGCGACATTCATGGTCTGCTTGCGCTCGCCCTTGCGCTTGCGATGCTTGAAGCTACCCAACGCGCGCTTCGCGATCACACCGACGAGCCCGGCCTCCTCGTAGGCTTCGAGCGCAGCTGTGCGGTGCGGCTCCGTGTTGGGCATCAAAGAGCCCTTCGGGACACTCCACCTGCGTTTGCGTCTCGTCGTGATCAGCATCACGTGAAGCTCGGATTTGTGCAGACGAAATGGAAGCGCGGCGAATTGCTTCTTGCCCATCAGGTATCTCCAATGGGTTGATAAGCAAGGCATAACGCCATGGTTCCTGCGGACAGCGTGGGCGCACCCATTAGACATCCTCCACCATTTTGAGGCGCAGGGCGGAAATGGCCTCGCCGGGATTGAGGCGCTTCGGGCAGCGGCATTTGGAGCAGCAAGCGCAAACTCAGATGGATCCGAAGCAGCGCAGCTGAAGGACATCGTCCAACGAAAGCCCGAATAGAACAATACGAAAGGCCGGCGCCGTGGCGAGCATGAGCAGCAGCAGGAAGAGTGCGTACACGAGCCCCGGCGGTGTTCTTTTAATGAGGCTGTAGATCGCCTTGCCCATGAACTTTCCCCTGCGCTCAGCGCACCAGCCTGGCACCCATGGCCAGCATCGCAGCTCCCCACAACAGAAAGCCGATATCCCAAAACACCCGCTGCGCCTCTGGCGCCGTCTCGTTGACCTGATGCAGCCGCAGGATCTGGTGATCGATCACACCCTCGACCAGATTGAAGATGCCCCAACCGAGCAACATCGCGCCAAGACATCGCTCGTTCGACCAGTCCAGCCCATCCTTCCGCGCCCGCTGCCACAGCAAATAGAGGCCCGCGAGCACCAGAACGTAGGCTGCGCTGTGGAATAGGCCGTCCCAGAGCGTATTGAGCCTGATGTTGTCGAGAGAGTTGAGAGGATACCAGCCGCTTAACATATGATGCCATTGCAGCAGCTGGTGAAACACGATGCCATCGAAGAATGCACCCAGCCCAAGCCCTAGAAGTATGCCTGCGGATGTCGGAAAGCCATTGGACTTCTCGTCTTGCATTTGATGCACTCACACAAGGCGCAAAAGATGCGGGGCAAGTCATCGCACTGTTCGGACGTTCCTATATTTTGCGCCTCCGCTTCGTTGATGCCCACGGATCGCAATCTGTACGCGCGCCGGCAAAAACATGCGTTAACGACCGCGACGTCCCAGATTCAGATCGCGATCGGATCTTTGGGAACAAAGGCTGCGGCCAACGCGTCTGTCGCCCACATGTTGAGGGCGCAACATGGCGGGACGCTTGGACTTCACAGCACACCGCGGCGACCAACACCGGCGCCCTACTTAAACGGCCCAACAGAAGCGAGAGAGGTTGTCATGCCATATGCCGTGTTCAAGGATGGTGAGAAGCTGAGCCGGACGTTCTCGACCAAGCAGGAGACGCTCGAGAAGGCCGACGAAGCAGGGCTGGTCGAACACGACGGCGCACGCCCCGTGCTCGAGGACGAGTTGAAGATCGAACCGTGCGCTCCCGATCCCGAGGCTCACGATGACGCTGATCTCGATTGGACACCGGCAAAGCCGTCGCCGTGATGTTCAGGTGGTATCGCCACAGCTCGCATCGGCTGGAACGACCGATTTCCTGGAGGGTTGGTGGCACAGGCGACAGCCCCTGCATTCCCAACCGAATGAGGAAACGATGCCAAAGGCACCAAAGTCCGTCGACCACGATCCAAGAGAGACGCCGGCCGACGATCCGCGGCAGCAGACCGACATGCCTACGCATCGCCAAACCGACCAACCCTGGCAGGGTAATCCGGAAAAGGATCAGATTGATCCAAAGCGGCCTCCGATCGATCTAGAGAAGTGGCAGAAATCGAATACCCATTAGGCGCGCCGGCAAGTCCGTCGGTCCAACCTTTCAAGCGTATCAATCGAGCGCCTGGATGACCGGCCGAAGCTCGCCCCCCTCGCCGATCTCGACGGTTGCGAGCGTGACCGGCAGCCTGAAACGCCTCGGCCCGGCGCTGCCCGGATTGAGATAAAGGACGCTGTCGATCACCCTCACGCCCGCCCGATGCGAGTGACCACCGATCACCGCATTGATCCCGCTGGGCGCGGGCTTGGCGGCCAGCTCCTTCAGATCATGCAACACATAAAAGCCATGTCCACCGAGGCGTACGGTCGTTGTCTCAGGATACTCGCGCGCCCAGGTGCCGACGTCGACATTGCCTCGGATGGCTGTCACCGGCGCGATCCGGCGTAACTCGTCGAGGATGCGCTCGGCACCGATATCGCCGGCATGAATGATATGCGACACGCCGGCGAGGCAGGGCATCACCTGCGGCCGGAGCAGGCCATGCGTATCCGAAATCACTCCAATCTTCAAAGTGGCATCCCCTCCGGCGGACTGCGAATCCCAAGGGGTTAGGAACCCCGGCAGTGCGCTCGCATTACTGCCTATCTAGCCGGAGTCCACCTGGGCAACAATAGCGTCATGGCAACCGCGCTCCCGCGAGCACAGTCCGCCGGCTCAGAACGCGAAGCCGTACAGCGCCACGGGCGACGAACGACGCAGCCACCTAGGCAAGGATAACGGATGCTCGAAGACCTGCGCGCGATCATGCAGCCCGGTGCGATCATCGCCGTTCTCATCGTGCTGGCGCTGATGGCAGCAGCCGACGCGGCCATCTTCATCGCGGCCAGAGGATGGCCGTTCTAGGCCGGAGCCGAAGGGAGGGTCGCCGTCACCAAGCCAGCGCCCTCCACACCAACCGCTCCGACAGCGCCCTCCACACCAACCGCTCCGACGACCTATAGGAACCTTCATACGTTTGACCGGTTCGCCCTCCAACAGGGGAGCACGGCGAACATCGATGCCTGTCCGGATGCGAACGGCTCTGGTGCCATTTGCGACGTTGCCGCTGGCCGCTTGCGCCGGCCGGCAGTCGGCGCTCGACCCGCAGGGACTTCAATCCAACCAGATTCTCCAGACTTTGTTCATCTTCCTGATTGTCGCAGCCGTCATCTGGACCGCGGTCGTCGTCGTCCTGTGCATCGGCCTGCTGCGCCGGAAGCGCCACGCCGACCAGCCTCTCGCGCTGCATCAGGGCTTTGAACGGACCAGCGGTTACGTCGTCTTCGGGTTGGGGCTCGTCACCCTCATCATCGTGCTCGGTCTCTCGATCGTCAGCTACGCTGGCCAGCGCACTGTGTTCGCCAAGGACGAGCATGCCCTCACCCTCAAGATCATCGGCCATCAATGGTGGTGGGAAATCCGTTACGAGGATGACAGCCCCCATCAGAGCTTCGTGACCGCAAACGAGATCCGCATTCCCACCGGCCAGCCGGTGAAAGTCGAGCTTGAATCCGCCGACGTGATCCACAGCTTCTGGGTGCCGAGCCTGACCGGAAAGATGGATCTGATCACCGGGCAGAAGAACGAGCTTCAATTCACCGCGAAAAACCCCGGCGTCTACCGCGGCCAGTGTGCTGAGTTCTGCGGCCTTCAGCACGCCCACATGGCCTTCGCGGTCCTCGCGTTGCCGCCCGACGAGTACGGGCGCTGGCGGGATCACGAGAACCAGAGCGCCACCAGCCCGACCGACACGCTCGGCAAGCAGGGCGAGCAGCTGTTTCGCGCGAGAGGCTGCGCGCTCTGCCATACGATCCGCGGCACGCTCGCGGGCGGCCAGCTCGGCCCCGATCTCACGCATGTCGGCAGCAGGACGACGATCGCGGCCGGAACGTTGCCGATGTCCTCGGCAACCCTCGGCGCCTGGATTGCCGATCCCCAGCACATCAAGCCCGGAAGCAACATGCCCAAGATGCCACTGCAGTCGGGCGAGCTCATCGCGATGATTCATTACCTGGAGCAGCTCAAGTGAGCATGGTGGCCGAGCAACGCGAGTTGCGTGATGACGCGCTGAATGGCCTTCAGCTTTCGACGCGTATGGAAAGCATCTGGCGCACGCCATCCGGATTTTCCGGCGCGCTGATGTCGGTGGACCACAAGGTCGTCGGTCGCCGCTACATCGTCACGGCATTCGCATTCCTGCTGCTCGGAGGGCTTCTCGCGGTGCTCATGCGCGTCCAGCTCGCCAAGCCCGAGAGCACGTTCCTCTCGGCGGACAAGTACAACCAGATCTTCACCATGCACGGCTCGACGATGATGTTCCTGTTCGCCGTGCCAGTCATGGAGGCCTTCGCCGTCTACCTCGTGCCGCTGATGGTCGGAACGCGAAACATTGCGTTTCCGCGCCTGAATGCCTTCAGTTACTGGATGTTTCTGTTCGGAGGCTGCTTTCTCTGGATTTCCTTCGCCCTGAACGTCGGACCGGATGTCGGCTGGTTTGCCTATGTTCCGCTGTCCTCGTTGCAGTACACGCCGACCAAACGGCCCGACGTCTGGGCGCAAATGATCACCTTCACCGAGGTGGCCGCGCTGGCCGTCTCGGTCGAGATCGTGGTGACCGTGTTCAAGCAGCGCGCGCCGGGCATGACGCTCGATCGTATCCCCCTCTTCGTCTGGGCCATGCTGGTCACCAGCTTCCTGGTCATGTTCGCGATGCCGTCCATCATGGTCGCGTCGACGTCGCTTATCCTCGACCGCCTCGTCAACACGCGCTTCTACGATTCCTCTTCCGGCGGGCATCCCCTGCTATGGCAGCATCTGTTCTGGTTTTTCGGCCATCCCGAGGTCTACATCATCTTCATCCCCGGCACCGGCATGGTCTCGGCGATCCTCGCGACGTTCGCCAGGCGTCCCGTGGTCGGGTATCCCGTGGTCATCCTCTCGCTGATCGCGACGGGCTTCCTGTCGTTCGGCCTGTGGGTCCACCACATGTTTGTCACGGGTCTGCCCCAGCTCGGCGCCGGGCTTTTCACGGCCTCCAGCATGCTGATCGCCGTTCCCAGCGGTCTGCAGATCTTCTGCTGGCTGGCGACGCTTTGGGACGGTCGGCCGGTCTACCGCACGCCGCTGTTGTTCGTGATCGGATTCATCGTGATCTTCGTCATGGGTGGATTGTCGGGCGTGATGGTCGCCTCGGTGCCGATCGACACCCAGGTGCATGACACCTATTTCGTCGTCGCCCACTTCCATTACGTGCTGATCGGCGGCGCCGTCTTCCCGCTGATCGGCGCCGTCTATTACTGGTTTCCCAAGATCACCGGCCGGATGCTGAGCGAGCGACTGGGACGCTGGAACTTCTGGCTCGCCTTCGTTGGCTTCAACGTCGCGTTTTTTCCGATGCACATCCTCGGACTGATCGGAATGCCGCGACGCGTCTACACCTACACCGCCGACATGGACTGGGCGCATCTCAATCTGCTCTCGAGCGGCGGTGCCCTCATATTCGCGCTCAGCTTCGCGCTGCTGCTCGCTAACGTGATCCACAGTCTGCGCAACGGCGCGCTCGCGGGCGACAATCCCTGGGACGCCTCCACCCTGGAATGGGCGACATCCTCACCCCCTCCGCCGCAGAATTTCGATCGCATTCCCGTCGTCAAGCACCGCGATCCCCTTTGGTTCGACAATGAAAGCTTGCCGGTGGTCGCAGGTCTCAGCGCGGAGCGCCGCGAAGTGCTCTTGACGTCGCTCGCCGAAGCGGAGCCGCAAATTCGAGAGGCGTCGCCCGAACCGAGCATCTGGCCTCTGCTGACAGCCATCGCGACGACCGTGTTCTTCATCGGCTCGATCTTCACGCCGTGGGCCGTGCTGTGGGGTACCCCCCCAATGGCAGTCGCCCTGATCGGCTGGTTCTGGCCGGCCGGCCACAAGGAGGACGAGGAGTGAGGCAGACCATCGTTCGAAATGTCGGTGACTTGCCGACCTATGGTTACGGTCCGCAAAGCGGTCCGTGGTGGGGCGCCATGGGCTTCATGGCGCTGGAAGGCATGGGGTTTGCACTTGCCATCGGCGCCTATCTTTATCTCTACGCCGTCAATCCCACCTGGCCGATTGGCGCTACCCCGCCCGATCTCTGGCCCGGCACGGCCGAGGTCATCATCTATCTCCTGAGCATCATTCCCAACGAGATGACCAACCGCGCGGCACACCGGCAGGATCTTGCCAGGGTACGCACAGGCCTGATCGTGATGTCGCTGATCGGCATCGCCCTGCTGGTGTTGCGCGGGTTCGAGTTCGCCCATCTCAACACGCGCTGGGACAATTCCGCCTACGGATCGATCGTCTGGCTGATCCTCGGGCTACACACGACCCATCTCGTCACCGATCTCGGCGACACCGTCGTGCTGACGGTACTGATGTTCACGCTGCACGCGAAGCCGCGTAGGTTCAGCGACGTCACCGACAACGTGTTTTACTGGAACTTCGTCGTGCTTGCCTGGCTGCCGCTCTACGCGCTACTCGACTGGGTGCCCCGTCTATGACCGATACCGCACGACACGCGAAAATACTCTATTGGGCAGGCGTCGCGCTCGGCCCCCTAGCCTGGGGCATCAACCTGCAGGGGATCTACGCGCTCGCTCATTTCTCATGCGAATCGACCAAGTTCAGCGGCGCGATCATGAGCGCGGTGCTCGCCGGCATCGCCCTCGCAGGCACGGCCATATCCGCCTGCGCCATCCGTCGGGGCGCCGGTGCGGAATGGAGCGATGTGCGAGGCGGCGGCCCCCGGACGTTCATGGCCTGGGTTGGCGTCGGCTCCGGCGTTCTGTTCGCGCTGGTCATCGCGAACCAGCTCGCGGCCTCGTTGATGATCAGCCCATGCCTGCGCTGAGCCTCCTGGCAATTCTGCTCGGCCTGCTGGCAGCGCCTGCGACGGCGCACGGCATCTCCGAGGTCGATACGGGCTCGCTCTGGAACTCCGATCCCTGGCTTCTGGCCCCGCTCTATGTCGTCGGCATCTCCTTTTACATCGGCACGCAACGGCTGTGGCGCCATGCGGGTGGAGGCCGCGGCGTCCGCTTCCGTCAGGTCGGTGCGTTCTGGACCGGCTGGCTGATCGTCGCGCTCGCCCTCACCTCGCCGTTGCATTGGCTCGGCGAGCGCCTGTTCACGGCGCACATGATCGAACACGAACTGCTCATGCTGGTCGGCGCGCCGCTGATGGCCTACGCCCGGATCAATGGGCCGATGATGTGGAGTCTGCCCGCCTCGCTGCGGCCGGCGGCGGGCCATCTGTTGAATTGGTCGATTGTGGCACGGCCATGGGCCGTCATCAGCCATCCCATCACCGCGACCGCCCTGCATGCCTTGGCGCTCTGGGCCTGGCATGCGCCGCCGCTCTATGCGTTGGCGCTCGAAAACACCGCCATTCATCGCCTCCAGCACATCAGCTTCTTTGCCACCGCGCTGTTGTTCTGGTGGGTACTTTTCCATGGCCGCGGCGTCGGACGCAGCCTGCGGCTGCGGGACGGCATCGCGATCGGATGCCTGTTCGTCACTGTTCTTCATTCCGGCGTGCTCGGAGCGCTGCTGACGCTGTCGACGCGCGTCTGGATTCCCGGCCAGGGCGCTCTCGCCGGCGAGTTCGACTTATCTCCCCTGGAAGATCAGCAACTCGCGGGCATCTTGATGTGGGTACCGATGGGGATTCTCTACACCGGCGCTGCGCTGTTCTTCGCCTATCGGTGGCTCAACACTGTCCCCGCGCGCTCCCAAATGCCGGCGGTTCACCATGCTGGCTGAACGATCCGGGGGCACTGTGAACATAGGAACCGCAGGTGTGTTGCAACGTTCGCCAGTTGACGCGCGACATTTCCGTGGAGGCCCTATGCGCAAACGAACCGTCGTAGCGACTGTCATGCTCGCAGCCGCCCTTGCGCGGCCGCAAGGTGCCATCGCGCAAGATCAGCCGCGCGCGGGAATGTCGTGTCCGGTCGACCATGATCAGCTCGCCGACATTCTCAAGAAAAGTGTCAAGCCCGGCGGCGGCCCCAGCAATGGCGGCCTCGACAACAATGAATGGGCTGCCGTCGTCAATCGCCAGGGGGTGGTTTGCGCCGTCGCTTACAGCGGCAGCAAGGTCGACGATCAGTGGCTCGGAAGCCGTGCTATCGCCGCCGAGAAAGCCAACACTGCGAATGCGTTCAGCCTGAAGGACAAGGCGATGGCCACTGCCAATCTCTATGCGGGCGCACAGCCCGGCGGCCTTCTATTTGGTGCGGCGCTCAGCAATCCGCCCTCTCCAGAGGTCATTTATGCCGGCACACCCGACGAGTTCGGCACGGCAAAAGATCCGATGGTCGGCAAACCCGTTGGCGGCGTGGTCGTGTTCGGCGGTGGGCTCGCCCTCTACGATGGCAACGGCATTGCGGGTGCGCTCGGCGTCAGCGGCGACAGCTCCTGTGCGGACCACAATGTCGCCTGGCGCGTGCGCCACCTCCTTGGGCTCGATCATGTGCCGGCCGGCGTCAGTCCCAACATGAAGGACGCGATCATCTACGACATCGGACCAGACGGCAAAAGCCCGTCGGGCTACGGTCATCCCAAGTGCAACGGCAGGGAGGACCAGATTGCGGTCGATCTTGGTGCCGGCGTCTCGGGAAACGTCGTCAGATAGCCAGACTCTCGGAACTTAGGAACCAAGCGTGCGTGCGACGTTTGTACGTTCGCAAACCGGCCTGCAACGCGGCACGGCCTCGTCAAGCCGTGGAGATCTTCACTTATGTTAATGTTCGGCCTCAGGCGATTGCTGTGGGGAACGTTGAGTGCGGCCACCGCCTGCGGCATGTTGCTGTCGCCTTGTCTCGCCCAAGCTGATCTCGTCAGCCGCATGAAGGATCCCGGCCAGTGGCCGATGGCGGCGCGGGACTACGCCAACACGCGCTACAGCGCACTTGACCAGATCAACGCCAGCAATGCCTCACGCCTGCAACTTGCCTGGACGTTTTCAGTCGGAGCCGATCGCGGCCAGGAGGCCGCCCCGCTGGTCGTTGACGGGACCATGTATGTGGTCAGCCCCTACGCCGGACCTTACCCGAACCGCGTCTTCGCGCTGGATGCCACGACAGGCGAGCTGAAATGGTCCTACGCGCCGAAGCCGGAGCCGGCCGCAGCGGGCGTTGCCTGCTGCGACGTCGTCAATCGCGGGCTCGCTTTCGATAACGGCAAGATCTTTCTCAATACGCTGGACAATCACTCGGTCGCGCTCGATGCCAAGACCGGTAAGGAGCTCTGGCACACGAAACTCGGAGAGATCAACAAGGGCGAGACCATCACGATGGCGCCGGTCGTCGTGAAGGGCAAGGTGCTCATCGGCAACAGCGGCGGTGAGATGGGCGTTCGCGGCTGGGTGACTGCGCTCGACGAGAACACCGGTGCCATCGCCTGGCGCGCCTATGCCACGGGCCCCGACAAGGACGTCTTGATCGGCGACGATTTCAAGCCCTTTTACGACAACCTCAAAGGCAAAGATCTCGGCGTCAAGAGCTGGCCCGCCGACCGCTGGCAGGTCGGCGGCGGCACCATGTGGGGATGGATTTCCTACGACGCCGACCTCAACCTGATCTATTACGGCACCGCCAATCCCAGCCCGTGGAATGCGAACCAGCGCAGCGGCGACAATCTCTGGAGCACCACCATCTTCGCGCGGGATCCCGACAACGGCCATGCGAAATGGGCGTATCAGGTCAACCCGCACGATCTGTTCGACCATGACGAAGTCAACGAGAACGTGCTGGTCGACCTCGAGCTCAATGGCCAGCCGCGCAAGGTGCTGATCCACCCCGGACGCAACGGCTATATGTACGTCATGGACCGCGCCTCCGGCGAGGTGATCTCGGCGGACGCCTATGAGTTCGTGAACGCCTATAAGGGTGTCGACCTCAAGACCGGCAAGATCATCCCCAATGAGGAGAAGACCCCTCTGGTCGGCAAGACCGTCGAGAACATTTGCCCGACCGCGCCGGGCGCAAAGGATTGGCAACCGTCCGCCTGGTCACCCCGCACCAAGCTGCTTTACGTTCCGCACCAGCATCTCTGCATGAACTTCAAGGCGTCGCAGGTCGGCTACATCGCCGGCACGCCCTATATCGGCGCCGATGTCGATATGTATGCCGGCCCAGGCGGCCATCGCGGCGAGTTCATGGCGTGGGACCCGGTCGCTCGGAAGAAGGTCTGGGAGATTCACGAGAAGCTGCCGGTCTGGAGCGGCGCGCTGGTGACCGCGGGCGACGTCGCGTTCTACGGAACGATGGACCGTCTGTTCAAGGCGGTGGACGCGAAGTCCGGCAAATTGCTTTGGCAGTTTCGCGCGGGCTCCGGGTTCATCGGTCAGCCGATCTCCTATCGGGGATCCGATGGGCAGCAATACATCGCGATCCTCTCCGGTGTCGGCGGCTGGCCTGGTGTAGTGGCGAATGCAGAGGTGGATCAGCGCGTGCGCAACGGCGCGCTCGGCTTCACCGGTGCGATGCAGGACCTGCCATTCTACACGGCAGGTGGCAGTGAGCTTTTGGTGTTTAAGCTCGGCGGCACCAGCAATCAGGACAGCAGCCATGCGTCTCCGCAGTGATTGGGCCGTCCTTACTGTTGCTCTCGCTTTTGCCGGCCCGATCGGGATCGCATCCTCGGTAGCCGCCGCGCCGAATGGCGAGCTTCGCGTCTGCGCTGACCCGAACAATCTGCCGTTCTCCAATAGCGCCGTAGCCGGTTTTGAGAACAAGCTCGCTTCGATGGTGGCCGAGGCGCTGGGACGGTCGGTGTCCTATACGTGGTGGGCACAGCGTCGGGGCTTCATCCGCAACACGCTCAGGGCCGAGAAATGCGACGTCGTGATGGGCGTGCCTGCCGGCTACGAGCTCGTAGAGACCACGAAGCCCTATTATCGCTCGACCTATGTTTTCGTGAGCCGTGAGGACGAGCATCTCGATCTCTCGTCCCTGCTTGATCCCCGCCTGCATCGCCTGACGATCGGCGTGCATCTCGTCGGCGACGACGGCAACAACCCACCGCCCGCACAGGCACTTGGCCAGCTCGGGATCGTCGACAATGTCCGGGGATACTCGATCTATGGCGACTATCGTCAGGCCGATCCGCCTGCACGCCTGATCGAGGCGGTCGAACACGGCGAGATCGACGTCGCCGCCGCATGGGGGCCGCTCGGCGGCTATTTCGCCGCGCATTCCAAGGTGCCGCTGTCGGTCACCCCGATCCGGGACGGCGACCGTTTCGCACCCCAACAATTCCAGTTCGCCATTTCGATGGGCGTTCGCAAGGGGGACCACGCGCTGCGCGACCAGCTGAACGCGTTCATCGATGCACATCGATCCGAGATCGCTGCACTGCTGCGCAGCTACGGCGTGCCCCTGGTGGAGGAGCCTGTGACAGTTTCAGGAGGACCCGGGTAATGTCTGCATTGCCGCTGCGTACGAGCGTGTTATCGCTACTGCTGGCGACGGTGCCGAACAGTCCCTTGCTTGCCCAGCAGACCCTGCCGCAATCGCAGGAGGCACAGATGCCGACATTGGCGCCGCGGCCGAACTTCGGCGGCAGCGTTGGCAACGGCAGGCCGGGCGTATTCATGCAGGTGCCCGTGACCACGCTGTTCCCGGGCGCGCAGCCGGATCCGCCTGTGATCAAGAATCCGGTCCAGGGCGACCCCAATGCCGAGCAGCGCGGGATGACCTATTTCGTCAATTTCAATTGCGTCGGCTGCCACGCGCCGAATGGCGGCGGCGGCATGGGGCCGGCGCTGAGCAACAATCTCTTCACCTACGGCTCGCAGCCCGAAAATATCTATTTGTCGATCTACCAGGGACGGCCCAATGGCATGCCGGCCTGGGGCGGTGTGCTGCCCGACAGCGTGATCTGGGACCTCGTCACCTATATCGGCATGATCAGCAACGAGCCGAACCGACAATGGGGCCGCACGTTCTCGGCGGACCCACTGTCGCCTGAGCTCGAGCAGGTTCCGAGCGAGCAGGTCTCGACGACCGACCCGTGGTCCGCCACCAAGTCCTTCAATTTCGGTCAAAAGCCCTGATTGAGGAAGCGGAGCAGCCGATGATCAGTCCAATGACACGATTGCTGATCGGCTCGCTGCTCGCCATGACGGCTGCAGCCTGCGAACCCGGTAAGGCGACCGGCCCGGAAAGCGACGTACGTCGCGGCGCAGATCTCGTCAAGAACTACCATTGCGGCAGCTGCCACGACATTCCCGGGATTGCCGGCGCCGACGGCAACGTCGGCCCGCCCCTGCACCGGATCGGCACGCGCACCTATATCGCCGGGTACATCCGGAATTCGCCGGACAACATGGCTGACTGGATCGAAGATCCGCAGCGCGCGTTGCCCGGCAACGCCATGCCGAGAATGGGCATTTCGCAGAAGGACGCACGCGACATCGCGGCGTTTCTCTATACGCTGAAGTAGACCACATGAATCCCACACCGCGCCCTGCAAGCTTGTTTCGCGATGCGCCATTGCTGGCCGTCACCATCGTGATGATCGCCATCATGGGATTGGGCCTCGTCGGCGGTGGTGCGTGGCTCGCGATGCTCGGCGGCTCCGCTTACTATCTCGTCGCCGGAATTATGCTGCTGCTCACGGCGTGGCTGCTGATAAGACGTCGTGCCGAGGCTCTCTGGATCTACGCCGCGCTGCTGCTTGGCACGATGGCGTGGGCGATCTGGGAAGCCGGATTCGATTTCTGGTCGCTGGCACCGCGCGGCGACATCCTTGCGCCACTCGGCGTCTGGCTGCTGTTGCCGTTCATAGCCCGACGTTTGGCGCCCAATTTGCGGGCCGCGCGCTGGGCGCTCGGGTTCGTCCTGATCGTCGCGGCCGGCGTGCTCGGCCTCTCTCTGGCGCGCGATCGCCACGACTTAGCCGGTACAATAGCGGAGAGCAAGATGACGGGTGCCATCGCCTCCGCGGATGGAGTTCCGCCCATCGCCGGCGAGAACTGGACGGCCTATGGCGGTAGTAGTTTTGGCACGCGCTATTCCTCGCTCAGCCAGATTACCACAGCCAACGCCGGGGATCTCAAGCTCGCCTGGGAATTCCGCACCGGCGATCACAAGGGCGCTGATGATCCCGACGAGATCACCAACCAGGCGACGCCGCTCAAGATCGGCGACCTCCTCTACATCTGCTCGCCGCACCAGATCGTGTTCGCGCTCGACGCCAAGACCGGTCAGCTACGCTGGAAGTTCGACCCGCAGGTTCAGCACAACAAAGCCTTCCAGCACATGACCTGCCGTGGCGTGTCCTATCACGCGACGAAGGAGGGCTCCGTTACGGCCTACGGCACCCCGGCACCAGGCGATTGTCCGGAACGCATCTTCGTACCGACGAATGACGGCCGGATGTTCGCACTGGACGCCCGGAGCGGAACGCCGTGCGTCAGCTTCGGTGACAAAGGCCAGATCGACCTCAAGGAGGAAGCGAGATCAAGACGCTCGGTTTCTACGAAGGCACCTCGCCGCCCGTGGTGACCGACAAGGTCCTGATCGTGGGCGGGGCTGTCATCGACAATTATTCCGATCGCGTGCCGTCGGGCGTCATCCGCGGCTTCGACATCTATTCGGGCCGACTCATCTGGGCCTTCGATGCCGGCAATCCCGATCCGAACGAGATGCCGTCGGACTCACACCATTTCACAGCGGGATCACCGAATTCATGGAGCATCTCGGCAGTCGATGAAACGCTGGGGCTCGTCTATGTCCCGCTCGGCTCGAGCTCGCCGGATATCTGGGGCGGCGGCCGTTCGCCGGAGAAGGAGCGCTACGATTCAGCGCTGATCGCCCTCGATATCGCCACCGGAAAGCTGCGCTGGTCGTTCCAGAACGTGCACCATGATCTCTGGGACATGGACATGCCCTCGCAGCCGAGCCTGGTCGATTTGCGTTCGAATGGCGGCACCACGCCGGCGATCTACATTCCGGCAAAGACCGGCGACATCTTCGTGCTCGACCGCCGCGACGGCCATCAGCTGGTGCCTGCCCCGGAAAAACCTGTACCGCAGGGAGCCGCGCCCGGCGACCGGTTGTCTTCCACCCAGCCCTTCTCGGAGTTGAGCTTCCGTCCGCCCGGCATGCTGACGGATGCGCAGATGTGGGGCAGCACGATGTTCGACCAGCTCGCCTGTCGCATCAAATTCAAGCGTCTGCGTTACGAAGGGCCGTTCACGCCGCCCTCGGAGCAAGGCACGTTGGTCTTCCCGGGCGATTTCGGCATGTTCGAGTGGGGCGGCATCGCGATCGATCCTGAGCGGCAGATCGCCATCGCCAATCCGCAGTCCATTCCGTTCATCTCGCGCCTCGTGCCGCGCGGAAAAGACAATCCGGCAGCACCAAACGCGGCGCATCCCCCGGGCACCGAACTCGGCGTGCAGCCGATGTATGGCGCCCCATATGGCGTCGATCTCGGCATCTTCCTGTCCCCGCTCGGCATACCCTGCCTCGCCCCGCCCTGGGGCAATATCGCCGCCATCGACCTCAAAACCCACAAGGTGGTGTGGCAGCACCGCATCGGCACGATCCGCGACCAGGCGCCGCTCCCGCTGCCGTTCAAGCTCGGCGTTCCCATGCTGGGCGGGCCGATCGTGACAGCGGGCGGGGTCATTTTCATCACGGGGATGATGGACGACTACATCAGGGCGTTCGACGTTCGCGACGGCAAGCAGCTCTGGCAGGATCGCCTTCCCGCCGGCGGGCAATCCACGCCGATGACGTATGAGGCAGGCGGCAAGCAATATGTCGTCACGGTCGATGGCGGCCACGGCTCGTTCGGCACCAAGCTCGGCGACTACGTGCGCGCTTACGCGCTGCCTTGATACCCGTCGGTAAGCCCCTCTACGCTCGGCGCCGTTGTGTCCTTGTCTGCCGGCGTGGGCGTGCAAGTGCCGAGACCACGACAGCCGCACACGCCGCGATCCCAAGTACAGCAAGCCCTTTGCTGATGACCCCCGCCGGCGGAAGCTGTTTCCGCACCAGCCAGCCCCCGTCGACCGACGTGCCCGGCGGCGATGCCTCGATCATGCTTCCCTCGCTGATCGGTGCGCGCTTCGCCCGCGACAGCAGGAACCGGAATGCGCTTCCCAGTAGATCTTCGGTGAGTTTCGGCGCGATCGCATAGGCCATCTGACCCGCTCGGGCTGGCCAGCCGACGGCCACTTCATCGCGCGGCGCGCGGACCAGGCTCAAGAAGGTCTCGGCAACGTCTTCGGACTGGTACAACATCGGCCCTGGATCAAGCGTCTTACCGGACATGTTGGCGCCGTGGACGAATCCCGGCGTATCCACCATCGCCGGGAATACACCGCAGACGTGGATGTGGGGATGTGCTCTGAGCTCTTGCCTGAGGCTTGCCGTGAACCCACGCAGGCCAAACTTGCTGGCGGTGTAAGCGGCCGCGAACGGTGTCGGCGCCCATCCCCCAAGCGAAATGTTATTGACCAGGATGCCTCGCTTCTGGCGCAGGAAGATCGGAAGGACTGCAAAGGCGCCGTTCATGGTGCCCAGCAAGTTCACCTCGATCGTCCGGCGATGCAGCGCGAGATCGGCGTCCTGATAGGGGCCAAATACACCCGTGCCGGCATTGTTGATCCAGACGTCGATCCCGCCGAACGCGTCCTCCGCCTGTCTGGCCAGTCGTCGCACCGCGTCGGCATCGGTGACGTCGGTTGGGACCGCCAATGCGCGGCCTCCCAGCGCCTCGCACTCCGCCGCGAGCTGCGCCAAAATCTCGCCACGCCGGGCGGCGAGCACTACACTCCCACCTTCTCGGGCAAACGCAAGCGCCGCAGCCCGACCTATTCCGCTGGACGCTCCCGTGATGACAACGCGCGTGTCCGCCATTGACCGGGCTGGCGCTCGCGACGCCCTGGCAGGAAGCAGCCATCGCAATGACTGGCGGAGACGCTGGGTGCCATCAGTTTCGAACCAGTCGCCATGAGCAAAAATAACCCGTTCAGGCGCAAGGCCGACAAGCCGCTCTGCCGCGGCCTGGACCGAACGACCGCCAAGGCGCAACAACATCCGCAAATAGATGGGTGCCATTCCGTGGGGCTTGGCAATACCAAGCAGGCTTGCGACGGCCTGATTCGAGGGTGGAAGGTGGTGAGGATCGAGATTTTCCACGAGATCCGTCAGCACCAAGGTGCGGCTCCGCTTGTCGAATATCTCCACCTCCGAAAACATCGGGGCTTGGACTGGCACCGTCTCGAGTTCGGCCGCCCAGTCTTGAGGAGTGGACGCGCCAAGCTCGCGGTCGATACGGAGGCCTGCTTCGCGAACCTGCCTCCGCGCCGAAAGTCCGCGCGCCGCGAAAGTTCGTGCTTCGGGCAATTCTTTTTGCCAAGCTTGCAGGAACATCCAATGCGCAACGTTTGGCGCCATCAGATATTTGATCGGACCCAGACGCTCCAGCTCATCGCGCAGAGCTACCGAATATCGCACCGGGGAGTGCAGAATAAGGTCACCGTTGAGCAACCGGATGACCGTCATGCGAACTGGCAGACGCAAGCCCGCTGCACTGATGGGTCGATCGTCGACAATCCAGATGTCGTTCGTGGCCTTCGTCAGGGTCGCAGTCGATGAAGCGCCATCAAATTCGTGCATGCGCGTTTTCCGGTGGAGACCTTGCTCAAGTCCCCGGATAGGAGGCTCGTTCCTCTTACACTGACCTCCGCGCGGCGCAGGCCTCGGACAAAGCCCTGGAACCGGCCTGCTTGAGGTCCTCAAGAGAGGTCTGCCCGTTTGTCGCTGCTTCCAGAAGCTTAGAGGCTACGTAGGTCCGGGCACTAATCTCGCGACGGGAGATGCTTTCGCACACTTCTTCGAGCACGGCCCGCAAAAGCGCCGTTGTATCGGTGTCGAACATTGAAGCGGCTCCAGCCTGAAAGACCTCAGACTAAGGCAACGGGGAGGACGAAGGATTTAACATTGTTAAAGAGCGCAACTTGCCGATAAAAATATGCGGGTGGTTTGCAGCGGCGTGCACTTTGATCCTGCTCGCAGAGGGAACATCAAAGCTGAGGTTGCTTTGTGTCCGCTGATGCCTACGCGTGAAATCGATGGATCGTATCACAGGTTATTGTCCGGCGTTTTCCATTTGAGTCACAATTGGTGAAGGCGAGGGCGATCGGAAGACCAATGCAGACTGGATTTGCCTTTTCCAAGCTCGCCGATCATTTGGCGAGTCTCGGTGACGCGACGGCGAGCGACCTCGACCTGCTGGCAGACATGCCAAGCGCGATCGCGCACCTCAATTCCCATCAAGCGATCCTGCGCCACGGCGATGACAGCCATCAATGCTGCGTGGTCCTGCAAGGTTATCTGTCCTGGCAGGACGCCGAAGGGGCGAGCGGGCAAATCACGTCGATCTCCGTTCCCGGCGACATCGCTGATCTCCAGACACTCTACCGGCCGCGCATCGACGGCAACCTCATTGCCCTCGGTCCCGCCGTCGTCGCGCTCGTGCCGCATCGCTTCTTCCGCGAGCTATCAACACGCTCGCCCGCATTGTCCCGTACTCTGCTACTGATGCTGCTTCGTGACCACGCTATCCAGCGCAACTGGACCATAAATCTCGGCAGCCGGGATGCGTTGACACGCGTGGCCCACCTGCTTTGCGAGATCACGACGCGCCTGCAAAATGTCGGGCTCGCCAAGGATTTCCGGTTGTCGTCGCCCTTCACCCAGTCAGACCTCGCAGCCGCCTGCAGCATCTCTCCCGTCCACGCCAACCGCACCATTCAGGAATTGCGGCGCGGCAACCTGTTGAATTGGCAAGGTAAGACCCTGCTGATTACGGACTGGCCCGGATTGGTCCGCTTGGCGGAGTTCGATCCTGCCTACCTTGGTATCCGGCCGCGCGATCGAGGCACACGACCGGCGCAACCGGACGAGACCAAAGCCGCCGTGGCGATGGCCTGACAACTCAGACCTTCTTCCTGAACTTGGCGCGCTCTTGCAGGGCCAATCTCACTTCCGCGATGACACCTTCCCAGTCACCGATCGTCCTTTGATGAAACAGCCGCAGGCTCGGATACCAAAGGGAGCGGCTCCCTGACGGAGGCCAGCGCCAGTCGCAGTCGGCGTGTAGCAGGACCCAGGTTTCGCAACTCAGCGCTCCTGCGAGATGCGCGACCATGGTGTCGACGCAAATGACCAGATCGAGCTCATGAAGAAGATGACCGAGAGATGCGATATCGGGCGTGCTGACGTCGCGAGCACCGATCTGTGCAAGCTCTTCGGCTGTCGCCTCTCTCTGCAGCGAATGAAGTACAACGCCGGGAACGGCGAGCCGGCGCAACACTGAAGGAGCGACGGCGCGCCGCTTATCCCAGCGGCCAACCTCCCAGACCAGGCCGACAGCCAGACTGTTGCCGTCGATCGGCACCGATGCCCTCGGCGGAAGCGTCAAATAGGGTCCACACGCGACCTGCTCCCGCCCGACTTTGAGCGCATGCGGCACCTCCATGATTTCGATGTCCACCTCGAAATCCGCTTCGGGTGTGCCGTCGTGCAGAGCAAGAGCACTATCGACGCCTGCCGTGCGCTCGGTCAGTGGCAGAAGTTCCGGCTGGCACCAAACCGTGACACTCCGTGCGACGTCCCGAAGAGGCTGCATGAAACGCAGGAATTGGATCGTGTCGCCTAGCCCGTGGTAGCATCTGACCAGGACATGCCGGCCCGCGAGAGCCTCGCCCCGCCAAATCCGCTGCACATGACGCGGGCCCGTGTGTTTGGGCGGATGCTGCAGCACCGCGAGATCTTGGTCAGCGATGGACCAGGCGCGGGCGAAATGACCCGCTCGCATGGCTTCGACCCAGCTGTTCACGTCCTAAGCCTCACTAGCGTCGGACGAATTTATAAAACCGGCTTACCTGACCCTCCTTGGTCCGGTCCTGGTGCAGAAACGCAAGACCGGCCTCATCGAATTTGTCGAGAATCTCGTCCCAACCGATGCGGTTCAGTCCCTCATCCGGCGGATCCAAATCGACCCGCAAGACGCCGGCGTGCCCATCCTCTTCCGTCGCTTTGACCGTCGCTGGCTGCCCGCCGGATTCGTCGACCCGATTGCGGATTGTGGCGTGATCAGTGGTCTGTTCGGCCTCGCTATTTTGCGTTCCGGACGTCATGTCGCACCTCACTCTTGTGCAGATCCGGGCAATGACGCCGTCATTGCTGGAGCCATTTGCGGTGAAACGCGAGCCGGCAAGATTTGTTCTTCGTCGCACAACGTGACGCGCGTGACCACCACTTCATCTTCTTCATCATCATCAACGATGATCTTCGTTCCGTTGATGCGAGCGGCGATTCTAATCCAGGTTAATCGCCCTGCATTTTGTTTGCCTGAATCGCTCCCTGCGCACACGCGGCCGCTCCGGCACAGGAACGAACATACCTTCCGACACGTTCGCCGACCTACTTACGCTGTCGCCACGCGCTTTCCCGGAGGTTTCTCGTCTATGCATTCCCGTCTTCAGGACAGGCGTCGCGTGCGCGTCGGCATCGTCGGCGTGGGCAATTGCGCAAGCTCCTTCGTCCAGGGGCTTACCTATTACCGCAACGCCAAGTCGAATGAACCCGTACCCGGCCTGATGAACGTCGATCTCGGCGGCTACCATATCAGCGACATTCAAATCGCATCGGCATTCGACGTCAACGCCGACAAGGTCGGGCGCGACGTCGCCGATGCCATCTTCGCCCGTCCGAACAACACGCATCGCTTCGCCGAGGTGGACCAAACCGGGGTGATCGTCGAGCGCGGCCCGGTCATGGACGGCATCGGGCACTATCTCGAAGATGACGTCCCCGTGGCCGACGTACCCGAAGCCGACGTTTCGGAGGTTCTGGCGATGTCACGCACGGATGTGCTCGTGTCGTACCTGCCGGTCGGCTCGCAACGCGCAAGTGAATGGTATGCTGCGCGTGCCATCGAGGCCGGCTGCGGCTACGTCAATTGCATTCCCGTCTTCATCGCGTCCAACCCGGACTGGCGGCGAAGATTCGAAGATGCGGGCCTTCCTATCGTCGGTGACGACATCAAGAGCCAGGTCGGCGCCACCATCCTGCACCGCGTGCTGGCCAATCTGTTCCGCGATCGCGGCGTGCGGCTCGATCGCACCTATCAGCTCAATGTCGGCGGCAATACCGATTTCAAGAACATGCTCGAACGCGAGCGGCTGGCATCGAAGAAGATTTCGAAGACGCAGGCCGTCACCAGCCAGTTCGACGTCCCGATGGACCCCGACAATATTCACGTTGGGCCGAGCGATCACGTGCCCTGGTTGACTGACCGGAAGCTGGCGTTCATCCGGCTGGAAGGCACGACGTTCGGCGGCGTGCCGTTGAGCGCCGAGGTCAAGCTCGAGGTATGGGATTCGCCGAACTCGGCCGGCGTGGTGATCGACGCAGTACGCTGCGCAAAACTTGCCATGGACCGCGGCCAGGGCGGCGCCCTGACCGGCCCCTCCAGCTATTTCATGAAATCACCGCCGCAGCAATTCAACGACGAGGAGGCCGGACGGCGGACGCGCGCCTTCATCGACGACAAGGTTTTCAGCTGATGGCCAGGATCATTCATCTCGTGCGTCACGGCCACCATGCCCTGCTCGGCCGCACGCTGTGCGGCCGGATGTGCGGCGTCACGCTCGACGACATCGGTTGCGAGGAGATTGCCCGGTGTGCAGCCAATCTCGCCCCACGGCCGTCGCTAATCCAGTCGAGCCCGCAGAGGCGCTGCATGCAATCGGCCAGCATCCTCGCTGCGCGCTTCGGATTGCCCGTCGAGATCGTTCCTGCTCTCGACGAGCTCGACTATGGCGAATGGACCGGCCGGTCTTTCATGCAGCTCAGCGAAGATCCTCAATGGTCGCGCTGGAACAGCCGCCGCGGCAGCACTCACCCGCCCGGAGGCGAGAGCATGCGCTCGCTCCAGACTCGCATCGTCCGCCATCTCGAGCAGCTGCGCTCTGATTCTCTCGTAGACTCGGTGATCGCAATCAGCCACGCCGAGCCCATTCGCGCGGCGCTGTTGCATTACGCGCGCATGCGGCTTGACGACTTTCTTTCGATCACGGTCGATCCCGCGAGCGTCAGCACCCTCAGTGCGGATCGACGCGGGTTCAGGATCACCGGGATCAACCAGCGGGTGCCGGCGTGAAGATCGTCATTTTCGGCCTGACCATCTCCTCCTCCTGGGGCAATGGCCACGCGACGCTCTGGCGCGGCCTCTGCAAGCACCTTGGACGTCTCGGCCATACTGTTATTTTCTTCGAGCGCGACGTGCCCTACTATGCTGGCGCCCGGGACTTCAATGAGTTGCCCGGCGGGCAACTGCGGCTTTTTTCGAATTGGGAGGAGACCCGCTCCCTCGCCCGCAATGAGATCGCGGATGCCGATGTCGCGATCGTGACGTCCTACTGTCCCGACGCAATTGCGGCCACCGACCTGATCATATCCGAAGGTCGCGCCAGCCCCGTCTTCTATGATCTGGATACCCCGATCACGCTGGCGCGGCTCATGGCGGGAGAATCTGTTGCTTATATCGGCACGCGAGGCCTCCGCGATTTCGCGCTCGTCCTCAGCTTCACCGGCGGCCCACGCGTCGTCCAGGAGTTTCGCGACCGGCTCGGCGCCCGCGACGTCCGTCCCCTGTACGGCCACGTCGATAGCGATATTCATCGCCCGGTGCCGCACGAGCCGCACTATCGCGCGGATCTGTCCTATCTCGGCACCTACTCCGAAGACCGCCAGCGCGGGCTCGAGGCGCTCTTCGTCGAACCGGCGCGAGCGCGGCAAGACCTGCGTTTCCTGATCGGCGGAGCGCAATATCCTGATGACTTCCCGTGGTCGCCCAACATCTATTTCGTGCGGCATCTGCCGCCGTCGGAGCATGCGCCTTTCTTTGCGTCCTCACGCATGACCCTCAACGTCACGCGCAAGGCCATGGCGGAGATGGGCTGGTGCCCCTCCGGCCGCCTGTTCGAGGCGGCGGCCTGCGGCGTTCCGCTCCTGAGCGACGACTGGCCGGGCATCGAGGAGTTCTTCACGCCCGGCAGCGAGATCCTGATCGCCCAAGATGCGCAGGACACTTTAGGCGCGTTGGCGATGTCGAGCCCCGACCTGCAGTCCATCGCCAGGCGCGCCTATGAGCGCACGATGGATCAGCATACGTCCGACAAACGCGCGCGCGAGCTGGTGGCGCTGCTCGAGCAGTCAGTATCCGGCTGCGCGCGTCGTCAGCAATCCGAGGAGGCCTGACATGTGGGGCATCGTTCCGGCCGCGGGCCGCGGCAGTCGTATCCAGCCGCTGGCTTTCTCCAAGGAACTGCTGCCCGTCGGCAGCCGGCGCGACGACGGCACCGAGCGTCCGTGTGCGGTCTCCGAGTATCTGCTGGAGCGCCTGATCCTCGGCGGGGCGGACAAGATCTGCTTCGTGATCTCGCCGGGCAAATCCGACATTCTCGAATATTTCGGCGATCACTACGGCAGCGCCCAGCTCGCCTATGTCGTCCAGCCCGACGCCTCCGGCCTGTGCGACGCCGTCTTCAAGGCCGGCACCGTCGTCGGCCATGATGAAGACGTCGTCGTCGGCCTGCCCGACACGGTCTGGTTTCCAAAGGCCGCTTTGCAGGCCTTGCCCGAGGCCGACCTCTCCTTCCTGCTCTTCCCGGTCGAGCGCCCGGAGTTTTTCGATGCTGTGGTTCTCGAGGGGGACAGCGTGCGTGAAATCCAGGTTAAGCAGCCGAACCCGGCATCGCGCTGGATCTGGGGCGCCTTCAGAATGTCGGCCCAGGGCTTTCGCGAGTTGCACGGGCTCTGGCACGAGCGGGACAAACAAGACGAATATTTCGGCACGTTGGTCAATGCCTATCTCCGAGCCGGCGGCCTCGGCATCGGGATCAAGGCTGGCGAATCCTATGTCGATGTCGGGACCGTCGACGGCTATCGCACCGCGATGGCGCTTCTGGCCGAGAGCACCGGCACCGACAGCCGGTCGCGGTTGCGGGCCGGCGCCTCGTCCGATGGGCCTCGACCGACCCATGCAATGGACAATGGAGCGACCGCATGACTGGAGCGCTGCTCACGCGTGAGGAAATCCGCAGGCGCGTCCACGCGCTCGGCCCGTGGTTTCACAACCTCGACCTCAACGGCGTGCCGACCGCACCGACCCACTTTCTCGGCGACTATCCCAACGTCAAATGGCGGCGCTTCTCGGGGATCATCCCGGACCGCCTCGAAGGCAAGACCGTGCTCGATATCGGCTGCAACGCCGGCTTCTATGCCATGGAGATGAAGCGGCGGGGCGCCGAGCGCGTGCTCGGGCTCGACACCGACGAGGAATACCTGGCGCAGGCGCGCTTTGCCGCCGAAGTGAACGGTCTCAGGATCGAATTCCGCAGGATGTCGGCCTATGATGTCGGCCAGCTCCGTGAAAAGTTTGATCTCGTGATCTTCATGGGCGTGCTGTATCATTTGCGTCATCCGCTGCTGGCGCTGGATCTCATCCACGAGCACGTCGCCAAGGATCTTCTGCTGTTCCAGTCGATGCAGCGCGGCGCCAGCCATGTCGACGCGGTCGAGAAGAACTACGATTTCTGGACCACCGACCAGTTCGATTCCGCCGGCTATCCCAGGCTGCACTTCATCGAGCACAAATACGCCGACGATCCCACCAATTGGTGGGTGCCGAACCGGGCCTGCGTCGAGGCCATGCTGCGCAGCGCCGGCTTTGCCATCGCCGCGCATCCCGAAGAAGAAGTCTATCTCTGCAGGCGGACGGAACGGCCACAAGTCGACGGACCCGTCTATCCATCCCGGAGCACAAGCTGATGATCGAGGCGGCCAAGATCTGGAATGAGCCGAACAACAAGTCGCACTGGGATCTCCTGATCGATCCCGACTGGGCCAAGTTCGCAGACCTTGCGACCGCAGCGGGAAAGGCGATCCGCAGCACGAGGCCTCCACTTCCCGTCGTTCTCGGCGGCATCTCGCCGATCGATCCGTCCTTCATGCGCAACATGCAGAGCCGCGGCGTGCTCGACCATTTCGATGCCGTCGCCGTGCACGGCTTTCCGCTCGACTGGAACCTGTGGCAGATCGGCGAGTGGCCCGCCAAGCTCGAGGAGATCAAGGCGGTCACCACCTTGCCTGTGTGGGTGACGGAGGTCGGCGTCTCCTCCTTCGGCGCCGAGGAGGTGCAAGCCTGGGGCCTGTCGCGCACCGCCGAGCTGCTGATCGGCCGTGCTCCGCGTATCCATTGGTACAGCCTTTACGACCTTCCCTCTGCCTGGGAAGCGACGACTCGCCACAAGGAAGCCGAAGGGTCCTCCTACTACCGGCATTTCCACATGGGCCTGCTGCGCGAGGACGGGACGCCCAAAGCGGCCGCCGACGTGTTTGGCGCCTATGCGCCTGCCATGGGCCTGTGCCAATGGTTCCACTTCGAGGATCATCGATTGCACGACGCGGTGCACTGGATGCGCCGTCTGGGCGCGACTCACTTGCGGACCGGCCTGTCATGGGCCGACAGCTTCCGTCCCAATGCCATCGACTGGTTCGACCGCCAGATGGAGGCGTTGGCGGAGTTCCAGGTTACGGTCACGTTCTGCTTCACGCCCGAACATCGGGGCATCGAGCCCCATCACACCAGCCCGCCGCTCGACGTGAACGAATTTGCCGATTTTTGCGCGGCGATGGTCGATCGCTACTGCACGAAAACCGGTCTTGCATCCTTCCCAGCGTCGGCCGATCCTCCGATCAGAGAGCCAACATGCGTGCCCTGATCCTGGTTATGGATTCCGTCGGCATCGGCGGCGCGCCGGATGCCGCCCGTTATGGCGACGAAGGCGCGGACACCGTCGGTCACATTGCGGAAGCCTGCACGGCCGGACACGCCGACAGCAACCTGCGCGAGGGGCCGCTCCGGATTCCCAATCTCGTGGCGCTCGGCCTCGGGGAGGCCTGCCGCCTCGCTACGGGGCGCGTACCGCCAGGGCTACAGGGTCAAGCGCAGCACCGGCAATTCGGATGCGCCAGCGAGATTTCGAAGGGCAAGGACACGCCTTCAGGCCATTGGGAGATCGCCGGTGTGCCCGTTCCGTTCGACTGGGGTTATTTCCCGCGCACGAGGCCGTGCTTTCCCGCGGAATTGACGAAAGACTTCTGCGAGCAAGCCGGACTACCCGGCATCCTCGGAGATTGCCACGCCTCGGGGACCGAGATCATCGCCGAGTTCGGCGAGCGTCACATGCGGACGGGAATGCCGATCTGCTACACGTCCGCCGACAGCGTGTTCCAGGTCGCGGCGCATGAGGAGACTTTCGGCCTCGAACGTCTCTACGGCATCTGCGCGATTGCGCGGCGGCTGATCGATTCCCTCAACATCGGCCGCGTCATCGCCCGGCCGTTCATCGGCACAAACGCGAGGGACTTCAAGCGGACCGCGCACCGTCGCGACTATTCGGTACCGCCGCCCGGAACCACCATGCTTGACCTCGCCGCAAGCGACGGTCGTGACATCGTGACGATCGGCAAGATCGACGACATCTTCGCCCATCGCGCGACCGGGCGAAACATGCGCGGCGACGGTAACATGGCGCTGTTCGATGCCACACTCAAAGGGCTGGCGAGCCTTGCCGACGGGGGATTGCTGTTCGCCAACTTCATCGATTTCGACACGCTGTACGGCCATCGACGCGACGTCGCCGGCTATGCGGTGGCGCTCGAGACCTTCGATAGTCGCCTTCCGGAATTGCTGACCCGCCTGCGAAGCGATGATCTTCTGATCATCACCGCGGATCACGGCTGCGATCCGACCTGGAGCGGCACCGATCATACCCGTGAACAGGTACCAATCCTTGCCTGGTCGACGCAATCATCTTCGCCAATCGGCGAGCGTACCGGCTTTGCCGATATCGGCGCGACCGCGGCAAGGCATCTCGGCCTGCCTGCCGCCCTGCAAGGGGCGCACTTTTAGCCAACGGCAGCCCGCCGATTCACCTGAGTTATTGATCCAGGTTAGAGAAATATTCGTTTGTACATTTTCGAGGAACGAACATTCCTTGCATCGCTTCTGACTCCAAACGTGACCGGCGCGCGGGTCGTCCGACCACCAAGCAAGTGCGCTTCACCAGACATCATCGATCGAACCCGGGAGGGTCGGTCTTGAAGTTGTACGGAGCGATGGATGACTCGAGTATTGATTACAGGCGGCGCCGGCTTCATCGGCTCTCATGCGGCGGATGTGCTGCTCGCCGCCGGCTACGAGATTCGCCTGCTCGACAACCTGTCGCCCCAGGTCCACGGCGGTAACCGCCAGCGCCCCTCCTATCTCGCCGACGATGCCGAACTCATCGTCGGTGACGTCACCGACAGCGTCGCCGTAGAACATGCCCTGCGCGGCGCCGACATGGTCCTGCATCTGGCGTCCGCAGTCGGCGTCGGACAGAGCATGTACGACATCGAATCCTATGTGCGAACCAATGAGCTCGGTACCGCTGTGCTGCTTCAGGCGCTGTCGAAGCGTCCGGTCGAGCGGCTCGTGGTCGCCTCCTCCATGAGCATCTATGGCGAAGGCCTCTATCGCAGGCCGGATCAAAGCGTCTTTTCCTGCGACGAACGTTCGATCGAGCAGCTCCGCAGCGGCGAGTGGGAGCTGCGCGACGCTGCAGGCGATCCGCTCATCCCCGCAGCAACCCCAGAAAGCAAGCTGCCCTCGCTCAGCTCGGTCTACGCCCTGAACAAGTTCGCCCAAGAACGCATGTGCCTGATCACCGGCAAGGCTTACGGAATCCCAACCGTGGCGCTGCGCTTCTTCAACGTGTTTGGCCCGCGCCAGGCGCTGTCGAATCCATACACAGGCGTGCTCGCGATCTTTGCCGCACGCCTCCTCAACGGACGGCCGCCGCTCGTGTTCGAGGACGGCGAACAACGGCGCGACTTCGTCCACGTCCACGACGTTGCCCGCGCCTGCCGCATTGCGCTGGAAGCGGAGCAAACGCAGGACGTATTCAACGTCGGTTCGGGCCAAAGCCGAACCATCCTGTCGGTTGCGGAGGACCTCGCAGAGGTCATGGGCCGCGGCGACATCGCTCCCGAGATCACGCGAAAGTACCGCGCAGGTGACATCCGGCACTGCTTCGCCGACATCGGCAAGTCGCGCGATCTGCTCGGCTTCGAGCCGCACGTCGCCTTCAAAGATGGACTCGAGGAGCTCGCGGACTATCTCGCGGACCAAATCGCCGACGACCAGGCTGAGCGGGCGACCCAGGAACTGCTGCAACGAGGATTGGTCGCGTGATGAATGAGCGAGACAACAGGCCCGTCCTGATCACCGGTGGCTGCGGCTTCATCGGCTGCAATCTTGTCGACCGGCTGGCAAACCGCGGTGAGCGGGTTCTGGTTCTCGACAATCTGGCCCGTGCCGGCGTGCGCGAGAACGCGCAATGGCTGAAGTCCAGATATGGTGATCTCGTGACCATTACGGTGGCCGACATTCGGGAGCCGATTCCCGTGATCGATGCCGTGCGCGAGGCTCGCGCCGTGCTGCATCTGGCAGCACAGGTCGCCGTCACCGACAGCGTCAGCGACCCGGCTGCCGATTTCGAGATCAATGCACGCGGCACCCTCAACGTGCTCGAAGCGGTTCGGCTGCACAACAGCAGCGCCTCCATCATATTCGCCTCCACCAACAAGGTCTATGGCCGCCTGATCGAGGACAGCGAGATTACGCTCACCGGCCGCCGCTATACGCCCACCAGCCCCCTGCTGGCGGATGGCATCTCCGAGAACGCACCGCTGGATTTCTACAGCCCCTATGGCTGTTCCAAGGGAACGGCGGACCAGTACGTCCACGACTATGCTCGGGTCTACGGCCTGCAGACCGTGGTGATGCGCATGAGCTGCATCTACGGACCGCGCCAGTTCGGCACCGAAGACCAGGGCTGGATCGCGCATTTCCTGCTGAGCGCGCTCCGCGGCAAGCCACTCACGATTTACGGCGACGGCCATCAAGTTCGCGACGCCCTGCATGTGTCGGATGCGGCGGCTGCGTGGCTCGCAGTGCTTGACCGGATCGCGCTCGCGCGCGGACGCGTGTTCAATCTCGGTGGCGGCCCCGCAAACGCGGTCAGCCTTCGCGAGCTCATCGACCATATTGCGGAACTGACCGGCCGTGAGGTCACCTACCGCTTTGCCGATTGGCGTCCGGGCGATCAGCCCTGGTACGTCACCGATACGCGTGCGCTGTCGAGCGCTCTCGGATGGTCGCCGCAGGTCTCCATCGCCGAGGGTCTTCACTCTCTCCACGCCTGGCTGGATACTCGCTTCGGAGCCGCTCACGACAGCCGCGAGGCTCTCGCATGACGCGCGTCGCCCTGATCAATCCGAATTGGGATTTTGGCGGCAGCATCTATTTCGGCTGCCGATCCCCCCACCTTCCGCTCGAGCTCGGGATCTCCGAGCATTACCTGAAGGCGGCCGGGCATCGGACGCTGCTGCTCGATGCGCACATGTTCGGCCTGTCGTTCCGGGATATCGAAGCCGAGCTGCGTGCGTTCGGCCCCGACCTGATCGTCATCACCACGGCCCCGACCTACCTGTTCTGGCGCTGCGCCCCGCCGGAACTACGCGTTCCGCAGGAGCTTGCATTGGCGGTGCGGGATCTTGCACCGACCCTGATCGCGGTCGGCCCGCACGGCTCGACGACGCCGCGGGCGGCTCTCAAGAAGCTCGCCGTCGATATCGTCGTGATGGGCGAGTGCGAAGCGTCTTTGCTGCGCCTCGCCAATGGCGAGCGCGACTTTTCCGGCCTGTGCTTTGCAGACGGCGACTCGGTTCGAGTCAATGGCGGCCCACAGGCCGTCGAATTCAGGGATCAGCCGGCGCTCGATTGGCCGGACGAGATGATCCGGCGTCATTACCACCATCATCACCGCTTTGAGGCCGAGCCGGCAGGGACTGGCGCGGAAGTCGAGGCGTCGCGCGGTTGCCCCTACAATTGCACGTTCTGCGCCAAGGAGAATTTCCGCAACGCCTACCGCAAGCGGCCTCCGGCGACCATCCTCGCCGAAGTGGATCGCCTGCGCGGGCAAGGCGTCGAATATGTCTACTTCATCGACGAGATCTTCCTGCCGAACGCCGAGCTGCTTGAAGGGCTGAGCACGCGCGGCCTCAGATTCGGCGTGCAGACGCGAATCGATCTCTGGAAACCGGATATGCTCGCCCTGCTGGGCCGCGCCGGGTGCGTCTCGATCGAGGCAGGGATCGAGAGCCTCACCGTCGAGGGCCGCGCGGCGCTCGCCAAGAACTGCAAGATGACCACCGACCAGCTCGCCGACCGGCTGGTCGAAGCCCGCCGCCACGTTCGGTTCGTACAGGCCAATCTGATCGAGGTTCCCGAAGACGACGACCCTGTGGTGCAGCGTTGGCGCCACAAGATGCAGGATGCCGGAATCTGGGCCAATGACCCGGTCCCGCTCTACCCCTATCCCGGCTCGCCCGACTACCGAAAGCTCTGGGGCGAAGCCGACGATTTCGCCTGGGAGCGCGCGCATCAGCACTATCTGAGAATGTTCGACCAGTTCAGCGACGTGCAGAACGACCGGCCCATTCCGCTCGAGGCCCTCGAGTATCCGGTGGCGCCATGAGGAAAGGAGCGGACATCAGGATCCTGATGACGACCGACACGGTCGGCGGCGTATGGACCTATTCCTGCGCGCTCGCCGCGAGCCTTGCCGCTTCGGGCGCCGAGGTGATACTAGCGACAATGGGCCCGCCCCCACGCGCCGACCAGTGTGAGATGCTGGGCGACTCGCGAGTCCGGCTGATCGAAACGGATCTCGCGCTTGAATGGCAGGATCCGGAAGGACACGACTTCCCTCACGCCAGGCGCACCCTCGCCGGCTTGCAAGCCCGGTTCAGGCCGGACATCGTCCACCTCAATAGTCTCCGGGAGGCCACGCTGCCGTGGCGCGCGCCGACCATTCTCGTGGCGCATTCCTGCGTCAACTCGTGGGCGCGAGCCTGCAAGGATTCGGCCTGGCTCAACGAGCCCCGCTGGATGCGCTATACGGAATGGGTGGCCGCGGCGCTCGACAGCACGGAAGCCTGGGTTTGTCCGAGCCAGTCCTTCCACGATGACATCGTGGAGATCTATCAGCCCCGCTCCCCCGGTACCGTGATCTGGAATGGAATTGCGGCTGGCGCGCCGCCAAATCCAAAGCGGGAGCTGATCTTCGCGGCCGGCCGGCTGTGGGATCGTGCCAAAAATATCGAAGCTCTTGCCGCGGCTGCGCACGGACTGGATTGGCCGGTCGAGATCGCAGGCCCTACCGACGGCAACCCGCCCGCCGGCATCACCTGGCTGGGCCCATTATCGCACGGCGCGTTGTGCGATCATCTCCAGCACGCAGCGATCTTTGTCAGCCCCGCGCTGTACGAGCCGTTCGGCCTTTCCGTGCTGGAGGCGGCCGCTGCCGGCTGCGCGCTGGTGCTGTCGGATATTCCTACCTTCCGGGAGTTGTGGAGCGGAGCCGCGCGGCTTTTTGACCCAAGCGATAGTCAGGCTTTGCATCGCATTCTCGTCGAACTCAGTGCCGACGAGCGCGAAAGGACGCGCCTGCAACGCGCCGCCTATGAACACTCGTTGAGCTATTCTCTGGCCCGCACGACCAGCGCCTATCAGACGCTCTATGAAGGACTGCTCGCTTCCACCCGCACGACAACCCAAGCCAAGCAGATCGAGGTGCGCGCATGAGATGCGTCCTGTTCTATCACGCATTCACCTCCTGCTGGAACAACGGCAACGCTCATTTCCTGCGCGGATACGCCCGCGAGTTGCACGCGCTCGGACATGAGGTGGTCGTGTTCGAGCCGTTTGATGGCTGGAGTCGGTTGAATGCCATCCGCGAAAGCGGCAGTGGGGCGCTACAAGACATCGGGCAACTCTTCCCCGGCGTTTCCATTCGTCGCTTTGATGCCTCACTCGATTTCGACGAAGCTCTTGATGGCGCCGATCTCGTGATTGTGCACGAATGGAATTCGCCTGATGTGATCGAGAAGATCGGCTCCCAGCGCGCGCACGGCGCTCCTTTCACCTTGTTGTTTCACGACACCCATCACCGCGCGGTCACTGCGCCGGATGAACTGGCACAATTCGACCTCGATGCATTCGACGGCGTGCTCGCATTTGGCGAAGTTCTGCGCCAAATTTATGTGACTCTCGGCTGGGCTGATCGTGCCTATACCTGGCACGAGGCCGCCGATACCGCCATGTATCATCCTTTGCCGCATGTCGAGCGCACGGATGATCTGGTCTGGATCGGCAATTGGGGTGATGGCGAGCGCAGTGCCGAGCTCAATGAGTTTCTGGTCGCGCCCGTCGCTGAACTGGGCTTGCGTGCTGGCGTTTACGGCGTCCGTTACTCCGATGTCGCTCTGCAGACCATCCAGGCCGCGGGCATTCGCTATGGCGGCTGGTTGCCGGCGCACTGGGCGCCGGTCGCCTTCGCCGGCGCGCGCGCGACCGTTCACGTCCCCCGCGGTCCCTATGTGCGGTCGCTTCCGGGTATCCCCACCATTCGCGTGTTCGAGGCGCTCGCCTGCGGCATTCCCCTGATCTCGGCTCCCTGGGCCGACGTGGAAGGCCTGTTTCCAGAGGGCGCTTACCTCCAGGCCGCCAATGGCGTCGAGATGAAGCGCTCCCTCCGTGCCGTTCTCGATGATCGGGACCTGTCAGCCGCCATGGTAGCGACAGGGCTCCGAACGATCCGAGAGCGCCATACGTGCCGTCATCGCGCACAGCAGCTCGTGGACATCGTGGATGACATTCGGAGCTCCGACAGCTCGTCCCGGCCCTTGCGATACATCGGAGCCTCCGCATGAAAATCTGCTTCTTCGGATCCAGCCTCGTCTCGTCTTACTGGAACGGTGCCGCAACCTATTATCGCGGCATGCTCAAGCAGATTGCGGCGCTTGGACACGACATCACCTTCTTCGAACCTGACGCCTTCGAGCGGCAGGCCCATCGCGACATCGCCGATCCCGGATGGGCCAAAGTCGTCGTCTACCCCGCCACAGCCGATGGCTGGCGCGGCTCACTTGACGCGGCGGCGCGATCGGCCGACATGCTGATCAAGGCCAGCGGCGTCGGCGTCTTCGATTCCGAGCTGGAGGTCGCGGTTGCGGCCCTGCCCTCCCGAACCATGCGGATTTACTGGGATGTCGACGCCCCCGCCACGCTTGAAGCCATGGCAAACGATGCCGAGCATCATCTGCGTCGTGCGATTTCCTCTTACGACATGGTTCTGACCTACGGCGGCGGCGACGGCGTCGTATCGGCCTATCGCGCCATGGGTGCGCGGGATTGCGTCCCGATCTACAACGCCCTCGACCCCGAGACGCATTTTCCTTCCTCGCCCAGACCCGAGTTTACCTGCGATCTCGGCCTGCTGGCCAATCGCCTGCCAGATCGCGAGCAGCGCGTTGAACATTTCTTTCTCGACGTCGCGTGCACGCTCCCCGAGAAGAAGTTTGTTCTCGGCGGTTCCGGCTGGGACACCAAGAACACCGCGACGAACATCCGCAAAGTCGGGCATGTCGGCACCGGCCAGCACAACGCGTTTTTCGGCTCCGGCCTGGCCACGCTCAACGTCAATCGTGAGAGCATGGCGCGTTTCGGCTTCTCGCCGCCGACGCGGGTATTCGAGGCGATCGGTGCCGGCGCTTGCCTGATCACGGATCAATGGCCCGGCATCGAGTATTTCCTGGAGCCAGATCGCGAGGTGCTGGTGGCCGCGAACGGAACCGAGATTGCCGGTCATCTTGACGCTCTCAACCCGGATCGTGCCGCCGCGATCGCGAGCCGTGCCCGCGCGCGCATCCTGAGCCAACACACTTATCGGCACCGCGCCCGCCAGTTCAACGATCTCTTCGACGGAAGCAGCTCGCGCATCGAGGCAGCAGAATGAACCTGAGAATTGTCGTCGTCGGTCTTTCGGTCACATCGTCATGGGGCAATGGTCACGCGACGACCTATCGCGCTCTGATCGGGGCCCTCGCACGACGAGGCCACCACGTCACCTTCCTCGAGCGCGACGTCGCCTGGTATCGCGAGCATCGCGATCTCACCGACCCGACATCGTGGACGGTGGAGCTCTATCAGTCTCTGAAGGACGTGCCTCGCCGTTTCGGCAAGCTGATCCGGGACGCCGACCTCGTCATCATCGGTTCTTATGTGCCCGACGGTATTGCCATCTCCGAGTGGATCACGAGCCAGGCGCGTGGAATCACTGCGTTCTACGACATCGACACACCCGTAACGCTCGCGAAGCTCGACCAAGGCCTCGACTATCTGTCAGCCGCGATGATCCCGCGGTTCGATCTTTATCTGTCGTTCGCCGGTGGTCCCGTGCCCGACATAATCGAGGAGCGGTTCGGCAGCCCGATGGCCCGGGTTCTCTATTGCAGCGCCGACACCGAGGCTTACGCGCCACAGCAAGCGGAGGCGCGATGGGCCCTCGGCTATCTCGGGACGTACAGCGAGGACCGGCAGCCGATTCTCGAACAGCTGCTGCTGACCCCGGCCTGCGCGCTGGCGTCAGAGCAGTTCGCGGTCGCAGGCGCGCAATACCCCGCTGGTATCGTCTGGCCCGACAATGTCCTGCGGATCGAGCACCTTGCGCCGAAGCAGCACCCGACGTTCTATGCGGAACAGCGATTCACCCTGAACGCGACTCGCGCCGACATGCGTGCGCTAGGCTTCTCGCCGAGCGTTCGCCTGTTCGAAGCCGCCGCCTGCGGCACGCCGGTGATCTCGGACCGCTGGCCGGGCATCGAAACCATTTTCGCGCCGGCGCGGGAGATTCTTTTGGCCTCGAGCCCGCGCGACGTCATCGAAATCCTGCGCGACATGCCCGAGGAGCGTCGGCGCACCGTTGCGGAGAGCGCACGCCGGCGCGTTCTGACCGATCACACCGCCGACCACCGCGCCCGCCAGCTGGAGGGTTACTACGCCGAAGCAGCCGCACGCCGCCGTCGCAAATCCTCGCGCCCTGCCGCCGGCCGCTCGGTTCAAGTCGCCGAACTCTAAAGAGAGCCTGCCATGACACTCCAGACCCGTATCCCTACGCTCCGCCGCTCGCCGACCGTGCTCATCGCCGGCGGCGCCGGCTTCATCGGCTCTCATCTCTGCGATTCGTTGTTGCAACGTGGCAACGCCGTCATCTGCCTCGACAATCTCTTCACAGGCAGAATCGCCAATATCAGGCCGCTCCTGAACCATCCGAACTTCCGCTTCATCGAGCATGACGTGCAAGAGGAAATCGAGATCGAAGGGGAAATTGACCGCGTCTATAGCCTCGCCTGCCCGGCTTCGCCGCGGCATTACCAGAGAGATCCGGTCGGCACGATGAAGACATGCGTGCTGGGCACAATTAACCTGCTCGAGCTCGCGCACCGCAAGGGTGCCCGCGTCCTGCAGGCTTCCACGAGCGAAGTCTACGGCGATCCGGAGGTGCACCCCCAACCTGAATCCTATCTCGGCAACGTCAACCCGATCGGGCCACGCGCCTGCTACGACGAGGGCAAGCGCGCTGCCGAGACCCTGATGTTTGATTACCACCGCAAGTACGGGACCGAGATCAAGGTCGCGCGCATCTTCAATACCTACGGCCCCCGCATGCTGGAGAACGATGGCCGTGTCGTTTCCAACTTCATCGTGCAAGCCCTGCGCGGCCTGCCGATCACGATCTATGGCAGCGGCACGCAAACCCGGAGTTTCTGCTTTGTTGACGATCTCGTGCGAGGCCTCCAACTGCTGATGGAAAGCCCCCCATCGGTGACCGGCCCCTGCAACCTCGGCAATCCTCACGAGGTCACGATTGAAGCCATCGCCCGCGAGGTTCTGACGTATACCGAGTCGGCCGCGCCGCTCCGCTTTGAGGCGCTGCCGAAGGACGATCCGAAGCGCCGCAAGCCGGTCATCGACACCGCCTCGCGGTTGCTTGGATGGCGACCGCGTGTCGCGCTGAAGGACGGTCTCCAAGCTACGATCGCCTATTTCGCACTGCGCATTGCGGGTGAGTCCCCGACACCAGTGCCGGCTCTCGCGCGGCGAAGGAGGGGGCCGGCGCGCAGCCTGCTCAGCTCCGAATAGCCAGCTGAGAGCCAGAAGCGCTCATTCCGGCTCTGGCGTCTTGCGGCAGGAACGCTGTTGCGCCCACTTCAGTTCTTGCTTTCTTCGATCTTGTCGAGAACACGCTCAGGCGCGATATCTGAAGCGGCTTCCTGAAGCTCCTTGTTCTCTTGGGAATCGATCCCCAATTTGCGGGCCACTTCATTCAGGAGCGCGACCACCTTCGTGATCTCATGTTCGGCGAGGAGACTGATCTGCAGATCCAACTCCGCCCTTCTTTCGGCTTCGGCCGCCATACGATTTTGAGAGATCAGAACAAAGGTCGAAAGAAAGATTGCCTCTACAGAGGCGATCATAGCGAGCACTACAAAGCTCTGGTCCCATGGCACAACTCCTGGAAGCCATCCAAGGTTTGCGGCTATCCAAAATCCAAAAGCAAATGAGTGCAGGTAAACAAACTGCATGCTGCCGGTGAACGAAGTTATTGCGTCGGCGACCTTTTGCTGAATGGACGCGTCGGATTGCTCGCGCTTCCTTCGTTCGACCAGAGCGTGGATATTCCGCTCAAGCGCTCGCGTCAGCCCGGGTGCAGCTTGTGGATGGGGCGCCAAGGGTTTCTTCATGACGTGGAAACCGGCGCACCTGCGCGCAGTTCCTATACTTTGGCTGCCCGGATGCCGCGCAATGACGACCGCGGCCAACGTCCGGCGGGCAAGACCTCGGCGAGGTGGAGCTACAAGATAGAGTGCCGGAGCACACGTCGTGCACACGCGACCTACCGACCAATTGGAATAACTTGAGCTCTTGCTCAAATCCATCCTTGGAAAGATCGCAGTACGCGCCGACCGTCTCCGACTGAGCTGCTGCCGGTTTGATGGACACCGGGATTAGGTGTTTCATGAAGCCGTAGGTGGGCGATGAAGAGACGGAAGTTCAGTCGCGAGTTCAAGATCGAGGCGATCAAGCTGGTTAGGGAGCGTGGGGTGTCGGTGGCGCAGGCCGGGCGCGACCTGGATGTCCATGAGAACGTTCTGCGCAAATGGGTGAAAGAGTTCGGCTCCGATCCGGTGCAGGCCTTTCCCGGCCACGGGCAGATGAAGCCGGAGCAGCAGGAGATCGAGCGGTTGCGCCGTGAGGTCGCCAAGTTAAAGGCCGAGCGGGATATCCTAAAAAACTGTCCAGCGTTGTGGCGCACCTGCGCGGGGTAGAAACAGCCTTGTGCTATCTTCTTGGCTGGGAGGGTAGCGGCCGTCAGCTTATTGGAGGCAAAATCCCCGTTAAAAAACGTGGTCCATGGGTGCATGCGGACTTGGGAGTGGTGACGCTGCTCCGGCGGCGATTCCGATTAGGAAGATGACGATTGGCATAACCCAGACCCTCCTGCCCATCATTAAATGGAGGACCCGCTTATGCCCAAGAGGACGACCGGTGACCGCCCGGAGCTGAAGCCGGTCAATGTCGGCGCGGCCGCCATCGACATCGGATCAAAGATGCACATGGCTGCGGTGAACCCAGCCTGCACTGATATGCCGGTGCGCACGTTCGGCACATTCACAGAAGACCTGCATCATCTGGCAGACTGGTTTAAGGCCTGCGGCGTGACGAGTGTCGCGATGGAATCCACCGGGGTCTATTGGATCCCGGTTTACGAGATCCTGGAGCAGCGCGGGTTTGAGGTCATTCTGGTCAACGCTCGCTACGCAAAGAACGTGCCCGGGCGCAAAAGCGATGTCAGCGATGCCGCATGGTTGCGCCAGCTTCATTCCTATGGCCTGTTACGCGGCAGCTTCAGACCTGATGCCGAGATTGCAACCCTGCGCGTCTATTTGCGCCAGCGGGAGCGGTTGGTGGAATATGCCGCTGCCCATATCCAGCATATGCAGAAGGCCCATGGAGATGAACCTGCAGCTTCATCACGTGGTCTCGGATATCACGGGTGCGACTGGCATGCGGATCATCCGAGCTATTGTTGCGGGCAAACGCAATCCCGAGGTGTTGGCGACCTACCGGGATGCACGCTGCCATTCTTCCATAGAGACGATCCGCGCCGCACTGGTGGACAACAACCGACATGAACATGTCTTCGCCCTGACCCAATCGCTGGAACTCTACGACGTCTACCAGGCGAAGATGCTGGACTGCGATCGCAAGCTCGAAGTCTTGATCGCTGCGTTGGGCAACAGAGGGACAAAACCGGGCAGAAAGTTACCCAGGCCACGCGTAAAGACCAAGCAGGTCAACACACCCACGTTCGATGTCAGGACCGCGCTGTATGGTGTGCTCGGCGTCGATCTAACCGAAATCCATGGGTTGGGTCCGTCGCTCGCCTTGAAGCTCATCGGCGAGTGCGGCACAGATCTGAGGGCATGGCCGACCGCCAAGCACTTCACCTCCTGGCTCTGCCTCGCACCGGGCAACAAGATCTCCGGCGGCAAGGTGCTGTCTTCGCGTACGCGACGATCCTCCAGTCGGGCAGCCGCGCTGTTGCGGTTGGCGGCCACAACGGTCGGTCGAAGTGATACAGCGCTGGGAGCATTCTATCGTCGGCTGTCCTCACGGGCAGGTAAGTCGAAGGCCGTAACGGCGACCGCCCGCAAGATTGCGGTTTTATTCTACAACACGCTCCGGTACGGCATGAGCTACAGGGATCCGGGTGCCACCCAATATGAGCAACAATATCGCAACCGCGTCGTCGCCAACCTTCAGCGGAGGGCCAAATCGCTAGGCTTCCTGTTGCAGGCCATTCCGGGGGACGCCAATCCGGCTGTTTCTTAGGAAGGCCGCAGCCTTCTTCGCGAAGGAAGCGATATGAAGTTCGTCTTCATCGCGAAGCACCGGGCGATCTGGCCGGTGGCATGGCTATGCGATGCGCTGGGGGTGTCGCGGTCGGGCTTCCATGCCTGGCTGAATCGCTCGCCCAGCGCCAGATCCCGCAGCGACGAAGAGCTCGGCGGCAAGGTGAAGGCAAGCTTCATGGCGAGCGACCGCACCTACGGTGCGCGCCGGGTGTGGCGTGATCTGCTTGCCGATGGGGCGGACTGTGGCCTCCACCAAATCGAACGACTAATGCGCCTGCAAGGCTTGCGGGCGCGGCCGCGACGCCGGCGCTTGCCGAAGGACAGCGGCGATCGACCCGGTGTCCATCAAACCGGCAGCAGCTCAGCCAGAAGATTTCCCTCTCATGCTCGATGGCAATGCCTTGGTCACCCAAGATGGAACGAAAGGCGCCAACGCGCAGTCGATCCGATTGGCAGAGGATATAGCGCAACGCCTTAACCAGAGCGCAGCGGTCAAACGAGAGGATCGCTGGTCCCTCTAGAATTGCCTTGCGTTTAGTTCCCCCGACCGAGGTTTGACGCGGCTTAAGCGGAACCTTTCCTCCGATCGAACGAAGCGCCGGCAGTTCCCGCCCGCAATGCGCAGTAATGGGCTCCTCCGGCGCCCGCACCCCATCATTCCGCCTAATTGTGGTCGCCGGCCCGATCTGGGCTGAACAAACTCTGGGTACTTATTGAGGCTGCCTCATCGCCATTAGGTGAGACCTTATTCTTCGATTATAAAGCAGACCCCGCTACTGCGCCGCCAAGGCCCGCTGATGGCCCATCGGCGATCCGAGCTCATAGCGTCGCGAGGTCCGCTTCGTGAGGGTAACCTGGACACGACCATGCAATCTCGCCAAGGCACCCTTTAAATCATGCGGAAAGGCTGCTTCGATGGGTGCAATTGTTCGAACGCGGCGAATGAAGAACGCGCATCCACGTTCGTTCGGCGCCGGCGCCCTCACTTCCGATACCGATGCGCCATTTCGACGATGCGTTGCCCTGCGGCCATCGCCGCCGTGTGATCTTGAGAGAAATTCAGCCTTATGTTGTTCGGACAAGGACCGAACTCCGTTCCAGCCGTCACAATAACGTCGGCCTGATGGCGCAACAACCGCACGAAGTCCTGGAGTCCGACCCCGAGCGGAGGCAACGTCGGAAACAGATAGCTGCCCGCCTGCGGCTCGCGGGTAGGCATGCTGCCATCGCGAAAGAGACCGAGAAGATCGTCGCGGATCGCTTGATGTCGAGCAATTCGTTCCTCAAGCCACCCTTTTGGCTCGCGAAACCAGGTACGAAGGACCGCCTGATTGTAGCCCGCGGCACGCAGCGAGACGATCGCCTGCAACTTTTCCATTCGCTCGATCACCGCAGGTGCGCCGAACGCGATGCCCAGTCGGTAGCCACTTAAGGACTCGGTCTTCGACGGGCCCATGATGGTGATGACACGGTCCTCCGGCAAGCCAGCGGCGCGGATATGCGCGTAATTCTGGTTCGCATAAAGAAGCCGTGAGTAGAGCTGATCGGCGATGATCTTCACGTCGAATGCGGCGGCAAGCCGGGCGATCTCACCGATCTCCCGCCGGGAATAGACGGCTCCGGTCGGATTGTTCGGATTCGAGAAGAGAAATACGCGCGCGCCGGCTTTGAATGCGTCCTCGAGCTGCGCGAGGTCAAGTCCGGAATCCGGCGAGCTGCCCAGATAGTCCATCGTCACCGGGACGGGATACCCGCCGACGAATTCGACGAGCTTGCGATTGGCGAAGTAGTCCGGCTGGACGATCGCGACCTTATCGCCGGCGTTCACCAGCGAGGCGACGGCCAGGAACAGGGCGCCTTGGGTGCCGGGTGTGACGATCGTGCCGTTATCGGCTGAGACCGGTGCGCCGGTGAACGCTGCAAGCACTTCGGACAGCTCGGAACGGATGTCCGCCGAACCACGATACTCAGTGTAGGCCTGCCGTCCTCCCGCAACCAGCGCCTCCGAGAACCGTTCTGCTGCACCTGGCGTTGGCGCAAAGGCGTCGACGTCGCCGTGCGAGAAATCGATCGGGTGCCCGGCGATCCTTCCGCCGCGCATGAGGTTGCCAACATTGTCGACGGCTTGGCGAACTTCCTGGCCAGGAGCGTTGGCGGTTGCGAGCGCGGCAAACTTATCGACGGTCATTGGGAAAGCGATACCGGCTGCGAGGCACCCTGCGCCGATCTATGCAGGTCGACGAGTTCAGCGAGCGAGTTGACGGTCAACGATGGGTTGGCCGTGGCGGCCAAGGTCGCGCCTGTACCCTTCTTCCCGTGACGGCGGTTCACCCAGATAGTTGTCAGACCGAGCCGATTTCCGGGAGCGATATCGTGGTGCTTGCTTTGAGCCGTGTGGAGGATCTCGCTCTTGTCGATCCCATGCCTTGCGGCTTCCTGGAAAGCCACATCGAAGTGCGGCTCGCCAGGTTTGTAGGAAGCTACGTCTTCCGCAGTGACCGTAAACAGGAACGGCACCTCCAGTGCTCTGAGCGTGCCCGAAAGTGAAGCGTTATCGACATTCGAAAGGATTCCGAGCGCGAAATGTCGGCTGAGGTATTGCAGGCTCTCGATCGTATCCGCGAAAGGACGCCAGGATGGCACTGATCGAGCGAACTCGTCCGCGCGAGCCAGGTTTTCGTCCCAGCCAAACTGCTCCTCGATATCCCGCCATGAGCGTCGCAACACTTCGGGATAGAGCAATGTCGGGCGCATCTGCTGATGCTTGGCCTGCATGAGCGCGAACGTGCTGACGACCAGGTCTGGAGGAACTTGAGACCTCATCTCGACGAGCCAGGGCTGCACGATGTTCGAGATGGACGTATCCCAGTCGATCAGCGTGCCGTAGCAGTCGAACGTCAGCAGCTTGTATTTCGAGAACTCCAGCATTTACTTCTCTTCCTTCTTGGAAAGTTCTTTCCGATGCAGATGCGCCTGCACGCGCCTCGTCGAGGCGTCAGTCTGATCGACGATCAAGCGGCATGCCTCATCGATGTAGCCATCGCGAATTTTCGCGACGATAAGGAGATGACTATCGACCCAACTGGGGCTGAGGCCGGAATTGGCCCATGCTGGAAGCAGGTAGCGGTTGATGCCCTGGTAAAGGGCGCCGATCTGCGCCAGCAGACGCGGCCGCTCTGCTTGCTTGTACAAGCTGCGGTGAAACTCCCAGTGCAGATTGGCGCGTTCGAGCGGATCCGAAGCCTGCGCAGCCTTGGACAGAACGTCTTCGGAATATTGCAGGTCGGCACTCGTGAGACGAGGAGCAGAGTGACGAAGCGCATGCGGCTCCAAGAGTGCACGCAATTCGGCGATCTCAAGGAAATCCTGCTCCGAGGTCGGCGAAACGGTCACACCTCGGTTCGGATGCAATATTGCCAGCCCGTCCGCGATCAGCCGCTGGAGCGCCTCGCGCACGGGAGCGACGCTGACGCCAAACCTTGCGGCGACGTCGTTCTGCTTGAGTTGAGCTCCGCCGGAGATCGTCCCAAGCAGGATGGCCCGGCGCAATTGCTCGGCGATAACGTCCGAGGTTGAGAGCTTCACGGCCGAGATGCCGCTAAGGGCGTCCGAGAGCGTCATTCTTGACATTCCTGCAATATCGCGTGATCCTCGATTATCGATAATCTAATATCGATAACAAATCAAGAGGAATGTCACAGCGCGAGTTGGCGCGTAAGGAGTTGAAATATGACGCAAATCTCGGAGGCAACGATTGCCCAGCCCGAACAGCCGGCCGGATCGCTCTCCCGAACGGCTTTGGCGGCGACCGTCGGCACCACGATCGAATGGTACGATTTCCAGATCTACGGCTTGGCGGCGGCTCTCGTCTTCAATTCGCAGTTCTTTCCGAACTTCGACCCCATGGCCGGGACGCTGCTCTCCTTCGCCACTTTCGCCGTCGGCTTTCTCGCCCGTCCCATCGGAGCCATCATCTTCGGGCACATGGGCGATCGCATCGGTCGCAAGTCGACGCTCATCGCGACGTTCCTGCTGACTGGCGTGGCTACACTCCTCGTCGGGTGCCTTCCGAACTACAACGCGATCGGAATATTCGCGCCCGTCCTTCTCGTGCTGCTTCGTCTCATTCAGGGTATCGGCCTCGGTGGCGAATGGGGTGGCGCCGTGCTGGTGATGACCGAAAGCGAGGCGCAGACACGGCGCGGGCTCCTCGGCAGCCTTCCCCAATTGGGATCTCCGGCGGGGCTGGTGATCGCGACGCTGATTTTTGCTGCGACAACCGCGATGTTGGGTACCGAGCAGTTCGCCGCCTGGGGTTGGCGACTGCCTTTCCTGTTGAGCCTCGTTCTGGTGTTGGTCGGCGCGTTCGCCAGATTCTCGATGCCTGAAAGCCAAGCCTTTTCGCAGGCGAAACGTACGAACGTAATCGCCGCATTTCCGCTTGCGGAAACTTTGCGCACCCAGTGGCGCGAAGTTCTGCTCGCGGGCGGGCTGTTTCTCGTGACCAGCGGCGGCTTCTACGTCTACGTGACGTTCATGGTCGCCTATGGCTCGACCAATCTCGGCCTGTCGAGGGAGCTCATGCTCAATGGCGTCTTGGTATTCGCGATCACCGAGCTGTTGATCATTGTTCCGGTTTGCGCATTCTCCGACCGAATCGGACGCCGCCCGGTCTTCATGGCGTCCGCGATCTTTACGATTCTGTTCGCCTTTCCGCTGTTCTGGCTCGTGAACACGAAGATCACGTCGCTGGTCTTCCTAGGTATGGCGATCGGAGGAATATCGAACGGAATCCTGTTCGGAATCATGGGATCGTTCGGACCCGAGCTTTTCAAGACCAGCGTTCGTTACACCGGGGCATCCCTCGGGTATCAATTGTCAGCCGCACTCGGCGGCGGATTAACTCCGCTGATCGCTACGGCGCTCGTGAAATGGGCCGACGGCAATTACTGGCCGGCTCCGGCCTGGCTCGCAGGCCTCGCATTGATAAGCCTGATCGCGGCAATCGTCGCACCCGAGACGCGTTCTCGCTCCCTATCCGAAGAGATCGGCTGAAGAGGAGCGTCGACAGGACTGGACGCCGTCAGAAAGATGCCGGGACCTTCTGGGTCCCGGCGAGTCGAGGGAAGCCGTCTGCCTGCGGTTCGGATCGCGCAGCCGTTGGCCGAATGATATCCAACAGCTGCGGCGAGGCGCACAAACATATGCCAATTGCTGGAGCAAAAAATATCGACCTGCATCATCTCCGTTCGGCGGTTGCGGCAGCCGATCATGGAAGCTTTCGTCAGGCAGCAGAAGCGCTCGGCATTCGCCATTCCCTGCTCAGCCGCTCAATCGGTCAGCTCGAGCACTCTGTCGGCGTAACCTTGTTCAGACGATCACGCGGAGGAGTCGTTCCGACATTTGCTGGTAGGAGAGTCCTGCAAATAGCGCGCATGATCCTTGAACAAGTGGATACCCTGGTTGTGACGGGACGAGCCAGCGGCCAAGGCGATACCGGACGCCTCTCGATCGGCTTTTGCACTTCAATCTCCGCTGGCAACCTGAGGGCGAGCCTGGTCGAATTCAGACAGCGCTCACCTCAAGTTGAGGTAGCCGCCGTGGAGCGCTCGCGCACTCGTCTCGTGAATGCGCTCAGGAGCGGAACTGTCGATATTGCAATCATTCCGGGAGCAGATTCTTCTACAGATAGTCGACGCCTTCCCGTCTGGAGCGAGCGTATTCTCATGGCGTTGCCAAGAGACCATCAGCTAGCCACCCGCGAGATCATCTACTGGACTGATCTTAGCGATGAAACGGTTCTGCTGAGCATGTGTGATCCGGGAGCACACATAGAAGACCTGCTGGTATCTCACCTGACCGTGGACGCGAAACGCCCGAATATCGAGTGGCATGATGTGAGCCGCGGCATCGTCAAGAGCCTGGTTAGCATGGGCCTTGGCGTTAGCCTTGTGATGGAATCAGACGTTGGTGCCAGCCTTGCTGGCCTGACTTATCGGGAGGTACAAAGCGGGGCCGGCCCGAGCCGAATCGATTTTTATGCTCATTGGCTCGCAAACAATGAGAACCCCGCTCTTCGGCGGTTCGTTGAGCTCCTGGCCGAGCGCTATCCGTCGACGTCCGTTTTCGGATGATGACCGCGTCTTAACCGAAGAAAGCCCCTGTCTGTAGCCATGAACCGGGCCAGCATCGGCGCGATCAAGCGGTTAGCATCCACCGGCTGACCGGTTTCTCGCTCGAACGCTTCAGCATAGGCAACCAGATCCCGATGGACTGAAGCCGGCAATTCCGCGCTCACCTTTACCGGTTTGTCGTCGGGGACCATCCCGATCTTAAGTTTTGGCACGCCATTAGCCTCTATATGGTTGAAGGATGAGATCACGATTGACGAGGACGCGGACCGGGAAACCAGGCCGTACGTTCAGGGTAGGCTGGATGTTGAGACTGCGACGAACAACCTGCTGTCCGGTCTGGTTCAGTGAGTCCGAGGCGCCGTGCCGCAATGCCTGGATGATGGCGCCGTCGTTGCTGTTGGTGTCCGACCCGGCGCCGAGTTCAGTCCCGACAGCCAAAAAGGTTGATAGTGCCGCGGCCTTGAACAGCTCACCCCAGTGATTATCGACCTGATCCTCGAGGCCTGCGTACCCGGCAGCGTCAGCGCCAGGCTGCCGCTCGAGGACGATAGAACGTCCATTCGGCAGGATCAGCCGGGTCCAGACGAGCAGGACCCGGGATTGGCCGAAAGTGACCTGGCTATCGTAGATGCCGATCAGACGCGCTCCCTGAGCGGTCGCGGCGTCGGTCCATTTCCCAGCGGGTCCCCTCGGCGATTCCTGCAGCCGCACGAACAATGAGCGGCCCGGGGTGTTATGAACGTCGCCGACTACCCAGTATCGCCCCGCTCGCTTGCCGCGGGAGAGATAGTGCCTGCACACCGCCTCGGCGTCGCGCGCGAGGCGGCGTGCCAGTTCGGAGGCGTCGCGCGACATCACGCAGCCTCCCGCTCACTGATGCGCGCGACCGGATAGCTGTCGAGCACATTCGACAGGATCTCGACGCCGTCCGTGGGCACGAACATCCGCAGCTTCCAGGAGATGATCTCCCCAAAGAGGCCGTAAGCACGGAGGCGATCGCGCATTGTGTCGTTGAATCCCGACAGCTCGATGCGATGTGCACCCATCACCTGGACGCGGCGAAGTTGGAGTCCCTCCGTAAGCTCGAGGACAGTCCGTCCCTCTACCAGCGCGGCAAAGGCGGCGTCCGGCGTCAACGCGGGCGCATCAGCCGCAAGGACGTTCGTGACCCAGGTCGCCGAGACCTTGCGGCCGATGATCCGCTCGCCCGCGTCGGTCTGCAGCCGATAGACGCGGGTCGACTCATTCGGCAGCTGCTTCCAGATGGGCAGCAGCAAGCCGGCCACGACGTGGATCGTGCTTTCCGTGAACGCTGGGATCTCGGCAAGCTCCGTCAGCCAGGCGGCAGTGAAGCGCTGACGATCTGCTTCGACCCAATGGCTTTCCCCCATCATGTTCAAGGTGACCGTGTGCAGCTCCATTGGCCGGATCAGACGGACGCGCCGCTCGATCTCACCGTCATCGAGCATGACGCTCGTCGTAGGGACCTGCACCGCGGCTCTTCCCGAGCGCTCATTGACAAGCAGGACGGCCTGACGATCGGAAAGACGACCAAGAGCGTCATCCAGACTCACCGGATGATTGCGCTGGCGCTGGGTGATCGTGAGAAGCCGGGTCTCGGCGCCAGTGCTGGGATGGACGTAGATCGTCCGCCGGTCGGTGACGACGAAGCTCTCGGCACGGAGCGTTTCCAGGCCGACGTCATAGCTACCCGATGCGACGGCGCCCTCGATCCGAGCGGTCAAAAGCTGCTCGAAGGCTCTGAACAGAAGATTCTGAAGATTGATCGTGAGCGCTAGCAAACGGTTCAGGAAAGTCGTGATCGGCGGCAGCTCATCCCTGAGCCCATTGGTATCCGTCAGCTTGAGGCCAGTCGCATCCTCGAACCGCTCGAGCGAGCAGCCCTCGACCTTGCCACGCGCCACGAGGGTGTAGAGCTGCCGCAACGCGTCGCGGCCGTACTGGCTTTCGAGATTGTCCTCCGGCCGGAACAGGCCCTGCCCTCCGGTCTGGCGCTGGCCGCGCGTGATGGCCCCCAGCGTGTCGAGCCGGCGGGCAACGGTGCTGAGAAAGCGCTTTTCGGCCTTCACGTCGGTCGCAATCGGACGAAACAGGGGCGGCTGCGCTTGGTTGGTCCGGTTGGTCCGGCCGAGCCCCTGGATCGCGGCGTCGGCCTTCCAGCCGGGCTCGAGCAGGTAATGGACTCGCAGGCGGCGATTCCGAGCCGACAGTTCGGCATGGTAGCTCCTCCCTGTGCCGCCCGCGTCGGAGAACACTAGGATCCGCTTGACGTCATCCATGAAGGCCGAAGTCTCCGCGAGGTTCGCCGATCCGGCTCGGTTTTCGACCACCAGCCGGTCGCGCTTGCGCACAATGCGGCGCGAGCGGCCGGTGACCTCGGCGACCATGTCGGTACCGAAGCGCTGGACGACTTGATCCAGCGCGCCGGGTACCGGCGGTAGCGAGGCAAGCTTGTCGATGAGGCGGTCGCGTCGTGCGACGGCTTCCCGGCTCTCGACCGGCTGGCCGTTGCGATAGACAGGCCGGGAGCAGAGGTTGCCTTCCGAGTCGGTGAAGGGTTCGTAGAGCTGGATTGGGAAGGAATGAGCGAGGTAGTCGAGGACATACTCGCGCGGCGTAATGTCGACCTGGATGTCGCCCCATTCTTCGGTCGGGATCTCAGCGAGCCGGCGCTCCATCAGCGCTTCGCCCGTCGACACGATCTGGATGACCGCGGCGTGTCCAGCCTCAAGATCGTTCTCGATCGATCGGATGAGCGACGGCGTCTTCATCGACGTCAAAAGATGCCCGAAGAAGCGCTGCTTGGCGCTTTCGAAGGCGGACCGTGCCGCAGATTTGGCCTGCCCGTTCAGCGTTCCTGTTGCGCCTGTGATGTTGGCGGCTCGCATCGCCGCATCGAGATTGTTATGGATGACGCTGAACGCACCGGCATAGGCGTCGTAGATGCGAACCTGCTCCGGCGTAAGCTGGTGCTCCACCAGGTCGTACGCGACGCCCTCGTAAGACAGCGAGCGGGCCGCATAGAGTCCGAGCGCCTTCAGGTCGCGCGCCAGCACCTCCATTGCCGCGACGCCGCCCTCCTCGATCGCTTCGACGAACTCGGCACGGGTGGCGAACGGAAAGTCGGCGCCGCCCCAAAGGCCGAGGCGTTGGGCATAAGCGAGATTATGAACCGTAGTGGCGCCCGTCGCCGACACATAAACCACGCGTGCATTCGGCAAGGCGTGCTGAAGCCTCAAGCCCGCGCGCCCCTGCTGAGAGGCCGCCTGATCGCCGCGCTCACCCTTGCCCCCGACTGCATTCTGCATGGCATGGCTCTCGTCGAAGACGATCACTCCGTCGAAGTCCGAGCCCAACCATTCGACGATCTGCCTGACGCGCGAAAGCTTCTCGCCACGCTCGTCGGTCCGTAGCGTAGCGTAGGTGGTAAAAAGGATGCCTTCCGAGAGCCGGATCGGAGTGCCCTGACGAAACCGCGACAGAGGCGAGACAAGCAGCCGCTCCATGCCGAGCGCTGACCAATCGCGCTGCGCGTCCTCGATCAGCTTGTCGGACTTGCTGATCCAGACCGCACGACGACGACCCTTGAGCCAGTTGTCGAGCAGGATCCCCGCGACCTGCCGCCCCTTGCCCGCCCCGGTGCCGTCACCCAAGAACCAGCCGCGGCGAAAGCGAACGGCATTCTCTGCGTCCTCGCGCGCGGCCGCGACAACATCAAAGGTCGCGTCGACCGTCCAGAAACGAGCGAGGAACTCGGAATGTGCCTCGCCGGCATAGATGATGCTCTCGAGCTGGGCATCCGATAGAACTCCGTCTGCCATAACATTGACCGGCAGGTGCGGACGATAGGATGGCTTCGGTGGCGCAACGGAAGCCATCGCCGCGGATTGCACGAGTTTGGTCGGGTGTGCGCACGATCCCGGAATACGGATCGACTGCAATCCATACTCCTCGTAAAGCGCATCGGTCAGCCGGGCGCCTTCCGGCGGCGACCATTCGACCGTCTCGTACGCAAGTTCGACACCTTCTGGTGCTGCGGTTATCGAAGAGGACGAGGAAATTGGTGCAACGGCGCCGACCGACCGTGACGTCGCTGACCGCCCGATAGCAGCGATCTCCGATGGTGAGGCGACGGGCAGCCTTTCAGGCACATGCTGGTTCACCCAGCCAAGCAAGGTCGCGACATCGGCCGCCACGCCTGGCGAGGCAGGAAAGGCCTTCGGATCTGCGGCGGGCAGCTTGTCGATCACAAGCAGCCTCGTATCCGTCCGAGTGCCATGCTTGGCGTAAAGGCTGCCGCCGATAGCCGCAGAAAACACGACCCGCCCACGTTCCTGGAGCCGCACAAAGGCATCTCGCCATGTCGGGTTATCCGGCGCGAAGCTCGCGCCAGCGATGGCGACGAGGCGTCCACCGTCGCAAAGACGCGCGAGCGCTGAAGCGATATGGCGGAGAGTCGCATCCGCCATGCGCCGATCGACATTCGCCACCGCGGAGAATGGCGGGTTCATCAGGACGACGCTAGGTGTGACACCCGCGTCGAGGTGATCATCGATCTGCGCGGCGTCGAACCGCGTGACCTGAACGCCCGCGAAGAGATGATCCAGCAGCGATGCGCGGGCCTCGGCCAACTCGTTCAACACCAAGGCACCGCCGGCGAGCTCGGCAAACACGGCGAGCAAACCGGTCCCGGCGGAGGGCTCCAGGACGCGATCGGCCCGCGTAATGCCGGCTGCGGCGCATGCCGCCAGCCCGAGCGGGATCGGCGTCGAGAATTGCTGAAGCGTCTGGCTGTCCTCAGAACGCCGCGTATGGGTCGGCAAACAGCTCGCGACCTTCGCAAGCATCGGCAGCATGGCGACGGTCGAGCCGGCCTTGGCGCGCATGGCCGGGCCGAACTTGCGAAGGAACAGAACTGTTGCCGCCTCGCAGACGTCATAGGCGGTCTTCCAGTTCCAAACGCCGGCCGTGTCCGAAGCGCCAAAGGCGGCCTCCATGGCGCTACGCAGAACAGCGGCATCGATGCGCCGGCCGCGTTCGAGCTCAGTCAGAAGCTGTCGCGCGGCCCTGACGGCGGCTGAGGTGAGATTTGCAGCGGCATGCATGGAGAGCAGCGTGGCGACGCCGCCGGTGAGAGATTCGGTCATGGCAGGATTTCTTTCGGAGAGCAGGAACGGGTCGAACCATCAGGCGCTCTCCTCCGCCCCAACGGCTCAAACCCTTCCCGGCCTAGCCCTCCCTCTGAGCCCTCGCCCATAAGAATGGGGACCGGCACTGTGCACCGGTCCCCAAGCAACTGCAGGGCGGCCGGAGCCGTCCCGCTTTGTGTTTTCACTCGGCCGCGTCGAGCTGTTGCGGATCGTTGTCGCTGGCGTTCTCTTGATCCTCATCATCGGCGAGGAATTCGGGCAGCGGGCCCGCTTCGCCCTCCTGCTCCAGTGACGCCGCATCGGGATCGACAAGACGCAGCGGCTCCGGCAACCAACCCGAGCCATCCAGAAGGCGCTCAGCCTCCTTGGCCATGTCGGCCTTCTTCAGATGGTCGATCAGCTGCGCCGACGACTCACCCTTGGCTTCGCGCACGGCCTCCAGAATGCGCGGCTTGGTGACCCGGCCGAGATAGTTGTCAACGGTCGGTCGCCAGCCAGCTTGCACCATGTCGAACCCGACCGCACGCGCCAGCACATCAGCCTGGTCGAGGCGACTGCGGACACCATGAGCGGAGACGTGCCCCTGATTGTAGCGATTGGCTGGTTCATAGACGGCGTTGACGGCAAATGATGCACAGTGGGCGAACAGCGACGCCTGTGCACCACCATCGAGAGCCGTCAGCGCATTCCAGAGATCGGTCTCGCTCTTCGGCAATCGGGCCTTCCAGGCCTCATGTCGCGCCTCGACAGCCTTAGCGGAGACGCTTTCCCTCAGCCCTGGCGCTTGGGCTGGGAAGTTCGGCGTGCGAAGGCCAATCTCAAGACAGCTCCCGGAGGACGCGAACCGGTAAAAGGCCGTCAGCACGAAGTTATGCAACACTGCCTGAAACGCGATCGGCGGATTTTCTGCCAATCCATTCCGCAATGCCAGCGTGCGATGCGCAGTCAGTTCGGTGATCAGCCGATCCGGCAGAGGTTTGGCGGCGTCCTCATCATCCTCTTCGGCATCAGGAGCGCCACCTGCGACTGCGATGATCGTGCGCTGAACTGAAGTGTCAGGTTCCTGCTCTTCAGTCGACGATACGTTGGCGTCCTGCCCGACGTCAGTATCATTCGCCGGAACCTCGTCCTCTGGCCGGACGTAACCCCGGTCCACGGAGAGGCGTCCTTCGGAATCGATGCTGATGAAGACACCAGCTCGGGCGATCTCGGTCGGTTCATACAGCATCGGTCGGTCTTCAAACGCCGCCAGTGCCGACTCGATTGCGCCGAGACGTTGATCGACCTCGTCGGGCAATTCGTTGGCATCCTGATAATCGGCTTCAAGCTTGGCTTGCTCGGCGTTGAGAGCATCGATGGTGGCCTGCTCCTCGGGCGAAAGATCGATAGGTTGGCCTTCGATTTCTCTTAGGCCTTGGGTATGACCGTAGGGGAACTCTACGGCGACTGAGATCCACTTCCAGCCTTCGGCAGCAATCGCCTCAGCTTCGGCTTTGAGCTTTTCGGTTACCAGGCGGTCGAGCAGCACGACGTCCTGAAGCCAGCCGCCGTCGTCGTGCTCGAACAGATCCCTTAAGACGCCGCCGCCCGCATTCTGATAGGCATCAAGGCCCACAAATTGGGCGCGGCGATCGGACCCGCGTACGGTGTTCTCGGTGAGCAAGCGCCGGATCTGGTAAGGCTCGTCATAGCCGGAACGGCTGGCATTCTCCCAGACTTGCTCCTGGCGGGCGTGATCGGCCGTGACTGAGAACGCCATGAGCTGCTCGAGAGTCATGCCGTCTTCGGCATAGATCTCATGCAGCTTCGGCGACACCGACGCCAGCCGCAGGCGCTGCTTGACAATTGCAGGGTTCACGAAATGGCGGGCGGCAATGTCTTCCTCGCTCATGCCGAGATCGCGGAGTGTCTGGAAGGCCCGAAACTGATCGAGCGGATGCAGGCTGACCCGCTCATCGTTCTCCGCCACCGAATCGTCCGCGGCGATACCCCCTTCACGCACAACGCACGGTACCGCCTGCGTCTTTGACATGCGTTTTTGCTTCACCAGGAGTTCGAGAGCGCGATAGCGCCTGCCGCCCGCTGGCACCTCGAACATGCCGGTCTCGTTGCCATCTGCATCAACAACGGCCCGGACACTCAGACTTTGCAGTAGCGTCCGCTGCGCGATGCTCTCGGCTAGCTGCTCGATCGAGACACCGGCCTTGACCCGGCGAACGTTCGACTGGCTGAGCACGAGCTTGTTGAAGGGAATGTCCCGGGAAGGCGACAGCGTGATCTTTTGTACGGCTTTCGTCATTTTAGCTCTCCACGACGGGCGGCCGTGAGACTCTCTCTCGGCTTCGAACCCGTCGCAAACAGCTCCCCTCCTCTCACTCTCGCGCGAGGCCAGGCATCACGCAGCCTCGTGATCGGCGATAGCCGAATCCAGCGATGCGGGCTCAATGGACCCGGGAACGAAACCGAGCAAATAGTCCGCGGCCTTGCAGGCCTGCGAGGCGGCCCGCACGATGGCGCGATTGTCTTCGCGCAGGACTTCCAGCCAGGAGCCGATATAGTCGGCATGGCGCACGGTGGGGACGATCCCGAGCGATGCGCAGCTGAACGCGGAACTCAATTCGGCGACCAGCTCTTCGAAGGCATACTTCTTCGTACCGTAGGATCCGCTCTGGTCGCGATTGAGGCGCGAGGGATGCCCGGTCGCATGACCGAGTTCATGCAACGCGGTGCGGTGCCAGTTGATGGGTTCGAAATAGGCCTGCGGCGGCGGGACCTGAACATAGTCTTCGGCTGTTGCGTAGAATGCGCGATCTCCACCAATTCGAAATGGAATTCCGCTGGCCTTGATCAGGGCGTCAACCGTGGGTTCAATCAGGCCAGCCGGCGGTGGCGGCGCAGCGGTGGCAATCTCGTGAGGCAGATCTGCGCACTGATCGACGTTGAAAACGGTAAATCGTTTGAGGAATGGAATCGCCTGCGCGTCTTCACCGGTCTCGGCGGCGCGGCGCTTTTCGCCATTCGGCACGAAACGATCTGCGTAAACAACAGTAGTACCGCGCTCTCCCTTGCGAACGTGGCCACCAAGCGAGAGCGCCTGACGAAACGTGAGCCAACTTTGACCGGCAAATCCGCGTTCGATCACAGCTCCCCAGAGGATGAGGATGTTAACGCCACTGTATTGCCGGTTGGTCGAGGCGTTTTTCGGCATGGCTAGCGGCGCTTTCGCCGCGGCCGTACCCCAGGGCTGGACCCAGGGGACGCGTCCGGCCTCAAGCTCGGCGATGATCTTGTCGGTGATTTCGTTATAGAGATTCGCCCGGTCCTGGCCGGCGCGCGCGCAGGCATTAGGGTTTGACATCGCGGGTCTCCGCGACGGGCACCGCGAGCCTCTCTCGCAGCTTGTAACCCGTCGCGGAAAAACCCAGCCTGCACTCTTACTCTCAGCCTCTTCGCAATCTGCCTCAGGACCGCAGGCCCTGATCAGGCGTGCGCCAGGGCGCATCGCCTCAACGGAAAACGGCACCCGGAGAGCGTGAGCATAGCGACCCGAAGGGGCACGCGGGTCCGAGTGCAGCGACGAGACCGGTTCAATAGCGGCACCCGGGAACGGGGCAGTGATAGCGATCGCCGCAGGCGAGCCCCTTTCCCGAGTGCCCCCGGCGAGGAGCACCAAAGCTTTAGCGCGATCGAAGCCGCAAGGCCGAGACGCTGCGCGGCTCGGTTCACGAGAGCCCGGTGCGGCCCTGGCCGCACGCGCCAAAACCTGAGCGAACATGATGCACGCAATGATACGAGAACCGCCCGGCATTTTCACAGGAGTCTCACAATTGTGGAAGAGAGGCCTATGGGCGGAGCGAAAGCGAAGACCACTCGCGGACGCGGCGAAAGAGACACCCGCAGGAAGGTCAGCATAGCGCCGACACGTAGTGGCGGGACCTGGGACCGAGTGCAGTCGCGAGACCGGTTAAGAAGGCACCCGACCCGAAGGGCAGTGATAGCGACGCCGGCATGCAATGACGGCGGGCCCGAGGGCGAGTGCCTCCGGCGAGCGACTCAATGCGGCTTCACGTCTGCTTGGTATTAATTTTGCTTTTGTGATAACGTCTCACTCGTGCGCATGTCTATGCACGTCGTGGGCATGTTCACTGAGAGCTAATTCTTACAGAGGACGACATGGCCAAGAAAGCGAAGAAGGCAAAGAAGACGACGAAATCAGCTACCAAGAAGGTGGCGAAGAAGACTTCAAAGAAAAAGAAGTAGCCGTATCGGCTACTGATCTATTGCCACCTCCGGGTCGCAACCCGGATGAAAAGCGAGACCTTCCCAAAGGATATGAAGCGTCCTTTGCAGCCGTTTGGTATCGCGGCACGCTGAGATAAGGCCGGACCTTTGTGCAGGTGGCTGCTGCATAAAGGTCCGGTTTTTCGCTTCTGCCCCGCGAGGGCGTGATCTGCTCGTGCGCGAGGGATCGAAGCCGCAAGGCCGAGACGCTGCGCGGCTCGGTTCACGAGAGCCCGGTGCGGCGACAGCCGCACGCGCAAAGCGGATAAGACGTCTGAAGTATCGGAAAACGGTTTCTTCAGTTCGTTGTTGCCACCCTAGCACCTGGCCGGGCGGAAAATTCGGCCTTTGAAGGACAACGAGATCTCACGATCCGGAATCCCAGTCGTGTGTTAGCGATGGGGAACGTCTGCGGGACTAAACGATTCGTCTCAGCGTGGGAGAACCTTTCAATGCTGATGACCAAGCAGAGACGGCCGGCGATCCGCACCCTGCGCGGTTGGGCGATCAACGTGCTGAACGAGGCCGGCGCCATCCGCGAATGCGAGGACCACGGCTGGATGCAGGATCGCGCCGATCCGCATACACGGGAGCGGGCCTTCGACATCGCCCGTCGAGATCCGCCAGCAGGCATCTCCCCTCAAGCAGCGGAGGCCGCGGTTCGCGACGCGCTGGACTCGATTGGTGATACCTGCCCAGAATGCCCTCCTGACGAGGAGGACCGGCTCTAGGCCCCGACCCCGACCCTTCTCCGCCTCAGCGGCCCAGCCGTTTCTCCACGCGCTTGCGCGCGTTACCGACCTTTTTGACGGCCTTTTTCACCGCGGGTGCCGACTTTCCGGTCTTCTTCGCCTCGTACTGCACTTCGTAGTTCTGCCCGCCTGCCACTCGCGCCCGGTCCTGCTTTCGTCCGCGTGCCGTCTTGCTTTTCTTCGCTACCGCCATTGGTGCCTCCTGTTGCGACATCGAAGCAACGCGACAAGGATTCGCAGGTTCCGGAACGATTCGAACTGTGCCAATTTGAATCGGCTGTAGCGTGGAGTTCTTCAGTGGCGTTCAGCGTAAAAGGCCGGTGGGCTATCGGCGTCAAGGCGCCTTTCCCCGCTTCATCGAACCGGCCCTGGCCACCTCGAGCGATAAGGTGCCGTCCCTGCATGACGCAACACGCACTGAAGGATTGACCCTTGAATGAGCCGGACGTCGACCCTGCCCAAGCGCTTACAGCCAATGCTCGCTACGCTCACCGACGCGCCGTTCGACGACCCCGACTGGGTTTTCGAGGATAAGTACGATGGCTTCCGGATGATCGCGGAAATCCGGCGGGGCAAGGTTGCGCTCTACAGCCGCAACGGCAAGATCATCAGCCGCAGCTATATCGAGGTCGCCAAAGCGCTGGAAGGCGTGAAGGGCGACGCCGTGATCGATGGCGAACTCGTTGCGATCGGAAAGGACGGCGTCTCGCATTTCCAGCTACTTCAGAACGCACTGCGGCATGAAGCGAAGCTCCTGTATTGCGCATTCGATCTCATGTTTCAGAACACAGTTGACTTGCGCAAACAACCTCTTCTCGAGCGCAGGGAACGGCTGAAAGCGATCTTGCCGCGTCACCGGCTGATCACCTTCAGCCGTCACCGCAAAGCGAGCGGCACGAAATTCTTCGCCGAGGCCGAGCGGAAGGGTTTGGAAGGCGTCATGGCGAAGCGCGCCGACAGCGCGTATGCGTCCGGAAGCCGGACGGTGGATTGGCTGAAGATCAAGACAGCAAAGCGGCAGGAGGTGGTGATCGCGGGCTTCACGGCGCCGAGGCGTACAAGACCATACTTCGGCGCCCTGGTCCTCGCCGTGCGGGAAGACGACACATGGCGCTATATCGGACATGTTGGCACTGGCTTCAGCCACAAGGTCCTGGAGGACCTCCACACCAAGCTCATGAAGCTGACGACCCCGAGATCACCCTTCCCTGCCAAAGTGAAGGACGAGGCTGCCACGACCTGGGTCAAGCCCTCGTTGGTTGCCGAGGTCAAATTTGCGGAGTGGACGAGCAAGGGCGAACTGCGCCAGCCCGTCTACCTCGGGCTCAGGTCCGACAAGCGGGCGAAGGACGTCGTGCGTGAGCGAGAACGTCCGCGCAAATAACGCTTTCCTTCGGGCGTAACCGGCAGGCGGAACGAATTAGCGCATTCGCCTATGTAAATTCCCTGCGCGGTAGCGCACTCAGTCCCCTCCAAGATCGTGGATTTCCGGTTGCATGCCCTGAGAAGTGACTTCGAGCGTCGCAAGCGTGATCGGCAGCCTGAAGCGCCGCGGTCCCGCGCTTCCGGGATTCAGGTAGAGAACGCCACCGACCGTATCGATCTTCGGCACGTGGGAATGTCCGGAGACAATGACGTCGATGCCGGCGCCGAGATCGGCCTGCAGCGTCTTAAGGTCGTGCAGAACGTAGATCGACTTTCCCGCCAGGCGCACGAGTCTTGTATCGGGGTATTCGCGGGCCCACTCGCCGCTGTCCACATTTCCACGGATGGCGGTGACGGGCGCGATCCGGCGAAGCGCATTGACGATCTCGGGGCGCCCGATGTCGCCGGCATGGATGATGTGATTGACACCCGCCAGGCCTCGTTCCGCCTCGGGCCTCAACAGGCCGTGCGTGTCCGAAATGATTCCAATTCTGAACGTCATTTCCCGGCGCTCTCAACCGCGATCGCCAAAAGACGATCAAGAAGCTCTAGCTGCCCGGACAGCATCTTCGTCCGCGCGATCTCGATATCGAACCATTCCGCGCGGTCGACTTCGGGAAAGGTCTGCCGTCGACCGCTTCGGGGCGGCCATTCGATATCGAAAGTATTGCTGATCAGCGCCGCCGGGTCAAAACGGCCCGCGCCGGCGAATGCGATGACGCGCTTGCCTCCTCGCTGTCGGACTTCCCCCAGCGGCTGGAGCGGACCAATCGAAGCGCTCGGGCCGAGTTCTTCGGCAAATTCGCGTCGAGCGACGTTCTCCGGAGCATCATCGGGATCGATTTCGCCCTTAGGAATGGACCAGGCGCCATCATCCTTGTTGCGCCAGAACGGGCCGCCGGGATGAACGAGCAGTACCTCGAGCCCCCGCGCTCCCTTGCGGTATGCGAGAATGCCCGCGCTCAAGGTCGATCTCCTGGAAGTCTTGTTCACCGCAGCCATATCGCTCCTACTTTGCAGAGCAGTCGAGCGCCGGCGAGCCGCCCTGCCATACTGGACCGCGCTCGCTGCTTAGCCTCGTCCACGGCCCTATGCAGCGCGGCTTCGGCCTCGCGGTCGGCCGCCTTGCTGGCGCGCGCACCGACCCGCCGGGCCGCCACTAGACGGCCGACAATATAATCTCGGGTGACCTCGTTGAAATGGGATTAGCCATTCGCCAAAGCCTGCCGCGGACAACGAAGTAGTGGCCGTCCGTCGTCACCGGATACTTCACGACGCCTAAGCCGACTTCCGCTGCGGCTTAGCCGCCGGCTTCTTCGCCGCGGTCTCCTTCGCCGGCTTCTTGCCGGTGATCGGCATCAGCATTTCCTTCTGCCCGGCCGCCGCCTTGCGCGGCTTTTTTCCTGATTTCTTGGGTGCCGCTGGAGCTGCCGCGCCCTCTCTTCCGATGCTCTTGCGCAGCGCGTCCATCAGGTCCACGACGTTCTCACCTCGAGGACGCGCTTTCGCGGCGATGGGCTTGCCCGCGCGCTTCTGATTGATGAGATCGATAAGGGCGGTTTCGTACTGGTCTTCGAACTTGTCCGGCTCGAAATGACCCGCCTTCTGATTGACGATGTGTTTGGCGAGATCAAGCATGTCCTTGGTGACTTTGACATCCTGGATATCGTCGAAATACTCATCCGCAGAACGGACTTCGTAGGGATAGCGCAGCAAGGTCCCCATCAGCCCCTTGTCGAGCGGCTCCAGCGCGATGATGTGTTCGCGATTGGTCAGCACCACCCGACCGATCGCGACCTTGTTCATCTCGCGGATGGTTTCCCGAATGACGGCGAAGGCATCGTGCCCGACTTTACCGTCGGGGCGCAGGTAGTAGGGGCGAATGAGATATCGCGGATCGATCTCGTTGCGGTCGACGAACTCGTCGATCTCGATCGTTCGCGTCGATTCCAGCGCGACGTTCTCGAGCTCCTCCTTCGTCACCTCAATAAATGTGTCGGTGTCGACCTTGTAGCCCTTGACGATGTCTTCGTTGTCGACCTCCTCACCGGTATCAGCGTCCACCTTGGCGTACTTGATGCGGTGGCCGGTCTTTCGGTTGAGCTGGTTGAACGAGACTTTTTCGGATTCCGACGTGGCCGGATAGAGCGCTACCGGACAGGTGACGAGGGAAAGACGCAGGAAGCCTTTCCAGTTAGCGCGGGGGGCCATCGCGGGGGAACTCCATACTGGTGCCGGATTCAAGACGAACGGGCCGGCTTGGTTCCGACAGCGCGCCCCTTCCAAAAGGATGATTTTTTCAGGATGAGGGTCCGAGCGGACTCGACATTTGTTCTTGTTATGTTCTAATTCAGAATGACCGATCGACCCGCGAGCTGGCGTATGCCGCCCCCCAAGCAGATGGAAAAACTGGCCGCGGAAGCCGCCCGTAGACCGGGCCCCGCCACGGCGGCTCCAGATGCGCCACTCCCGGCGGACTATTGGGAATCGGTCCTGAAAGACCCTCGCGCCGACGACAGCGGAGCCCAGAAGCGGCAGCGACGTCTTTCGGAAATTAAGGCCCACGTGCTGCGCGTCTCCTGCCGCCGCTGCGAGCGGACCGTGGAAATCCAGACCGCCGATGCCGTCCGCTTGTATGGCGCCAACGCGGTCTGGAAGGACGTGGCGCAACGGTTGCTCGACAACACCTGCCAGCAACGCACCGGCAGGCATGAAGAAGACGGGTGCTGGCCAGCATTCGAGACGCCGTAGCCGTTCTGCATTTGCCGATCCGATCTCTTTGCGCCCGGATGTCTGGATGGCCCCGAAGTATCACCCCAAGCCGCTGTCGGGCGGCGATCGCAAGGCTCTGGCAAAAGAGCTCGGCAAGGCACGCGCGATGGCGAACATGCTGGCGACCCAATCGGCGGAGATGCGGGCCAAGGGCGAGGCCATGATCCAGCAAGCCGACAGGCTTCTGTGCGAAAGCTGGAACGAGCGGATGTGGAGTGACGGCGAACCGATTGATCCGTCGCCGACCATCGATCAGGCCGTGAACGGAGGCTTTCCCTGGCTGGAAATCAGGTGCGCGCGCTGCAAGACGCCGAGCGACGTCGACCTCGCGGCGATGAAGCACGCGCCGACCACGTTCGTGCATGATCTTGCCAGCCGGCTGCGCTGCCGTAAATGCGCCAAGGCGGGCCGGCGTCCATCCGCGACTCTGCTACAGTTGACGTGGCAGCCGCGCCACCCTCGAACCGAATCCTGACCGATGTGCAATCTCTATTCGATCACGACCAACCAAGCCGCGATCAGCGCGCTGTTCCGCGTCGTGAACCGATACGTTGGCAATCTGGCGCCGATGCCGGGGGGTGTTTCCCGACTACAAGGCGTCGATCGTGCGCAACGGGGCTGAGGGCCGAGAACTTGCTACGGCGCGGTGGGGGATGCCGTCGTCGTCAAAAGCGCTGATGGACGCCACGAAGAAGCGAGCCGAGAAGCTGCAGGCCAAAGGCAAGGCAGTGGATTTCAAGGAATTGCTCAGAATGGAGCCGGATGGCGGGACGACCAACATCCGCAATGTGAAGAGCAAACACTGGGCCCGCTGGCTCGGCGTCGAAAATCGCTGCGTGGTGCCGTTCAACTCCTTCAGCGAGTTCAACAAGGCCGAGGGCGGTGATATTTGGTTCGCGCTCGATGAGACCCGTTCCCTGGCCTGCTTCGCTGGCATCTGGACCAACTGGACGTCCGTCCGGAAGATCAAGGAAGGTGAGACCACCAACGACCTCTACGCGTTCCTCACAACGGAGCCAAACGCAGAAGTCGGCGCCGTCCATCCAAAGGCCATGCCTGTGATCCTTATGACGCCGGACGAGGTCGAGTCCTGGATGACGGCTCCTGTGGACGAGGCCCTGAAGTTGCAGCGACCGCTTCCGGACGAAGCGCTCCGGGTCGTCGCCCGTGGTATCAAGGAAGACCTGCCCGGGTCGCCGGCGTGACGGGCAAAACCGGCCGCCGTCAGCGGCAAGATTGTCCATGACTTGGTCGCTTTCTACGCACGCGCCTACCGACGCGATGATCGGTGGAGGGAGCACTAATGATCCGCTCAAAGTCTTTCTGGCAGTGTAGAATCGGCGCGCGAATCGGTAGGAGAAGCGCGTGACCTCACGGCTTTCACAAAAGGAGGCCGGAGCCTACTACACCCCGGACCCCGTCGTCACGAGCCTCCTGAAATGGGCTGTTCGCAGCGAGGAAGATCGCCTGCTCGATCCTTCCTGCGGTGATGGCCGGTTCATTGCCGGCCACCGCAATGCGGTCGGCATCGAGCAGGATTATCATGCCACACAGACCGCTATGGCCCGCGCGCCATGGGCATTGGTCCATGAGGGCGACTTTTTTGCTTGGGCTGGCGAGACCGCCGAGCGCTTTGAATGCGCGGCGGGGAACCCGCCATTCATCCGTTACCAGACCTTCAACGGCGAAACGCGTAAGCGTGCGCTTGAATTGTGCACACGCCTGGGCGCCGACTTTTCCGGGCTCGCATCCTCGGCTCCGTTTCTGGTCGCAGCAGCCGCGCTGCTCAAGCCAGGCGGCCGCATGGCCTTCGTCGTGCCTGCCGAAATCGGTCATGCCCCATACGCGGCCCCTTTGCTCGATTATCTTGTCGGACATTTTGCGACGGTCCAGGTCGTAGCGGTCCGCAGCAAGCTTTTCCCGGACCTCTCCGAAGATTGCTGGCTGCTCTACGCGGACGGCTTTGGCGCCACCACACAACATATCCGCTTTTCCGCGCTCGAGAGCTTCCGCCCATCGGCACGGCCGCCGCGCGAATATGTGACAGTTGGCGTGCGTGAATGGCGCGATGCCTGGAATCGCCGCCTGCGCCCATTCCTAATTTCACAGCAAATGCGCGATCTCTACCTCGATATTGCGCTTGCCAATAAAGCGCCGCGTCTGGGCGATCTCGCCTCCGTTGGCATCGGCTACGTCAGTGGGGCCAACGACTTTTTTCATCTTCGTCCGAGCGAAGCGGAAAAATGGGATATTCCTGCTGCGCTTCTGCACCCGACCGTCCGCAATGGCCGCGCTCTGCCGCCGTCCCGCGTGACAGCATCGGTGGTGGAACGATGGAAGCGCAACGACGATGCAGTTCTGCTGCTCAAACTGCCAAAAATGGACGACGTTCCCCGCGCCGTTCGGCGCTACCTAGACACAGAGGCCGGCCAGACTGCCCGGCAGGCGTATAAATGTCGCGTGCGCGATCCCTGGTACTCCGTACCCGACGTGAGGTTCCGGACTTTTTCCTGTCCTACATGTCAGGACTTGAACCCAACTTGGTGCGCAATGATGCCAATTGCACCTGCACCAACTCGGTCCATAGCGTCCGCCTCAAAAGTGCAACTGCCAGACCCTATCTGTCATCATGGGGCAGCCCATTCGTACATCTGAGTTGCGAACTCCAGGGCCATCCGCTCGGGGGCGGAATGCTGAAGCTCGAGCCCCGTGAAGCGACGCAAATCCTTCTTCCCGATCCTGCGATCATCCGGCGCGCGGACAATGACGTGATCGCTGACGCGATCCAGACGATGCGCTCCTGGAGGCACTATGGCGAAGCGTAGTAAGAACGACGCCTCGCCCTGCCAATGGATCAACGGGCCGCAAGCATTCAAGGCCTTTGCCACCCATGAGGGCAAGACGCAGAGCGCACGGCACATTAAACCGCTACACTGGTACATTGCCTGCCGGCTGGTCCTGGAGGGTGGCTTTGCGCCGGATGATATCACGCCCCGCCCGCCGTTTTGGATCGAGCAGAAGAGGGGCCGGAAAGGTCGCGCGCGTAATCTCCTCCACTTTGATCCGCAAAGAGGCGGCTCCGGCGAGCAGGTCATCCTTGGCGGATTGAAGACCAAGAATGTCGATGTGGTGGTGAACAAACTTCACGTCGGTCCGGTGCTGGCGGTGTCGTGCAAAGGTGTCACAAAGGCGTTCCGCAATCTGACCAACCGTATGGAAGAAACAATCGGCGAGTGCACCAATCTCCATATTACCTATCCCGCGATGGTCGTCGGCTATTTCTCGGTCCTTCGTGCCAACCGCACTATCGAGGACGCGCTCGAGGCACCTGATCTCGACGAGGAAGATACGGTCGCGGAAACGGAGCCCGCATCGGATGCTGACGTCCCGGAATTGCCCGCGTCAACCAAAGGCATTGAACGCATGAAGGCGAACGACATAGCCGTCCTCGAGGATGGCAGTGTGGTCGAAGGCATCGTCCGCTTCCATGCGGCGTTGCGCGAAATGACGTCGCGGCGCGGCTTGCGCGATGAGATCAGCCGTTACGAGGCCATGACGATGGCACTTATCGAGCCGCGCGGCGAGGAGGCGGGTAGCGTACTTGCGGAGTTTCCGCCGCCCGAGAGTCCTTTGCATCTGACGAATTTCTTCCGCACGCTTTATCAGCGTTACGAGGAGCGTTTTGTTTATGGCGCGCCGCTGTTGTCGGAACGTGGCGTCACGGCTCGTCTCGAGTAGGATCCCGAATCGCCAGCCCTCACGCGGGAGGCTGTCGAAGCCAAGGACTGGCCCGTGCTCGATTTCAGCCCGCGCCTCGCGGCGAGCGAGCTGTAGTCACTGCTGCAAATTCGTCTTGGGTCTGACCAAGGTCGATGTTTGACTGAAATATTTGGAACCTCATGACCAAGGAAGGTCCACTCGGCGGGTCCGGGAAGTGGGCGGAACGTGGTGTCCCGCATCGTGGTTGGTCGTGCATCGATATTGAGGATTTAGGAGCCGCCGACGCCGTCTGTGAAATGTGCGAGCGGCAGGACATCCGCTACGTCCATTATATGCAACATCCCAGTTACCCTAACATTCTGCGTTGCGGCTGCGTATGTGCCGGACATATGGAAGAAGATCTGGTCGGCGCCCGCAATCGCGAAAAGACCATGCGTGGTGCGGCGGCAAGGCGACGCAGCTGGCCTAATCGCAAAGGCTGGAAAACGTCGGTCAATGGTAATTTCTTCATCGACACCGACGGCTTTCACATCGCGGTCTTCCGAAAGGGAGACACTTGGAGCGGTGTTATCAGCCAGCCGTCAACCGGTTTCGAGCGATATGCTCGGCTGACCTACCCGACTGACCGCCAGGCCAAACTCGCTGCCTTCGACGCCATGATGCTTATCAAAGCTCGCCAATCCGAAGCTTGACGTGAATCCCGCGGCCATCCTTAATGCCCACTGTGGTATTGTGATGATGTATCAGCGCCGCGCATCATCGAATGGCGGCAGAACCTGACCAAGATATCTTTTCGGTAGCGGTAAAACCTACGAATCGCCGACATTGGCTCATGAGCACGTTGCAGAAGACCATTGCAGACAAGTTCCTCGCCAAATTGGCCGAGGACGAGGACTTCGATTCAAGAAAGATCAAACAGATTACCGATCTCTTGGCGGCCGATAAGAAGCCTAAAGCCGACGATTTCGCCAAGGTATTCGCGTCTGATGACGCCGGCGACATCGAATGATCAAGCTCGAGAGCGCCCATATCGAAGAGGTACGTGGTATCCGCAAGCTGGATATCACGTTCGGCAAGGATACGTTCTCGGTATCAGGTCCCAATGGATCCGGTAAGAGCGGCGTGATCGATGCAATCGAGTTCGCGCTCACAGGCAAGATGAGTCGTCTGACTGGTGCGGGCACCAAGGGCCTGTCCGTGGCCGAGCATGGGCCCCATGTCGATAAGACCAAATTTCCGGACGCGGCCTTCGTCAGCCTGACCGTTCATTTCCAGGAACTTGGGAAGACGGCGACCATCACGCGCAAAGTTTCCGCTCCAAAAAAGCCGACGATCAATCCCAACGAACCTGATATCCGGGCGGCCTTCGACGAAATCGCCGAGCATCCCGAAATCACACTGTCGCGCCGCGACATTCTGCGCTTCATCCTGATCGAACCCACCAAACGGTCGGAAGAGATTCAGGCGATCTTGAAGCTTGACGAGATCGGCCAGACGCGCGCAGCCCTGAACACCGCTGCCAACAGACTTCAATCCGCACAAAAGCTCGCGGCGACACAGATCGATACCAGTCGGGACACGCTGCAGCGACACCTGCAGATTGCGGAATTCCGCGCGCCTGACCTCCTCAGCGCGGTCAATGCGCGGCGAAAGGCTCTCGGGCTGCCGGAGATCGCGACGCTTGCAGCGGATACCAAGCTCGATGCGGGACTTTCCGGCGGCGATAAGCTGCCGGAGTTCAACAAGGCATCCCAATTGCGCGATCTTGATGCTCTTTCCGGCGCCTTGGAGAAGATTGGGCCTGCCGGCGCAGAACCCGCCACAGTCATTCTGGCAGCAATCGCCCGTCTTGAAGCCGATCCCTCGCTCCTAGATACATTTCAGCGCCGCGCTCTGATCGAGAAGGGACTTGAACTGTTGGACGGCGCCGAGTGTCCACTCTGTGATCGCTCCTGGGATGACGAAGATCACTTGCGCAAGCATCTGGAAACGAAGCTGTCGAAATCTGGAGAAGCCGCCAAGCTTCAAGCCGAGATGCTCGGCGCTGGTTCGACCCTCGCACAGTACAGCGCGCGGTTGAGCGGGCTCATTGCGCCAGTTGCCAAAATCGCAGCCGGGCACAATGATGCCGCCCGCCTGCTGCTCGATCGCTGGGCGCAGGATCTTGAGACCCTCAGAGGCGGTCTCTCAGACCTGCAGGGCCTTGTCGGCATCAAATCGCGGCTTGAACGCGGCTGGCATGGTCTACCGGGTCAGCTCGCCGCAATGTTGGTTGCTATTAAAGCGGCCGTGGACGCGAAACCCGACCAGACAGCCCATGTAGACGCGCATACCTTTCTTACGACGGCACAGTTGCGCCTCGATGATTATCGCGACGCGATGCGTAAAGGCACCGCAGCCCAAAAAGCAGCCAGGCTCGGCAAAGCCGCTTATGACGCCTACTGCGATGTCATGGAGACCGAGCTCAATGCGCTCTATGACAGCGTTGAGAAGGACTTCAGCACTTACTATAAGGCTGTTAACGAAGACGACGAAGTGAAATTCACGGCAAAGCTCAGACCAAGCGAGGGCAAGCTGGATTTCAACGTAAATTTTTACGAGCGCGGCCTGTTTCCGCCGGGTGCCTATCACAGCGAAGGCCATCAGGACGGGATGGGCGTGTGCCTCTATCTGGCACTCATGAAGCGTCTGTTTGGCGATCGCTTCACGCTTGCATTGCTCGACGACGTGGTCATGTCGGTCGACTCCGGACATCGCTATCAATTCTGCAAGCTGCTAAAATCGTATTTCCCCAACACCCAGTTCATCATTACGACTCATGACCGCCTTTGGGCGGAGCAGATGCGCTCGGCTGGCCTGGTCACCACCAAGACATCGCTCGCATTTCACAGCTGGACTGTTGATACAGGACCGCTTGTTGAGTCAAATGAAGAAATCTGGGATGAAATCGCGGCAGCACTTTCGCGCGGCAAGGTCGAAACTGCCGCGCATGGATTGCGGCATCATCTTGAATATGCGTCTCGGCACCTTGCAGACCAGCTGGCGGCGCGGCCGGCATTCCGCAGCGACGGAAATTACGAGCTCGGTGAACTCCTGCCGAGCGTTCTGGTTCGCATGAGAGAACTCTGCGGCAAAGCTGCGGACGCCGCCCAATCCTGGGGCAATACCGCGGCAAAAGAAGAGGCTCTTAGTCGCAAGACGGCGCTGTCCGAGTCAAACGGCGCACGCAGCGTTGAACAGTGGGCCGTCAACAAGGCGGTGCATTACAACGAATGGGCCAATTTCGGCAAAAAGGATTTTGAACCCGTCATCGCGGCGTTCAAAAGCCTGCTCGAATGCTTTCGCTGCGATGACTGCGGCTCGTGGCTTTACGCTTCGCCCAAACCAATCCCAGAGTCTCTGCGTTGCGCCTGCAACAAGGTGACCCTAAATCTCAAATCGAAACCCAAATAGACGCGTATTTTTCGTAAGATACATTATCACCCTCGCAATTCTCTGTCTGGAACAATCACTTACGAGCACCAAACCTTCACTTGTTCAGTTGCTGATGTCTCCCTTCAATATCGGGATCAGGTCATGCTGCGGCGTGATTCACAGGAGCATCCATGGGGTTCAAGATCACGGGACTAGATGACCTTCAGCGCGAGATGACGCTTCTCAGCCAGGTCGCCGAAGCGCTCGACGGGAAGCTCACGACGGCCAACTTTGATCCTTATGATCAAACGAGCGTGGAGCGCGCCATCGCCGACATGAAACTGGCGATTGACCAAAAGGTGAGCGGCTTTCGGAGCAGCACCATGGTCGATAACCTCGTGGCTGAGCTCAAGCAGAAATATGAAGAAGACATTCTAGCGCGTGCAGCAGCAGCGAGACTAACGGACGGAGGCAAGACGGTGGGCGGAAATGTGGACCAAGGCATTTTCAGGCAGATCGAAAACACCGTGAACGACCTGCGCTCGGCCGAATTCAATACGTTCGACCGGCACATCAAAAAGCTGTCGCGCCTGCTTCATTCGGAAACGCTCGAACCGATTTCGAGCGCTCTGATTGCGGATGTCGATCTCGATGCCTGGATCAAGTCAGGAGAAGCGACACAAGGCGGCATGGTCGGTACCGCCACGCTGGAATGGCCGAGCGATCAGCAAAAAGAGCTCGGTCTGGTCATTCTCCTGATCGACAGATTCGCCCGGACCCCTGACGCGGCCATGGATTTCTCGCACAAGTTTTACTATGCCGGGAACAAGCTGACGGCCAATGTGCAGAACATGGCCGCACAGATGATCGTACCGTTTGCGCGGGATTACATCGAGCATGTCAAGACGGCCACGGGTACGATAGAAGCCACTCTGCTGCCGGTCCGCTCTGGTCCGGCGGCACGCAAGGTCTTCATCGTCCACGGCCACGATGAGGGCGCGCGCGAGTCCGTCGCCCGATTTCTTGAACAGCTCGGGTTTGAGGCGATCATTCTGCACGAACAGGCCAACCAAGGCCGCACCATCATTGAGAAGATTGAAGCACACGGCGAAGTCGGCTTTGCCGTTATTTTGCTGACGCCAGATGACATCGGCGGCATGAAGAACAGTGATGATCTCCAGCCCCGCGCGCGTCAGAACGTTTTGCTCGAATTAGGGTATTTCATCGGCCGCCTTGGACGAGCACGCGTCTGCGCGCTCAAGCGCGGCGATATCGAGGTACCCTCCGACTTTGGAGGCGTTGTCTATGAACCATTCGATGCCGGCGGCGCGTGGAAACAGGCCCTGAGCCGTGAATTGCAGGCTGCGGGATTCGATATTGATTGGAATGTCGCTATGAAGAGATAACTACTTGCGGGCATCGAGACAGTGCAAGCGTGGGTGCCAATGATCGCAAATTCATATTCGCGCAGTTGCACGTTCACGGACCGAGCGCTTCATCGCGAGGAAATTTCTTCACTCTCGCTTCCGGGTTCGCTTCCGCATGCCGCGCCGACCATTGCCCGATAGTACAGAGCCTCACTCGTCGGTAGTCACGAAATGGACCTCGCACTGGATCGAACTCGCCCACGTAAATGTGCGGGCCTTCAAACCACTCATCGCCCTTGTCGTCGATGTCGATGACCGATTCGTATGGAAGTACCAGGTACTCCTCAAACCATGCCCTGTTTTTCTCCGGCAGCGCGTCCCAAATGGTCATAGCATTGGCACGTGCGGCCGCGGCTTGATTCATAAGTTTCTCGTCGTCCTCCGTGCGCCAGGGATTTTTGTGCGGGGCGGAGTCGTCCATGCATTCGGCAAAATCCCAAGCCACGCCATCATCATCGATGAATGCGAGATGGCGGTGTCTTAGGACGTGCAGTCCGTCATGGTGACAGCCTTCGTACCGATAGATGCACCATCGTCTTGCCCTGAGCTTCTCACGCTGTGTTTCATCGGCATATGGATAGCGGTCATCGCTGGCGTCTCTCAACAGCACTTCCAGGCCGATGCTCTGCAGCAATCGTTGCACCTTACGTTTGACTACCAGCTTTCGGCGCACCTCTGCGCTTAGCGAACGCTGGCGAATCCGTTTTGACACACCAAAGAACGTGAACAACACGTCGTCATTCTTGGGTTGGTAGAGCATATCTTCCAACTCGCCCTTGCCCCAAAGATATGCTTCCTGGAATCCACGCTCCTGGGTCCTGGTTCGGAAAGCATCGCGCGCTGCTTTGGAGAAATCACATGCGGCGGCGAAGATGATTCCATAGAGCTGTTGGCCGCGAGGAAGCGCATCCAGATATGCCGCCAGCTTTTTCGGCGGAATGGATTTTTCGCGTTTACATTGAATTAGCCAGACGCGGTCCTTTACGTCGCTATCGGTTCGGCTCTCGCTGCCATCATCATCGTCGTCGTCATCAATTCCACCGCCGAAGTCACCTTGCACAGCTTCATAGCCGCGCGCGTCGAAGCCTTCATCACTCCCGGTTCGCCCCGTAGCCTCAAGCTCACGCCATTGCCTGAAATCGTAGAGGAGACGGCGCACCAAGTCTTCAAACCGGTGGGGCTCCAGATCCTCGAAATGCAAAGGTCCGGTCGTTTTCGTCGGAATCGACTTCGTTACCATCCCTTCACGACCTCACGAACTTCATAAGCGGAGCGAAATCGTGATTGTCCGCTGCCTGGAGGGCGGCGACATAGGCGTCGCGCAATGCGCCAGTTTCGTGAATGGTGCCGCTGCCCCAAGTAAAGGCCTTGCCGCCGAGCTTTTCGATCAACAAATCGGCCATCATACGCGCATGCCGGCCATTGCCGTTCGGGAAGCCATGAATCTGCGTCAGGCGATGATGCAGCCGCACCGCGATTTCATCGGGCGGGAAGGTCTTATTTTCTACCCAGAAGCGCACGTTATCGAACATCACCGGCATTTCGGCGGCAACCAGATGTGGATCGATGCCGATGTTCAGTTCCTTCTGTCGATACTTTCCCGCCCACTTCCACACTTCGCCGAACATCTGCTTGTGCAGATTCTTCGAAAAGCCTTCGTCGAGCAGCGCCTCGGCGCCACCGCGGCGACGGCCTCCCCACACCGCTCCTTTTAGGATGTTTCCTTCCTCGGCTTCATTGAGGTCGGCGCGCGTTGTGACCCATGTCTGAATCAGGTCGCCGCGCAGCGCCGGATCGAGCGGCGTCGCGTCGTTCGGCTCCTGAAACAGATCAGTCTCGGTCATTCCAGAGATCCCGCTCCTTCACATTGTCGCGGATATAGGCGTCAATCCGCTCGTCCGTGTTGCTGTCGGCCGTCTCTTGGGCTTCGAGCCTCATCGTGTGCGCAACCCGGCCGAGCTCGCGCTTTGCGATCTTGCGCGCCCGCCCGAGTACGGCGCCTTCAAGGGAGTCGTTTGGTACGAGCGCATAGACAAGCGTGCAGTCGAGGGCTTCTGCTGCGCGCCGCAGCGTCTTCAACTGAATGCTGCCACTCTCTTCCGATTGCTCCAACGTCTCGACGCTCTGCGGACGGACAGCGAGCCTTCGTGCAAATTGCACGCCCGTCATGCCGAGTGCATCACGGATGGCTCGCACCCACCCTTTCGGCGGCGCGTGGAACCGCTCCACGGGCTTGAGCCCCTGGAGACGATCGTCGAGCCTTTCTCGGGCGCGGTGACGTGTACCGATTTTCATAGTGTAGCCCGATTCCAGAAGTCTATTTTCAGGTTATAGCCTTGGCTCATTGCCATAATATCAGGTCACAGGCTGATATTCTATTAATAAAATCAGGTTCTAGCCTGCTCGATAAACCTTTGAAATTCAAAAGGGGAGCTGGCTTCTGTCAATTCCAGCCGCGAACCTAAGGGCGTTCTTGGCCCAGGCGTCCCCCTCACGCGCCGCCAGTTCCAATGCCACCGGACCAGTCAGCAGCCAGGATGGCAGCCGCGGCTGACCACGCTGGGCGGCATACTTCGCGCGGCATCCGGCAACGAAGCGATCCTTCCGCGGCATCACGTCGGGAAAGGATTGGAGCTGTACGGCGGGATCGTAACGCATATGCGTGCGATACCGCAGATACACCGGTAACCCATCAGAGAGCTGCCATGCCACCAGTGGCATGGCGGCCGCCGCGAAGGACGAGCCGTGCGGCAGATAATGCGGCCCGAGATCGACAATAGTATCCTGAACCTCGACCCAGAAATGCGAGGGCTGGTCGTTACCGTAGCCAAACCCCTGCAGACCGGCTCGCTCCCCCGAGCGGGCAACAACGAACGCTACGAAATCCCCGCCGGCAAGGCGGGCGTCGAAACCTTCATCCTGCAACAACGCAAACACGGCAAAAGCCGCATAGAGGCAACGCTTGTCAAAATCATCCCCGAACTCACTGCGGAGCGCCTTGTCCACAATTGCCAATGTTCGCACTATCGCGCTTTCGATTCGCATTCTTCGAGTATAGCGCCGTACGCAGGTATTGGTCTCCGTTTTGAACGAACTCTTTGATGATGATCGTGCTGCCGTCACGCTATATGCTGGCCCCGATGACCGAAGACAATGAGACGCCGCTATCGCAATGCGATGTGCCGCCTGAGCGAAGACCGGCTCTGGAGTCTTATCGTGGCAAACGCAGGGTATGGCTGAGTTGGATAGATACGGACGAACATCACGGGATCTGGCAGACCCTATCTGCAATGGTGTGGACGGACGTCTCATTCCGGACGCTGACGCAATTCGCCATCGATGATGAGACCAGCTGCCTTGGCAATTCACTGGTTGCCGAGGCAATCATAAACGGCCATGTCGCAACGCAAGTGCTGGCCATACGCCGTCTCGTAGATAGCGGCTCCGATGTTATTTCCCTGCGGCGCCTCATCAAGGATGTGCGGCGAAATTTCAGTCTGTTCACGCGGGAAAACTACGTCTGCCACGACGGGCTGCCCTACGACTATGCAGCGGTCCAACACAACGAAATGCTGGAACGCGTGGGCTCCGGAGCGTTTTGGGGCCATACATCTGGTCCAAAGGCGTGGGGCACCTCGCAAATGGCTCACGAACAATTCGACAGACTGTCAGGCATTGCGTCGACCAACCGCAACCGCGAGGATCGATTGCCGTTGGCCCTCATCGATACGGTTGAAGGCTGGCTGAACAATAGCGGCGCGGACGAACTCGCGAAATGGAGCCACGCGTATCTTGCCCACGCCGGCACACCGCAGAAACGTGAAGAAGTGGCTCATCTGCTGGTTACAACGAATAAGATAACCAAGGCGATTAAGGCGCTGGCGCGCGTTACCGAAGCGATGTCCGCTTATATTCTGTTCGCGAGCGGGCGGTTGAACGGCCTGATGCCAACCGCACAGTTCGATCAGTTTGAAAAACTCGATCAACCGGTCATGCGCGCCGATCGCGTAGACCAGGCCTACATCCTCTGGGATAAGCTCAGCTCAGAAAGCGATTCCTGCCTTGAAGATGTTGGCCGCGATCTGACCCGGACCTAAGCGGGTGCCTGACCCCACAAGTCAGGGGCTGGGCACGGTTATGCTATGCGCGAACTGCGCCAAATCTACGGGGCGCGCAAAGTTCTCGGTCAGGAACTTGAGTACCTTCACATTGAGCTTCAGCGCCCAGTCACGCACTGGATCGGTAAAGGCCTTGTCCTCGTCGCGCGGCACCCCCTCCAGCTTCACATCGAGCTGGATATGCACTTTGTTGCGGTACTCGCGCAATTTATCCAACTCGTCGTAGATGTCGGCACCGGCCTTATCGAGAATCTTGTATTTCTTCATCACGTCAATGATCGCCTTGAAGCGCTCGACCTTCTTGCCCTCGATTTCCGCTCGGTCCTCCTCGGAAATGTTCGGCACACCCTCGCGGTTGAAATTCTGCGCACGGTAAATGATCTCCCAGAGCGCCGCTTCGGTAATTGCACCGGCCTGCAAGACCATCAGCTTGTTGAACGTGCTGCCCGACTCCGCGAGCTTGCAGAGCTGGCCGGCGTTATAGACCATATTGTCGCCGACCTTGAAGTCGCCGATAAAGCGGCAGCTGATTTTCTCGGTTTTCATTGGATGTCTCCTTAGCACAGGACGCGCCGGCTTTGTAGCTGCCCGAGCTCTGCTCGCTTGCGCTCACCGGTATCCGTTGCCAGCCAGGCCGGAACGGCGGCCATAGGGTGACCATCCCTCGCGCCAAGCTAGCAAGGAGGCAATCGGGATGGGTCGGTCCTACGGGCCTCGAGAGCTGCCAAGGCAGGCCATTCCTTTTCCCCGAGTTGGTGGGCCAAATAAGCTAGCAGCGGGATGGGTCCGATAGCGGTCGCGGCCGATGGCACCGTGATCCAGACGAGTCCATCGTCATATCCTGCGTCAACAGCAGGAAGACTACTTGTATCAACGCTTATAACCACCGTCATTGACTTGGCCGAAGGAGCAACGACCGTCAGCGATATGACATCGCCTGATCGTTTGATTAGAAGCACCCATCCGCCGGTCCAAGTGAGGGTACTTTCCGCTCCACCCAATCCAGCATTTTGCAGGAAGCCGGAGCCACGCACCGGGATTTGCCGGCGCTTGGCTACGTCTGCTTCCCGGAAGCCCCTTCGTAGTTGGCCTGCATACTCGGTCGAAAGAAACGGTGCACCGAAAAGCTTGTAGCCCAGGGCGAGCCCGAGCTTTGCCAGCATACGCGTGCCGAGATCTGGCCGTATGGTCGCACGAGCCCGAAAGTTCGTACCGTTCCGCCCAGCCTCCAAGATCGGGTCTACGACTTTCATGTCTGCGTCATGAACCGGGTTTCCGCGGTCGAGCGCATTGAATGATTTCTCCAGGCCCTGCGCGACCTCCATATTGACGAGGACGCGTTCGGCGTTTTTGAAGTGAGCCTTGAATGATGACAGACTGATCCAAATCCAGAATGGCTCCTGCGAGGTTAGGGCCATGTACGCCCGTCCCGCTGCCCTTTTCTTTGCCCGTGGATCACCGCCTACATAGTTGGCCCACAATTCCTCTTTGTCCTTCGGGCGAATGTGGACGACGTTCGCACCGCAGGGACCTGTCCAGAATTCAGCTGTTTCGTCTTCGGAAGTGGCGGCCTCGGGCAGTTTGCCTATATAATCAAGCGGCAGCACGCCGAGCGGGGCTTTTATTTCTGGAGAGAGATAATCACGAGCTCCCGTCGCACGTTCGGCGTTTCCGATCCAGCTCCGGATGAAGGAGCCATCGACAAATACGCCGGACAGACTGTTGCAAGGCTGGCAGACATCATTGGTTCGCCAAATCTCCGGCGTTAGAAAATCTCCGCCCAGCCCATCCGGCCAAATGTGCTCATCGGAAAATTCGTTGCCGCCCTTCTTCTGGCCGCAATAGATGCACGTCTTCATATCGGTCTCTCGGGTTCTGTCGGGGCGATCCCTCGCCTCTCATCAGAGCGGTCATCGTTCTGACACCGGGCCTTTTCCCTAGCCAGAATCAAGCGGAGGTTATCGCAGCGCAGGGCTGTATTCATAGATCGAGATCGGTTTCTATCCGCACAGATTGTGATGCCTGCTCTTCGGTCTTTCATCGATCTTCGTTGAGCGATACCTAGAGGCCCGACTATTCATGCCTGCTGGCCCGCTTGGGGCGGTTAAAAATCAAGTCGCGTGCGCACGGTGATCGGCAGAATGCGCCACCTCGGCTTTGGCTCCATCGTCCAGTACATGACAGCAACCTTCGCGTACCGCTTTCGGCTCCGCGCTGGCTGGTAAATCAAGAACCTGCCCATACTCGTCTCGCCAGCACCGACGGCCAACTCGAATGGCATCGCCGTATGATGATCTTTGACCGTGATCTCTTTCGGCAGAATGCGACCACCCATGCCGTCATCGACACTCGCTTGGCCGAGATCGCCGAGGCGAAAGTCGGGAAGACCAATGCTGAGCTTCTCAACTTTGATGTCGAGATGAGACGGGTTCTTCACGCTTACGGTGGCCAGCAGCCATTCCGAGCTACCCGTCGCAGCCAATTCGATCCAAGCAGTCACGCGCTCGGCATTGATCGTGCGGCGCGACATTCGCCAAGAAACAAAAAAGCTGCTCAGCGAGACTGCAAGCGCTAGGGCCGAGATGAGTGGAGTTATCCAACTCGGCATTGCCGTGATCCATGCAGGCATCGCGTCGACTCGATCAGTTCGGCTGAAGCGCAGCAAGCATGCTCATATTTTGAACCGCCAGTGCATTGTTCTCGGACGCGCTTTTGGAAACTCCCAGATGGCGCTTGGGAGTTTATAGGTCAGCCTCATGTAGCGCTTAAATATGGGCTCCATTCCCTCGAAAATTTCAAGGATTTCGCAACCTGCATTGGGAAAGCCGCTGCTTTTTATTCCACAAATAGAATTGTGCATGACGTTGAGCTGGCCCAGTATATCAGTACCAAAGAGAAATTTTGCTCGCGTTAGAATGTCGTTAAACTCGATCAGTTCGGCACGTTTGGTGTCGCGGGCCGCGATTGCGAACCGCTGCAAATCGACATACACTTGATATCGTTTTTCGAAGAGATCGATATTCAGTTTGTGGCGCGCGGCCCACCACTGAAGAAAAGCAATGGCCACTCCAACTGCTGCAACAATAGGAACGATAGCATCCATCCTGAGACCCCTTCTAGCTGGAGCTTGAGCCGGGCGGCTGGCCCAAGTCGTGATCGTGCGTATAGGTCCCACTCTCGATTTGCTGGCGTGCCCGCTTGAAGGACCAATTTGGCGGAGCTAACACGCGAGTGCGCGCCTTTTCCATGCGCGCCATTAATGCGTGCACCTCGGCTTCGAATTCAGCGATGGGCTTTTGCGATCCGATAAGCTTCGCCTGCCGGAAGCGTTCGCGCAAATTCATGAACTCGCCCGCCAGCTTCTCATAGTCCTTGATGGTATCTTCGAGATTGATCGCCTTGAACACCGGCGGAAGCACCGTGGCGAGGAGCGTAAAGACCGCCGCCCACCCGGTACCATCCGCCAGCAGCTTCCAGGTCGCCAGGGCGCCGAAGACGATCGGCGCGACAACGAAGAAAATCCGCGTCCAGCGCAGAACTTTTAACCAAACGATAAAACTGACAGCAGTGTCGCGGCAATTCTCGAACTGCCGCTCACATTCATCCGTCAGCGCTTCTACGAGCTTGTCGGTCACGATGATAACGGGATCGCACTGCCGAAAATCGCTTGCCACTCTTCACCGGCGAGGATCTGGTATTCGCTCTTTCGTGCTCGCATGCCGTCACGGCATGCTTGTGGGCCCGTTGCGCCTTGAATACCCATTCGTCACCGAGCCAGATCATCTCGCCCGTACTGGGCATGAAGATGTGGGTATTGGCGCGCCCGGTCAGAAACGCGAAGAAATCGCGAACCATCCAATCGTACCAGAAATGATCTTTCTGATTGTTAGACCATGTCCCCAAGAATTCGATGGCCAGCCGCTCAAGCTGGAAGGACTTCAGCGGCACATTATGCTCGCGCTGCCACTGTTTCATCATGCGAGCAAGAGCGCGAGTATTGCCGACGCAATAGCTATCGGAAGCACTGAGCGACTGCTCTTCGGCCTCCGCGGTTGAGATGGTGTAACGTCCGCCATTGTTCGTGTCGCATACCAAGATACTGCCGTCGGTGCAGCGGAAACCCGGCGCCACCTCGATGGGCGTTTGATTGAAGGGAATGGCAACAACCTGACCGTCGCCCCTCATGCTGGTCTGCGAATAGGTGCCGAGCAGGACATTCTTGACTTCCTGCAGGAGCGCGGACTGCCGATTGCCGGTCCGGGCCTGATACTGGGTGTAGACGCTCGCCGGTAGCAAGAAAAGGATATCGACATCGCGAGATGGCCGAACTCGGGTCGCCTTGCCCCATGAGCCGATCAAAATGCTGTTCGCCGTCTCGGAGGAGACGTCATAGTAGTGACGATTGAGGCAGGCGCGCACGCCGCCTTGCTTGGTATTGCCGTCGTCGAGCTGAGCTTGGGTGATAGCCAGATTGTCCATGAAGGCTCGAAAGCGAGCACGGACATAAATCCATTGCAGGAGCGGCTCGGCAGACTGCTAGAGCGCAGTTGATGGCGAGCCTAGGATGGTACCGTAAGGGCTGCCCGAGCCCAATAACGTTCCTCGCAGCGCCGTGCCGAAGGGCTGATTGAGCCCTCTGCCGAAGAGAGGATCAAACGGAGACCCCATATAAAGCCCCAAAATTCCAAGTTGAGTGACCCCACATACCTGATGTGGTGGCTTCCCGCTTTGGTACAAGCCGGGGAGGAACAAAAGTCCTACGAGCATTGCTTGCGATTAGGCGGGCACGCTGCGCAATCTCCGCTATGGCCTCCGCTAAATGAATTCTACGATATAGTGATTTCGAGCTAAGCTATTGATTTGAGTGGCACAATCTGGTGGGGTCGAACCACCGACCTCCTGTTCCACATTCTCAGCGCAACCTCTCACCACGTAAGCGACCACAACCTGCGCATCCGAGTCCGTCCGATTTGCACGCTACAGCGCTCTGGACTTGGCGGCGGCGTCAGGAACCCTTTGTTGGGCATCGCAGACAAATTAGATCAATGCATCTCGGGCACGCGCAGATGGTGTCGAACGGGTCAGCAGGAGCCTGTCACTGTCAGAACGGCAGCGCCTTCTGGCGAGCCCCGCATCGACACCGTCGCGCCATGGATATGCGCATCTCGCTCAGCGGGGCTTTGATCCGATTGGGGGGAAATCATCGAAGCACATGCAGGGACTCATGGTTGACAATGATAGCAACAACCGGCGCCGGCTCGTCGTGTTCAAGGACGGCTGCCGCTATGGCAAATTCGGAAAGACTAAGGCTTATGAGCTAATCGCCCACGAGAGGATCAGGGCTTACAAAATGGGCGGCAAGACCATGATTGATCTCGACAGTGTGGATGAATATCACGCTTCGCTGCCAAGGGTTGAAACGAGAGCGAGCTAGGCCGGCGATCTCCGCAGCGAGACGGCGGTCGCACTGTCGGTAGACCGTCGAGGCGATCAGACCAACTCTACATTAAATGCACGCATCCAGCCCAATCGGCAGCAGGCTTACAGATCCGCGGGGCTTATTTTTGTCGTCCTGGCCAAGCTAGCGCCGCACCACCTCGTCGCGCCGCCGTGGCTTTTTCTCCGTGTCGTGAGCGAATTGGACTTCCACTACATCGCCGTCGAACGCGCCTTCCTCGTCGAGCAGATCGACGCGGTTCGAGCGGCCGTGCGCGTAGTGGTCGCCGCCGGACTCAGTATCGCAACCCAAGATCTGCAACGGCTCGTTTAGTGTGTTGTCGGACATTGGGACCCATCGTCATTGGAGGTAGCAGATCGCGGATCAGCGGCGCGCGATCAGCGCCTTTCGATGTCAGTCGCGCGCCAAGCGCGAGTCGACCGCCGAAGTCGTCCAGAACAAGGTAAGTATCTTGCTCGGGATCGTCGGGGGTAAACACTGCCACGTCCGTGTTTCGCCGACAGACATCTGGTGAACGACATCAGACTGGCGTCGCCATCTCCAAATAGCGGCAAAAGGCATTGGCGAGCTGCATCTGCCTTGGGGTCCGGCACTCCGCTTCAAAGACACGTGGCGAAGCAACCATCACGCAGATGCACTTCGCACGTGATGTCGCCACGTTCAGGCGATTGGCGCTGTAGAGGAATTCCATGCCGCGCGGGGCATCGAGGTGGCTCGAGGTTGTGACGGAATAGATAACGATCGGAGCCTCCTGCCCCTGAAACTTGTCGACCGTTCCCACACGCCCACCCGGGATGCGCTCTTGCAATTCAAAGACTTGGGCGTTGTAGGGCGCGATGATCAGAATGTCGTTCAGTTTGATGACAGCCTCGACGTCGTCCCGGTTCACCCAAGTCGTGGCGCTTCCTAGGATGTTCGTCACGAGGTCACGAACGGCATCGGCTTCTTCCTGCGACGAACTTTGGTTGCCGGAATGCTCGATCGGGAGGTAGCGAAGGCCTGCTCCCCTGAGCTTTCCTGTTGACTTGACCTGCTGCTTCTCAAGACCAGGCCGCGAAAACAGCCTGCTCTCGTAGAAGAGCTCCGAATTGAAGGCGCAGATTGTCGGATGCAGCCGCCAGGTTTCCGGGAGGAACAGGCCGCGATCGGCAGGAATCGTGGCATGCGGTCCAAGGATATGGTCCAGCGCCGAGGCATCGGCGCCATCTGGATGGCTTCCCTGAATGGGTTGTTCGAGCTGGCGGGGATCACCGAGAAGCACGACACTTTTGGCCGATTGCGAGACCGCGAGCACATTTGCCAGGGACATCTGGGCCGCTTCATCGATGAAGAGCACGTCAACGCATTGCGAAGCGTCCGGCCTGGCCCAGAACCAGGCTGTTGCTCCGCCCACTTGAGCGGTGCCGCCCAGCGCGTCGAGAAATTCACCGTTGTCCTTGGTGAAGGTCAGGCTCGGCAGATCGTCCTCATCGTCAGAAACCTTCTGCACGCAATGGATAGCTCGCTGCTCCTCACCCGCGGCTTTGATCACCTCGTCCAGCAGATTGCGAATGACCTTGTGACTGTTTGCAGTAATCCCGATCGTCTTTCCCTGTTTCGCCAGGCCGCAGATCATCCGGGCTCCTGTAAAGGTCTTTCCAGCACCAGGCGGGCCTTGCAGCGGGAACACGCTCCGATCGAGCGTGAGCGCCACACGAATAGCGGCGGCAAGACTGGCTTCGCCTTCCTGCTGCGGTGGCAGTCCCTGCAGACGTGGCGCCACGGCCAAGACCAAGTCGCGGGCCGCCCGATAGTCGCCATCCGCCTCGATGCCGTGCTCGGCCACATGCTCGCCAAGCCGCATCACGGCGTCTGCCAGTACCTGAGTATCGACAGAACTATGAGCAAAGACCGCTGGCGGATGAACGTCCGCGGTATCCTTGCGCTTCTTGATGTCGATCGTTCTGGCCTCAAGTGATACGGCTATGACTTTGCCGAACTTGTCACCCCCGATGGTGTGGAGGTCATCCCCGGTGCGAATATCGGTATCCTGTGGGGCAAACCGGTAACGATGGGTGGGCACCTTTCCCTTCCCGGGCACCTCTTCCAGAAAGACGATGTCGGCGAGGCCGCTGCGCTCATGGAGGAGATCGTCGGCAGACAGGTCGCGCAGCCTGAAGTATTCCCACCAGACGGCCTTCTTCTCGCGGCCGTGCCAATCCAGCATGGAAGCAAGAAGCCATCGCCCCTTCTGCTCGTCCGTGCGTTCGTTGGCGTCGTCAGGCACGCCCTCAAGGAGGCGAGCCGAAAGTGTTGCCACCTTCTGCTGCCAGGCGGTCAGCTCCTCGCTCAGTTCAACTACCACCGCGGTAGGCCGGGCGATTGTCGCCCCGTTTGCGATCTGGTCGGCTCGAAGGGCCTCAAGCCAACGCCGCAGCGCCTCCGTGGAGGCGCAATCGTCATTGTTATAACCTTTGACAGCCGCCTTATCGTCCTCCGGAATGCCCTCGGGGTCGGCCATCTCCAGCCGCGCCTGGGTTCTCGCCATCACGACCCCGACCTCCTCCAGAGGGACCGATCGATTGAATCCGTAGAGCGGCTCGAGCTTCTTGATGGAGTAGCTTTCCACGCTGGCGCGGATCGCGTGGCGAACCACTGCATAGAGATCAACGAATACCTCTCCACGGAGAAGGTTGTCGACGTCATTCTCTCGCGTCGCATACCGTCCCATCAACCGCTTCAGCGCAGCAGGCTCGTAGGGAGCGAAGTGATAGATGTGAAGGTTCGGATGGGTTTTCTGCCGTTCGACGACGAAATCAATGAACCGCTCGAACGCAGCCCTCTCCTCATGGCGCGTGGACGCCCAGTCGCCGGTATATTGCCAGACCCCGCCGTCATCGGCGTAGAGGTAGCCGAACAGGAACTCGAGCCCACCATCACCGACAAACGGATCTCCCTCGAAATCGAAAAAGATGTCACCCGCTGACGGTTCGGGTAAACGAAATAGCCCAAAACCCGGCTCGAGCGGCAGGACCTCGTGCAACATCGCGTCTGCGGTCCGCCCCTCGACCTGAATCCGTGCCTGTTCGCGAACCCTCTCGTAGCTGCTCGCGGCCCCGCGATCGGGTCGCCACGGCAGAGGGATGGGCACGGCTGCGAGCGCCGCCATCGTGCCGACGCCGCGCTTCTCTAATTCGCCGATCTGGGACTTGCTGATACCAGCGACGAGGGACATGTGGTCATCCGCTCGCCTCTTTTCTTCGCAATGCCGACGCCACCTGCAAACGTCACAATGATCGATCGGCTCGGGATAGGGGCCGACGCTAGTGCCGGCCGGTCCTGCGATCGCTCGCTCCAAACTGCCTCTCACATGGCGATAGTAGGCTGCATAGTCGGCGATCCGGTACGCTTCCGGTTCGAAGTTCGTCCCAGGTGTCACGACATGGGCTGCAACAGGCGCTACGCCCTGTATGTTCGACAGCATGTCGGAATAGAGGCTGATCTGAAGGACCGTGTTGCCCTTGGTCTCCCGGGCCAGCTTCGTATCGGTAACCTCATAAGACCACGCACCTAACCGACTTGGTTTCTCCACGCGAAGCAAAATGTCGGCCCGCCCGTTCCAGAGGCCGACCTGGAGTGCTCCTTGAGCGATGACCGCATCGCCCCGCGCCATCGCCTCACGCGTGGCTGCCACTGCCGTACCGTCGACACCGATCCCGCCGATCTGCGTGACCGCGAGCCCTCCCGATTTCAAATGATCGATATAGCCCTGCTCATGCTCAGCGCCACGCGCGGCCAGTGCTTCGAGGACGGGGTCCCAGATCTTTGGCTCGGCCAACTCGCCGTTAGCGACCTTGAGGTCGAGATTGGTCAGATAATGACAATTCAGGTGCCCGACGAGGTCGCCCGCACTAAGGTTGATTTTGGCGTCGAACTTCTGCATTTCCCCCGCCAAATTCTGACGCTGCATCACAGCTCGCTTGCAATCTCCGGTATATTGTCTATTTCCGCGCCGTTTTGTCTAGCCCATAGAGATCGCGCCAGCGTCGCCGGCACCTGCTCCCGGAATTTACCGGCGGCGATGTTCTCGACAAAGGCAGAGACGTCAATCGCACTGGTGCGATCAAGTTGACCTAGCCCTCGCAACTTCGGCAAAGCCTCAGTTGCGTTTGTCTTGGCAAGCGTCAGACCGAGGTCATGGACTTGCCCCGGCAGTCCCGCCATGGCCGCCGCGGCTCCAAACACAGCGGTTGCTTGGGAGCCCCGCCAGAGGAACAGGTGCAGATCACGCTCTTCTTCGACGACCCTTCGCTTTTCGAGGTCAAGCTCACGGAACGTTTCTCGCCCCTCAGCCAAGAGCTCCCGCGCCTTATCGTCGAGATATGGTGGCTCGTCAGTGGACAGATAGACATTACGCATCTCGGCAGCCAGCCGGTCATGCAGGCGCTCGCCGTCGGCACGTTCAAACCGGGGTACGACGCCTCCCGGATGCGGGGCCACGAAGAGGGTGTTGGTCTTTTCGTCGACATCGTTGATGATCCATCTGCGGCCCGCAAACACCACAAGACCGTCTTTATGGACCGGGAAAGATATTGGCAGCGTACCGAGGGTCTTGCCCTCGATTGTCAAGCGCCACTCTTCTGCTGACTCGAACACAGCAAAGAAACTTCGGGATTGAACCGTCTGCTCGCCCTTCTCTGCGAGCATGATCAGGCCATCACCCGATTGCTCAATGAAGCGGATCGTGTCGGAAGCGAGATGACGAAGGAGATCTGCAAATTCTCCGGTCGAGATGGCGGCGAAAGGCCCCGCCCCGCACAAGAGATCGTAGAGTGGCCGCGCCCTGATCCCACCCCGTTCAGCGATGACAGAGAGGATCTGGTGGATCAAGGTTGAAGCGACCTCCGGCACCTGGCCGGCCGGCTCGACGAATTTTTGCAGCAGCAGCCGAATGACGGCGACCGAGCGGATGGTATTCGGCCTGAGCCGGTCGATCACGCCGGAACGTTGATCAATGTTCGGCTCACGCACATAGACACGAAGGACCGACGGTACGCCTTTCCGCCGACCCGTTCTACCGAGCCTCTGCTTCAGCGACGAAAGCGAGCGAGGTGCCCCGATTTGGGCAACCGATTTGACCGATCCGATATCGACACCCAGCTCTAGGGTCGAGGTACAGATCGCGGTCGTCGGCAATTTTCCATCCTTAAGTCGATCCTCCAGCTCTTCCCGAAGGGTCTTGGAAAGACTGCCGTGATGGGGAAAGAACTCGTTCGGCACATCTGCCTTGTCCGACCTCCTGCGCAGGCGATCGGCAGTGGACTCGACGGTACGCCGTGAACCTCCGAAGACGAGGTTGTTGGAAGTTCGCAGGGTCTTGAACAAATGGTCCGCGATATCGTCGAGTGCGATCCTGCGCGGCATTTCTTCGACGTCCGTTCCTCCTTCGGCGTGATCGGGATCATCAAGCTCGGGTGGCTCGACATAGCCACGGATCTGCAGCTTGAGTTCGGGAGAATCAGACTTCGCTTCTAATATCCGGACAGTCTCCGGCGAGGTTGGACGGAGCCATGCTGCCGCCTGAAACAAATCGCCGATGGTTGCGGACAGGCCGACGCGCCGCGCTGGCCGCTGGGACATGGCATCGATGCGGCGCAGCAGGCTTGCGAGATGGAGGCCGCGCGGTCCCTGAAGGAACGAATGGACCTCGTCGATGACGATGAAGTCAGCCGACGACAGCAGACGTTTTGCATCGGCCGGACGCCGGGCGAGCATCGCCTCGATCGATTCCGGCGTGATGAGCGCGATCCCTTGCGGCTTGGAAAGGGCCCGCTTCTTGTCTCCCTGAGGAGCATCGCCGTGCCATTTGACGACAGGGATCTCCATGTTCTCGCAGAGTCCCTCGAGACGTTTGAACTGATCGTTGATTAGGGCCTTCAGCGGACTGATATACAGGACCGAGAATCCAAACTCTTTCCTGTCAGCGATCGCGGTCAGGATCGGCAGAAAGGTCGCTTCTGTCTTCCCCGCAGCAGTTGTTGCAGCAATTAGAACGTCGCGGTCATCGTCGAGAACGGCAAAGATTGTGCGCGCCTGAATCTCGCGCAGCTCATCCCATCCCTGATCGTGAATCCATCGGCGGATGGCCCCGTGCAGTTTGTGGTAGGCCCCCTCAAGAGTTGAGTCGGAGGCTGGTGAGCTCATCGCCGTCTCCACTCTCTTCGCTCGATGCCGTATCGTCCGGAGCATCCGGGGCAATCGGTATGCGATCAAGCAACTCCTGCCACTTGACGCCGGGGTTCTGTTCAAGGACAGCGAGCATCTGCACGAATGCTTTCACGGTCGAACGAGGCGTCCGAAAATAGGACTCACCGATCTTGCGGTTGCAATACTCCATGAACGCGGTCAACGCTTCGTCCGGCACCAGGAATTTCGCGGGATCTCCGCTTGCGAAGACCAACCTGATGTTGGTGAGGAGAACGAAGAGATCTTCTGGCGTCAGGCTCTGCAGCCGGATCACTGGGCCAGAAAAATCAACAAGCCCGCCGCTCGCAAAGCTGTTTTCCGCCAACCTGGACTGCAGGGCCTCATAGCTAAACACACCTCGGCGCGTGTCCAGCAGGAAGTCGGGCGTACCGCACATGATGAAGCCTATTCCTGAGGTCATGCCTTGGAGCGAGTCGTTCACTATGTCGAGAAGCTGTTCATAGTTCTGCTTGCGGGACTGGGAATTCTGAAGCTTGTAGATATGAGCCATCTCGTCAAACATGACCAAAAGGCCACTATAACCTGCAATCCGCACCAGGCAGCCGAGACATTTCAGCGACTCATAGACATTTTCGTCGTCGATGATGCTTCTGACACCGAGGTCCTTTTTGGCATCCGTTTTGGTTGAATACTCCGCGCGGAGCCAACGAATAGCGCATTCTTTCAGGGCGTCGTTGGCCTCTTCGCTTCCTCGCCAATAGGCCTTCAATACCGTAGCGAAATCGTAGCCACCTGAGAATTGGGTAATCGCCTCGAGCTTCTGGTCGATAAGGCCTTCAACTGCGACGCCCTTCTCGCCAGCTTCCTTCACCGCATCCATCACCAGACGCTCGGTGATACTTTGCAGCGCACCACCTTCAGGCTTATTGCGGGTCGCCATGTTGTTCACAGCTTCCGCATAGAGCGCGCGCGCCTGACCGGCGCTTGCATGAATGCGCCGATTGGGCGACAGGTCGGCATGCATCGTCACGCAGCGCTGCTCTAATGCGATGAGGCGCACGACGCCGGCGAAGAACGTCTTGCCGGCGCCGTAGTCACCGATCACGAAGCGGACGGCGGCTCCCCCATCCGCGATCCGATCGATGTCGCGCACCAGTGCACCGATTTCGCCCGCGCGGCCGACTTGGATGTGGGGCAGGCCGAGACGTGGGACGACACCAGCGGACAGAGCCTGTATGATCGTGTCCCGTTCTCTGGGCTTAATCGGCTTCTTGTTCATGCAGCCTTGTCTTTCATCTCCGAGAGGCGTCCACGGAGGTGCGGCGCTAGCACCACGACGTCGCCATCTTCAATCAATGCATCATCGAAACGATCAAAAGACCAGTCGTTGATTCGCTCGATAGCCCCATCCGGAAGCAGTCCGATGTCTCTCGCATGGCAATCGAACTCGGATCGTGGCATCGATCCGCGCTGTTCGAGCAGCTGAACGAGCTCAGTATACGGTCTGTCCAATCCTTCCCAGGCAATCTTGGCATCAGGCTTGGGAGGCGATGGTTCTGCCACATCCTCGCTGAAAATATCGGACAGGAGCCCTGCGACAGCTTCGGTCTCTCGACGTGTGCGGGCAAGCTTGGCGGCATCGATCTTGATACCAGCGCCGCCTATCTGTTCCGCCGGCTTGGCGGGATCCTTCGGGATGGGGATGCCAGCGGCGCGCGCCTCGTCGCTGATCGAGACTGGCTCATCAACCCGCTCGGCGGCCGCCCGATGAAGGCTCTGATAGACCGCCTCGCTTGGAAGGCCGAGGGATTTGTGCAGCCGTTCCAGGAATTTGACTTCGCCGATGTCGATACTCGCGCCGCCGCCCACAACCGCGACAGCCGCGTCCGCGATTGCCCGACGTTCGGCCTCCCCAACCTCTTGCAGCTTGCGAAAGACGCGCGCCTGCTTGGGAGGGCTGTTAAACGTCGTGACGGCAAACGCGATCAGACGTGCCTGCTCCACGCCGGACAAGTCCGGTGTGGCCCGAATTCGGCTGATTGTACGCTGGAGCTCTTCATAGCAAGCGTCTCCATCGGAGCCGGCTGCCAGCACCGCGACTTCGATCTGGGTTCTTGCCGCTCGAAACGCTGGCCGAGAGGGATCGACAGGGCCACCATTCGCGGCCCTGAAAATAAAGACCTGTTCGTCGGCCCGAGGAACACTGCTGCCGTATCTAGGGTCCGGCTCGAGCGCCACGTCGATCACATCCAACGCTCGTCCTAACTCTTCAGCAGCAGCTGTGGGGATCTTTCCGCTGCTGGCGACATCAAAGCCCGCCATCTCGAAGATCATCTGAGCCGTGGTGCTCGCGCGGCCCTGGGCTCCCAGTGCCGTCTCGACCTGTCGACGAAAGTCATCGATCGCCGCTGAGCCCGACTGTTGCCAAATATCGGGGGGTAACAGTCCCGCAGCCACGACGGAATTGCGGAGGTTTGGTTTGCGCCCGACGAAGCGGCTGAATCCATCGAGCTCGGCTGTGCAGTCCTCGACCAGGGTTCGCAAGGCATCGAGTTGCTTCGTAAGGCCGGACACGTCAGGATACTGTTCGTGCGGTCCGTGAACATCGACGGTGAATGCGCCACTGGCAGCGCGATATTGCAGCGAGATCCGCTTGTTCGTCCGTATGGAAAGACCGCTCGGATATTGCTGAGCAAAGCGCTTCGCCCACAGAGTGACAAACTCGTCAAAGCATCGCACCGCGGGCGTTCTGAGATGAGTGTCCGGCATGGCCAGAACCCACCGCAGAGCGTCATCTGCCGACGATAAGACCGGTGCCTCCAACAGTCTTTGACCGAGATACAACCGCGTCGCGAGGTCCATTTCGGAGTTCGCGGCACGCTCCGCTGACAGTGCAGGCAAATCGATAGGCGCTGCCAATTGAACGTTAGCAATATTGAGAAAGTGGTTGGCGTAATGGTGAAACGACCCGTTCGTACCGTAGATCGCGAGAAGCCTCTTGACCTCGCCGATCAGTGACGCAGCGTCATCACCCCGCTCGACGAACATACGATGCTCGAGCCCATAGAAAAACATGAAGATGAGCCCAATGCCGTAAGCAGGATCCCGCCTACCTCCGAGCATCCACTCAAGGAATGCCCGACGGGCGGCCGGATCCATCTCCGCGTAGGAAGGCCAATATGGCATCGAGCTTCCATCAATATCCGCGCGCTGGGCTCGAGCAGACAGATTGGGATTGATCGCGTATTGTGCGGTCACACCGCCGGGCACGGCGAGGCAATCACCAAGGTAGAAAAGGCCGCCCGTGATCTCCACCTTTCCAAAGGTCACTCGCTCGTTGGCGTGCACCCATCGGGCCAGCGCACTGCCCTGCCGAGAGGGACTGCCTCCGGCTAGCGAAGGGCGAATGTCGTTCTTGAAGGTTGGCTCGCGTGCAGGCGGTCTCGGCGGCGCCTCGCGCCGGGTGGCCCAAAAGAGAGCGCGCAGCAGAAGATAGAGGCCACCGCAGACGATGGCGGCTGCTCCGATCACAGCGGCGTTCTCGACGACAAAGTGGTAGATCGCGACGGCAGCAGCGATCATCGCCCCGACGATAAGCAATGCGGCCTCGCCGCCCTTTGTCGATTTTCCCCGCCGCCGACCCATGCCATCTATCAACCGAGCGTTCCAACGCTCGTTCAGCTCCCTGACTGACCTTCGCATGCCGCACAACTAGCGGTAAACAGTCTTGCGAATTCCCTACCTATATACCGCCGCCCTCGTTGGAGGAGCAAGTCGCTTGCTCACGAACGGTCAAAACGCTGTCGGCTGGATTCACGCTGCGAACGGGCGCCCGGCCGACGACTGGCGTGGGTGGCTTAGCATCAAAGAGCTCGAGACGAAGTTCTTCGAATAGTTGACGGCTGGGGCCACAAGCGCGCGTCTCCGTTAGGCTCGTCACGGACCGAGAGCTATGATTTCCTCAATGCGCCTTGCTCTCGATGGTCCCTTCGAAGAGGCATTTGCGCAGTCGAACTACCAATCGGCGGTCACCCGAGCGGATTTCTCGTAAGGATCGTAGCAAGCTGTCCGATCACAGAAGCAGCCTTTTCCTCGCGGCCAAAAGCATTTCCGGCGGAATCTTGTGGACGTTGACGATGCGTGCTTTCTCACACTGGAAAGCTGTCCCTGGCGCGTCAGGATCATCTTCGACCACGCACTCGACTTCAACTTCATAAATGCGCGGATATTCGTGGTGAGCTGCCCAAATTGCAGCTTGGTCAAATAGCTTCACCATGTAGATGCGATCGTTCCGACGGATATCTGGCGAAACATCGCCATTTTGCGGTACGTCGGTCACCGACGGCGGCAAAATATACTCGCCTATCTGTAGGCCGAAGTTGCCGCCATGGAAGTAGCGTGGTGGCTTCTTACAAGGAAGCAATCCCTTGGCGGCGAGACGCCTGCGTTTCCTTTTCCCCATTCTTTCGTTCATGGCCCCGCCGACCGACTTTCTTCTTCCCCGGTTCGAAACATACAGCACTGGCGAGAACGCCGACTACGGCACGTTGCTAACCGCGGTACGAAAATCTGCGTCGCGCGATCAGCGCTCTCGGCGTCGGTCCCGCTCCGAGCGGCAATCGAGTCGCCCCCAGGTCGTCCAGTACGAATTAGGTCTCTCCCTCGGCATCGTGAAGGACAATGGATGGGGCACGCATGACGCGAGCCTACCCTTAACCTCGCGGTAGATCTCTCCGAGATTTCGGGTCAGAGCCGGGTTCGATTCCAGTCGGAACAACTGTCGCGACGGAACGGCATGGGGCATGGCCGCTACCGGGCAGCCTGCTGAAAAATTTTTTAGCTGTTAATAGCACGGCCACTTGCTGGTATTTGTGCTGGTATCGGCAGCAATCGACGATAAAAGTGGCTTCAAATTCAAATGGTTATGGCTCTAGGCAATTATCGGCCAGGGGCACCACGCTTCGCCCTTCGGGCTACGCGTGGCGCGGCCATGCGAAGCCCGAAGAAGGGCGAAGCGTGTCCGGCGAAGCCTCTTGGCGAAGACGGACTGGCTCAACACACTCAATCTCCCCCACCCTAGCCATCTTCCCATGCCCCCTGTATAAACCGGCAGCTTCTTCCGTCACTCGAAGGAGCTCACATGAACGACCTGCACGCGTGGCTTTCGCAGCAACACCACGGCTTGCGGACCTTCCAGACCTTTCAGCAAAAGCTCGAGACGCTCGGCCGGGACGATCCCGCCCAGCGCGGACTATGCTGCCTGTTGAGCGGCCTCGTCGGCAGCTATGTCGAGGCCTTCGACGAGGCCCCGCTGCCGGTCGACGTCGCCGATCGCGCTTACCGACGCCTGCTGGCGCTGATCGGCAGCCTCGATCCGCACGGAAACGCCGACCGCCGCCTCGCCGACATCAATCGCGTGGCGACCTGCGACTTGTGGCGGTGACTGGCAGGACGAGCTGGCACAGATCAACTTTCAAACAACGGGACACGCCAGTACAGCCTCGCGACGCATGGCGCCCGAGCCTTGCTTCTCTCGACGCCCCCTCGTTCGAAAGGGCGCAGGGAAGGCCGGGCGCCGGCTGGCACCCGCGGTCCGCTGTGCGCAAATTGCGCGAAGACAGATGCACAGCGGCATACAGGGCAGCCTGGACATCCCGGCCTTTCCCTGCGCAGTGGTTTGACGGCTTATGGCGCGCTCTCCCCGGGGAGCGATGCACTATTGCCCCCGTCGCCTTGCGGATGACCGATGCGCGGACCCGGTCGGGCCGCCACATCACCGCAAGCCTTGACGCACAGCCCCCGGGCGTCAGGACCACACGCTTTTGCCGTACGCGAATCGCACCGGTCGTGTGCGCGCCGCTCAACCGCTCACGGGCCAAACCCGCCCTGCGATCGCAGGCGCGCCGATGCGCTCCACACCCACCGCCACCCGGCCCACGTATCGTGACGATCGCGAAACGCCCCTATCCTTGGGCCGGGGTGAGCGACACATACGATATTTCCGAATTTCGGTCAATCGGAACTTTTCTGCCATACCCTTGACTCTGCCCGAGCACGGGAAGGCGGCGCCTGATCGACCGTCGCGCAACCGATTGACGTTGCGCGGAACGCCGCCAAGCGTTCGACTTCGCTGGGCTAAGACCTATATCCTCTGGCAGTGATGTTGATGCAGCGGGACAGCTTCGATGGCCAGGAGACGCACGACGGATACGGACGCCGACGACCTGCCCCGCTATTTCGTCTGGGTCCGCGGGCTCGAAGGGCCCGAGCCGCAGAAATGGATGGCGATGGATTTCGGTGTCGGTGACTGGAAGCGGCCGCTCGTGCTGGCCTATCTGGAACTGCCGGAGGACGAGCGACACCTGTCGCTTGCCATGCTGGCGCGTCGCTATCCGCCGCCACGGGTCGACCTGTCGTAGGCCGGGGCAGCGCCAGGGTTACATGATCGTGCTTGCTACCTAAGGGCGTCCTGATCCAGGATGCACCTTTATTTCCGTGACGCAAGCATTGATTGAAACCGGAGCATGCGGCCTGAAACGGGCCTGAATCTTCTCCGGTCGCATTGTCGGAGGAGCCCATGACGCACAATGACGGCGCGCCGAACGGCGATCCCATTGGACATCACGAGGCACCCGACGGCTCGAATGCGGGCGCGGCCACAGCCCCATCGCGGCGCAAGTTGGTGCTGTTTGCCGACGGGACGGGCAACGCCTTCACCGCGCAGGAATCCAGCGTCTGGCGACTCTATGAGGCGCTCGACCACACCGAGCCGGACCAGATCGCCTACTATATCAAGGGCGTCGGGACCGCCGGATGGGCCCCGCTTGCTGCGCTCGACGGCGCCACCGGCATCGGCGTGCCATCCAACGTCCGAAAACTCTATCGCTTCCTGTGCTGGAATTGGCGGGAGGGCGACGAGATCTACATCTTCGGCTTCAGCCGCGGCGCCTTCACCGCGCGCACGCTGGCGGCGCTGATCGCAAGCCAGGGGCTGGTGCCGGCGGAGATCAAGGGCGAGCCGCTCTCGCATGCCGAGATGGGACGCAACGCCATGGCCGCGTGGCGGGCCTACCGCAAGAAGTCGGTCGGCTATCGCAGCCTTCCAACGATCTGGATTGCACGCTGGATTCGCGACCTGCTTCTCCTCATCTATCATTTCGTCTGCAGGCACCGCTCCTATGGCTCGGTCCGCAAGGCGATGGCCGGCCGCAGGAACGTCAAAATCGAATTTCTCGGGCTGTTCGACACAGTCGAGGCGTTCGGCGTACCGATCGAGGAACTGCGCACGGCGATCGACTGGTCGATCTGGCCGATTTCATTCCGCAACCACGAACTCTCGCGCGCGGTGAAACGTGCCTGTCACGCGCTCGCTTTGGATGACGAGCGCACCAGCTTCCACCCCTTGCGCATCGACCAGAGAAGACTGAAAGAGACGCACCAGATCGTGGACGAGGTGTGGTTCGCCGGCGTGCATTCCGATATCGGCGGCGGTTATCCGGAAGCCACCCTGTCCTTCGTCCCGCTGGTCTGGATGATCGAGCAGCTCGGTGGGCAGCTTCGTTTCCAGAATGGATCCATCGAGCATTTCCAGGCCTATCAGTCGGCGATCGGACCTCGCCATGATTCACGCAGCGGCGCGGCGGTGCTGTACCGATACGATCCTCGTCCGATCATCGGTGGCCGGGAGAATGGCGGCCCGCCTGTGGTGCACTTCGCGGTGGTCGAACGGATGTTGTTCGGCTGCGACGACTACGCGCCGATCATGCTTCCTGCGAATGCACGCGTGCTGATGCCGGACGGAAGCATCCAGGAGCTCACCGACGGCGGCACGCACGAGGCGATGCAGGAGGCTTATCTCAAGAAGGCGAAGAGCCTGGCGAGCAAGGAGGGGGCCGGCGCCTTCACCGCCATGGCAGCGCCCGACGCCGAGATGGTCAATCTCGCGCACGGCGCGGTGTGGTGGCGACGCATCGCCTATTTCTCGCTCCTCGCCATGGCGGGCGTGATCGTCGCCTGGCCGTGGATCGCGCGCAAGATCGTCGAACTGTCGGTGGATAACGGCCTGCGCGATACACTCGTGCTGCGGATCATCACCGACATCGACTGGGGTCTCGGCGCCTTGGTCGGGTCCATCGCCAACACGCTCAGGAACGTATTGCCGTCCTATGCCGGACCATGGCTCGACATCGCGCTTTACTATCCCTTCCTGACCTCGCTCCTCGTGCTGCTTGCGTGGGGCGTCTGGCATGTGAACTCCCGGCTGCGCGATGGCATCCAGGAGCGCGCGCGGCTCGCATGGTACCGGCCGGACCGCAAGGCAAGCGTGAAGAACCTCAGCAGACTGAACTTCTTGTTCAAATTCGGCGGCTTCATGCAGAGAAATGCCGGCTGGATACGTTTCCCGTTCGCCAAGTTCGTGATTCCGGTCGTCTCCATCATCGCGATCTATGGCTTGGGTCTTCTGATCGGCTCGAGCAGCTTCTTCACCTGGCGCGTCGCGACGGGACAGGTTTGCGAGAGCCCGGAAACAAAAGCGGAAAGGGAAACGAGAACGGGGGCAAAGGTGCCGGCGAATATCGCGCCGGCCAAGCCAGTAGGCGACGACGCCGTGCAGGCGGCCGAGCCATTCAAGGTCGACCAGTTCTGCTGGGCGAGCAGGCTCGCGGTCGAAAAGGGCCGCAAGTACCGCGTCTGGATCGATATGGAAGACCCATGGTTCGACCGCACGATCATGACCGGCGTCAACGGATTCCAGACCTACGAAATCCATCACTACTTCGCCTTGCCGCTCCGGCGGCTGTTCGGCGCGAACTGGTTTCAGCCGCTGGTGCGCGTCGGCGAGAAGGGCTTGAACGACCAACCGCTGCAAGCCGTGAATGCGATGTCCTCCGACGAGCTGCCCCGCCGGATGAATCCGACCCTTCCCGCGGAAAAGGACAACGACAAGTCGAAGAACAGATATCCCGTCCATCTCGAAGATGCGACGGAGCTGCCAGATCCCGCCGACACGGAGAAGCTGAAGAAACTGAAGAGCGACGTGGTCGGGATGAGCACATTCGATGCGCTTCCGAAGAGCGATACGGCCCGCAAGGTCTGGGACGCACAGAAGCTGGCAGACCGGATGGTTGCCGAATTCGTGGCACCGGACTCCGGTGAGCTGTTCTTCCACGTCAACGACGCCGTGCAGATCTTTCCGGGCTTCCTGCGATGGATGTTCCCGACAAGATACGCCGCCTATTTCGGACCGGACGACCAGTACTACAGGAACAACAGTGGCACGGCGCGGATGACGGTGCAGCGGCTACCGGTCCCCGACAAGCCGGCGTCCTCGCCCGCGAACAAATAGAGCCATGACCGGCGTGATCCGCCGCACTCCGCAAGACTTGCCGCCCCCATGATTATGGGTGTCGCGGCATCCGCGCTGCGGTTAAACTTGCCTCGCGCCGCGGGGGACACGCGGGTCGCGGGACGATGATCATGACCGAACAGGGCGAGACGGGTGAAGCCATCACCATCCTCCTCGTCGAGGACGACGCGCCGACCTGCTGGCGGCTTCAGGATGCGCTGGTCAAGGCTGGTTACGAGGTGCGTAGCGCCGGCACGCTCGCGGAGGCGCGGCAGGCCCTCGGCGTCGCCGCGCCGCGCGTGCTGCTGACCGATCTGCGGCTGCCCGACGGCCACGGCGTCGAGCTGATCCGCGAGATGAGGCAGCGCTTTCCGGACACCGAGATCATGGTGATCTCCGCACTCGGCGACGAGGAGAGCGTGATTTCCGCGATCACGGTCGGCGCCACCGGCTATCTGCTCAAGGACGCCTTTCCCACCGACATCGCCACGACCGTTCGCGAACTCGTCGCGGGGCATTCGCCGATCTCGGCCTCGATCGCCCGTTTCATCGTGCGCAGAACGCAAGGCGTCGCGCAGAACTCGGCGGAGCCGCCGCGGGGGCCAGCGCTCAACACGGCGAAGCTGACCCCGCGCGAGATCGATATCCTCTGGGGCATCGCGAAGGGCTTCAGCTATGCCGAGATCGCGAGCCATCTCGGCCTGTCCAGGCAGACCGTGCCGGGCCACATCAAGAACATCTACCGCAAGCTCGAAGTGCACACACGGAGCGAAGCGGTGTTCGAGGCCGTGCAGCAGGGCCTGATCAAGCTGTGAGCGAGATCGCGGCCAAAGCACCGACGGAGGCACCAGCCAAACCCGTGCGGCGCCGGCTGCTGGCCTCGCGCCTCGTGCCCTATCTGCTGTTCCAGGCGCTGATCGTGATCGCCACCATTCTCGGCTTGCGGCTGCTCCAGCCGAGCGACCCCGAGGATTTTGCGCTCGGCGGATTCGCGCTGCGGGAGGACGGCGTCACGCGCCCCGTGACGCTGCCGCATTTCACCTCGTCGCGCTACGCCCTGGCAGACCCGCCGTTCTACACCGGCGCCTTCACCTTCCAGAGCAGCGATGCAGCTTCGGGCTGGTCGGTGTTCCTGCCGCGCTTCAGCAACGCGGTCGAGGTCGCCGTCAACGGCGTCGTCGTGCTCGACTCCCGGCGCGACGCCAATGCCAACCGGCCCGACCGCAACACGCCGCAGATCGCACTCATCCCCGCTTCGCTGCTGCGCGAGGGCGGAAACGAGATCACGGTGCGGCTGTTCGTGTGGGGACCGCTCAAGGGCTTCCTCGACACCGTCTATGTCGGGCCGGATGCCGCCTTGCGCCCGGCCTACGAGACACGCACGCTGCTGTTCGTCACGCTGCCGGTGGTGTTCTCCGCCTGGCAGGCGATCCTGGCCGTCATCCTCGCGATCATGTGGCTGATGCGGCGCCGCGAGCCGGTCTATGGCGTGCTGGCGGTGGCAATGGTGCTCGGCGTGGTGCAGGCGTTCGCGCAGGCGCCGGTGCCGCCGGCCACCGCATCCCGGCTCGCCGCGGTGCTGCTGGCGTCCGCGCCGATCGAGAGCGCGCTGGTCGTCGTGTTCGGCGTGCTGTTCTTCGGCTGGCGCTGGCCGCGCTACGGCACACTGCTGTTCGTGCCCGGCATCCTCGTGTTCGTGGTCGGGCTGATCGGGGGCCCGCCGCTGCCGCGGATCCTCTTCCTGGTGCTCGGCATTCCCACCGTCGGGCTCTGCCTGTTCCTGATGGCCTGCGTCACGGCTGCCGCGGTGGTACGGCGGCAGGACGCGGCGAGCTTCATGATCGGCTGCGCGGTGACCATCGTGCTGGTCTGCTGGATCCAGGACATGCTTACGGTGCTCGAGATCGAGACCAACGACCGCATCTTCGTCTCGCGCCTGTCCTATTCGGCGATGCTGGTCGCGATCGGCGCCGGCCTGACCTGGCGGTTTGCCCGCGCGCTGAACCAGGTCGACAGCTTTGCCGGCCAGCTCGTCACGCGGGTGCGCGAAGCCGAGGAACGGCTGAAGGCGAGCTTCGCCCGCGAGGAGGAGCGTGCCCGCGCCGCCGCGCTCGCCAACGAGCGCACGCGCCTGATGCGGGACCTGCATGACGGCCTCGGCGGGCAACTCGTGAGTATCGTCGCGTTGTCCGAGCGCGGCAGTGAGGGCGCGACCATCACGGACGCGGCCCGCGCGGCGCTGAAGGACCTGCGCCTCGTCATCGACTCCATGGACGACATCGGCGGGGACCTGATGCTCGCGCTCGGCTCCTGGCGCGAGCGCGCGACCGCGCAATTGCGGCCGCACGACATCGCGCTCGACTGGCGCGTGGCGACGCCGCAGGGCCTGCCGCTGCATCCCGAGCTGAGGCCATGGCACGTCATCCAGATCGTGCGCATCCTCGACGAGGCCGTGACCAACGCGGTCAAGCACGCACAGGCCCGCCACGTCGCAGTCACCATCGAGACGCATGACGGGAGCCAGGGGCCTTACGGCGTGATCAGCGTCACGGATGACGGCCGGGGCTTTGCGCTGGCCGGCGATTGCGAGGCCGCGGGCGCGGGCCAGACCGCGCGCGGCCTGCGCAACATGAGAAGCCGTGCCGCGCGCTGCGGCGCGGTGCTCGACCTGAGCTCGGATGCCTCCGGCACGCGCGTGCGGCTGCAATTGCCGCAGCGTTTTCCCGATAGCGACATTGCTGCGGGTTGAAAAGCCCCCTCTCCGGACGTGTGGGGCGCACGGAGAGAGGGGACGGGCCGGGTGATTGCCTGCGGAGGACGGGGGGTTCTTCCGCAGGCTCCGCTGGCCCGAACTTTTCTCCCTCGCCCCGCTTGCGGGGCCGCGACGAGCTTCGCTCGCGCTGGGAGAGTCGGGGTGAGGGGGAGTCTCCACGGGGACGGAGGCAGTTGGGATTCGTGGAGAGTCCCCCTCACCCGAATTCGAGCTACGCTCGAATTCGACCTCTCCCCGCAAGCGGGGCGAGGTGAGAAGCAGTCAGCGCACGCCGACGCGATTGACCGGACCGCCGCGATTCATCGGCGTACCTGCGCGCACGCCGACGCCGGGCGCGCCGACACCGGGGGTCGCCACCGCAGCCCGCGCAACCGGAGCTCCCGGCGCGACCACCACCGCCGTGGTCGGCCGCACCACGCAGCCCTTGGGCACCCCGACGGTCTTGCAATAGACCACCGCCTGCGCCGGGCTCGTGCCCAGCGATACCATCGCCGCGCCCGCCAGGGCCACGATCGTCAGCCCGGCGCTCAGCGCTCCAGCTCTCTTCGACATCTTGTTCTCCTGCTTCTCGTTCGGCGTCCCGATGCAGTCACCGGTTTTCGCAGCCGAGGTGCAGCCTGAATGGCAAAAGTCGGCGCTGGGATACATGCCATGAAGATGGGGGTACCGCGGTCGGGCGGGGCTATCGCATATGAGCAGCACACTTTTGGGCACGATAGTCTCCACATCGTCATGGCCGGGCTTGTCCCGGCCATCCACGCCTTGCCACGCAGCACAAGAACGTGGATGCCCGGGACAAGCCCGAGCATGACGACCTCTGGTGAAGGTGCAAATGCGATAGCCCTGCCCGGACGGGAGGATTAGCCGGTGCCATGAACATGGCATGGACCCACGCCTGGGCTTCGCGAGATGGTCCGGCCCGCGTGATCCCGGTCGGGACCAACCACGATTCCAGAAAGGTGCCTTATGAAAATTTCGGTTCTTGCCGCGCTGCTGCTCACTGCTGCCGCCCTGCCGGCTGCTGCACAGTCCGGCCCATCGATCCAGGAGCAAATGGCCTGCCGCGGCGACGCCAGCAAATTCTGCGCCGAACATGTCGGCAAGCCGCCGCAGATGAACGCCTGCCTGCGCGAGAACAAGTCGAAGCTCTCGGACTCTTGCCGCAAGGTCGTTGAATCGCGCGGAGGCTAGTCTTTCGTCCCTCTCCCCATTGGAGAAGGCAGCGAGGGCGGCGCTCTGCCGCCCTCTGGAGAGAGAGCTTCGGCATTGGGAGAGGCCTCAACGCACGCCTCGTCCTTCGAGACGGCGCTTACGCGCCTCCTCAGGATGAGGCTCATCGGCGCGGGCGCCCGTTGAAGCTGCTGCCGCACACTCCGTCCTCATCCTGAGGAGCCCGCCTGAAGCGGGCGTCTCGAAGGATGGCCGCAGGGAGGAGCCTTCAACTGAAGGCGCCGCTACTCCTGCATCATCTCTCCGCTGCCGCCGAACTCGGCCGGAAAATCCTTCAGCTTGGGCAGGCCGTCGCGCATCGGCAGCACGGTCTCAGCGTAGTTGACGTGGACGCCGGGCGTGAACGCGAGCGTCGGGATGGTGGCGGCGAAGACGTCGACCAGACCGAGCGGCGGATGGTTGGTCATGAGATGGCCACCGCACTTCCTGCAATATTTGCGCTGGCTGAGCGGCGTCTTGACGAAGGTCTCGACATTCTGAGCGCCTTCGGTGATGCGCACCGCCTCGGGCTTCCACAGGCTGAAGGCGTTGACCGGACCGCCCGACCAGGAGCGGCAGGAGCGGCAATGGCAATAGCCCATCGCCTCCGGTGCACCCGTGACCTCGACCGTGACCGCGCCACAGAAGCAGTTTCCGACATGTTTCATTTGGGCGTCTCCGTTCTTTTTTTGGGATCATCATTGCGCGTCGGCGCCCCGCGCGTTCTCCTTTCGGTGGACGCGCGGGGCGAGGCCGAGACTATACCGACCGGCGCCAGGGGATAAGCATGGAGACGCGTTGCCTGTACTGCCGATACTCCTCGCCGAAGAGATCGACGAGATCGTTCTCCTCCAGCGCGATGCCGACGAAGATGTAGAGCGTGGTCACGGCCGCGAACAGCAGGTGGCCAGCGGTCATGGTCGGCGCCGCCCAGAACGCGATGATGAAGCCGAGATAGATCGGATGGCGGACGAACTTGTAGAGCAGCGGCGTCTTGAAGCGCGGCGGCGCCGCCTCCTTGCCGGCGAGATGGTCGGTCACCTGATGCAGTCCGAACAGCTCGAAATGGTTGATCATGAAGGTCGAGGTGAAGACCAGCACCCAGCCGGCGAAGGACAGCGTGACCAGTGTCACGGCGAGATCCGGATTCTCGACGCTCCATATGACCGACGGCAGCGGGCGCCATTGCCAGAACAGGAGCAGCAATGACAGGCTCGCGAACAGTACATAGGTCGAGCGCTCAACCGGCTTGGGCACGAATTGCGTCCACCAGGCCTTGAACTGTTTGCGTGCCATCACGCTGTGCTGAAGGGCGAACAGCGACATCAGGAGGAGGTTGACGATGAGGGCCTCGACCGTCGACGAGTCGCTTCCGGTGTCGATGGTCTTGGGCACCATCACCCCCATGACGAAGCCGATGGCGTAGAGAATGGTGACGAAAAACACGAGGTATGCCGCAATTCCGTACAGAAAGGCGATGAACTTGAAAATGCGAGAGCCCGTCACCTCCGGGCCGATAGAATGAACCTGTTGATCAAGTTGGGTCATGAAATGCTCCGTTGTGCCGAGACATCGACACAGTTTGGTCGTCGCACCATGCCGGATCGGTCGTCCCGGAACTTTCGCGGAGGGTTGATTTTCGCCTGAGACGACTTTGATTTTTGCTTGAGACGACGGAAACGTGCGATTTTTCTTTGAAAACAACGTGCTGGACGGCGATCTGCGCGAATTGACCTGCGCCGGAGCAGCCGTTCCATTGCAGCCGCAAGTGTTCGATCTCTTGCTTTATCTGGTCACGCAACGCGCGCGTGTGGTCAGCAAGGGTGACCTGATCAGCCAGATCTGGGGCGACCGCATCGTCTCGGATTCCGCCCTGAACAGCCGGATCAACGCCGTGCGCAAGGCGATTGGCGACGACGGCGCGGCCCAGCGGCTGATCAAGACCATTCCGCGCAAGGGCTTTCGTTTCGTCGGCGAGGTCCGGGAAGAAGCGGCTGCCTCGCCCGCCCGGACGGAAGGAAAGCCGGCCCCCCCGCGCGTGACGGACCGCCCTGGAATCGCGGTGCTCGCCTTCGAGAACATGAGCGGCGATCCCGCGCAGGACTATTTCGGCGACGGGATCAGCGAAGACATCCTCACCACACTGTCGAAGCAGCGCTGGTTCATGGTGATCGCCCGCAACTCGTCCTTCACCTACAAGGGGCGCGCGGTCCACATCAGGCAGATCGCCGAGGAGCTCGGCGTCCGCTACGTCGTCGAAGGCAGCGTGCGCAAGGCGGACAAAAGGGTGCGCATCACCGCGCAGCTCAACGACGCTGTGTCGGGAAATCATCTCTGGGCCGAGCGTTATGACCGCGAGCTCGTCGACGTCTTCGCCGTGCAGGACGAAATCACCAACGCGATCGCCGCGGCGATCGAGCCGCAGATCCACGCGGCCGAGAATTTTCGCGCCCATCGCAAGCCGCCCGCGAGCCTGGACGCCTGGGACCTGCTGATGCGTGCGCTGTCGCATTATTGGCGCGTGACCCGGCAGGATCACGACGCCGCCCGGGGACTGCTCGAGCGCGCAATTGCCATCGATCCGAACTACGGCCAAGCGCTGTCGGTGCTGGCCGTGAACGACATGTTCGGCGTGCATCTCGGCTGGGCCGAGCTGGCGGCGGTTGCCCCTGCCGCGGAAACCGCCGCGCTCGCCGCGGTGCGCTGCGACCATGAGGACGCCTGGGCGCATGCCGCGCTCGGCAGCGTCTGCTTCTCGACACGCAGGCTTGCGGACGCGCTGTCCGAGTTCGAGCAGGCGCTCGCGCTCAATCCGAACTTCTCGCTGGCGCAGGGCTATTACGCGCTGGCGCTGTCCTATGCCGGACGTTCTCGGGATTCGTTCGAGGCCGCGCAAAGGGCGATCCGGCTGTCACCGCGCGATCCGTCACTGGCGATCTATCACGGAATCGCCGCCTATGCCCGCTTCACCGAGCGGCATTATGACGAGGCCATCGCGCTGGCGCGCGAGGCGATCCGCCACCGCGGCGACCTCACCGGCGCCTACCGGGTGCTCGCGGTCTCCGCCGGCATGACGGGCGACGGGGTGCTTGCGGAGACGGCGCTCGGCGAGCTCCGTCGCACCCAACCGAACATCTCGCTGCACTGGATCGCGACGCAACTGCCGTGGGCCAATGACGGGGATCGCGAGCACTATCTGGAGGGATTTCGGCGGGCAGGCTTGCGCTAAAACGCGGCGCTACGTTCTCCTCCGGCGCAGGTGGACGATGACGTCGAGCCGCGCGATCTCGTGGCCGGGAAGCGCCTCGGGCACTTTTGTGAAGGCCAGGCCGTCGGTAACGTCGACCAGCATATCCTCGCCTTCGAGATAGAAGTGCGGATGCACGGACGTGTCGGTGTCGAAGAACGACTTGATGCCGTCGGCCGCGATCCGGCGCAGCAGGCCGGCTTCGGTGAACTGGTTCAGCGTGTTGTAGACGGTCGCGAGCGATAGATACGCGTTCGTCGCCATCGCCTCTTCGTAGAGGCTCTCCGCCGTGACGTGACGATGGCCGCCCAGGAACAGCAACTGGCCGAGCGCCAGGCGCTGGCGCGTCGGACGCAGGCCGGCATTGTTCAGCAATTGCAGGCAGTGCCGCACGCCCGCCTCCGACGAGGGATCGACGCCGGCGACGTCAGGCCCGCTATCGTCATCCCCTGGGATCGTCGTGGCCTGAATGTCCATGGATCGTCTCACAGCTCAAGGAAACGGGACGCGCAGTGCCGCGTCCCGCCAGTTGCCATTCGATCGCAAAAGCGGTGGCTCGGCTTTGATCCGGATCAAATTCGCAGCGGATCCGCCACTGACCGATCGCGGGGGCGGTCATGAACTCACCAGCGGCGTCGCGGCCCTTTCCGAGGACGATATTTCGTACTGCGGACAAACTGGCAGAGGTGCTTGCCGGCGCTGCAGCGGGCGCTCGATGTAAAATGACGGCCTGATGCTTTTGGTCGCAGGCGCAGGCTTGTGCAATCACGACCGGCATTGCCGCGAGCCCCCTAGTCGCCCGGCGCGAGCCAGCCTGACGTCGCAGAAGGACCCGCGGCAGAAACAGGACGCGCTGTACATTTTTTGTGCGGACACTGTCGAGACTTTCATCTTGCGGCGCCGAACGAGACTGTGTGAGCCTCGATATCGGATGGGGACTGGGATGGGCCGACCGTCGCTTTGCGCGCCAGGACGTTGCGAAGCGTTCACGGCTGGCCTCGCTTGAGAAAGATTCGACATGTCAAAACGAGTGTTGCTTGGTCTTCTCCTGGCTTGCGGCCTCACGGCCCCGGCGCTGGCGCAAGAGCCGAAAACGGGGGGCACGATCAATGCCGTGATCCAGCCCGAGCCACCCGGCCTGATGCTTGCGCAGATCCAGAACGGCCCGACCCAGATGGTCTCGGGCAACATCTTTGAGGGCCTGCTGCGCTACAGCCCCAAGCTCGAGCCGCAGCCGGAGCTCGCCGAGAGCTGGACGGTGAGCGAGGACGCCAAGACCTACACCTTCAAGCTCCGGAAGGGCGTCACTTGGCATGACGGCAAGCCCTTCACCTCGGCCGACGTGCTGTTCTCGATCGAGATGCTGAAGCAGACACACGCGCGCGCCCGCACCAACCTCGCGCAGGTCGAGAAGATCGAGGCGCCGGACGACCATACGGTGGTCTTCAAGCTGAAGCAGCCGTTCGGCCCGTTCCTCGGCATCTTCGAGGTCGGCTCGATGCCGATGGTGCCCAAGCATCTCTATGAAGGCACCGACTGGAAGACCAATCCCTACAACAACGCACCGGTCGGCACCGGTCCGTTCATGTTCAAGGAATGGCAGAAGGGGTCCTTCATCCGGCTGGTCAAGAACCCGAACTATTACGAGAAGGGCAAGCCCTATATCGACGAGATCTACTGGCAGATCATCCCCGATGCCGCCGCGCGTTCGGTGGCGTTCGAGACCGGCAAGGTCGACGTGCTGCCCGGCGGCTCGGTCGAGAATTTCGACGTGCCGCGGCTGTCCAAGCTGAAGGACACCTGCGTCACCGGCGCCGGCTGGGAGTTCTTCTCGCCGCTGGCCTGGCTGTGGCTGAACAACCGCCAGGGGCCGCTCGCGGACAAGCGGGTGCGGCAGGCGATCATGTATGCGATCGACCGCGACTTCGCCAAGGACGTGATCTGGAACGGGCTCGGCAAGGTCGCGACCGGCCCGTCCGCCTCGACCATCAAGTACTACACCGACGACGTGAAGAAATATCCGTACGATCCGGCCAAGGCCAAGGCGCTGCTGAAGGAAGCGGGCTACAAGGGCGAGAAGATCCGCCTGCTGCCGCTCGCCTATGGCGAGACCTGGCAGCGCTGGGGTGAAGCGGTGAAGCAGAACCTCCAGGACGTCGGCATGACCATCGAGACGATCGCCACCGACGTTGCCGGCGGCAACCAGAAGATCGCCGACTGGGACTACGACATCGCCTTCACCTATCTCTACCAGTACGGCGATCCCGCGCTCGGGGTTGGCCGCAACTACATCTCCACCAACATCGCCAAGGGCCAGATGTTCAACAACGTCGAGGGCTATACCAATCCGGAGATCGACAAGCTGTTCGCCGACGGCGCCGTCGCGACGCCGGATTCCAAGCGCAAGGAGATCTACGAGAAGGCGCAGAAGATCCTGGTCGAGGACGTGCCGGTGGCCTGGATGCTCGAGCTGCAATTCCCGACCATCATGCGCTGTAAGGTCAAGAACCTGATTACCACGGGGATCGGGGTCAATGACGGCTTCAAGGACGCATGGCTCGACAAGTGAGCCTCTTACCTCTCCCCGCTTGCAGGGAGAGGTCGACACGCCCCGAGCGATGCGAAGCATCGTCTCGCGCGTGGCGGGTGAGGGGGTACAGGTCCATCAGCATTCTCATGCGTGGAGAGAAGCCCCTCACCCCAACCCTCTCCCCGCAAGAGCGGGGCGAGGGAGTCACTCCGTCTCCGTGGCTCCAGGTCACATCACCATTGTGTCTCACTAAATGCTCTCCTTTGTTGCTCAGCGTGTCGTGAAGGGCGTGATCGTCCTGCTCGCGATCGTCGTCCTGAATTTCTTCCTGATTCGCCTTGCGCCCGGCGATCCCGCAGTGGTGATGGCGGGCGAAGCCGGGGCCACCGATCAGGTCTTCGTCAAGCAGCTGAGGGAGAAGTTCGGGCTCGACAAGCCATTGCCCGAGCAGCTCTTCATCTACGTCAAGGGCGTCGTGACGCTCGACCTCGGCTTCTCCTTCCGCCAGCAGGCGCCGGTCGCAAAGCTGATCGGCGAGCGGCTGCCGGCGACGCTGCTGCTGACTCTGACCGCCTTCGCGATCTCGCTCGCGCTCGGGATCCTGTTCGGCACCTTCGCCGCGCGCTTTGCCGGCACCTTTCTCGACACCGCCATCACCGTGTTCGCGCTGATCTTCTACGCCATGCCAATCTTCTGGGTGGCGCTGATGGGCATCCTGCTGTTCTCGGTCACCATGGATTGGTTGCCGAGCTTCGGTTACGACACGGTCGGCGGCAATTATACGGGCCTTGCCCATGCGATCGACGTCGGCAAGCACCTGATCATGCCGGCGATGACCCTCGGCCTGTTCTTCATGGCGACCTATACCCGCATGACGCGCGCCTCGATGCTGGAGGTGAAGCGCCTCGACTTCGTCAAGACCGCACGTGCAAAAGGTCTCTCCGACGCCGTGATCCAGCGCCGCCACGTGCTGCGCAACGCGCTGCTTCCCGTCGTGACGCTCGCCGGCGTCCATTCGGGCACGCTGATCGGCGGCGCCGTCATCACCGAGACCGTGTTCGCCTGGCCGGGCATCGGGCGCCTGATGTACGACGCGTTGCTGCAGCGGGACTACAATCTGCTGCTCGGCGTCTTCGTGATCTGCTCCGCCATGGTCCTCATCTTCAACCTCATCACCGACCTGGTCTACCGGCTGGTCGACCCACGCATCGAATTCGCCTCATGAAACAGTTCTGGAAATCGATGCTGAAGAGCCCGAGCGGCGTCATCGGGCTCGTCATCCTCCTGCTTGCGATCTCCGTCGCGGTATTCGGACCGATGCTGTTCCCGAACTCGCCGTGGCGCATGGTGCAGCGGCCGTTCCTGCCGCCCTTCACGCTCTCGTCCGTGCCGCTCGGCACTGACGCGCTCGGCCGCGACGTGTTCGCCGGCATGATCTTCGGCGCCCGCGTCTCGCTGCTCGTCGGCCTCGTCTCCACGCTGGTCGCACTGATCGTCGGCGTGCCGATCGGCGCCATGGCCGGCTATTTCGGCGGCAAGGTCGACGACGCCCTGATGCGCTTCACCGAGTTTTTCCAGACCATTCCGAGCTTCGCGCTCGCGATCGTGCTGGTGGCGATCCTGCAGCCCTCGATCTATTCGATCGTGACCTCGATCGCGGTGGTGAGCTGGCCGCCGGTGGCCCGCCTCGTCCGCGGCGAGGTGCTGTCGCTGCGCACGCGCGAATATGTCCAGGCCGCCGTGGTCACCGGCCAGAGCAACAGCTGGATCATCCTACGCGAGATCCTGCCGAACGCGTTGTCGCCCGTGATCGTGCTGGCCTCGCTGATGGTGGCGACCGCGATCCTCCTGGAATCCTCGCTGTCGTTCCTCGGCCTCGGCGATCCCAACCTGATTTCCTGGGGCTACATGGTCGGCGCCGGCCGCACCGTGATCCGCCAGGCGTGGTGGATCACCGTGTTTCCCGGTGTCGCCATCCTGATTTCGGTGCTCGGCCTCAATCTGATCGGCGAAGGCCTCAACGACGCGCTCAATCCGCGCCTGTCGCGCGAGGGACGCTGACATGACCGCCCCCGCCACCGTCTCCATCAAGAACCTACGGATCGCGCTGCCCAAGAGCGCCGAGCGGCCGTACGCCGTCGACGGCATCTCGCTGGACCTGCGGGCCGGCAAGATCGTCTGCGTGGTCGGCGAATCCGGTTCCGGCAAATCGATGTGCGCGCACGCGCTGATGGGCCTCTTGCCCGATACGGTCGACGTCACGGCCGGCGAGATCATGTTCGAGGGCCGCGACCTGCTCAAGCTCGACGACGACGGCTGGCGCGATCTGCGCGGCCGCCGGCTGGCGATGATCTTCCAGGAGCCGATGACGGCGCTCAATCCCTTGATGCGGATCGGCGACCAGATGGCGGAGATGTTCGAGGCGCACGGCCTGCTGACGCCGAGGGAGCGCCGCGCGAGGGCGCTCGCATTGGCACGCGAAGTCGGCCTGCCCGATCCTGAACGAATCGTGCGCGCTTACCCGCACCAGCTCTCCGGCGGCCAGCGGCAGCGCGCCATGATCGCGATGGCGCTCGCGCTCGAGCCGGCCGTGCTGGTCGCGGACGAGCCGACCACCGCGCTCGACGTCACCACGCAGGCGCAGATCCTGAAGCTGATCCGGAACCTCCAGCGCAACCGCAACATGGCGGTGATGTTCATCACCCATGATTTCGGCGTCGTCGCCGACATTGCCGACCAGGTCGTGGTGCTCAGGCACGGCAAGGTCGTCGAGGAAGGTCCCGCCGCGACCGTCTTCAGCGCGCCGCAGCACGACTACACCAAGGCGCTGCTCGCCGCCGTGCCGTCGATGGATCCGCCGGCGCGCGCTCCTCTCGACGATCGGGCCAGGGCCGTCGAGGTGATCGGGCTGGACAAGACCTATGTCACCTCGGGCGGCTGGTTTCGCGAGGACCGCCGCGTCGATGCGGCGCGCGCGGTCAATTTCAACATCCTCAAGGGCGAGACGCTCGGCCTGGTCGGCGAATCCGGCTCCGGCAAATCGTCCGTGGCGCGCCTGGTGATGCGGCTGATCGAGGCCGACCGCGGCACGGTGCGGATCGGTGAGACCGACCTGACCTCGCTTTCCGGGAAGGCGCTGCGCGCGGAGCGTCATCGCATCCAGATGATCTTTCAGGATCCGTTCGCCTCGCTCAATCCGCGCCGCAAGATCGGCCACATCATCGCCGACGGCCCGATCGCGGCCGGCGTCGATCCGAAGGTCGCGTTCGACCGCGCCCGCGACCTCCTCAAGATGGTCGGCCTGGACGCCGGCGCGCTCGAACGCTATCCGCACGAATTCTCCGGCGGCCAGCGTCAGCGCATCGGCATTGCGCGCGCGCTCGCGCTCGAGCCGGAGATCATCGTCGCCGACGAGGCCGTCTCCGCACTCGACGTCTCGGTGCAGGCGCAGGTGTTGAAGCTGCTCGAAGACCTCAAGGCGCGTCTCGGCCTCTCGATGCTGTTCATCACCCACGATCTGCGCGTCGCAGCCCAGATCTGCGACCGCATCGCGGTGATGCAACGCGGCGCCATCGTCGAGCTGAAGCCGACCGCCCAACTGTTCGCCGCGCCCGAGCATGCCTATACGCGCGAGCTGCTCGCGGCGGTGCCGGGACGGAACGAGCAAGCCCCGGCGGCCTGAGGGGCTGGTCGGGCGGATGCACCGGGGTTCGAGATCGTTCCAAAAACTTGCACGCCGCAAGAGGCGAAACATATTCGCTCCGGCAGCATTTGCTTCGTGAGACTTTCCTTGCCGACGGGCGCAAGGACAGACCAACACAAGCATTCCCCCGCTCGGCTGCTGAAGCTGCGCAACTGACATGAAGTGGTGAATCGGCCTTGCAACCCAACAAGAACACCGGGACGTTGGGATATGCGGTCACGCGCTTTTTATTCGGTCGTGACCGCCAAGCCGCTTCTAGGTCGATGGCGGCCACCATAAATGAAGATTGAATGTTTTGCGTCATCTCATGACAGACTCATGAGTTGAGATTGGGAGCCATCATGGGCGAAGTCATTCGATTTGTCTCAAAGTCCGAGCGCGAGCGAGCGCGTCTCATCCAGGAGGCGCGCGCCATCTACGACAGCATCTTTCCTCCGGCGGACTCGGCCGGCGAGGCGCAGGACGAACCGGCGATCGGTCGCACGTTCATCGGCCGCGACGGGGAGTAACGTATCGTGATCAAGATCATCGCCGTGCTTTGCAGCCTCGCCTCTCCCTCTAATTGTCACGAGCAGATCGTCACCACATCGGACTTTGCGCAAATCTCGGTGCAGTCTTGCCTGATGGGCGCGTCGCAACTCGCCGAATGGATGAACCAGCATCCGGCCGAGCGACTCGCTGGATGGCGCTGCGTGATCGGCCAACAGACCGCCCGTGGAATCTAAGCCGGGGCCTCTCGATTCGGCGGAGTAAGCCGTTCTCGTGCCCCGGACGCAGCGCAGCACTTCCCCGGCGATGCAAAGCATCGTCCGGTGCAGCGGTACGCTGCAGAGCCGGGGCCCATCGCAGCGCCGAGTCTTGCAGCTCCTGGGTCTCGACTCGCGCTTCGCGCGTCCGGGACACGCCACTAAGCCTGCTCCTCGCTGAACGTTGGGCAGTGACGTCACTTCATTCCCGGAGTAACCTCTTGTTGCGGTCATTGGCAGCGAGGGGGAAGCCGGATGGAGGTCGCCAGCCTCGTTCTTCCCGTATTCGCGATCATCGTCACCGGCTGGCTCGCGGGCGAGCTTGGCTATCTCTCCCGCTCGCTTGCCGATGCCCTGGTCCACTTTGCCTACAACGTGGCCATGCCGGCGCTGCTGATCGTCACGATCGCCCAGGAGCCGGCGTGCAATCTGTTGGAATGGCGCTTTCTGCTCGCATTCGGCGGCGGCTCACTCATCTGCTTCGCCCTGGTGTTCCTGCCGGTCCGCACGGGCGGCAAACACGATCTCGCCAGCAGCACCATCCTTGGGATGGCAGCCGCGATGACCAACACCGGGTTCGTCGCGCTGCCGATCCTGCATGCGATCTACGGCCAACCCGCCGTCCTGCCCGCGGCAGTCGCGACGGTGTTCGTGGCCGCGGTGATGTTTCCGATCACGGTGATCCTGCTGGAAAAGCGCGATTCTCGCGGGCGGTCCGCGCTTTCTACGGGACTGGCAAAGCAAATCCTGCTCAATCCCATGGTGCTGTCGACGTTCATTGGCCTCGCGTGGGCGATAGCGGGATTGCCGATTCCGGCGCCGGTCGCGGCCTACCTCAACATGGTCGCTGCCGCGCTCACGCCGTGCGCGCTGTTTGCCATCGGGCTCGGCCTGTCCGTCGAGGGCCTGCGGTCTAACCTGAAAGCGTCGTTTGCACTCGCGGCGGTGAAACTGGTGGTCATGCCGCTCATCGTGTACGGACTCTGCGTCGTCATGGGCCTCAACCCTCTGTACACGGTTGCGGCGGTCGTCTGCGCCGCCGTACCGACGGCGAAAACCGTGTATGTCCTCGCGCATGAGCACAAGGTGGAGGAGAAGCTGGTTGCGGCCACGGTCTCGATCACGACGATGCTGTCGGTCGCGACATTGCTGATCGCGCTCTATCTGCTCTCCGGACTGGTGAATGGCGCGGGTTGATCGGCCACCGGGGTCCCGCCTCGCTCTATCTCGTAGTATTTGCTGCAGGTGGGGACCGAGTTGGACATGCCGACCGAGGGCCAATTTCAAGTCGGAGCGCGGGGTACGCACCGCCGCCTTCGGATGGACCCGAATCAGCGCTAGTGCATTGCGTTCAGCCACTTCCCTGGACGCGAGCAGCATGACCGGCCCCGAACTGAAGCAGCTTCGCAGCGACCTCTCCGATGCCCTCGAGCGAAAGCTCTCGGCGGCCGATATGGCCAAGCTTTGCGGATTGCCGGAGAAGGGTGGCGCCGACACCATCCGGCGCTGGGAGGTCAGTGGCCCAACGCCGGCGGCGACCAGGGTTCTGCGCGTGCTCGCGATGGCGAGCGAGCGCTATCCGATCCTGGAGAAGTTCGACATCTTCGATCGTCATGACGTGCGCGAGGAAGACCGGCCGGCAAAGCGCGCGGCCTTTCGCGAACAGATGCGCGATGAGGTGCGGCGGCGTCTTGGCTAACAAGAGGCGCGCGCAAGTTACCTGGATTGTGCGAAGTTAAGCCTTCCTTCACCACTTCTTAAGCCGCCATTAAGCACGAAAATCATTTACAGCCCAACAAGTTAGGTTGGCTGTCGCTTTGCCACGCATGTGACTGCATTTTTCATCAAAAGCGAGCTATCTGCAAAACCAACGACGGCGCAGGAAAGCGCGCCTGCCGGGGACCTTACGTGTTGGAGTTCAAGACGATGAAGAAGATTCTGTTTGCGACCGTGGCGCTGCTCGCGGTGGGCGCGGCTGCGCCGGCCGTCGGCGCCGACCTCGGCAACCGCGGCTACTACAAGTCGCCCGCGCCGGCCTACGCCGCGCCGATCTACAATTGGACCGGCTTCTATATCGGCGGCCATGTCGGCGGCGCGTTCTCCAGCGACAACAATTTCAACGGCCTCTCCACCGGCAGCAACGGCAATGGCCGCTTCCTCGGCGGCGTGCAGGTTGGCGCGGACTGGCAATTCAACCCGAACTTCGTGGTCGGCGTCGAAGGCCAGTATTCCTGGCTCACGGGCAACGTCGGCGCAGTGTTTCCGGGCGGCATCGCCTATACCAATGACCAGCGCGGCCTCGGCTCGATCACCGGCCGCGTCGGCTATACCTGGGGCCCCGGTCTGCTCTACGTGAAGGGCGGCTACGCCTATTCGGACAACAACGAGAAGGTGACTGTGAGCGGCGTGCCGACCGGCTTCATCATCGATGGCGATCACCGCAACGGCTACACCGTCGGCGCCGGCCTGGAATACATGTTCGCTCCGAACTGGTCGGCCAAGGCCGAGTACCAGTACTACAATTTCGGCGATGCGCACTTCACGGCGGGGCCGCTGGTGGGCACCGGCAACTTCACCACCGACGACCATACCTTCAAGGCAGGCCTCAACTACCGCTTCAACTGGGCTGGCTCGGCGGTCGGGCCCTACTGACCGGTTACCAAAACCTTATCACGATGAAGGGCCGGCCTCGTTGCCGGCCCTTCTTTTTTCGCTCTGCGGAACATACGCAACCAATTGTGCCAAGTGCGATTTTTTAACCGGTGCTGCCGATACTGCGCTCACAAACAGAAGCAAGAACATTGGGGGAATTTTCGATGGCGATCCGTCTGGGCCTTGGCCGTTTCCTTGGCCGTTTCCGTCCTCGTTTCAAAATGCCGAAATGGGGCGTGCGCGGCAGCCTGTTCGCGGCCTTCGCAGTGATCGCGGGCATGGGCCTCGTGATCGCGGCCGGCGCCGGCCTGGCGCTGCAGAATCTCGGCGGGCGCATGACCGAACTGAGCGGGCGGGACATTCCGCGCCTTGCCGCCAGCCTGCAACTGTCGGCACTGAGCGCCAGCCTTGCGGCCCAGGGGCCTGCCCTGCTGGCGGCGCAAAGCGAGGAAGCCCTGAGCGAGCGCACCAAGAAGCTCAGGGAATTGCAGGAGCAGACGCAGCAAAAGCTCAACGAGATCATCGAGCTCGGCGGCGACAAGAGCGTCGTCTCCGGCCTCAGCGACACGATGAAGAGCATCAACGAGGCGGCTCAGAGCCTGGCGAAGGCCGCCCGCGAACGGCTCGATATCGCGGCCCTCCACGACAAGCAATATGATGCCCTTCGCAGCGCGCAGGGCGCGTTCGTCGGCGCCGCAAGCCCGGCGATGCTGGACGCGCAGACCCGTATCAACGCCATCCTCGGTTCGGCCGACCTCTCAGCCGCAGACGCGACCGACGCCGCGCAGACCGTCGGTCAGCTCGGCAACGTCGTCGCCAGCGGCAATCTCGCCGCCGCCAACATGAGCGCGGCGCTGTCGGCGAACACCAGCGACAAGCTCGACGACATCCAGAAGGAGTTCAAGACCGCGCAGGGACGCCTGCGCTCCAACCTCGACCTGTTGCCGGACAACCAGGGCAACAAGATGCTGCGCGAGACGGCGGAAAAGCTGCTCGCGCTCGGCACCGGCAAGACCGGCGTGTTCAATCTGCGCGAGAAGGAGCTCGACTCCATCGACTACGGCCAGACCATCCTGGACGAGACCCGCAAGCTCAATGTCGGTCTCGGCATCAGCGTGCAGCAGCTCGTCGACGGCGTGCAGAAGGAGACCAACGCCTCGACCTTCCAGGCGCGGCAGGAGATTTCGCTCGCGACGTCGGTCATGCTGGCGATGGGCACGTTGATGCTGGTCGGCTCGGCGCTGTTCGTGTGGCTCTATGTCGGCCGCAGCATCCTGCGCCGAATCGGCGCCTTGCATCAATCGATGCAGCTGCTCGCGAACGGCGACCTCGAAACCGACATCTACCGCTCGAAGTACCACAACGACGAGATCTCGGTGATGGCGAACACGCTGCAAGTGTTCCGGGAGAGCATGATCGAGGCCCGCGCGCTGGCGAGCGAGCAGGACAGGGACCGTATCGCCAAGACCGAGCGTGCCACGCGCATGGAAGCGAAGATCGCCGAATTCGAAAGCACGGTGCGCTCCGCGCTCGACAATCTCGCGCAGTCGGCCAATTCGATGCAATCGACCGCGCAGAGCATGTCGAACACCGCCGACCAGTCCAACGCCCTCGTGAACGCAGTCGCCTCCGCCGCGGAGGAAACGTCTGTCAATGTGCAGACCGTGTCGGCCGGCACCGAGCAGCTGTCTTCCTCGATCCAGGAGATCAGCCGCCAGGTCGTGACCTCCGCCGAGATCGCCAAGAAGGCGGTCGACGAAGCGGGAGCGACCGACGCCACCGTGCAGAGCCTCGCCGACAGCGCGAGCCGCATCAGCGTCGTCGTCGACCTGATCCAGACCATCGCCTCGCAGACCAACCTGCTCGCGCTCAACGCGACCATCGAGGCCGCGCGCGCGGGCGAGGCCGGCCGCGGCTTCGCCGTGGTCGCCTCCGAAGTGAAGAGCCTGGCGAGCCAGACCGCCAAGGCGACGGACGAGATCCGCACCCAGATCGCCAGCATGCAGTCAGTCACGACCTCCGCGGTCGGCGCCATCCAGGGCATCGGCCGGATCATCGGCGAGATCAACGACGTCACCACGACGATCGCAGCCGCTGTCGAGGAACAGGGCGCCGCCACGCGCGAAATCGCCCGCAACATCCAGCATGCCGCCGGCGGCACCAGCGAAGTCTCCAGCAATATCGTCGGCGTCTCCACTGCGTCCGCCGAAGCGGGCGCTGCGGCGGGCGACGTGCTGAGCGCCTCGGACGCGCTCCGGCGCGAGGCCGATATGCTGCGCGGAGAAATCGACGCCTTCCTCAACGACATGCGGGCGGCCTGATCGTCATTCCGGCGACCTCGAAGCAGCGACGCCGGGATCCCGCACCACGATCTTCGGATTCTCAGATGCGCAACCGCGCACCTGAGGTCGCGCTTACGCGCGCCCCGGAATGACGGCATGTTTTGGCGACTTCAAACCGGGAGGCGGAAAACACGGCCGGTATGACGGCCATGCGGCGCCCGCCAGGCCTGCTTTTTCGGCTGGCGCCCTGCGCGCGCTGGGTTTAAGCGGATAGCATGAGCTCAAAAACCGACATCGCACAGTCCTCGGCCGAGGCCCTGCGCTACCCCTGGGAACAACACCCCGGCCCCGAAGAGGTCGTGGAGATCAGGCCCGGCGTGTTGTGGGCGCGGCTGAAACTGCCGTTCCGCCTCAACCACGTGAACATCTACCTGCTCGCCGACGGCGACGGCTATGCGATGATCGATGCCGGCTTCGGCAACGAGGAGACGATCGAGGCCTGGACGAAGCTGTTCGACGGACCGCTGAAAGGCGTCAAGGTCACGCGCCTGATCGTCACCCACTCCCACCCCGACCATGTCGGCCTCGCCGGCTGGATCGTCGAGCGCTTCGACTGTCCGCTGGTGATGTCGCAGGTCGAATATCTGCAATCGGTCTATCACCAGAACCGCGGCACCGAGGAGCGGCGCGAAGCGCAGCGGCTGTTCTTCCGCCGTCACGGCATGGACGAGTCGCTGACCGAGAAGCTGCTCGGGCGCGGCCAGGATTATCTCAAGCGCGTCTCGGTGCTGCCGCCATCCTATCGCCGCATCTCGCACGGCGACGAGGTCGTGATCGGTACGCGCCGCTTCAAGGTGATCACCGGCGGCGGCCACGCGCTCGACCAGGTCATGCTGTATTGCGCCGACGACAAGCTGTTCCTCTCCGCCGACCAGGTGCTGAGCAAGATCTCGCCGAATGTCAGCGTCTGGGCGGTCGAGCCCGACCAGAACTCGCTCGGCGAATACCTAGCCTCGCTCGCGAGCCTCACCACAACCCTGCCTTATGATCTGCTGGTGCTGCCCGGCCATGGCGTGCCGTTCTATGGACTGAAGACCCGCATCAAGCAGCTCGCCGACCATCACGAGGAGCGCTGCCGCCTGATCGCGGAAGCGTGCCGCGAGGTGCCACAAACTTCGCGCGCCCTGGTGCCCGTCGTGTTCAACAAGCACGTGCTGGACGAGCACCAGATGGGCTTTGCCGCCGGCGAACTCGTCGCCCACGTCAACTACATGATCGTCGAGGGCCGCCTGACGGCGGAGACCAAGGACGGCGTGTTGCAGTTCAGGACGACGTGAGCCTTTCTTCACCTCGCCCCGCTTGCGGGGAGAGGTCGGTCGCGAAGCGACCGGGTGAGGGGGAGTCTCCACGAGTCCGACTGTGACCGTGATTGCGGAAGCAGCCCCTCACCCCAACCCTCTCCCCGTAAGAACCGGGCGAGGGAGCGCACCGTTGTCGGGGCGTGCCATTTGCCTATCCACTCATTTCATATTCGCGATCGCGTGCAGCGCTGCGATGTAGCCGAACGGTCCGAGGCCACAGATCACGCCTGTCGCCACGAACGATATCTTGGAGTGGCGGTGATATTCGTCGCGGGCGTGGATGTTGGAAATGTGGACCTCCAGCACCGGGCCCTCGAATATCTTGATCGCGTCCATGATCGAGACAGAGGTGAAGGAGAGGCCGGCCGGATTGATGATGATGGCGTCGGCATCCTGCCGCGCCGACTGGATCAGATCGACCAGCACGCCCTCGTGGTTGGACTGGTGGAAAGCGAGCTTGAGCCCGAGCTTGCTGGCAGCCTCCTCGCAGCTCGCATTGACCTCTGCGAGCGTCGTCATGCCGTAGATATGCGGCTCGCGGATGCCGAGCATATTGAGGTTGGGACCATTGAGGATCATGACACGCTTCATCGGGGCTTCCTTTCGCATGGGCTGTCCGACTGACCGGGGCGCCGCCCCAGCCGGGCAGGGCATGGCGTCGGTGCAGCCAGCTTGGCCATCATGGACGGTGCGCGCGCCATGGACAAAATGTCCACAGCAGCCCTGCCTCCCCCCGGTCGGGCCGGTCGCGGCCGGCAGGCCTGTGCTAGGCGCTTGATCCAAATCAACAATCGCCATCGGATCGGCGGTTATCAATTGGCACGCTCGCCTTGCCTCAAATGTGTGCTGGCGCATAGACATTGGAGCTCGAAAAGCTCTAAAAAATGAGCGGCCGTCATGGCCGGGTTCCGTTGCAGGTCTTGCCGATGGATTACAACCAGTTCTTCAATTCCGCTCTCGATCGTCTTCACACTGAGCGGCGCTATCGCGTGTTCGCCGACCTCGAACGCACGGCCGGCCGGTTCCCGCACGCGGTGTGGCACTCGTCCAAGGGCAAGCGCGACGTCGTGATCTGGTGCTCCAACGACTATCTCGGCATGGGCCAGCACCCGAAGGTGGTCGGCGCCATGGTCGAGACCGCGACGCGCGTCGGCACCGGTGCCGGCGGCACCCGCAACATTGCCGGGACGCACCATCCGCTGGTCCAGCTCGAAGCCGAGCTCGCCGACCTCCACGGCAAGGAAGCCGCGCTGCTGTTCACCTCGGGCTATGTCTCGAACCAGACCGGCATCCCCACAATCGCAAAGCTCATTCCGAACTGCCTGATCCTGTCCGACGAGCTCAACCACAATTCGATGATCGAGGGCATCCGGCAGTCCGGCTGCGAGCGGGTCGTGTTCCGCCACAACGACGTTGCGCATCTCGAAGAGCTGTTGAAAGCGGCCGGCCCAAATCGGCCGAAGCTGATCGTCTGCGAGAGCCTCTATTCCATGGACGGCGACGTCGCGCCGCTCGCCAGGATCTGCGATCTCGCCGAGAAATACGGCGCCATGACCTATGTCGACGAGGTCCATGCCGTCGGCATGTACGGCCCGCGCGGCGGCGGCATCGCCGAGCGTGACGGCGTCATGCATCGCATCGACGTTCTCGAGGGCACGCTCGCCAAGGCGTTCGGCTGTCTCGGCGGCTATATCGCCGCCAATGGCCAGATCATCGACGCCGTGCGCTCCTACGCGCCGGGCTTCATCTTCACCACCGCGCTGCCGCCCGCGGTCTGCTCGGCCGCGACTGCCGCGATCAGACACCTGAAGAGCTCGAACTGGGAGCGCGAGCGCCACCAGGACCGCGCCGCCCGCGTCAAGGCGATCCTCAATGCCGCCGGCCTGCCCGTCATGTCGAGCGACACCCACATCGTGCCGCTGTTCGTCGGCGACCCCGAGAAGTGCAAGCGGGCCTCCGACCTCCTTCTCGAAGAGCACGGTATCTACATCCAGCCGATCAACTATCCGACCGTCGCCAAGGGCACCGAGCGTCTGCGCATCACGCCCTCGCCCTATCACGACGACGGCCTGATCGATCAGCTCGCCGAAGCGCTGCTCCAGGTGTGGGATCGCCTCGGCCTGCCGCTGCGCGAGAAGTCGCTGGCAGCGGAGTAGGCTGTTCTTTCACCTCTCCCCGCTTGCGGGGAGAGGCCGGATCGCATGGTCAGATGCGACCCGGGTGAGGGGGACTCTCCGCGAGTCCAACTGCCACCGTCTCCGCGGAGAGCCCCCCTCACCCCACCCTCTCCCCGCAAGCGGGGCGAGGGAGAGCTGGCAGCTCGCGCCGCACCCTTAACGACGCCCCCAGTTCCCGCCGCTGCCCGGCATTTCGCTGTCGCTTGCGACCGTCCAACGCGCTAGGTTTGCAGGGAAAATGAGCACGGGCGCGGGCAGCGCCCAGGGAGAGAAGCACGCTCACCATGCTGCACGATTGGGGCGTGATCGCCGCCGCGTTCGGTTATATCGGCTTCCTGTTCCTGGTGGCGAGCCATGGCGACCGCCGCTCGCCGGCCGGGCGCGGTCGTGCCTCCGGGCTGATCTATCCGCTGTCGCTGGCGATCTACTGCACCTCCTGGACCTTCTTCGGCTCGGTCGGCTTCGCTACCCGCACCTCGACCGACTTCCTCGCGATCTATCTCGGCCCGATCCTGATGATCGGGTTAGGGGCCGGCGTGCTCCGCCGCGTGATCCAGCTCGCCAAAACCCACAACATCACCTCGATTGCCGACTTCATCGGGGCCCGCTACGGCAAGAGCCAGGCGGTGGCGGCGACCGTCGCGCTGATGGCGATCATCGGCTCGGTGCCTTACATCGCGCTCCAGCTCAAGGCGGTTGCCTCCTCGCTCGAAACGATCCTGAGCGAGGACCAGGCCTTCTCCCACATCCCGATCGTCGGCGACGTGGCGCTGATGGTGACGCTGTCAATGGCGGCCTTCGCGGTGCTGTTCGGCACGCGGCAGACCGATGCCACCGAGCACCAGCACGGCCTGATGCTGGCGGTCGCGACCGAATCCATCATCAAGCTGATCGCCTTCCTCGCCGCCGGCATCTTCGTCACCTTCTGGATGTTCTCGCCGCATGAGCTGATCGAGCGCGCGATGAAGACGCCGGAAGCGGTGCGCGCGATCAACTACTCGCCGTCGATCGGCAACTTCCTGACCATGACGCTGCTGTCGCTGTGCGCGATCATGCTGCTGCCGCGCCAGTTCCACGTCAGCGTGGTGGAGAATTCCTCCGATGCCGAGGTCGGCCGCGCGCGATGGCTGTTCCCGCTCTACCTCGTCGCCATCAATCTGTTCGTGATCCCGATCGCGATCGCCGGCCTCGTGACCTTCCCGTTCGGCGCCGCCGATCCCGACATGTACGTGCTGGCGCTGCCGATGGAAGGCGGCGCCGATCTGCTCAGCGTCATCATCTTCGTCGGCGGGCTGTCGGCGGCGACCGCGATGGTGATCGTCGAATGCGTCGCGCTCTCCATCATGGTCTCGAACGACCTCGTGGTGCCGCTGGTGCTGAAACGCCGGCCGGAGGGGCGCGCCGGCGGCGCCGATTTCAGCAACTTCTTGCTGCGCTCGCGCCGGCTCGCGATCTTCGCCATCATGGTGATGGCTTATTTCTACTATCGCGCGCTCGGCAATACCCAGCTCGCGGCCATCGGTCTGCTCTCCTTTGCCGCCATCGCCCAGCTTGCGCCGAGCTTCTTCGGCGGGCTGCTCTGGCGGCGCGCGACCGCGCGCGGCGCCATCGGCGGCATGCTGGTGGGCTTTGTGGTGTGGCTCTACACGCTGTTCATTCCGAGCTTCATGGATTCCTCGACATCAGGCATCATGCTGCTCCAGCACGGCCCGTTCGGCATCGAGGCGCTGCGGCCGCAGGCGCTGTTCGGCGCCGACCTGCCGCCGCTGATGCACGGCGTCATCTGGTCGCTGTCGCTCAATATCCTGACCTATGTGCTGCTGTCGCTGGCGCGCCAGCCGTCGTCCATCGAGCTGTTGCAGGCCGATCTGTTCGTGCCCAATACGCTCGCACCGATCTCCCCGAGCTTCCGCCGCTGGCGCACCAGCATCACCGTGCAGGACATCCAGACCACGGTGGCGCAATATCTCGGACCCGACCGGGCGCGGCATTCCTTCGAGGCATTCTCGGCGCGGCGAAACGTGCGGCTGGAGCCCGGAGCACCTGCCGATTTCGAGCTGCTGCAGCACGCCGAGCACCTGATCGCGTCCTCGATCGGCGCCGCCTCCTCCCGCCTCGTGATGTCGCTGCTGCTGCGCAAGCGGACGGTCTCCGCCAAGGCCGCGCTGAAGCTGCTCGACGACTCGCACGCGGCGCTGCATTTCAACCGCGAGATCCTCCAGACCGCGCTCAACCACGTGCGCCAGGGCATCGCCGTATTCGATGCCGATCTGCAACTGATCTGCTCCAACCGGCAGTTCGGCGATCTCCTCAACGTTCCCCCGCATCTGATTCAGTTCGGCACGCCCCTGCGCGAAATCCTGGAATTCATCGGCGTGGGCGATCCGGAGCATCCGCTCGAGAGCGAGGCCCTGCTGGAGCGGCGCCTCGCCGCCTACACCACCGACAGCGAGCCTTATCTCGAACGCCTGCCGGAACGCCACATGGTGATCGAAGTGCTCACCAACCGCATGCCCGGCGGCGGCTTCGTCATCACCTTTACCGACGTCACGCCCACCTTCGAAGCCGCGGAAGCGCTGGAGCGCGCCAATGCGACGCTGGAAAAGCGCGTGCGCGACCGCACCGAGGAGTTGACGCGGCTGAACTCCGAGCTGGCACTGGCCAAGAGCGCAGCGGAAGACGCCAGCATCTCCAAGACGCGCTTCCTCGCCGCTGCCAGCCACGACATCCTCCAGCCGCTGAACGCGGCGCGGCTCTATGTCACGAGCCTGGTCGAGCGCCAGCACAATGGCGAGGAGACGCGGCTGGTCGAGAACATCGACGAATCGCTGCAGGCCATCGAGGAGATTCTCGGTGCGCTGCTCGACATCTCCAGGCTCGACGCCGGCGCGATGACGACCTCGATCTCGAGCTTCAAGATCGGCGACCTGATGCGGTCGCTGGAGATCGAGTTCGCGCCGATCGCGCGTGCCAAGGGCCTGGAGCTCGCCTTCGTGCCCTGCTCGCTGCCGGTCGAGTCGGACCGGCTCCTACTGCGGCGCCTGCTCCAGAACCTGATCTCGAACGCGATCAAGTACACCCCGCGCGGCCGCGTGCTGGTCGGCTGCCGCCGCCGCGGTACCTCGCTCGAGATCCGCGTCTACGACACCGGCGTCGGCATCCCCCCCGTCAAGCGCGGCGAGATCTTCAAGGAATTCCATCGCCTGGAGCAGGGGGCGCGGATCGCGCGCGGCCTGGGGCTGGGGTTATCGATCGTCGAGCGGCTGGCACGCGTGCTCAAGCACGGCATCGCCATCGACGCCAATGCCAGCGGCGGCTCGGTGTTCTCCGTGACGGTGCCGACGGCCAAGGCAATCACCCATACCGCGGCCGTGACCAGCGCGACGCCGCTGGCGCGCACGCCGATCTCGGGCGCACTGATCGTCTGCATCGAGAACGATGCGGCCATCCTCGACGGCATGCGCACGCTCCTGAAGGCCTGGGACGCCGAGGTGATCGCGGTCGCCGACCCCGAAGGCGCGATCGCCGCAATCGAAACAGCCGGACGGCGCGTCACCGGCCTGCTCGTCGACTATCACCTCGATCGTGGCAACGGCATCGCCGCCATCCGCGAGATCCGCCGCCGCTTCGGCGATGCCATCCCTGCGATCCTGATCACCGCCGATCGCAGCCCCGCCGTGCAGGTCGCCGCGCGGGACGAGAAGATCGCGGTGCTCAACAAGCCCGTGAAGCCGGCTTCGCTCCGTGCCCTGCTGGGTCAGTGGCGCACGCAGCAGATGGTGGCGGCGGAGTGAGGCGCAGGGGTCAGTAGTCGGTCGATACGCTGAGCGCGCGCCACCGCTCCAATTCCTCGAGACGAAGCCTGTCCGCGGCCGCAATGGCGTTCACGGCGTCGCTGCCGAGCGCAATCCGCAAGGGCGGGCGATCCATGTCGACGAGCTTCAACACGACGGCTGCAGCCTTGGCCGGGTCGCCGGGCTGGCGGCCATCATAGTCGCGCTGCATCCTGACCGCGGCACCGACCACCGCGTCGTACTCCGGACGTCCTTCGTCGGTCTCATGCGAGGTCTGGGCAAAGCCGGTCCGGAAGCCGCCGGGCTCGACGATGGTCACATGCACGCCGATCAGCGCCATCTCGCGCGCCAGCGATTCCGAAAAGCCTTCGATACCCCATTTCGCCGCCGAATAGGGCGCGCGGGCCGGCGCGCCGATGCGGCCGCCGACCGACGAGACCTGCATGATGTGCCCGCGGCGCTGCTTGCGCAGCACCGGGATCGCCGCCTTGGTGACGATGATGGTGCCGATCAGATTGGCCTCGATCTGCTGCCGGAACGAGGCGAGGCTGGTGTCCTCGACCGAACCGAGATCGCCATAGCCGGCATTGTTCACGACGACGTCGAGACCGCCGAAGGCTTCCACCGCGAGGTCGATCGCCGCTTGCGCTGCCGCTTCGTCAGTCACGTCAAGCGTTGCCAGCCGCAGTCTTTCCCCGAAACGTTCGCGCAGCGGTTCGAGCGGGTCGAGCTTGCGAGCCGTGGCCACGACCCGGTTGCCCGCAACGAGTGCGGCTTCCGTGATGGCGCGCCCCAACCCGCGCGAACTGCCGCTGATGAACCAGGTCTTCATACCAGTCTCCGAAAGGACTTAAAGCGCGAGCCGCGTGAACACGTAATCGTGGCTCTTGGCACGGGCTTCGTGACAGCCCCAGCAGGTACGGTGCTGGGCCTCGTCAACCGGCTTGCCGTTGATGAAGCGGCCAAAGCCCCAGCCTCCAGTGGAGGCATATTTCTTGGAATCCTTGACCATCACCTGGACCGTCGTAGCAGCACCGGGGATCGTCGCGGATGCAAATTCAGGTGATTGCTTCCGCTTCCAAGCGCGCTTGACCAACACGGTCCCGTCCGGGAACGGAAGCTTGCCGGCCTGGTAGGCATCGATGGCAGTCTGGTCGCCGACGACAGCGCGCAGTTCGTCGAGCGGCGCAGCCTCCTCGGCCGGCGCGATCAGCTCCCACTGCTTGTAGCCGGCGGGGATTGTGACGCCGAAGATCGGCGAGGCGTTGGCGGCCGTGCTTTCAGCCGGCGTCTGCGCCGAGACGATCGTGGCGAGATACGGCACGCAAGTCAGCAGAATGACGACGAGAACCACGGCAAGAACGATCACCGTGGAGAGTGCGAAGGTTTTCTTTTCGGGCTCGGGCGAGGTCATGATCTCTCAACAGGCTCGGAGCGACGGATATCCTCCGGTCCAGCCGGGCTGGACCGGAGGCAGACAACATCCTCAGGCGCCGCCGTCGGCGTCGATGACGGCCTTGGCAAAGGCTTGCGGTGCTTCCTGCGGCAGATTATGGCCAATGCCGCCGGTGATCAGGCGAAACTCGTAACGGCCCGAGAATTTGCTGGCATAGGCGCTCGGATCGGGATGCGGCGCGCCGTTGGCGTCGCCTTCCATCGTGATGGTCGGCACATCGATCTGCGGGGCTGCGGCCAGCTTCTTTTCGAGATGCTCGTATTTCGCCTCGCCCTGGGCAAGCCCGAGCCGCCAGCGGTAGTTGTGGATCGTGATCGCGACGTGATCCTTGTTGTCGAGCGCCGCCGCGCTGCGATTGAAGGTGGCGTCGTCGAACTTCCACTGCGGCGAGGCGAGCTTCCAGATCAGCTTGGCGAAATCGTGCGTGTACTTTTCGTATCCGGCGCGGCCGCGCTCGGTGGCGAAGTAGAACTGGTACCACCATTGCAGCTCCGCCTGCGGCGGCAATGGCGCGTTGCCGGCAGCCTGGCTGGAGATCAGATAGCCGCTGACCGACACCAGCGCGCGGCAGCGGTCCGGCCACAGCGCGGCGATGATGTCGGCGGTGCGGGCACCCCAGTCGAAACCGGCGACGACGGCCTTCTTGATGTCGAGCTTGTCCATCAGAGCGATGATGTCGGCGGCCATTGCCGCAGGCTCGCCGTTGCGCGGCGTCTCACTGGAGAGGAAGTGCGTCGTGCCGTAGCCCCGCAAATAAGGGACGATCACGCGATAGCCGGCCTTCGCCAGGATAGGCGCGACATCGACAAAGGCGTGAATGTCGTAGGGCCAGCCGTGCAGCAGGATCGCGACGGGACCGTTCGAGGGCCCCACCTCCGCATAACCGACGTTGAGAACGCCGGCGTCGATCTGCGTGATCGCCCCGAAGGCCGCATTCGATGCGGAGGATCGTAGCGGTTCCGTCTCGGCGCGTGCGAGATCGATCACGCCGAGGCCGACGGCGACGGCCCCTGTGGCGATGCCGAGAAACTGGCGGCGGTGCTCATCGATGATCTGCTTCATGGCGTTGCAACCTCCTGCTGGTTGATGATGCTGCGTCAGACCAGCGCGAGCCTGACGTCGATGTCGCCACGGACGGCCTTGGAGTAAGGGTAGGTTTGATGCGCTTCAGCGACGATGCCCTGTGCGGCCTCGCAATCGAGACCCGGCAGGCTGACGTTGAGGCGCGCCCGAAGCTCATAAGTGCCTTCATCGAGAAGAGATCGATTTCCGTATCGATCGCACTTTTTCCGGGAAGCACGATTTTCCGCTTGCGAGCTGCCATTTCCATCGCGCCTTCGAAGCAGGCCGACCAGCCGGCTGCGAACAATTGCTCGGGATTGGTGCCGATGCCTGCGCCACCTGGCGGCGACAGCACTTCTCCGCGCTTCACAACGTGCGTGCCACGCTGGACTGGTGTTTGGCGCGGGGGGCGACGCCGGCACCGGCATTGCGCTCGCCGCCGCGGCAGCGCGATCTTCCTCGCGATATCCCTCTTGATCGAATGGCTTGCGATTGCTCCCCTCCTCGCGCGGCGGCAGCGAGGCGGCGCGCGTGGCCTTGAGCAGGAGCCTTGGGATCGCCGAGGCGCGCCGCGACGCGCCGAACCAGCTCCAGCTGCTCGGCGCATCCATATCAGAGATCTACTTGATGTAATCCCTGGGTTTGAGCCGCCGCCAAGGCGCCGCAGCCTGGGAGCTGCGCACCGCGATCGAGGATGCGAAGCGATTGCTCCGATCATCCCTCGAGGACTTTGCCGAGGGCTCCGAAACGACCGATATCACCCCGTCGGCGTGCCCTGCGTCCACTGGCCGCCGGCGATCTTCGCCGCGGCGATGACGGCCTGGGTGCGGCTCTCGACGCCGAGCTTTTGCAGGATGGCCGAGACATGTGCCTTGATGGTGGCCTCGGAGACGCCGAGCTCATAGGCGATCTGCTTGTTGAGAAGGCCCTCCGACAGCATCATGAGGACCCGGACCTGCTGCGGCGTCAGCGTCACCAGGCGGTCGCGCAGGCGTGTCATGTCGGGGTCGGCCGCGGCGGACAAGTCGGTGTCGGCAGGAACCCAGACGTCGCCGTCCATCACCTTGAGGATGGCGTCACGCAACGTCTCGACGCCGAAACGCTTTGGAATGAAACCGGAAGCACCGAAATCGAGCGAGCGGCGGATCGTGATGCTGTCGTCGGACGCCGAGACGATCACGACCGGAATCGCCGGATATTGCGCGCGCAGATAGATCAGACCGGAAAAGCCGGAGATCCCGGGCATCGAGAGGTCGAGCAGGATCAAGTCGACCTCGGAGGTCTGTTCCAGCAGCCCGGTCAGGTCCTCGAAGGATCCGGCCTCGTCGATCCTGGCCGACGGGAGGACACCTGCCACCGCCTGCCGCAACGCGTCGCGGAATAGCGGATGGTCATCGGCGATGACGAGGTGGGTGCTTGCATTGGCTGTCGCAGTCATCTGTTCCGCAGGCCGACGAAAGATCGGGAAAGAATTTCAACTCGTTGCTGATCAAGCAGCAATTGACGATTGTTCACTGACTGGAGCCGTCTTGCAAGGCAACCTTCCGCCCGCAGTCGCAAGGCAGTTAATCACAGCCGCGCGAACCAATTGATGCTGCAGCGCAAAAAGTCGCTGGCGGGTCTGATCAATCCTTGAACAGCAGGTCTCGGGTCAAATCATCGATCACGGCGACCGCTTGAAGCGCTGCCCTCAATCGCTCGCGGTCACGGGCCGACAATCGCTTGACCGACACCGCATTGGAGGGCGGCGTCCCCTGCGCCACATCCGCGACCTGTTGCGACACGATCAGTTCCAGAAAGACACCATGGGCCTCGTCGAGCGCATCGAGATCGGTCTCGCCACGGCCAACCACGGCCTTTACACCCGCGAGTCGCTGCGATGTCGACCGGCCCATCACATGGTAGCGAATCGCCATCGCGCGCGCTGCAGCGACCAGGCCGAACAGCCCTGCCGCCTTGAGGTCGATGCGACCGCCTTCAGTGCGGATGCCGCCGAAGAATTTCAGGCTCGCAGGGACGCTGATCCCTTCGACCAGAAGCTTGGCGAAAGCGACCTGCCCCTCGGCTGCCGCGAACGCCGCCTGCCTGACGGAAACGGCAAGGCTGCCGTCGCCATGAACGGCCCGGAGATCGAAGAAGATATCCACCGACAGGAGATCCTTTGGACTGGAGCGCCAGACCCAGTGCTCGATGCGGTCACGCCACGTTGCAACCGAGCCGCGCCACGGCGGGTTCTTCGCCATGACGCCCCCCTTGCAATAGGGCACGCCGGCCTCGTGCAGAATATCTGCAACGTGCGCCCCGAACGCCTCAAACCAGCGATCCTCGGCGCCTCCCGGTTCGCCTTGCTCGAAGATCACGGCATTGTCCTGATCCATCGCCAGCAGGCTTTCGCCGCGTCCGGCAGACCCGAGCACGACCAGCGTGTATGGCGTTGGGGGGCCGCCCTCGCCGCGCTCCCGCATGAGCCGCTCGGCAATCACGGCGGCCTGACGGGTGAGGGCGCAGAGCTCGCTGGAAATCACGTCCGCAATCTGACGGCCGGACAATCCTTCCGCCAGGAGCACCTCCGCAACCCGCGGCAGCTTCGCCCAGGCCAGCGCCAATGCCTGCGTATCCGCGGCATCCTCGATCTCGTCCCCGAGCGAGATGGCCTCCCCCGCCCGCAGACGCAGCAGGTCCCGCGCGGACAACGCACCGACCACCCGGCCGGCCTCGTCGACAACGCCGAGATGACGGGTCTTGAGGCGATTCATCCGGCCAATCGCACGATAGACGAGCGCGTCCTCGGGAATCGCCGCCAGCGGCTTGCTCATGATCCGGTGCACCGGCAGCTCCAGCGCCGGGGCACCGAGCCGGGCGATCGCCCGCAGCACGTCGCGCTCGGTAACGATCCCGGCCTCGACGGCCTTGACGTCGTCTGCGGCCGCATCCGGCGCGCCGACGTACACAGCCGATATTCTCTCGCTCGTCATTCGCGCCAGGGCGTCGCCTACCAAAACGTCCGCACCGACGAAAATGGCGGGATACCGCATGATGTCGCGGTTGCGGTGGCGATAGGCATAGGCGTCGAACCGCTTCAGCGTCTGTTCTGCATCGATGCGGGCTGTCGCCTCGACCGCCTCGATCCAGCCCATCCGCACCTGATCGTCGAGCACGGCGGTGAGCGCGCGACAGGCGCGCTCGGCTTGAACAACGGTCCGGATGCCGTGCTCGCGCAGCCTCGGCAGCAGCGCCAGGAAGATCCGTGCCGTCGTGACCGCATCGCCGAGAGCGGAATGCCGGCCTGCCACGTCGATGCCAAGCCAGGCCGCAAGATTCTCCAGCTGGTATCCGCCGAGGTCCGGCGCAACGATCTCCGCAAGCAGTCTGGTGTCGAGCGTTCGAGGCCGGGACCATGGCAATCCCGCCAGATCGCATTCGCGCTTCAGGACCGCCAGATCGAAACCGATCATGTGCCCGATGACGACAGCCCGGCCGAGGAACGCGTCGAAACGCGGCCAGACGTCCACGAACAGCGGCGATTCAGCGACCGTGGCATCATCGATGCCGTGAATGCGCGTCGTCTCCGCGGGGATCGGTTGATCGGCCGGCCGCAGCAATTGAACGAACGAACCGCCGTCGACCAGCTTTCCGGCCGATAGACGCACGCCGGCAAGCTCGATCACCCGCGCCTTGCGCGGATCGAGCCCGGTCGTTTCGGCATCGATGACAACGGCGTCGAGCGACAAAAGCGGGGCAGCACCACTCGTCGTATCCATTGTCCTCCCTCGGAAGGCCCGGACCGTGCGATGCCGGCCGGCAAGCCGGGCATTGGCAGAGGCCCGGCGATCCTACGCCAGCAGCGTGTTGGTCACCGCAGCCGCATCGATACGATCGACCAATTCGTCATGGATGTTGCAAAGGCTGACGCGCAGGTAATTGCGTATCGTCTCGAAATCCCGTCCGCGCAGTTTTTCGTGGATCGGCATCATCGCAAAATAGGTTTCCGCCAGCGGCTCGGGAATGTCCATCACGCGCTTGGGCGCATGCCCGCCAACGAGGTCGAGGCGCTGCTCCAGCTCGCGCCGGGCCTGAAACCAGCCATCCTCGCCGATCGACGGCGGCACTGGATAGCGGTCGAAAACCGAGAGGACGACGAGGATCATCTGGTCGAGAACCGCTCGGCGCTGCATGCCGGCATGTGGGCGCAATACCCCCTCGACCATCTCGCCCACCATCGCAAGTCCGAGCGGATAAGCCTGCCAGCGCGAACGTTCGACGGCTAGCGCAAACCCTTCCTCGGCAAACAGGACCTTGGAATAATGGCCGGCACGGGCACGCGAATACTCGTAAATGCCCTTTTGCACGATGAACGCAGATTGTGCGTCGATGAAGTCGGCAAGCGCCTCGCGGTCGCCAATCGGCGGCCGGGGACGAAAGAATTTCTGCAGCAGCTTCATCGCAGTCCGATCCTGCCAGACGGAATCGCCGTGCTATCCCGCGCTCGCCGCGCCCGAATTGTCAACGGCCGCGACGCTGTTCGCATCCGCAGCATCGGTTCCCTCCGAAAGTATTATAAAGACCTCGGCACTCCCAGTGTTAGCCTCCGACATTCCAAATTGGCGAAAGACCGGTTGGAAGGCGGCAGGGGGGGCCGCAGCGACGGGTATGCAACCCCTCGATTCCTCCGGCTCGCATGCCGGAGTGCTGACAGAGGAAATGCAGCCCATGCCTGACTCCCACAATCTCAGAGAACGAGAAGAAGCCCACTGGCGCAAGACCTCGCGCCTGATGCTGATCAACCTCGGCATCTGGTTCTTGTTCGGATACGTCATCCACATGTTCGTGGTTCCGCTCAACACCATCAAGTTGCCGATCCTTGGCTTCCCGCTCGGCTTCTATATGGCCGCGCAGGGTTCGCTGATCGCCTTCGTGGTCATCCTGTTCGTGTTCGCCAGACAGCAGGACAGGATCGACCGTGAATTCGGCTTCGCCGAAGACGATCAGGAGGGTTGAACATGGCTACGCAACAGGCCACAACAACCGGCGGTTCCGACTTTCTCAGCAACCTTGGGCGGATCTACGGCTTCTACACCGGAGGATTCGTCGCGTTTGTCCTTCTGCTCGCCGTCCTCGAGATCATCGGGGTGCCGAACAAGATTCTCGGCTACCTGTTCGTGTTCTTCACGCTCGCGGTCTACGCGATCATCGGCGTTCTGTCGCGAACGGCGCAGGTGTCCGAATACTACGTGGCAGGCCGCAGCGTGCCGGCGTTCTACAACGGCATGGCTACGGGTGCCGACTGGATGTCGGCAGCGTCCTTCGTCGGCATGGCGGGCACGCTGTTCCTGCTCGGCTACGACGGACTCGCCTGGGTGCTCGGATGGACCGGCGGCTTCGTGCTGGTCTCCATCCTGATCGGGCCTTATCTGCGCAAATTCGGCGCCTATACAGTGCCGGACTTTCTGTCCTTCCGTTACGGCGGTAATTTCGCCCGGGCGCTGGGCGTCGTCGTGCTCGTCGCCTGTTCGTTCACCTATGTGACGGCGCAGATCTACGGCACGGGCATCATTGCCTCGCGCTTCCTCGGAATGCAGTTCGAAATCGCAGTTTTCGCAGGACTGGTCGGCATCCTGGTCTGCTCGATGCTGGGCGGCATGCGAGCGGTGACCTGGACGCAGGTGGCCCAGTACATCGTGCTGATCATAGCCTACCTGACTCCGATCGTGATCCTGTCGACCAAGATCTACGGGATACCGATTCCGCAGCTGACCTATGGACATGCGATCGCGGACATCACCGCGCGCGAACAGGAGATGCTCGCCAACGGACTGGCGGCGGCAGCAAGCCTCAAGCCGCACATTCAGCCCTTCATCAACTACAGTCCGCTGAACTTCTTTGCGATCATCCTGTGCATGATGGTCGGCACGGCCTCGCTGCCGCACATCCTCATGCGCTACTTCACGACACCGTCGGTGCGTGAGGCGCGGCAGTCCGTGGCATGGTCACTGCTGTTCATCTTCCTGCTGTACTTCTCGGCGCCTGCCTACGCAGCGTTCTCCAAGCTGGAGGTGTACACGAACATCATCGGGCGCGATCTGTCCGCGATCAGGCCCTGGCTGTTCAACTGGGGCGAACTCGGGCTGATCCAGATCTGCGGCAAGAACGCCGTCAACATCGACGCCGTCATTGCCGCGTGCAAGGCCGTTGCCGGTCACCCCGGCGTGGTCCGGCTGCAGGACTTCGTCATCAACACGGACGTGATCGTGCTCTCGACACCGGAGATCGCGGGGCTTCCCTACGTCATCTCCGGTCTCGTCGCGGCCGGCGGCCTGGCTGCGGCTCTGTCCACCGCCGACGGGCTGCTGCTGGCAATCGCCAACGCATTGTCGCATGACGTCTACTACAAGATGATCGATCCGAACGCGCCGACGGCACGCCGGCTGATCGTCGCGCGCGTGCTCCTGCTGATAGTCGCGGTGGTCGCCGCGGCGACGGCCGCCACCAAGCCCGGGGATATCCTGGCCATGGTCGGCTGGGCATTCTCCCTGGCGATGGCGGGCAACTTCCCGGCACTCGTGATGGGCGTCTGGTGGAAGCGCACGACGTCCACGGGCGCGGTCTGCGGCATCATCGCCGGGTTCGGGCTCTGCCTGTTCTACCTCGTGACCACGCGCTACTTCCCAGGCGCGGGCGTCAAGTACTTCGGTATGACGTCGTTGCTCAATCCGGCCACCGGCGCACCGCTGGTCGACATCGCCAAGGCCATGGCGTTGCCCAACGCGATGGAAAGTTGGCCGACACTGGCCCACCCGCTTGCCAACAAGGTGGGGTGGTTCAACCTCAGCAACATCGCCTGCGGCTTGCTGGGTGCGCCCTTCGGCTTCGCGGTGATCATCATCGTGAGCCTGCTGGGACGGGCGCCGTCGCGGGAAATGCAGGCCTATGTCGACGAGATTCGCAAGCCGCGAGGCCGCACGGTGCTCGAAGAGAAAACGACCTGAGCGGATCGGACACGTTGCGCCAAACGGGGCCTTGCGAGGCCCCGTTTTTGTTTGCGACCGCCAGCGCTCGCTTGCCCCGAAACGCCTGCCTTGACATTGTTGCGTGCGGAGGCTGGCACAGAAATACCCGACGGCGTGGACGCAGCGAGCGTCCTCGCAGGACCATACTGCTTCCAACGCGACGCCCGGAGGAGGACCGATTTTGGACATTGCCGACTCGTTGGCCAGATACTGGTATTTTCACCTGCCGAACTTCGTTCTGGCGGCCCTGATGTACACCATGCTCGGCCGCTTCCTGCTCGGCCTCTTCGTCGACGCCGACTCGCCGAACTATATCTGGCGCTTCTTCTGCCGCTTCACCGATCCGGTGCTCACCGCCATTGCAACCGTCACGCCGAAGGCGGTTCCTCCAGCCGTCGTGTGGTTGTTCGGTTTCGTCTGGATGTTCTGGTTGCGGATCGTGCTCCACTACACATTGCTCGTGCTCAATCTCGCGCCGCGACTTGCGGGAGGCGGATCATGAACCGCAACTTCTTCCTGATCGGTATTGCCTTCTTCGGAATGATCAACGGCCTCTTCAACCAGCTTTGGCTGATCTTCGCCTTGCTCTATGTCCAGCCGCTCGCAGGTCCTCTTCTGTTCGGAAGCATGTCGCTGACGCTGATGTTCGCCTCGCTGATGGTCTCGACCGCGACCGTCATCCTGGGCGGCATTCCCGCCGCCATCTACGAACGCGTCACCGGCGCACAGGAGTCGAACGGCGTCTCGCTTTGGATCTGGCTGGCCGGCACGGCCATTCTGGCGCTCCCCGCCGCCGGCAATTTCATCAGCATCGGCCTCTGAACGGCGGGCGGGAACCATTGAAGGCAGGCCCCGCAGGGACTACCCTAGGCCGCATCCCGATCCTCTCGATCCCAATGAGCCAGGCGACGGAGTCCCTCCTCATGGAAGAAATGCGCCGCATCGCCTTTGAAACGGTCCTGCGCGCGTGCGGATTTGCCTCCCTCGCCATATTCTGCGTCATGATCGGCCTTTCGTTTCTGCCGGGCTCCGCATTTCAGGCGGGAGGCTTTCTGAGCCTGATCATGACACTGGTGCTTCTCCTGAAAGCGGAGGAAGCGCGGACCAAAGACCACCGCCGCACCGAGATGTGGCTGTATCTTCCAAAAGACAGGCGCCCGCCTCAGCCGCATGCACAAAAAACAGTCTCAGCGGTGATGCGAGAGACCTATCTGGTGTTCGCATACTGGTCTGCGCTGGTGTCCGTCGTGATGTGGATTGTCGCGATGAGCTTTTCCGTCCTTGGACTTTAGTTTGAGGTTGCGGACCCCACGGTATTTCGCTCTCGCGGCTCCGTGATTTCCCGTCCGATATCTCCGCGGTGCTCCCGATTCGCGTCGAAAGTACTATTGGGCCGGATGCAGCAGGCATGTAATTGCTCGCCCCCGATTGGTGGCGCGCCCGCGTGGCGCGGATCGGTTCTTGAAAAGAAAACAAGCGGGAGCGAATCGGAATGACGACAGTAACTGCAACATCGGCACCATCTGCCGGCGCCGGGATGACGAAGGACGAACGTTTCGTCATTCTCGCCTCCTCGCTCGGTACCGTGTTCGAGTGGTACGACTTCTATCTCTACGGTTCGCTGGCAAGCATCATCGGCGCCCAGTTCTTCTCGGCCTATCCGCCGGCAACCCGCGACATCTTCGCGTTGCTGGCGTTCGCCGCCGGCTTCCTGGTCCGCCCCTTCGGCGCCATCGTGTTCGGTCGCATCGGCGACATCGTCGGCCGCAAATACACCTTCCTCGTCACCATCCTGATCATGGGTCTGTCGACCTTCATCGTCGGCCTGTTGCCCAACGCCGCGACCATCGGCATCGCGGCGCCGATCATCCTGATCGTCTTGCGTCTTGCCCAGGGCCTGGCGCTCGGCGGCGAATACGGCGGTGCTGCGACCTACGTCGCGGAGCATGCGCCGAACGGCAAGCGCGGCTACTATACCTCCTTCATCCAGACCACCGCGACGCTCGGTCTGTTCCTGTCGCTGCTGGTGATCCTGTTCACCCGTTCCGCGCTCGGCGAAGCGGACTTCGCGGCCTGGGGCTGGCGCATTCCGTTCCTGGTGTCGGTGCTGCTGCTCGGAATCTCGGTCTGGATCCGGCTTCGCCTCAACGAATCGCCGATCTTCCAGAAGATGAAGGAAGAGGGAAAGAGCTCGAAGGCCCCGCTCACGGAAGCCTTCGGCAACTGGCAGAACGGCAAGCTCGTGCTGCTCGCCCTGCTCGGCGGCGTGATGGGCCAGGGCGTGGTCTGGTACACCGGCCAGTTCTACGCGCTGTTCTTCCTGCAATCGATCCTGAAGGTCGACGGCTATACCGCCAACCTGCTGATCGCCTGGTCGCTGCTGCTCGGCACCGGCTTCTTCATCGTGTTCGGCATGCTGTCCGACAAGATCGGCCGCAAGCCGATCATCCTCGGCGGCTGCCTGATCGCGGCGCTGACCTTCTTCCCGATCTTCAAGATGATCACCACCAACGCCAACCCGGCGCTGGAGAAGGCCATCGAGCAGACCAAGGTCGAGGTGGTGGCGGATCCTGCCGATTGCGGCAATCTGTTCAACCCGGTCGGTACCCGCGTGTTCACCACGCCGTGCGACACAGCCCGCGACTTCCTGGCCAAGTCATCGGTGAAGTACTCGACCAGCTATGGTCCGGCCGGCTCGGGCGTGAAGGTCGTGATCAACGGCAAGGAAGTGCCCTACGCCAATGCCAAGGACAGCAACCCGGCGGTTCTCGCTGCGGTGCAGGCGGCGGGCTATCCGAAGGCGGGCGACGCCGGCATCGTGAAGATGTCGCATCCGCTCGACATCTTCCGTCCGCAGGTGGCGGCGATCATCGGCCTGCTGTTCATCCTGGTGCTGTTCGTCACCATGGTGTACGGCCCGATCGCGGCGATGCTGGTCGAACTGTTCCCGACCCGCATCCGCTACACCTCGATGTCGCTGCCCTACCACATCGGCAACGGCTGGTTCGGCGGCCTCTTGCCGGCGACCGCCTTCGCCATCGTGGCCTCGACCGGCGACATCTATGCCGGCCTCTGGTACCCGATCATCTTCGCGTCCATCACCGTCGTGATCGGCTTCTTCTTCCTGCCCGAGACCAAGGACGTCGACATCAAGGCGACCTGATCCTAAAGCGCGATGCGATTTGGATGAATCGTCATCGCGCTTCAGGTTGTTGTTTACGCATGATCTTTTCGGAAAACCGCTTCGCACTTTTCCGGATCATGCTTTGGCAGCGATCGACGACACGAACCGGCCGCGGTCTCCGCGGCCGGTTTTGTCTTGTGCGCTTACTGATTGCTGCCGATGAATTGCAGCACGATCTCGCGGCGGTGCGGGCGGCTGCGATGCTCGACCAGATAGATCGCCTGCCAGGTGCCGAGCGCGAGCTTCCCTTTCAGGACCGGGACCTGGAGCGAAGTCTGCGTCAGCATGGTCTTGACGTGCGCGGGCATGTCGTCGGGCCCCTCGGTGTCATGGGTCCACCCGGCGTTCTCCGGTGCGAGCCGTGACAGTGCCGTGGTAAGATCGACCAGCACGGAGGGATCGGCGTTCTCCTGAATCGTCAGCGAGGCCGAGGTGTGGCGGATGAACAGCGTCAGCGCGCCATCGCGCGCGTGAACGTCCTTGATGAACTTCGTCGCTTCCGCGGTGAGATCGACGAAGGTTCGCCCGGGCGTCGGCACCGTCAACAGGGCGGTACCGATGGCCGTGGCCTGCACGGTCGATGGCACCGAACGCGTCAGCTGTTTCTCAGGCGTCATTCAAACTCTCAAATCTTGCCCGACACGTCCTTCTGCACGCGGTTGGCCATGTCGATCAGCCGCCGCCAGGCCTTTTCCAGGAACGACATCACGCGATCGACGTCCTGGTCGCTCGGCAGCGGGATCTCGATCTTGCGCTCGCCCTCGGCGACCTTGGGCTCCGCCTTCTTCAACTGCTCGGATTTCGGCAGCGCCTCGTCGATCTTGCCCGACACCGTCGGCCCCGCCGCGAGCTGTCCCTTCAGCCTCTCGACCTCGGCCTGGAGCCTGCCGATCTCGGCGTCGAGTGCGGTCCGCTCGTCGGGCACCGCGTAGCAGGCCCAGCCGGCGCCGTTCTTGGTGCAGGTCGATACCGTGCCGGTGCGCGTGTCGAGCCGCAGCACGCCCTCGGGGATGGGTGTCATGCTGTAGCGACCATTTTCGCCGTCGGGCGCGGATTGGGCGGCCACGAGGCCGCCGCTGACGACCATCACCGCGGCGGCCGCCGCAAGCCATGATGTTGTGGATGACGTCGCTGGTCTCATCGCCCTCTCCGCCACGGCACTGGTGCGGCTTTTGTGCAATTCTACACCCGCGCCAGGCAATCCGCCGCCAAAAACCCGCCTCTGAAATCAACGAACGCGGTGGCTTCTTTGATCCAGGCCGTGAGGCGAAAGGACAACTGCGTCCGCCGATCGTGAGGAGACCTGCTGCGGTGCGGCGTCACGCTGTGTGCGACGCTGCCGCGCACGCCGATATCATCAAATAAATCAGATACATAACCGAAAGCGACGCAATCGTGACTTGGCTTGACTTGATTATGGGCCATCAGTATGGTCCGCGCGGCTTTTGAGGGTGACGGGCGCAATTTCCATTCAGCCGCAGCGTTTCGGGTCTTCGTTGCATGACACAGGGCACGGGACACGGCGAGGATGGAGATCGCGATAGATCATCCGAGGAAGCCGCGCTTTCCGAACGGCTCGGAAGTCTTGATCAGCGGTTGTCCGAATTTCGCGACCGCCGGACCAAGACCGAGCAACCCGCAGGTGACGGTGGAGACAGAGCGGCCAGAGCCTCGGCGATGGCGCTTGGTTTCCGGTTATCCTCGGAGTTGATCGCCGGCGTCGTTGTCGGAGCGGGGATTGGCTGGGGGTTCGACCGCTTGCTGTCGACGTCGCCTTTCGGATTTATCGTGTTCCTGCTGCTGGGCTTCGTGGCCGGCGTGGTGAATGTGGTGAGAACGGCGGGCGCGGGTCAAAACAGGCGCGGCGATTCCTAGCGGATCCCACCAGGAGAGGAATGATCGTGCCGGCCTCGCCGGTACGGGCCGGCCCGGCCGGCAGACCGAGACCCGCCGGCATTGCCCGGCAGACCAAGAGATGCCGCGCTGATGAAAATCGATCCGATCCACCAGTTCAACATCGAGCCTCTCTTCACCCTGGGCCACATCGGCAATCACACGATCGCCTTCACCAATTCGTCGCTCTACATGCTGGTGGCGGTGGCGATCATCTCGCTCCTGATGCTTGCCAGCGGCACGCAGCTGGTTCCCGGACGCCTGCAGTCGGTCGCTGAAATCTCCTACGAATTCGTCGCCTCGACCATCCGTTCGACGGCCGGCGCGGAAGGCATGAAGTTCTTCCCGCTGATCTTCTCGCTGTTCATGTTCATCTGCGTCTCGAACCTGGTCGGCATCATCCCCTACACCTTCACGGTGTCGAGCCATTTGATCGTCACCGCAGCGCTCGCGCTGCTGGTGTTCTTCACGGTCCTGATCTACGGCCTCTACAAGAACGGCCTGAAATTCTTCAAGATCTTCGTTCCCCACGGCGTCCCCATCTACATCCTGCCGCTGGTCATGTTCATCGAGATCCTGTCGTTCTTCCTGCGGCCGGTCTCCCACAGCGTTCGTCTCTTCGCCAACATGCTGGCCGGCCACATCGCGCTGAAGGTGTTCGCGGGCTTCGTCGCCATGCTCGGCTTCTCGCTCGGCGCCATTGGCTGGATCGGCGGCGTGCTGCCGCTGGCGCTCACGGTCGCGCTGACCTCGCTGGAAATCCTGGTCGCGTTCCTCCAGGCCTATGTGTTCGCGATCCTGACCTGCATCTACCTCAACGACGCCATTCATCCGGGACACTGAGCGGTCCGGGGAATTTCCACCCACAACCCCATCTTTCTTCCAAGGAGTCTAAAATGGATCCGGCAGCAGCAAAACTTATCGGCGCGGGCATCGCGTGCATCGGCATGGGCGGTGCGGGCGTCGGTGTGGGCGTGATCTTCGGCAACTACCTCGCCGCAGCCGTGCGCAACCCGTCGGCCGCTCAGGGCCAGTTCGGCAACCTGATCTTCGGCTTCGCCGTGACCGAAGCGCTCGGCATCTTCTCGCTGCTGATCGCGCTGCTGCTGCTGTTCGTTCCGCTCTGAGGACGACGTTTTTCGCGCCGTTCCAGTCCTTGGAACGGCGCGTGTGACAGCAACAGGAGAACTCCATGGCTGAGAGTCATGGCGGCGCGAAAGGTCCGGCGGGCGCACACACCGAGGCTGACGGTGGTCACCACGGTGGCGGTTTTCCGCCGTTCGAGAGCAGCAGCTTCGCTTCACAGCTGGTGTCGCTCGCGATCTTCTTCGTCCTGCTTTATGTGATCGTGTCCAAGCTCGCCCTGCCGCGCATCGGCGGTGCGATCGAGGCGCGTCAGAACAAGATCGAGGGCGACCTCGCCGAAGCGCAGAAGCTGAAGGACCAGTCCGACGCAGCGCTGAAGGCCTATGAAAGCGAGCTCGCTGCGGCGCGCACGCGGGCGCAGGCAATCGGCAACGAATCCCGCGACAAGGCGAATGCGCAGGCGGACGCCGAGCGCAAGGCGCTGGAAGAACAATTGGCAGCCAAGCTCGCCGGGGCGGAGAAGACCATCGCCTCGACCCGCGCCGCCGCCATGAGCAACGTCCGCGGCATCGCGGCCGATGCGGCAGGTCAGATCGTGCAACAGCTCACCGGCGTCGTTCCGGACGCCGCGTCGGTCAATGCCGCGGTCGATGCGTCCTTGAAGGGTTAGTCGAGATGTTCTTCGAACCTGAATTTTGGGTCGCCGTCGCCTTCGTGATCCTGATGGTCGTGTTCGGCTATCTCGGGGTCTTCAAGACGGCGATGACGGCGCTGGATCATCGCGCCGAACGCATCAAGGCCGAGCTCGACGACGCCGCGCGCCTCAAGCAGGAGGCGGCCAAGGTGCTCGCCGACTACAAGTCGCGCAGTGCCATGGCCGAGCGCGAGGCTGCCGACATCATCGCCAACGCCAGGGCCGAAGCCGAGCGCATCGCGACCGAGGCTAAGGCGAAGATGGAAGACTTCGTCGCCCGCCGGACCAAGACCGCGGAGAGCAAGATCGCGCTCGCCGAGGCCCAGGCGCTGGCCGACGTCCGCGCCGCAGCCGCGGAAGCCGCCGTCCAAGCCGCCTCCACGATCCTGTCGCAGTCGGTCAGAGGCCAGGTCGCCGACGACCTGCTGACCAAGGGGATCAACGAAGTCAGGCAGAAGTTGAACTGAGGGGTCCGCTCTCATCAATCAAAAAGCCGGCGCGATGAGCGCCGGCTTTTTTGTTGGTCGATCTGCAGCCGCAAACTGGGTGTCATCGCCCGCGAAGGCGGGTGATCCAGCACGCCGAGGTTTCTCGGATCAAGCATCTCGCCCTCTGGAATGCTGGATTGCCCGCCTTCGCGGGCAATGACAGTTGAGATTGCCGCAACACCTCGCCTATTTCTTCTTCCGCCCCTTCGGCTCGGGCGCGAGCGCCTGCGGGTCGAAGCCGACATAGAAGATGTAGGAATCGGCATCCTTGGCCGAGGGCACCGGATAGCTCATATCCTCGGCGACAAAGGTGAAGGGCACGCTGCCGCCCTCCGACATCGCGACCGTGGTCCGGTAGGCCTTCGAGGCGATCACCTTCTCGCCGACGCCGCCCTGCACCACCGCGATGCGCAATGGGACGTCGACCGTAGCAGGCGCACCGGCGGGACCTGCGATGACGCGGCCCTGGATTCCGATCCGGGCGGTGATGTCGCCGCCGCTCCGGGCGCATTCGCGCGCCATTTTGGTGATCGTGGCCTGGAAGCGGATGTCGTTACCGATGGCCTGCTTGCCGTTCGCACCGACGGCATAGGTAGAGGCGCCGGCGCGCACGGTGACCTGCGGGCAATCGAGCTCGTCGTCGGCTGGCTGGCCGGGCGCGGGCGCCGGATTGGGCTGCGCCGGCTCGTCCGACTTGCCGCCGAACAGGCTCTTGAAGCGGTCGCTCAAGGATTGGGCCGCCACCGGCGAGACGAACACGAGCGCAATCGACAGCGCCAACGCGACCGCTGTCCCCCGCCGCAACGCCTTGCGCGATGACCGAAGCTCCTTCACCATCGACACCCATACTCCATCACAATATCCGGACCCAACCACCGGCCGGCCCGCGCCGTTATATCGTCAAAATCGGCGAACCCAAGGCAGCAAAAAGGTGGCAAGCAGGGAGACCTTGCCCTCACGGGATGGCGGCTCAGCCGCGGAAATCCTCGTGCAGCAGGCCGAACAGCAGGTGGTCCTGCCAGACCCCGTTGATGCAGAGATAACGGCGCGCCAGGCCCTCGCGCGAGAAGCCGCACTTCTCCAGCACCCGGATCGACGGCGCATTGGTGGGGATGCAGGCGGCCTCGACCCGGTGCAGATTGAGCTCGCCGAACAGCGTCGGCAGCAGCACCCGCAGCGCGGCGGTCATGTAGCCGCGATGGGTATGAGGCTGGCCGACCCAATAGCCGATGGTGCCGGCCTGCACGATGCCGCGCCGGACGTTGGCAAGCGTGATGCCGCCGACCAGGGCGCCGTCGAGCTCACGGAAGATCAGGAAGGGATAGGAGCGGTCCGCGGCAATGTCCTCGGAATAGCGGCGCAGGCGCCGCCGGAAGCCGGACCGGGTGAGATCGTCGGACGGCCAGATCGGCTCCCAGGGCGTGAGATAGTCGCGGCTGGTTTCGCGCAAATGAGCCCATTGCAGGAAGTCCGACATTTGCGGCGCGCGCAGCAGCAGCCCGTTGCCGCGTGGGGCGAGGGTGGCGGGTCCACTGGATGGCAGGCGAAAGAGGGCCATGGTGATGCTTTCCGGGGTGGGGCTCCCTAGCACAGCTCCTAATGCAGCCGCGCCTTGGCGCGCGCCCGGGTCAATCCTTCCGCAAAAGATACGGCCGTGTCCAGACCCCTGCCACTGCCCAATGCGACAACGGCGGGCCGGCTCCGCGACAGCAGCGCACGCGCCGCGTCCCTCGTCGATTCGATGCTGACGGCATCAATCCGGGCTACCAGTTCCTGCGCCGTCTGCGGCCGCCCGTAGGCGAGCACATGCCGGGCAAGCTGCTCGGCACGGGAGGAGCAGCTCTCCAGTGCCATCAGCAGGCCCGCCTTCATCTGCGCCTTGGCCCGGGCGATCTCGGCGTCTGTCAGCGTTTCCACCGAATCATTCATGATGTCGACCACGACCTCCATCATCTCCGGCGCGTCGGCCGGGTCGGTGCCGGTGTAGAGGCCGAAGAAGCCGGTGTCGGAATAAGGCGCGTGGAAGGTGTAGATGGAGTAGCAGAGGCCGCGCTTCTCGCGCACCTCCTGGAACAGGCGCGACGACATTCCGCCGCCGAGGATGTTGGTGAAGACCTGGAGCGAGAACAGCGACGCGTCGCTCTGCGGCACGCCTTCCAGCGCCAGCGTCAGATGCGCCTGCTCGAGCTCACGATGCACCACCTTGGTGCCGCCCTTGCCGAACTGAGCGGTCTGCGGCTTCGGCCCCGGCGTCCCCTCGAAGCTGGCAAAGCGTCTCTCGACCTCGGCGACGACCTGGCTGTGATCGACCGCGCCGGCGGCCGCCACCACCATGTCGGGCCCGCGATAATGCGTCGAGAGGTAGCCGCGCAGCATGTCGCGGTTGAAGGCGCGTAGCGTCTTGGCCGTGCCGAGCAGGGAGCGGCCCATCGGCTGGTCAGGATAGCAGAGCTCGTTCAGATGCTCGAACACGACATCGTCGGGCGTGTCCTGCGCGGCACCGATCTCCTGGACGATCACGTTCTTCTCGCGCTCCAGCTCGTCGGGCTCGAAGGCTGGATTGGCGAGGATGTCGGCGAGCACGTCGAGCGCGAGCGGCACGTCGGCCTTCAGCACCCGCGCGTAATAGGACGTGGTCTCGGTCGAGGTGCCGGCATTGAGGTCGCCGCCGACCGCCTCGATCTCCTCGACGATCTCGCGCGAGGAGCGCTTGGTCGTGCCCTTGAACGCCATGTGCTCGAGCAAATGCGAGATGCCATGCTCGTTCGGCTTCTCGTCGCGTCCGCCGACGCCGGCCCAGACGCCGAGCGCCGCAGTCTCGAGATGGGGCATCTCGTCGGTGACGACGGTCAGGCCGGAGGCAAGTTTGGTCATCTCGACGCTCATCCGGCAACTCCTTGCTTTGCGGCGCGGCTGGCCGACAGCACGAACCGCTCGACCTCGGCCTGATCGTTCTTCATCACCCTCATGTGTTCGGATTTGGTCATCAAGCCGTCCAGCCAGGCCGGCAATTGCGGCCGCTGGCCGCAGGCCGCCTCGACAGCGTCGGGGAATTTGGCCGGATGGGCAGTGGAGAGCACGATGCTCGGCACCCTCGTGTCGGTGGTATCGCGGTCCGCAACGGCGAGCGCCACCGCCGTGTGGGGATCGACCAGTTCGCCTGCTTCGCGCCAGGCGGCGCGGATCGCAGCCGCAGTCTCGGTCTCGTCGGCGCGCCCTGCATCGAACTCCTCGCGGATCGCGGCGAGCGTCGCATCGGGCAGCACGAAACGTCCGGACTGCTTCAGCGATTCCATCAGACGGCGCACGCCTGCTGCATCGCGCCGGCTCGCCTCGAACAGCAACCGCTCGAAATTGGACGAGATCTGGATGTCCATCGACGGCGACGCCGTCGCGTGCACCTCGCGCACCTCGTAGATTCCGGTCTTCAGCGTCCGCGCCAGGATGTCGTTGACGTTGGCGGCGATGCGCAGGGTCCGCACCGGCAGCCCCATGCGCTTGGCGACGTAGCCGGCGAAGATGTCGCCGAAATTGCCCGTCGGCACGACGAAATCGACCGCGCGCGCCGGCGCCCCAACGGCAACGGCGGAGGTGAAATAGTAGACCACCTGGGCGACGATGCGCGCCCAGTTGATGGAATTCACGCCGGACAGCGAAGTCGCATCGCGGAAGCGATGGTTGTTGAACATCCCCTTCACGATCGCCTGGCAATCGTCGAAGGTGCCCTCGATGGCGAGCGCATGGACGTTGGCCGCGCCCGTCGACGTCATCATTCGCCGCTGCACCTCGGAGATGCGGCCGTGCGGAAACAGCACGATGAGATCGACATTCTCGAGTCCCGCAAAGGCTTCGACCGCTGCGCCGCCGGTGTCGCCGGAGGTGGCGACCACGATGGTGGTGCGCTGTCCGCGCTTGGCGAGCACGTGGTCCATCAGCCGCGAGATCAGCTGCATCGCCACGTCCTTGAAGGCGAGCGTCGGGCCGTGGAACAACTCCAGCACGAACTGGTGCGGCGACATCTGGCGCAGCGGCACCACCGCGGGATGGCGGAAGGTGGCATAGGCCTCGTTCGCCATACGACCAAGCTCGGCGTCCGAAATCTCGCCGCCGGCGAAGGGACGAATCAGGTCGACCGCGACCTCCCAATAGGGCCGGCCGAAGAAGCCGGCGATCGTCTCGGTCGGGAGCTGTGGCCAGGCCGCCGGCACATACAGGCCCCCGTCGCGGGCAAGCCCGGTCAGCATCACGTCACAGAAGCCGAGTTCGGGGGCCTCGCCCCGGGTCGAGATATAACGAGTCAAACTGCCCTCCAAAGGCCGGGCCGAACCGAGGCCAGGTCCTTAAGCCTTTGATCTTACGAAACTACTTGATAACAGCCAGAGGCTTTGGGCCACCATAAAGTGTTTTGCGGCATCAGGAAACCGCTTCCGGCCCCTCCCGTCGCCCAATGAAAAAGGGCTGCGGCATTGCCGCAGCCCTTCTCTTGGAAGGTCTGTCGTTGTGTGCAGACCGGTTTGCTTCGTCAGGGTCGCGCCGTCAAAACTGTTCCGGCAAGCATTCGTCGCCTGCCACGAAGTCGTCAAGGGCCAAAACCGTGCCGGCCGAAAAATGTTCCTGTTTTTCCCGACTCCTTTCGGGCGCCGGCTGATGCAGCGCAGCCGGAGGCTTCTTTCAAACTGCTACTTTTTCCCGAAATGTCTTCTGCTGCAGGAACGAATACAGGCCCGGCCCATTGTGTCCGCGGATGGGTGCCGCCCGTTGCCCATGCATTGCCCGGCCAACGGCGGCGTCGATCCGTCGACCGAACCGCTGCATCCTGGAGCAGCCGGTTCGGTCGCTGGCAGAAGGTCAGTTCATCCCGATTTCCACTGCGATCCGGATCAGGTCGGAGTGGTTCTTGGCGCCCAGCTTCTGCTTGAGCAGGGATGTGGTGTTGGCCACGGTTTTGTAAGAGATGCCGAGCGCCTCGGCGACCTCGACGATCTTGTCGCCACGTCCAAGCAGGCGCAGGATCTCGAGCTCCCGCGGCGTCATCTGTGAGGCCGGATTGGCTTTGATGGCCGCACCGGAAAACGTCACGGCCTCGGCGAGTTGCGGCGAGATGAAATTGTCGCCCGCGACCACCTTGCGTACCGCTTTCAGCAGGATCCGAGGATCGTCGCCCTTGGAGACATAGCCCTGCGCCCCGAGCTCGACTGCCCGCACCACGAAGGCCGGATCGTCGTTCATGCTGAACATGATGATCTTGGCGTCGGGATCGTCCTTGCGGATGCGTCGCATCAGTTCGAAGCCGGAGACATCGGGCAGGCTGATGTCGATCACGGTGACGTCGGGCCGCTTGCTGACATAGGCGCGATGCCCGGATTTGGCGTCGCTCGCCTCGTCAATGCGAATTGAATGGTCGGACGCGAACAGGGTGCGGCAACCGGACAGCACTACCGGATGGTCGTCGACGATCAGGACCCTGGTCGCCAGCTTGGCGGTATCTTGCATCGCGCACTCTCTTGTTTTTCGACTCATAGACCGGCGGGAATAAATGGAAAGGGTAAATCCCGCCGATGCGCGTTAGAATTGGCCTAATGTGGCAACGACTTTCGTTCAGGACGCAACTGTTTGTTCCACTCGGCGCCAGCTTTCTGGCGGCGCTGATCCTGGCGGGCGTGCTGCTCCATATATTCGCAACGGACCAACTGGCGGCGGAGAACGAGCCGAGACGACGTTCGACAGAGGCCATCGCCGCCGCGCTCAACGACACGCTGCGCACATCGGACAATCCACGGCGGACGCTCGACGCCTTTGTCCATTCCTTGGACACCTCCTCCGATATCCAATTCCGCGCCTTGGATGCGGGTCCCGCGCCGTCACCGAAGGACGGCCTGCACAGGCCGCATGGCGTGCCGCAATGGTTCATCGACCTTCTCGCCACCCCCGACATGGATGCGGCATCCCCGGTGATGATCGACGGCAGACGCATCGGCGATATCGTATTCCTGCAGGACATGTCGGCCGATCTGTTCGAGAAATGGATCGGCTTTCTCGCGCTCACCAGCCTGGTCGCCGTGCTGATGGTTCTTACCGGCACGATCGCCTATGTCTTGGCGGGATCCGTCCTGCGCCCTTTGCGAGATCTCGGCCAAGGTCTCACGCGGATACGACGGGGCGATTACACCAGGCCGATTCCGGTCGGGGGTCCGCCGGAAATCCGGCAAGGCTGCGAAGAGGCGAATGCGCTGGCTGCAACGCTGGCGCAACTGAGCCAGGACAATCGCGATCTGATGCACCGGCTGGTGTCGCTCCAGGACGACGAGCGGCGCGACCTCGCCCGCGAACTGCACGACGAACTCGGACCGCTGCTGTTCAGCATCCGCGCCGGTACGATCGCGCTGGTCGAGGCTGCGCCGCTGGCGGGAAATTTCGGCAATTCCGCACAGAGCCTGCTGCAATCGGTCGAGGCGCTCCAGCAGACCAATCACCGTATCCTCGACCGGCTGCGGCCGCTCTATATCGAGGAACTCGGCCTTTCGACCAGCGTGCAGACGCTGCTCCGGACCTTTCGCAATCAGGCACCGCACATCATCCTGACGGACACGATCGACGCCGATCTGAACGTGATCGACGGGCCGGCGGCCCAAACCGTGTATCGGCTGATACAGGAGGCACTGACCAACGTGCTGCGCCACGCCAACGCCAGCAACGCCCATGTAAGGGCGACCGTCGCCGGCGAGACACTCGCGATCGAGATCTCCGACGACGGCGGCGGCTTTCCTGCGGACAACATCTTCGGCCGGGGCTTGACCGGCATGCATGAGCGCGTGCGCGCGCTCACCGGATCGCTATCCCTGTTGCGCGTGGATGAGCGAACTTACGTCCGCTGCCGTCTTCCTGTCGAAACGATGCGGGACGTGCCGTCAGCAGGCTAGACTAGCATACGCAGCCGTCATGCGCGTTCTGGCGCGCGGGCTCGCATATCGTGCTGCGGATCTTGCCTTCCGGGTTGAAACGAAACGAGGCCTGAATGCGCAGCGCGCCGGCGACGGAATATTCGAGATCGACGCCGTGGGGCGTCGGATGGATTTCCTCCAGCCCGAAACCAGCCGACGAGAAGGCGCTGAGCCGCGGCTGCCAATAGGCTTCGAGCTCGCCCCGTCCCTGATATCGCTGCGTGCCGTTGCACGTGCATTCGAGCTGGGCGTCGTCGGCATAGAGGTCGAGCAGCGCCGTGAGGTCGCCCTTCCGGCAGGCGTCCACCCAATCGACGATAATTCCCATCTGGTCGAAATCGCTCACGCCGCATCCTGTCTGCCGCGGAAAAGAACCAGCGGCTTAGGACCACACTCGTGAATATGTGCTGAATAATAAACCCCGGGCGATACCGGGTTCCCTCAAGATGGTTCCGAACAAGCTCAGCTCTGCCGCCGGCCTCTTGCCCATACGGCGAAGGCGATCAGAACGGCGCCGGCCAGCGTGAACCAGGTCACCGCATATTGCAGGTGATCGTCCTTCAGATTCACGTCGAGCGGTCCCGGGCGCGGAATGCCATTCGCGGGCGCGGGATGCTCGAGATCGACATAGAACGGCGCGACCGTCCCCCAGCCGAGCGCACTTGCGATTCCCAGGTGATCGCGCACGAACCAGAGCCGCTTGTCGCGATTCTCCGCCGGCGTCAGCCAGCCCGGCGCCTCGGGAAAGCGCAGATAGCCGGTGAGCGCCACCGGTTGGCCCGTGACGAGCTTCTTCACCGCGCGATCCTCGACATCGCGATCCTGCATCGTGTTCTCGACGAAGCCCGCATCGATCACGACCGTCTCGCCCGTGGATAGCCGCGCCGGCAGAAACGCCCAGGTGCCGGGGCCGGAGGCGTCCTTGCGCACCGCGGAGCCGGAGGAATAGACCATCGCATCGGGCAGGGCCGCGTAGGTGGCGGTGAAGCTGACGCGGCGGAATTCATCGCGAGCAGGATTCAGCCCGGTCCACAGCGCCGGCGGCGGCAGTGCGACTGGCGCCGCCGCAAGCCGCTCGGTGAGCGCCGCGATCAGCTCGTGCTTGGCTGTCCGGCGCTGCAACTGCCAGACACCGAGCGCGACGAACACAGCCGTCAGGAACAGCGTGAACAGCGCGAAACCGGCCACGCGGGCCTTGCGCGCAGGCTCGTTCATTTCGCGCGATCGACCAACCGGCCCGGCGCCGCCTTGTAGTGGAACTGCAGCGCGATCAGCAGCGATTTCATCGCACGCAGCGGCAACAGCGTGGTGGCGAGAATCAGCGGCAGCCAGAGCACGGCATGAAGCCAATATGGCGGCTGGTATTTGACTTCGACGATGAGTGCGCACGCAACAACGATGCCGCCGGCGAGCATGATGATGAAGATCGCCGGGCCGTCGCCGGTATCGATGAAAGCATAGTCGAGGCCGCAGCGGTCGCACGCGGGCGCGAGCGTCAGGAAGCCCGCATAAAGCTTGCCCTGGCCACAGCGCGGGCATTTGCAGGCGAGCCCGCGCATCGCGCTTTGCAGGACGGTGGTTTCGGGCTGCGGTGGGCCGGCGGTGTCGTTCATGATGGCGGACCCTATCACAGTTTCCGCCGAACGTTCGGCGGCCGGCAAGCAAAAGGGCGGCCCTGGGGCCGCCCTTTCTGATCGGTTCGATGCAACTTAATGGGCGGCGTGGGCCATGGTCTCGGCGCCGCGTCCCCAGACGTAAATGCAGAGGAACAGGAACAGCCAGACCACGTCGACGAAGTGCCAGTACCAGGCGGCGAACTCGAAGCCGAGATGCTGCTTCGGCGTGAAATGGCCGGCATAGGCGCGGAACAGGCAGACCAGCAGGAAGATGGTGCCGACCAGCACGTGGAAGCCGTGGAAGCCGGTCGCCATGAAGAAGGTCGCGCCATAGACATTGCCGGCGAAGGAGAACGCCGCGTGGCTGTACTCATAGGCCTGCACGCAGGTGAAGAGCGCACCGAGCACGACGGTGAGGATCAGGCCGTATTTCAGGCCCTGGCGGTCGTTCTCGAGCAGCGCATGGTGCGCCCAGGTCACGGTGGTGCCGGAGGTGAGCAGAATCAGCGTGTTCAGGAGCGGCAGATGCCAGGGGTCGAAAGTCTCGATGCCCTTCGGCGGCCAGGTGCCGGGGACCGCGCAAGCACCGGGCTGGGTGCCGAGGCCGCAGCCGAACACCGCATCGCGGGTGGCATGGACGGCGTCGGCCGGAAACAGCGCCGCGTTGAAATAAGCCCAGAACCAGGCGACGAAGAACATCACCTCGGAGGCGATGAACAGGATCATGCCGTAGCGGTGATGCAGCTGCACGACCCGGGTGTGATCGCCCTTGTACTGGGCTTCCTTGATCACGTCGGCCCACCAGCTCGCCATGGTGTAGAGCACGCCCACGGTGCCGACGCCGAACACGATCGGCGCGGCCGAGAACATGTGGTGCATCCAGGCGATCGCGCCGACCGCCATGATGAAGGCCGAGAGCGAGCCGACGGCCGGCCAGGGAGAGGGATCGACCAGGTGATAGTCGTGATGCTTGGTGTGCGCCGTAGCCATTCCGTCTCTCTCCTCAATCCCGTGCCTGTCAGGCACTTATCCCCTTGTTTCCAACCGCCCGACCGTGAGCCCGGCGGTCAAAGATTTCCCTTGCGTTTGTCGTCCTCGCTGGCGGCGAGCGGCTTCACTACGGGGTCGCGCACCGGATAGAACGTGTAGGACAGCGTGATCGAGCTCAGCCCGTCATTCTCGTGGTCGTCGACGATCGAGGGATCGACATAGAACACGACCGGCATCTCGCGCTTCTCGCCGGGCGCCATGGTCTGCTCGGTAAAGCAGAAGCAGTTGATCTTCTGGAAATAGGAGCCGACCGTCAGCGGCGCGACGTTGTAGGCGGCCTGGCCCGCGGTCGTGCGCGCGGCCTGGTTGGTCACGGTGTAGAAGACGGTCACGACCTGGCCGATATTGACCTCGATCTCGCTCTGCTCCGGCTCGAATTTCCAGGGCAGGCCGGGCGCGACGTTGGAATCGAAGCGCACCGATATCCTCCGCGCGATCGGACCGGTGGCCGGCGCAGAAGTCGCGACCTGCGTCGTGCCGTTGAAGCCCGTGGCACGGCAGAACCAGTTGTAGAACGGCACCGCCGCGTAGGACGCACCGACCATCAGCGCGACCACGCCGCCGCAGATCGAGGCGACCAGCGCGTCGCGGCCAAGGCCACTGAAACCAAGCCCACCGAGACGGCCCTTCTTGGCCGTCCGGCTCTGATCCCGCGATATGGTCGGCTCGTGATCCATGTTACCTACATCGGCCGTACGAGCACTGCCGGTCCCTTGACCATGGTGACGGCGAAGAACAGCACCACGAGAACACCGAGCGCGAGCGCGATTGCGATCGAACGCTGACGACGGCTCCTCCGCTGCGCCTCGGTGAGGACGATTCCATCTGGCTCGGGTTTGTCAGCCATTCCTGCCTCATGCGCCCCCAACCATCGGAGCAAGCGCCCGGTACACGACCTCGGCCAGCAGGGTCGCGAACAGCGCGAACAGATACAGGATCGAGAAAGCGAACAGCTTGCGGGTCGCGCGCAGCGACTGGCTGCGTTCGCGACGCATATAGACGTTGATCGCGAGCACCAGCATGCCGGCGCCGAGGATCAGCGAGACGATGCCGTAGACGGCATCGAAATAGCCGAGCGCCCAGGGCGCCGCAGCGACCGCAATCAACACGATGGTGTAGAGCAGGATCTGGAGACGGGTCGCGTCGGGCCCGGCGACGTTGGGCAGCATCGGAACGCCGGCGCGCGCGTAGTCGTCGGAGCGGAACAGTGCCAGTGCCCAGAAATGCGGCGGGGTCCAGAAGAAGATGATGGCGAACAGCAGCAGCGGCTCGACGTCGACCGTGCCCGTTACCGCAGCCCAGGCCACCACCGGCGGCAGCGCGCCGGCGGCGCCGCCGATCACGATGTTCTGCGCGGTCCAGCGCTTGAGGCACATCGTATAGATCACGACGTAGAAGAAGATGGTGAAGGCAAGCAGGCTGCCTGCGATCCAGTTGACGAGAATGCCGAGCGTCATCACCGAGAAGAAGGCGAGCGTCATGCCGAACGCCATGGCTTCGGGACGGGTGATGCGGCCGCGCGGGATCGGCCGGTTCGCAGTGCGCGACATCTTGGCGTCGATGTCGCCTTCGAGCGCCATGTTGAGGGCCCCGGAGGCGCCGGCACCGACCGCGATGCAGAGCAGCGAGGTGATCGCCAGCACGGGGTGGAAATGCCCGGGCGCCATCGCCATTCCGACCAGCGCGGTGAAGATGACCAGCGACATCACGCGGGGCTTGAGCAGCGCGATGTAATCGCCGACCTCCGCTTCGGAGATGCGGGGATTGATGTCGATGGCGTTCTGGTCGAGGACGGACACTTAGATCTACTCGCTTCGTTATAGCGCCGCGGCGCCCGTCACGGGCGCCGCGGAAGACTGCTTACTGCACGCGGGGCAGCACTTCGAACTGATGGAAGGGCGGCGGCGAGGACAGCGTCCACTCCAGCGTGGTCGCGCCGGCACCCCAGGGGTTGTTGCCCGCCGGTACCTTGCGGGCGAAAGCGTCGATCACGCAGTAGAGGAAGATCAGCACGCCGAAGCCGGAGATGTAGGAACCGAGCGACGAGATCAGATTCCAGCCCGCGAAGGCGTCGGGATAATCGACGTAGCGGCGCGGCATGCCCGACAACCCGAGGAAGTGCTGCGGGAAGAACACCATGTTGACGCCGATGAAGGTGACCCAGAAGTGCGCCTTGGCCAAAGTCTCGTTGTACATGTAGCCCGACATCTTCGGGAACCAGTAGTACCAGCCGGCGAAGATCGCGAACACCGCACCGAGCGACAGCACGTAGTGGAAGTGCGCGACGACGTAATAGGTGTCCTGCAGCACGCGATCGACGCCGGCATTCGCCAGCACGACGCCGGTGACGCCGCCGATCGTGAACAGGAAGATGAAGCCCACCGCCCAGATCATCGGGGCGCGGAATTCGATCGAGCCGCCCCACATCGTGGCGACCCAGGAGAAGATCTTCACGCCGGTCGGAACCGCGATGACCATCGTGGCCGCGACGAAATAGGCCTGCGTCGCCGAGGACATGCCGACCGTGTACATGTGGTGCGCCCACACCACGAAGCCAATGCCGCCGATCGCGACCATGGCGTAGGCCATGCCGAGATAGCCGAACACGGGCTTGCGCGAGAAGGTCGAGACGATCTGGCTGATCATGCCGAAGCCGGGCAGGATCAGGATATACACCTCGGGGTGACCGAAGAACCAGAACAGATGCTGGAACAGCACCGGGTCGCCGCCGCCGTCGGGTGCGAAGAACGTCGTGCCGAAATTGCGGTCGGTGAGCAGCATGGTGATCGCACCGGCGAGAACCGGCAGCGACAACAGCAGCAGGAACACCGTCACCAGGATCGACCACACGAACAGCGGCATCTTGTGCAGGGTCATGCCCGGCGCGCGCATGTTGAAGATGGTGGTGATGAAGTTGATGGCGCCGAGGATCGACGAGGCGCCCGCCAGATGCAGCGACAGGATCGCGAAGTCGACGGCCGGCCCCGGATGGCCGGAGCTCGACAGCGGCACGTACATGGTCCAGCCCGCTCCGACGCCGTTGGAGCCCGGCTCGCCCTCGACGAAGGTCGACATCAGGAGCAGCGCGAAGGACGCCGGCAGCAGCCAGAACGAGATGTTGTTCATGCGCGGGAACGCCATGTCGGGCGCGCCGATCATCAGCGGCACGAACCAGTTGCCGAAGCCGCCGATCATCGCAGGCATGACCATGAAGAAGATCATGATCAGGCCGTGGGAGGTCACGAACACGTTGTAGGTGTGCGCCTCGTGGAAGATCTGCACGCCCGGATACATCAGCTCGGCCCGGATCGCGATCGACATCGCGGCGCCGATCACGCCGGCGATGACCGCGAAGATGAGGTACATCGTGCCGATGTCCTTGTGGTTGGTCGAGTAGACGTAGCGGCGCCATCCGGTCGGATGGGCGTGCTCGTCATGTCCGTGGTCTTGCGCGTGATCGCCGTGTGCCGCTGCGCTCGTTGCCATTTTCAAATCCTGCCTTGCGTCCCATTCGGACCTTTGGAGGTCCCGCCCTTTTATCGCTTTCAGTCCCTCGAGCCGTCACCCGACGCTTACTGCGTCGGGCCGGCCGCGGAGGCGTAGGTGCTGGTGCCGCCGCTCGCATATTTCTTCTTGGCCGCCTCGACCCAGGAGGCGAACTCCTGGTCGCTCACCACGCGGATCGCAATCGGCATGAAGGCGTGATCCTTGCCGCACAGTTCCGAGCACTGGCCGTAATACATGCCGGTCTTGGTGGCCTTGAACCAGGTCTCGTTCAGCCGGCCCGGAATGGCGTCGATCTTGACGCCGAAAGCCGGCAGCGCGAAGGCGTGGATGACGTCCGCGCCCGTGGTCTGGACCCGAATCACCTTGTTGACCGGGACCACCATCTCGTTGTCGACGCCGAGCAGGCGGGGCTGCTTGTCCTGGGCCATCAGCGAATCGAACTCGAACTTGCCGTTGTCGGGATAGGCGTAGGACCAGTACCACTGCTTGCCCGTCGCCTTGACGGTCAGGTCCGCCTTCGGAATGTCCAGCTCGAGGAACAGAAGCCTGAACGACGGCACCGAAATGCCGACCAGGATCAGCACGGGAATCAGCGTCCAGGCCACCTCGATCAGCGTGTTGTGGGTGGTCCGCGACGGCACCGGATTGGCCCTCGCGTTGAACTTGATGACCACGATCACCAGCAGCGCCAGGACGAACAGCGTGATCAGGGTGATCAGCACGAACAGGAAATTGTGGAACCAGACGATATTGTCCATCACCGGGGAACCGGACTGCTGAAGCGTCCACTCCCACGGCGCCGGCTGCCCGAGCTCAGCGGCGAATGCCGCACCACCCGTCCCCAGCGTGACGCCAGCCGCCACCAAGGCGATGGTGGCCAATCCCAGCAATTGCCGGCCCACCCGACCCATCGACATCCTCATGCCGTTCGCGCTCCCCTTACGAAATCACCCCAAGTGCATTCCCCTGCTTCCGGGAAACGCTTATTCGATCCGCCAGTCCGACAAACCGCCACGCAAGAATACCTCTAAGAGGAATTGGGGCCAGATCGCTAGAACGCGAAATCAAGCCTCTCAAACCATAATTCTTGATCTATCGCAATGCAGTCTTGAGCTCGGTCTGTCAGCCATCATCGGCAAGATATTTCCTAGCAACATCAAACAAAAATACCGTTTCCCGGGATGCCGCGGCTTGACAGCGGAATTGCCCGCGGTAGGCACTGGCGGATGGCTGCGCAGGAGCCTGATTCGTGCCGGCGGCGGCGGCGCGAGGCGGCGCGGAATTTGCTTGGGAATCGCCTTCAAGACGCCGTCATTCCCGTATCAGTCCGCCAGATTGGCCTGCCAAGCGCGAGCGACCCAGGCGAGCAGAGGGACCGACCCGATGGGGCTTTCGAGATCGATGGCAAAGCCAGCTAGCGGCCTCCCGGCGCTGACCGCCCTCCTGACCGCGATCGTCCTCCTGGCGCTCCCCGGCCTCGCCCATGCGCAGGGCGCGGTGCGCTCCGTCCATGGCGACTGGCAGATCCGCTGCGATACTCCGCCTGGCGCCCAGACCGAGCAATGCGCGCTGATCCAGAGCGTGGTGGCGGAAGACCGCTCCAATGCCGGCCTGACCGTGATCGTGCTGAAAACCGCCGACCAGAAGAGCCGCCTCATGCGCGTGGTGGCGCCGCTGGGTGTGCTGCTGCCCTCCGGCCTCGGACTCAAGCTCGACAACCAGGACGTCGGCCGCGCCGGTTTCGTCAGATGCCTGCCCAACGGCTGCGTGGCGGAAGTGGTGATGGACGACAAGCTGCTCGGCCAGCTGCGCAGCGCCAAGACCGCGACCTTCATCATCTTCGAGACCCCCGAAGAAGGCATCGGCTTCCCGCTCAGCCTGAACGGGCTCGGCGAGGGCTACGACAAGCTGCCGTAGCGGCCGATCCGGCACTGGTGAGGGATCCTATTGTTTCCGTAATGTGAGGCTCGGCGCCCTCGCGGAACCGGTCCGAAACCATTATCTTGCCCCACAGCCCCCGATAATGGACGGACGCATGACCAACCCTGCAACAACCTCCCTGCTCGACCGTGCCAATCTCGACCGCGACCAGGTTCGCAGCGAGGTCGCGCGCGGGCTCTCGGGCGCCGACGACGGCGAATTGTTCCTGGAGTACAGCCAGACCGAAGCGCTGATGTTCGACAATGGGCGGCTGAAGCAGGCGACCTACGACACATCGCAAGGGTTTGGCCTGCGCGCCGTCAAGGACGACGCGGTTGGCTACGCCCATTCCTCCGACGTGTCGCTGCCGGCGCTGATTCGCGCCGCCGACGCGGTCGCCGCCGTGCGCGGCGGCTACTCCGGCAGCTTCGCCGCGCCGCCGGCGCATACCAACGTGCGGCTTTATAGTGACGACAATCCGCTCGATGCGCCCGGCTTCGAGACCAAGGTCAAGCTGCTCGCCGAGATCGACGCTTACCTGCGCGACAAGGATCCGCGGGTTCGGCAGGTCAGCGTCAGCCTGGGCGCGACCTGGCAGGTCGTCGAGATCCTGCGGCCCGACGGCGAGAGCTATCGCGACATCCGTCCGCTGGTGCGCGTGAACATTTCCGTCGTCGCCGGCCAGGGTGACCGCCAGGAGAGCGGCAGCAAGGGCTATGGCGGCCGTGCCGGCTATGCCGAATTCATCGAGAGCAGATCCTGGCGCGAGGCCGCCGACGGCGCGCTGCGCGAGGCGCTGGTCAATCTGGAATCGATTCCGGCGCCGGCCGGCGAGATGGACGTCGTGCTCGGTGCCGGTTGGCCCGGCGTGATGCTGCATGAAGCGGTCGGCCATGGCCTGGAGGGCGACTTCAACCGCAAGAAGACCTCCGCCTTTGCCGGCCTGATGGGCCAGCAGGTCGCGGCCAAGGGCGTCACGGTCGTCGACGACGGCACCATCGCCTCGCGGCGCGGCTCGTTGTCGATCGACGACGAGGGCACGCCGACCAACCGCACCGTGCTGATCGAGGATGGCATCCTCGTCGGCTACATGCAGGATCGCCAAAACGCGCGGCTGATGAACATGAAGCCGACCGGCAACGGCCGTCGCCAGGGCTACGCCCATGTGCCGATGCCGCGCATGACCAACACCTACATGCTCGCGGGCGACCGCGATCCCGCCGAGATCCTCGCCTCGGTCAAAAACGGCGTGTTCGCCGCGAATTTCGGTGGCGGCCAGGTCGACATCACCTCGGGCAAATACGTGTTCCAGTGCACCGAGGCCTACAAGATCGAGAACGGCAAGATCGGCGCGCCGCTGAAGGGCGCCATGCTGATCGGCAACGGGCCGACCGACCTGCATCGCATCCGCATGATCGGCAACGACCTTGCGCTCGATACCGGCATCGGGACCTGCGGCAAGAATGGTCAGGGCGTGCCGGTCGGCGTCGGCCAGCCATCGCTGCTGATGGAACGCATCACCGTGGGTGGAACGGGCGCATGAGCGTGGAAGACAAAGTGACTGTCACCCCCAAGCGGAAAAGCAGCGGCTGGGGTGGCCAACTCGTGCAGCTCGCCGGCATCGTCGCCGCGGTCTTCATCGCCAAGGGCGCGCTCGCCGAGCCGTTCTACGTGCCGTCGGGCTCGATGGAGCCGACGCTGCTGATCGGCGATGCGCTGCTCGCCTCGAAATTCCCCTATGGCTACGGCACCTCGTCGCTGCCGATCCAGATCAGCCTGCCCGAGAGCGGCCGGGTGTTCGCGGAGACGCCAAAGCTCGGTGACGTCGTCGTGTTCCGCTGGCCCGGCGATCGCTCGCAGGCCTGGGTCAAGCGCGTCGTGGGGCTGCCCGGCGATCGCATCCAGATGCGGCAGGGGCAGCTCTTCATCAACGACCGCCCGGCCGAGCTGAAGCCCGATGGCGTCGGCGCCGCCGAGGACGACCGTGGTGGCAGCGAGCCTGCCTATCGCTATGTCGAGACGTTGCCGAACGGCGTCTCGCATCTGATCTTCAAGATGCGCGACAACGGCCCGCTCGACAACACGCCCGAAGTGACGGTGCCGGCCGGGCATCTCTTCGTGCTCGGCGACAACCGCGACAATTCCGCCGACAGCCGCGTGCCGCTGCGCGCCGGCGGCGTCGGCCTGTTGCCGATCGACAATCTGATCGGCCGTGCCGATGCCGTGCTCGGCTCCTGGGATCTCGGCATGCGCGGTCAGCCGGTGTGGACCTGGCTGTCCGGATTCAGGCTTGCCCGGTTCTTCACCGCCGTGCATTGAGCGGAAGTCTCTCCCCTTCACGATGAACCGTGACGAATTCCTCACGCTTGCCCTGAGAAATCCCGTCAACGTCGCGATTGCCGATGCCCTCGCGCAGCTTGCGCTGCCGGATGCCTGGCTGGTCGCGGGTTGCTTGGTGCAGACGGTGTGGAACGTGCTCACCGGCCGCGCGATCAGTCACGGCATCGCCGACTACGACGTGTTCTACTTCGATCCCGATACGTCGTGGGAGGCGGAAGACGCGGTGATCCGCAGACTGCATGCGCGGCTCGCGCATCTCGGCGCCAAGATCGAGATCCGCAACCAGGCACGGGTGCATCTGTGGTACCCCGGCAAGCATAACCTGCCCTATCCGCCGCTGACGCGCTCGACGGACGGCATCGACCGTTTCCTCACCAAGAATACGCAGCTGGGTATCCGACCCGTTGGTGGGAATTTCGACGTCTATGCGCCCCACGGGTTCGATGACGTCGCAAGGCTGATCGTAAGGCCCAACCGGGCGCCGAACTTCTCCGCCGCCAATTACGAGACGAAAACCGCGCGATGGAAGGCACTGTGGCCCGAGCTGACGGTGGTTGCGGCGGACGCATAAGCTCCACGTGTCCCGGACAAGACGCATCGTGAAACGATGCGGCGCAGAGCCGGGACCCATGCGCAACAGCATGCAGTGTGGCATGGGCCCCGGCTCTGCAGCGCAGCGCTGAAGGAGCGCCGCGCTGCGCCCAGGGCAAGAGTATGAATACTACCGCACCACGCCCGACGTGAATCCGGCCTTGCGGCGCGGCGGCTTGATCTCCTTCTTCAGGAAACAGCGCGCCTCGCGTCCCGTGTAGCCGGGGCGGGCATAGGTGAAGGCACGGCATTTGTTGTCGGCGGTGCAGGCGGCCTTGCAGGCCTCTACGCTTTCGCCGTCCTTGAGCTCGAAATTGCGCAAATCGCCACCCGGGCGGTCGATCGAGGTCTCGACGCCTTCGACGCGCGGCTCGATCACGCCGGCGCCGCGCACCCCGGAGATGCAGCAACTTCCCGGCACGCGCGGCGGCACGGTGTTCTTCAGCCAGCAGACCGCCGAGCCGCCTTCGACGTCGGGATAGCTGAAGCTCCAGGAGCGGCAGCGGCGATCACGCTCGCAAAGCAGCGCGCAATCCTCGGGATCGCCCGACGTGACCGGCGTGCTGAAATAGTCGCCGCCGGGGCGATCGAACGCCGTCTGGGCAGGCGCCGGCACGCTCGCAAATGCAAGCGAAAGCAGAATCACGCATGCCGCGACGCTGGTCATGACGACCCCGGACAGGCGGCCCTTCCTCATCGGAACAGCTTTCGAGTTATTGACGACGCTCAGGTTTTTTCGGCCGGCCATTTGATCGCCGCAAACCTGTATGGGCGATGAACGGCTCAGGTCCTGATCGAGCTTGCCGATCTAGAACGCATACTCCGCGTAGACCGGTTCCACCGAGCCCTTCCAAGGACCGTTGAACTTCTCCAGCATCTCCTCCGCCGGCGTCCGGCCGGAATCGATGATGCGATCGAGCGGCTCGAGGTGTCGGGTCTCGTCGCGGCCAAGCTGGTCGATCCGGCCGCGCCGGCGCAGGCCGGCATGTGCCAGAACGAGGCACTCCTTGGCGATCTCGAACAGATAGCGGTCCTTGATTCGCGCCTTGAAGCCGAAGCGCGGCACGTCATCGCGCAAGGCCTGACGCTCATGCGCGGTCCAGTGCTTCACCATGTCCCAGGCGGCGTCGAGCGAAACGTCGTCGTACAGCAGCCCGACCCAGAACGCCGGCAGCGCCGGCAAGCGGCCCCACGGACCGCCGTCGGAGCCGCGCATCTCAAGATAGCGCTTGAGCCGCACTTCCGGGAAGATCGTCGAGAGATGGTTGGCCCAGTCCGACAGCGTCGGACGCTCGCCGGGAAGATTGTTGTTGCGGCCCTCGAAGAACGCGCGGAACGAGGAGCCCGACACGTCGATGTATTCCTCGCCGCGCTTGACGAAATACATGGGCACGTCGAGCGCGTAGTCGACATAGCGCTCGAATCCCATGCCGTCCTCGAAGGCCCACGGCATCATGCCCGCGCGCGCGTTGTCGGTGTCGCGCCAGATCTCGGACCGGAACGACAGGAAGCCATTCGGCTTGCCCTCGGTGAACGGCGAATTGGCAAACAGCGCCGTCGCGACCGGCTGGAGCGCGAGCGAGACGCGCAGCTTCTTGACCATGTCGGCTTCGGAGGAGAAGTCGAGATTGGTCTGCACGGTACAGGTCCGGTACATCATGTCGAGGCCGTACTGACCGACCTTCGGCATGTAATTGGTCATGATCTTGTAGCGGCCCTTGGGCATCACCGGGATATCGGCGCGCGACCAGGACGGCGTCATGCCGAGCCCGAGGAAGCCGATGCCGAGCGGCGTTGCGATCTCGCGCACCTGTGCCAGATGCGCCATCAACTCGCCCTGGGTCTGGTGCACGTTCTCGACCGGCGCGCCGGACAGCTCGAACTGTCCGCCGGGCTCGAGCGAGATCGCGCCGCCACCGGTGACGTCGTAGAGGCCGATGATGTTGCCCCTCTCCATGATCGGCTCCCAGCCGAGCAGGAGCTTCATGCCTTCGAGCAGCGCACCGATGCCGCGCGCGCCCTCGTAAGGCACCGGACGGTGGCCGTCGAGCGTGAACGGCGTCTTCTCGTGCTCGGTGCCCATGCGGAATTCGGACGGGTCCTTGCAGCCGGCCTCGAACCACGCGACGAGTTCGTCGCGTGACTGCAGCGGCGTCATATCGATCTGGTCTCGCGCCATATCAAACTCTAATCAAAAGGCGCTTCGACCGAACGCGCGCGGTGACAGGGATGGCCCGCGAACCCACCGGTTGCGCGGACGAGCGGTTTGCCGCGCGATCATCGCGACGGCATGCTTTCGTTGACGCCCGCGGGCGGCAGTTTCACCTCGCCGCACGAGCAGCCCAGGCGATCGAGCAGATTGCTGAGCTTGACGGCGTCGGCATCGGACAGTTTCGAGCCGACATATTTCTCGATCGCAGCCGAATAGGCGCCCCACATCCGCTTCTGCAACTCGCGGCCGGCTTCCGTGATCTCGACGAACTGGCCGCGCTTGTCGATCTTGCATTCGCGCCGCGAGGCAAGGCCCTCGTCGACCAGGCGGTCGATCAGCCGCGAGGTGGAATATTGCGGGATCAGCATCTGCCGCTCGAGTTCGACCGGCCGCAGTTCGCCCGAGGGCGCCCGCGACAATTCGAGCAGCGCATCATACCAGGCCAGCGGTGGGAAGCCGGCCTTCTTCAAGTCCTGCTCGACGCAATCGAGCACGCGGCTCTGCACCCGCATCAGGCGGATCCAGGCAGCCGTTGCCTCGGTCGATGGTTTGCGTTTCATGGTCCCGCTCAAGTTCGTCGCCTGTCTCTTACTCCATTTGATGCACCTGCATCAATCTTGACTATTTCAAGCAGGTGCATGTAGTTGCTGTTTCGGCCGAACCAAGCACCAGGCGGAATTCCGCGAAACCGCAGGATTCGACCGGTGCCTGCTCGCCGTCCCCCCAATGGCCCTCCTGTCAGCCGGCCTGCCCTATGAGATGGTCGAGGTCGAATCGGCGCCAAGAAGCTCGAAAATGGGCGACGACTATCTGAAGCTGACCCCTGGGGGCCAGGCCCTGCGCCGGGCCTCGACAGCGGCGAGATCGTGACCGAAGGCCCGGCGATTGTCCAGAAGAGCGCCGTCAGGCCTCGACCGAGGCGCTGGCGCCGGCCCGCGACAATTCCGAGCACCACAGCTGAAATTCCTCACCTCCGAGCTGCGCAGGAGCTTTGGTCCCCCGTTCGCAGAGCAGGACAGGCGAAGCGCCGAAGACCGGGATCGATGATCCCGCGCTCTGCTTGCGCCATTCGCTGAATCCGAAGATCCGCGATGCACTGACTTCAATTTTACGAGCATTGTCAGGGTTAACAATAACTCTGCGTTGTGCACTCCGCGGCCGTCACTATCCTTGTGAGAGCACTCCACTTGGCTCAGCTTCAGCGCGAGAACACGACGCAGATCACTGGACCGGGAAGCTATTGTGACGGCTGTACTCCTTCTCCTGCTCGCGAGCGCAATCACTGGCCTTGCGACGGGGCTCATCTTCCGAGTCTGGACTCTGCTGCTGGTCTCGCCGGCGACCGCGATCGTTACAGCAACGGTCCTTCAGAGCTCAGGCTTTGGATTTTGGACGGGCGTTCCGATCGTCGTCGGCTGCCTGATTGCCGGCCAGCTCGCCTATCTGGCGGCGACGTTCTACCTGTACAGAGGCCAGCTCTCAATGCAGGACGACATCGACGGCGAGCCAGGCAAGCACGGCCATTGCGATATCGAGAAGGAGAACGAGTAGAGCCAGGCCGAGCCACGAGGGAATTTTTCTGCGCCGCCGGAGGAGCCCGCGGCGTCGCCACGACCGGCCCAGAATCAGCAGGGGCGCGTATCTTACCGCAACGCCAGCTGCGCTGTCTTGAGACACCGTGGGGATCATTGCGGGACACCTTCAATGCCAATGGGCCATCCGGTGAAACATCAGCAAGAGCGGTGCCAGGGCGGAGCGAGCCGAATATCGGTGCAGCTACGCCAAGACGAGGGGCGGCGCAGACATCTCTTTCACCAACCAGAATGGCTGGCGCCTTGAGGTGCGCATCGGCCGCGACGAGGAAGGCAGCTGGAAGGCCAGCCTCGCCGGCGAGACCGTATCGGGGCGCGCATTCTCGCCGTTCGGCGACGGACAATAAAAAGGCCGGATCGATGATCCGGCCTTTTGGCTCTGCGTGCCCGGATTTCGCTCACGCTCCATCCGGGCTACTACAGGTCTCTCTCAGGCCGCCGCCTTCTTCGGCGCGAAGCGGCCGTAGAAGGTCTCGCCCTTCGCCGCCATCTCCTCGAGCAGCTTCGGCGGGGTGAAACGCGAGCCGTATTTCGCCTCGAGCTTGCGGCAGAGCTCGACGAACTTCTTCGTACCCATGAAGTCGATGTAGGACAGCGTGCCGCCGGTGAAAGGCGCGAAACCGAAACCGAGGATCGAGCCGACATCCGCCTCGCGCGGATCGGTGATGACGTGGTCCTCCACCGTGCGCGCCGCTTCCACCGCCTGCACCACCAGGAAGCGCTGCTTCAGCTCCTCGATGTCGAGCGTATCAGGGTCGAGCTGCTTCGGCTGCAGCGCTGACAAGCCCGGCCACAGGCTCTTCTGGCCTTTGCCCTTCTCGGGGTAGTCGTAGAAGCCCTTGCTGTTCTTGCGGCCGAGGCGGCCCTGCTTCTCGACCATCTCCACCATCAGCTTCTTCTGATCGGGATTGATGGCGTTGGGGCCGAGATCGGCCTCCGTCGCCTTCATGATCTTGAGGCCGAGGTCGAGCGCGACTTCGTCCGACAACGAGAGCGGGCCGACCGGCATGCCGGCCATCTTGGCGCAGTTTTCGATCATCGCCGGCGGCACGCCTTCCAGGAACATCTCGTTGCCTTCGGCGACGTAGCGGCCGACGCAGCGGTTGGCGAAGAAGCCGCGAGAGTCGTTCACGACGATCGGCGTCTTGCCGATCTGCCGGACGTAGTCGAGCGCGGTCGCGAGCGCGAGATCGCCGGTGTTCTTGCCGAGGATGATCTCGACCAGCATCATCTTCTCGACCGGCGAGAAGAAGTGGATACCGATGAACTTGCCTTGGTCCTTGAAGCCCTCGGCCAGCGAGGTGATCGGCAGCGTCGAGGTGTTCGAGGCGAAGATCACGTTCGGCTTCAGATATTGCTGCGCCTTGGCGAAGGTGTCCGCCTTGACCTTGCGGTCCTCGAACACGGCCTCGATGACGAGGTCGACGTCCTTCAGCGCGGCATAGTCCGCGGTCGGCGTGATGCGCGCGAGCAGCGCTTCGGCGTCACCAGGCTTGGCACGGCCCTTCTTGATCTGCTCCTCGATCACCTTCTGCGCATGCCCCTTGCCCTTGTCGGCGCTCTCCTGGTCGCGGTCGATCAGGACGACATCGAGGCCGGCGCGGGCCGAGACGTAGCCGACGCTGGCGCCCATGAAGCCGGCGCCGATCACCGCGATCTTCTTCACCTTGGTCGGCGGCACGTCCTTCGGGCGGCGCGCGCCCTTGTTGAGCTCCTGCATCGACAGGAACAGGCTGCGGATCATCGCCGCCGCTTCCTTCGAGCGCAGCACCGAGGCGAAGTAGCGCGACTCCACCCGCAGCGCGGCATCGATCGGCAGCTGCAGGCCCTCATAGACGCAGCTCATGATCGCCCGCGCCGCGGGGTAATTGTCGTAGGTCTCGCGGCGGTAGATCGCGTTGCCGGCCGGGAACATCATCATGCCGGCCTTGGAGAACACCGGACCGCCGGGCAGCTTGAAGCCCTTCTCGTCCCAGGGCGCGACGGCCTTGCCACCGCCCTTGATCCAGTCCTTGGCGGCCCTGATGAGATCGGCGGCGGGAACGACGGCGTGAATCAAATTCAGCGCCTTGGCCTTCTCGACCGTGACGGGGTCGCCCTTGAGCAGGATCGTCATCGCATCTTGCGGCGGCACCAGGCGCGGCACGCGCTGCGTGCCGCCGGCGCCGGGGAAAAGGCCGACCTTGACCTCGGGCAGGCCGAGGCGCGTCTTGGGATTCTCGGCCGCAACGCGATAATGGCAGCACAGCGTGATCTCGAAGCCGCCGCCGAGCGCGAGGCCGTTGATCGCGGCCGCCCACGGCTTGCCCGACGTCTCGATCGAGCGCAGCACCAGCGAGAAGCGGCGGCTCTGGTCGAACAGCATCTGGTTCGCCGCGGTCTCGCCCTGCTCCTTGAACACCTTCGCATAGGCCTGGTTCATGCCTTCGAGCATCGACAGGTCGGCGCCGGCGCAGAACGCCTCCTTGGCGGAGGTGATGACGACGCCCTTCACCGCGGCGTCAGCCGTGGTCGCCTTGACGATCGCCTCGAGCTCGTTGGTCGAGGTTTCGTCGAGCACGTTCATCGACCGGCCCGGGATGTCCCAGGTGACGAGCGCGATGCCGTCTGCGTCGGTCTCAACCTTGAAATTCTTGTAGGCCATGCTGGTTGCTCCTCGGTGCCGCAGCCGATCTCAGGCGCGGCGGTTGACTCTGAATTCGTAGGGTGGGTTAGCGAAGCGTAACCCACCACGGTCTTTCGCTGCGGGGACAGAAGAGGTGGGTTACGCCTGCGGCTAACCCACCCTACGAACCTACACCCGCTCGATGATGGTCGCGGTGCCCATGCCGCCGCCGATGCACAGCGTGACCAGGGCGGTGGACTTGTTGGTGCGCTCGAGCTCGTCGAGCACGGTGCCCAGGATCATCGCGCCGGTCGCCCCTAACGGATGGCCGAGCGCGATGGCGCCGCCATTGACGTTGATCTTGGCATTGTCGATGTCGAAGGCCTGGATGTAGCGCAGCACGACCGAGGCGAAAGCCTCGTTGAGCTCGAACAGGTCAATGTCCGACTTCTTCATGCCCGAGCGCGCAAACAGCTTCTCGGTGACGTCGACCGGACCGGTCAGCATCATCGCCGGCTCGGAGCCGATGTTGGCGAAGGCGCGGATTTTTGCGCGCGGCTTCATGCCGTACTTCGCGCCCGCTTCCTTGCTGCCGAGCAGCACGGCGCCGGCACCGTCGACGATGCCCGACGAATTGCCGGCGTGATGCACGTAGTTGACGCGCTCGATCTCGGGATGCGACTGCACCGCGACACCGTCAAAGCCGCCCATCTGCGCCATCATGGTGAACGACGGCTGCAGCTGCGCCAGCGACTGCATCGTGGTCGAGGGACGCATGTGCTCGTCCTTGGCGAGGATGGTGAGGCCGTTGATGTCCTTCACCGGCACCACCGACTTGTTGAAGCGGCCCTCGTCCCAGGCCTTGCCCGCGCGCTGCTGGCTCTGCACCGCGTAGGCGTCGACGTCGTCGCGCGAGAAGCCGTATTTGGTCGCGATCAGATCGGCTGACACGCCCTGCGGCATGAAATAGGCCGGCACCGCGATCGAGGGGTCCACCGGCCAGGCCCCGCCGGAGGCGCCTATGCCGACGCGGCTCATCGATTCGGCGCCGCCGCCGATCACGAGCTCATGCTGGCCGGACATGATCTGCGCCGCGGCGAAGTTCACGGCATCGAGGCCGGAGGCGCAGAAGCGGCTGATCTGCACGCCGGGAACGGCTTCGCCGAGGCCGGCCTTCAGCGCAGCGAAGCGCGCGATGTCGGATCCGGCTTCACCGACCGGATCGACCACGCCGAGGATGACGTCGTCGACGGAATCTTCCGGAAGGTTGTTGCGGTCCTTCAGCGCCTTCAGCGGCACGGTCGCGAGCGCGAGCGCCGTGACTTCGTGCAGCGCGCCGTCCGGCTTGCCGCGGCCGCGCGGGGTGCGGACGTGATCGTAGATGAATGCCTCAGGCATGACGCCCTCCTGATGTGATGTTTGAAAGCTATTGGGAAACGGCGGCGGGAGCAGGCCTCAGAAGGCTTCCGCCGGCAATTCCATGATGGTGGCGCAACCGGCCTGGATGCGCGCCAGATTGGCGGCCGTCTCCGGCAGCATCCGCTCCATGAAGAAGCGGCCGGTGACGAGCTTGGTCGAGAGATAAGGCGTCGCCCCGCTCTCGGCAATCTTGGCATTCGTCACCTTCGCCATCTTCGCCCACATATAGCCGAGCGCGACGAAGCCGAAGAGATGCAGGTAATCGGTGGCGGCAGCGCCGGCATTGTCCGGTTTCGCCATCGCATTCTGCATCAGCCAGGTGGTGGCCTGCTGGAGGTGGCCGAGCGAGGTGGAGAGCGGCGTGATGAAGGGCTTGAGCGCCTCGTCGCCGCCATTCTCCTTGGCGAAGGCCATCACCTCGCCGAAGAAGGCCATGATGGCGCGGCCGCCGTCGCGCGGCAGCTTGCGGCCGACAAGGTCGAGCGCCTGGATGCCGTTGGCGCCTTCATAGATCATGGCGATGCGCGCATCGCGCACGAACTGCTCCATGCCCTGCTCGGCGATGTAGCCGTGGCCGCCATACATCTGCTGCGCCTGCACCGCGTTGGCGAAGCCGTAGTCGGTGAGGAAGCCCTTCAGCACCGGCGTCATCAGGCCCATATGGTCGTCCGCGGCCTGGCGATCCTTGGGATCCTCGGAGCGGTGGGCGACGTCGCTCTTCAGCGCGGTCCAGATCACGAAGGCGCGCGCGGCCTCGTTGAAGGCGCGGATCGACAGCAGCGTGCGGCGTACGTCGGGATGAACGATGATCGGATCGGCGGGCTTGTCCGGCGCCTTGGCGCCGGTGAGGGAACGGCCCTGGATACGCTCGCGAGCATAGGCGACGGCGTTCTGGTAGGCGACTTCGGACTGGGCGAGGCCCTGGACGGCGACGCCGAGCCTAGCCTCGTTCATCATCACGAACATGCCCTGCATGCCCTTGTTCTCTTCGCCGATCAGCCAGCCGGTGGCGTTGTCGTAGTTCATCACGCAGGTGGAGTTGCCGTGGATGCCCATCTTATGCTCGATCGAGCCGCAGACGACGCCGTTGCGGGCGCCCACCGAGCCATCGGCGTTCACCAGGAATTTCGGCACCACGAACAGCGACACGCCCTTGATGCCGGCGGGAGCGCCCTCGATGCGGGCGAGCACGAGATGGATGATGTTGTCGGCGAGATCGTGCTCGCCGGCCGAGATGAAGATCTTGGTGCCCGTGATCCTGAAGCTGCCGTCCGCCTGGCGCACCGCCTTGGTGCGGAGCATGCCGAGGTCGGTGCCGCAATGCGGCTCGGTGAGGTTCATGGTGCCGGTCCATTCGCCGGCGACCATCTTCGGGACGTAGGTCTTCTTCTGCTCGGGCGTGCCGTGCACCAGCAGCGCCGCGGTCGCGCCCATAGTGAGGCCGCCATACATCGAGAACGCCATGTTGGCCGAGATCTGGAATTCGTTGACCGCCTGGCTCAGCGTCACCGGCAGGCCCTGGCCGCCATATTCGGTCGGCGCCGACAGGCCGAGCCAGCCGCCCTCGACCACCTGCTTGAACGCCTCCTTGAAGCCCTTCGGCGTGGTGACGCTGCCATCGTCCGCGCGCTTACAGCCTTCGAGATCGCCGACGCGATTGAGCGGCTGCAACACCTCTTCGGCGAGCTTGGCGGCCTCGCCCAGGATGGCGTCGCGCACGTCGCTCGACGCATCGGAGAAGCCCGGCAGATTGTCGTAGCGGTCGATCTGGAAGACGTCGTTGAGCAGGAAGTTCACGTCTTCGACGGGGGCTTTATAGATCGGCATGGGGGTCTCCCGGCAGGCCTCGAAGGGATGATGTTGGGCTTAGGATTGGGCGGCGGCAAGCTGCTCCGCCATCAGGCGGTGCAGCATGTTGATCGCCTTGAGCGGACGCACCATCACCTTGAAATGGGTGATGCGTCCCTCGGCATCGAAGCTGATGATGTCGACACCGTTGATCTCGATGCCGTCGATCATGGTCTTGAATTCGAGCACGGCGCCACTGTCGCTGCGCCACTCGCCGACATAGGTGAAGCCGGGGCCGCCAAGCACCTTCTCGGCGCTGGCGAGATATTTGAAGGTGATGTCGCGGCCGCGCTGCGGGGTATGCACCACAGGGCTTTCGAACACGGCATCGGGATGCAGAAGGTCCCAGAGCGCGGTGCGGTCATGAGACTTCATGTAGGCGTACCAGGAATCGAGGCCGGTCATTCTCGGGTGCCTCCCTAGGCCAAGGGCAAAAGTGCGAAAACAACCCCATGCACAGTAGCAGTCGGGTTGATTCTGCTGGATTTTTTCAGTCGGGACTTGTCTCGACTGCTCACCGCCTCATATGCACATTGACGCATATGCGCCGATGCGCATAAAGTCAAGCCACAAGGTCGAGAACAGGAGACCGGTCATGGCACTGGGCGACGCGATCCTCGCATGCCTGACGGAACGTCCGATGACGGGCTACGAGCTCGCCAAGACGTTCGATTCCTCGATCGGCTTCTTCTGGAAGGCCGACCACCAGCAGATCTACCGCGAGCTCTCCAAGCTGCGCGACCGCGGCCACATCCAGGGCCGCGAGGTCGTGCAATCGGGCAAGCCCAACAAGCTGGTTTATACGCTCACTCCGGAGGGGCGAACAGCGCTGCGGCACTGGGCCGCGCGGCCAAGTACACCGGCCTCGACCAAGGACGACCTGCTGGTCCGCCTCCACGCGCTCGACAGCATCGACATCGAGCCGCTGCGCACCGACCTGATGGCCCGCCTGGAGCACCATCGCGACCGCCACGCCAATTACGAGCGCATCCTGAAGAAGCGTTTTCCGGACGGCACGGCGGAAGGCCGGCTCGACCTCGGCAATTTGCTGCTGCTCCGCCTCGGGGCCCGGCACGAGCAGATGGTGGCCGATTTCTGCGAGGAGGCGCTGGAGGCGCTGTCGGCGACGACCGGGAAAGGCACGGTGGTGCCGATCGAGGAGAGCAAACGCGAAGGGAAGGGTTGAGCCCGCTAGACCGGCAAATTGTCCGTCATCCCGGGCGGGACTTCGCCTTGCTCTGACCGCTCGGCCAGAAGCTCTTTTTCAGCCTGATACCAGAAGGTATCCATTTTCCCGCTTGGCTCGCCAGCACCTTTCCAGATCTCAAAGGCGCGCTTGCGGATCTCTTCTTCGGTCAGACCGGTCATTGAACCACCCTTGTTGCGGAAGTTCCAAGCTTCCAACTCGCCTTCGGTTCCTGGGAGGGCGAGATTGCAGCAACGGCCCAGGAGCAGAGGCCGCCCAACTTTAAGACACCCGCGCCGCATTCCTTAACTCGTTATTTACCGTAACAGGAAAAAGTCGGTTTTCGAGGCAGACGACCCGCGCCAAATTCGATTGTCTTTGCAACCGGGGCGCGTGGGGAGGCTGGAGGCGCCGGGTGGGGCGCCGGAGTCGGAACCGGACAGAGTCATGAATTCGCGCGTATCGTGGAGTGTTGACGGCATCGATCCATCCGTCCGGGAGCGGGCCGAAGCTGCTGCGCGTCGTGCGGGCATGTCGCTCAACGATTGGCTGAACTCCACGCTCGGCGAGACGACCCCGCCGAACTTTCGCGCAGCCTACGACCAGCGTCCGCAGCACATGCCGAGCCAAGGACCCAGTCAGGAGAGCCGCGAAGTCGCCGACATCCACCAGCGGCTCGATGCGATCACCCAGCAGATCGAACGGATTTCCAAGCCCGCCCCGCGCCAGGACTCTTCAAGACCAGACATCTCGCGCGAGCAGGGCGTCGCGCGTCAGCTCAACGATGCGATCTCGCGGCTCGATGCGCGGCTGTCGCAAATCTCGCGCCCGCAGCGGCAACCGCAGCAGCCGCAGGCCCCACGCCCCGCCCCGGTCGAGACGCGCCAGAGCCAGGCCGATGCGGTCGAGCGCGCGGCAGCGCAGGTCTATCGCAGCTCACCACCCCTGAGCCCGGCGTCGTTCGACGTCGCGGTTGCCGAGATCACCGCGCGCCAGAGCGAGCTCGACGGCTTTGCGCCCAGGCAAATGCCGCCGCGTGCCGCGCCTTCGCTTGCGCCCGCCGCTCCCTACGCACCGCCCATGGCCCCGCCCGCGCCTGCCTACGCGCCGCCGCCACCACAGCCGGGACCGGATTTTTCATCGCTCGAGCGCCACCTGCTCAAGATCACGAGCCAGATCGAGTCGCTGCAGCGCCCTGATAATACCGAGCAGGCGATCAATGCCTTCCGCAGCGAGCTTGCCGAAATCCGTGCCGCCATCACAGAGGCGATGCCGCGGCGCGCGATCGAATCGATCGAGAACGAGATCCGCTCGCTGCACCGTCGCATCGACGAGACCCGGTCCAACGGCACCGACGGCCAGGTCCTCTCCGGCATCGAGCATGCGCTGTCCGACATCAAGCAGGTGCTGCGCACGCTGACGCCGGCCGAGCAGCTCACCGGCTACGACGAGGCGATCCGCAATCTCGGCGCCAAGCTCGATCTGATCCTGCGCGCCAATGACGATCCCTCGACAGTGCAGCAGCTCGAAGGCGCGATCTCGGCGCTGCGCGGCATCGTCTCCAACGTCGCTTCCAACGAAGCGCTGGCACGGCTTTCCGAGGACGTGCAGCTGCTGTCGTCCAAGGTCGACCAGATCACCCGCACCTCCGGCCACGGCGACAGCTTCGCGGTGCTGGAGCAGCGCATCGCCGCGCTCACCGCTGCGCTCGAAACCCGCGAACGGCCTCAGCCATCCGAGAGCACCGAGCACCTCGAAGCCGCGATCCGCGCGCTGTCGGACCGTTTCGACCGCATGCAGGTCGGCAGCGATTCCGCATCCACCTTCGCGCATCTCGAACAGCGCGTCTCCTATCTGCTGGAACGGATCGAAGCCGCCTCCGATCCGCACAACGGCAATCTGAGCCGCGTCGAGGACGGGCTGCACGACATCCTGCGCCACCTGGAGCGGCAGCAGGCGACCTATGCCGCGCTGGCCGAGAGCCGCAACTCCGCACCGCCTCCCGATTCCGGCATGGTCGATCTCGTCAAGCGCGAGCTCTCCGACATCCGCTTCAGCCAGGCCGAGACCAACCGGCACACCCAGGACTCGCTCGAGGCCGTCCACAGCGCGCTCGGCCACGTCGTCGATCGCCTCTCGATGATCGAGGGCGATCTGCGCGCGGTGCGCACCGTGCCGCCTCCCCCCGCCCCGCAGCCGATGCCGATGGCCGCTCCGATGGAGCCGGCGCCGATGGCGCGCGAGCCGCGGCCCCAACCACAGCAGCCGAAATACGATCCGAAGCCCGAGCTGCCCAATCCCGCCGCCGCGCAGGGTGCGCAAGCCGCCTTCGTCGCCGCGCCGCGCGAATTCCACGCAGCTGCGCCGGTTGCGCCGCCGCCGGTGCCGGCGGCACCGCAAGTCGCACCACCCTTGCCGCCGCGTGCGATCAGCGAAATCCTGGAGCCGCACACCGCGCCCGCGCGGGCCGCGCTCGCGCCGGAATTGCCACCGGATCATCCGCTCGAGCCGGGCACACGGCCGGGCGGACGCCTCGCCACGCCGTCGGAGCGCATCGCCGCCTCCGAGAGCGCGATCAGCGGAATCGCCACCGCGCCGAAAGAGCCGGTGTCGTCGTCGAGCTTCATCGCGGCCGCACGCCGCGCTGCGCAAGCCGCCGCCGCGCAGCCGGAAAAGACCGGCCGCGCCGCCAAGGCAGGGGCCGACCGGTCCAAGAGCAAGGACCAGGGCAAGGACGGCGGTTCGACCATCACTTCGAAGATCCGCTCGCTGCTGGTCGGCGCAAGCGTGGTCGTGATCGTGCTCGGCACCTTCAAGATGGCGATGAACCTGCTCGAAGGCAGCCCGCCGCCGGCGCCGCAGGCGATGCAGGATATTCCGAGCGAGCCGGCACCGCAGGCCGCGCCACCGCCGGTCGAGACCAGGCCGGCCGCGCCCGAGCAGGTCACGCCGTCGATGACGTCGCCGACGCCGATCGGACGGCAATCCCAGAACAATGCCGCGCCGCCGCCCGCCGCCATTCCGGGCAACTCGGCCTCGGTCGAAATCCCGCCGGCGCCTGCCGCGGCCCCGCCGCCGCCGGCCTCCAGCGACGTCACCGGCGCGCTGTCGGGCACGAGCCGCGCCAAGCTCGGCCTCGTCCAGGTGCCGCCGAGCGAGAGACTGCCTGACGGCATCGGCGGCCCGGCCTTGCGCACCGCCGCGATGAAGGGCGATGCAACCGCGGCCTACGAGATCGGCGTGCGCTTTGCCGAAGGAAAGGGCGTCGCCACGAATTACGACGAAGCGGCGAAGTGGTACGACCGCGCGGCGCAGGCCGGCGTGGTGCCCGCGATCTTCCGCCTCGGCACGCTCTACGAAAAGGGCCTTGGCGTGAAGAAGGACGCCGACATCGCCCGCCGCTACTACACCCAGGCCGCCGAGCGCGGCAACGCCAAGGCGATGCACAATCTCGCGGTGCTCGACGCCGACGGCGGTGGGCGCGGCGCCAATTACAAGAGCGCGGCGCAGTGGTTCCGCAAGGCCGCCGATCGCGGCGTCGCCGACAGCCAGTTCAACCTCGGCATCCTCTATGCCCGCGGCATCGGCGTCGAGCAGAACCTCGCCGAATCCTACAAATGGTTCAGCCTGGCGGCCGCTCAGGGCGATGCGGACGCGGCCGGCAAGCGCGACGACGTCGCCAAGCGCCTCGACCCGCAATCGCTCGCCGCCGCCAAGCTCGCGATCCAGACTTTCAGCGCCGAGCCGCAGCCCGACGATGCCGTCAATGTCGCAGCGCCCGCCGGCGGCTGGGACACCGCGCCGCAGGCGAGCGCCAAGCCGGCGCCGAAGCAAGTCGCGACCAAGCGCTCGGCCTCGGCGGCGCATTAAGCGGCTTCTTGTCGTCGCCCGGCTTGACCGGGCGACCCAGTATTCCAGAGGCCGGCGTTGAGGAGCTCGCTGTCACAACAACGGGCGCGGCGTACTGGATGCCCCCGGTCAAGCCGGGGCATGACAGCGGAGAAGGTGGCAGGAGCCGCGGCGCGCGGTGACCAGCCGAATGATCTCACTTGACGCATTCACCACGCGCGAAGTTCCCGGTCCCGCCCGCAGGCAAAGTCCGCTATTGAGGGGCGCGGCAATCGTTCCGTCCTTTCCGCGAGCATTCCGCGTTCGTCGATCCGTCTCGCCGGTGCGTGGTTCAATGCAGCTCTACCTTCCGATCGCCGATCTTCCGGTCAACGTCTTCCTGGTGCTCGCCATGGGCGCCGCGGTCGGCTTCGTCTCGGGCATGTTCGGAATCGGCGGCGGCTTCCTGATGACGCCGCTGCTGATCTTCATCGGCATCACGCCGGCGGTGGCGGTCGCTTCCGTCGCGAGCCACATCGCGGCCTCGTCCTTTTCCGGCGCGCTCTCATATTGGCGGCGGCGCGCGATCGATCCGGCGCTGGCGAGCGTGCTGCTCTGCGGCGGCGTCACCGGCACCACGCTCGGCGTGTGGGCCTTCACCCAGCTGCGCGCGCTCGGCCAGCTCGACCTGATGATCGCGCTCTCCTACGTCGTGCTGCTCACCACGGTCGGCAGCCTGATGTTCTCCGAGGGCCTGCGCGCGTTGATGCGGACCCGGCGTGGCGCGCTGCCGCCGCGCCGCACGCACAGCTGGATCCACGGCCTGCCGCTGAAGATGCGGTTCAAGCGGTCGAAGATCTACCTCTCGGTGATTCCGGTCGTGGTCGTCGGCATCCTGATCGGCTTCATCGGCGCCATCATGGGCATCGGCGGCGGCTTCATCCTGGTGCCGATCATGATCTATCTGCTCAGGGTGCCGACCTCCACGGTGATCGGGACCTCGATGGTGCTGACGCTGGTCACCATGCTGTTCGCGACCATGCTGCACGCGGTGACCAACCACCTCGTCGACGCCGTGCTGGCGCTGATCCTGATGGTCGGCGGCGTCACCGGCGCGCAGTTCGGCGCCCGCGCCGGCCAGAAGATCCGCGGCGAGCAGCTGCGGTTGCTGCTCGGCCTGCTGATCCTCTCGGTCGGCATCCGCTTCGCGATCGAGCTGGTGATCCAGCCTTCGGATCTCTTCACCATCCGCGAGCTCGGAGTGAGCGGATGACGCGCACGCTTCTCGCCATCGCTCTCGTCCTGCTGCTCGGCGGCGCTGCGCGGGCCGAGCGGCTGATCGTGTCGGTCTCCAACCACCGCGTCACGGTGACACCGAACTATTCCGGCGAGGAGCTGGTGCTGTTCGGCTCGGTCGAGAGGGACGCCACGACGCCCGCCGACCGCACGGCCTACGATCTCGTCGTCACCGTGAAGGGCCCGCGCGCCGACATGGTGACGCGGCGCAAGGAACGCACCTTCGGCATCTGGATCAACACCGACTACCGGCAGTTCCTGCAGGTGCCGAGCTATCTGGCGCTGTTCGCCAACCGCCCCTTCGACGCCATCACCTCGCCCGAGATCGCCCGGCGGCAGCAGATCGGGCTCAACAACGTGCTGCTGACGCAGCGCGTCGGCGGCGATTACGCCGACGTGGTGCCGAACGATGCGTTCCGCTCGGCGTTCATTCGCTTGCGCACCCAGCGCGGCCTCTATCGCGAGGATCCGAGCGCGGTGACGTTCCTGACACCGACGCTGTTCCGCACCGGCATTCCACTGCCCGCGGAGGTGCCGATCGGAACCTATGAGATCGAGATCAAGCTGTTTGCCAACGGCGCATTCATCGGCAAGACCGAGACCGCGTTCGAGATCGTCAAGGTCGGATTCGAGCAGTTCGTCGCCACCACGGCCCGGCACAACGGGCTTCTGTACGGTCTGGCCACGGTGGCGATGGCGCTGATGACGGGCTGGATGGCGTCGATCGTGTTCCGGAAGGATTGAGCCACACACTTGAGGCGCCACTCTCTCCTCTCGTCATCGCCCGGCTTGACCGGGCGATCCAGTATTCCAGAGACGCTCGTTGGATAGCTCGCCTTCACTACAACCGCCGCGGCGTACTGGATGCCCCGGTCAAGCCGGGGCATGACAGTTGAGATTGTGGCGACGTCCTCACGACGCCGCCTTGGCCGGCCGCGTCACCAGATAGATCCCGAGCGCGACCGGAATGATGCCGAGCAGGTCCCGCGCCTCGACGTGCTCGCCGAGCACGAGGAACGCGAACAGCATGCCGAGCGGCGGCATCAGGAAGTGATAGGCGCTGGCGGCGGTGGCGCCGCACACCTTCAGCAGATGAAACCAGAGCCAATAGGCGAGGATCGAGCCGCCGAGCACGAGGAAGGCGAAGGCGCCGATCAGACTCGGCGTATAGTCGATCGCATGGATATCGGCGAAGCCGAGCGCGACCGGCGTCAGCACGATGCCGGCGGCGAGGTTTTGCACCCCGTTGCCGATCCACAACGACCCCTTCGGCGCCAGCAGCTTGAACAGGATGGTGCCGGCCACGAGCGAGGCCAGCGAGGCCAGCGTGAAGACGATGCCGTGCAGCGAATCGGTGCCGACCGACAGGCGGTGCCAGACGATCGCCGTCACGCCGATCACGCCGAGCAGGAGGCCGCTCGCCTTGCGCCAGGTCATGCCTTCGCCGAGCAGGATCGCGGCGAGCGCCGCCGTGAACACCGGATTGGCCGAGACGATCAGCCCGCCGAGCCCGGCGGAGACCGATTGCAGCCCGGTATAGCCGAGGCCGAGATAGAGCGCGTTGTTGGCGATGCCGAGCACGGCGAAGATGGCGGCGTCGCGCCAGGACAACGACCAGCCGTCGCCGCGGATCAGCGTGGCGCCCAGGATCAAGATGCCGGCCAGCGAGAAACGCGCGGCGAGCAGGATCAGCGGCGGGCAATGGGTGACGCCGATCTTGCCGGCGACGAAGGCGTAGCTCCAGAGCAGGCAGAACAGGCCGATGGCGAGCGGCAGCGTGTTGAAACGGCTGGGGGCTGCGGGAAGCGAGGTGGCGAGCGACATGAGGGCATTCTCCTGAGCCCTCGATCTAGAGAGGCGGCTTGTCATTTGGAAATTAAATGATTAACTCCATGTCAGTTGATTTTTCAATGGAGGCCAGCATGCTCGATCTGGAGCTCCTGCGCAGCTTCGTCTCGGTGGTCGAGGCCGGCGGCTTCACCCGCGCCGGCGCCCGCGTCCACCGCACGCAGTCGACCGTGAGCCAGCAGATCAAGCGGCTGGAGGAGGATGTCGGCCAGCTGCTGCTGCACCGCGACGGCAAGGACGTGCGGCCGACCGAGGCCGGCGAGCGGCTGCTCTCCTATGCGCGCCGATTGCTCTCGCTCGCCGAGGAGGCGCGCGACGTGCTGCGCCAGCCTGACAGCGAAGGCGCGATCCGGCTCGGCATCCCCGAGGATTTCGCGGCGTACCGGCTGCCCAGATTGCTGGGTGCGTTCTCGCGCTCGCATCCGGGCCTGCGGCTCGACGTCCGCGCCGACCAGAGCAAGCACCTCGCCCGCGATCTCGAGCGCGGCGAGCTCGATCTTGCGCTCTACAAGCGCGAGGCCGGCGGAAAGGACGCGATCGCGGTGTGGCCGGAGCGGGTGCACTGGGTCACCAGCAAGAGCCATCCGGTCGACGTCAACGTGTCGTCGGTGCCGCTGATCGGCTTTCCGCTCGGCTGCCTCTATCGTGCCGGCGCCATCCACGCGCTGGAAAGCGCCGGCCGCGCCTGGCACACCGCCTATACCTCATCGAATCTCGCCGGCATCCAGGCCGCCGTCGCCGCCGGCATGGGCCTGAGCATCCTGTCGGAGATGTCGATCCAGTCCGAGCACCGCGTGCTGACGGCGAAGGAAGGCTTTGCGCCGATCAACAAGACCGAGCTCGCACTGATGGCTGCGCCGAATGCGAGCCCGGCAACGCTGCGGCTTGCGAATCGTCTCGCGGAGTTTTGCGACACGGTGCAGACGAAGGCGGCTTGAGTCCGCTGGACCTCCGACGGCTCTCAATTCGCCGCGGACAGCAGCTTGTCGCCGCACGCATTTGCGTAGAACTTGCCGCCGCATTGGCGCTTGATCGCGACGCAGCGGGCTGCGGGCGACGCATTCTGCGGGACCGTGAATCCGCAACTGAGACCGTCGGCGCTGCGACCGGATTTGCCGGCGGCAAACGCCGCGCCCGAGGCGCCGATGCAGACGACGAGCAGGGCCGCAGCGGCGATTTCGATCGGCAGTCGCGTCAGCAGTCGCGTCGGCGGTCGCGTCAGCAGTCTCATGGGGTCTTCTCCACACTGATGGCTGAATCTTTCGTAATCTAGCACGGAAATCCCGGTTTCTCCGTGCTCGCCCGGGTTCCCAACTCGGCCCGTTCCTTGCATAAATTTGCGCCAGCGCAGTGCACCAGCGCACGGGCGGCAGTTCCGGTGCAAGGGCAGGACGCGTAGATTGGTAAGAGTTCTTTCGACCCAGGAAGTGACGGCTTTGCAGGATTCATCGTTCCAACCCAGTTCTCCGGCCCCCGGACAGCCCATCGACGAACTCGCGCTGGCTGAGATCAAGGGCGCGATCCTGGCAAAGCTGCGCCTTGCCATCGGCAAGGACGCGGGCATGGCGACGAAGCACGACTGGTACCAGGCCGCGGCGCTGGCGCTGCGCGACCGCATCGTGCATCGCTGGCTGACGGCCGAGAAGCACAGCTACGATGCGGGACGCAAGCGGGTCTATTATCTCTCGCTCGAATTCCTGATCGGCCGCCTGTTCACCGACGCGCTCAACAACATGGGCCTCCTGAAGATCTTCGAGGTCGCGCTCGGCGATCTCGGCGTCTCGCTGCCGGAGCTGCGCAAATGCGAGCCGGACGCCGCGCTCGGCAATGGCGGCCTCGGCCGCCTCGCCGCCTGCTTCATGGAAAGCATGGCGACGCTGTCGATTCCCGCGATCGGCTACGGCATCCGCTACGATTACGGCCTGTTCCGCCAGATCATCAATCAGGGCTGGCAGCAGGAATATCCCGATGAATGGCTGAGCTTCGGCAACCCCTGGGAATTGCAGCGGCCGGAGGTGATCTACGACGTCAATTTCGGCGGCGGTGTCGAGCATGTCGACGACAAGGGCCGCGACCGCGCGATCTGGCATCCTGCTGAGACCGTGCAGGCGATCGCCTATGACACGCCGATCGTCGGCTGGCGCGGCCAGCACGTCAATGCGCTGCGGCTGTGGTCGGCGCGCTCGCCCGATCCGCTGAAGCTCGATGCTTTCAACAAGGGCGACTATGTCAGCGCCAGCGCCGAGCAGTCGCGCGCGGAGGCGATCTGCAAATTCCTCTATCCGAACGACGAGAGCCCCGCGGGCCGCGAGCTGCGGCTGCGCCAGGAATATTTCTTCGTGTCGGCTTCGCTCCAGGACCTGGTGAAACGGCATCTCGCCTCCGACGGCCAGTTGCGCAACCTCGCAGGCAAGGTCGCGGTGCAGCTCAACGACACCCATCCGAGCCTTGCCGTCACCGAGCTGATGCGCATCCTGGTCGACCTCCACAATTTCCGCTGGGACGAGGCCTGGAAGATCACCGTCGCCACCCTCTCCTACACCAACCACACGCTGCTGCCCGAGGCACTGGAGACCTGGCCGGTCGAGCTGTTCGAGCGGCTGTTGCCGCGGCATCTGGAGATCATCTACCGCATCAACGTGCAGCATCTGGCGCTTGCGGAGGCGCGCTGCCCCGGCGACATCGACTTCCGCGCCTCGGTCTCGCTGATCGACGAGAAGAGCGGCCGCCGCGTGCGCATGGGCCAGCTCGCCTTCGTCGGCTCGCACCGCATCAACGGCGTCTCGGCGATGCATTCCGACCTGATGCGCGAGACCGTGTTCCACGATCTCAACCATCTCTATCCCGGCCGCATCACCAACAAGACCAACGGCATCACCTTCCGCCGCTGGCTGATGCTGGCGAACCCGAAGCTGACCGACCTCTTGCGCGAGACCTGCGGCGAGGCCGTGCTCGACGATCCCACTCAGCTCTCGCTGATCGAGGCGCGCGCCAGCGACGTCGAATTCCAGAAGAAATTCCGCAGCGTCAAGCACCACAACAAGACACAGCTCGCCCGCCTGATCGGCGAGCGGCTCGGCATCATGGTCGACCCGAGCGCGCTGTTCGACGTGCAGATCAAGCGCATCCACGAGTACAAGCGCCAGCTGCTCAACGTCATCGAGACGGTCGCGCTGTACCAGGCGATCAAGGATGACCCCAACGGCAATTGGGTGCCGCGGGTGAAGATCTTCGCCGGCAAGGCGGCGGCGAGCTACCGCTACGCCAAGCTGATCATCAAGCTGATCAACGACGTCGCCGAAATCGTCAACAACGATCCCGCGATCGGCGGCAAGCTCAAGGTCGTGTTCCTGCCCGACTACAATGTCAGCCTCGCCGAAGTGATCATTCCCGCCGCCGACTTGTCCGAGCAGATCTCGACCGCGGGCATGGAAGCCTCGGGCACCGGCAACATGAAGCTGGCGCTGAACGGGGCCATTACCATCGGCACGCTCGACGGCGCCAATATCGAGATCCGCGACCATGTCGGCGCGGAGAACATCGCGATCTTCGGCATGGAGGCCGGCGACGTGATGATCCGGCGCAAGCAGGGGCTGGATGCCTCCGACGTGGTCCGCAATTCGCCGAAGCTGCAGCGCGCCATCAACGCGATCGGCGCCGGCGAGTTCTCGCCCGGCGACCCCGGCCGCTTCGAGTCCATCGCGCATGCGCTGCGCTATCTCGACCATTACATGGTCAGCGCCGATTTCGATTCCTACTACGAGGCGCAGCGCGCGGTCGACGCGCGCTGGCTGGTCTCGTCGGCCTGGACCCGCGCCTCCATCCTCAACGTCGCGCGCATGGCATGGTTCTCCTCCGACCGCACCATCCGCGAATATGCCGAGGAGATCTGGAACGTGCCGGTGAACCCGACCACGCCGCTGCTGCCGGATCTGCGCGACGCCGCGGGCTGATTTTCCGCGGTGTGAAACGGCGTTACCTGCGAGGTTATTGATCTGGCAGGATAGCCATCATATTACGGCTTGAGCTTTTTCTGGCCGGAGTCGATCGTGCCCGTCGGCGAATATACGAGCCCGGATGGGCAGCTCCGATTGTTGGTCATGTGTCCCGACGGGGACTGGACGCTGGGATTCGACGGATTCTCCTGGCACACGCACGGCAGCATCCTTGCCAGTCTTTCCGGCAAGGACGAGGAAGCTGCCATCGACGACTTCGTCGCCGACCTGATCAGCGGCAAGAGTATCATTGCGCTGAAGCGCATAGGAGGCTCCGTCGCGGATGCCTGGGTCACAGATGATCCGGCAGACGATGTTTTGAGCTCGCAGCAATATGGCCCTGGCGATGAGACGATGGAGTTTCGTCGTTGGGACGGAAGCGCAGTAGAGGTCTAATTCCATGCACGCCAAGCTCCCGCACCCCTTCGACGAGGCCACCCGCATCTCCGCGGGTGACTCTAGCTGGCAGGGGCACACCAGCGACGACTACTGGGCCTTCGTGGGCCCGTTCGGCGGCATCACGGCCGCGACGATCCTGCGCGCGCTGATCGAGCATCCGCAACGCGCCGGCGAACCGCTGGCGCTGACCGTCAACTACTGCGCGCCTATCGCGAAAGGACCGTTTGACCTCGACATACGGCTGGTGAAAGCCAATCGCTCGAGCCAGCACTGGAGTGTCGAACTGTCGCAGGGCGGCGGCGAGGCGGCGACGCTTGCCACCGCGGTGTTCGCCGAGCGGCGGCCATCCTGGGAGCACCGGGTGGCGCAATATCCGGATGCGAAGCCGTTCGAGGAGACGATGCCGTTTCCGAAGATCGCGGCGTCCTGGGCCAACCAGTACGAATTCCGCTTCGTCGAGGGCGAGATGAGGATCGGCCCGCCGCAGCCCGAGCTCGCCAGCACCTACTCCAAGATCTGGATCAGCGACCGCACGCCGCGCAAGCTCGACATGCTGTCGCTGATGTCGATGTCGGACGCCTTCTTCGGCCGCATCTTCCATGCGCGGCGCGAGCTGGTGCCGTTCGGCACGGTGTCGCTGACGACCTATTTCCACACCGACAGCGCAGACCTCGCAGCTGAAGACATCACGCGCGTGCTCGCGACGGCGGATTCCAAGATCATGCACAAGAGCTATGCCGACCAGAATGCCGAGCTGTGGTCGCCGAACGGCAGGTTGCTCGCGACCACGACGCAGATCGCGTATTTCAAGGCGTAGCCACACTCGTCGTCCCGGACAAGCGCAGCGAAGCGGAGCGCAGATCCGGGACCCATAATCACAGGAAGTGGTTTGACGAGGACTCGGAATTGCCAGCTCGCGCGGCAACTTCTCCTTGGGGTTATGGGTCCCTGCGTTCGCAGGGACGACACCGAGGGTGTGGTTCGCTCTGGCGACTCCGAACAAAAAAGGCGGCCTCGCGGCCGCCCCTTTGCAATGAAGACAGAGCGCTTACTCCGCCGCGAGCTTCAAGTCCGGCGCGGCGGCGCGCACTTCGGCGTCGACCTGGGCTTCGAACTTGGCAAAGTTCTTCTGGAACATGCCGACCAGAGCGCGGGCGGTCTTGTCGAACTCGTCCTTGTCCTTCCAGGTGTTGACCGGATTAAGGATCTCGCTCGGCACGCCCGGCAGCGCGGTCGGGACCGCGAAGCCGAAATATTTGTCGGTGCGGAATTCGACGTTGCGCAAGCTTCCGTCGAGCGCGGCGGTGAGCAGCGCGCGCGTCACCTTGATCGGCATGCGCGAGCCGACGCCATACTTGCCGCCGGTCCAGCCGGTGTTGACCAGCCAGCAGTCGACATTGTGCTGGGCGATGAGGTCGCGCAGCATGTTGCCGTAGACGCTAGGGTCGAGCGGCAGGAAGGGCGAGCCGAAGCAGGTTGAGAATTCCGGCTGCGGCTCGTTGCCGAGGCCGCGTTCGGTGCCCGCGACCTTGGCGGTGTAGCCGGAGAGGAAGTGATACATCGCCTGCGCCGGCGACAGCTTTGCGATCGGCGGCAGCACGCCGAAGGCGTCGGCGGCGAGCATCACCACGTTCTTCGGCTGCGGCGCGCGGCCGGTGCGCGAGGCGTTCGGGATGAACTCGAGCGGGTACGCCGAACGCGTGTTCTCCGTCTTGGAGCCGTCGTCGAAATCGACCACGCGGGTGTCTTCATCGAGCACGCAGTTCTCGAGCACCGCGCCGAAGCGGGTCGAGGCCGCATAGATCTCGGGCTCGGCTTCCTTCGAGAGCTTGATGCACTTGGCATAGCAGCCGCCCTCGAAATTGAAGACGCCGTTCGGGCCCCAGCCGTGCTCGTCGTCGCCGATCAGCGTGCGGTTGGGATCGGCCGACAGCGTGGTCTTGCCGGTGCCCGACAGGCCGAAGAAGATCGCGGTGTCGTCCTTGGCGCCGACATTGGCCGAGCAGTGCATCGGCATCACGCCGCGCTCGGGCAGATAGTAGTTCAGCGTGGTGAAGACCGACTTCTTCATCTCGCCGGCATAATAAGACCCGCCGATCAGGACGATCTTGCGGGCGAAATCGATCGCGACCACGTTCTCCGAGCGCACGCCGTGACGTTTAGGATCGGCGCGGAAGCTCGGCATGTCGATGATGGTGAGCTCCGGCACGAAGGTCGACAGCTCGATCGCCTCGGGGCGGATCAACAGCGTGCGGATGAACAGCGAGTGCCAGGCGAGCTCGGTGAAGACGCGCGTCTTGATCCGGTAGGCCGGGTCGGCACCACCGTAGAGATCCTGCGCAAACAGCTTCTTGCCTTCAGCGTGCTTGAGGAAGTCCTGGTAGAGCGTCTCGAACTGCTCCGCGGTGATCGACTGGTTGCCGGCCCACCACATCTTCTTGTCGGTGGTGGCGTCACGGACCGTGAACTTGTCCTTCGGGCTGCGGCCGGTGAACTCGCCCGTGTCGGCGCAGAGCGCACCGTCAGCGGACAGCACCGCTTCACCCGCTGCGAGCGAGTATTGATAGAGTTGCGGCGCACCGAGATTCCAGTGCACCTGCTTGAGATTCTTTAAGCCGAATTTGTCGGCGCCGAAGGCACCGTTGCGCACGCCCGTCTCTTGCACGAAAGAATCCTCCTAGAACCCGCGACACTCAGCGCGACAAGTTTGGCGCCACCACGGTCACCTTGATCAATGGGCCGTTCGGCCTCGGCTGAACGACGTAATAATCATGAACGCTGGCCTTGCCAAGCTGATCCCGCAGGATTTGGTTTATTCAAGGACCGCGCCAAACGTCGCGCATGTCAGCTCTGAGCAGCCGCGGCGAAAAAATATGAATGATCGCGCAACCAAATGCGCGTTTGCGCGTTACTTGCGGTTGTTGCGACGCACAATCGCCGCAGCGCAATCTTACCTGACCTCACCTTCGCCGATCAGTGCGAACGGCCCCCACATCGCGGGATAGGCATTGCGCGGCGACGAGGCGTCGTCGAGATAGGTTAACATCGCACGGCGCAAGGCTTCGGCACGACCGAGCTTTGGTTCGTTCTTGAGCAGCGCGAACGTCGATGTGGTCAGGCGGGTGGCAGCTTCCGAATCCACGGCCCAATGCGAAACCAGCAGCGCGCGGGCCCCTGCATAGAAGAACGAGCGTGCCAATCCCGACAGCGCCTCGGCGCCGGGCTTGTCGCCCGCGATGGTATTGCAGGCCGACAGCACCACCCAATCGGCGTTGAGCTTGAGTTGGGCCACTTCGCTCGCGGTGAGCAGACCATCGTCTAGCTCCGACGGCTGATCCGGAATGGAGAGTGCGAGCGAGGGCTCGCCCAGTCCCTTGACGTCGCCGGCAACTAGGCCGTGGGTGGCGAAGTAGATGATGCCGTATTGGGCAAGCGCTGCACGCTTCAGCGTCGTTTCGCTGGCATCGCGTCCGAGATGGATATCGGCCGCGGCGGCGCCGACGTCCCTCGCCACCGCATTCAGTTCGTCGGCGGTGTCGGGCAGTTGCGGCAGCGCCTGCGCCAGCCGCGCGCGATCGACGCCTGCGCCGCGCCAGAACTCGGCATAGGCCATCGTCGCGATGCTGCGCGCGGCGATCTTGCCGCTCGCGGCGCTCCGGTCGGCAGGACCTTCGGCTGCAGGGTTGAACACGGGATCGCCGAAGCCGGTCATCGGCTTGACGCCGTGGTCCCTGCGGGCAAAGGCGCGCAGCGATTTCAGGCTGATCACCGACGGCAGTACCGAGACGGCCTGACGCCGCAGCAGCCAGGCGGCATCGCGATAGCCTTCGGGCCTGTCCGGGATCGCCGCCGGCGGCTTCTCCGTGACCAGCAGATGAAACGGCAGTGCGGTCAGCGCGGCCGACGGCACGACCAGCAGGTTGCGCTTGTCGTTGGTCAGCGCCTCGACTGGGCCGAGCAGCGCGGCATAGAGCTCACTCGCGAGCGCAAGATCGAACAGTCCCGATTTGCCGGAGGCATCGAGCGCCTTGCCGACATCCAGCCCCCTGCGGAAGGCGGCCACCTTCTGCGCCAGCGCATCCGCTCCGAAAGAAATCTCCTTCCAGTCGACGCCCTCGCGCGTGATCGCGACGACATAGCTCTGACTGTCGACGACGGAGTAGATCACCATCGCCTCGTCGGCCGAGAGCAGCGGCTGGATCTCCTTCACCGTCAGAGGCAGCGGGTTGGAGAGCGAAGCATAGTCGGGAAACTCGACGGCGAGCGTCTTCTGCAATCCATTGCGCGCGCTCGCGATCGCCGCGATCCGCGCGCGGCTGCGCTGCTCGGCCGCGACGTCGCGCTGCGCGGGCGGCTTCGACACCGCAGCGACGATCCCCTTGTCGAGCGCTTCGGACTCGGTCGCGAGATCCTGATCCTTGCGCACGAGCTCCGCGAGCCGGTCGCTGCCGGCGGCCAGTCGCACTGCGAGCTTGTTCACGGCGGAGGCGGCGGACGATTGCGTGCCGCGCTGGATCGCACCGAGCGCCTCATCGAGCGCCCTGTCGTTCGTCAGCAGCGCTTGCTGCCGGGCAGCGAACAGGATCGGCAGCACCACGCGCAGCTGGGCGCGATTGGCGGCGAGCGTCTTCTGCGCGAATGGCAGAGCGTCCGCAGTGCGTCCCGTCGCCTGTAGGAAATGGGCGAGATTGCTCGCCGAAATCGCGACATCGGGATGATCCGGTCCGAGTGCACGCTCGCGGATCGCCAGGGCGCGACGATAAAGCGGCTCGGCCTCGGCATGGCGCTGCTGGTGCTGGTAGAGACCGGCGAGATTGTTGAGCGAGCGCGCGACATCGGGGTGCTCCGGCCCCAGCACCTTTTCGCGGATCGCGAGCGAGCGCTTGATCGGAGCCTCGGCATCGGCGTCGCGACGGAGGTCGCGATCGACCTGACCGATGTTGTTCAGGACGGTCGCGACCGCGGGATGCTCGGGCCCGGCGGCTTTCTGATAGATCGCAAGTGCACGCCGGAACAGCGGCTCGGCGTCGGCAAATCGCTCCTGCTTCACATAGAGCGTGGCGAGGTTGTTCAGGGCCCGGCCGACATCGGGATGCTCGCGCGACAGGCTCTTTTCGCTGACGGCGAGCGCGCGCTTGAACAGCGGCTCGGCTTCAGCGAAGCGGCCCTGCCGTTGATACAGCGCGGCGAGATTGTTCAGCTCGGGCGCGATCAAGCCGGTGTCGAGGCCGAGCGACTTCTCCATCAGCGCGATGGCGCGCTTGTAGACCGGCTCGGCCAGATCGTCGCGGCCCTGACCGGCATGGACCTGGCCGAGATTGTTGAGCGCGGCGGACAGTTCGCGACCGTCGTTGGCCTTCTCCAGGCTCGCGACCATGGCCTGCGCAAGGGGCAACGCTTCCGCATATTTGCCGGCCTGATTGAGCGCGTTAATCCGCGCCCCCTGCGCGGCGAGATCGCCCTTCTGGGCGAGGGCCGGGGTGGCAAGCAACGTGGTGATCGCGAGCGCCAGACCCGCGGCCCATGCCATACGATGATGCGCCATGCCCCTCTCGCTGCGAGCCCGAAAACCATCACGGTCATGGGTCGCGGCGACGGGTCGCGGCGTTCAAGTCGTTGCGCCCTGGTCCATCTTCTTGCGCGCTTCGCCAGCGAGGCGGACCAGCATCTTGCGCAGCGCCGGGCTATCCGTCACCCGCTCCGGGAAGTCCAGCCGCAGCGTGGTCTGGCCGTCCTGCATGTCGAGGCCCTCGGGGTCGCAGCCGGTGCAGCGCCAGTCGCCCTCGGCGGCATCGAGGAGCTTCGTTGCATAGAGGTTCATGGTGTCGCGATGGTCGGCATTCATGTGCTCGACGGCGCCCTCTTCCGCCGCCAGCAGGTCGTCGGCGCCGGTGAGGTCCGTGAGAAACTGATCGGGCCTGAGGTCGACGATCCGGCCGAAGCCGGCAACCAGATGGGTCCCCGTGGGACGGATCCGGAAGAAGGCGAAATCCTTAAACGAAACAAAGCCCTCCGCCGATGGATGGGCACTGAGATACCGTCGCTGCAGCAGAGCCTTGCCGGCATCGGCCTCCTCCGCCCGGCCGGACAGCATGATCCGGGCTCCTTCCAGGGGATCGCCGGCCACGCGCTCGTCCAGCATCAGCGAGACCCGGTTGTCGGCGAGGATGTTCCTTGTGTGCACGGCGAGGCGCGAGATCAGCAGGATCGGCGATCCATCGGGGTGGCTGGCGAGATTGACCAGGGAACAGTAGGGATCGCCGCTGCCGGTCATCAGCGTCGCCAGTGCCCCCTGCCGGGACCGCCGCAGCAGCGATTTGGCGAGCTTTCCGGGGTCGAAATCGGAAGTCGGCTGCATCGGCTTTCTCGGGTCAGGTGGTTGCATGAAGGGCCTTCTTTCGGGTAAACGAGAGTCCGGTTATGGGTCGAGATGCGGCGAATCTGCCGCGTTTCGTGGAACTTGGTCACACTTCAGCCCAGCTTGCATTGCTCGGTGACAAGGTTCGAACGCCAACTTCGGCACCCATGTATGTATGCGGCGCATCACTGGATTGCTCGCCGTTTCAAGCCACGACCCAAACGGAAAGCAGAAAGCAGAGGCTCATGCCCACAATCGCTTTGGTCGACGACGACCGCAACATTCTCACATCCGTCTCGATCGCGCTGGAAGCCGAAGGCTACCGCATCATGACCTACACCGACGGCGCCTCCGCGCTCGACGGTTTCCGCACCACCCAGCCCGATCTCGCCATCCTCGACATCAAGATGCCGCGCATGGACGGCATGGAGACGCTGCGCCGCCTGCGGCAGAAATCCGACCTGCCCGTGATCTTCCTGACGTCCAAGGACGAGGAGATCGACGAGTTGTTCGGCCTCAAGATGGGCGCCGACGACTTCATCCGCAAACCGTTCTCGCAGCGCCTGCTGGTCGAGCGCGTCAAGGCGGTGCTGCGCCGCTCGGCGCCGAAGGACCCCACCGTCGCGCCGAAGGAGAACGACGCCAAGGCGCTCGACCGCGGCCTGCTGCGCATGGATCCGGAACGCCACACCTGCACCTGGAAGAACGAGCCGGTGACGCTGACCGTCACCGAGTTCCTGATCCTGCAGGCGCTCGCGACCCGGCCCGGCGTGGTGAAGAGCCGCAATGCGCTGATGGACGCCGCCTATGACGACCAGGTCTATGTCGACGACCGCACCATCGACAGCCACATCAAGCGGCTGCGCAAGAAGTTCAAGGTGGTCGACAACGATTTCGAGATGATCGAGACGCTCTACGGCGTCGGCTACCGTTTCAAGGAAGCCTGAGGCGGCCGGCGCCCTTCACGAAGATCGATGTCATCTCCGGTTCTCGTTCCATCGGGACCAGGATCGCTCTAGGATGCGGGGACCTTCGCACGAGCTGTCCTAACGCGGGCGTGAGCATTGCTTGACCGAACGCAGCCTGACTCAGACCAGAGCGCCGGGGATCTTGCATCCAACGGCGTTCCGGAGCACGTCACTGATGAAAAGCCGCAGGGCTGGCGACCGCTGAACTGGCTGAAGCGCGCCGGGCAGTTCTTCTTCGCGCTGTCCTTCTCGAGCCTGACCCGCCGCATCGTCTCGCTCAACCTTGCCGGCCTCGTCGCGCTGGTGGCGAGCATCCTGTACCTGTCGCAATTTCGTGCCGGGCTGATCGACGCGCGCGCACAGAGCCTTTTGGTGCAGGCCGAGATCATCGCCGGCGCGATCGCGGCCTCCGCGACCGTGCAGACCAACGCCATCACCATCGACCCCGACCGGCTTCTCGACCTCAAGCCGGGCGAGACCTATGGCGGCTCGGACGAATATTCGCCGCTGGACTTCCCGATCAATCCGGAGCGCGTGGCGCCGGTGCTGCGCACGCTGATCTCGCCGACCAAGACGCGCGCCCGCATCTACGATCCGAACGGCAGCCTGCTGCTCGACAGCCGCAACCTCGAAAACGTTCTGCGCTTCGATCTGCCTCCACCGGCCGAGAAGCCCGGTTTCGTCGAGCGCGGCATGGTCGCGGTGCGCACCTGGCTGAACCGCGGCGACCTGCCGCTTTATCGCGAGCTCGGGCCCGAGAACGGCAATGGCTATGCGGAGGTGGGGGACGCGCTGCAGGGCCAGAAACGCTCGATGGTGCGGGTCAATGCACGCGGCGAGGTGATCGTGTCGGTCGCGGTCCCGGTGCTGCGCTCGCGCGCGATCCACGGCGCCTTGATGCTGTCGACGCAAGGCGACGACATCGACCAGATGGTCACCGCCGAGCGCCTCGCCATCCTGAAGGTCGGCGGCGTCGCCGCCGCCGTCATGATCATGCTGTCGCTGCTGCTCGCGAGCACGATCGCCGGACCCGTGCGCCGGCTCGCCGACAGCGCCGAGCGCGTCCGCCGCCGCATCAAGGCCCGCATCGAGATTCCCGACTTCACGCGCCGCCGCGACGAGATCGGGCACCTCTCCGGCGCGCTGCGCGACATGACCAGCGCGCTCTACAGCCGCATCGAGGCGATCGAGATGTTCGCCGCCGACGTCGCCCATGAATTGAAGAACCCGCTGACCTCGCTGCGCTCGGCGGTCGAGACGCTGCCGCTGGCGCGCAACGAGACCAGCCGCGCGCGCCTGCTCGAGGTGATCGAGCACGACGTCAAGCGGCTCGACCGGCTGATCTCCGACATCTCCGACGCCAGCCGCCTCGATGCCGAATTGCAGCGCCAGGATGCGATCCCCGTCGATCTGCGCCGGCTGCTGACGACGCTGGTGTCCGTCGCCAATGAGACCAAGCTCGGCCACGACGTCGCGGTCGAGACGCGCTTCGAGGGCCGCAGCCAGACCGACTCCTTCGCCGTGAGCGGCCATGACTCACGGCTGGGGCAGGTGGTCTCCAACCTGCTCTCCAACGCGCAATCGTTCTCGGAAGCCGGCAGCAAGGTGCGTCTCACCTGCCGCCGCGTCCGCGGCGAGATCGAGATCGTGGTCGATGACGACGGCCCCGGCATTCGCGACGACGCGCTGGAGCGCATCTTCGAGCGCTTCTACACCGACCGTCCGCATCAGGGTTTCGGCCAGAACTCCGGCCTCGGCCTGTCGATCTCCAAGCAGATCATCGACGCCCATGGCGGACGCATCTGGGCGGAGAACCGTCCTGGCCCGCTGGATGCCGACGGGGCTCCGACGGTTGCCGGCGCGCGCTTCGTGGTCAGGCTGCCGGCTCTATGAGCGACGGCGGGCCAAGCGTTCACGCCTCCGCCGTCAAGGTCGGATCTCTGGCGGTGCTGATCCGCGGGCCGTCGGGCTCCGGCAAGTCGCGCCTTGCCTTTGATTTGATCATGGCGGGACGCTCGGGCGTGGTCGAAAGGGCCGTTCTGGTCGGTGATGACCGTGTCCATCTGGCGACAGTCGGCCATGAAATTGAGGTGCGCCCCGCGCCGGTATTGGCTGGCTTGATCGAGATCCGGGGCTTGGGAATTCGTCGCTGCGACTTCGTGGAGCATGCGACCGTCGGTCTCGTGGTCGATCTTGACGCGGCGGACGCGGAGCGCCTGCCTGCGCCGGAATCGTTGAAAACCAGCATTTTTGGTGTCGAAATACCGCGAGTCCCGGTCGGCCGCGACCATTCGCCCCTCCCGCTGGTTGTTGCGGCCTTGACCACTACCAAGAGTTCATCTTCCGTTAACCCTACCGGCGATTGTTCGAAGGGAAATGGTAACCATATGAACCCCAGTATCGCGACCGAGTAGACCGGCGCAGCTCCCATTATCCATCCGTCTATATTCAGGGAGATACGCAACATCCCCTCTTGCGCGGGGGCTCTGGATGGTCAAAGTGGCGCGTTCGTGCGGTGCACCAAAAGCGCCCGCGAGGAGTTTTCCGATGATTGGTCTAGTACTTGTGACCCACGGGCGCCTTGCCGACGAATTCAAGGCAGCGCTTGAGCATGTCATGGGTCCACAAAAGCAAATCGAAGCGATCACGATCGGTGCCGAAGACGATTCCGATCTCTGCCGAAGCGACATCATCGAGGCGGTCAATCGCGTCGATTCCGGCGACGGCGTTGCGATCCTCACCGACATGTTCGGCGGCACGCCGTCAAACCTTGCAATATCGTGCATGAGCCGGCCCAAGGTCGAAGTGCTCGCAGGGATCAACCTTCCCATGCTGGTCAAGCTCGCCAAGGTGCGCGAGGAGCGTTCGCTGCCCGACGCGATCGCGATGGCTCAGGAAGCGGGCCGCAAATACGTCACCATCGCCAGCCGCGTGCTCGCCGGCAAATGAGCGGCGAGGCGCCACAAGCGGGGACAGGCGTGCCCGCGGGCGCGATCTCCAAGGATCTCCTGATCATCAACAAGCGCGGCCTGCACGCCCGCGCCTCCGCGAAATTCGTCCAGGCGGTCGAGCGCTTCGACGCGCAGGTGTGGGTGACGCGCGGCGGCGAGACCGTCGGCGGCACCTCGATCATGGGCCTGATGATGCTCGCCGCCGGTCCCGGCACGACGATCACGGTATCCGCCGCCGGCACGGATGCCGAAGCCGCGCTCGCCGCGATCACCGAACTCGTCGAGAGCAAGTTCAACGAGGAAGGGGTTTAGGCCCTTCTCTCGTGTCCCGGACGCGGTGCAGCGCGTAGCGATGTACCGCCGAGCCGGGATCCATGCATCACCGAACTGGACCCCGGATCAGCAGCGCACCGCCATAGCGCGTCGAAGACGCGCGTGAACGCGCTTATGGCGCTGCGCCTTGTCCGGGGAACGCCAGCTAGAGCAGATTCCGATCAAGTTGAACTGTATCCTGCTGCCGTGAAGTAGTTGGCGCATTCGGCAGGGGTGAATGCTCTGTAGGCGTCGGCAATCGCAGCTTCGAGGGTATCGACGGTCCTGGCTG
>Ga0268296_1018_pt1 | contig 246918 bp, 211 predicted proteins | sample MetYM1_FD_191345 | JGI IMG/M metagenome (GOLD analysis project Ga0268296, IMG submission 191345) | Soil microbial communities from Anza Borrego Desert, Southern California, United States - Methylocaldum Y-M1 | ecosystem: Environmental > Terrestrial > Soil > Desert | place: USA: California... | reverse complement strand
AACCATCGCGCCCTTGAGCGATGATCCCACCGTCAGCCTTCAGGCTATCGCCAGCTGACCAGCCCGGCTCTCGCCGGAGAACGCGGTAACCCGCCGCCAGCTACACCACGCCAGGGGACACGATCTCCGCCGCCCGCTACGCCCGACCACAAAAGCCTGATGGCGTGCTCGCTCACGTCAAGACCAAGCCGCTTCGCGGCGGCCCTCACGGGCCGGTCTTGACCTGATCTGCGCGCGCCATCCGGAAGTCCACACGGTCGGGACGAAGAGCTGGCCTGCAGTCGAACAAAGAGCTGACCATCCCACTTGACACACCAAATCCCCATGTGAGCAATCCAGACTGTCTCCGCGGCGAGATTTCTGGATTGCTTCGCGGAGCCTGTCATCGGGCCGCGCGCCGCGCGGACCCGTTGGCTCGCAATGACGGAGTACGTGGTGAGCCGCGTTGCGCCACGCGTGCACGGCCTTCTCCGCACCAATTCCCTCGCATTTTAGCGATTGGCTTGAAGGAAACTTCGCTCCTCGCAGGGCAGGCTGAATTGTTTCCATATGTGAGGATTTGCGGATGAAGGTTTCCACCGTGGCGCCACCGCCGATCGCGATCGTGGTCCCTAACTACGACACGACCAAGCAGCAGGACGACCAGACCAAGCTCAAGGACGAGGATCCGACCTTCAAGCCGCAGCCGCCCGCGCCGCTGCCGCCGGGTCAGGGCACGCGGATCGATCAACTCGCCTGATCAGGCTTGCCAAAGCTGAAGCGCCCGATCCGGTCGATCGGGCTTTTCGCGCGCCCGGCCGCATCTTTGCCGGATAGCTGCACCAATATCGTGCGCCGCTCACCGGGGACCTGCGCATGAACGCACGCCTGCTGTTGCAGAACACGGTCTTCGTCGTCGCCATGGGCGCGGTGCTGTTCGCATGCGCCGGAACACTGCAGTGGCCGTCGGCCTGGACGTTCCTCGCCACCTCCGCGCTCCTCGGCCCGCTCTGCGGCTGGTGGCTCTACCGGATCGATCCGGCGCTGCTCGCCGAACGTCTGCGGCCGGTGCTGCAAAGGGATCAGCCCGCCGCCGACAAGATGTTCATGGCCGTCTTCGTCGTCGTGATGCTGGCCTGGCTGGTCGTGATGGGACTTGACCGGCGCTTTCAATCCTCCGACATGCCGACTGCGTTGAAGGCGCTCGGCCTCGCGCTGTTCCTGGCCTCGACACTGTTCACCATGTGGGTCTTCCGCGAGAATTCGTTCGCCGCCCCCGTGGTGAAGCTGCAAACCGAGCGCGCGCAGCACGTGATCTCGACCGGTCCCTACGCCCATGTCCGTCATCCCATGTACAGCGGCCTGGTGCTGTTCTTCGCCGGCGTGCCGTTGCTGCTGGGGTCGGGGTGGGGACTTGCGATGATGCCGCTCTTCATCGCCTTGCTCGCGGTCCGCATCCCCATCGAGGAGCGCACGCTGCGCGAGGGCCTGCCGGGCTATACCGATTATGCGGCACGGGTGCGCTACCGCCTCGTGCCCGGCGTCTGGTGAGGCCTGATCTCGCTTCCGGACGGTTACCCATCCAGCTCGCGATAGCGGCGGAAGATGCCCTGCTCGTTGAAGGGAATGCGGCGCTCGCTTTCGAGATAGGCCTTGATGTTCGGCCGCGCGGCGATGCTGTCGTGCAGGCCGACAAGGCCCGGGACATCCGCCTCGAACGCCTTCATGCGCCTGGGGAAGGCATAACGCAGCCCCTCGACGATCTGGAACAGCGAGAGATCGACGTAGGTCAGGCGGCGACCGGTGACATAGGTGCCCCCGCTCCCCTCGAGAAGCCGCTCGAAATAGCCGAGATATTTCGGTACGCGCTCGTCCCAGAAATCGGCCGTGCGCTTTTTCGCCGGTGCCTTCTGGTCCTCATAATAGAGCGAGGGTCCAAGCGGATGATGGGTGTCGTGGATCTCGACGACGAAGTCCGTGATCGTGAGCTGAAGCTGGTGCACCCAGAGCCTGCCGGCTTCCGTCTTCGGCGCAAGCCCATGGCGGGCGCCAAGATAGAGCAGGATGTTGGCGGTCTGGCCGATGACGAGCTTGCCTGCTTTCAGGAACGGTGGCGCAAAAGGCGGCGTGCCCTTGTGCGCGTCCATCATCTTCATCATCGCAGCAGTCCCGCGCGGACCGCGCGCGACATCGACGTAAGCGGCCCCCGCCTCCTCCAGCGCCAGCCGCACATATTCGCCGCGGCCCTGGATCTCGGGCCAGTAGTAGAGCTCGTATTTCATGGGAGGGATCCGTGAGCGTGGAGGCAACCGGACCAATGTAGCACGTGGCTGAAGGTTCCGTCAGCGTGAGGCGGAAGGTACCGCTACACTTCAGCCATCGCGAGCGTAAGGGACTTGTCCGCCGAAGCCTTGGCGAAGGCGGAAGCAATCCAGATTTTTCCGCGGAGGCGGTCTGGATTGCTTCGCCGCAACAGCTCCTCGCAATGATGGTGGGGAGAATTCAGCGCCTCAATTCGCCGCGAAGCAGTACAGCAGCCCGTCGCCGCCGGTGCTCTTCAGATCGGCCTGCGAGCAGCCGCCGTCTGGACCGCGCGAGGGGTGAGAGCTGTTCCAGGATTTCGAGGGCTCGTCGTCGCGCAGACCCCGACGATCGAAATGGCCGACCATCGCGGCGCCTTGCGTGCTCGACGTCCAGTTCTTGCAGGTGCGATCGTCGGGCCCGGCAAACGCGGTGCCGTCCGGCTGCGATCCCGTGAGGATGTCGTGCCGGTTCGGCTGGTCGCCGGCCCCGTTGATGACCTCACCCTTCTCGCTGAGCGCGGTCTGCTTGGTGAGATTGTTCGTCGCGCCGTGCAGCTCGGCGACGTCCTTGGCAATCACCGTGCCCTTGGCGTTCTGCCAGGGCCCCTTGCCGATGCGATCCTTGGCGTTGACGGCCGGCTTGCCGTCGGCGGCCTGCGTCGAGAGATAGGCGCGCCAGGACTTGGTGCCGGCGCCGGCGGCTTGTGCAAGCTTCTGGCATTGCGCGTCGGCACCTTCGAGGCCACCGAGATCGGCGCCCTTGCCGGGGCCGTTAGAGGTCACGAAGAAGGTCATGTCGGCCGACTGCGCTTGCGCCGATGGCGTCGCCAGCAAAGCCATTGCGAGCGCCAGGCCTGAAATCGTTGCGGATCTCTCGATGCGGATCATGCTGTCCTCCCGTCTTGCTTGTCGTTAACTGCCTCATGTCAACCCGACACGCGGCCGCTTATTCCGATGCAGCGAGGCGAGGAGCTCAAAGAAAAAGGGCGCCGTGCGGAAAGCACGACGCCCTGGCTTCTCGTGTCGCTTGCGATCAGTTGGTCTGCTGGATCGCCGACAATTCCCAGCCGCTGCCCGGCCTGCGGGCAAACGTCCAGATCTCGGTGGCCTCGCCCGGCTGCTCGCTGCCGGCGACGATCGCGCCGGTGTTGCGGTCGACCGTCTTGTCGGTGAGCGCGAAGCGCAGCGCCACCGTAGCGTACTCGGTCTCGCCTTCCCGCCAGGCTTCCGCGAGGTCGCCCTGCAGCAGCTTGACGTCGGTCACCTTGTTGACGACGTTGCGCGTACGGTTCTGGGCAAGGTCCTGCTCGAAATAGGAAACCATTTCCGGCGTCGCGAGCGTGTGCAGCTTGGCCACGTCCTCGTTCGACCAGGCGGTCTGGACATCGCCGAGCAGGCGCTCGAACGCCTCATAGTCGTCCGGCTTGATCTCGAGCGGCGCGTTGTTGGCACCGAAGCCGAAGCCGCCAAGACCACCGGCGAGCCCGCCACCGAGACCGCTGCGATGGTTCGTCTGCGGTCCAGGCGCGGCGCCGGCGTCAGCATTGGCGTAAGCCGCCCGCGGGGCGTGACGGCGCTGCCACCAGGACATCGCCAGCCGGACAACGAGCACCACCAGCGCGATCTGGATGATCAGGCCGAGGATCGAGGACAGGCCGCCGAGGCCGCCGAACAGGCCGCCGCCGAACAGCATGCCGAGCAGGCCTGCGCCGAGGAAGCCGGCCGCAAGGCCGCCCATGAAGCCGCCGGCCCGGCCGAACATGCCGCCGCGCGCAGGCGCGGAAGCCGCCGAGTTCATGCCTGCACCGGGCTGGGTGTAGGTGCGGTTGAACTGCGAGGTCGAGCCCGGCGCGGTCGTGGTCGACGGCGGCGCCGAATAGGAGCGCGTACCGCGCGAACCGGACGACATGCCGCCACCCGCGCGGGCGTCGGCCGACGAGATCGTCAGCGCGGTCGGCAGCGCAAGCGCCAGCACCACGGCGATCGTGTTGAAGAGTTTCCGGGAGCGAAGCGAGAAAGTCATGTGCGTTTCCCAAATCCCCGGCATGGGGACGTGCGCTTAAGATGGGCAGACTTCCCGAAAAGTGAAGCCGGTTTCGGACCCTGTGACTGCGGCCCTCAGTCGCGGGGATGTGGCAAAAGCCCATATTTGGCGGGGGCTTGGACGGGAACCGCGGCCGCGGGCTACCGGCGCTCTCTGGACGAAAATTCCGCTTTGTCCTTGTCATGCGTGCGCAGCAGACGCAATCCGGAATCTCTCCGAGGGAGCAGCCTGGATCGCTTCGCCGCAACGGCTCCTCGCAGTGACGGCATTGAGGCTCCTCACCCCTGCTTGGTCATCGTCTCCTTGACCGCCGCCACGAGCTGGCTGAGCGTGAAGGGCTTCGGCAGGAAGTCGAACTGCTGGCCTTCAGGCAGGCTCTTCTCGAACGCGTCCTCGGCATAGCCCGAGACGAAGATGAACTTGATGTCGGGGTTCTTTTCCCGCATCGCCTTCAGCAGCGTCGGGCCGTCCATCTCGGGCATGACGACGTCGGAGACGACGAGATCGATCGCCCCGCTCTGCTCCTCCAGCACCTCCATGGCCTCGACGCCGTTCTCGGCCTCGACCACAGTGTAGCCGCGCGAGCGCAGGCCGCGGGCGTTGAGCGCGCGCAGGCCCTCCTCATCCTCGACCAGCAGGATGGTGCCCTGCCCGGTGAGATCGGTGCGCGGCTTGGCCTCGGCGGGCGCGGCCTCCTTCGCGGCGCCGCCGGTCGCGCCGGCCGCGGTTGCGGGCTGCTCGACCTGCACGTCCTGCTCGGCGTGATGGCGCGGCAGGAAGATATGGAACGAGGTGCCCTGCCCCGGCTCGGAATCGACATAGATGAAGCCGCCGGTCTGCTTGACGATGCCGTAGACGGTGGAGAGCCCGAGGCCGGTGCCCTTGCCCACTTCCTTCGTCGAGAAGAACGGCTCGAAGATCTTGTCGCGGATGTCGGCGGGAATGCCGGTGCCGGTGTCGGCGACCTCGATCCGGACATAGTCCGCAGCCGGCATGCCCTTGTAGGCGAGCTTGCCCGCGTCCTCGGTGGTGACGTTTGCGGTCCGGATGATCAGCTTGCCGCCATCCGGCATGGCGTCGCGCGCGTTCACCGCGAGGTTGACGATCACCTGCTCGAACTGGGAGACGTCGACCTTCACCGGCCAGAGGTCGCGACCGTGGACGAGGTCGAGCTTGACCTTCTCGCCGATCAGCCGGCGCAGCAGCATGGTGAGATCGGACAGCGCGTCGCCGAGATCAAGCACCTGCGGCCGCAGCGTCTGCCGCCGCGAGAACGCCAGCAGCTGCCGCACCAGTGTGGCGGCGCGCGTTGCGTTCTGCTTGATCTGCATGATGTCCTGGAACGACGGGTCGGTCGGCTTGTGCGCGTTCAGCAGGAAGTCATTCGCCATCATGATGGCGGAGAGCACGTTGTTGAAGTCGTGGGCGATGCCGCCGGCGAGCTGGCCGACCGTCTCCATCTTCTGCGACTGGTTGATCTGGTTCTCCAGCGCGCGCCGCTCGGTGGTCTCGAGCATGTGCACGATGGCGGCTTCCGCCTCGGTCTCGGCCGAATCGACCGGCGTCACGAAGAACTGGCCCCAGCGCTCCTTGGCCCCTTCCAGCGCCACCTCGACCGGCGCGATGTCGGCCTTGCCTTCGGCCGCCTGGTTGATGGCCGCGATCAAAAGCTGCCGGTCGCGCGAGCTGACCGCGCGGAAGATCGACTTGCCGGCGCTGTCGAGCCCGAGCGCCTGTCCGAGCTTGGCATAGCGCGCATTGGCCCGCACGACGTTGCCGGCGCGATCGACGGTCGCGATCGCCATCGGCGTGTGGTCGAAGAAGCGCATGAAGCGCACTTCGGCGGCGCGGTCGGGGTCGCTGCGCTCGTCGCGGGCGCGGCTGATCACGAGCGTGCGCGACGGCCCCGGCGCGCCGTCGGCGCCGAAGGCGAGCTTGTGATAGAGCCGCACCGGCATGGTCTTGCCGGTGCGCATGCGCAGGTCGATGTCGAAGACTTCGGTCTTCACCTCGCCGGGCACCGCCACGATGGAGGTGAGCAGCGAGGCGCCGTCGCCGGAGACGATGTCGGTGAGCTTGAGGCCACCCGAACCGATCTCGGCGAGATCGTAGTCGAGCCAGTTCGCCAGCGTCGCGTTGACATAGGCGAGCTCTCCGGCCGGATTGACCGAGAAGAAGCCGCATGGTGCGTGATCGAGATATTCGATCGCGTGCTGGAGCTCCTGGAACACATCCTCCTGGCGTTCGCGGTCCCGGGTGATGTCGGCGATCGACCACACCGCGTATTTCGCCTCGCGCTTTCCGGTGCCGAGCGGCCGCACCCGCATACGCAACCAGCGGCCCTGGCTGCCGTCATGGCCGGAGATGCGCACCTCTTCCTGCTGCCGCTTGCCTTCGCGGGCGGCCTTGAGCAGGCGGAACACCGCTTCGGAGACGTCGGGGTTGCCAATGAAGACACGCTCGACGGGACGCACGTCCTGGGGGCCGCTGGCGCCGGTCAGAGTCAGATAGGCGGTATTGGAATAGACCACGTGTCCGCGCGCATCGGTGACTGCGAGCCCGTCGAAGGCGTGATCGGAGATGTGGCCAATGATGGGATCGTCGAGATTGCGGTCCGCGAAGCGGATGATGCCGGCGGCGAAGGCGAACAGGTTGAACAGGCCGACCATCGCCAGCACGGCGAGGATGCCCAGGATATAGGGCTGCGCCTGCGCGCGCCCGAGCGTCATCAGGCCGACGGCGACCGCGACGAGGCCGGCGGCGACCAGCAGCACCAGCGCAATGCTGCCCGAGCGCGGCGACGGCTCGTGCGCCGCAATGGGCTCGCGTGTGAGGTCGTGGTCGGTCTCAGCAGTCATATCGAGCTGGCGCAGCCTGTCGGCAGAGAATCAACGCGTTACGGGGCGCGTGGGGTCCTCCCTGCCTGAATCGGACCCTGAGGTGCAAGGGCAGCAACGGCGAAAGGTACGCTGATTCCCAGATTACGGCCATTTCCGGTATTTTTCGGGTATTTTATCCCCGCCCGGCGCTGAATCCGCGCTTCAGCCGCATGACGTAGCCGATGACTTCGGCGACCGCATGATAGTGCTCGGTCGGGATTTCCTGGTCGATGTCGACCGTGGCATAGAGCGCCCGGGCCAGCGGAACGTTCTCCACGATCGGGATGTCGTGCTCGCGCGCGATCTCCCGGATCTTGAAGGCGAGGTTGTCGACGCCCTTGGCGACGCAGATCGGCGCCGACATGCCCCGCTCGTAGGAGAGCGCCACCGAATAGTGGGTCGGGTTGGTGATGATCACCGAGGCCTTGGGAACCGCCGCCATCATGCGCTTCTTGGCGCGCTGCTGCCGCAACTGCCTGATCTTGCCCTTGATGTGCGGGTCGCCTTCGGATTGCTTGAATTCTTCCTTGATCTCCTGAAGCGACATCTTCTGCCGCTGGAACCAGCTTCGGTACTGGAAGAAGTAATCGGCGATGGCGACGATCGCGAGCGCCGCGACCACCGCTCCGAGCAGATGAATGGTCATGCTGGTTGTCGCGCCGAGCATGCCGGCCGGATCGAGCCGGACCATCGCCTCCATGCGGTGCCGCTCCGGCCACAGGATCATGGTCATGACCGCGCCGAGCAAGACCAGCTTGCCGACGCCTTTGAGAAAATTGGCTGCCGCCTGCTTGCCGAAGATGCGCTTGAAGCCGGCGCCAGGCGAAATCTTGTTGAATTTGGGTTTCAGGGATTCGGCCGACCACACCAGGCGGTGCTGGAGCATGTTGCCGGCAATCGCCGCCAGCATCAGCATCAGGAGGGGCACGCCGACGGCCGCGAGCACGACGACTTCGATCTGCTGCATCAGCGCGAGCAGAGCCTTGCCGTCGGTCTTGATCATCCAGGAATTGGCGAGCAGGTTGCGCATCGGCGTCAGCAGCCCGCTGCCGACCGAGCCCGAGAAGGTCGAGACCACGAGCGTGCCGCCCGCCATCATGAACCAGGTGTTGATCTCCTGGCTCTTGGCGACGTCGCCGCGTTCGAGCGCATCGTCGAGGCGCTTTTGCGTCGGGTCTTCTGTTTGACTTTCGGGATCGTTGTCTTCCGCCACGTAGCGCCCCCGTCACTTGAGCGGCATCATCTGGTGCATGACACCGATGAAATAATCGAGAAAAGTGCCCATCATCGCGGTCAGCACCACGGCGAGCACCAGGAAGCCTGCGAAGATCGCCAGCGGCACGCCGACGAAATAGACCTGCATCTGCGGCATCAACCGTGCCAGTACGCCGAGCCCGATGTTGAAGACGAGGCCGAACACAAGAAACGGTCCCGAGAGCTGCAGGCCCAGGCGGAACGCGGCGGCGAAGGCGCGCGTCGCCAGCGAGGCGACATCGCCGCTCGATACGGTCTCGCCCGGCGAGAAGATCGTATAGCTGTCGTTCAGCGCGGCGATCACCAGATGGTGGCTGTCGGTGGCAAACAGCAGCGTCACGCCGAGCATGGTCAGGAAGTTGCCGACCAGCACGCCCTGCTGCCCCTGCGTCGGATCGACCGAGGTGACGAAGCCAAGCCCCATCTGCTGCGCGATCACGGATCCCGCAACCTGGAGCGCCGACAGCGTCACGCGCGCTGTCGCGCCCAGCACGATACCGATCGCGATCTCATGCAGCATCAGCACCAGCAGCGGCGCGAGCGAGCCCATGTCGACGTGGTAGGCGTTGCGATGCAGCGGCAGGATGATCAGCGTGAGCATCAGCGCGATCGACAGCTTTATCCGCGTCGGGATGTTGGTCTCGCCCAGCCCTGGCAGCAGCATCACCATCGCGCCGACCCGGGCGAAGGCGAGCATGAAGGAAGCGGCGAGCGCCGGCAGCAGCGAGACGTCGATGCGCATAATTCACGCATCTTGCCTCAGCCGCCGATGATTCGCGACGATATACGCATCATGTGGGCGTGGAGCGAGTCGGCCATGAACGGCAGCGCCAGCAGCATCGTGGCGAAGATGGCCAGGATCTTCGGCACGTAGATCAGCGTCTGCTCCTGGATCTGCGTCAGCGCCTGGAACAGCGACACGATGACGCCGACCACGAGGCCGACCACCATCAGCGGGGAGGACACGATCACGATGGTCCAGATCGCATCGCGTGCGACATCGAGGGTCTCGGGTCCGGTCATTTGCAGAATTCCTACTCTGAATTGTTTCTCGTCATTCCGGGGCTCGCGCAGCGAGAGCCCGGAATCCATACTCCCGATCGTGGTTATGGATTCCGGGCTCGCGACTTCGTCGCGCCCCGGAATGACAACCTCGTCAGATCGGCATCTTCATGATGTCTTCATACGCCGCGATCACGCGATCGCGGACCGAGACCAGCGTGGATACCGCGACGTCGGTGTCCGCGACCGCCGTCACCACGTCCATCACGTTGGCCTTGCCGGCGGCCATCGCCACCGTCTGCGCATCGGATTTGCGGCCGGACTCCATGACGCTGCCGACGGCGTCCTTCAGCAGCGAAGCAAAAGATTGCCCGGTCGGCTCGCTGCCCTTGCCGGCGCCGCCGTTCTCGAGCACGCGGGCGAGGTTGGCGTAGGCGTTCGCGGCGATTGTCGGTGATGCCATGACTCAAATGTCCTGTTCAGCTCTTGAGGATGTCGAGCGTGCGCTGGATCATCCGGCGCGTCGCACTGATGATGTTGAGATTGGCCTCGTAGGACCGCTGCGCATCGCGCATGTCGGTTATCTCGACCACCGAGTTCACGTTGGGATATTTGACGTTGCCGCTCGCATCCGCGGCCGGATTGTTCGGCTCGTATTTGACGCGGAAGTCGGACTGGTCGGGCTTGATCCTGCCGAGAGTAACGACCTGCGCGTCCAGCGTGCGGTCGAGCGCGGAGGAGAAGGTCGGAACCTTGCGCCGATAGGGATCGCCGCCGGCGGTCTGCGCCGTCGAGTCGGCATTGGCGATGTTTTCCGAGATCACCCGCATGCGCCCGGCCTGCGCGCGCAGGCCGGAGGTGGCGATCGCCATCGAACGGGCAAAGTCGCTGCTGTCATTCGCCATGATGCGCCTCTAGCTCTCCTGGTTGCGGGATCACGCCTAGGCCTTGCCGATCGCGGTCTTGAGCAGGCGCAGGCTCTTCGAATAGAGCGAGGTCGCCGCCGCGTAGTCCATCTGGTTGCTGGCGGCCTTCATCATCTCCTCCTCGAGATTGACGGCGTTGCCCGCAGGGCGGGTCTCGAAGCCGGCGTTCTTGTCCTGGTCGAATGCGGAGGCGGCGCCCGATGGCGTCATGTGCGAGGCACTGGTACGCGTCAGGGCCAGCGGCCCCATGGCCCCCGTGACGGCGCCGGTCCTGTCGAACTTCGGCTCGATCAGGTCGCGCGGCCGGAATTTGGGCGTGTCGGAATTGGAGACGTTTTCGGACAGGACGCGCTGGCGCTCCTGGTGCCACTGCATCTTGGTGCGAAGCGCCGACAGCACCGGGAGGTCGTTGATGGACATCGTCGCGGCTCCTTCCGCCACCCTTGCGGACCCGAAGTCCGAAGCTAGGCAGAATTTGCCGCCTGTATGGTTAACAGCTGGTTAAGAGCGCTCTCGAAGCATGTCGCCAGGCGAGACACGATTTTCGCGCGCCCGTGATTCTACGCCTCGAAAAGTGGCATTAACCCAATCGTTTGGCGGAGCGTGCACAGGCCAAGAAGTCGTTTTGGATCGGGCGATTCATGGGTTATTAAGAGTTGGGGACGGCAAAACTTGCCGTGGAACGTTAAGAAATCGCAGCTTGGGGCATCGTACGCCGGTGGTTGGCAAGGTGACCATGGGTACGAGAAAAGCGCCATTTGTCGGGGACAAGTATGCAAGGCAGCCCTATCACCTTCATCGTCGCGTTCATCGCCGTTCTGGCGCTGATCGGCGTCGCTGCATGGCTGGTTCGCCGATTCGGCAGCAGCCGGCTGGGCGCCAACACCCAGCGCGGCCGGATGCCCCGGCTCGCCGTGATCGACGCCGCCGCGGTCGACGGCCGGCGCCGTCTGGTGCTGGTCCGGCGCGACAATGTCGAACATCTCCTGATGATCGGCGGCCCCACCGACATCGTCGTCGAGCCCAATATCGTTCGCGCCGCGCCGAGCCGCGACCAGCTCCCGCAGCGTCCCAACGCCGCCGAGCCGCCGCGCCTTGCCCCCATGCCCGACGTCGGCGGCTGGGCCGACGAGGCGCCGCGACCGGAACTGCTCGATCATCCCGAGCCGCAGATGCCCGAGCCTCCGCCGCGGCCCGCCCGCCCATCCTTCGCCGATGAGGTACGCCGGCCTGCTCCTGCGCTGGCCGAACGACGCAGCGAACCGCCCTTGGGAGGCTTTACACCCGAGCCGATCGCGCCGCGTCCCGAGCGCGAACCACGGCCCGAGCCCCTGCCGCCGCGCATCGCCCGCGGCGAACCGCCGCTGATGCCGCGTCCGTCGCGCCAAAGCGAGCCGGTGAAGATGCCGCCGATGCGCCCCGAGCGCGCCGCAGCTCCGCCTCCGCCTGTGCCGCAGGCTGCGCCCGTTCCGCCGCCGGCGCCGGCCCCTGTGCCCTCGAGCGCCGAGCAGAATCTCGCCGAAATGGCGCAGCGGCTAGAGGCTGCCCTGCGCCGCCCAGCCGGCGAAGCGGTCGCGCCGCCGGTTGCGCCGGAGCCGCCGGCCGGGCCGCCGCGTGCCGCCCGCAGCGAGCCGCCGGCGCCACCCGCCCCGGCAGCAAAGCCGGCCGCCGAAAAGACCAGCTTTGAAAATCTCGAAGACGAGATGGCCTCCCTGCTCGGCCGTCCGAAGCCGTCTTCGTGAGGTTGCCGGCCCTTCCGCGTAGAGTTCTTTTCCTTTCTGTCCTGGTCGGCGCGGCCTCGCTCGCGATGCCGGCGCATGCCCAGGACATCAGCATCAATCTCGGCGGCGGCGCTGGCGGCGGCGGCGTCACCGAGCGCGCGATCCAGCTGATCGCGCTGCTCACGGTGCTGTCGATCGCGCCGTCGATCCTGATCATGATGACGTCGTTCACGCGCATCGTGGTGGTGCTGTCGCTGCTGCGCACCGCGTTGGGCACCGCAACCGCCCCGCCGAACTCGGTGATCATCGCGCTCGCGATGTTCCTCACCTTCTTCGTGATGGGCCCGGTGCTGCAAAAGTCCTACGACGAAGGCATCCGCCCGCTTGTCGCCAACCAGATCGGGGTCGAGGATGCGCTCCAGCGCGCCTCCGTCCCCCTGCGCGGCTTCATGCAGAAGAACGTGCGCGAGAAGGACCTCAAGCTGTTCCTGGATCTGTCGGGCGAGCCCCCGCCAGCCACCCCCGACGAACTCGCCTTGCGCATCCTCGTTCCCGCCTTCATGATCTCCGAGTTGAAGCGCGCCTTCGAGATCGGCTTCCTGTTGTTTCTCCCCTTCCTGATCATCGACCTCGTCGTCGCTTCGGTGCTGATGTCGATGGGCATGATGATGCTGCCGCCGGCGACGATCTCACTGCCGTTCAAGCTGATCTTCTTCGTGCTGGTCGACGGCTGGTCGCTGGTGGCCGGGAGCTTGGTGCAGAGTTACGGGGGGTGAGAGAGGCCTCTACCGCGTCATCTTGATCTGCCGCACGACCGGGATCGTGGGCAGCGAGCCGGTGTGGTCGGACTCGTCCTTGGCCTGCGGTGCGCCGGGCGCGCGTGCCGTGGCGTCGGGGAAGCGCTGTTTCATCTCGCGCAGGAAGCCGTCGAGCGTATCGACGCTGGCAGCCAGCTTGGCGATCTCGGCGAATTCGGCGCTCGAGGCCGCGGCCGGCTTGCTGGCGATGTCGAAGGCGAGACGGTCGGCGCTCTCGCTCATCAGCGGCGCGTATTTCTCGCGGAAGCGCGACAGGCCGATCGAGTCGTCGGCGAGCGCGTAGCCGACGGCGGCGCGGATGATGTCGCTCTTCTCGACCGCGTTGAGCGGCTTGAAGTCACGGAAACGGTCGCCGTAATAGAGTTCGATCTGCTCGGCGGACTCGCGCCAGCGCCGCGCCGCCCAGAAGATGTCGGAGCGAAGGCGGAGCACTTCGCGCCCGGAGACGTTGGAGACGATGTCGAGCGCGAGATCGTGGCGGCCGACGTCGCTCTGCGCGCGCGCTTCCAGGAGCAGGCGCTGCTGCCGGAGCTCGCCGGAGAGATCGCTGATGCGGCTCGCGCGCAGCGCAGTGATCGCCATGTCGGGCTTGCGGTTGGCGAGATAGATCATGGACAGGCGCGCGGCGACCTGGGCGCGCGCCGCGCCTTCAAGGCGATGATCGACCTGGTATTGCAGGAGCTCGGCGGCCTGGTCGAGCAGATCGATCGAGGCCAGACGGTCGGCGAGCCGGCGGATCAGCTCGTCGCCGCGGCGGCCGATCGGCGTCAGCTCGCGGAACTCGTAGAACATCCCGAGCGCCTCGACCGGCGGCAGTTCGTCGCCCTTCGGCCCGAGGAATAGCTGCGTGAACAGCTCGGAGGCGAGATCCTGAGCCTGACGCGAAGCTTCGGCGTTCGGCTGAAGCCTCGTCGCGGTGCGCGCGGCGGTGAGCGCATCCCGGTAACGCCCGTTCTCGGCATACAGCTGCGACAGCATCTGGAGCGTCTTGACCTCGATCGTGTCGCCGCGCCAGGTCATGGACAACGTCTCGAGCTCGCGCAGCGCCTCTTCCTTGCTGATCTCGTCGCGCTTCTGACGCAGTGCGACCTCAAGCTGCTTGGCCTCGGCCGCAGCCTGCCGATCGCTCGAGGCGACCGCGAACTTGTAGTCGTCCAGCGCATCCTTGTCGTGGCCGAGCGCCTCGGCGAGCCGGCCGCGCAGCACGGCGAAGCCGGGCGCAGCCTCAGGCGGGACACCGACTACCTCGAGTTCGCTGCGGCGCTTGGAGGCGCCGGCATAGTCCTTCACCTCGAGCGAGGCGCGCATCGCGTCCATCGTCACGATGCGCTGGATGTCGAGCGGTAGAGAGGCGATCGCGAATTCGACGTTCTTGAACTTCTCGCGCGCGTCCGCCCATTTGCCCTGGCGCGCATAAGCGAGCGCCTTCCAGAGCTGGGAATCGTGGCTGTTGCCGATCACGGGATTGGCGAGGTCCTTCAGGCCCTGCGCCGGCCGGCCGATCAGGATGCTCGCGATCGCATGCATGATCAGCGCGCCGCTCTCCTCCTTGTTGAGGGGATCGCTCAGCATCACGTCGGTGACGGCCTTGGCCTCGTGATACATCGCACGCGACATGTAGAACTGCGCGAGGTCGAGCCGCGGCAGCGAACGCAGCGCCGGCTCGACCGCCGAGATCGCCGTCAGCAGCTCGCTCTGGCGCGCCATGAAGTTTTCCGACTGGCCCTTGCGCCAGCCTTCGGGGCTGAAGATCGGGCGCACCGCGGTCGGCGCCCGCTCGGCCGAGATGTCGACCGGCGAGAGCGTCAAGCCCCCCTTCTTGCCGACAATCACCTTGTCGGAGCCGACCTCGACGCCGACCTCGTCGGAGTTGGGCCGGATCGCGATGCCGTGCGCGGATTCCAGGAGCGAGAGATCGACGAGATCCTGCCGCTTGATGAAGCCGCGCACCGGCCGCTGCGCGGTGACGACATAGAGCGTATCGCCGGCGTCGGGATCGGTGAGCTTGTGCAGAAGGCCCGGATTGGCGAAGGGGATCGCGATGTTGGCGAGTGCGGGATCGGTGATGTTGCGCGACATCATCAGCGGCAGCGGCGTCGCCTGGATCTTGTCGGCGAGCGTCAACAGCCAGTTGGTTTCCTTGCCGACCTCCTCGCTCGTCAGCGAATAGACCAGCGGACGGGTGAGACGGATGCGCACCGCCTGCCCCTTGTCGAGCGGGATGCGGCCGACCTCGCCGATCATGGCGCCGCCCTTGGTGCGGATCGCCTCGACATCGATCGGCTTCGGCGTATCGAACACCAGCCATACCGTGTCGCCGCGGCGGAACGCCGCCGCCGGCGTTGCGACCTGAAGCGGGAACGTCACGCGCAATCCGTCGCTGTCGCGGCGCGCATCGACTCCGGCAATAGCGGGCTGCGCGGCCGGCGGCGCGGGCGCAGCCTTGACAACTTCCTTGACCGGCTCCTTCGCGGCCTCTTTCGGCGCGTCGGCCGGCGCCGGCCTGGCAGTCGCCGCCGCAGCTTCGGGAACGGGCGCCGCCGGCTTCGCGGCTTCCTTGGACACTTCCGGAGCGGGCGCAGCTTCGACCGCGGGAGCGGCTGCCGGTTTCGGCGCCTCGGTGGACGGCATCGCGGCGGGCGCTTCCGGCTTCACCTCGGGCTTGATGTCGATCCTGGCTTCGCGCGCGATCGTCTCGGAGGTCGGCGGCGCGATCTCGCTGCGGGGATCCTTCGGCTTCTCGGCCGCCGGCTTTTCCGGCGCAGGCGCCGGTGCGTGACCGGCGGGCTTCATCTGTGCGATCGCCGCCTCGGGCGTCGCGGCCGCCTTGCCCTTGTCGGGCTGGAAGGCGACGTCGACGACGTAGTTCTTCTCGTCGCGGAACGAATGCACGTCCGAATCGCCGATCAGCGCGATCTCGACATTGGTCTGGTCGATGTCGGCCTTCTGCTTGATCGAGGCGACGTTCGGCGGCGCCGCGACGATCGCGTCTGCCAGGTCGAAATTGAGGTTGGCGTTGAAGATGAGCGTGAGCTTCTGCTCGTTGAGCACGGAGGAGACGCCGACGCCGTCGGGCATCTCGAACACGAAGCGCACGAAGGTCGGTTGCACCGAGGCACGCACGCGGATCTGCGGGCGCTTCCTGGCCTCGGCCGCGGCGCGCTGGGCACGCAACGCGCGCTCGGCCACGCGCGCGCGCTCGGCGAGCTCCTTGACCACGTCCATGGGCAGGCTCGGCGGCGGTCCCTTCCAGCCTTCGGGCAGCAGGTCGACGAAGGTGCGCTCGCCCGCGTTCATGGTGTTGACGGTGACGCGCCGCGCCAGCGACAGGCGGATCGCGCTCCCATCCGGGTCGCGGCGGGCGGAGTTGACGTAATCGGGCGCACCTTCCGGGATCCGGTCGACGGGAACGTCGACGGGCCGGTCGAACCGGATCACGAGGATGGAGCCTGCGGTCATCACCTCGGAGGGAACATCCTCACCGAGCTTGATGACGAGACGGGCGAAGCCGCCGCCGGCGGAAAAATTCGCCTCGCCCCTGATCGGGTCGGCCGCCCGGGCCGGCGCCGTGAAGCCAATCAGGATACAGGCCGCCAGCACGCGCGCCTTCCGGACATGACGCGACAACCCCCGCGCCACTGCGCGGGCTCGCGACACAAATCCAGCGGCAGCCTCTCGCGCCATTGGCGGCATTTCTTCCGGTTCGGCGGGCGTGCCGGCACTGGCGCCGGCCCGTGCCGTCGAATCTAAGGTTTTCCCAATTAAGGACTTCTTAAGTATGAGCCCTCAATTCGGCTTTTGGGTCGGCTTGCCCTCGATCTTGGGAAGATCGACAGCCGAGGCCGACTGATCGCCGCCGCCATTGGCGCGGCGGGCCATCTCGACCGTCAGCCGCTCGGCCGCCTCCGGCGACATCAATCCCATGATGTCCGACATTTTGCGAGGCGCGATGGCCGAGGCGATCTCGATCAGCACGCCCATCTCGAGCCGGTCGAACACCCGCGCGGCATCCTTGGGCTTCATCCCCTCATACATGGTCACGAGGCCCTTCATGCGCTGGGCTTCGGCGGCCTTCTGCTCGGCCTGCGTTGCGGAGATACGGGTTTCCACCGCCTTCATCTCCTCGACCTTGTTCTCGATGCGCTTCTCGGCCGATTTCAGCAGGCTTTCGCGAATGTCGATCTCGCGCTGGCGGGCCTCGATCTCCTGCCGCCGCGCCTGCAGCCGTTCCAGAATCGCACGCTCCGATGCCGAGACCTGCGGCTGGGTTTCGTCGATCTTGACCGGGGTGCCGCCTTCCATCTTGGTCTCGGGCGCGGCGGGCTTGGGCGGCTCCTTCGGCGCGCCATGGGTCGATCCGGTGATGTCGGGGTCCTCGCCGCCGGGGAAATTCAGGTTCTCCTGCGCCCAGGATTTCTTGCCCTGGTTCGGCTTGTAGTCGAAGACATAGCCGCCGTTGATGACGAGGCCGGCCACCTTCAGCGTGGCGAGGCCCGCGACGGCGACCAGGACGACCGGAATGACGCGGATGTTACGAAAGGACTTCATACCCAGGCTTTATGCGGCAAGGCCGTTGGATCGCCGGCGCTCGGAGAAGGCTTCGGCCGCAGCCGCCACCGCCTTCGCCGTCGACGGCTTCGCCGCAGGCGCGGCAGCTGTTTCGGGGTTCGTCACGGGACGCGCGGCGATCGCGATCTTGGACAGGCGCCGCACCACGTTGTCGGCCTCGCCGAGCTGCTTGTAGAGCTGGTCCGACATCTGCGTCGCGGCGGCGAGCTGGCTGCCCAGGTTCTCGTTGACGTCGCGCACGGCGAGCTTCAGCCCGCCGATTGCGCGCTCGGCGATCTCCGTCGCCGTGATCAGCTCGCCGATGACCGCCTTCAGCGAATGCTCGTCCGCCTTCAGCCGCGTCAGCCGCTTGTTGAGCATGACGCAGTAGACGATCGTCAGCATCAGCAGGATAGCCACCAGCGTCTCGATCGCCATTCCCAGGGAGTGGTTCATGGGGCCTCCATCATCTTGTTCTGCTCGTCGACCTTCTCGAACATCGCAAGTGTCGTACTTGGCTTGCGCAAGGGTTTCGTCACGCGGATCGCGACGCGGTCGCCGACCCGGCCCATCCGCCCCTCGGTCAGCGTGACGTCGCCGCAGCGCACGGTGACGTTGGCGTCGGCGCGCATGTCCAGCGGCAGCGTGTCGCCGACCTTGAGCCGCATCAGCTGCTTGAGCGGAATGTCGGCCTCGTAGAGCACCGCATCAACGGCGATCTCGGCCTGCACGATCTCGGTGGCGAAATGGCCTTCCCAGACCGGGTCGCGGCCGAACTTTTCGCCCATGAACATCTGGAGCAGGACGCCCCGGATCGGCTCGATAGTCGCGTAGGGCAGCAGCAGCTCGATATTGCCGCCGCGGTCTTCCATGTCGATGCGCAGGCGGACCAGGATCGCGGCGTTGGCGGGACGGCTGATCGCGGCGAAACGCGGATTGGTCTCGAGCCGGTCGATCGTGAAGGTCACCGGCGACAGCGGCCGGAACGCCTGCTCGGCATCGGCCAGCACCACCTCGACCAGCCGCTTGACCAGCTCGGTCTCGATCGTGGTGTAGGGCCGGCCCTCGATGCGGAGCTGGCTGGTGCCGCGGCGGCCGCCGAGCAGCACGTCGATCATCGAATAGATCAGGTTGGAATCGACCGTCGCCATGCCGAAATTCTCCCACTCCTCGGCCTTGAAGACGGTGAGGACGGCGGGCAGCGGGATCGAGTTCATGTAGTCGCCGAAACGCACCGAGGTGATGCGGTCGAGCGAGACTTCGACGTTGTCGGAGGTGAAGTTGCGCAAGGACGTCGTCATCAGCCGCACCAGGCGGTCGAAGACGATTTCGAGCATCGGCAGACGCTCGTAGGAGACCATCGCAGAATCGATGATCGCGCGAATGCCGGAATGATCGTCGAGCGTGACGTCGCCGACGGTGAAGCCGAGGAGATTGTCGATCTCCTCCTGCGACAGCACCCGCTCGCCGGAGTTCTTGCCGGTGCCGAGATCGCGGCTGCCGTCCTCGACCATGGCCGCCCATTGCAGGGCCATGGTTTCCGACAGCTCGTTCTCGGCGGCAGCCTTTGCGGCCTCGGCGGGATCCTCGGAATCGAGCGAGGCCTCCCACTGGGCGGCAATTGCATCCTGGTCGACCTGGTCGTTGCCCGCCATGATCCTAGTCCGTCATGCTCACTGGACCACGACTTCCTTGAACAGCACCGCGCTGACCTGGATCGGGGCGACCGCCGCGTTGACGCGCTTGGTCAGCTCCTCCTTGAGGCGGAAGATGCCGGCGGAACCATTGAGGTCGGAAGGGCGCAGTTCGCGCACATAGGTCTGGAAGATGTCGGTGACGCGCGGCATCGTCGGCTTGATCGCCTCGATCTGCTTCTCTTCCTTCAGCTCCAGCACGATCTTCAGCCGCAGATATTGCACGCGCTCGCCGGGCGAGCCGGCGAGGTTGACCATCAGGTCAGGGACATCGACGAAGGCCGGCGGCTTCGGCGGCGGCGCGGCCTCGGCATGGTGCTCGCCCTCGCCGTGACGGAAGAAGAAGAACCAGGTCGCCGCACCGCCGCCGAGGACGGCGAGCAGACCGACGGCCATGATGATGAGCTTGAGCTTGTTCTTCGGCGGAGCGGCTTCCGCGCCGTCGGCGGCTGCGCCGCCCTCCTCATTCTCTGCCATGGTTGCCGCGCTCGTTCATTTCTCAAAGGGGTCGAAAGAGCGAAGCCTCCTGGCAGACAATGACGCGATACAAATGCCCCAGCGCAATGCGCTCCTCTGATGTGCAAACGCTACGGTAATAATGGTTAACGGAACCTTTCGATTGGGCCTCCGCTAGGAAAATTCTGCCGGGCAAACATGGCTAACAGAACCTTTCTGCCGCCCTTCCGCACCCATCAAAAATCAACAACCATTTGAAATAATGTAATTTTTTAAGTTGGCACGGCTTTCGCTGAGAAAGGGCCGAGACCTCACGGTTTGGGAGAACCAGAGGTCTCGTTCACGGGATCCGCCAGGGCGCTTGGGAGAGCGAAATGGCAGATCTCACTCAGGGGAGATTTCCGATGCAGAACGCGCTTCTGATCGGCTTGTCACGGCAGATGACGTTGGAACGGCAGATGGACGTCATCGCCAACAACGTCGCCAATGCCAACACCAACGGTTTCAAGGCCGACCATTCGCTGTTCGAGGAGTATCTCAACTCGAACGCACGTCATGACAATTTCATCGGTCGCGACCGCCGGATCTCCTATGTGCAGGATCGCGGCACCTTCCGCGACGTCGGCCAGGGGCCGATGGAGCCGACCAACAATCCGCTCGACATCGCCATCAACGGCAACGCCTATTTCGCGGTGCAGGCCAATGGCGGCGAGCTCTATACCCGCGACGGCAAGTTCTCGCTCAACAGCACCGGCCAGCTCGTCACCGCGAGCGGCAATCTCGTGCTCGGCAATGCCGGCCCGATTACCTTCCAGCCGACCGACCACGACATCAATGTCGCGCCCGACGGCACCGTCACGGTGCTCGAGGGTACGGCGCGGACCGACTCGATCCGCGGCAAGATCCGCATGGTGTCGTTCGACGATCCGGCCAAGCTGACCAAGCTCGGCGGCAATCTCTATGGCGCCGGCTCGGCCAACCAGCAGGCCGACGCCAAGTCCACCTTGCAGCAGGGTTACATCGAGAAGTCGAACGTGAATGCGGTCGGCGAGATGACCCGCATGGTCGAGGTGATGCGCAGCTACACCGCGATCGCCAGCCTGCTCCAGCAGCAGAGCGACCTCCACAAATCGGCGATCGACAAGCTCGCCGACGTTCCGGCCTGATTGAAGGAGAATTGATATGCAGGCGCTTCACACCGCTGCGACCGGAATGGCGGCACAGGAACTCAACGTTCAGGTGATCTCCAACAACATCGCCAACCTGCGCACCACCGGCTTCAAGAAGCAGACCGCGGCATTCCAGGACTTGATCTATGAGCACGTCCGCCGCGTTGGCGCCCAGTCGTCCGACCAGGGCACCATCCTGCCGGTCGGCGTCGACATCGGCGGCGGCGTCAAGACCGTCGGCACGCCGCGCAGCATGACGCAGGGGACGCTGTCGCAGACCGGCAACGACCTCGATCTCGCGATCTCGGGCGATGGCTTCTTCAAGATCCTGATGCCCGACGGCACCTACCAGTACACCCGCGACGGCACCTTCCAGATGGACAATCAGGGCCGCGTCGTCACCGCGCAGGGCAACCCGGTGCAGCCCACCATCACCATCCCCAACAACGCCTCGGGCATCGCCGTGAGCGAGCAGGGCCAGGTCTCGGTGACGTTGCCGGGCTCAACGACCTCCTCGATCGTCGGCCAGATCGGCATCACCCGCTTCATCAACAAGGCGGGCCTGCAGCCGGTCGGCAACAACCAGTTCATCGAGACCCCCTCCTCCGGCGCGCCGCAGGACGGCACCGCCAACTCCGAGGGTTACGGTAAGATCACGCAGGGCAGCCTGGAGCAGGCCAATATCGACGTCGTCTCGGAGATGAGCGACCTGATCGCCGCGCAGCGCGCCTACGAGATGAACGCCAAGGTCATCAGCGCGGCCGACCAGATGATGCAGTCGACCACGGCGCTGTTCCGCTGAGGTGATGACGATGATCCGCACCACGCTCGCCTCGATCTCCACCCTTCTCTTGCTGGCATTGCCGGCAGTGGCCGCCGACGAATTCATCGCCTCGCCGGCGCTGCGCGCCAGCGTCACCGTCACGGCGGACGTGGTGCGGATCGGCGATCTGATCGAGAACGCAGGATCGGCCGCGCTGATCCCGGTCTACCGCTCGCCCGATCTCGGCACCACCGGCACGCTGACGGTTGGCCAGGTGCTCTCGGTGCTGCGGGCAAAACAGGTGATCGGCGTTACGACCGGCGACATCAAGGAGGTCCAGGTCACCCGCCTCGCCCGCACGCTCGCGAGCAAGGACATCCAGGACGCGGTCACCGCTGCGCTCGAGCGCCGCTTCGGCCTCGGAGAAGCCGCCAACATCACCATCACGTTCGACCGCAGCGTCGCCGAGATGCGGCTCGATGCCTCCAACACCGGCGCGCTCGAGCCGGTTGCAACCCGCTACGACGCCCGCAGCGGCCGTTTCGACATCGCCTTCGAGATTGCCAACGACAGCAACTCTGCGCCGACCAAGCTGCGCTTCACCGGCACCGCGATCGAGACCGTGGAAGTGGCCGTGCTGACCCGCGACATCGACCGCGCCGAGCTTCTGAAATCCTCCGACGTCTCGCTGGAGCGCCGGCCGAAGGCCGAGGTCACCGGGGAACCGGCCGCGCGCGACCGCAGCATCGGCATGCAGCTGCGCCGGGCGATGCGCGCGGGCACGCCGCTCCGCGTCGCCGACATCGTCAAGCCCGACTTCGTGCTGCGCGATCAGGCCGTCACCATCATCTACCAGGTGCCCGGCCTCTATCTCACCACGCGCGGCAAGGCGATCGAGAACGGCGCCGAGGGCGACACCGTCAGCGTGCTGAATTTACACTCCAAGCGCACGCTGACCGGCGTCGTCACCGGCCGCGGCCAGGTGACGGTCCAGGGCGCGAGTCAGTCCGCACCGATGACGCCGGCCATCGAGCAGACCTCGTCGATCAAACGTGACGACGTGCCGCCGGCCGCAGCCCTGGCGCAGAGCCTGATCCAGACGCCTGCGTCTGCGGCCCAGATCGCCCAAGCCCAGATTCCGCAAGCCCAGATCCCGCAAGTTCGCCCCTCGCAAGCTCCAGCCAAGTCAGAGTAAGTCATGTCCAGGTTCAGTTCGGCCTTCCGCCTTCGTCGCATCGCGATCTCTGCCCTGCTACTGGCAACTTGTGCCCTGGCGAGCGGCTGCTCCTCGATCGACCGCCTGTCGCAGATCGGCGAGCAGCCGAAGCTGTCGGCGATCGACAATCCGACGACGCAGCCCGGCTACAAGCCGGTGCAGATGCCGATGCCGAAGCCGGAAGTTGCCTCCTACAATCCGAACTCGCTGTGGCGCAACGGCAGCCGCGCGTTCTTCAAGGACCAGCGCGCCCGCCAGGTCGGCGACCTCCTGACCGTGACCGTGAACATCACGGACAAGGCCAACATCGAGAACGACACCTCGCGCAGCCGCACCAACAAGGAAGATTCCGGAATCACGGACTTCATCGGCTCCCAAACGATCACCCAGGCCAACAAGATCCTGCCCGGCCGCATCCTGACAGCCGACTCGACCTCGTCCAGCGAGGGCAAGGGCAGCGTCGACCGCAAGGAAGCCCTGCAAACCAACGTCGCCGCCGTGGTGACCCAGGTGCTGCCGAACGGCAACCTGGTCGTCGAAGGCAAGCAGGAGATCCGCGTCAACTTCGAGATCCGCGAGCTGATCGTAGCCGGCATCGTGCGCCCCGAGGACATCCAGAGCGACAACACCATCGACTCCACCAAGATCGCCCAGGCCCGCATCGCCTATGGCGGCCGCGGCCAGATCACCGACGTGCAGCAGCCGCGCTACGGCCAGCAAGTCATGGACGTGCTGCTGCCCTTCTAAGCCTCTTCAAGAGCTCCCACATCGTGTTCGCGAACCTAGGCGCGAGCGACGATGTACGACGCGGCCCTCGCTAGCTCCCCTGGCGAGGGCCGCATGTATTTTGCCTCCGCCGCCGAGGCGGTGCAGGCGTCTCTCTCACAGCAGCATGATCCCGCGCGCTTGCGCCCACCGCTGGAGGATCTTGCTCTCCTCGGCAAGCGGCGGGCGGTTCGCAAACCCGCGAACCTGAACCGCCCGGGAACGGGTATCAAGCTCGATGGTCAGCATCCGCTGGACGTCACCCGAGGCACGGCGACGGAGCGACCAGATCGAGGCATGCCCGGCAATGCACTTTGTCGCGTAAGTGGCGACGCAGTGACGCATGCCCCGCGTCTCAGCCACGAGATCGGCTGCCGTCCTCAACTGGACCACAACATATTCTTCGCGCTTGGCCCGGTCCTTGGACGACGTTGTCCATGACCAGTCCGCGATCGCTGCACCGAGCCAACGGTCCTCGCTCTGCTCGGGGCCTGCTGCCAGCCCCCGCGCACGGTTTCGCGCCGCCTCGGCGCGACGGCGTGCGGCCTCAATACGAGCAATCGCATCGAGATCGCGATGCCATTCGCGCATCTGCCGCCCAAGCGAGATCAGTGAACGCCCCTTGAGGGTGTACTCGGGATCACGCCGGTGGCAATCGGCGAGGTAGTCATGGAAGTCATCCATGTCCTCGACCGTGGTGGGATGCGCGCAGAAGAAGCGCACCACCTCGCGCCAGAAGCGATGGTGAGCGCGCTGCGTCTGCGTGATCCTGGTGCGCGCGATCCGCATCGCAACAGCGGGATCTGTCGCATAGGAACGCGCAATCGCCTGCCAGATCGCAGCCTCGAAGCCGACCTTCCCCAACGGATTGAGGAACGCATGAACCTCCTTGCGAGACAGCCATTCGGTCGCACCGGCAGCGTAGAGCGAACCGCCGCCGGCCGCCGCGATGTACCAGCGCTTGCGCAAGCGGATCTCGTCGGCGCCCAGTCCCGCGCCGTCGATCCAGATCTGCTCCAGATGTTCGGCAACGGGATAGCGCGCGAAGAGATAGCGAGCCGCAGCAAGACGAAGACGCGCGGCATCGCGAGTCTTCATTCGCGGCTGCCAGGCCTCGGCATCGCGCACGATGTCTGCCTCGAAACCACGCCTGGCCTCGCAGATCGCATTCTTGAAATCCGGTGGAGGACGCGTCCGCTGCGACACATGCTGCAGCGACAGCTCGTAGGCTTCAACCCGCGCGCGCTCGGCCTCCCGCCGGCGCTGAATCAATGACTGTGCCATTGTCGTTCAACATGATTGGATGAGTGTCAGCCGGACGCACTGAGAGCGTCGGCACGGAATGTGTCGATCGCCACAACGTACTCACGGCTGGTCTCCTCACAGTTGAACGCGCAGGTTGAATGGGACGGGGCTCATAGACCCGATTGCGGGCGAGCGCAACATGTCTTGTCGGGATGGTGTCGGAAACTGCGTACTGCGAGGCAGATCCGCGACATTATTGCAACGCCACGACAGCACACTCGTCATTGCGAGCGCAGCGAAGTAATCCAGAATCCCTCAACGGAGACAGCCTGGATTGCTTCGTCGCGAGTGCGCCTCGCAATGACGGCGGCGAGAGTGCGCTCTTCATCACGCCGCATTCGCGACGGCGCGTATCTCCAGGTGCACGCCGGTCTCCTTCTGAAGTGCGTGGATCACCGCCATCAGGTTCTCGGCCGTCGGATTGCCGCGTGGTCCGAACATCCGCATCAGGCTCTTTTGCGGACGGTCAATCACCTCGCTCAGCCGTTCGAAACCGATGGTCGCATTGATGTAAGTGCGTAATGCCGTGCGGCCGTAGTCGACGTCCCCTTGCAACAGGCCCTGCATCGCCTCTAGGAACAGCGCTTCGCGAAAGGCGGGATCGCGCTCCGCCATCGCACGGACGGTGTCGCGAAAACTCCGAGTTAATGGCATCACCTTCTCCCTACCGTGCTCTTGACTTGTAATCACGCCAGCGGCGTAACGCCGTATCGATATCGTTTTGCTGTCTCTGCTTGGTGCCGCCTCCCAACAGAATAACCAGCGAATTGCCGTTCCAGCCGAAATAAACCCGGTAGCCAGGGCCACGATTGATCTTGAGTTCAGCGGCCCCCTCCCCAATGGACTTGACGTTTGACCTGTTGCCATCGGCTAGCCGCTCGATCGCGACCGCAATCGTGACGCGGGCCTGCGGATCAAGTCGTTCGAGCCAATCGCGAAACGGGCTGCGATCATCGACGATATATTCTTCGACCTTGATCATTTGGTACCACACCCGTTACCATTTTTCAATTTCAGAAAATTCGGTTTATTGAAAATTTTCATTGACGCGCCCTGACCACCTCATTATGTTCTCGTTTCGTTCCATTCCACAAGAGGGCGTATCGCAATCGTCACGAAACGAGGGATGGAATGCGGTGGCCGCGACGGCGTCGGCGTGAATGATAGCTGCAGGGCGGGAAACCGTGAGCGGCGATCGGCGCGATACGACACGGCGCTGACAGCGTCTTCGCATGGTCTCGACGGTGAGCGCACGCCAGCCGTGGAGGGCCCAGCGAGGATGTGCGCGGACGGAGAAGTCGTGTGGTCCTGACGCCCGGGGTCTGTGCGTCAAGTCTTGCGGTGATGTGGCGGCCAACCGGTGCGCACATCAGTCAGCCGCAAGGCGACGGGGGCAATAGTGCATCGCTCCCCGAGGAGCACGAAGGACACCGTGAAAACCATCGCGCAGGGAAGGCCGGGCGACCGGCGTCACCTGTCGTCCACCCCGTGCGCGCTTCTAAGGCACACGCGGGACTTCGGGTGCCAGCCGGCGCCCGGCCTTCCCTGTGCCTTCTTGATCTTCAGGAGGGCAAAACGATTCCAAAGCTCGGGCGGAAGATGCCGCGAGAATACGAAGGCGTGTCCGATTGCGACTTGGGTTGATGGAACAGTCGCGCCTCACACTCACTCGTTGCGAGCGAAGCGAAACCATCCAGACTGCCGCCGCGGAAAGATTCTGGATTGCTTCGCGATGCTCGCAATGACGTGGATGAGGGTACAGCATTCAAGCCCCACCCCTCTGTCATCGTCCGCGAAGGCGGACGATCCAGTACTCGGAGATATTCGTGATTGTCCTGACGCAGCGCGGCGTACTGGATTCCCCGCCTTCGCGGGGAATGACTGCGAAGACTACCGGTGCCCTTCACGTAAACTCCGCCTCCACCGTCCCAAGCCCGTCCAGCTCCATCCGCACCTTGTCGCCGGCTTTCAGCCACAGCGTCTTGACCAGGCTGCCCGTCAGCACGAGCTGCCCCGCATGTAGGCCCTTGCCCTCGGCGGCGAGATGGTTGGCGAGCCAAGCGAGGGCGTTGTGGGGATGGCCGAGCACGTCGGCGCCGGTGCCGTGGCTCACCTCCTCGCCGTTGACGAGGGCGCGGCCCTTGACCGCTTTCAGGTCAGGCACCGACGAACGTGGAACCGACGGGCCCAGCACGCAACCGGCGGCGAAGAAATCGTCGGCGATCAAGGTCGGCGCGCCCATCGTTTCCCACTTCACGTAGCGATCGTCGACGATCTCGATTGCGGGATGATAGGCCTCGACCGCCTCGCCGACCCATTCGGCCGTGAACGGCGCCTCGCCGGCGGCGAGGTCGCGCTTGAGCCGCACCGCGATCTCGCACTCGACGCCGACCCGGACATAGTTGGAGGTGGCGAGCTTGGCGCCGCTGTCGTGGACTCCCTTCTGGAACACGCCGCCGCCGCAGGGGTGCGGAATGCCGATATAGTCCTGCATCACCTGGCTGGTGCAGCCGATCTTGTAGCCGACGAGCGGACCGAGATGCGGCAGCAGGAGATCGTGCAGGGCACGCTGGACCTGATAGCCCTCGGCTTCATCAGCGGGAGGACGCTCCAGCGCCGCGAGCGGCGCATGGTTGCGGCGCGCCAGCGCGATCGCCTTTGCGGCTTGGAGTATCCTGTCCATTGGCGCCGCCTCCCACGCTACGCATTCGAAGGCGACAGTTCAGCATCCCCGCCGGGGCGTGACAAGCCAGAGGCAACCTCACGCCTTGACCAGGCCGAGCCGGATCAGGCTCTCGGCGGTCGCAAGGATCGCCTCGTGGCTGGAACGGGGTTCCCAGCCGAGCAGCGACCTCGCCTTGGCGCTGGTGGAATGCCGCACCCTGCCGAGCATCGGCACGACCGCACGCAAAAGGGGAATCCGGGTCGCGGCCAGCCGCACCAGCCAGTCGGGGGCCTGAAACCGCGGAACCCGGCGTGCCGACGGCCCGAGTTCCCGCCGCAGCACCTTGGCGATATCGAGGATCGACATTTCACCGGAGACCGCGATGAAGCGCTCGCCCCTGGCCTCGGGCGCCGTCATCGCGCGCAGATGCAGATCGGCGACATCGCGCACGTCGACCACGCCGAAATAAACCCGCGGCACCGCCGGCATGGCGCCGTCGAGCAGCGATTTGACGATCTCGATCGAGCCGGAGAAGTCCGGCCCCAGCACGGGACCGAAAATGCCGGCGGGATTGACCACCGACAGTTCGAGGCCGCCGCCCTCGCGCGCGATGAAATCCCAGGCCGCCCGCTCGGCCAGCGTCTTGGATTTGATGTAGGGCTGCAGGCCGGGACCATCGAGATTGGTCCAGTCGGTCTCGTCGAACGGTTTTTCACGCGCCGGATGGCCGTAGCCGATCGCGCCCAGCGACGAGGTGATGACGACGCGCCTGACGCCGGCCTCGCGCGCGGCGCGCAGCACCCGCAGCGTGCCGTCGCGGGCCGGGACGATCATCTCGTTCTCGTCCTTGGGCACGCTGGTCGACAGCGGCGAGGCGACGTGCAGGACGTAGTCGCACCCGTCGATCGCCTCGCGCCAGCCCGCGTCTGCCGTGAGGTCCGCCGTGAAGAAAGACACGGTTTCCGGCGCAGCCGCCCCGCCCTCGCGCAGCATCGCCAGCACGTCGTCCCGACGATCGGGCCGGCGCACCGTCGTCCGCACGGCATGGCCCGCGGCCAGAAGTTGCAGGACGACGTGAATGCCGACGAAGCCCGACCCGCCGGTGACCAGAACAGTGCTCATTGCCAAATTCCCCTCGATGCGAGCGCCGGCGGATCGGTTCCGCCGCGGCCCTGCTCAAGGCCGCATCTGATCACTATCTCCAAGGGGACAAGTAGAATGGATTTCAAGACCGGTATGGAAAACCTGACCAGCAACTGTGACGACGACTGCGATTGCAGCCCGGATCCTGCCCTGCTCGGCGACTTCAAGCGCGCCATCCACGCGCTTGGCGGCAAGTGGAAACTGGAGATCCTGTTTACGCTGATGAACGGTGCGGTTCGCTTCGGTGCCTTGCGACGATCGATCGGCGGCATCACCCAGCACATGCTGACGACGCAGCTTCGCGAGCTCGAGCAGGATGGCCTCGTATCGCGCATCGTCCTCACGGAGAAACCTTTGAGGGTCGAGTACGAGCTGACGGATGCGGCTTACGGCCTCTTGCCGGCATTTAAGGAAATATTGAGCTGGTCCAGGCTTTATGGGGACACGCGCCTCCTGGCGTCGCGGCAGGCCTGATTGCAGCGATGCTTGATGCAGCTGGATCGGCGTCTCACCATTCGAGCCGATGTCGTTGATGCGACTCGCAAAACTCGTCCCACCTGAAGTGAAGGCTGTTTCTCATCCGAGCTCACGTGAGCTCGGAGGAGTAGAGTCTAGCCCATTGATCGTGATTCACTTTTCGCGATCACGCTTCGCGCGGCTGCAAGCTGCAGGCAAAATGCGGATCACGGCGCCAAGCGGCACCTTGCGCCCCAAAAACAAAGAGCCGCACTTGGCGGCTCGGGCTCTATTCGTCGCGATAGACCTTCTCGCGTTTCTCGTGGCGCTCCTGCGCTTCCACCGAGAGCGTCGCGATGGGCCGGGCTTCGAGCCGCTTCAACGAGATCGGCTCGCCGGTTTCCTCGCAATAGCCGTAGGTGTTGTCCTCGATGCGCTGGAGCGCGGCGTCGATCTTGGCGATCAACTTGCGCTGGCGGTCGCGGGCGCGGAGTTCGATGGCACGGTCGGTTTCGGACGATGCCCGATCGGCGAGATCGGGGTGGTTCACGTTCTCCTCCTGCAAAGCCTGCAGGGTGAGCTTGGACTCTTTGAGGATCTCATCCTTCCAGGCGAGGAGCTTCAAACGGAAGTACTCCTTCTGCCGGTCGTTCATGAAAGGCTCTTTGTCGGTCGGTCGGTAGTTTTTCAACTTTTCCAAGGGAGGCCTATCTGTCTAAGCAACGACTCGCATACGGAACGAGGTCCGTCGAGCGGGGCGTTATATAGCGGCCTCCTGTGACAGACAATATTTCCCCTCATCGCCCCGGTGCCGCCCCCAAGCCCTTGCACAGGAAGGTTTATCCTGGAGGGATCCGGGGGGCGGCTGACGGCTCAATAGCCGACCGTGAAGCGCTGCCTCAGATGGGCGGGCCGTTCGACCTCGTCGGCGAGCGCGATGGCATAGTCGGCGAAGGTGATCCAGCTCTTGCCGTTCGCATCTGCGAGAAGCTGGTCGGTCCCAAGCCGGAACTTGCCCGTGCGTTCCCCCTCGACGAACAAAGCCGACGGCGAGATGAAGGTCCAATTCAGGTCCTTTTCCTGCCGCAGCAGGTCGAGGAAGGCCGAGCCCGCCTCCGCCTCAGCCTTGTATTGGGTAGGAAAATTGGGCGTTGTGACCAGCTTCACGCCTGGGGCGACCTCAAGGCTGCCGGCACCGCCGACGACGAGGTAACGACCGACCTTGGAGTCCTTCGCCGCACCGATCAGCTTGAGCGGGTCACTGGCCAGGAAGTGCACGGAACTCACGGCGACGTCGTGTCCGGCCCACAGCCTGGCGAGGCCGGCCTGGTCGAGCACATCCCCCTTGGTCGGCGTGACGTTGGGCAGGGCTGCGATCTTCTCGGGGTTCCGAGCGATGGCTGTGACGGCGTGGCCGCGGCGGGACAGTTCCCTGGTGATCTCCGACCCGGCCCGGCCCGAGGCGCCGGCGACTGCGATTTTCATGGAAGGCTCCTTTGCTTCTATAGTAACTATCAGTAACTAGATATCGCAAAGGATGCTGGTGTTAAGAGAGCACTTTGTGCTTACCTGATTACGCTGGAGTAACCGGCATGCATATTCTCAAGCGACCAGACTCTTGAGGGCCGACGATGAAACCGGACGTCTACGCAGCGAACTGCCCTACTCGCCAGATCCTCGATCGCGTCGGCGACAAATGGGCGGTGCTGATCCTCTTGCTCCTGCGCGAGGAGCCGATGCGCTTCAATCAGTTGCGCCGCACGATTGAAGGCATCTCGCAGAAGATGCTGAGTCAGGTTCTCAAGTCGCTCGAACGCGACGGCCTGATCAGGCGACATGCCATCGCGACCGTTCCTGTCACGGTGGAATATTCGATCACGCCGCTCGGGCTGACGCTGGCCGCGGCGGTCGATCCACTGCGCGATTGGGCCGAGCAGAATCTGAAGGACGTGCTCGCGGCGCAGCGCCGCTACGATGCGCAGCAGAAGGAGGAAGCGGCGTAGACGCTAGGCCTGCCCGGCCTTCGCGAGCTCGACTTCGACGCGCAACTCGATCTCCGAGAGCACGGAATCGAGTCCGGCATCGCCCGACGAGGACTTGAGGTTCGCCGCAGCATCACGCAGACGCATCACGGTCGAGGCGTCGAGGTTTCCGGACAGCAGTCCCATCTTCAGATCGTCGAGCACGTCGAGCGCCGTCCTGCCGCGGGCGACCGAGCGCTTGCGGCGCTCGACCGGATCCTCTTCGACGCCCTGCAATGCCAGCAGCGCGTCGATGTTGGCGGTGGTTTTCGGTGCGGCAGCGCTCCGCGTCTCCTGTGCCGACGAGGTGTCGGGCAGCACGAAGGTGCCAGAGCCGGTCCGCCTGGCCTGGCTGGCCGGCGTTCCCAGCGTGGTTCCGTTCGGTCCGTAGATGCGCATCGGAAGGAATCCGGGTGATCGATGCCGGAGCTTCGCCGTTTTATGGTTAACGGCCCGTAAACAGCCCGGCAAAATCTGCCGACAGGCGGCAGTTTCGCTCCTCAGGCACAACACCCGCTGACACCGGTCGAAACAGATTTATTCAACCTATTCAGCGATCTATCCCGAAGCCCCGGGTTGGCACAGCGCTCGCAAGGAAAGCGCCGGACCAGCTCGTCATGGGAGTGTCGTGCAGGTCCTTCCGATTTGAGGAGCCTTTCTAGGAGCCTTGGGGAGCAGAGGATGCCAGGCGTTCGTTGGGTGAGGATTGTTGGGGTGGCCTGCGCCGCGCTGTCAGCGCTGGCGCTCTCGGTCACGTCAGCGGCTGCGACCTCGCGCATCAAGGACCTCGCCAACATCGAGGGCGTGCGGCAGAACCAGCTCATCGGCTACGGCCTCGTCGTGGGCCTCAACGGCACCGGCGACACGCTCAACAACATCCCCTTCACCAAGCAATCGCTGCAGGCGATGCTCGAGCGCATGGGCGTCAACATCCGCGGCGCCACCATCCGCACCGGCAACGTCGCGGCCGTGATGGTGACCGGCAACCTGCCAGCCTTCGCCACCCAGGGCACGCGCATGGATGTCACCGTCTCCGCGCTCGGTGACGCCAAGAACCTCCAGGGCGGCACCCTGCTCGTGACCCCCCTCTTGGGCGCCGACGGCAACGTCTATGCAGTGGCGCAGGGCTCGCTCGCGATTTCCGGCTTCCAGGCCGAGGGCGAGGCGGCCAAGATCGTGCGCGGCGTTCCGACCGTCGGACGCATCGCCAACGGCGCCATCATCGAGCGCGAGATCGAGTTCGCGCTCAATCGGCTGCCGAACGTGCGCCTGGCGCTGCGCAACGCCGACTTCACCACCGCCAAGCGCATTGCGGCTGCGGTCAACGACTATCTCGGCGTCAAGACCGCCGAGCCGATCGACCCATCGACGGTGCAGCTGTCGGTCCCGCCGGAGTTCAAGGGCAACGTCGTCGCATTCCTCACCGAGATCGAGCAGCTCCAGGTCGATCCCGATCTCGCCGCCAAGATCATCATCGACGAGCGGAGCGGCATCATCGTGATGGGCCGCGACGTCCGCGTCGCCACCGTGGCTGTGGCGCAGGGCAACCTCACCGTCACCATCTCCGAGAGCCCGCAGGTCAGTCAGCCCAACCCGCTGTCGCGCGGCCGCACCGTGGTCGCGCCGCGCAGCAGCGTCACCGTCACCGAGGACGGCAAGAAGCTGGCCGTCGTCAAGGACGGCGTCTCGCTTCAGCAGCTCGTCGACGGCCTCAACGGCCTCGGCATCGGTCCCCGCGACATGATCAGCATCCTCCAGGCGATCAAGGCCGCCGGCGCGATCGAAGCCGACATCGAGGTGATGTGATGCAGGCAGGCTCAATCAACACCCCGCGCCTCGCCACCGCTTCGGCGTTCTCGGTGGAGAGCCGCAACGGCCGGCCGGACTTCGAGCTCGCCGCCGCGCTGCAGAAAGTCTCACCGCAGCAGCAGGCCAAGGCGCAGAAGACCGCCACCGATTTCGAGGCGATGTTCCTCAACAGCATGTTCTCGCAGATGACCTCGGGCCTGAAGGGCGAAGGTCCGTTCGGCGATACGACCGGCACCGGGGTGTGGCGCTCGATGCTGACCGAGCAATATTCCAAGAGCTTTGCCCAGGCCGGCGGCGTCGGCGTCGCCACCGAAGTCTACCGCACCCTGATCATGCAGCAGGCGAAAACGATCCGCACGGCATAAGGTCAAACGAAATGAACCATTTCCACGCCTCACGTCAGCCGATGCAAGCCCAGAGTCCGAACACCGCGCCCGGCAGCACCGAGGCGCGCAAGCTCGCCGAAGGCCTGATGGACGCAATGAGCGCGCTGCTCGGACTGATCGAGCGCGAGACCGAGCTCGTTCGCGCCGGCAAGGTCCGCGAGGCGATGACGCTCGAGAGCAAGAAGCAGGAGCTGTCGCGCAATTACGTCGGCGCCGTCAGCCAGCTGAAGGCGAACCAGGCCCAGCTCGCGAAATCCGCGCCGGAGTTGCTCTCGACGCTGCATCGCCACCACGATGCGTTTCGCGCGATGCTCCAGGTCAATCTCACCGTGCTCGCGACCGCGCACGCTGTCTCCGAGAGCGTCGTGCGCGGCGTCAACGCCGAGATCCAGAAGCGCAACGTGCCGAACACCTATACGGCCGCGGGACGCCGCGCCGCGCCGGGTCCGCGCCACATCACCCCGCTCGCGGTCAGCCGCTCGCTCTGAGCGCGCAGGAACAAGCGACATTTTTACGAAATATTGCTCGGCGATGGCGTCGCACGGTTAGTCACGTTTCCTTACCAGGTCTTCAAACCTGGTGTTCCATGGTTGCGTTATTAGAGGGGTTGGGATTTGACTCACGTAAGGCAACCAGGAGGCTGCCATGAGTACAGATTTCAGCATCAGGCCGGTGGGGATCCCGGCACCCGCGCAGATCGTACCGACGTCCAACGTGGCGGCGAACGAGGCCGTGCAAACGGATCTTCCGGTGAGCCAGACGGTCGCCGCGAGCGCTACCGGCGCGCCTGTGCGCAATGATCTGCCGAACCACGAGAACGTCTCGCGCCAGGTCGTGTTCGACCAGGCGGCCGCATCCTTCGTATTCCAGGTCGTCAACGCCAGGACCGACGCGGTGGTGACCCAGTTCCCCGACGAGGCGATGCTGCGCCGGCGCGCCTATTTCCATGCGCTGGATATGCAGTCCGAGCCCTCGCGTCCGCTCAGCACGGACGTCAGCGCCTGACGACCAGGTGTCGACCGTCACGACGGCGGATCGACACCAGTCGAGTCCGCCGCAAGTTCGGTGGCGATGTCGTTGATCCGCCCCGGCGCCGGCTTCCTTCAGCATCGACTTGGTCCGCGGTCGGCAAATGCTCGACCACGACCGCTCTCCGTCACGGCCGTCCGGACAGGCCTGCAGCAATGTTGCGGTTGATCTCGATCAGCGGGCGGAAATGATCGAACTGCGGGCTCATCTGCAGCGCGGCCGTCTGGCTCAGCACGAACACGCTGATGTTGGCGATCTTCTGCCGGACGTCGATCGGCTGCGGATTGGTGTCACGCATCGCCTCGCTCAGGAAGATCGTCCAGAGCTTGCGGTTGAACATCAGGGCCTGCATGGTCTGCTCGCTGAGCGGATCGGCGTTGTTCACCGCGTCCTGGAGCTTGTTGGCGGCCTTGAGCAGGGTCTGCGCCTCGATGTCCCGAGGAGATGCGGTGGTCGTTGCAACACGCGCATAAGCCGAGGCAGCGGAATTCGACATCAATCACACCCTGGACGTTACCTAGCGCGTTATACGCGCTTAAGGATTTCTTTCCCAACCCTAGGCAGCACCGCTTAAGATTTGCTTACGTGTTGTGCTTGGAAGCACTCCGGACAATTACGGGGCACGGAGCTCTTCGTCGGCGCAACGCTAGATGCACGCACGCACGATGTAAACTCGCTCGGCGTGATGCGCATCGATCTCAGCTAATCTTGTCTTAGCGATCTCCCTTAAAAGAACGGCGGAGCGTTAGCTCCGCCGCGAAATCTCGAGTAGCGAACCTGCGCCGCGAACTTAGCGGAGCAGCTGCAGCACGCTCTGTTGCGACTGGTTGGCCAACGACAGCGCGGAAACCGCGATCGACTGGCGAGTCGAAAGCGCCTGGCTGTTCGCCGCTTCCTCATTGGTATCGGCGAGCGTCAGGTTGGACGAGCCGGTCTGCAGCACGTTGATCAGGTTCTTGGAGAAGTCCTGACGCACCTGCACGATCGACAGGTTCGAACCGAGGGTGGAGCCTTCCGAACGCAGCGTACTCGAGGCTGCATTCAGGCTGGCCAGCACCTTGTTGGTGGCGCCGTTGTCGATGAAGTCGACGCCGTTGACGAGATTGCTGAGACCGAGGCCCGCCGCATTGAACACCACGCCGTTGATGCTCAGCGTGGAGCTGCCGGTCTCGTTGAAGACGAGCTTCAGCGTGTCGCCGTTGAGCAGGTTGACGCCGTTAAAGGAGGAGTCCTGCGACGTCGTGTCGATCTGGGCCAGGATGTTGTTGAACTGGTTGACCAGGTTGGAGCGCGCGGTCTGCGCCACCGGATCCTGGACCGGAGGCTGCGCGGTGGTAAAGGCCAGAACGCCGGTGATGGTGCCGCCGACCGCGCCGCCCGCGAGGGTCGAACCGAGCGTCGACGAGGCGTATTCGTTGACGGTGGTCACCGTGAGCACGCCGTTGGCATCGATCGTCGCCGTCAGGTGGTTGGCCTGCAGCTGCGCGTTGAGCTGGTCCAGCGTCTTGACGGTGCCGTTGGTGCCGTCGCCGAAAGTGACATTCACCGGGGTGCCGCCGTTGAACGAGGTGAAAGTCAGCGTCTTGCCGCTGATGCCGCCGACGCCGGACGTGCGGGCCGCAGTGAAGGCGGTCGCCGTTCCCGTATTGCCGCTGAGACCGAATGCGCCGAGGGCATTGCCGGTGCCGGTGATCGAGAGATCGGCGTTGACGCCGGTGGAAAGCGCAAGCTGACCGCTGCTGTTGACCGACGACGGGATCTGGCCTGCCGTGGTCGACAGCGTCGCCGCGCCGTTGAAGATGCTGGCCGTCTTGACGCCAGTCGCGAGGTCGACGGCGTTGAGCAGGTCGGTCAGCGTCGCGCTCTGGATATAGACGGTCGAGTTGCCGTTGCCGTCCGTGACGATGTTGCCGCTGACGCCACCCGACGTGACGCTCGCCGCCGATTGCGGCGTTTGCGCGTTCTTGAAGGTGATGGTGTGGCCGTCGATGTTCAGCGTCGAGCCGTCCTGAACGAGGGTGCCGAGCGAACCCGCGGTGGTCGACCGGGCCGCGGTGACGTTGGCATTGCCGGCGCCGGTTGCGGCCGTCAGACCGAGCGCCTTGAGGAAGTCGGCCTTTCCGGTCACGCTCAGATCGGCGCCGGTCGAGCTCTTCAGCGTGACCTGGCCGCCCGTGATGGAGGATGCCACCTGCAACGTGCCGACAGGACCGGCCGAGCCGCTGACCGAGATGGTCGCGGCGCCGGCGCTGATCGTCGCGCTCTTGACGCCGCTGGCCAGATCGATCGCGCTCAACAGGTCGTTGACGGTGCCGGTGGGCGCGGCGGCCGTCCCCATGTAGACGATCGAGTTGCCGTTGCCGTCGGTAGCGATGTGGCCGCTGGCATCGAGGCCCCAGCCGGTCGGCTGCGTCGCGGGCGCCGCGCCGGTCCGGAAGGTAATGGTCTTGCCGTTGACCGTGATCGAGTCTCCGTCGGCAGGCGACGAGCCGAGGGTGCTCGCTGCCGTGGTGCCGATCAGCGTCGCGGTGCCAGTCAGTGCAGTGGTGCCGTCGGCCGCGTTGGTGGCGGCGCCGGTCAACGTGCCCGCGGTCGAGCCCAACGATGCGCCGAGTGCGGCGGCGGCCGTCACCGGCGTCACGCCACCGGGAGCGCCGGTGTAGAGCACGTTGCTGTTGGCGGTTGCGCTTGCATACGACGTCGTGCCGCGCAGATCGGCCGGCGTCGCACCGGGAATCGTGGTCGAGACGTTCGACTTGGTGGAATAGCCGACGGTGGTCTGCAGCGCCTGGTTGGCGATCGATTTCGCGCTGTCGATCAGCTTTTGCAGCGAGGTGATGCCGGTGTTGGCGGCCTGGAGCACCTGCACGCCGTTGTTGATGCCGTCGAGCAGGTTGCTGATGTCGCTCGCCCGGTTGTCCAACCCCTGCGCCGTGAAGAAATTGGTGGGATTGTCGAGCGCCGTATTGACCTTTTTGCCGGTCGACAACCGCTCCTGCGTCGTGGCCAGCAAGTCGGCCGTCGACTGCAGCGACAACAGGTTCTGGCGAACGGACGCCGAGAGAACGATGTTGGACATTGGCGAGTCTTCCTCTTGAACCGGATACGAATCGGCCGCGCGGTCTGCAAAGCGGGCTTTTGTCCAGTTTTAGGAGGTGTCCTTTAAAGTATGGTTAACGCCGGTTTAAGGGATAGGGTTAACGGCGGGTGAAGGCCCCTGCCCGCCTCCAAATGCAAAAAGAGCGGCAGGGCAAATGACCCCGCCGCTCGATTTTACCTCGTAATTTCAGTTGCTTACTAGCGGAGCAGCTGGAGCACGCTCTGCTGCGACTGGTTGGCCAGCGACAGTGCGGAGACCGCGATCGACTGACGGGTCGAGAGCGCCTGGCTGTTCGCCGCCTCGACGTTGGTGTCGGCCAGGGTCAGGTTGGACGAGCCGGTCTGCAGCACATTGATCAGGTTCTTGTTGAAGTCCTGACGGATCTGCACCACCGAGAGGTTCGAACCGAGGCTCGAAGCCTCCGAGCGCAACGTGCTCGAGGCGGCGTTCAAATTGGTCAACACCCTGTTGGCGGCGGCGTTGTCGATGAAGTCGACGCCGACGGTCAGCGCGGCGAGGCCGAGGCCCTTGGAGTTGTAGGTCACTCCGGTGATGTTCAGGCTCGACTTGCCGGTCTCGTCGAACACCAGCTTGAGCTGGTCGCCGTTCAAGAGGTTGACGCCGTTGAACGAGGAGTCCTGCGCGGTCGTGTCGATCTGGTTCAGGATGTTGTTGTACTGAGATACCAGGTTCGCACGGGCCGTCTGTGCAACCGCATCCTGGACGGGGGTGGAAGCCGTCGAGAACGTCAGCGCCGAGGTCAGCGTGCCGCCGATCGCACCGCCCGCTGCAGTCGAGCCGAGCGTCGAGGAAGCATAGTCATTGGACGCCGTGATCGTCAGCAGGCCATTGGCGTCGATCGTCGCGGACAGGTTGTTGGCCTGAAGCTTCGAGTTGAGCTGGTCGAGCGTCTTGACCGTGCCGTTGGTGCCGTCGCCGAAGGTGACGTCGACCGCGGTGCCGCCGTTGAAGGAGGTGAAGGTCAGGCTCTTGCCGCTGATGCCGCCGATGCCGGAGGTGCGCGCCGCCGAGAACGCCGTCGCGTTGCCGGTGTTGCCCGAAAGCCCAAACACCGCCAGCGCGTTGCCGGTGCCGGTGATCGACAGATCGGCGTTGATGCCGGTCGAGAGCTGGAGCTGGCCGCTGGTGTTGATCGACGACTTGCTCTGGCCGGTTGCGGTATTCAGTGTCGCCGCGCCGTTGGCCGCAATCGACGCGGTCTGCACGCCGGTGGCGAGGTCGATCGCGTTCAGCACGTCGGCGACAGTGCCGGCCTGGAGGTAGACCGTCGAGTTGCCGTTGCCGTCGGTGATCACGTTGCCGCTCTTGCCGAAGCCGGCTGGAATGGCCGGCGCACCTGCTGAGCCCGGAACCGGGGCGTTCTTGAAGGTAATGACGTGGCCGTCGACATTCAGGGATGCGCCATCGGAAATCAGCGATCCCAGCGAGCCCGCGGTCGTGGTCCGGTTGACGCTCAGCGACGCATTGCCGCCGCCCGTTGCGCCGGAGAGGCCCAGCGCCGTGAGCAGGTCGGCCTTGCCGGTCAAGGACAGATCCGCACCCGTCGAGCTCTTCAGCGCCACGATACCCGCGGCAATCGAGGAAGGCGTCTGGCCGGCGCTGTTCGCGATCGTCGCCAACCCGCTTGCGATCACCGAGGTGTTCACGCCGCTGGCGAGGTCGATCGCGGTCAGGAGGTCGTTGACGGTCGCGGCCGGGGTGGCGGCGGTGCCGAGATAGACGGTGGTGTTGCCGTTGCCGTCGGTCACGAGGTTGCCGCTGAGGCCCGAGCCGGCCGGAACGGCGGCCGCCAAGGGAGCCGAGCCGGCGCGGAATGTGATGGTCTTGCCGTTCACCGTCAGCGTGTCGCCGTCGGCGGGAGCCGAACTGATCTTCGTGGCCGCGGTGGTGCCGATCAGGGTCATCGTGCCTGTCACGGCGGTAGTGCCGTCGGCAGCGTTCACGGCAACCGTGTTCGAGAACGTACCTTGCGTCGCGCCGAGAGTGGTGGTTGCGACGGCCGCGGTAACGCCGCCCGCCGTACCGTTGTACAGCACGTTGCTGTAGGCGGTCGCGCTGGCATAGGAGGTCGTGCCGCGCAGGTCGGCGGCGGTTGCGCCCGCGATCGTGGTGGAGACGTTGGACTTGGTGGAGTAGCCGACCGTGGTCTGCAGCGCCTGGTTGGCAATCGACTTGGCGCTGTCGATCAGCTTCTGCAGCGAGGTCAGGCCGGTATTGGCGGCCTGCAGCACCTGCACGCCGTTGGCGATGCCGTCGAGCAGGTTGTTGATGTCGCTGGCGCGGTTGTCGAGCGACTGCGCCGTGAAGAAGTTGGTGGGATTGTCCAGGGCCGAGTTGACGCTCTTGCCGGTCGACAGACGGTTCTGTGTGGTGGCGAGAAGATCGGCGGTGGACTGTAGAGAGAGCAGGTTCTGACGAACCGACGCAGAGAGAACGATACCGGACATGACTCTTACCCTTCTGGCTTACGCGTCTTCGTTCGATCGCTTCGGATCGAGTGACGGGCACAGCCTGCGCGGACATGGCTAACAAAGGGTGAAACGCATCTCGCCGGCATAAGCGGCGGTTCACCATAAGCTGCCGGAAGGCGCGGATGGCATCGACAATCCGTCTGAAATAATTGGCGTTTCTCTACGCTTACGCTCCATTAACCATAACCGCTGGTTACTTTTCAGAGCGTCTCCTCACCTCTCGAAAGATCGCATGACACACGAAAAAGCGGCGGGGCCAAAGCCCCGCCGCCGGATCCTGCTTGCGATGTCGTCCGCGATTTAGCGGAGCAGCTGGAGCACGCTCTGCTGCGACTGGTTGGCCAGCGACAGCGCGGAGACCGCGATCGACTGGCGGGTCGAGAGCGCCTGGCTGTTGGCCGCCTCGACGTTGGTGTCGGCCAGGGTCAGGTTGGACGAACCGGTCTGCAGCACGTTGATCAGGTTCTTGTTGAAGTCCTGACGCACCTGCACGATGGTCAGATTCGAACCCAGAGCGGAGGCTTCCGAGCGCAGCGTGCTCGACGCAGCGTTCAGGTTGGTCAGCACCTTGTTGGTGGCCGCGTTGTCGATGAAATCAACACCGCTGGTCAGCGCAGCAAGGCCCAGACCCTTGGAGTTGTAGGTCACGCCGGTGATGCTCAGGCTCGATTTGGCGGTTTCGTCGAACACCAGCTTGAGCTGATCGCCGTTCAAGAGGTTGACGCCGTTGAACGAGGAGTCCTGCGCGGTCGAGTCGATCTGCTGGAGGATGTTGTTGTACTGGTTGACCAGATTGGCACGCGAGGTCTGCGCGACGACGTCCTGGACGGGGGTGGAAGCCGTCGAGAAGGTGAGCGACGAGGTCAGCGTGCCGCCGATCGCACCACCCGCGGTGCTCGACCCGATGGTCGAGGACGCGTAGTCGTTGGTGGTCGAGATCGTCAGCAGGCCGTTGGCGTCGATCGTCGCGGACAGGTTGTTGGCCTGAAGCTTCGAGTTGAGCTGGTCGAGCGTCTTGACCGTGCCGTTGGTGCCGTCGCCGAAGGTGACGTCAACCGCGGTGCCGCCGTTGAAGGAGGTGAAGGTCAGGGTCTTGCCGCTGATGCCGCCGATGCCGGAGGTGCGGGCCGCCGAGAATGCGCTGGCGGTGCCGGTGTTGCCGGCGAGGCCAAGCGCATTCAGCGCGTTGCCGGTGCCGGTGATCGACAGGTCGGCATTGATGCCGGTCGAGAGCTTGAGCTGGCCGGAGGCGTTGATCGACGAGGCGATCTGGCCCGAGGCGGCCGCAAGCGTCGCGGTGCCGTTGGCGGCAATGGTGGCGGTCTGCACGCCGGTGGCAAGGTCGATCGCGTTGAGCACGTCGGAGACATTGCCGGTCTGGAGATAGACCGTCGAATTGCCGTTGCCGTCGGTGAGGACGTTACCGCTGACGCCGAAGCCGGTCGGGATCGCCGGGGCGTTGGCCGAGCCCGGGACCGGCGCGTTCTTGAAGGTGATGACCTTACCGTTGACATTCAGCGTCGAACCGTCCGTGATCAGAGCGCCCAGCGAGGTCGAGCTGGTCGTGCGGGTCGCCGTCGCCGTGGCGTTGCCGCCACCCGTCGCGGTGGTCAGGCCAAACGCCTTGAGCAGGTCGGCCTTGCCGGTCACGGACACGTCCGCACCCGCCGAACTCTTCAGCGTCACGATGCCTGCGGCAATCGACGATGGCGTCGCAGCGGAGGCAGCGCCGATGGTCGCAGCACCGTTGGTGATCGTCGAGGTCTGCACGCCGCTGGCGAGGTCGATCGCCGTCAGCACGTCGTTGACGGTCGCGGCCGGAGTGGCGGCGGTGCCGAGATAGACGGTGGTGTTGCCGCTGCCGTCGGTCACGAGATTGCCGCTGACGCCCGAGCCGGTCGGGACCGCGGCCGCGAGCGGAGCCGAGCCGGAACGGAAGGTGATGGTCTTGCCGTTGACGGTCAGCGTGTCGCCGTCGGCGGGAGCCGTGCCGATCTTGGTGGCGGCGGTGGTGCCGATCAGGGTCATCGTGCCGGTCACAGCGGTGGTGCCGTCGGCGGCGTTCGCGGCAACCGTGTTCGAGAACGTGCCCTGGGTCGCGCCGAGAGTCGTCGTGCCCGTCGCAGCGGTCGTGCCGCCGGGAGCGCCGCTGTACAGCACGCTGCTGAGCGCCGTGTTGCTGGCATACGAGGTCGTGCCGCGCAGGTCCGCCGCAGTCGCGCCCGCGACCGTGGTCGAGACGTTGGATTTGGTGGAATAGCCGACGGTGGTCTGCAGCGCCTGGTTGGCGATCGACTTGGCGCTGTCGATCAGCTTCTGCAGCGAGGTGATGCCGGTGTTGGCGGCCTGCAGCACCTGCACGCCGTTGGCGATGCCGTCGAGCAGGTTGTTGATGTCGCTGGCGCGGTTGTCGAGCGACTGGGCGGTGAAGAAGTTGGTGGGATTGTCCAGCGCCGAGTTGACGCTCTTGCCGGTCGACAGACGGCTTTGCGTGGTGGCGAGAAGGTCAGCGGTGGACTGGAGGGAGAGCAGGTTCTGACGAACCGATGCAGAGAGAACGATACCGGACATTGAGTGTTACCCTTCTGGTACGCAACGCAACAAAACTTCGATTAGGATTAATCGATGCCCGGGACGGTGAACGCAGACGGCTAACAAAGCATAAAGCGTGTCGCGCCAAACCTCGCGCGGGTTCACCATATGGCAGCGCGACGCCCGGTCGAGTTCGCACATATCGCTCTGATAAGACGGCGCTTTCTTGCCCAATGGGAAGGCATTTGCCACTCGTCAACCATAACTAAGAGTACGCAATTGCTGCATCCAGATGCGCCGTCTTGTCTTGGCGAGCGGCATTCAGATGCCGACGCAAAAACAAAGCGGCGGGGCCGAAGCCCCGCCGCCGGATCCTGCTTGCGATGTCGTCCGCGACTTAGCGGAGCAGCTGGAGCACGCTCTGCTGCGACTGGTTGGCCAGCGACAGCGCGGAGACCGCGATCGACTGGCGGGTCGAGAGCGCCTGGCTGTTGGCCGCCTCGACGTTGGTGTCGGCCAGGGTCAGGTTGGACGAACCGGTCTGCAGCACGTTGATCAGGTTCTTGTTGAAGTCCTGACGCACCTGCACGATGGTCAGATTCGAACCCAGAGCGGAGGCTTCCGAGCGCAGCGTGCTCGACGCAGCGTTCAGGTTGGTCAGCACCTTGTTGGTGGCCGCGTTGTCGATGAAATCAACACCGCTGGTCAGCGCAGCAAGGCCCAGACCCTTGGAGTTGTAGGTCACGCCGGTGATGCTCAGGCTCGATTTGGCGGTTTCGTCGAACACCAGCTTGAGCTGATCGCCGTTCAAGAGGTTGACGCCGTTGAACGAGGAGTCCTGCGCGGTCGAGTCGATCTGCTGGAGGATGTTGTTGTACTGGTTGACCAGATTGGCACGCGAGGTCTGCGCGACGACGTCCTGGACGGGGGTGGAAGCCGTCGAGAAGGTGAGCGACGAGGTCAGCGTGCCGCCGATCGCACCACCCGCGGTGCTCGACCCGATGGTCGAGGACGCGTAGTCGTTGGTGGTCGAGATCGTCAGCAGGCCGTTGGCGTCGATCGTCGCGGACAGGTTGTTGGCCTGAAGCTTCGAGTTGAGCTGGTCGAGCGTCTTGACCGTGCCGTTGGTGCCGTCGCCGAAGGTGACGTCAACCGCGGTGCCGCCGTTGAAGGAGGTGAAGGTCAGGGTCTTGCCGCTGATGCCGCCGATGCCGGAGGTGCGGGCCGCCGAGAATGCGCTGGCGGTGCCGGTGTTGCCGGCGAGGCCAAGCGCATTCAGCGCGTTGCCGGTGCCGGTGATCGACAGGTCGGCATTGATGCCGGTCGAGAGCTTGAGCTGGCCGGAGGCGTTGATCGACGAGGCGATCTGGCCCGAGGCGGCCGCAAGCGTCGCGGTGCCGTTGGCGGCAATGGTGGCGGTCTGCACGCCGGTGGCAAGGTCGATCGCGTTGAGCACGTCGGAGACATTGCCGGTCTGGAGATAGACCGTCGAATTGCCGTTGCCGTCGGTGAGGACGTTACCGCTGACGCCGAAGCCGGTCGGGATCGCCGGGGCGTTGGCCGAGCCCGGGACCGGCGCGTTCTTGAAGGTGATGACCTTACCGTTGACATTCAGCGTCGAACCGTCCGTGATCAGAGCGCCCAGCGAGGTCGAGCTGGTCGTGCGGGTCGCCGTCGCCGTGGCGTTGCCGCCACCCGTCGCGGTGGTCAGGCCAAACGCCTTGAGCAGGTCGGCCTTGCCGGTCACGGACACGTCCGCACCCGCCGAACTCTTCAGCGTCACGATGCCTGCGGCAATCGACGATGGCGTCGCAGCGGAGGCAGCGCCGATGGTCGCAGCACCGTTGGTGATCGTCGAGGTCTGCACGCCGCTGGCGAGGTCGATCGCCGTCAGCACGTCGTTGACGGTCGCGGCCGGAGTGGCGGCGGTGCCGAGATAGACGGTGGTGTTGCCGCTGCCGTCGGTCACGAGATTGCCGCTGACGCCCGAGCCGGTCGGGACCGCGGCCGCGAGCGGAGCCGAGCCGGAACGGAAGGTGATGGTCTTGCCGTTGACGGTCAGCGTGTCGCCGTCGGCGGGAGCCGTGCCGATCTTGGTGGCGGCGGTGGTGCCGATCAGGGTCATCGTGCCGGTCACAGCGGTGGTGCCGTCGGCGGCGTTCGCGGCAACCGTGTTCGAGAACGTGCCCTGGGTCGCGCCGAGAGTCGTCGTGCCCGTCGCAGCGGTCGTGCCGCCGGGAGCGCCGCTGTACAGCACGCTGCTGAGCGCCGTGTTGCTGGCATACGAGGTCGTGCCGCGCAGGTCCGCCGCAGTCGCGCCCGCGACCGTGGTCGAGACGTTGGATTTGGTGGAATAGCCGACGGTGGTCTGCAGCGCCTGGTTGGCGATCGACTTGGCGCTGTCGATCAGCTTCTGCAGCGAGGTGATGCCGGTGTTGGCGGCCTGCAGCACCTGCACGCCGTTGGCGATGCCGTCGAGCAGGTTGTTGATGTCGCTGGCGCGGTTGTCGAGCGACTGGGCGGTGAAGAAGTTGGTGGGATTGTCCAGCGCCGAGTTGACGCTCTTGCCGGTCGACAGACGATTCTGCGTGGTGGCGAGGAGGTCAGCGGTGGACTGGAGGGAGAGCAGGTTCTGACGAACCGATGCAGAGAGAACGATACCGGACATGACTCTGTTACCTTTCTGGTAAACGACGCTACTGTTACGCGTCTGCTTGGATCGAGATTGACCCAGCGACCGGCGGACCGTGGCGCCGAGACTTCTAACGAAGCATGAAATGAAACCCGCGCTTTTGCTGGGTCACGCGTGATTCGGGGCGCCGAAGCCGTGCACATCGCCACACCGCCGGACAGACATGGCGTTGGGAAGATTGAGCTTTTTCTCGCGAATGCCGGAGATTTAGAACTCGTTAACTAATTCCGGGCGAGAATCAGGCCTTGATGAGCCGCAACGAACGCTCGGTTACGAAAGCGTTGATGGAGAACAGGCATGGCCCTCAAGGTCGAGCTCAGACCGCACGAACGCATCATCGTCGGTAACTGCGTGATTACCAACACGGACCAGCGCGCCCGTCTCCTGATCGACGGCGACAACGTGCCGATCCTGCGCGAGCGCGACATCCTCACGCCGGAGACCGCCAATACGCCCGCCAAGCTCGTCTATCTTGCGGTCCAGCTCATGTACATCTCACCGGATCCGCAGACCCAGCACGGCACCTATTTCAACCTGGTGCGCGACATCGTCACTGCGGTGCCGAGCTCCTGGCCGATCATCGAAGGCATCAACAACAACATCCTGAATGGCGACCTCTACCGGGCGCTGAAGGACGCCCGCAAGCTGATTGCCTATGAAGAGAAGCTGCGGGATCAGTACGCGGCCGCGCATCCCAAGACCGAAGCGGACAAGGCCGACGTGAGCTCTGCCGCCTGACCACATGCTTTCGCGCGCCCAGGCCGCGCAAACGACGACGGCCCCGGATCGCCTCCGGGGCCGTCGTCGTTTCAGGCACGCATCGATGCTACTGCGCCGCGAGCGGCGGCGCCTCGACCTCGATCAGTCCGCCACGGCTCCGCCGTTCGCCGAACTCCAGCACGGCCGCGAGCAGCGCATCGACGTCCGCTTCCTCGGTGCGGTGATTGACGATCGCGGCGCGGATCGCGAGCCTGCCGTCCAGCGTCGTGCTCGACGGCGCTGCGACGCCGGACTCCTGGACGTCGGCGACGATCTCGCGATTGACCGCATCATCGGCACGGTAGCGGAAGCAGACGATGTTGAGATTGACCGGCGCCAGCAATTCCAGCCGAGGTTCGGCCAACACGCGCGCCTCCAGATATTTCGCCAGCGCACAGCTTCGCGCGATCGCCGCACCAAGCCGATCGGTGCCGAAGGTCTTCAGCGTGAACCACGTCTTCAGCGCACGGAAGCCCCGCGACAGATCGGGGCCGAGATCGCAGGGCCAGACCGCGCCCGCCGCAAGCCCCCTCGCCTCGCGGCGCAAATAGGCCGCCGGCTGCGCAAAGGGCTGCCGATGCCGCTCGCCGTCGCGCACCAGCAGGAAACCGGCATCGTACGGCACCTGTCCCCATTTGTGGAAGTCGAGCGCGATCGAATCCGCGAGCTCGATGCCGCCGAGCAGCGGCGCAAGCTCGGGCGACAGGATGGCGAGCGCACCGAAGGCGCCGTCGACGTGAAACCAGATTCCTTCCTCGCGGCACAGCTCCGCGATCGCCCCGAGGTCGTCGATCGCGCCGATATCGACCGTGCCGGCGGACGCGACCACCAGGAAAGGCTTGAAGCCGACCTCGCGATCAACGGCAATCTGCGCGCGCAGCGCGGCGACGTCGATGCGATGATCGGCATCGACATCGATCTTGCGCAGCGCATCGGTGCCGAGCCCGGCAATATCCATCGCCCTGGAGACGCAGCCATGCGCCGCCCGCGAGGTGTAGGCCGTGAGCAGCGCACCGTCATTGCCGATGCCGTGCTGCCGCGCCAGCGTGCCGAGCGCACTCGTGCGCGCCACTAGCACCGCCATCAGATTGGCCATCGACGTGCCCGTAACGAAGATGCCGCTCGCGCTGTCGGGGAAGGCGAACAGGCGGCGCATCCAGTCGACGATCTGGCGCTCGACCTCGATCGGCATGTGGTCGCGCCCGCCGAGATTGGCGTTGAGGCCTGCCGCAAGCATTTCCGCGAGCATGCCGACCGCGGTGCCGCCGCCATGCACCCAGCCCATGAAGCCGGGATGGACGTTGCCGGTCGCATAGGGCGCGACATGCTCGGCGAATTCGCGATAGACGTCGGCGAGGTCGCTCGCCTCGCGCGGCAGGTCGGCCCTGAATGCCGCACGGACGTCTTCGGGGATCGGCTGCCAGACTGGCCGCGCCCGAACGTTGGCGATGCCGTCGATCGTCTCGTCCAGCATGCGATGGGCGAGCGCGCGAAACTCGCTCCAGTCCTGCGGATCGAGCGAGGTGCTCGTGACGGCGCTTTGCGTGTTGCGGATGATCTCGTTCATGCTGCGCTCCCTTCGCCCGTCCTTGCGTGCCGCGACAGCATCGCCGTGAACGCGGCAAAGATCTTGCGCATCTGCGGCGGCTTGTAAGGAAACACGGCTGGCGAATCCATGTTGTGCACGACGGCGGTGTTGTCGGCCTCGAACACCAGAAGCTCACGCCTCTCGTTCTCGGCGCAATCGACGATGAAATAATCGAGGCCGACGCGCCGGCTCATCTCGTCGAGCGCGCTCCTGTGGCGCTCGGCGAAGTCGCTGTCGAAGTCGCGCATGAAAACGGCTTCCTCGGCGCGCTTCTCCTCGCTGAATGCCATGTAGGCGTTGAGATACCAGATGTCCCAGCGGTCGGCGATCGCCATGTGGCAGGCGTAGGGTTTGCCGTCGATCATGGCGAGGCGATATTTGCGGTAGAGCCCGTCGGGGCTCACATAGTCGACGAAGCGCGCGACGAAGAAGTCCTGCTCCTTGCGCTCGGCGAGGTAGGCCGCGAGCGCCGCCGCATCGTCGAGCTTCGCGAGCCCGACGCCGGCATGCGAGCCGCGCGGCCGCGCGATGATCGGAAAGTGCAATTCGCCCGCGATGTCCTCGCAGGCGATCCGGTCCTGGGCGAGATCGGACAATTGCGCGCGCGTCGCGTGGATGGTCGCGGGAATGTCCAGACCCGGCACACCAGCCAGCAGCCGATACAGCTTGTCGCGATCGAGATTGCCGATGCGATCGGGCCGATTGAGCAGCGGCCGCGGCCAGTGCGGCGCGGCCTTTTCGATCAGCGCGAGCGCCTCGCGGCATTCCTCGGAATCGGACGCGACCACGATGGCGACGTCGTGCTCGGGCAAGGTTTCCGGCAGACCGACGCCCTTGACCACATAGAGTGTCAGCAGCTCGATGTCGGAGCCTTCGAGCAGGAAATCGATCGGCGTGTTGCCACCCATGTCGATGTCGGCCGCAAGCGCGAGCACGCGCAAGCCGGGCTGCGGAGCCGCGCTGGGCGTACGGAAGAGTTGATGGAAGGTCAGCACTTCGGACTGGATCGCAAGCCCCTGATCCTTGTCGCCCAGAAGCTGAGTGATCAAGGAGAGATCCAGCCCTTCGCCCGCCAGCGCGATCCCCGCCGCGATCCGCGCCACGAGCTGGTCGCGCAACGGATGCAGATCGACGCCTTCGAAGGCCTGGCGCGTCAGCTGCGCAAAGCCGATGCGGTCGGCATAGCTCGCCGCAGTCAAGCCGATCGGCGCAGAAACTGGATGCTGCATTTCACACCTCGAATGCGGACTTGACCGGCACGGTCGCCGCTGCACCACGGTCGAGCAGCAGCTCGATCTTCACCAGGACATGGGCGATGCGGTCGAGAACGTGCTGCACATTGCGTCGCGCCTTCGCCATGTCCGGCGACCAGGCTTCGGTCACGAGCCGTGCGCCGACGCAGAGGCGCAGCACGGCCTGCGGCGTCTCATCCTCCCGCTCCAGCCGGACCGGCTGGCCGACCAGGCAGCGCTGCGCGGCGATCTCTCGGTCCGCCGTGCTGCCGCTGATCTCTTCGCTCATGTCACGCGCCAGCGCACGGTGAATGGCCCAGGTCTCGGCGATCGAGACCGGCTTGCCGTCGCGCAGCAGCGTGAACGGAAAGATCGTGGCTTGCGCGAATTCCTCGTCGTCCGCGTCGGCCGTGGTGATCGCGGTTGGAGTTGGGACAGAGCGAAGCGACGGCGACAAGGCGAGCATGCCGTCGATGCCGGCGCCGAGCTCGGCGAGCATCTCGGCGCGGGAAACCGCGGGCACGGCGTAATAGCTGCCGATCTCGGCCAGCGCAGCCTCCCAGCGCAGCCATTGACCGAAATTCGGACGGCGCTCGTAGCGCGAACGCAGCGCCGTCCAGGCCACCGGCCAATCGCAACGGCCGGCGTAGTCGAAGATGGCAGGCGCGATCCCCTCACCCCGGTCGAGCGAGCGCGAAAGGCCCTTCGGCACCAGCAGCGCGCCGCTGAAGGCAGGCCCGCCGAAGAATTTCGAGCCGGTGATCAGCACCATATAGCCGCGGTCGAGATAAGAGCGCAGCCGGCGGCGGCCGAGCCGGGCCTGGCAGGCATCGACGACGATTTGAACCTGGCGCGGCCAGCGCCGCGCGATCTCGTCGAGGCAGGCCGCGTTCGGCGCACGCCATCCGAGCTTCGAGGAATCCATGATCTGGAGCAGCACGGGCGCGCCTTGCGCAATTGCAGCCTCGATCGCATGCAGCACCGCGGCATCGGTGTCTGCGCGCATCGCGATCCCGGGTGCGGCCTCGCGCAGTGGCAACGCAAGGCTGGCGCCGGCGAGCCCGGCAACCGCTCCGTCCTTGCGAACCGCAACACCGCTCGCCGTCATGGAGCTGAAATGGTGTCCGCGGGCAGTATGGATCGTCCCGCTTCCCGTCTGGTCGGCGCCGACCACGATCGTCAACGGCCGCGCGCCGAGAATCGTCCGTGCCAGGAACAGGGCATGGAGCTGGGAGTCCGTGCCGGACGGCGAGAACACCACGTCGACACGCGGCGAGAGCTGGAGATGGCGGCGCAGCTCGTCGCGCATGTCCTCGCAACGCGCGTCGAAAGCGACCTCGACCTCGTCGAACAGGCACTTGTGCATCAGCTCTTCACGCGCCTGCGCGGCGCGGTCATAGGCGCCTTGCGAGATCGTCGATGCGGTCGAGGAGGCGAAATTCCAGATCTCCGGCTCCGGCGAAGCCGCGCATCCATAGGCGTTGACGCGATCCTCGGGATCGAGCGCGAGCCGCGGATCTCCGCCGGAGACGAGCAGCGTGTCGAGCGGCGTGAAGAGATCACGCAGGCGATAGCGCGAACCGCCGTCGGACGCGTGTTCCGGTTCTGACCAACGGGATGCGCCGCCGCTCATCCCGGCAGCCTCACGCTGCGGCATCGGCCGCCGCCGCGGGCACGGCTGCGAATTGCGAGGCGATATCGCCGCGGAACACCGACGGCCCGACGTGGTCGAGCGAGCTCTGAATGTCGGCCCAGATCTCGCCGCCGATGTCGGTCCAGCGCTTGCAGAAGGCGAAATCCTCGGAAAGATACGTGCCGGTCGCCGGGTCGATCATGCATTCGAACAGCGCGAACCGGTTCTGACTCGCCGTCAGCGTATCGTGCGAATGTTCGCGGAAGAATTGCAGGTTCGCATAGGCCGGATGGCGGCACATCGCCTCCAGCACGTGGCGCCGGATCATCAGGAAGCCGGTGCCGGCGTAGCGCACGCGGGTGAAGCCGTTGACCACGACGATACGGTCGGGATCTTCGATCTCGAGCACGTAGTCCAGCGAGGCGGCCGGCACGTCGGCCCGACCGGACTGGATCGCACGCGCGGCCTTGTCCCAGTTGACCCGCTTGATCGGATAGCAGCCGGCGACGACGTCCGCGCCGCATTCGATCAGCCGGAACACCTGCTCCGGCCTGAACCCGATATCGGCATCGATGAACAGGAAATGCGTCGCCCTGGGGTCGTCCAGAAACATCGCGACCAAATTGGCCCGCGCGCGGGTGATCAGCGCGTCGCCGTCGCGCAGGTGCACCTTGAGCTCGAGATTGGACATGCCGTGCACGGCGCGCTGCAGCGCGAAGATCGAACTCGCATAGATGCTCGACACCTGCCCGCCGAAGCACGGCGTTGCCACCACCAGCTGCATCCTGTCCGACATCGACTGCCCCGCCCCGCTCCGATCCTCACCAAGAGGTAAACAGGCATGGTTAACGGCGCCTTAACGTCCCCTTACAGGAACTTGACGAGCGACAGCTGCGCGAGGTTCGAGGTCACCTGGTAGGATGCCTGGAGGGCGTTCTGGAGTGCCAGGAGCTCGCTCGCGACCTGGTCCGGCGAGGCCGATTCCGCCTGGTCTATGATGCCCTGCAGCTGCGCCTTGGCCTGGGTCTGGCGCGTGGTCGCGTCCTTCATCGTGTTCTGGGCCATCGCGATGTCGGTCTGGATGTCCTCGATGCGCTGCTGGCCGGGCTGCTGCGTCAGCGCCTGCGTCACCCGCAGGCTCAGCGCCGACACCTGCCCGCCCGAGTACTGTCCGGTCGGCGAGGTCGAGAAGGTCCCGAACACCGCGATCGCCTGCAACTGCCGGCGGATCGCATCCTCGTTCGCCTGGGCGCCATACTGCACCGTCACGGCATCGTCGACCCGCGCCATCGCGGTCGAGCGCGGCGAGCCGGGCCCATCGTTGCCCAGATACCATTTCACCGTATTGGCCGAGCCGTTCACCAGCGTGGTGGCCGAGCTCGCGGGCGAGGAGCCGACACGCAGCGGCGGCTGCGTGGCGGTCACCGGCGTTGCGCTGAACCCGAGCGCGCTGAGCGCGCCGGTGTTCGACGTCGTGATGTTGAGGCTCGCCGCATCGTCGGTGTTGATCGTGATCGAGCCGCCATGGACCGTCGAGGGCTTCGACGTCCCGGTGATCGCGTCGATCTTGCTCAGCAGGGTCTGAACGCTGTCGCCGACGTTGAGCTGGTTGCCGGTCGCGCCCGAGGCCACGAAGGTCAGCGTGGTGCCGTTGACGGTGATGGTATCGCCCGCCACGAAGCCCGGCGAGATCGAGTCCGAGGGGCTCGCGCCTGATAGCGCCGTCGCGCCGCTGATCGGCGCCGGCGTCGCGGCCTGGTTGTTCACGGGCGTGCCGATAGCGGAGCTCGCGGTGTTGAAGAGATTGTCGCCCGCGACGATCGCCGACGCCGCCACCAGCGAGGTGTTGGCGAGCTTCTGGATCGCGGTGTTCAGCGCCGTGTTGAGGTTCGCGGCGGTGTTGTCGGGGTTGACCGGGGTGCTCGCATCGATCGCGAAGCTGCCGAGCGGCGTCGGCGTCGCCGAGGACGCCGTCAAGTCGATCTGCTCGGTGGTGCCGTCCGGCAGGGTGAACTGAATGCTGAGCTTGTCGCCGTCGTTCGGGTTGACACCGTTGAGATCGACCGAGAACGACACCGGCGAGCCGCTCGGGCCGGTAACGGTCGCGCCCGTCAGCGTCGAGGACACCGCCTTGATCTTGAGCCCAAACGGCGACCCGGCAACGTCTTCCGAGACCTGCACGGAGCTCGGCGTCGGCTGCGTCTGCACCAGCCGCCCCATGCCGTTGGCCCCTAAGTCGGCGGCCTGGCGCTCCGCCATGACGGTCTTGAAGCCGGCCTGCGTCGTGGTGCCGTTGATGATGTCGCCGGCATCCGCAACCGACTGCGTGTTGACGGCCGTCCCGGAGAACAGATAGCGGCTGCCGGTCTGGATGTTGAGGACGCCGACCATCGAGCCGAATTGCGCCGCGGCAGTGTTCTGCGCGATCGTCTGGCCGTTGACGTTGAGGTCCTGCGCAGTGTTGGCCGAGCCCGTCTGCACCGTGTTGCGGATCTTCGTCAGCGACTGCAGCGCGGTATTGGCGAGGTTGATGCTGACGTTGACGTTGGTGATCGTGTCGGTATAGCCGGCGATGTTGGAGAGCTGCGCGCGCCCGGCGATCGCAAAGCCCTCGTTGGTGCCCATGCCGGAATAGTTCTGCGACAGCTTGCCGGTCGAAAGCTGGGTCGACAGGTCGGTGAGCTGCTGATTGATGTTGCGGATCTGTGCGCCGAGAATCGACGAAGAGTAGTTGATGCTGCTGATCGACATCTTTCAGAGCCCTGTTACTTGTTACACTTGAGCCTGGAGCAACGTGTTCATCATGCTCTGCACCACCGACATGACGTGGGCGTTGGCGGCGTAGGCATTCTGCAGCTGGATCAGGTTCGACATCTCCGAGTCCAGGTTGACGCTGGAGGTCGAGTTGAACTTGGCCTGGAGCGTCGAGACCACGACGCTCTGGCCCTGCTGGAGCTGGGTCGCCTGGGTGGCGGCGTTGGCCTGGACGCTCAGGAACTGCTGGAGGTAGTTCGAGACGCTGCCGGTGAAGGGCTGGTTCGCCGAGCCGAGGCCGGTCTGCGGCGAATAGGAGAACACCGCATTGGTGAGCTGCGAATAGAGATAATCCGAGCGCGTGGTGTCGCCCGCGGGCGTCACCGGCGAGGTGTTGTAGACCGACAGCCGGCTCGGATCGGAAACCAGCTGCGTGTTCACGGCGATGCGCCCCGCAAAGCCGGTCATCTGCGAGCCGGACGCCGTGATCGCGCCGGTGTAGAGCGCCTGGCCGCCGTCGGTGAACAGCGGCAGCTGCGGATTGCCCGAGGTCAGCGACGTGATCGTCTTCGTGGTCGACGCCGAGTTCACTTTGGTGAGGCCGGTGTTGTCGTCGGTCACCCGCAGCGTCGTGGCGGTCGCCGGCGCAGGGGCGGCGGAGAACGACAGATGCGTGCCCGACAGCGCGGTGTTGAGCGCGGAGGCGATTGCTCCCATGCCGCCGGAGAAGTTGACGCCGATCCGCATCGGATTGGCGTTCGTTGCGTTCTGAAGCGGTAGCGCGGCCGGATCGGTCACGTTGACCAGCGTGATCTGGCGCTGGGTGTTGGTGGCCGTGTCCGTGTAGGTGATGTTGACGGTGTTGCCCGGCGCCGCGCCGGCAAGGTCGAGATCGAACCCGGCCGGCGGGCCGGTGACCGTGCTTCCGGCCGTGGTCTTGTCGGACAGCGCGCTCGCCATCGTGGCGGCGAGCTGGTCGATCTGGTCCTGCGCCTGCACCAGGGTCTGGTCGCGCAGCTTCAGGTCGGCCGCGATCTGGCCGGACGACACCACGTTGTTGGCGACGACGTCCACTTGCGAACCGTTCGGCAGCTTGATGTTGAACGCGCCGACGCCGGACTTGGCCGGGTCGATGTTGTAAAGCGAGGTCGCCGACAGCGCGCCGGCGGAGGCAAAGGAGAATTCCGAGGCCAGCCCGGCGCCGACGAGCTGAATACCGGTCGTGGTGTAGATGTTGGTCTGGTTCGAACCGTCGGTGGTGACACGGACGTCGACATATTTCGACAGCGTGTTGATGGCCTGGTCGCGCTGGTCCATCAGCGTGGCGGCCGAGGGATCGTTGACCGACAGGCCCTGGAGCCTGGTGTTGATGTCGGCGATCTGCTGCATCGCCGCGTTGGCGGCTCGCGCCGAGTTGCCGAGATCCTGCTCGACGTTGGAGCGCAGCGACTGGATGCCCGTGGTGGTGACGTTGAGCTGCTGCGCCAGGGCCTGCGCTGCGCCGAGCGCGACGGTCTGCGCCGACGACGCCCCCGAACTGGTCGAAAGCGCCTGAAGCGCCGTGGTGAACTTGTTCAGCGCGTCTTCGAGTGTGCCGCTGTTGCCGGGCGTGCCATAGACATTCTGAAGCTGCTTCAGGATGTTGGCCATCTGGTCGGCGTAACCGCTGCCGCCGGTCTCGGTCCGCAGCTGGTTCAGCACGTAGCTGTCGAGCGCGCGGCTGACGCCGGTGGTCATCACCGTCGAGCCGAAGTCGCCGGTGGTGACCTCGATCTGGTTCGGCGTCTGGACGACGTAACCCGGCGTCTGCGAATTCGCGACGTTCGAGGAGACGATCGAGAGCGCGGCCTGGTTGGCACGCAGGCCGCTCATCGCGCTGGCGAGGGCTGAACTCAAACCCATATCACTGGCCCGCCTTTGGTTGCCTCACGCGCCGATCAGCGCAACACGTTCAGGAGATCCTGCACCATCGAATTCGCGGTCGTGATCACCTTGGTGTTGGCCGAATAGGCCTGCTGGGTCACGATCAGCTTGGTGAATTCGTCGGCGATGTCGGTGTTGGATCCCTCCAGCGACGAGCCGCTGATGGTGCCCGAGGCGCCGTCGATGGCGTCTCCCGACTGTTCAGTCGCAGCATAGGCACCGCCATCGAGCGCCTTCAGATAGTTGGTGCCGTTGAAATGCGACAGCTGCACCTGAGCGAGGTTGAGGTTCTGGCCGTTCGAGAAGGTGCCGACCACGACGCCGTTGTTGTTGACGGCAACCGAGCGGAGCTGACCGGCGGCATAGCCGTTCTGCGTGATGGTGTTGATGGTCACCGCGCCGCTCGTGCTGGCATATTGCGTCAGCCCGCCCGAGGAGATGTTGAAGGCGACCGAGCCGAGCGACTGACCGCTGACGGTGACGTTGTTGATGGTGATGCCCGAGCCGCTCGGCGAGGTCAGCGAGCCGTCGGCGGCAAAGGTGAAGGTCTGGCCGGTGTTGACCCAGCCGACCGTGGTGCCGGTCGCGTTCGGGTCGGTCTGGTAGAACAGGTTCCAGCTATCCGAATGGCCCGCGCCCAGCGAGGCACTGTCGGTCTTGGCCCAGCGCAATTGCAGGTTCACCGGCGTGCCGGCGGCGTTGTAGGCAGTCACCGCGCCGCCGCTGATCGATTCCTTGGTGAAGGTGGCGATGTCGTTGCCGATCACGCCGCCGGTGCCGGCGGTGCCGCCACCGTCGCGATTCTTGGTGATGGTCGAGGTGAAGCCGAGCGCGGAGAAGGCAGCGCTGTTGGAGCTCGACACCGAGAGGTTGGAGACGGTGCCGGTGTTGAGGGTAATCACGCCGCCGCTGCTGACCGAAGACCCCGAGGCGCCGGAGAGCGCGTCGATCTTGCCCAGCAGGGTCGTCACGTTGTCGGTGATGTTGATCTGGTTCGGTCCCGAGGCGCCCGAGTTCATGAAGGTCAGCGTCTGACCGTTGACGGTGATGGTATCGCCTGCGGAGAAGCCGGATGTGAGCACCTGGGCGCCGCCGGCGGTCGCAGTGCCGCTCAGCACGGTCGCGCCCGAGATCGCGGGCGAGGACAGCACGTTGCCGCCGCGCGTCACGCTGCTGATGCCGAGCGCGGTGGCGGCAGTGCCGCTGCCGATCGCGACGTCAGTGCCGGTGCCGGTCGAGATCTGGATATTGCCGCTGACCGAGAGCGAAGCGGTGACGCCGGCGCCGCCGGCAGTCTGAATTGCATTCAGGATATCGGCCACGGTCGCCGTCGTGCCCGCACCGAGACCAATCGTCGTATTGCTACCGACGGTCGAGACCGTGGTGCCGCCGTCGAACGTGACGGTGTTGCCGTTGATGGTCAGCGTCTGGCCGCTCAACGCGGTCAGAATGCTGGAGGCGAGATGCGTGCCGGCGGCGTTGTCGAGCGACGTGGTCGTCGAGGCGACCGCCGACGAATTGTTCTGGAGCGCAACCGTGCCCGTCGCCGTCGTCGACGAATAGGCCGAACGGATGTTGCCGGTTGCTGCCGCGCCTGACACGGTCGCATTGGCATAGGGCGCCGGCGGCGTGCCGACCGGCAGCGGGTTGGCGGCAAAATCGGACGGATTGAGACCGCCGGCTGCGAGCAGGGTGCCAGTCGACGCAGTGGTTTTCGCCACCGTGTTCGGCTGCGTCGGAAGGTTGGCCGCGTACTGGATCGAGGTGGTCGCCTGCGCCGGAATGAAGTTGTTCTGGAATTGCAGGACGTTCGCCACGCTGCCGGTCGGGTTGCCGGTCTTCGGGTCGACCGTGACGCCCATCAGGTAATAGCCGGCGCCGTTGACCAGATTGCCGTTGGCATTGAGCTGGAAGTCGCCACGCCTCGTGTAGTAGGTGACCCCCGTGAACACCGGTACGTTGTCGACGACGCCGCTGGCCTTCTGGATCGAGAAGAAGCCGTCGCCGGTGATCGCCATGTTGGTGGCGACGGTGGAGGATGAGATCGTGCCCTGCGTGGTGATGGTGGCCTTCGCATTGGCCTGCACGCCGCCTGCGACCTGCTTGCTCGGAACGGATGAGTCGGGAATGAGGTCGACGAAGCTGGTGCCGATGCCCTTGTAACCGGTGGTGGATGAGTTCGCGATGTTGCCGGAAATGTTCTGCAGCGCGAACGATTGCGCCTGCAGGCCACCCACCGAGGTATTCATTGCATCGAAGATACCCATAACTTTGTCTCCAAATCCGATCCCGGCGGCCGGTCGACCATGGCCGCAGTCGGGGGAGACAGTCGCAAGGCCTATGCCAATGCGGGGATCTTCAGGAAATCAATGACTTAAACAAAAAGGCCCCGGTCGGACGACCGGGGCACAATTGCCGGGCCGGCAACAATTGCCGGGGCCTTCGGTCATTCCGGAGCGGTCCGCAGGACCGAATCCGGAATCTCGAGATTCCGGATTCGATGCTCGCGCATCGCTCCGGAATGACTCCCGCGAAACCTACGTCGCGGACGCCGCCGCGGGGTGGAACACCAGCCCGAAACCGTCGATGCAATAGCGCAATCCGGTCGGCTTCGGACCGTCGTCGAAGACGTGGCCGAGGTGGCCGCCGCAGCGGCGGCAATGCACCTCGGTGCGGACCATGCCGTAGGTGCGGTCCTCGGTCTTGCCGACATTGCCCTCGATCGGCTGGTAGAAGCTCGGCCATCCGGTGCCGCTCTCGAACTTGGTCTCGGACGCAAACAGCGGCAGGTCGCAGCCGGCGCAGGCGAAGATGCCCTTGCGGTGCTCCTTCAGCAGCGGGCTGGAGCCGGGCCGCTCGGTGCCGTGGTTGCGCAGGATCTCATATTGCTGCGGCGTGAGCTGGGCACGCCATTCGGCCTCCGTCTTCACGATCTCGAATTTTTCCGCGGCCTTCTCGCCGGCCTCGGCGGGGGATGCTCTCAGCCAGCGGAAGGCCGAAAGGCCAAACAGGCCGGCGACAGTCGTCAACAGGATGCGGCGGTCAACCATCTCATTCTCCGTGCGCGGGGAGTCCACGCCCTGAGATACGGGCTCTAACGGCCGACGTTACACTTCCAGGCGGGATTTTTCTTGGGCCTTATCGCGAGATGCCGGCGTCGTGAGAGGCCGGTTCCCTGCCCTGTTCGACCTGTTCTTCCTCTATGTCTTGGGCCGCAGGTCTCGGCGGGACCGGCCGCGGCCGAACGCCGGGCGGGGGACGGCGCGGGCCGGTGCCGGCGGCCCGGTTGGCTTTGGCGAGGCGGGCCTCGCGTTCCCTGTCCTTGACCCTGGCACGTTCGCGATAGCGGGCGAGCGAGCCTGCCACGGCGGAACTCGCCCTGCTCCAGATCCCGACCAGCTGGCCGGCGACGCGCCCCGTGGCGCCGCCCGCCCAGACCAGCTCGAACGGCGAGAACAGCCGCCAGCGCTCATCGCCCCGCAGAATGCTGCGCGCGATCATCTGGCCAGCCATGGCGGAGGTGTTCATGCCCTGGCGGCCGAACCCGCTCGCCACCCAGAGGCCTTTGCGCAACTGGCCGATCTGCGGCATGCCGTGCACGGTCTGGCCTGTGACGCCGCCGAACATGTCGGCGATCTCGACATTGCCGAGCTCGGGAAAAATCGTGCGGATCCGACGCCTCACGGCGCCCGCGAAGCGCTGCGGACGCGCCGCCCAGGTGGTCTCCGGGCTCTCCCACATCAGCCGGTCGCCGTCGACGATCCGGAAATGGTCGACGCCGTCGGAATCCATCACCGATCCCTTGAAGGCGATGATCTCGTGCAGGCGCTCGCCGAGCGGCGCGGTGATGCCGGCATAGCGCCAGACCGGCAGCAGCGTCTCCGAAAGGCGCTTCAGCGGCGCGCCGAGATGAATGTTGCCGGCGAGCACGATGTGGGTTGCCCGCAGCCGTGCCGAGGGCGTGACGATGCGCTTGCGGATGCCGGAATGATCGATGCTGACGACCGGCGTGTCCTCGAAGATGCGGGCGCCTGCCCGCCGCGCCAGCGCCGCGAGGCCGTGCACATATTTCCGTCCGCCGACCTGAAACGCCCTGGGATAATACACGCCGTGGAAGTAGCGGTCGGTCTTGAGCAGCCCGCGGACGTGATCGGCCTGCCAGCCCTCGACCTCGGTATCGAAATCCTCGTTCAGCATCTGCAACCGGCTGATCAGCCGGTCGCCGGCATCGACGTTGGAGACCTCCAGCACGCCGTCGCTGAGGCCGATTCCCGGCATGTTCTCTTCCGTGGCGTTGGCCCGGACGAACTCGGCGCCTTCCTTCGACAGGGCCCACAACTCGCGCGCGTCCTCGAAGCCGATGCGCTCGATCAGGTCCACGAGCGGCAGCGCGAAGCCAGGCATCACGGTGCCGAGCTGGTTGCCGGAGGCGTTCCAACCGACATGACGGCCCTCGAGCACCGCGACGCTGGCCCCGAGCCGGGCCGCCTCCAGCGCGATGGAAAGGCCGGCAAGCCCCGCGCCGATGACGCAGATGTCGGCGTCGAGATCGAATGTCAGCCGCACGCGGTCGTGAACGCCGGCTTCTTCCTGGGACACGCTTGTGAAAGTCTCGCTCATGTCGTTTTCTTAAAGGACCGATCGGGCGCTTGTCACCTTATCCCCAACCCGCGCCCGTAGATTATCCTGGACACACAACGATTCGAGAATGCCATGCGCCGTTTGATGCTGCTGCGTCACGCCAAGACCGAGACCGACGCGCCGAGCGGCCGTGACCAGGACCGCCGGCTCGACGAGCGCGGCCACAAGGATGCTGCGCGGATGGGCGACTGGATCGCCGCCCATCCCCCCTTCCCCGATACCGTGCTGGTGTCGCATGCCGTGCGGGCCCGGCAGACCTGGGACATCGCCTGGGAGGCGATGAAGGACCGCGTCCCCGTGCCGCAGGTCGAGGTCCTGCCGGAACTCTACGGCGCCGATTCCGCGGAGATCCTGGAAGCCATTCGCACCGCAACCGCCCCGGCCGACCCAAAGCAGTTGCTACTGATCGGCCACAACCCCGGCATGCACGAGGTCGCCCTGATGTTGATAGGCGGCGGCGACCCTGACGGCGCCAAGGCGCTCGGCCACAACCTGCCCACCGCGGGGCTTGCGATCTTCGACTTTGACGTCAAGGATTGGGGTGACGTGGCCTACCGCCGCGGCAAGCTGGTGCTGTTCGTCAGTCCCAGGCTGCTTCGATCGGGATGATCGCGCGACCTGCCGGCAAGACGTACTGACCGAAAGATTTGGAGGCGCAGATGTTCAAGTCCATCCTCGTGCCCATCGACCTCGCCGACACCGATCTCGCCAAGCCGGCGATCGCGACCGCGGCGACGTTGTCGCAGACCTGGAGCGGCACGGTGCGCCTGCTCAACGTGCTGCCGATGACGCCGGTGATGCTGGCTGAATACGTACCGGCCGATTTCGACGAACAGCAGCGCCAGACCTCGGAGGAGGCGCTCGCCATCGTCGCCCGCGAATCCGGCATCGAGCCGAGCCGCATCTCCAGCGTGGTGCGCCAGGGCGGCATCTACCACGAAATCCTGGAGGAAGCCGCGAATATGAAGGCCGACCTGATCGTGATGACCTCGCACCGGCCGGCGATGCGCACCTATTTCCTCGGCTCCAACGCCGGGCACGTCGTGCGCTATGCGAAGTGCTCGGTGCTGGTGGTGAGGCACTAGGCACCGACCGATCCTCGTCATTGACGCAGTGTGCGACGAAACCACGGTCTCGTGCCCCGGACGCGGCGCAGCGTCTCTTCGAAGATGCGCTGCAGAGCCGGGGCCCATGCATCAGCGAGTGCGGTCCGCTGGGTCCCGGCTCTGCGCAGCAATGCTACGCATTGCGGCGCGTCCGGGACAAAAGAGAGTCAGAGATACCGCGTCAGCTCGGCCTTGAACTGCCCGTACACCGCATCCTCGATCTGGCTGCGCGTGATGCCGATGTCGCGCAAGGCGCGGTCGTCGAGCTCGCTCAGCGTCTTGACGGCGGAGCGACGCTCGAGGCGGTCGAGCAGCGCGGTGACGCCATGAGCGAGCGCACCGAAAAATCCGCCCGACGAGGATGGGCGTAAACTCCGCCCTGCAGTTTGCGAAATCGTGGTCATTTATCTTCTCCGGCCTGTCGTTCCGCGGCGAAGCCGACGCCGTTGGCGCGGACGCTGTCAGCGCCTGCACCTCGTTTGCCGTTGGATTGCTCTCGCTCCCCTCGGCTCAATCGCGGACCTTGATGGAACTTAAATGCTCCGGTACATTTCTCGGAGCAAGCAAAACATTGCTCTCGGTGCAATAATGTCAAAGTTCGAGTACGTGAAGCTTGCCGATGCCATTGCGGCCGATATCACTAACGGCACGTTAAGGCCCGGCGACCGGCTGCCGCCGCAGCGCAATTTTGCCTATGACCGTGGCATCGCGGTCTCGACCGCGAGCCGGGTTTATACGGAATTGCTCCGCCGCGGCCTCGTGGTCGGCGAGGTCGGCCGCGGCACCTTCATCTCCGGCGACATCAGGCGCCAGGTCGAGACGACGCGCGAGCCGGCCGAGGCGCGCATCAATTTCGAGGTCAATTACCCGCTGCTGCCCCAGCAATGGGCGATGATCGCCAAGAGCCTCGCGGGGCTCGAGCGGATCGACGCGCTCGAATCCGCGCTGCGCGTTTCGACCAGCACCGGCACCAAGAGTGCGCGCGTTGCCGCCGCTGCTTATCTCGCGCGCAAGGATTTTGCGCCTCAGCCCGAGCAGATCTTCTTCACCGCCAACGGCAAGCAGTCGCTCGCGGCCGCGCTTGCCGCGCTGGTGCCGACCGGCGGCCGCTGCGGCGTCGAGGCGCTGACCTATCCTTACGTCAAGAGCATCGCCGCGCGGCTGGGTTTGACGCTGGTCCCGATCGCCATGGACGAATTCGGCGCGCGCCCCGACGCCATCCAGAAGGCGCACCGCGAGGCGCATTTGTCGGCGCTGTATCTGCAGCCCATCATCCAGAATCCGCTCGGCGTCACCATGAACGCGACGCGGCGCGCCGACATCATGCGCGTCGCCGAAAAGCTCGATCTTCCCATCATCGAGGACACCGTCTACGGCTTCCTCGCCGACGATACGCCGCTGGCCGCGCTCGGGCCGGACCGCTGCATCGTGATCGACAGCCTGTCCAAGAAGGTCGCGCCCGGTCTTGCGCTCGGCATCCTGGTCGCGCCGCCTCACTTGCGCGAAAGCGTGATGAGCGCGGTCCGCACCGGGGGGTGGATCGCCTCCGGCCACGCGCTGGCGGCCGGGCAGCGGCTGATGGCCGACGGCACCGTCGCCGAGCTGACGCGCCTGAAGCGCATCGACGCGGCGCGCCGCCAGCAGACCGCCGCGAGGCTCCTGGCCGGCTACCAGCTCGCCGCCGACGCACGGTCCTATCACCTCTGGCTGACACTGCCGCCGCACTGGCGTTCGCAGACCTTCGTCGCCGCAGCGGCAAGGCGCGGCATCGCGCTGACGCCGTCCTCGACCTTCGCGATCGCACATGGTCATGCACCAAACGCGGTGCGGCTCGCCCTCGCCCCGCCGTCGCCCGAGCAGCTCGATTCCGGCCTGCGCACGATCGCCTCGCTGCTCGGCACCAAGGAAGAGGATTTCGACTCGACGGAGTAGCGATCCGCCCAGAGCGTTTTCAAGCGAAGTGGCTACCGGTTCGCGTGAAGAAAACGCGTCAAAACAAGAATCCAGAGCCCCGTTCCGATTCCATCGGAACGGGAAAGGCTCTCTAAGGCAGCACGGACCGTGGTAACTGATCGAAACTGTAGCTCCGCGGCTTGTTGCGCCACACGAAGCCGCCGACCTGCCAGGCGAACAGCGCCCCGAATCCGAGGATGAACAGCGCGCCGGCGAACTCGCCGATCAGAAGCGCGCGGATCAACAGCCCCGCCATCGCCACCGTCAGCACCGCCAGGAAAACCAGCGCCGCCGCATAGGTCTTGCGGCCCAGGCCGGCGGTCAATTCGGCCCGGCTGCCGGCCTGCGCCATCCGCGCATGCAGCGCGAGAATGAAATCGCGGAAGCCACTGTCCTGCGGCGCCATCAGCGCCGCGGTCTGCCAGCTCGTCGAGAGGATCGCGATGCGCCCGCCGCCGGTGCGGCTGACATCGGCACGGAAGCGGTGCCGTTGCATCGAAACCGGGCGGAACGACAGCCGGATCGCCGAGATCTCGTCGTAGCGCCACAGGCCGGAGCGTCCGGCGATGTGCCAGGACAAACCCTCCTCCGTCAGCTCGAAGCGATGCGCCGACCCGATCAGCGAGGCCTTGTAGGCGTAGCTCGTGGCCGCATCGGCTTCGGCTCCCGGCATATCGATCACAGGTCCCATTCGCGATCCGCTTGCGCGATCGCCCCCGCCCATCCTACAAGCGAGGCATGGCTGAGACGACGTTTTTTCCGCGCCGCCTGATTCTCGGCGCCGCTATGATCTCCGGCGTGCTGCTCGCGCTCGCGGTCCACATGCTGGGCGCGCGCTATGGCCTCGATCTCGGCGGCCTCTGGCGCTCCGACACGCATGAGTTCATGCCGACGGGCGCGGCGATCGCCTGGTGGCTGATCGCGACCGTCGGCTTCTCCGGCGGCTATTTCACGGCGAGCCTGATGCAGAGCGCCGTCTCCGGACAGATCCCGCAGCGGATGCGGCAATTCCTGATCGCGGTCGGCGTGCTCTTGCTTGCGGGAGCGGGCCAGGCGGCCTCGGCGCCGAGCCCGATCCCGACCGTCTCGGGCGTGCTGGCCGGGCTCGCTGCGCTCTGCCTCGGTGCCGTGATGGCGTTTTGCGGTGCGCATTTCGCGCTGCGCCGCGGCTGACCCCTTACGCCGATGCGCGCAGTCGCGCGCGATCGAGCATCATCGCCACGTCGGACGCCGGCCGCGGCCTGCTGAACAGATAACCCTGCGCCTGATTGCAGCCTTCGCGCCGGAGCAGCTCGAGCTGCACGTCGTTCTCGACGCCTTCCGCCGTAGTGACGATGCCAAGGCTGCGGCCGAGGCCGGTCACCGCACGGATGATCGCCATGGAATCTTCGCGCGTCGCCAGCTCCGAGACGAAGGAGCGGTCGATCTTGATCTTGTCGAACGGGAAGCTCCGCAGATAGCTCAGCGACGAATAGCCGGTACCGAAATCGTCGAGCGAGATCCGCACGCCCATGGCGCGCAGCTCGTGGAGGGTCGCGAGCGTCGCCTCGCTGTTCTGGAGCAGCACCGATTCGGTGATCTCGAGCTCGATACGGCGCGCATCAATTCCTGAGGCGGCCAATGCGTCGGTCACGGACGCGATCAGGTTCGGGCTCTTGAACTGCACCGGCGACAAATTGACGGCGACATCGACGTCGTCGGGCCAAGTGACTGCGTCGGTGCAGGCGGAGCGCAGCACGAACTCACCGAGCTGAACGATGAGGCCGGTCTCCTCGGCGAGCGGAATGAAGTTGATGGGCGCGATCAGCCCGCGCTGCGGATGGTTCCAGCGCAACAGCGCCTCGAAGGCAACGACGCGACCGCTGGCGACGTCACGGATCGGCTGATAATAGACCTGAAACTCGTCGCGTTGCAGCGCCGCGCGCAGATCCATTTCCAAGAGGCGCCGCGCTTGAGCGCGCGCATCCATGCCGGTCTCGAAGAAGCGATAGGTGCCGCGGCCATCCGCCTTGGCGCGGTAGAGCGCAAGATCGGCGTTCTTCAGCAGCTCGTCCGGATTGCTGCCGTCCTGCGGCGACAGCGAGATGCCGATCGAGACGCCGATCACGATCTGATGGTCGTCGATCTCGTAGGGCGCCGCGATCACCTCGACGAGGCGCCCGGCAAGGGACCTCGCAGCGGTCTCCTCGGACCGCCCGATCTGGACCACCGCGAACTCGTCGCCACCGAGCCGCGCCACGGTGTCGTGCTCGCCGACGGTGGCCTTCAGCCTGCGGCCGACCTCCTTGAGCAGCGCATCGCCGATGGGATGGCCGAGCGAGTCGTTGATGTCCTTGAAGTGATCGAGATCGAGACAAAGCACGGCGAGCTGGTCGCCCGACTTGGTCCGACGCAGTCCCTGCTCGAGCTCTTCGTGAAACAGCACCCGGTTCGGCAGGCTCGTCAGCGCATCATGGCGGGCCATGTGCGAGATCTTGGCCTGTGCCTCCAGCCATTCGGTGATGTCCTCGAAGGTCGCAACCCAGCCGCCGCCCTGCATCGGCTGGTTGACGACCCGGATGGAGCGGCCGAACCGGCTGACGACGTCGGTCGTGGTGCGGCCCTCGCGTGCGTCGGCGATGAGGCGCGCGAAGAATTCATCGGCGTCGCCCTGCCACTGGCCCTTGGCCTGCTCTTCCCTGAGCACGTCGACCAGTAGCCGGCCGGTGAGCAGGATGTCGGTACGACGGAGCATCGCGGCGTAGCGCTCGTTGAACAGGATGATCTTGCCGTCGGCGTCGAACATGCACAGCCCCTGCGACATGTTCTCGAGAGCACTGTCCAACACGATCTGCTGGCGGCCCAATTCACCCTTGGCGCGGCGGTCGAGCAGCGCGGCCACGAGCGCAATGGCGATGATCGCGACCGCAGCGCCGGCGGTGAGGAAGGACAGCGAGGCCGGTGGAATGGAGAGCCCGCTGATCGCGAGCGTCGGGTCCGGCGTCAGCAGCACTGCGCCCATTGCGGTGAAGTGATGCGCGACGATGGCGACCGTGAGCAAGGCAGTCGCGCTCAGGGCATGACGAATGTCGTCGCCTCGGGCTGCCACGAACAGCGCGAGCGCTGCGAAGATGATGCCGAACAGCACCGAGGCGGCAACCGTGCTTCTGATCCAATCCACCCGTGCCGGCATCTCCAGCGCCGCCATGCCGGTGTAATGCATCGCCGCGACACCCGTGCCGACGATGGCGCCGCCGAGAACGATCCACACCGGGCGCGAGGACGCTACGGCGATGCTCAGCCCCACGAAGGTCACGGAGATCGCAAGCATCAACGAGAGAATTGTCACGGGGATGTTGTAGGCGCCGGCGCCGCCCGGCCCGTAGGCAAGCATCGCGATGAAATGCGTCGCCCAGATGCCACATCCGCCGACGACCGCATCCAGGGCGATCCAGGCCAGACGACCAGGGCCGTACGTGGCGCGTGCGCGCTGAAACAGGCTGATCGCCGCCGCGCTGGCGAGCAGACACACTGCGCCGCCAAGCGCGACGAGTCGCCAATCATGCTCGTCGGTTAGACAGTAGAGAACTTGATCCATTACCGGCCCCTATCGACTCGCACTTGAGCCGACAGTGGTGGACGATCGGTAACCGGCTACAAGCCTGTTCGAGGATTGGTGAATGGAAGATGTCTGTGATCGCTCACATTGTTGATCCTCGCGCCGGCGCACCGAGGCCGATCATCCCGGCTGGATGCCCCGCTTTCGCGGGGCATGACAGCGGATGAAGCGAGAAACAACGCGCCGCGCGGGCCACCGTGCGGCGCTTGTCAGCTGGACGTCCTCAACTCGCCGCGCGCAGATTCACCTTGCTCTCGGCGAGCGTCGTCAGCTTCTTGTCGGTCGCCTTCTCCTCCTCCAGCGTCTTGGCGAGGACGCTGGCGCAGTCGTTGCGGCCGAGCTGCTTGGCCCAGGCGATCAGACTGCCATAGCGCACGATCTCGTAGTGTTCGGCGGCCTGCGCCGCGTTGATCAGCGCCGCGTCGAGCACCGCCTTGTCGGCGACTTCGCCGGCGGTCTCGTCGGCTTCCTCGATGATGCCGTCGATGGCCGGGCAGTCGACCGCCTTCACGGCGACGCCGTGCATCTTGAACACTTCCTCAAGTCGAGCGACGTGCTGCTTGGTTTCCTCGAGGTGCGTCAAAAAGCCCTGTTTCAGCTGCGGATCGGTGGCCTTGCTTGCCATCTTCGGCAGCGCCTTGGTGAGCTGCTGTTCGGCGTAATAGATGTCCTGAAGCTGATGCACGAACAGGTCGTTCATGGTTTTGATGTCTTTTGTGAACAGTCCCATCGTTCCGATCCTCTCGGGTTTTCGGGAACACGGAGGCGCCGGCTTACACGAAAAGCCGCATATTCCGCCATGTTCGATTGCTGATGATGCCTAACGAGCACGCGGCATCGACGTTCCAAAAGCGCCGAAGCCGCTTGCGCTGGAACAATGCGGACGGCGCCAGGACTTGAAATCGTGTCGGCGCACCAAACGCGCGAGCGGAGCCGGTTTCACGACTCATATGCTTAACGCGCATCCGATGTGAACCGCGTATGACAAAAGTGGCCGTCCAACGCAGAACCTATTGTTGTCAAGGGCTGCACAAGCCGCTGATTTTGCCTTAAATGAGCTTGATCATGCCTAGCGATCGATGCCTGCCTTTGGCCATGATCGCGTCCGACCGGCCAATGCCTGGCCCGGCCGGTCTTTGCCCCCCGCCGGGAGGATGAATGCACGGACTGCTGCCCGCGCTGAAACGCGGCTTCAAGAGATGGATCGGCTGGCGACGGCTCGGAATTGCCGCGAGCATCTTCATCATCGCCTTCGCGATCACCACGCTGGTGCGGACCCTCAAGGGCATCGATACCGGCGTCATCCTGACTGCGTTGACCGAGATTCCCCGCGGCAGTATCGGCCTGGCGGCGATCTGCGTCTTCTTCGCGTTCTGCACGCTGACCTTCTACGACTTTTTTGCGCTGCGAACGATCGGCAAGAAGCACGTGCCCTATCGCATCGCGGCGCTCTCCAGCTTCACGTCCTATTCGATCGGACATAACATCGGCGCGACGGTATTCACCGGCGGCGCGATCCGTTTCCGGATCTATTCGGACTACGGGCTCAACGCGATCGACGTCGCGAAAATCTGCTTCCTGTCGGGCCTGACCTTCTGGCTCGGTAACATCTTCGTGCTCTCGATCGGCTTGGCCATCCACCCGGATGCGGCGTCCTCGATGGATCAGCTTCCCCCATCGATCAACCGGCTGATCGCGCTCGGCGGCCTTGCCTCGATCGGGGCCTATCTCATCTGGCTCTGCATGGGCGAGAAGCGGCGCGAGCTCGGCCAGAAGGGCTGGAAAGTGGTGCTGCCCTCGGCCCCGCTCACGCTGGTGCAGATCCTGATCGGTGTGGTCGATCTCGGCTTCTGCGCCATGGCCATGTACCTGCTGATGCCGGCCAATCCGCCGATCGACTTCATGTCGCTGGCCGTGGTGTTCATCCTGGCGACCCTGATCGGCTTTGCCAGCCATGCGCCCGGCTCGATCGGCGTGTTCGATGCCGCCATGCTGGTGGCGCTGCCTCAATTCGGCCGCGAGGAGCTTCTGGCGACGCTGCTGGTGTTCCGCATCCTCTATTTCGTGATCCCGTTCGGCCTCGCCATCTCCATCATGGGCACGCGCGAGCTCTGGATGAACGTGGTCGAGCCCTGGCAGGAGCGGCGGCGGCTGGCGGAGGCCTGTGCGCAGGCCAATTTACCCAAAGAGGTGACGCCAATGCAGCGCGAGCGGTTGCTGCGGCAGGCCAATAAGCGCTAAGGCAGCGGGTGCAGACAAAGGTTGCGGGCCGCGGAGCAATGCTCTCTTATTTCCGCCTCAACTTTGCCGTTGAAGACCCGGGCCATGATCCCTTTATCCCTTCGTACTTTCGCCGCGGGCACTCTGCTGCTTTCCGGGCTTTTGACTGCCTTGCCGTCCGAGCGCGCCGCCGCACAGGATGCCGGCGCCATGCAGATCGATTGGGAGGTGCGTAACCGCTTCCGGCTGTTTCGCGAGGAGCGCGACTTCCTGCTCCACGTCGAGAACGCGCGCAACCGCAGCATCCTCGCCGCCGAGCAATCGCTGGAGCTGCAGAGCGAAGGCCGCGGCTGGGCGCGCAACATGGTCAACCGGCTCTGCATCGACCTCCAGGGCCGGGTCAACCAGCCCTGTACCCGCGACAACGTCAAAGAGAACTACATCACCCCGATCGACCATCCGGTGACGGTGCGTCTGACCGGCGCGGTGCCGGTCGGCGCCACCTGCGCCTGGTCGTTCGACGACGGCGACGGTCTGCAACAATCGACCTTCGACTGCGCCGAGCCGATCAATCTGCGCGTCCGCTACGGCAGGCAGACGGTCGCGACCGTCGATGTCTCCGCCGGTCCCGATCCGACCCAGCGCCTCCAGACCGAGATTCGTGTCCGCGACATTTTCGTCGCCGGCCTCGGGGACAGCATCGCCTCCGGCGAGGGCAATCCGGACCGGCCGCTGGCACTCTCGGACGAAGGATTTTGCTTCCGCTCCTATCTCGGTACCGCAGGCGCACAGTACTACCGGCCGAGCCGCCACGGCTTCAAGGGCGGCCGCGCCTGCGAGGCGCCGGATACGCTCGCCAACTGGCAGCGCTACAGCGCGCTCTGGTTCAACGCACCCTGCCACCGCTCGCTCTATAGTTACCAAGCCCGCACCGCGCTGGCGCTCGCGGTGCGCTACACCCACATCGCCGTGACCTTCCTGCCGCTCGCCTGCACCGGCGCCAGCATTGCCGACGGGCTGCTTGGCTCGCAGCGCGCCCGCGAATGCCCGCCCGGCAAGTCCGGCGTCTGCAACACCAGCGTGAACGCGCAGGTCGCCGAGCTGCGCGAAGCGCTCACCGCGGCAAAGAAGCGCCAGCCCGATCGGACGCTAGATCTCGTGCTGCTTTCGGTCGGCGCCAACGACGTCTACTTCTCCGGCCTCGTCGCCGACGTCATCGTCGATACCGCGACCGAGCGGACGCTATTCCGCCGCTCCGGCGTGATGGCGAGTGTCGATGATTCCCGCGATGCGCTGACGCGTGAGCTGCCGCAAAGCTTCGTCAAGCTGCGCGAGGCGTTGAAGCCGCTCGTCGGCGGCGACCTCTCACGCGTCGTCTACGTCTCCTATGCCAATCCTGCGCTCGCCGACGGCGGCGTTCCCTGCCGCGGCGGCCGCGCCGGCTTCGACATCCATCCGTCCTTCAACGCCGATCCGCAGCGCCTCGCCCGCGTCTCCACCTTCGTCGACACGGAATTCCTGCCGCAACTGAAGGGGCTCGCAACCTGCACCCGCGGGGCGCTGTGCCGCGATCCCGAAGCCGACCGCATGACCTTCGTCGATGCGCACCAGGCCACGTTCGCCGACCACGGCTTCTGCGCCCATTCGGGCAATGACCCCGAATTCGACCGAGCCTGCTTTGCCGAGAACGGCCAGAGCTTCAATCCCGATATCGTCAGCGCAGCGAGCCAGCCGATGCTGTGCGGCCGCGGCGCCTCGGAATATCGCGCCTACCTGCCCCGCGCACGCTGGATCCGCGACGCCAATGACAGCTATTTCGCAGCGATGACCTATCCGCAGGGCTTGCCGGCGGCGAGCCAGCCGACCGACATTCACGATGCGACCTGGGGCGTGCTCTCCGCCGTCTACGGCGGCGCCGTGCATCCGAGCGCCGAAGGCCACGCTGCGATGGCGGATGCGGCGCTGCCGGCTGCGAGCGCGGTGCTCGGGCTCGATGCCGTGCCGCCGAACGTGACGCGCGGGTTTCTGCCGCAGCTGTTGCCGGGCGCGCAACAGTAGGGGTGCACTGTCTCTACGACCTCTGTGTCATCGCCCGACTTGATCGGGCGATCCAGTACTCCGTAACGGTCGTGATGAATCGAAACGCCGCGGCGTGCTGGATTGCCCGCCGGAGCCTGTCATCGGGCTCGCCGAGGGCGAGACCCGGTGGCGTGGAATGACAGCGGTGTGCGTGGTGGGCACGTTTGCCGACACCCCGGTCGTTCCCCTCACCCGCCGTTCCATCGATCCAAAGACGGCATCGATCGATACTCCCTTGAACTTGGACACTTTGCCGCGCGCGCCTCTAGGACTCGCCTCGAGGAAATGTTCGAGTTCTAAGGAGGCGCATGATGAGCGCAGTGGTGTCCGCCGCGGACGTGAGGAGGTCTCGCGTCAGGCTGTTCATCGTGACCATGTTGTTCCTGGTCACCACGGTCAACTATGCTGACCGCGCCACTCTCTCGATCGCAGGCCCTGCGCTCTCCAGGGAGCTGCATCTCGATCCCGTCGCCATGGGCTGGATCTTCTCGGCCTTCGGCTGGTCCTATGTGATCGCGCAGGTGCCGGGCGGCTGGCTGCTCGACCGCTACGGTTCGCGCCTCGTCTATGCCTTCAGCATCATCGTGTGGTCGCTGTTCACGTTGATGCAGGGCTGGGTCGGCTTCCTCGGCGCCGGCGCGGCCGTCGTCATGCTGTTCGCGCTGCGCCTCCTCGTCGGCGTCGCGGAAGCACCGTCGTTTCCCGCCAATGCCCGCATCGTCGCGGCGTGGTTTCCCGGCAACGAGCGCGGCACCGCGTCGGCCTTCTTCAATTCGGGACAATACTTCGCGACCGTGATCTTCGCGCCGCTGATGGGCTGGATCGCGCACGCCTATGGCTGGCGCTTCGTGTTCTTCGTGATGGGTGCGCTCGGCATCGTCATGGGTCTCGCCTGGATCAAGACTATCCATGGCCCGAAGGAGCATCCTTCGATCAACGAGGCCGAGTTCGACTACATCAGGAACGGCGGTGCGCTGGTCGATCTCGATGCGCCCAGGGACGATCCGAAGCAGGAGCGCGCAGCGCAATCCGGCTCCGGGTGGGACCACATCCGCCAGCTGCTCTCCAACCGCATGATGCTCGGCGTCTATCTCGGCCAGTACTGCATCAACACGCTGACCTATTTCTTCCTAACCTGGTTCCCGGTCTACCTCGTCAAGGAACGCGGGCTGTCGATCCTGCAAGCCGGTTTCGTCGCGACGCTTCCTGCGCTGTGCGGCTTCATCGGCGGCGTGCTCGGCGGCATCATCTCCGATGCGATCCTGCGCGGGACCGGCTCGCTGACCATGGCGCGAAAGATCCCGATCGTCGGCGGCATGCTGCTGTCGATGTCGATCATCGCCTGCAACTATGTCGACGGACAGGCGCTCGTGGTCGGCTTCATGGCGCTTGCCTTCTTCGGCAAGGGCATCGGCGCGCTCGGCTGGGCCGTCGTCTCCGACACGTCGCCGAAGGAGGCCGGCGGCGTCTCCGGCGGCCTGTTCAACACCTTCGGCAATCTCTCCTCGATCACCACTCCGATCGTGATCGGCTACATCCTGGCCGCGACCGGCTCGTTCAACGGCGCGCTGGTGTTCGTCGGCCTCAACGCGCTGGTGGCGGCGTTCGCCTATCTCGTCATCGTCGGCAAGATCGAGCGGGTGGTGCTCAAAGGTTCCCCCTGAGGGCTCTCACGGGAGCTTGACCAGGCAACTTGCGGCGGCTCACCAGCCGCCGTCTTTGTATTGGGGGTGATCGATGCTAGAAGTGCCGGGGAAACGCCTTATCCATCTAAGGCATGTATCGATGTTCGACCTCAACCAACTCCGCTGCTTCGTCACCGTGGCGGAGGAGCTGCATTTCGGCCGCGCCGCCGCGCGACTGAACATGACGCAGCCGCCGCTGTCCCGGCAGATCCAGGTGCTCGAACACATCATCGATGCGTCGCTGCTCGAACGCACCAGCCGCTCGGTGCGCCTCACCCCTGCCGGGCGCAGCTTCCTGCCGGAGGCGCGGCGCATCCTCAAGCTTGCGGAAAGCGCCTCGCAAGTCGCCCGCCGCATCGCGCTCGGCAAGATCGGCTCGCTCAAGATCGGCTTCACCGCGGCCGCTGCCTACGGCTTCCTGCCGGACCTCGTCGCCGCCTGCCGCGCCAAGCTGCCCGAAGTCGATTTCTCGCTGAAGGAGATGGTGTCCGGCGACCAGTTCGAGGCACTGACCTCCGGCCAGATCGATGCCGGCCTGCTGAGGCCGCCGATCGCGCGTCCCGAACTCGCCAGCCGCCGCGTCGTCGCAGAGCCGCTGCTCGCGGCGATCCCGAGGAAGCATCCGCTGGCGAACGCCGACAGCATCGCCATCAAGGATTTCGACGACCAGCCCTTCGTGATGTACTCGCCCTATGAGAGCCGCTACTTCCACGACCTCCTGGTGGCGCAGTTCACCCGCGCCGACGTGCTGCCGCGCTACGTCCAGCATCTCAGCCAGATCCACTCGATCCTCGCGATGGTGCGCGCCGGCCTCGGCCTTGCCATCGTGCCGGCCGCAGCCGCGAACCTGAAGATCTCCGACGTGCGGCTGCGGCCGCTGAAGCTGCGCAACCGCGTGCCCGTCGAGCTGTTCATGGTCTGGCGGCGCGAGGACGAGAATCCGCTGCTGGCGGCGCTGGTCAAAACCGCCGGCGAATTGTCCTCCGCGGAGCTGCCGGAAGATTGATGCTCAATCCGCATCGGTCGATATAGGATTTGGCTTGGACGCGCATCGAACGGTCTCCTAAACCTCGGCGCATGGACGCGCAGGCTTTGCGTCCTCCGCAACACGCACAAAGGGAGCAGCGCCCGTGAGCAAGATGACCCCGCAGGAGATGGCCCGAAAGATCGGATCCGGCCTCCTGTCCTTCCCCGTCACGCCGTTCGGGGCTGACTATTCCTTCGACGAGGCGACCTACCGCGCCAACATGGACTGGCTGTGCGGCTATGACGTTGCCGGCCTGTTCGCCGCCGGCGGCACCGGCGAGTTCTTCTCGCTGACCCCGGCAGAGGTTCCGCAGATCGTCAGGATCGCCGTCGAGGAGACCAAGGGCCGCGTGCCCGTGCTTGCCGGCACCGGCTACGGCACCGCAATCGCGCGCGAGATCGCCGTCGGCGCCGAGAAGGCCGGCGCCGACGGCCTGCTGCTGCTGCCGCCTTATCTCACCCATTCCGAGCAGGACGGCCTCGCCGCCCATGTCGAAGCGGTCTGTGCCGCCGTGAAGATCGGCGTCATCGTCTACAACCGCGACAACGCCATCCTCCAGCCCGACACGCTGGCGCGCCTCGCCGAGCGCTGCCCGAACCTGGTCGGCTACAAGGACGGCATCGGCGACATCGAGCTGATGACGCGCGTCTACACCAGGCTCGGCGATCGCCTCACCTATATCGGCGGCCTGCCGACTGCGGAGACCTTCGCGCTGCCCTATCTCGACATGGGCGTGACGACCTATTCCTCGGCCGTGTTCAACTTCGTGCCGGAGTTCGCCACCAGCTTCTACGCCGCGGTGCGCAAGCGCGACCATGAGACCATTCATGCCGGCCTGAAGAACTTCATCCTGCCGCTGATCGCGATCCGCAACCGCAGGAAGGGCTATGCGGTCTCGATCATCAAGGCCGGCATGAAGGTGATCGGCCGCGACTCCGGCCCGGTCCGGCCGCCGCTGACCGACCTCACCGAGCAGGAGATGGCGGAGCTGACAGCGCTGGTGAAGAATGTGCCCGCCATCCGATCGACACAACAGGCGGCAGAATAACCAAGACAACGGGGAGGAGCGCGCGATGGCCCGGATCGATATCTCTGGCGCACCTGTCGTCACCGCGATGCAGGTGATCCCGGTCGCGGGCCGCGACAGCATGCTCCTCAACCTCAGCGGCGCGCATGCGCCGTTCTTCACCCGCAACATCGTCATCCTCACCGACAATTCCGGTCACACCGGCGTCGGCGAGGTGCCGGGCGGACAGAAGATATGGCAGACGCTCCAGGACGCCCGCGATCTCGTCATCGGCAAGACCGTCGGCGCGATGAACAACATCCTCGCCGACGTCCGCACCGCCTTCGCCGACCGCGACGCCGGTGGCCGCGGCAAGCAGACCTTCGACCTGCGCGTGATGATCCACGCGGTCACCGCGATCGAATCCGCACTGCTTGATCTGCTGGGCCAGCATCTCGGCCTGCCCGTCGCAGCCCTGCTCGGCGAAGGCCAGCAGCGCAAGAGCGTCGAGACGCTCGGCTATCTCTTCTTCATCGGCGATCGGCGCAAGTCGAAACTCGACTATGTCGCAGGCGAGAGCGGCAAGGCGGAATGGTTCAACCTCCGCCATCAGGAAGCGATGACGCCCGAGACCGTGGTGCGGCTCGCGGAGGCGACCCACGAGCATTACGGCTTCGCCGATTTCAAGCTCAAGGGCGGCGTGCTCCGCGGCGAGCAGGAGATCGAGGCCGTCACCGCGATCGCAAAACGCTTCCCGAACGCGCGCGTCACGCTGGACCCGAACGGCGCCTGGTCGCTGGACGAGGCCGTCAGGCTCTGCAAGGGCATGCACGGCATCCTCGCCTATGCCGAGGATCCCTGCGGCGCCGAGGCCGGCTTCTCCGGCCGCGAGATCATGGCCGAGTTCCGCCGCGCCACGGGGCTGCCGACGGCGACCAACATGATCGCCACCGATTGGCGGCAGCTTTCCCATGCGCTCCGCCTGGGCGCGGTGGACATCCCCCTCGCCGATCCCCATTTCTGGACCATGCAAGGCTCTGTGCGCGTGGCCCAGACCTGCCGCGACAACGGCCTGACCTGGGGCTCGCACTCCAACAATCACTTTGACATCTCGCTCGCCATGTTCACGCATGTCGGCGCCGCCGCTCCCGGCAAGGTCACCGCGATCGATACCCACTGGATCTGGCAGGACGGCCAGGCGCTGACGAAAGAGCCGCTCCAGATCAGGGGCGGCAAGATTGCAGTGCCCGATCGTCCCGGCCTCTGCATCGAAATCGACCGTGCCGCCATCGAGGCTGCGCATGAGCTCTACAAGAAGCATGGACTCGGCGCCCGGGATGACGCTATGGCCATGCAGGATCTGATCCCGGGCTGGACCTTCGACGACAAGCGTCCGTGCCTCGTGCGATAAGAAACGTCAGGCATGATCCCGGGAAAGTGGACACCGGTTTTCCGATAGGATCATGTCCCTTGAACATGGAGGAAAAGATGACAGCGATCCTGAAGAACTTCATCGGCGGCGAATGGGTCGACGGCTCCGGCGTCACCAGGAACATCAACCCCTCCAACACCAACGACCTCGTCGGCGAATACGCCAAGGCCGACAAGGCGCAGACCGAGAAGGCGATCGCCGCCGCGAAGGCCGCCTTCCCGGCCTGGGCGCGCTCGACCCCGCAGGAGCGCTATGACGCGCTGAACAAGATTTCGCTCGAAATTCTATCCCGCAAGGAAGAGCTCGGCCGCCTGCTCGCCCGCGAGGAAGGCAAGACCTTGCCGGAAGGCATCGGCGAGGTCGCGCGCGCCGGCCAGATCTTCGCGTTCTTCGCCGGTGAAGCGCTGCGGCTGATCGGCGAGAAGGGCGCCTCCGTGCGTCCCGGCCTCGACGTCGAGCTCACGCGCGAGCCGGTCGGCGTCGTCGGCATGATCACGCCCTGGAATTTTCCGATCGCGATTCCCGCCTGGAAGATCGCGCCGGCGCTCTGCTACGGCAACACCGTCGTGTTCAAGCCTGCCGAGCTGGTGCCTGGCTCTGGACATGCGCTCGCCGAGATCATCACCCGTTCCGGGATTCCGGCCGGCGTGTTCAACCTCGTGGTCGGCTCCGGCTCCGTGGTCGGCCAGACGCTGCTCGAGCATCCCGACGTCGCCGCGATCTCCTTCACCGGCTCGGTACAAACGGGGCGCAAGATCGCGCAGGCCTGCGTGCTGTCGAACCCCATGAAGAAATTCCAGCTCGAGATGGGTGGCAAGAATCCGCTGGTCGTGCTCGACGACGCGGACCTCAAGACCGCCGTCGAGGTTGCCGTCAACGGCGCCTATTTCTCCACCGGCCAGCGCTGCACCGCCTCCTCCCGCCTGATCGTCACCGAAGGCATCCACGACCGCTTCGTCGCGGCGATGGCCGAGCGGCTGAAGGGCCTGTCGGTGGACGACGCGCTCAAGGCCGGCGTGCATATCGGCCCCGTCGTCGACCAGAGCCAGCTCGACCAGGACCTGCGCTACATCAAGATCGGCCAGGACGAGGGCGCCAAGCTCGCCTTCGGCGGCGAGTTGCTCAAGCGCGAGAACCCCGGTCACTATCTGCAGCCGGCGCTGTTCACCGAAGCCAGCAACAACATGCGCATCGCGCGTGAGGAGATTTTCGGCCCCGTCGCCGCCGTCATCCGCGCCAAGAACTACGAGGAGGCGCTCGCGATCTCCAACGACACCGAGTTCGGCCTCGCCTCCGGCATCTGCACCACCAGCCTGAAATACGCCTCGCACTACAAGCGCAACAGCGAGTCCGGCATGGTGATGGTCAATCTGCCGACCGCCGGCGTCGACTATCACGTGCCGTTCGGCGGCCGCAAGGGCTCGAGCTACGGCGCCCGCGAGCAGGGTTCCTATGCGCGCGAGTTCTACACGACGGTGAAGACGGCCTATACCAATCCGGGTTGACGAGCGATGTTCGTGCCGCGGCGCAGGTGCCCACCTCTCCCTTTGGGAGAGGTCGGATCGCACAGCGATCCGGGTGAGGGGTTACGCCCTCTCTTGGAAGCTGCGGCCCCTCACCCGGCGCTACGCGCCGACCTCTCCCCTCCGGGGAGAGGTGAACGAAAACACGATTTCTTCCGTTCTTGAGACAAGCGCAGATGGACCAGGACGTCGCAGCGAAAGAGCAGCCCCGCTACATCAAGCTCAACGAGCGCGACAATGTCGCGATCGTGGTCAATGATTTCGGGCTTCCCGCCGGCTCCCGCTTCGCCAGCGGACTGACGCTGCGCGCCTTCGTGCCACAGGGCCACAAGACCGCCCTGGTCGACATCGCACGAGACCAGCCGATTATCCGCTATGGCGAGATCATCGGCTACGCGCTGTCGCCGATCAAGGCCGGCGAATGGGTGGATGAAGCGCGCATCCGCATGCCGGAGGCGCCCGCCCTCGACAAGCTCGAGATCTCGACCGCCGTCCCCGCGCCGCTGCCGCCGCTCGAGGGGTTCACCTTCGAGGGTTATCGTAATCCGGACGGCTCGGTCGGCACCAAGAACATCCTCGGCATCTCCTCCTCCGTGCAATGCGTCAAGGGCACGATGGAATATGCGGTCAAGCGCATCCGCGCCGAGCTGCTGCCGAAATATCCTGATGTCGACGACGTCGTGCCGTTGACCCATGCCTATGGCTGCGGCGTCGCCATCAATGCGCCCGACGCGGTGGTGCCGATCCGCACCCTGCAGAACCTCGCGCTCAATCCGAATTTCGGCGGCGAGATTCTGGTCGTCAGCCTCGGCTGCGAAAAGCTCGCGCCCGAGCGGCTGGTGCCGGAGGGCGTGGGCGATGCCATTGTGCGCATGCAGGACGAAGCCTTCGACGGCTTCGGCGCCATCGTCGATGCGATCATGACCCAGGCCGAGGCCCGGCTGAAAGTGCTCAACGCCCGCAAGCGCGAGACCTGCCCGGCCTCCGATCTCGTCATCGGCCTGCAATGCGGCGGCAGCGACGCCTTCTCCGGCGTCACTGCAAATCCCGCCGTCGGCTTCGCCGCCGACCTCCTGGTGCGCGCCGGCGCCACCGTAATGTTCTCGGAAGTTACCGAGGTGCGCGACGCGATCCAGCTGCTCACCCGGCGCGCGATCAACGAGGATGTCGGCCGCGCGCTTGTGAGCGAGATGGCCTGGTACGATTCTTACCTCGCCCGCGGCGGCGCCGATCGCAGCGCCAACACCACGCCGGGCAACAAGAAGGGTGGCCTTGCCAACATCGTCGAGAAGTCGCTCGGCTCCATCGTCAAGTCCGGCTCGACCGCCATCACCGGCGTGCTCTCGCCCGGCGAGAAGGCGGCGCAGAAGGGCATGCTGTTCGCGGCAACGCCCGCCTCGGACTTCATCTGCGGCACGCTCCAGCTCGCCTCCGGCATGACCTTGCAGGTGTTCACCACCGGCCGCGGCACGCCCTATGGCCTTGCGGCAGCACCGGTGATCAAGGTCGCGACGCGCAGCGAGCTCGCACGGCGCTGGAAGGACCTCATCGATTTCGACGCCGGCAGCATTGCTACCGGCGAGAAGACCATTGAGGAATGCGGCTGGGACCTGTTCCGCCTGATCCTCGACGTCGCCTCCGGCCGCACCAAGCCGTGGTCGGACCGCTGGGGCATTCACAACGATCTGACGCTGTTCAATCCGGCGCCGGTGACCTGAGGGGTCACGGACCGTCGATCAGGTGCATGTCGCCCAGAGTGACGGGCAGGCTGCGCGTGATGAGATCCGCGATCGCTGCGCGCAACCGTTCTCCTGAAGCCGGACCGCCAAACGTCTCGTCGACCGGTCCGCTCGGGCCGGCAATCCGCACGGTCCCGGTATTGTCGAGCGGCGCAGCCGCCCGCTTCTCGATCACGTCGAACGTCTTGCCGTCGATGACGCGAACTTCGTACAGCGCGTGGATCAGGCCGTAATCGGCCAGCAGCGTCCGGTATTCGGCGAGCCCGACGCCCTCGACGTTGCGGCCGTTTCCAAGCTTCGATCTCGCCCGAGTGATGACGATGTACGCATCCAGTCCCTGCGGCGTGACATCGCTGCGAACGAGTTCCTTGAACGGATCGCTGCGCAGCAGATTGACGGGCGCAACCGCCGAATCCCTGATCGCAGCGAAGGCTGCGCGCCTGTAGTTCACCGGCTGCACGCGAAAACGTCCATTGAGCAGCTTCGTCGCCTGCTGGACGATCAGCTCGTCTAGCCCCCATGCGCTGATCGAGACACGTTGCCCGGCGTTGCCGAGCGCGGTCAGGCCGGCTTGTGTCAGGCTCATCTCCTCGCCGATCGCCGAGACGATGCCGACGGTCTTGATCGCCTGGAGCTTCGTCGCACGCGTCTCGAACGCCGCGGCGGCGCCAAGGGCGATACACGCGGCCGCGAGGCCAACCCATAGAAAAGCAATGCGGCGCATGACGGCCTATCGGATTCTGAAATCGAACGAATAAGACGCTCCGAGGCCAACGGTGGTCTGGTTCGACGATCCCCGCAGCTTCACCAGCGGACTGTCCGCGGCGTCGCCGAGCAACTTCTCGTATTCGACATAGGCGTGGACCTCCCACTGCGGATTGATGCGATAGGAGATCTGGCTGCCGAAGCCGACAGAATGCGCGCCACCTCCGGCATCGTAGACCGGCAATCCCGATGCCAGCGCCTGCGTGGCGTCGACGCCGAAATAGGGTCCGGTCGCGTTGGTGCTCTTCCAGGTAAAGCGGGGACCGGCCGAGATCGTGAGCCTTTGAATCAGCGGCACGATGACGTCGGCGGAAACATCGGCGACAGTGCCGGTATGGCCGCCGAAGCCTTGGCGCAGCTCGCTGCGCAGGCGCAGCCAGTCGACCGGATAATATTCGACGAAACCGCCGAGCTCGTAGGCGGCGTCGACATTGCCGAGGCCGGTCAGCTCGGAATATTTGTCGCTCTTGCGCGAGGAGACGTATTTGAACGCAGGCCCGGCGCGAAAATTGCCGACGTCGAGTAGCGCAATGCTGGCGCTGTCGCGCGGACCGCGAAACTGGTCGATCGATCCGGCGCGGCGGATGGTGAAGATCGGGATCGGAAGAAACTTGCTGTTTTTCGATCCGACGAAGTCAGGCATGTATTCGCCGCCGATGCCGACCATGACGGTCCAGTTTCCGGATGGTGAAGGCAGCATCGGCAGTTCGAACGGTGGTGCTGGCAGCGTGAACGCGCTCTGCGCCGATACAGATTGCGCACTCGTCAAGATCGCACCGAGCGCGGCGAGACAGGCAGTCGTCCGCCGCGCGGTCGCCGTAAGGCGGAGAGCGGCTTCTTCGAAAAACATCATTGCGGGGCCCCCGGACCGGCCTTGCGGGCCTGATCGACTCGTGTGGTTCAGAGCCACAGCATGTGGTCCGGCAAAATTGCCCCAAGATTGCAAGGCGAGAGCCGTCGTCGAGACGTCGCGCGCCAGGCGCCGCCGGATCAACATTGCCCGAACATTGCCGCGCCGCAGCCGCGCCCTCAAATCTTGACGGGCGGTGCCCGCGAACTCTCCCGTTCCTGCCTTTTATTCGCCAAGCTCGCTACCCTAATGGAACCCTAGCGCACGAGCCGAAACGCCAGGCGTCGGCCAGGGAGCGTCACGGTCAGGGTTTTGTTGCCCCAGCAGAGTCAAGGACGACCCGCGTGCGTTCCCTCGTGATCGAAGACGAACCGCAGATCGGCGCCTATATCAGCCGGCTGCTCGGGCAACTGCACGGTATCGTCGACATCGTCGGCTCGATTGCGGAGGCCAGCCAGGCGCTGGAGAACTTCAAATATGACCTCGCGATCGTCGACCGGATGCTGCCCGACGGAGATGCACTCCAGGTGGTCACGGCACTGAGCCGGTTGGCTGAACGGCCCGCGATCATCATGCTGACGTCCAAGGACACGAAGGAGGACGTCGTCGACGGCCTCAACGGCGGCGCCGACGACTACCTCGGCAAGCCGTTCGAGCCTCAGGAGCTGATTGCGCGCGTGCGCGCCGTGCTGCGACGGCCCCGGCTACTCGCGCCCTCCGTGCTCTCGCTCGGCAATGTCGAGCTGCATCTCGGCAGCAACGAAGTCGTGGTCGCCGACAGGAAGATCCTGCTGCGGCGGCGCGAGGCACTGATCCTCGCCGCCCTCCTGATGCGCCGCGACCGCGTCATCACCCGCGCCGCGCTGATCGAGGAGATCTACGGTTTCGACGACGAGATCGAGTCCAACACGCTCGAAGCGCAGGTCTCGCGCCTGAGGAAGAAGCTGGCCGCATTCGGCGGCGACGTCGAGATCCGCAGCATGCGGGGCATCGGGTACATCCTGCGGCTGGCGACACCGCGATGAGATCGATCGCCCGGACGTTTGCATTCTCGCTCGGAATCGCGGCGACGACGATCTTCCTGATCATGCTCGGTATCTTCATCTGGCGGTATCCGACCGAGGAACGCGAGTTTAGGTCCTGTCAGGTCGTGGCTGCCGTTCTCGATCGCGCCACGGTCATCGAAGGGCAAAAACTGACGGTACGTTCGACTCCTGCCCTCGAAGAATTGAAGGCGGACAGCCCAAATCTCTGGTACGTCGTGTCCGCGGGCGACCTGCTCAGCGAATTCGGCAGCGAACATCGGCCCACCCTCCCCTTCGTCTTCCCCTACCGCGGGCCCGTCGGTTCGTCCGTCTTCAGCACGCTCGACCAGAACAGCACTTTCTGTCTCTCCGCCGTACAACGGGGCTCGTTGCGGCTCGCGATGATGGTCGGCGAGCCTCAGGTCCGCTTTGGCCGGATTGCAAGGACGTTTCTCCTCCGCAGGATCTTTTCGATCGCCCTTGTGGCGCTGGCGTTTGCCGCGACCGTCGCCATCGGTTCAGCACTTGCTGCACGTTTCGTCTCCCGCGGCATCGAGCGGGTCGCGCGCCGCGCGCTCGCGATCGATCCCTCGGCCCCGCAAGGTTTGATATCGCTGTCCGAAGTCCCTTCCGAGTTGAAGCCCCTGGTCGAGGCGCTGAACCGCGCCTTCGGCGAGATCGACGCCTATATCCGGATGCAGCGCCGCTTTCTCGGCAATGCAGCCCATCAGCTCCGCACGCCACTGACGCTGCTGCGCGCCAAGATCGACGACGTGCCCGATCCGGCCCTGAAGGCCGAGCTGGTGCGCGACGTCCGCCGCCTGACCTCGCTGGTCTCGGCCATGCTTGACCTCGCGCGCCTGCAAAATCACGCGATCGCGAAGCGGCCGATCGATCTTGCCCGGATCACGCTGGATGTGCTGGCCGATTTCAGCCCCTCGGCGCTCGACGCCGGCATCGAGCTTGCGCTGGAGCAGGACGGGAAAGGTCCATTTATGGTGCAGGGCGTGGACGCTGCGGTCCGCAGCGCGCTTGCCAATCTCGTCGGCAACGCGCTCATCCATGCCCATGGCGCGCGGCGCATCGTCGCCACGCTCGGCCGCGACCGTATCTCGATTCACGATGACGGCGCAGGCCTGCCCGATGGCGCCCAACACGGGCTGACCGAGCCATTTCAGACCGGCAGCGCCGCGAGTGATGGCGCGGGGCTTGGCCTGTCGATCGTCCGTGAGATCATGGCTGCCCATGGCGGCGAGTTGATCATCTCTTCCGCGCCCGGCCGCGGCACGACGATGAGCCTGCGCTTTCCTGCATCCACCGCTCCGGTCAAATCTCCGCAGCTTGACCTGCAAGAACGTTGAGCCGGTTATCGTCGTTCCGGGACACACGACGTGCGAACTCTGGTGCGCGCGCACCTGCGAATCTCGCGCAACGACCTCCGGATTCCGGGTTCGACGCTGCCGCGCCGCCCCCGGAACGACATCGAAGATCGATGGCGGCTACGTCATGCTGCCCGGCATGAAGCAGCGCACGCGTGGATGACCATCGATATAGTGCTTCCAGACCATGGTGCGGCCGAACTTGTTCGGCACGGTGATCACGGCACCGTCGGGCACCACGACCCATTCGTCGTCGATCCGCACGCGGTAGCGGCCGCGATCCGACTCCCAATCGACGTCGGCAATGACGTAGCCGTCGGCATCCGAGCAGCACTGCCCGAATTCGCTGTGCAGACTCTCGAACCAGGGCTTTAGTGGCGAGTTGGCGTAGCGGCCGTCGTCGCGCGCCAGCGCCGGAGCCGCAAGCAGCGTCGTCAACCCCAGCAGCGTGGCCGCACCTGATATGGCAGGTCTCATGTCGTCTCCGCGGTCGAAGTGATCGCCGCGAGGCAAACGCTGCCGTCCACCCTCCGCGTGGTGCGCGACGGGCGTGGAGACGGCGACTCGCTCCCCAGCAGCTTTGCCGACAGCTATGCAAATCCGGCGCCAGCGTGCATTCCGGGGAACTACTGGAGCGGAGCCGGCACAAGGTCGCCATTCGGCGAACGTGGCCGCACGGGCCGTTCAGGGATGAGGGGGAGCGATACCGTACTGGCTTCCCCGCTGGAGCCTGTCATCGGGCTCGCCGAAGGCGGGAGCAAGCGGGGAACGACCATGCGCCGACGCTACGGCAGTCGAGGCGGCACGGTGTGCGCAGTACGCCTTTACTGCTTCGGCGGCGCCATCATCGCACCGCCCTTCTTCGCCGCTGGCGCCGTCGGCTTTGCAACGGCGGCCTGCGCGGGGAGATATTTTGCCACGATGGCAGGATCGACCTGCGCGATGTTGGCATCCGGCAGGCGTGTCCAGGTCTCGTCCTTGCCGAGCAGCGCGATGCCGAGATAGCCGCGCAGCGTCAGGGTCTGGCCGTCGGGACTGATCCGCATGTTGGCCTTCCAGATCTGGCCGTCGCGCGGATTGAGCACGTTGCCGCCTTCGTACTTCAATCCTTCACGCTTCATGTTGCGGACGAAGGAGATGCCGAGCACCCGGGCGTTCTTGCGATCGTCGGTGCATTTGCTGCAGACCTCGTTCGGGTCGTCGGTCGGCCGCGGAAAGGTCTTGGCGATCACGCCTTCGAAGACGCCGTTGTGGTCGATGAAGAGGAACCATCCGACCGTCCTGCCGTCTTCCACCTTCTGCCAGAGGCCCGCCGCCGTGGGCTCGGTGGTCTGCGCCGCACACGGGCTCACCGTCGCGAGCGGCAATGCGAGCGCGAGGAAGGAGAGCAGCCGAAAGCTGGAAAAAATCCGCATGAGATCACCTTGCTATTCCACAACCGGAATGGCCGCAGACTACGGCGATTTCGCGAACGGTTCCAGCACCAGAAACATGGGGCACCGCCTCCCCACTGCGTTCCCTCAGTTGACACCGAGCTTCTTTTGCAGGCTGGAGGACGAAGTCGTGTACTGGAACACGAGCCGCTTCTCCGGATAGACATAGCGATGGGCTTTTTGCGACATCAGCGCGCCCTCATGGAAGCCGCACAGGATCAACTTGAGCTTGCCGGGATAGGTGTTGATGTCGCCGATGGCAAAGATCCCGGGGACGTTGGTCTCGAACGCGGAGGTCTCGACCGGCACCAGATTGTTCTCCAGCGCAATGCCCCAGTTCGCGACCGGGCCGAGCTTCATGGTCAGCCCGAAGAACGGCAGCATGGTATCGCAGGCGATTTCGCTCACGCTGTTGTCATTGCCCTTGATGGTCGCGCCGGTGAGCTGGCCGTCGGCGCCGGAGAGCGCGGTGACCTGGCCGAGCCGCAGATCCATCTTGCCGCCGGCAACCAGCGCGCGCATCTGCTCGACGCTGTGGGGTGCGGCGCGAAATTCGTCGCGTCGGTGCAACAGCGTGATGCGCCTGGCCAAGGGATGCAGGTTGAGCGTCCAGTCGAGCGCTGAATCGCCCCCGCCGACGATCAGCACGTTCTTGTCGCGGAACGTCTCCATCTTGCGCACGGCGTAATGGACTGAAGTGCCTTCATAGGCATCGATACCCGGCACCGGCGGACGCTTGGGCTGGAACGAGCCTCCGCCGGCCGCGATCACCACCACCTTGCATTCGAAGACCTTGCCAGCATCGGTGGTGCAGCGGAAGGCGGGATCGCCGATCTTCTCCACGGTCTCGACCATCTCGCCGAGATGGAAGGTCGGGTGAAACGGCTTGATCTGCTCCATCAGCGCGTCGGTGAGTCCCTGCCCGGAGACATGCGGAATGCCGGGAATGTCGTAGATCGGCTTTTCCGGATAGAGCTCGGCACACTGGCCGCCGACCTTGTCGAGGATGTCGACAAAATGCGTCTTCATGTCGAGAAGGCCGAGCTCGAAGGCGGCGAACAGACCGCAAGGGCCGGCGCCAATAATCAGCACATCGGTTTTGATCACGTCGCTCATGTCGTCTCTTTTTTGGTCGTTATCGGTTGGACGGCGCCCGTCGGGCAGAGGTGACCCTGCCTGTCTAGCCAACGGGGATGGAACAGGGAAGGCATAAAAGCGGGAGCGCCCCGCAGCCGCGCCCACTTGCCGGGCCAAAATAACTGGGTTGTAACGAGGTTGGATATGACGGAGATCAATCGGTGAACGCACCAGCCCGCCTCGACATGACGCCGCGCCTTGAGGACTTTCCCTTTCGCCTCAGCGACAACGTCCGCTTCGGCGACCTTGACCCGAACCAGCACGTCAACAATGCGGTCTACGCCACCTATTTCGAAACCGGCCGTGTCACGCTGATGAAGCTTCCCGAATACGGGCTGACCCCGCCGGGCCTCGCCTGGATCATGGTGCGGCTCGACATGCATTTTCGCGCCGAGCTGCACTGGCCGAATACGATCGAGCTTGGCCTTGGGGTGGTGAAGCTTGGACGGACGTCCGTGACCTTCGAACAGGTCGTGTTCTCGAACGGTACGTGCATTGCGTCAGCGACGTCGGTCGGCGTCCTGCTCGACGAGGCCACGCGGCGACCCGCGCCACTGACCGCAGAGGTGATCGAGAAGCTCAGACCCTGGCACAAGCGCGGCATCGAGGTCGCGCCGCCGCGCAGTTGATATGGCGAGGGACGATCAGGCCTGACGTTCCGGCGTCGCCACCACGAGACCGTCGAGCTCATCGGAAACCTTGATCTGGCAAGACAGGCGCGAATTCGGGCGCACGTCGAAGCCGAAGTCGAGCATGTCCTCTTCCATCGGCGTCGGGCTGCCGACCTTCTCGCGCCAGGCTTCGTCGACATAGACATGGCAGGTCGCGCAGGCGCAGGCGCCGCCGCATTCGGCCTCGATACCGGGAATGCTGTTGCGGATCGCGGCTTCCATCACGGTTGCGCCGTTCTCGATTTCTACCGTGCGGGTTTCGCCCTTGTGGTCGACAAAGTGAATCTTGGCCATGTGTGCTCGTACTGCCGCGGTGCTGGGAATGAAGGAGGTCCGGGCTGTCCTATAACGGGTCGGTTAGCCCGGCGCCATAGCGTTTTGATGCGAAGAATGAATCCCGCTTTGCGGGAAGAAAACGCATCAAAACAAAAGACTAGGGGCCCGTCTCCGACCGTATCGGCTTACGGCTTCAGGATCGCCTCGATGGCGGCGCGGGCCTCGGTCACCGCCTCTTTCAGAGCGGCGAAGGCATGGGACCGGCCATGGCCGGTCCGGATCGCACACTCGAGGCTGGCTGCGGCATCGGCCACCGCAAAGGCGCCTATCCCGCGCGCCGAACCTTTGAGCTTGTGCGCGAGCGCGCCGGCATCGGCCGGACTCGCAGCCATCGCCGCGAGCAGGCGCCCCGCCTGCTCGGTGAACATCGCCAGCACTTCTCGCTCCAGCTCAATGTCGCCGAGCGTCATCCGGGAGAGGTGATCGAGGTCGAGCGGGCTGTCGATCGGTGCAAGCGGGGGCGAAGGCATCCAGTCCATCCGTTGCAGTTCAGGCGTCATGGCGCAGGGCCCCGGCATCGCGCGGCGGCCGCCGGTCCGGCGGTCAGGTTCCCCTCAGCCAAGCACGAAAATGGTTAACGAAATGCTCGAGCCGTTTGACGCAAATCCGCCCGCTTGTTGACGGAAAGTTGCCGCAATCTGCCGAGTTCGGTGGAGAATTGCATTTATTGCTAAGGCGTTAGGGCGCGATCCTGTTAACGATGATTAAGATTGTCTTAATCGCAGGCATTTCATTCGCGACGCTCTGCCAATAGGATGTTGCGGAAATTGGCGGACAAGCCGTCCGGGTGGGGACGGCTCGGAGATCCGCGCAAGCGGCATGATCCGGTCTGTGGGCTTGCGCCGAGCGCAGGGCTCGCGGGGGACGCGTACAAGTAACGAGGGCTCGGACTGAACATGGCGAACACTCCGAAAAAGGTCAAAGACCCCACAGAAGTTGCGCTTTCTGCGATCCAGGAAGCCCTGAACATCAGTGACACGGCTGCCGATACCAGCCGCAACGCCACCGCGCGCAACGAAGCGGCGCCCCCGGTGCCGCCCGCGCCCCCGATCTTCGATGAGCCGAGCTTCGAGCCGCGACCGGCCGCCAATGAGCGGTCGACCGTGTTCGATACGGTCGAGGAGCCGCTCTCATCGCGCCGCGCCGCGAATGACGACCGCGAGACCATAGGCCAGTTGCTCCAGGCGCTTCAGAAGGGCCGCCCTGCCCGCAGCGTCTACACCTTCGCCACCATCTTCGCCGGCGTCTGGCTCGCCGCCTGCGCCGCGCTGACCGTCGGCTTCCTGCCCTCGATCCAGGCCGCCATGGGCCAGAGCGGCGGCGTCCTCGTCATCGCCGGCCTGATCGCGATGGTCTTCGCGCCGATCATGCTGTTCTACTTCCTCGCCAGCCTCGTCTGGCGCGGCCAGGAAATGCGCATGATCGCGCAGGCGATGGCGCAGGTCGCGATCCGCTTCTCCGAGCCCGAAGGCTCGGCCTCCGATTCCATGGTCACGGTCGGACAGGCCATCCGCCGCGAGGTCGCGGCGATGGGCGACGGCATCGAGCGCGCGATTGCGCGCGCCGGCGAGCTCGAGACGCTGGTCGCCAACGAGGTCGCCGCGCTGGAGCGCGCCTACAGCGACAACGAGGTGCGCATCCGCGCCCTGCTCCAGGACATCGCGCATCAGCGCGACAATCTGGTCGGCCAGGCCGAGCAGGTCCGCAGCGCCATCTCCGGCGTGCAGATCGACCTGCGCCACGACATCGCGCTGATCTCGGACGCGATCGCCTCCCGCGTCGACGAGGTTGCGAAGTCCATCACCGGCGCGCTCGAAGAGCGCGGTGCCCACATCACCAGTGCCTTGAGCAATGCCGGCGACAACATGATCCTGGCGCTCGGCGAGCGCGGCGGCGACCTGCTCGACCGCCTCGAGGAAGCCAGCAACGAGACCACACGCGCGGTGCTCGACGCCAGCGAGCGGCTGACCACCAGCCTCAACTTCAAGACCGGCCACGTCCACGACGAGTTCGTCGACCTCGCCGACCGCGTCCACGAGATGCTGAACGAGCGCATCGACCGCATCACCGGCGAATTCGAGCAGCGTTCCGCCGCGATCGTCGACGGCATCTCCGAGCGCACCGAGCAGGTGCACGATTCCCTGAAGAACTCGTCGGACTCGCTGCTGCTCGAGCTTGAGCTGCGCTCCAACGACATCTCCGCCAAGATCGACGACGCCGGCAACCGCCTCGCCGGCCAGATCATGACGAGCGGCGACAAGGCGAGCGAGGCGCTCGACGCCACCGTCAACACGCTGGTCGCCAAGGTCGTCAGCCAGACCGAGACCGCGCACGATTCGCTGTCGCTGCAGATGAGCGCCTTCGACGAGCTGGTGAGGAACCAGGGCACCGAGCTGGTCGAGAAGTTCGCCCGCGACTCCGGCACGCTGGGCGCGCTGATCACGCGCCACATCTCCGAGTTCGACCGCACCGTGAAGACCTTCGGCGGCGAGATCGTCGAGCGCATGGGCCAGCGCACGCAGGACATCGCCGAGACGCTGAAGACCTATGTCGACAATTTCGATACCCGCTTCACGGCGAACGGCGGCGAGATCACGGCAGTGCTCGACCAGCGCCTCGTGCAATTCGAGACCACGGTCGGCGAACGCGTCAGCAATCTCGACGCCTCGCTGAACGGCAAGATCGCCAGCCTCGACGGCACGATCGAAGGCCACATCAGGACCTTCGACGACCAGCTCGTGGGCCGGGTCGCAGCGCTCGAACAGTCGTTCGACAGCCGCGCGAAGTCCATGACCGAAACCATCGACGGACGCATCAACACGCTGGCGACGTCGCTGACCGACGGTGCCGCACAGGCGATCCAGTCGATCGACAGCCGCCTCACCTACCTCACGACCTCGCTGACCGACGGCGCATCCCAGACCATCCAGTCGATCGACACGCGGCTGACGCATCTCACGACGACGCTCACCGGCGGCGCGACGCAGGCGCTCGAATCCATCGATTCCCGCCTCACCTACCTGACCACCGCCGTGACCAACGGCGCCTCGCAGGCGGTGCAGTCGATCGACACGCGCCTGACGCTGCTGAGCTCGACGCTCACGGACGGCACCGCGCAGGCGATCGAGGCGGTCGACCGCCGCATCACCGGCGTCACCGAGATCATCGACGGACGCAGCACGCATCTGACCGACACGGTCACGGCGCGCTTCCAGGAGATCCATCAGGCCATCGAGACCAAGGTCGGCTCGGTCGCCAGCGACATCGACGTGCGCGTGGCGCAGTTCGAGGACCTGCTCGGCTCACGTGTCGAGGCCGTCGCCGGCCGCATCGAGAGCAGCGGACGCCAGGCCAGCGAGGACATGATGTCCCGCGCCGAGATGATCTCGACCGCGATCCGCTCGCATGTCGAGGACGCCGAGCGCTCGCTCACCAACCTCGTCGTCAACACCAGCGAGACGATCCAGACCGGCGCGCGCACCGCTCAGCAGTCGCTGCTGACGGTCTCCTCCGACGTCAACGCCCAGCTCAGGATGACGTCGGCCGAGGTCGAGCAGGCGCTGACCGCGGTCGGCACCGGTGCGGCGAACTCGATCCTGACCAGCGCCCGCGAAGCGCAGTCGACGCTGGTCGCGGCATCGGGCGATGCCTCCAACCAGATCAAGGGCCTCGCGACCGACGTCGAACGCACGCTGTCGGCAGCAGGCGCTGCCACCGCAGCCTCGATCCTGGCCGGTGCCCGCGAGGTGCAGACCACCCTCGTCACCGCTTCCTCGGATGCGGCGAGCCAGGTCAAGACGCTCACCGCCGACGTGCAGCGCTCGCTCACCATGGCCGGCACCGCCACGGCGGAATCGATCACCGCCGGCGCCCGCGATGCGCAGAGCACGCTGATCGCGGCTTCGACCGAGACCGCCAACCAGATCAAGGCGCTGTCCTCGGACGTGCAGCGCTCGCTGACGATGGCGGGCACCTCGACCGCCGAGACCATCATGAGCGGCGCCCGCGAGGCCCAGAGCACGCTGGTCACGGCGTCCTCGGATGCGGCAAGCCAGGTCAAGTCGCTCGCGGCCGAAATGCATCGCTCGCTCTCGCAGGTCGGCCAGTCGACCGCCGAGACGATCACCACCAGCGCCCGCGACGCCCAGAGCACTCTTCTTGCCGTCTCCGCAGAACAGACCAGCCAGGTCCGTTCGCTCGCGGCCGAGATGCAGCGCGCGCTGGCGACCGCCGGCGGCGCCACCATCGAGGCGCTCACCAGCGGCGTTCGCGAGGCCCAGGGCTCGCTGATCTCCGCGTCCACCGACGCGGCCAGCCAGATCAAGTCGCTGACGACGGACATCGAGCGCACGCTGACCGCGGTCGGCGCCGACACCGCCTCGACCATCCTCAGCAGCGCGCGTGAGGCGCAGATCTCGCTGACCTCGACCTCGGCCGACGCCGCGAGCCAGATCCGCACGATCTCGACCGAGATCGAGCGCACGCTGAGCGCGGCGGCCGCCAACGCGACCAACGACATCCAGACCAGCGCGCTCAACGCCCAGAACGCGCTGATCTCGGCCTCCAACGAGGCGAGCTCGCGGGTCAAGTCGAGCTCCGCCGACATCGAGCGCTCCGTGCTCGCCGCCAGCAGCAGTTTCGGCCAGGCCATGACCGGCAAGACCGACGAGATCGTCACCTATGTGCAGCAGCAGGCCGACCGCCTATCGAACATGATCGACGCCAAGCGCGGCGCGCTGGTCGACGCGATCGGCTCCAAGACCAGCCAGCTCACGCTCGACATCGACCGCGTCACCTCCGATGCGCTGAAGTCGATCGAGACGCGCGGCCAGGCCTTCTCGCAGACCATGATGGGCAACGGCTCGGAAGTCGCCCGCACCATCAACGTGGCGAGCGAGATCGCCACCGGCGCGGTCAGCAAGTCGCTCAAGGAGCTCGAGCAGGCCTCGCGTTCCGCGATCGACCAGTCACGCCAGGTCTCGATCGCGGCCGTCACCGAGATGCAGGAGACCAGCAAGATCCTGCGCACCGACACGGTGGCCCTGTTCGAGCGTCTGCGCGAAGGCAACATCCTGCTCCAGGAGGTGCTGACCGGTGCGCACGACAACCTCAACTCGCTCGAGCGGGCGCTGGTGACGCGCGTCGCCGACTTCGTCTCGGCGATGAACGACGTCACCTCGCGCAACGGCGATGCGACGCAGAACCTGGAAGAGCAGCTCAACGTCTTCAACAGCAAGACCACGAAGGCGCTCCAGGATCTCGGCGAGCTGTCGATCCAGTTCGACAAGCACGGCCAGGCACTGGTCGAGGCCGCGCAGGTGGTCGAGCAGAGCAACAAGAACACCACCGCCTCGCTCGCCGAACGCAAGCAGGCGCTGGAATCGCTCGTCACCACCATCGACCTGCGCACCGCCGATCTCGACCAGCGGCTGTCGCGCTTCACCGGACTGCTCGATGAATCCCTTGCGGCCGCCGAAGAGCGCGCCCGCGACATCGCCCGCGTCGTCGCCGAGACCGCCGGCGCAGGCTCGGCCGCGATCACCCGCCAGTTCGAGGCGGTGCGCGCGGCGTCCGAGGAGGAGCACCGGCAGACGATCGAGGCGATGCACGACATCTACCGCCAGACCACGGACGAGGCGGATGCGATGTTCAAGCAGTCGACCGAGAAGTTCACCAACCTCGTCTCCAGCATGAAGCAGATGGCCTTCGAGATGCACAACGAGCTCGAAGCCACCCGCAACGAGCTGCGCCGCGGCGTGCTCGAGATGCCACAGGAGGCTGCCGAGAGCACCGCGCAGATGCGCAAGGTGATCGTCGACCAGATCGAGGCCCTCGCCGAGCTCAACCGCATCGTGGCCCAGCATGGCCGCGGCCTCGACGTCACCACGGCTGGCCGCGCTTCTGTCGCCGTCCAGCGTCAGGAAGAGCCGATGATGGCGGCCGTCGGCGGCCGAGCGACCGAGACGCGCATGCGCGACACCGGCAGCGCCTCGACGCTGCCGCCGCCGGACCTCGGCATGCCGGCTCCCTCGCGCCGCACCGAAGCGCCGCCGGTTGCACCTTCCAGCAACGACCAGGGCCGCGACGGCTGGCTGTCGGACCTGCTGAGCCGCACGGACGCCAACCAGGGCGCTCCGACCGGACGTGAGGCGCCGCGCGGCCGCCCTGCTCCCGCTCTGCAGCCGCCGGCGCCGCAGGCTAGCGCCAATCCGCTGGAATCGCTGTCGCTCGACATCGGCCGGCTGATGGATCGCAACCTCGCCGCCGAGATGTGGGACCGCTACCAGCGCGGCGAGAACAAGGCCTTCACCAAGCGCCTCTACACGCCCGCCGGCCAGAAGGCGTTCGACGAGGTCGCCCGCAAGTACCGCGCCGACCGCAACTTCAAGGGCACGGTCGACCGCTACGTCGCCGAGTTCGAGCGCCTGCTCGACGAAGTCGCCCGCGACGGCCGCGGCCCGCAGGAGCTGCGCGGCCACCTGACCTCGGAGACGGGGCTGGTGTACACGCTGCTCGCGCACGCGGCAGGCCGGCTGGGGTGAGCGGAAGCTCGCGAATCGCGAATAGCGAATGAAAACGGAGGCCGTGAGGCCTCCGTTTTTGGTTTGGGACACTCTCACGCGGAGCGCGAGCACACTCTCTCCAAACCGTCATTGCGAGGAGCTCTTGCGACGAAGCAATCCAGTCTGCCTCTGCGGAGACAACCTGGATTGCTTCGCTTCGCTCGCAATGACGGTGGAGAGAGCGTGCGCCTCTCCTCTCGTCCGATCTCACTCGTCTCTTACCGCCTCGGCACCGGCTTCGGCGGCTCGGGTGGCGGGGCGGGCTGCGATGAGTTGCTGGCGCCGAACAGCACGCGGGTCGGGTTGCGGTCGAAATTGTTCACGGCGCGGCTGATGTCGCCGAGGGTGCGGCGGCCGTCGGCCATCAACGCGCCGGAGCGCTTGTCGAAATCGTCGGCGAGCTCGCGGATCGACTTCACCGCCTGGAACAACTCGCCGCCGTCCTTGCCGCCTGCCAGCGTGTTGAGGCCGAGCATGAGACTGTCGGCCTTGAGCATGACGCCGTCGACCTTGGCCATCACGGCGTCGATTTTCTCGGAATTGCGCGCCAGCGAGTTGGTGAAGGTCTCGAGGTTCTTGAGCGAGTTCTTCACCGATTCCTGATTGTCGGCGACGATCTTGTTGATGTTCTGCAGCGTGCCGCGGATTGCCTCGGTGACGTCCTGGAGCTTGTTGGGATCGGCGGTGAGCGTGGGGATACCGTCCTGGTCGAGCGGCGGTGGGGCCGCGGCCTCGTCGCCGCCCTTGAGCGAGATGGCGGCGACGCCCGTGAGGCCCTGGAATTCGAGGCCGACGAGGGTGTCCTTGCGGATCGGGGCGTTGTTCTCGATCATGGCGAGTGCGACAACCCGCCGCGGGTTGTCCAGCTTCACCGAGACCACCTCGCCCACCCTGATACCGTTGAAGTTGACGCTGCCGCCGTTGCGCAGGCCCGCCGCAGGCCCCTCGAACACGACGCGAAGAGGGCTGCGCTGCTTGGTGGTGTGCAGCGACTGGAACCACAGCACGAAGCCGATCGCCGCGGCGATCACCGCCAGCGTGAACGAGCCGATCAATACGTAATTCGCCCGCGTTTCCATCAGGTGCTCCGGCTACTCAACCCAGCTATTCAACCCAGCTACTCATCCCATGACCGCGCGGGCGCGCTTGCCATGAAAATACTGCCTCAGCCAGGGATGCTGCGAGGCCTGCATGTCGGCGATCGACCCTGCCGCAATGATCTTACCGTTCCCTAAAACGGCGATGCGGTCGCATGCTGTGTAAAGGCTGTCGAGATCGTGGGTTACCATGAAAACGGTCAGCCCCAAAGTGCGCTGGAGGGTCCGGACCAGCTCGTCGAAGTCGCCAGCGCCGATCGGATCGAGGCCCGAGGTCGGCTCGTCCAGGAAGACGAGGTCCGGATCGAGCGACAGCGCGCGCGCGAGCGCCACGCGCTTGATCATGCCGCCGGAGAGCTCGGACGGGAAACGCTCGGCGACTTCGGGCTTGAGCCCGACCATGGTGAGCTTGGCCATGGTGATCTCGTCCATCAGCCGCTGCGAGACGCGCAAATATTCGCGCATCGGAAACTGGATGTTCTGCCCGACGGTGAGCGAGGAGAACAGCGCGCCCTGCTGGAACAGCACGCCCCAGCGCCGCTCGACGTTACGCCGCTGCGACGTGCTGGAGGAATCGAGGTCGACGCCGAACACCTCGATCGAGCCGGCAATTTTCGGCACCAGACCGATGATCGTGCGCGTCAACACGGATTTGCCCGCACCCGATGGGCCGACAAATCCCAAAATCTCGCCGCGCTTGACGTCGAGATTGAGCCCGTCGAGCACGCGCGTCGTGCCGAACTGCACGGTGATGTCGCGGACGCGGATGATGGGATCCTGAATCTCGCTTTGAGCTTCCGTTGCCATCGTCACATCCCGATCGAGGCGAAGAAGATGGCGAACACGCCGTCCATGACGATAACGAAGAAGATGCCCTTCACCACCGATGCCGTGGTGTGCTGACCGAGCGATTCCGCGCTGCCCTGCACGGCGAGTCCTTCGACGCAGGCGACGATGCCGATCACGGCGGCCATGACGGGCGCCTTCACCATGCCGACGATGAAATGATCGATCGAGATGGCGTCGCGCAGGCGCAGCAGGAAGGCCTCCGGCTCGACGCCGCCATAGAGCCAGGCAACCAGACCGCCGCCATAGAGCGCGGCCATCGCGCCGAGGAAAGCGAGGATCGGCAGCGCCAGCACCAGCGCCAGCATGCGCGGCAGCACCAGGACCTCGATCGGATCGAAGCCCATGGTGCGCAACGCGTCGATCTCCTCGCGCATCTTCATCGAGCCGAGCTCGGCGGTGTAGGCGCTGCCGGAGCGGCCCGCGACCATGATCGCGACCAGCAGCACGCCGATCTCGCGCAGCACCAGGACGCCCAGCATGTCGACCACGAAGATGTCGGCGCCGAAGCGGCGGAAATGGAAGATGCCTTGTTGCGCGATGATGCAGCCGATCAGGAACGTGATCAGCACGATGATCGGCACCGCGCGCCAGCAGACCTGCTCCATGTGGTGCACGGTCGACGTCAGGCGGAACGAGCGCGGGTGGATCAAGACGCGAATCCCCGCCGCGAGCACCGCGCCGAGCATGTCGACGAGGCCTGTCACGGTCCCGGCCACACCGGCCACGGTCCGGCCGATCTGCTCCAGCATGCCGGAGATGGTGATCGTGCTGCTGTCGACCACTTGGGTCGCCCGCACCCGCCGCACCTCGTCCACGAGGCTGGAATAATCGGCGGAGAGGCCCGCGATCTGCGCCTCGACAGCGCCCTGGGTCAGGCTGCGGCGCAGCCGCTCGATCAGCCAGGCGCCGAAAGTGTCGAGCTTGGCGACCTCGGAGACGTCGATGAAGATGCTTTGCGGGGTGCCTGCGAGCTTCTCGGCGTCAGCCACCATCCGCTCCAGGACCGGCGCGAAGCTCGCGGTCCAGGTCCCGGTAGCGCAAAGTGCCAGCGCGTTGCCCTTGGCAATCCGTTCGAGCTTCGGATCGCTGCTCAAGTTGTCCGCTCCCGTACCGGGGCGGAGAAAATCAGATTGTTGCGCACGCGCCCTTACCCAGAGAAGGTATCCCCAAGTGGTTAATGTTAGTTCCTACAGGTAACTAGCAGGTTCAGATTTCGCCAGAGTTCAAAATGACTTCCATGAAATTTGCAACCTTGGCGGCGCGAATCGAGCGCTTCCCGATCGCAGGCAGCTTCACCATCAGCCGGGGGGCCAAGACCGAGGCCGTCACGGTCGTGGCGGAGGTAAGCCGGGACGGCCTGACCGGCCGCGGCGAATGCGTGCCCTATCCCCGCTACGGCGAGACGCCCGAGGCGACGCTGGCCGCCATCCAGGCCATGCAGCAGGCCCTCGCGGGCGGGCTCACCCGGCAGGCCCTCCAGGCCGCCATGCCCCCCGGTGCGGCCCGCAACGCCCTGGATTGCGCCCTGATCGATATCGAGGCCAAGGCGGCAGGCCTGCGGGCCTGGAACCTGCTGAACCGCCCGACGCCCGGAGAGCGCACCACCGCCTACACGATCTCGTTAGCGGCCCCCGAAGCCATGGCCGCGGCGACCGCCAAGGCGGCGCACCGGCCGCTGCTCAAGATCAAGCTCGGCGGCGACGGCGATCCGGAGCGGATCGCAGCGGTGCGCAAGGCCGCCCCCGAATCGGAGCTGATCGTCGACGCCAACGAGGCCTGGACCGAGGCCAATCTGGAAGCGAACCTCGCCGCCTGCGCCGCGGCCGGCGTCACCCTGGTGGAGCAGCCGCTGCCGTCGGGCAAGGACGAGGCGCTGGCGCGGATCAGGCGGCCGCTCGCCGTCTGCGCCGACGAGAGCGTGCATGACCGCTCCTCGCTCGCGCCCCTGCGCGAGCGCTACGATGCCGTGAACATCAAGCTCGACAAGACCGGCGGCCTCACCGAGGCGCTCGCCATGGCCGATGCCGCGCAGGCGCTCGGCTTCGAGATCATGATCGGCTGCATGGTCGCGACCTCGCTGTCGATGGCGCCCGCCATGCTGATCACCCCGCAGGCGCGCTTCGTCGATCTCGACGGACCGCTGCTGCTCGCGCGCGACCGCGATCATGGGCTGCGTTATTACGGCAGCCTGGTCTATCCGCCGGATTCTTCGCTGTGGGGATGAGCCGTGAGGCGGTGCCGCGCCGACCAGATCAGGATGGCACCGGCGGCGGCCATCGCGGCCATGACGTAATAGACACCATCACCGATGCGGGCATAGATCGCGCCTGACGCAATCGAGGTCGCCGCGCCCAACAGGCCGTTGCAGGCGGCGTAATAGCCCTGCCCGCGCGCGATCTGATGCGACGGCACGCGCTGCACCAGGAGGTTCATGGTGCCGAGGATGGTCAGGCCGAAGCTGAAGCCGTGGCCGAGTTGCGCGATCGCGAGCAGCACGAGCGGCGGCTCGCTCGCGGTGACGATCCAGCGCAGCACGGCGATCAGGCCGCCGATCGCCATCAGCGTGGACGGCGGCAGCGAGAAGCGCGGCGACAGCGCGAACACGACGATCTCTGCCATGATGCCCAGCGTCCACAGCACCGCAATGGTCAACCCGCTGAGGCCCTGGAGCTGCCAGTCGATGGCCGAGAAGGTGTAGAAGGCGATGTGACTGCTCTGGATCAGCGCCGCCGATGCGATCACGGCCCAGAAGGCTGCATCGCGCAGCAGCGGCTTGCCGGCGTGCCGCTCCGGCGTCCTCCGCCCGAGATCGTCGAGCGGCTGCAGCAGCAGGCTGGCGAGAACCGCGACGACGGCCCAGGCCACGATCACCCAGATCAGGTCGCGCGGAGCGATGACGTCGACGAGAAAGCCGCAGGCGAGCGAGCCGGCGGCAAACGCGGCCGACCCCCACAGCCGCAGGGGTCCGTAGTCGAGCGCGTACCGGGCGACGCCGCGCAGCGCATAGGCATCGGTCAGCGGCATCGTCGGCGTCCACGTCATGCAGGTCAGCGCGTAGACCAGGAACAGCGCCAGCGGCTGCTGCTGCAGGCCGACCGCCGCAAATCCGATCGCGGTGGCCAGCGCCGACACCATGATGGCCGCGCGAATGGCCCGTCGCTTTTCGGCAAAGGCGGTCACTTGCGGCAGCGTGGTGAAGCGCGTGATCGCCGGCAGCGCGGCGATGATGCCGATCCAGGCCGCGTCGATGCCGATCGCCTTCAGCCAGACCGGGAAGAACGGCACATGCGTGCCCAGAACCGCAAAGAAGGCCGAATAGAACACGGCGAGGCTCACGGCGAATCGCCGCTTCGTCGCTGCCGCGATGGGGATTTGTGATTCGGACTGCATCAAACCAATTGCGATTCGGTCGATATCGTGGTGATCGTTACAGTAACGCGCACTGATTTGCGCGACGAGATTGTCATGGCCAACGAAGCATTCGCCCTCTCGCCCATGTCTGCCCGCGCGGCCGAGCCGAACGAGCAGGATTACGACGCGATCCGCGAAGCCTTCATGGAGACTGCGCGCGGCCGCTGGTTCCTCGGCGAATACGCCAGGCGCAACCGCAACGCCGACACGAGCATGGTGCTCGACGCGGTCGCAAGGATCGAAGAAACCCTTGCAGCACAGCGACAACCCGTCGTCGAGGACCGCCTGCCCGAAGCGCTGGTGGAGATCCGCCGCGCCATCCGCGAGGCCGAGACGATCGCGATCGCGGCGTTCGATCCCGCGGCGATCGAGTCCAGCCTCGCGCCGATCCCGCGCGGGGTGCGCATCATCAAGGAGATCTCCTGGCGCTGGCGCGAGATCGGCGCCGACGGGCGAATCTGCGACCTCATTGATTCGCAGCTCGCCTCGATCGAGGCCGCCTGCGGACAGATGTCGACCATCGACCCCGGCGTCGAGCTCAAAGCCGCCTTCGATCTGCTGAGGGATCGTGTCGAGCAGCTTGACGGCGGCGCAACGCCGCAGGCCGCGCCGTCCGCCGACGCTGCGCCTGCGCAGGCCGCGCCGTCCGCCGAGACGCCCAGTGCAGCCCCCGTGGCTTTTACGGACACGCCGCAGGACATCAAGGCAACTCCCGAGCGAGAAGCAACCGCAGAGGAAGCTGGCACCACCGAGCCGCTCGCCATGGCCGAGCAGGCTGTCGACGCTGCCGCCGTTCCGGCGAAGGTTGCCGAAAGCGACATCGCGTCCGACCAGGTCGCAATTGAAGACGTCGCTCTCGAGGAGCAGGAGCCAATCGCTGAACCAGCCGCCTTCGCGGAGGCCGCCGACGCTTTCTCGCCCGATGCGGCCGCGGAAGCCGAGGACGAAGCCATCCTCGACGCCATCGCGCTGGAGATGGCCGCGCCCGATCCGGAGTTCGACGAGATCATCGAGCCGACCGAACTTGCTGCGCCGACGCCGGAACCGATGGCCTCGGACGTCGCAGCGCCCGTTGCCGCCGAGATTCCGGAGCCGATCGCTCCCGAGCCTGTCGTCGCGGAAGAGCCCGCCGCAGACGCACCGATCGCGATGGATTCACTCGCCCGCCTCACCGACGCGATTGCCGAAGCCGCCGCCGAGGTGATGGAGCAGCAGGCCCCGGCCATGGCAGCCACGGCAACGTTCGCCGCAGCGTCGACCGCGACGCTGCCGATGCCTTCGCCCCTGTCCACGTCTTCACCCGAGCCCTCGCTCGGCGCCACCATCCTCGCCAGCGGCATCCTGCAAAAGCCCCGCGCGCCGGCCAACGACCCGCTCGCGCCGATCCGCCGCATGACCCAGGCCGAGAAGATCGCGTTCTTTTCGTAAGCGACGCGCGCTCCCCACCTATCAATTCCGTCATCCTGAGGCGCGAAGCTTGCGATGCGCACGCATCGTAGGCAGAGCCTCGAAGGATGAACGGCCGAGATGCAGCCGGACCGTCGCCCTTCGAGGCTCGCTCAGCGGCGCGATGCGCCGCAGAGCGCGCACCTCAGGCTGACGGTGATAGAGCGAAGGAACGGATCGGTATATGTAGGTACCCACTAGAACCCGCTCACCACAGCCATGTCCCCCACCGAAGACACCCTCACCCTCTGGCGGCCCGTCGGTCCAAAGGAGCTGGAGTTGATCCAGCAATCCGGCATGTGCGCGTTCCCGCCGCGCCTGCCTGACCAGCCGATCTTCTATCCGGTGCTAACCGAGGACTACGCCATCAAGATCGCGCGGGACTGGAATGTCCCGGCGAGCGGATCGGGCTTCGTGACCCGTTTCGCAGTCAAGCGCAGCTTCATCGAGAAATACGACGTGCAGGAAGCGGGCGGACGATCGCATGTGGAATACTGGATTCCGGCCGAAGACCTCGATGCGTTCAATGCCGCAATCGTCGGCTTGATCGAGGTCGTCCGCAGCTTTCCCTAACGCCGCGCGATCAGCCGCTTACCCGCAATTCCAGATCGGACCGATCGGCGTGCGCGTCCAGCACGGACCGAAACTGCCGCCATTGTAGCGGCCGCCGTTGAAGCCGGGGCGGCCGAAATAGTGCCACTCGCCATCCCAACGGTAATATTGAGGAACCGGGTCGATGTACCAATGGCGCCGGTCGTTGCGCGCAAGGCGCCGCATCGCGTCCTTCTGCTTGTAGAGCGGAATGGCGTTGCTCAGCGGCTGCCGATAGCCGGGCAGGAAGCCGTAGCCCTTCCAGACCGGCTTGGGACGCTTTTGCGCGGCCTCAGCGGGCGCGACGGCCGGCAGCAGCGACAGGATGACAGCAACGAAGAGACACAGAAGGCGAGACATGAATCGACGATAGACAGGCGGATGCGAGAAAGCCACTCAAATTCGAGTGCGAGGCGTTTCGTCCCACCAAACGCCAGCAAGACGACTAGCCGATCTTGTCGCACACATGCGCTTCAACGCGGTCCAGCACATGATCGAGCGAACTCTGGGCCGTATCGAGCACCAGGTGCTCCCGATCCCACGGCTCGTAAGTCAGGCTCACGACGTCATCCCAGGTTGGAACCTTGTGACCGTCAATGTCGGGCAACCGGCTTTCCACTCGCTGCCGGTGTAACGCCCGTTCGCTGCAAATCACTTCAATCTCGACGATGCATGCGCCGGTCCGCAAGGCAGTCTGCCGCCATCCGGCGCGGCTTGCCAGCACGGGATTGACGCAGTCCGCGATGACGATGCGTCCGAGCTTGAGGTTTTCGGCGGCGAGCGTGTTGGCAACGGCATAGCCGGCTGCGCCGACGATGAAACCTGCGTCCCGCAACGGCTGCTCGATCGCATCGATCCGCAGATACGTCGCCGCCAGCCTGACCGTGAGTTCGCGGGCGATCGTCGTCTTACCGCTACCCGGAAGGCCGCCGAACACGATGAGTGAGGATGAATGCTTCATGATATTCCTAACCGATCACGCCCTTGCGGATCAGGAAGCAGCCATAGCCCCTGCCGTCACCGACCTGCACGACGCCAAAGCCCGCCGCTGCCGCGCGATAGAAATCCGGACGCGACAGCTTGCCGGGCGTGACCGGCCGACCGGCGGCACGTGCGATCTCCGCGACCACCGCGCGCTGCACCTCGGGCACCCTATCGGGGTCGTCTACCGGCATCATCACGCGGACCGGATCGGGATCGAAATCGTCGAGCGGATAGACCGACATGATGGCGCGGATGGCGACCTCCATGCTCATGCCCGGCAGGTGGATCAGGCGCTGTGACGAGGTGCTCTGCGCAATGCGGGCGGCGGGGTGATTGGCATCGACGAATACGAGGTCGTCGCCATGGCCCATGGAGGCGAGCAGCCAGAGAAGGTCGGGCGTCAGGATCGGATCGATCGATTTCAGCATGTGGCGGACTATCCTCCCAATCGATCGCTAACCATAGCAGGTTCCAAGCGTGATTCAGATCACGTACGCGGCCCTGATGATAGGAATCACGGACCGCAGGCTCGAACTCGGCCAAGCTTGCACGCAACCAATCTCACATCGAGATGAGTGCCAAAGGAGCACGCCATGTTCCGCTTAAAGCCTTTCCTGATGACGGCCAGCCTGCTGGGAAGCTTGTTCGGCTTCGCCTGCGGGCCCGTTTCCGCGCAGGTCGCACCGGTTGCACCCGCCCCCACCGCCCTGCAAGGCCCCGAGCAGCGGGTGGCGCTGGTGATCGGCAATGCGAACTACCAGAACGCGCCGCAACTTGCGAACCCCGACGATGACGCGCAATCGATGGCGCAGTTCCTGAACTCCGCCGGATTCGAAGTGGTGGCCGCGACCGACTTGACCCAGAACGACATGCTCCGCGTCGTCCAGGACTTTTCCGCCAAGGTCGCCTCGCGCGGTCCCAACACCGTGGCGATGGTCTATTACGCCGGTCACGGCGTGCAGCTCGCCGGCGAGAACTATCTCGTTCCCGTCGACGCCAAGGTCTCCAGCCCGACCGAGCTCGTCAACAATTCGGTGCGCCTCGTCGACGTGATGTCGACGCTGGAGACGATCCCGAGCCGCATGCGCATCGTCATTCTCGATGCCTGCCGCAACAACCCGTTCCCCGAGGTCAACGATGCCGGCCGCGGCCTTGCCATCGTCGATGCGCCGAATGGATCGATCGTCGGCTACTCGACGGCGCCGGGTGCCGAGGCGCTCGACGGGACGGGCGGTCACAGCCCCTATACGCAGGCGTTCCTGAACGTCGCGCGCGAGCCCAACGTGCCGATCGAGCAGCTGTTCAAGCGCGTGCGCCTGCAGGTCAACCAGACCACGAGCGGCGCGCAGATCCCGTGGGAGAGCTCCTCGCTGACGAGTGACTTCACCTTCTTCGGCGACACCGCGGTTGCCGCCAACCGCGCGCCGGTGAAGGCCCCTGTCGTGCAGATGGCCTCCAGCCTGCCGAGCCGTTCGACACGCCAGGCCTATGACTACGTCGTGTCCGAGGGCCGTCCGGAATACTATCAGGAGTTCATCCGGACGTACCCGCACGATCCGCTGTGCGACCACGTCCGCTGGCTGCTCAAGAACCTCCTGATCTCGCAGGCCTGGCACAAGGCTGTGCTCGCGAACTCGCCGCTCGCCTACAAGAGCTTCTACGACAGCTACGGCAACAGCCCCTATGCGCAGATCGCGCTGAAGCTGCAGGCGCAGCCGAAGCAGATCCCCCTGATGCAGGCGACCAAGTTCCTGGTGCCGCAGAACATTGCGCCGACGATCAAGATCGGCAATCTCGGCCAGCCAAAATATATGCCGCTGATGCAGCAGGGTCATGGTGCGTCGCAGATGGGCGGCAATCTGCCGGTCGCGCAGAAGCCGGTTGACGGCAACGGCAATGTCCTCGGCAAGCTCGGCAATGGCGGCAAGATCGTCACCCTGCCTGCGCCGAGCAACACGAGCAAGAGCAATGGCGGCATCGGCAAGATCGTGACGCTGCCCGCGACCAATACCAAGCCGGACGCCGGCAACCGCATCCCCGGCAAGATCGTGAGCATGCCGGTGAATGTCGGCAAGGCCGGATCGAAGATCGACGCGAAGCCGATCAATGTTCAGACGAAGAACCGTCCGATCCGCAACACCAACGGCAACACCGGTATCGTGAAGCCCAACGGCAGCCCGGTGAACAAGGTGCAGGTGCTGAACAATCGTCCGCAGTTCAATGCGATGCCGAACCGCATGGTCAACAGCAACGACAACTTCCGGCAATCGATGAACCAGGCGCCGAACATGAACGGCGGCGGCAACCGTCGCGGCGGCTTCATGCGCTGATCGCACGGAAGGCAGACGCGACAAAGGGGCAGAGCCGCAATGCTCTGCCCCTTCTTCATGTCAGCTCTTGAGCATCGTCATTCCGGGATGCGCCGCAAGGCGCAGGCCCGGAATCCATCGGGCGGCAGAGTCGGCGGAGAAATAGATTCTCAGATGCGCAATTGCGCATCGTAGCTCTCGCTTCGCGTGCCCCGGAATGACGGCTAGGCCACCAGCTCGGCGAACAGATCGGCGTCGACGTTCCCGCCGGAGAGCACGATGACGACGTTCTTCCCGGCGACATCGAGGCGTCCCGCGAGCAGCGCGGCAAGACCCACCGCGCCGCCGGGCTCCACCACGAGCTTGAGTTCGCGATAGGCAAACGCGACGGCCGCGCCGACTTCCTTGTCCGATGCCGTGACGCCGCGCGCGAGCAGCTTGCTGTTGATCGCAAAGGTCATCTCGCCGGGCATCAAGGCCATCAGCGCATCGCAAATGGTGCGGCCCGCCGGTGGATGCGGCTCGCGGTGGCCGGCGGTCAGCGAAATACCGTGATCGTCGAATGCCTCCGGCTCGGCCACCACGATCTCGGCCAGCGGATAGCGCGCCTTCACCGCCGTCGCGACGCCCGCGATCAGGCCGCCGCCTGAGGCCGGCGCCACCACGATGTCAGGGGCGAGACCGAGGCTCGCCATGTCCTCGGCGATCTCGCGACCCGCGGTGCCCTGCCCTGCGATCACGAAGGGATCGTCATAGGGCTTCACCAGCGTCGCACCGCGCTTCTCGGCGATGCCGCGCGAGATCGCCTCGCGATCGTCCTTGTCGCGATCGTATAGCACGACCTCGGCGCCGTAGGATCTGGTGCGCTCGCGCTTCGACAGCGGCGCATCCGCCGGCATCACGATGGTGGCTTGCATGTCGAGGATCTTTGCCGCGGCTGCCACGCCCTGGGCATGGTTGCCCGAGGAGAACGCAACCACGCCGCCGGCGCGCTTGTCCTGCGGGATCGAGAACACCTTGTTGAAGGCGCCGCGGAACTTGAACGAGCCGGTGCGCTGGAGCATCTCCGGCTTCAAGAACACTTTCGCGCCGACGCGCTCGTTGAGCACAGGGAAGGACAACAGCGGGGTGCGGATGGCGTAAGGCGCGATCACGCGCGCTGCGGCATCGATGTCGGCAGGGCCGACCGGGAGGAGCTGTTCGGTCATGGCGGAATGGTATCGCGGCCGACGAGGCCCCGGCAAGACACCTCCGCGCGAGGATTCCCAAAACGTTCTCGAGCGATCGAGGTGGCTCTAGGCGACGAAGCGCGGCTGTTCCGTCCCGTTCCCGCCGGGCAGCACCGCGCCAACCGCCCTAATGCTGTCGATGAAGACCCGCGCCGAGGCTTCCCAGGTGTAGTTGGCGGCGAATGCGACGCAGTCCTGCCGACAGACGTCCAGCGCGGCGAAGCAGGCACTGCCCAGGTCGTGATCGAGCGCGCCCACCGGCGCATCGCCGATCACGTCGCGGGGGCCTTTCACCGGAAAGGCCGCCACCGGCAGCCCGCTGGCGAGCGCTTCCAGCAGGACTAGGCCGAACGTGTCGGTCTTGCTGGGGAACACGAATACGTCGGCAGCCGCGTAGATGTCTGCCAGCGCCTCGCCCTGCTTCTCGCCGAGGAAGATCGCATCGGGATAGGCCTCCTCCAGCGAGGCCCGCGCCGGGCCGTCGCCGACGATGACCTTGGTGCCGGGCAGATCGAGGTCGAGGAAGGCCTCGAGATTCTTCTCCACCGCGACCCGGCCCACCGAAAGGAACACCGGTGCCGGCAGGCAGAGATCGATGGCACGGGGATGGAACAGGGCGGTATCGACCCCGCGCGGCCACAGCACGACATTGTCGAAGCCGCGGTCGGTCAGCTCGCTGGCCAGCGCCGGGGTTGCCGCCATCACGGCGCGGCTGGGCGCATGGAAACGGCGCAGCGCGTGCCAGATCAGCGAACCCGGCACCGGCACGCGGGCGCGGACATATTCGGGGAAGCGGGTGTGGAAGCTGGTCGTGAACGGCAGCTTGCGCTGGCGGCAATAGCGGCGGACCATCAGTCCGATCGGCCCTTCCGTCGCGATGTGGATGCTGTCCGGACGCGCTTCCTGGATCAGCCTCGCGATCCGGGCCGGACGCGGCATGGCCAGCCGCACGTCGCGATAGCTCGGCATCGCGAAGGTGCGGAACGATTGCGGCGTCAGGAACGCGAATTCGACGTCGAGATCCCTGGCCGCGTCGGCAAGCTTGGTCAGCGTCCGAACCACACCGTTGACTTGCGGGTGCCAGGCGTCGGTCGCGACCAGGATGCGCATCAGGCGGCCCTTGTCATGCAGCTCTTGCCGCGACCTGCGGGACCGCCGCCGGCTTTTGCAGATGATCCGCCCAGGTGATGATCTCGAAATGGCCGTCGTCGTGCTCGACCAGGGCGGTGCAGCTCTCGACCCAGTCGCCGCAATTCATGTAGCGGATGCCGGCCTCGTCGCGGATCACGGCGTAGTGGATGTGGCCGCAGATCACGCCGTCCGCTTCGTGGCGCCGCGCCTCGGCGGCGAGCGCCTGCTCGAACGCGCCGATATAGTTGACGGCGTTCTTGACCTTCTGCTTGGCCCATTGCGACAGCGACCAATAGGGCACGCCGAACAGGCGGCGGAAGAAGTTGACGAGGCGATTCATCTGGATCGCGAAATCGTAGGCCTTGTCGCCGAGATGGGCGAGCCAGCGCGCGTTCTGCACCACAAGATCGAAGATGTCGCCGTGGATGACGAGATAGCGCTTGCCGTCGGCGCCGGCGTGAACCGTGTTCTCGACGACGTCGATGCCGCCGAAATGCGTGCCGTAATAGTTGCGCAGGAACTCGTCGTGATTGCCGGGGATGTAGATGATCTTGGCGCCCTTGCGCGCCTTGCGCAACAGCTTCTGGACGAGGTCGTTGTGCGATTGCGGCCAGTGCCAGCTCGATTTCAGCGCCCAGCCGTCGACGATGTCGCCGACGAGATAGATCGTGTCGGCATCGTGGTAGCGCAGGAAGTCGAGCAGGAGATCGGCTTGAGAACCGCGGGCTCCGAGATGGACGTCGGAGATGAACAAGGTGCGAAAGCGCCGCTCCGGGCTCTCGTCACTCACAGCGTAACTTCCCATGCGCCAGCCTGTAACAATGTCCCGTGACAGGGGGATGACCGATTGAACCTTGAGGCACCTCAGCTACGAATCAAACTTCGCCTCGCCCTCCCCGCGAATATCAGTCGCATGCGACAATCAGGCGACACGGCGCCACAGAAGGTGATCGTCATGCCCGGGCTTGTCCCGGGCATCCACGTTCTTCGTGCTTGCGTGGCAAGGCGTGGATGGCCGGGACAGGCCCGGCCATGACGATGTGGGGGCTAGCGTGCCCCCAAAGTGCACCGCGGCGGCGCTGCCGCGGGCGGCCCGCGTCAGTAGAACCTGTGGAAATGATGGATCGGCCCATGGCCGTGGCCGACGCTGAAGCGGTCGGCGGTGGCGATCGCGGCGCTGATCCAGGCCTTGGCATTGCGCACGGCGTTTTCCAGGTTCTCGCCCCTGGCCAGCCCCGCCGCGATCGCGGAGGACAGCGAGCAGCCGGTGCCATGGGTGTTGCGGGTGGCGATGCGCGGCGCGGCGAGCGCGATCGTGCTGTCCGCACCGACCAGATAGTCGATGCTCTCCGCGCCCTCACCATGCCCGCCCTTGACCAGGACTGCGCGGCAGCCGAGCGCCAGCAGGCGGCGCCCCTGGCTTTCGATCTCGGCCTCGCTTGCCGCGACCGGCTCGTCGAGCAGAGCCGCGGCCTCCGGCAGGTTGGGCGTGATCACGGCGGCGAGCGGTATCAGCCTGGTGCGCAGGGCGTCGACGGCTTCCGCAGCCAGCAGGCGGTCGCCGGAGGTCGCGACCATGACGGGATCGAGCACGACGTGCCGCGGCGCCCAGCGCGACAGCGCGGCGGCGATGGCATCGATGCTGGCGACCTGGGCCACCATGCCGATCTTCACCGCGCCGATTTCGAGATCGGAGAACACCGCGTCGATCTGTCCGGTGACGAACGCGGCCGGCACCGCGTGGATGCCCGTGACGCCACGCGTGTTCTGCGCCGTCAGCGCCGTGATCACGGAGGCGCCGTAAACGCCGAGCGCGGCAAAGGTCTTCAGGTCCGCCTGGATGCCGGCGCCGCCGCTCGAATCGGAGCCGGCGATGGTGAGTGCGACCGGGGTCGTCATGACGATTTTCCGCGTTTTCGAGCCATGTGCCGTCTTAGCAAGCTCGCGCCGAACCCAGCAAGTTCGCTTGCTAAATCCGGCCGGTTTTGGCCTATTAGCCGGAAGAATACGCTCTCGGAGTGCCTGCGATGGTTCCCTTTTTCGTCCAGATCAAATGCAAGCTCGGCCAGTCCTATGTGGTCGCCAACGCGCTCGCCGAAGCCGAGATCGCCTCCGAGATCTACTCCACGGCCGGCCAATACGACCTGCTGGTGAAGTTCTACGTCGACAAGGACACCGACATCGGCCATTTCGTGAACGAGAAGGTGCAGGTGCTGCCGGGCATCCAGGACACCCTCACCATCATTACCTTCAAGGCGTTCGGCACCGGCTAGCTCGAGCTAGCTGTCCAGCTTGCGTTTCGGCGGCGTCGGCCCGTCCACCGGCGGCAGCGATTTGAGGTACTCCGCCATCGCGGCGAGATCCGCGTCCGGCAATTGCGAGACGTTCTTGATCACGCGCGTCATCGCGCCGCCGGCGCTGTCGCCATCCGGCAATTCACCGGTCTTGAGGAAATAGGCGAGATCCTTCGTGCTCCACTCGCCAAGGCGCTTCTGCGTGATGTTGGGCACCCATCCCTCGCCTTCCGGATTCGGACCGCCGGCAAAGCGCTGGCCAGCAATGATGCCGCCGAGCGCGTTGCGCGGGCTGTGGCACTCGGCGCAATGGCCGAAGCTGTTGACGAGGTAGGCGCCGCGATTCCACTGCGGCGACTTGCTGGCGTCGGCGACGAAGGGCTTGCCGTCCATGAACAGGAACTTCCAGATCCCGATGTTGCGCCGGATGTCGAAGGGAAAGCTCACCTCGTGATCACGCACCTTGCCTGCAACCGGCGGCAGCGTTTTCAAATAGGCAAAGAGATCGAGCGCGTCCTCCCGCCTCGCGTGCTGGTAGGAGGTGTAGGGAAAGGCCGGAAAATAGTGCTGGCCCGATGGCGAGACCCCGTGCATCACCGCGTTGACGAAATCGGCGTCCGTCCATTTGCCGATGCCGTCGTTCGGATCGGGTGAGATGTTCGGTGCGTAGAACGTTCCGAACGGCGACTTGATCGCGACGCCGCCACCAAGCCTGAGGCGATCGGGCTGATTGGGAACGGCATGGCAGGACGCGCAGCCGCCGGCGTTGAACATCACCTCGCCATTGGCGAGATCGGGCGCGCGGGCCGGGATGGCGCTCGCAGCCGCCACCACCGGCGCACTGAGCCACCAATAAAGGCCGGCCGCGGCGACCGCGACGAGCAGCGCCACCAGAATTGTTCGTTGCAACATGCGCACCTATTCACTCGTTGCGGCGAACTTACGACCGATGTCGTCGCGGCTCCAGCCACGAAGAATTTAGCCCGCCCTAGCCGGAGGCCGGAATAAACTGAAATGCCGGCTGTTGGAAGTTTGGCAGCCCCTTCGGGTTCAACAGGGAGAATCTCATGAACAAGTCCGTCATTGCCGTGTTCGCGCTCGGTGCCGTCGCCTTTGCAGGGTCCGCGAACGCCGAAAAGCTGAAAGCAACGCTCGACGGCAAGGCCGAGGTGCCCGCAACGACCAGCAGCGCCACCGGAACGGCCGATCTGAACTATGATGCCGCCAGCAAGAAACTGTCCTGGACCGTCACCTATTCCGGCCTCTCCGGGCCCGCCACTGCGGCGCACTTCCACGGGCCTGCCGAGGCCGGCAAGAACGCAGGCGTTGCTGTCCCGATCCCGAACGCGGCCTCGAGCCCGGTCAAGGGCGAAGCGACCCTGACCGACGCGCAGGCCGCCGATCTGCTCGGCGGCAAGTACTACATCAACATCCACACCGCGGCGAACCCGGGCGGCGAGATCCGGGGACAGGTGACGAAGTAAGCCTCGAGGCTGCTTCATCGGCGAAGGCCGGGCGCTGGAGGGGGCGTCCGGCCTTTTCGATTCCTGGGGGCGTCAAGCCGCGTTCAGCGCCTGCGCGAGATCGGCGATCAGGTCCGACGGGTTCTCGATGCCGATCGACAGCCGGATCGTGGAATCGAGGACGCCGATCTTGCGGCGGATGTCGGCGGGGACGCCGGAATGGGTCATGGTTGCGGGCAGGCTCGCAAGCGATTCCGTTCCGCCAAGGCTCACCGCCAGCTTGAGGATCTGCAGCGCGTTGAGGAACTTGACCGCCGCCTCCTTGCCGCCTTCGATATCGAAGGAGAAGGTGGATCCGGCGCCGAGACACTGCCTCGCGAACGCGCGCCCGGCCGGCGAGTCCGCCTCGTGATGACCGAGGTAATGGACCTTGGCGACCTTCGGATGATCGCGCAGGAAGTCCGCCACGAGGCGCGCATTGTCGTTGGCCTTCTCCATCCGCAAGCTGAGCGTCTCCAGCGAGCGATTGATCATCCAGCAGGAATGCGGATCGAGCTGGGTCCCGATGGCGCCGCGCAAGGCCTTGATGCCCTTCATGATCGCCTTCGATCCGAGCGCGGCGCCCGCGATCAGGTCGGAATGACCGCCGACATATTTGGTCAGCGAATACAGCGAGAGGTCCGCACCATGCTCGATTGGCCGCTGAAACACCGGTCCGAGCAGCGTATTGTCGCAGGCGATGACCGGTGTGTGGCCCTGTGCCTTTCCGATCGCGTCGGCAACACGGCGGATCATTGCGATGTCGACCAGGCCGTTGGTCGGATTGGCCGGCGTCTCGATCAGGATCATCGAGACCCGCCCCTTGCCCATGGCCTCCTCCGCAGCCTGCTTGACCGCCGTCTCGTCGATGCCGTCGGCAAAGCCGACGGCTCCGATCGACAGGCGCGCAAGCGTGTTCGTCAGCAGGGTTTCCGTCCCGCCATAGAGCGGCTGCGAGTGCAGGATGACGTCGCCGGGGCGAACGAAGGCCAGGATCGTGGTTGAGATGGCCGCCATGCCGGATGAGAACAGCGCACAACTCTCCGTGCGCTCGTAGATCGCGAGCCTGTCCTCGACGATTTCGCTGTTGGGATGATTGAAGCGCGAATAGACGAGGCCCGCGCCCATGCCTTCCGGCGGCTCGCGCCGGCCGGCGACGTAGTCGAAGAAGTCCTGCCCGTCCTCGGCCGTCTTGAACACGAAGGTGGAGGTCAGAAACACCGGCGGCTTGATGGCGCCTTCGGACAGTTGCGGATCATAGCCATAGGTCAGCATCAAGGTTTCCGGATGCAGCATATGGTTGCCGATATGGGTCTTGGACGGAAACGGTTTTGCCATGGCCTGTCTCGCTGTTGATACAATTCCGCGCCGGGCGTTGGAACTCATGATGTCATGAGGCAGTCAGGCGCGAGAGGCGCCGGCTCCAACAGCTCACATCGATGCTGCGGCGGCTGGTGCTGAAGATAACCGCTCTCGCGGCGATCCGTCAGGCCTTGCGAATAGAATTCCTGTTGCTGAACGGCAATGCAAAAGAGGGCGAGTGCTTTCGCGACCGCCCTCTTTTGGTCCTGTAGCCAGATGCAGCGAAGCGCGATCGGGACTGGCTCTATGCCCAGCTATTTCAACTTCACCCGATAGGTCTCGTGGCATTCGTTGCAGCGATCGTTGATCGTATTATAGGCCGTCTTCAAGCTTGCAACGTCGGTGATCTTGCCTTTGAAATCGGCGATCGCCTTCTGCACTGGTGGAATCTTGGAGTCGAAATCGGCCTTGTTCTGCCAGATCTTTTGCGAGCTGCCGTACGTCGCGTTCACCACGTCCTGCTTGGGATTGACTTCGAAGGTCTTGGCGATCTTGGCAACATCGGCCTCGATGCTGGCGATGGCCTGATCGGCAGCTCTCTTGTCGAAGGGGATATCTCCCTTGCTCATCTTCTGCAGGACGCCGTACTGGTTCTTGGCGATCGATTTCATAAGATTGTCCTGCTGGACGGCAATCTCCTGTTGCGCCATGACGGCGCCCGCGCCCAATACGAGGGCGCCCGCGACAATCATCGTCCGTTTCATTGGTCCGTTTCTCCGGCTCTCGAGACGTTCAGGGAATGAGGCTTCGCCGGCTTCGCGTGAAGCCGGAGCCCATCAGGTGTAGAACCCCGCGCGACGCGTTTATTCCCGTGCGCGCGCGGAGATCGGGCTCACAGGCTGTGGCGGCGATGGTACTCGTTGATTGCGATCCACACCCGCTCCGGCGTTGCCGGCATGTCGATGTGGTCGATCTTGTATTCGCGCCAGAGCGCGTCGACGATGGCGTTGACGATCGCCGGGCAGGAGCCGATCGCGCCGGCCTCGCCCGCCCCTTTCACCCCCATCGGATTGGTCTTGCAGGGGATATTGTTGGTCTCGAACACGAAGGCCGGCCCGTCCGCCGCACGCGGCAGCGCGTAGTCCATGAAGGTCGCGGTGATGAGCTGGCCATCGGTGGCGCCATACACCACCTGTTCCATCAGCGCCTGGCCGATGCCCTGCATCGCGCCGCCATGCACCTGTCCCGCCAGCAGCAGCGGATTGAGCGTCTTGCCGAAATCATCGACGATCACGTAGTTGACGATCTTGATGATGCCGGTGGCCGGATCGATCTCGACCTCCGCGACATGGGTGCCGTTCGGATAGGTGCCGTCGGCGCTGGCAAAGGTCGCGCTGCCGTTCAGCTTCGATGGATCGACGCCGGGCCGCTTGGCGAGATCGGCGAACGAGATCGAGCGGTCGGTGCCGGCGATGCGCACCACGCCCTCGAAGATCTCGAGGTCGCCCGCGCTGGCTTCCAGCGCCTGCGCCGCGATCTCCTTCAGCTTTGAGCCGAGCTCGCGCGTGGCGCGCTCGACGCTGACGCCGCCCGAGGGGATCGAGGCCGAGCCGCCGGTGCCGAGGCCGGTCGCGATCTCGTCGGTATCGCCCTGGTGGATGTGGACGCGCTCGGGCGCGACGCCGAACTGCTCGGCGACGATCTGCGCATAGGCGGTCTGGTGTCCCTGCCCGCTCGATTGCGTTCCGATCAGGACGGTGACGTCGCCATTAGGATCGAGCCGCACATTGGCGGTCTCCTCGCCCATGGTGCCGCACACCTCGACATAGCTCGCAAGGCCGATGCCGCGGATCAGGCCATGCTTCTTGGCGAGCTTCGCGCGCTTGGGAAACTCCTTCCACTCGGCGATCTCCATCGCACGCTTCAGATGCGCGGCGAAGTCGCCGGAATCGTAGACCTTGCCGGTGGCGGTCTTGTAGGGCAGCGCCTTCGGCGGGATGAAATTCTTGCGACGGACCGCGTCCGGCGTCATGTCGAGCTTTCGCGCGCAGGCATCGACCAGACGCTCGATGACATAGGCCGCCTCGGGCCGTCCCGCGCCGCGATAGGCATCGACCGGCACGCTGTTGGTGAAGATGGTGCGCACCCGGCAGTGGAAGGCCTGGATATCATAGAGGCCCGGCAGCATGCCGGCGCCGCCATGCGGGATGTAGGGGCCGAAAGTGGACAGATACGCGCCCATGTCTCCCATCAGGTCGCAATCCATCGCCAGGAACTTGCCGTCCTCGGCCAGCGCCATCTTCGCGGTGGTGACGTTGTCGCGGCCCTGCGCGTCGCCCATGAAATGCTCGGTGCGGTCGGCCGCCCATTTCACCGTCTTCTTCAGTTTCTTGGCCGCGACCGCCATCAGGGCGTATTCGCGGTACGGGAACAGCTTCGTGCCGAAGCCGCCGCCGACATCGGGACAGATCACCCGCATCTTGTCGGTGGGAATGTTGAGCACGTTCTGACACAGGATGTCGCGCAGCCGGTGGCTCCCCTGGCTGCCGATGGTGAGCGTCAGATGGTCGCGCTTGGCGTCATATTCGCAGACGGCCGCGCGCGTCTCCATGAAGCTCGCGACCACGCGCGGATTGACGATCGAGATTTCGGCCACCGCATGCGCCTTGGCGAAGGCGGCTTCCGTCGCAGCCTTGTCGCCGATCGAGACATCGAACAGCAAATTGCCGGGCTTGTCCGGCCAGACCTGGGCTGCGCCCTTCTTCACGGCGTTGACGACGCCGGTCACGGCAGGCAGCGGCGACCATTTGACGTCGATCGCCTCGATCGCATCCCGGGCCTGATCGATGGTTTCAGCGACCACGAAGGCGACGGCATCGCCGACATGACGGACCTCGTCCTTGGCCAAGATCGGGTAAGGCGGGCCCGTGAAGGGATCGGTCTCGAGATTGAACAGGCAGGGCAGATTGCCGAGATCCGCAACGTCGTCGGCGGTCAGGATCAGCGCGACGCCGGGCAGCCCGCGGGCCCGGCTCGCATCGATGGTGTATTTGGCGTGCGCATGCGGCGAGCGCAGCATCAGGCAGCGAAGCGCAGCCTGCGGCGCGTAATCGTCGGTATAGCGGCCCTTGCCGCGGATGAGCGCGTCATCCTCCTTGCGCAGCACGCTTTGGCCAACGCCGAACTTGATGGGAGCCGCCATTGTCTTTTCCCGTTCTCATGGTTGTTTTGCCGGGCATATTGCCGTGGAAAAACTGGCAAGGCAAACGGGAATGGCGAGTGCCCCGCGGGGACCCACCCGGTGCCTGGCAGGCAGTCGCATATGGAAACAACCTTCCTAGGGCTTTCCGTCGAGACGCCGCCGCTGAGCGCGGTCCGATGACAGGCTCAGCGGTCGTCTCGAAGGAGACGCGTCACATCCCACCACGGCCCCACAGAGTCCTGGCATGGTCTCTCACCCTATCGATGGCACTCTCAGGTGCGATGCAGTCGAGCTCGCCGCGCGTCAGGCCGATGTCCATCAGCTCCCTGTCGCTGAGGTCATGCAAGGTGACCCGTACGCGGGACCGCCGCGCCTGAAATGCAAGCCAGTATCGCTTGAGCAGGCTCAAGACGATGGTGAGGTCGAGGCCGCGCCTTGCGGCGTCGACCCCAATTTCGGGTGTGATGTCCGTCTGTTGTGGTGGCATCGGATGCTCCTGCTGTTGTGCCGGCAGGGAGCGTGGCCAATGAAAAGGCCCCGTCCGATGCCGGCGGGGCCTGATGGAAAAGATGTCGTCGTCGAATTCTTAGCGCGCGACTCCTCCCACCGCCCAGCCGAAGCGGGTGATGTGATTGCGGTTGAGTTTGCGCGACGATTTGATCATAGGCGACGGATAGCACGGGAATCGCGCAAAATCAAGAGATGTACGAATTCTGGTTGCAGCCTGAAGGCGAGCACCACTTTGGCGCATAGGAACAGTTGGCGGGGCCGTGCCTTCAGCGTCCTTTTAGTTCATCTCAGACCCTGAGGCGGCCAAATTTGGAGAACACGCGGAAACAACGGATATGATCGGCTGCCATGTCCAATGTGAAGTCGGCCCGTGACCCCATTGATTCGAATGTTGTGCCAAGCGTTCAAACTGAGCACGCACTCTGACCAGAGACGTTCGATTTCTCCGGCCCTGCGCGATGCGAGTGCTTTGCTATAGCGTGCGACGAGATCGGGGCGCTCCCTTGCGACTCCTTGAAGTGCGTCGTTCAACTCGTTGATGACAATCGGCTCGTAACCGGCGTCTCGAAGACACGCAAGCACTATGCCCATGAAGTTTGTCATCGAACTCTAAGAGTGTGCAAAGGACTTGCTGGAAATATTGCCTACGCCGCCGCTGGCTGCAAGTTCCACAAATTGGCCGTTAGCCAAGCGCGCGCTCCTTTACCGTAGGCTCGCCTTCGCAGGCACAGCGGATATACAATCCTATTGATGCGCGCCTAACCGCGCACTAGGGAGACCAGCCAACTGCGGCCGAACAGGATGAGAATCGCGAGCGCATAGACGATGGTGCCGCCGGCAGCCAGCAGGACCAGGGTCAACTCATCGCGGAAGTGCATCGAGGCGAGGAGTGGAGCGCTAAACCGCGCGATCAGCCAGAACGTGGCGGCGAGGATCAGTCCGGTGACGAGGAATTTGGCGAGCGACATCAGCCAGGCGCGGTCCAGCACGAGGAAGCCTCGCCGCACGGCGAAGAACAGCACGAGCAGAAGGTTGGTCCAGACGCCGACGGCGGTTGCGAGCGCGAGGCCGATCTGGGCCAGCGATCCCATCAGGGCGACCTTCAGTGCGACGTTGACGGCGATGCCGGTCAGCGACGCCCGAACCGGCGTCGCCGTATCCTTGCGCGCATAGAAGGTCGCGACCGCACTGCGGATCAGCACGAAGGGGATCAGGCCGATGGCGTAGGCCGCGAGCGTGCCGCCTGCGGCAACCGCATCGGCCTTCGAGAAGGCGCCGCGGGCGAACAGCGCACGCATGATCTCGTCGGGCACAGTGAGGAAGGCCGCCACGAACGGTATCGAGAACAGCAGCGTGAAGTCGAAGGCACGGCGCTGCGCCTTCAGGGCGCCGTCCGGGTCGTTGGCCGTGATCCGCCTCGACATCTCCGGCAACAGCACCGTGCCGATAGCAATGCCGATGACCCCGATCGGCAGCTGGTTGAGACGGTCGGCATAATAGAGCGCCGACAGCGCGCCTGCGGGCAGGAAGGTCGCGATGATGGTGTCGGCGAACAGCGCCACCTGCGTACCCATCGAGCCCAACGTTGCAGGTCCGAGCGCCTTGAAGAAGCCGCGGACGTCTTCGTCGAGCTTGAGCGGTGCAAAGCGCGGCAGGCCGCCATGACGGGCCAGATCGCCCGCCAGCAGGAAATATTGCAGGAAGCCCGAGATGAGCACGCCCCAGGCCGCGGCGTGGCCTGCGGTCGGAAACCAGGCGGCAAGCGCCAGCGTCATCATCATCGCGACGTTGAGGAAGATCGACGCCGCCGCGGCGCTGGCAAAGCGCTGCATCACGTTGAGCATGCCGCCATAGAGCGTCACCAGCGTGATCAGCAGCAGGTAGGGGAAGGTGATCCGGGTCAGCTCGATCGCGAGCTTGCGCTGCTCGGCATCCTCACTGAAGCCCGGTGCGAGGATGCTCATGGCCTGCGGCATGAACAGCCAGGCGGCGACCAGCAGCACCACCTGCGAGGCCAGCAGCAACGTGAAGATGCGGTCCGCGAACAGGTGGGCCGCCGCCTCGCCCTTCTCTCCATGGACGTGGGCATAGGCGGGCACCCAGGCCGCGTTGAAAGCGCCCTCGGCGAAGATCGCGCGGAAATGGTTGGGCAGCCGCAGCGCCACGAAAAAGGCGTCGGCGACGGGGCCGGCGCCGAGGATCGCCGCGAGCATGATGTCGCGGGCAAATCCCGTCACTCGCGAGAGCAGCGTATATCCACCAACCGTGAAGATGCGTCCGAGCATGCGGACTCTTCTAGAGGCTTATCGGGCCGCCGATAAGGCTTTGAAAGACCATGAGATCAAAAAAGCGGCTTGCTCGGTGTCCACCTCTCCCCGACGGGGAGAGGTCGGATTGCGCAGCAATCCGGGTGAGGGGCCGCAGCATTCAGTGAGTTTGTAGCCCCTCACCCGGATCGCATCTTCGATGCGATCCGACCTCTCCCTTCGGGAGAGGTGAGAGGCAAATCAGCCCGCGAGCGCGCCGCGGACGGCAGCGATCACCCGCTCCTGGTCGGCTTCGGTCACATAGGCATGCATCGGCAGGCTGATCACGTCCCGCGACAGGCTCTCGCAACCCGGCAGCCCGCCTTCCGCGACCGGATATTGCTTGTAGGCGGTCTGCTGATGCATCGACTTGCCGTAGTAGATCGCGGTCGGTACGCCCTGGGCCTTCAGCGCAGCGGCAAAGCCGTCGCGGTCGGTCCCCTCGGGCAGACGGATGGTGTACTGCGCCCAGACCGAGGTATTGCCGGGGCTGAGGCGCGGCACGGTGACCACATTGGACAGACCGCGCTCATAGCGCTCCGCGATCTTGTTGCGGGCGGCGATCTCGTCGTCGAAGATCTTCAGTTTCTCGATCAGGACCGCGGCCTGCATGGTGTCGATCCGGCCGGTCAGGCCGAGACGGACATTGTCGTATTTGTCCACGCCCTGCCCGTGCACGCGGATGCTGCGCAGCGTGGCCGCGAGTTCGTCGTCATCGGTGAAGATCGCGCCGCCGTCGCCGAAGCAGCCGAGCGGTTTTGCCGGGAAGAAGCTGGTCGCCGTGGCATGCGCGAGCGTGCCGAGCTTGCGGCCCTTGTAGCTCGCGCCAAACGCTTGCGCGGCGTCGTCGAGCACGAACAGGCCCTCGGCCTTGGCGATCTCGGCGATGGAGTCGTGATCGGCCGGCTGGCCGAACAGGTCGACCGGAATCACCGCGACGGGCTTGAGGCCGGCCTTGCGAGCGGTCGCGATGCCGCGCTTCAGCGATTCCGGGCTCATGTTGAAGGTCGCCTCGTCCACGTCGACATAGACAGGCGTCGCGCCGGTCCGCGCCACCGGCGAGGCGGTCGCGATGAAGGTGAAGGATGGACACAGCACGGCATCGCCGGGCCCGACATTCTTCGCCATCATCACCATCAGGATCGCGTCGGTGCCGCTGGCGCAGCCGATCACGTGCTTGGCGCCGGTATAGGCCGCGAGCTGCTTCTCGAGCTCGAAGACCTCGGGTCCGTTCACGAACTGGCAATGGTCGAGCACGCGCTTGACGGCGGCATCGAGCGAGGCCCCGAGCCGGCGCCGCTGCGCGCCGACGTCGATGAAGGGAATGGGATCGGAACGCAGATGCTGGTTCATAGTCTGGTTCTTGGCGCCTTGTGACGTTTGAGCGGTCGACATGGAAAAGGATCAGCCGGCGACGCGGCGCGGAGCCTTGCGGACGGGCGCCGTCGCCGCAGGCCGCGACGGCGTTTCGAGACATTGCGTGGCGATCTCGAGGCTGGCGACGCCTTCATCGCCCGTTACCGCCGGCGTATCGCCGTGGCGCACCGCCTTGAGGAATGCGATCAGCTCGGCGCGCAGCGGCTCATCGTGGCCGACCGGCAGATGCCGCATCGAGTAGCTGCCGTCGGGCTTGAAGCCGAAGCACTCGGTGACCTGGCGCGTGAGCAGATCGCCCATCACGTATTTGCCGCGCGTGGCGACCGTGACGCTGCGCGCCTTGAACGGCGTCAGCCAGTTGGTGTTGATGTGGGCGAGCACGCCGTTGGCGGTGCGGAACTGCAGGAGCGCGATGTCCTCGCGCTCGGCGACCGCGCTCGACAATTGCGGTTGCACCTCGACGATGTCGGATTCGGTGAACCAGCGGATCAGATCGATGTCGTGCACGGCAAGGTCGATGACGACGCCGACATTGGACATGCGCGGCGGAAACGGGCCGACGCGCGTGATGGCGATGGAGAGAATGTCCTCGCCCGCGATGGCCTGCTTGACCGCGGCGACCGCCGGATTGAAGCGCTCGACATGGCCGACCATCAGCGTCACGCCGGCCTTCTGCGCCGCGGCGACGATCTCGCGGCCCTCTTCCACGGTGGAGGCGATCGGCTTCTCGACCAGCACGTGGATGTTCTTGGCGATGCAGGCGAGCGCGACCTCGTGATGCAGATGGGTGGGCGCGGCGATGGTCACGGCGTCGACGCCTTCGGCGAAGAGCTGGTCGAGCGTCTCGAAGCTTTCGCAACCGGCGAGCTCCGTTGCCCGCTCACGATGTGCCGCCGAGGGATCGACAACGCCGACGAGGCTGACGCCGGGTAGACCCGCAAGCACGCGCGCGTGGTTGCTGCCCATCACGCCGGCACCAATCACGCCGACGCGCAAGCCGGCCTTCGCCGGTGCCGATCCTTTGGAACTCATCTGAGCAAACCCCGATTCAACCCAAATCCCCGGCGCCTCTCCTAGCACGACCGCCACATTTGTGGCGAATGCGGAGCTGGGAGCCCGGACACGATTTGATTCAAAAAGTTACACGTTCCCCGGGCCTTAAGCCGCAAAACATACCGTCTTCCCGGCCCGGGTCACATGATTCGGAGTTTGCTGGTTACGACCTTTGATAGTCGTCTTCAATCCGGATGATGTCGTCTTCCCCCAGATAAGAGCCGGTCTGGACCTCGATCAGCTCCAGCTGGATCTTGCCGGGGTTCTCCATCCGGTGCACGGCGCCCATCGGGATGTAGATCGACTCGTTCTCATGCACCGTCTTCACGGTCTCGTTGACGGTGACCTGGGCCGTGCCCCGCACCACGATCCAGTGCTCGGCGCGATGATGGTGCTTCTGCAGCGAGAGGCGCCCGCCCGGCTTCACCACGATGCGCTTGACCTGGTGACGCTCGCCATTGTCGACGGACTGATAGCTGCCCCAGGGCCGGTGCACCTTGAGATGCTCCTCGGTGACCTTCGGCGCGACCGCCTTCAGCTTGGTCACCAGGCGCTTCAGGCCGTTGGCATCCTTCTGGCGCGAGACCAGGATCGCGTCCGCGGTGGCGACCACGACGAGATCGTCGACGCCTTCGAGCGCGACCAGCGCGGAATCGGTGGTGACGTTGCAGTTGCGGGAGTCCTCGAACACGGCGGTGCCATGCGCCGCATTGCCCTGCGCGTCCTTCTCCGACAGCTCCCACACCGCGAGCCAGGAGCCGACGTCGGACCAGCCGCACGACACCGGCACCACGGCCGCGCGCGCGGTCTTCTCCATCACCGCATAGTCGATCGAGATCGCCTTCGCCGCGCCGAACGCCTCGGGCTCCAGCGTGACGAAGCCGAGATCGCGGCCGGCATTGTTGACGGCGCTGGTGACGGCCTCGACGCTTCCCGCATCGACCTTGCGATATTCGTCGAGCAGTACGGCGGCCGGGAACATGAAGTTGCCGCTGTTCCAGAGATATCCCGAATTGACGTAGTCGGACGCCTTCACCGCATCCGGCTTCTCGACGAAGCGCGCAACCGCATGCACTTCGCCGGAAATCACCTCGCCCGGATTGATGTAGCCGTATTCGGTCGCCGGCCGCTCCGGCTTGACGCCGAAGGTGACGATGCGCCCGGCGCGCGCGGCGGTGAGGCCCTCGCGGCAGGCGGCAACGAAGGCGGCATTGTCCTGCACCACGTGGTCGGCGGCGAGCGCGAGCACGATCGCTTCGCTGTCGCGGTTCTGCGCGAACACCGCGCCCGCCGCGATCGCAGGGCCGGAATCGCGTCGCATCGGCTCGAGGATCACGTCGGCCTCGATGCCGATCTCGGCGAGCTGCTCCAGCACCATGAAGCGATAGGCCGCATTGGTGATGACGATCGGCCGGTCGAACAGCGAGGGATCGGACACGCGCAGCAGCGTGTCCTGGAAGGTCGAGCGCGTGCCGAACAGCGGCAGGAACTGCTTGGGGCGAACCTCGCGCGAAGCGGGCCACAGCCGCGTGCCGGCACCGCCGCACATGATCAGGGGGATTATGCGTTTGTCCATCGTGATCTCAAACCTTGAAGTAGTCGCGATACCAGGTGACGAAATTATGGACCCCATGCTCGATCGGCGTTGACGGTGCAAAGCCGGTGTCGCGCATCAGATCCTCGACATCCGCGAACGTTTCCCGCACATCTCCCGGCTGCATCGGCAGCAATTCTTTGATCGCCGTCCGGCCCAGCTCCCGCTCCAGAAGACCGACGACGTGCATCAGCTCCTCCGGATGGTGGTTGCCGACATTGTAGAGCTTAAACGGCGCATTTGCGGCAGCCGGATCGTCCGCGGGCACAAGATCGATCAGCTTCGATACGACGCGGGTCACATCATCAATATAGGTGAAGTCGCGCCGCATCTCGCCATGGTTAAAGAGCCGGATCGGCTTGCCCGCCATGATGGCGTTCGCGAACAGAAATACGGCCATGTCGGGCCGGCCCCACGGGCCGTAAATGGTAAAGAAGCGCAGCCCCGTGACCGGCAGGCGGTAGAGATGGCTGTAGGACTGCGCCATCACCTCGTTCGCCTTCTTGGTCGCGGCATAGAAGCTGACGGGATGATCGGTGCGGTCTGCAACCGCAAATGGCAGTTTTGTGTTGGCGCCGTAAACGGAGGATGACGAGGCGTAGACGAGATGACGACAGCCGTTGTTGCGGCAGCCCTCAAGCACGTTGAGAAAGCCCAGGAGATTGGAATCGGCATAGGCGTGCGGCTGCTCGATCGAGTAGCGCACGCCGGCCTGCGCCGCCATATGCACGACTTTGGCAAAACGATGTTGCGCAAACAACGCCGCCATCGCCTCGCGGTCGGCGAGGTCGGCCTCGACGAAGGAGAAGCGGGAATCGTCCCCGAGCAGCGCCAGGCGCGCTTTCTTCAGCGCCGGATCGTAATAGCTGTTGAGATTGTCGAGCCCGACGACGGGACGGCCTTCGCCCAGGAGCTGCCGGGCGACGTGAAAGCCGATGAATCCGGCGGCACCCGTGACCAAAATCGCCTGATCCGTCATCCTGTTCCCTGGGGATCCCTCGCCCGGTCCTGTTTAGCCGCCAGCTCGATCGGGTCGCAATAGGGCTCGCCGCTGCCCTCACAACACCCCAACGACGGCTATTGCAAGATCGGCGCCAAGACCATACCAAAGCGGCCGAATTCGGCGCCTCGCGTCGGGTTGCCTCAAATCTTCGCAAACCCTGTCCATGCGGGCGAGATGCGCCGAATCCTGTTGTCGACGGCCAAGATCATGATTTCCGCGGCGCTGCTCTATCTGGCGCTGCGCAAGGTGGACCTGTCCGAATTGTTGTCGCGCTTCACCGTCACCAGCCTGTTCTGGATCGGCGTCGCGATCGCGGTTGCGTTCCTGCAGATCTTCGTCGGCGTGCTGCGCTGGCGCCAGATCAGCGCCGTCTGCGGCGCACCGCTCGAGCTCAGCCGCGCCATGCGCTACAACGTGATCGGCTCGTTCTTCAACCAGACCCTGCCGTCGGCGATCGGCGGCGATGCGGTCCGGCTGTGGCTGGTCGCGCGCGCCGGCGCCGGCTGGCGTGCGGCGACCTACTCGATCTTCGTCGACCGCGCGATCGGCCTGATCGCGCTCGCGGTTCTCATCGTCGCCAGCCTGCCCTGGAGCTACACCCTCATCACCGATCCGCACGGGCGCTCGGCGCTGCTGCTCATCGACCTTGTGGCGCTCGCCGGCGGCCTCGGCTTCCTGATTTTCGGCGCCCTGAAGTGGCCCTGGCTGAAGACCTGGTGGGGCACGCATCACATTCACGCCTGCGCGGTGATCGCCAATCGCGTGATCTTCAGCCGTACCTGCGGGCCGATCGTCGCAATCCTGTCGGTCCTCGTTCACGTGCTGGCCGTCGTCATCGCCTGGTGCGTCGTGCGGTCGATTGCGGCCCCGGTTCGCTTCAGCGACGTCTTTCTGCTGGTGCCGCCGGTGATGCTGATCACGATGATGCCGATCTCGATCGCCGGCTGGGGCGTGCGTGAAGCCACGATGAGCCTTGCATTCGGCTTCGCGGGACTTGCCGCCAACGAGGGCGTCAACGTCTCGCTGCTGTTCGGCGCCGTGTACTTCATCGTCGGCGCGGTCGGCGGCCTGGTCTGGATCCTCAGCGCGGAGAAGGCCGCGCAAGGCTCGGCCCCGATCGGAGTGCCGGAGTGAGCTCGACCACCGAAGCGCTCGCCGGCGCGCCCGTGCTGCTTGCCGTTGCGATCGCCGCGCTGATCTCGGCGCTCGTCACCTGGACCAGCCGTCCCCTGCTCCAGCGCTACGCACTGGCGCGACCGAACGCGCGGTCCTCACATCGCATCCCGACCCCGCAGGGCGCGGGTATCGCGGTGATCGCCGCGACCCTGATCGTCGCCTCGCTCTGGGCCGTCTGGGCGAACGTCGCTATCCCGCCGGTGCTGATCGGCGCGACGGTGCTGATCGCGCTGGTCGGGTTTGCCGACGACATAAAGTCGCTGCCCGTGCTCGTGCGGCTGGTGCTGCAGGCGGCCTGCGTCGGCGCAGTGGTGTTCACCGCGCCGGAGACCGCGCGCATCGTGCCGGCGCTGCCGCTTGCGCTCGAGCGCGGCCTCATCGTCCTTGCCGGCGTCTGGTTCGTGAACCTCGTCAACTTCATGGACGGGCTCGACCTGATGACGGTGGCGGAAGTCGTGCCGGTCACCGCGGCGCTGCTGCTGCTGGGAATGCTCGGGGATCTCTCATGGCCGGCCGTGCCGATCGCCGCCGCGCTGTGCGGCGCCATGCTCGGCTTTGCGCCGTTCAACCGCCCGGTCGCAAGGGTCTTCCTGGGCGATGTCGGCAGCCTGCCGATCGGCCTCTTGCTCGGCTGGTGCCTGCTGGAGCTCGCCTTCCGGGGGCAGACGGCCGCAGCGCTGCTGTTGCCCGCCTACTATCTTGCGGATTCCACCATCACGCTGTTCCGGCGCGTCATCAGGCGCGAACCGTTCTGGTCGGCACACCGCACGCACTTTTATCAGCGTGCAACCGACAACGGGTTCACGGTGAAGCGGGTGGTCGGCGAAGCATTCGCGCTCAATCTCGTGCTGGCATTGCTCGCCATCGCCACCGTTCGCGCCGGTTCGACGACGATCACGATCGTCTGCCTGTTCGCGGGCGCGGCCGCGGTCGGAGTCGTGCTGCGCCGTTTCTCCCGGCCTCAGGGCTCCTGATCCGAGACCGCCAGGCGCAAGCCCTCCTCGAGGGTGACCTGCGGCTGCCAACCGGTTGCGATCGCCTTCGAAATGTCGAGCTCGAGCGAGCCGATCAGGCCGTCATGCATATCCTGCCGGCCCATCATGCGGAGGACCGCACCGAGCAGCTCTGGCGGCATGCGGAACAGCCGGCTGCTCTTGCCGGAGGCTCGCGCCAGACATGCGATGAACTCAGGCGTCGAGACCCGCTCCCGGTCGGCCAACAGGAAGATCTCGAAATTGCTCCCCGGGTCGGGATGGCCGAGCCGGTACAGGATGAACGACGACAGGTTCTGCACGGAGAGAAAGTTGCGGCGATTGCGGATTGCCGCGAACGGCAACGGCAGTCCCAGCCTCACCGCCCGTGCCAGCAGCGGGAAATTGCCCTTGGCGCCCGCGCCATAGATGAGCGGCGGCCTGATCACCGAGATCTTCATTCCGCTGTCGCGCGCCAGCGCGCTCAAGCCCGCCTCGGCCTCCGCCTTGGACGTGCCATAGAGGCCACGCGGCGTCGGAACGTCGCTCTCGCGGAACGGTGCACGGCCTTCATTGGTCCGGCCGTGAACGAGGACGGTGCTGATGAAGATGAACTGGCGCACGCCGGCCGTCGCCGCGGAGCGCGCCAGATGCAGTGTGCCGTCGACATTGACGTCGCGGTAGAGCTGGACCGCGTGTTCATCGTTCTTGTAGTGCACGCGCGCGGCGAGATGGACGACGGCATCGACGCCTTCAAGCGCGGCCTGCCAGTCGGTTTCGGGGCCGATCGATCCGATCAGAACCTCGCCGTCGGCCCCATCCGCGCGGCGCACCGCGCGGCGGACCGACCACCCCGCCCGCGTCAGCGCAGGCACGATATGGCGGCCGAGGAAGCCGCTCGCCCCCGTCACCAGCGCGAGCGGCTTGGTCTCGCTCATCGTTGCTCCACCAGAACCGCGTTGCGCGACAATCCGCAGGCCGGAGCGGCACAGGCGACGATCCTGCCTCGACGCTGCATGGTCAGGCCGCCGTCGACCCGAATTCGGGCACCGCATCCTTCAGGATGGTCCTGATGGTGGCGCGATCGTCGCGGGCGATCGCCTGCTCCAGCGCAGCAATCCATTTGCGCAGCGTCTGCATCGGCGGCTCGTTCGGCTGCGCGGCCATGATGCCGGGAACACCGATCTCGCGGGTCGGCTCCTCGGAGGCGAACAGGATCTCGTGCAGCCGCTCGCCCGGCCGCATGCCGGTGAACACGATATCGATGTCGTAGCCCGGCTGCAGTCCGGAAAGACGGATCATGCGCTCGGCGAGATCGACGATCTTTACCGGCTGGCCCATGTTGAGCACGTAGACCGAGACGTCAGGGCGCTGCGTCCCGAGCGCATGCGTGGCCGCGGTGATGACGAGATCGCAGGCCTCGCGGATGGTCATGAAGTAGCGGACCATGTCGGGATGCGTCACCGTCACCGGGCCGCCGGCCTCGATCTGCGCCTTGAACTTCGGCACCACCGAGCCGTTCGAGGCCAGCACGTTGCCGAACCGGACCGAGATCAGCCGCATCGGCGGCTTGGCGCCGCCGCTGCCTGCGGCGAGCTCGTGATCGAGCGCTTGGCAGTACATCTCCGCAAAGCGCTTGGTCAGGCCGAGCATCGACACCGGCTCGATCGCCTTGTCGGTCGAGATCATCACCATCGCCCCGGCGCCGGCCGCCACGGCGGCATCGGCAACATTGATCGAGCCGAAGATGTTGGTCTTGACGCCTTCGCTCCAGTCGCGTTCGAGGATCGGAACGTGCTTGAGCGCAGCGGCATGGAACACGATGTCCGGCCTGAACGCCGCCATCAGCCGCATGATGCGCTCGCGGTCGCGAATGTCGGCGATCCGCCCTTCGATCTCGGCTGCCGCCCCCCGCGCGGCGAGCGCTTCCGTGATCGCATAGAGCGCCGGCTCGGAGTTTTCCACGATCAGGAGCCGCGCGGCGCCGAAGGCGACGACGCGCTCGCAGATTTCTGCACCGATCGAGCCGCCGCCGCCGGTGACGATGACGGCCTTGCCCCTGATCAGCGCTTCCAGGCGCCCATAGTCGATCGTCTCGCTCGGCCGCAGCAGGAGGTCCTCGACTGCGACCGCGGTGAGCCGCGGCGTGTCGCCGCTCTCCAGCGAGGGCATGCGGTTGACGATCACTCCCAGCTTGCGCGCCCGCATCAGGATCGATTCCGGGTGTGCTTCCGGCTCGAATGCCGACGGTGTCATGATGAGGCGCGCGATCGCCTTGTTGCGCTTGGCGAAGTCCGCGATGACGTCCTCGACGTCGTCGATGCCGCCCAGCACCGGCAGGTTACGGATGAACTGGCCGCGATCCGCCATCGAGGGCGACAATACGCCGACGGGCCAGATGTGCTTGATGGCCCCGCTCTCGATGCCGCGCAGCAGCACCTCCGCATCCGCGGCTCGGCCGATCAGCAGCGTCGGGGCGGCATCGTTGCCCTTCGCGTGACGCCGCACCCGCGTATAGCGGAAGTAGCGATAGGCCATGCGCAGCGCGCTGAGGAACGCGATCTCCAGGAACCAGTAGAGAACGATCGTCACCTTGCCGAGGAAAAAGGCGCCGCGGACGTTGGGAGCGACGAAGATGTAGTCGAGCACGAGCAGGGCGACGGTGAGCACGGTCGCCGCGCGGATGATGTTCAGCGCATCCGGCAGCGAGATGAAGCGCCACTTCGTCGTGGTCAGGTTCAAGACGAAGAACACGACCACGCTGAAGGCAAGAAAATAGGGCAGGATCTGGAACAGCAGCGGCAGGCGCTCGAAGAAGTCTTCGCCACCCTCGAATCGCAGATAGAAGGCGGCAAAAAGCGCGGCAGTGGTCGCCAGCAGGTCGTGGAGCGCGATCAGGAAATTGCGCGAGGTAAGATGCGAAAGACGCGTCATCCGCCGACCGATAAAAACCCAGTTAGATGCAACCTGACCGCGCTGATAACCCATCTGGACAAGACTTGCCAGCCGCGCGACCGCTCAGGAACCGGCTTCCCTCATCTTCGCCTCGGCCTGTTGTGCCCGGATCACCATGCCGCCGGCAACGCCGACGCCGATGACGTACATCCAACCCTCGTGGAAGTCGAACAGATGCGAGTTGAACAGCGAGGTGAAGACGTTCTGCACCACGACCAGGAACCCGATCCAATTGGCAAGCCCGTCGCCGCGAAACAACAGCAGATGCAGGATCCAGATCGTGTAGAGAACGGCGACGCCGATCAGACCCCATTGCACGGCAACATTCAACGTCTGATTGTGGGGGTTGCCGATCACTTCGGCTGACGCCTTGTGCTGACCGGCGGGCGTCGCGACGCGCTCGAACAACCCGCGGGTCGAACCGGTGCCGTGCCCCAGGATCGGCGCCTCCGCGAAGAAACCGAGCGACTTTCGCCAGAATTCGAGCCGCAGGCCCAGCGAGGTCGCCTCGCCCCTCTCCATATAGCGCGTGTATTCGTCCGTAAACCTCTCGGCAGTATGGCGCAAATGCGGCGAGACCTGCCAGGCGAGAATGGCGCCGGCGATCAGCGCGGCGGCGACGATCGCAATGCTGCGCCACCTGAGGTGAAGCAACGCGAACACGCCGAACATGATCGGAATGGTGACGAGCGCGGTGCGCGACACCACCACGAAGGCCATGTTGACGAAGAAGCTGAGCGCAAGCGCCGTGAGCAGGGCGGCGAACCAATAGCGCTTCTCCCGCAGCAGCATCACGATCGGATAGGCGAGCGCGACCGCGCAGAGCGTGAATTCCTGGCTCTGGTCGATGTAGTTCTTGACGAAGATGCCGCGCTCGGGCGGATCGGTCTTGAGCGCAAGATCGGGATAGAATGCGACCAGCCAAGACATCACCGACAACAGGGCGCAGGATACCAGGAAGGCGACGAAGACCCACCGGCCGCGCGGCGAGCGCTCGAAATGATAGAGCAGGACCGGCAGCACGAGCAGCTTGACGGTCGGATTGACTGCATAGAAGCGCGCGCCCCAGGCCGCATCCGACCACAGCGTCCCCACCAGCGCGAGCAGCACCAGCGCGATCGGCGCCACACAGATCGGACGCTTGAGCGATTGCAGGAAGGCGCGGACGTCGAGGAACGGCACCATGCAGAGCAGCATCAGCGCGTTGAAGATCCCCGCGAGCGACGTCGACCAGGGCAGCGACGCCGCGGTCAGGATCGCGAACAGGTCGACTGTCTCGCGCCAGGCCGCCGGACTGCGCAGGCGCCGCCGCAACATCTGGCCGGGAGTCTCCCCTGCAAGCGCCGTCAATTGCCGCCTCCCCGGGCGCGATGAACCAGCGCCGTCGTGCTGAAGCCCTGGAGGATGTCGACCAGCACGACCGTTCCGCCCGCGGCCTCGACCACCTCATGGCCGACGACCTGCTCGCGGGTGTAGTCGCCGCCCTTCACCAGCACGCCGGGCTTGATCCTGGTGATCAGGTCGATCGGCGTGTCCTCCGCGAAGATGACGACGAGATCGACGGCCTCCAGCGCGGCGAGCACCTCGGCACGCGCGCGCTCGTCCTGCACCGGACGATCGGCGCCCTTCAGCCGCCGCACCGAGGCGTCGCTGTTGAGCCCCACGATCAGGCGGTCACAGGCGGCGCGCGCCGCGGTCAGCACCTTGACGTGACCGGGATGGAGGATGTCGAAACAGCCATTGGTGAAGCCGACGCGCTGGCCCTGCCTCTTCCATTCGGCGAGCTGGGCATCGAGCGCAGCCGGATCGAGCACGATCTTCTCCTCGGCCGCGAGGGTGGCATGCGGCAGGATCTTTCGGCGCAGCTCGGCCGCGCTCACGCTGGCGGTGCCCTGCTTGCCGACGGCGACGGCGGCGGCGGCATTGGCCACGCGCAGCGCCGTATCCCAGTCCGCGCCGGCCGCAAGCGATACCGCGAGCGCGGCGGCGACGGTGTCACCGGCGCCGGAGACGTCGCGCACCTTCACCGGGAAGGCCGGAACGTGCACGGCCGCGCCGTTGCGCGGCACCAGCGTCATGCCGTGCTCGCCCTGCGTGACCAGGATCGCCTCGCAATCGGCGAGCCGCATCACGTCCTCGCTGGCCTCGACGATGCTCTGCACCGTCTCGGCACGGCTGCGGGTCGCCTCCGAGAATTCCCTGCGATTGGGCGTGAGCAGCGTGGCACCGCGATAGATCGCCCAGTTCAGGCTCTTGGGATCGACCACCACGGGCTTGCCGAGCTTTCGCGCAGCGTCGATGGTGTGGCGGATCACGCGCGCGGTCAGCACGCCCTTGGCGTAGTCGGACAGCAGCACGATGTCGGCGCGCGCGATCTGCGGCAGGATCGCGTCGATCAGTTTGGTTTCGATGTCATCGGAAGCAGGCGCCGCCTGCTCCCAATCCGCGCGCAGCATGTGCGTGGAAAAATGCTCGGAGACGAAGCGGGCTTTTCGCGTGGTCGGCCGCGAGGGATCGCACACCAGCACGCTCTCGATACCGGCTTGCTCACCCAGCGCCGATGCCAGCCGCCTGCCCGCATCGTCCTCGCCGACGAGGCCGACGAAGATGCAGCGTGCGCCGAGCGACGCGACATTGCGCGCGACGTTGCCGGCGCCGCCGATGTGAATCTCGCTGCGCTGGGCGGTGATGACAGGCGTCGGCGCTTCCGGCGAGATCCGCGACACCTCGCCATAGACGAACTCGTCCAGCATGATGTCGCCGATGCAAAGCACCGTGCGGCCTGAGATCGTTTGCGCGAGGGCGTCGAAATCGAGAATGGGGGTCGCCATGATCAAAGGCCTCAGCGGAAGCGGTCGGGCCGGTCGAGATAGTCCCCGACATAGGCCTTGACCGCGTCCTCGAGCGTCGTGAATCCGCCGTTATAGCCGGCGCGGCAGAGGCGATCGACCTCGCTCTGGGTGAAGTACTGATAGCTGTTGCGGATGCTCTCGGGCATGTCGATGTATTCGATGTTGGGCCTGGTGCCGAGCGCAGCGTAGGCAGCCAGCATCAGATCCCTGAAGCTCCGCGCCTTGCCGGTGCCGACGTTGAACAGGCCGGACACCGACGGCGTCGCCAGCAGCCACATGACCACGCGCACGACGTCGTCGACATAGATGAAGTCGCGGCGCTGGTCGCCGTCTTCGATGCCCTCGCGATGCGACTTGAACAGCTGCACGACGCGGCCCGCCTTGACGTCGTCGAAGCGCCGCGCCAGCACGCTCATCATCGAGCCCTTGTGGTATTCGTTGGGGCCGAACACGTTGAAGAATTTCAGCCCGGCCCATTGCGGCGGCAGCGGATCGCCGTTCGCCACGCGCGCGGCGACCGCGAGATCGAACATGTGCTTGCTCCAGCCGTAGAGATTCATCGGCCGCAATTTTTTCAGTGCCGGTAGCGACGCGTCATCGCCGAAGCCGGCCTCGCCGTCGCCATAGGTCGCCGCCGAGGATGCATAGATGAACGGCACCGCGTTCATCGTGCACCAGTCCAGCAGGCGCATCGACAGGCGGAAATTGGTCTCGAACACGAGGTCGCCGTCGGTCGCGGTGGTCGCGGAGATCGCCCCGAGATGGATCATGGCCTCCAACTTGCGGCCCTTAAGCCAGTCGGGCAGTTCGGCCGGGGGAACGATATCCACAAGCTGCCGCTTGGCGAGGTTGCGCCACTTGCCCTCGGTGCCGAGCAGGTCGCAGACCACGACGTCGCTGCGGCCGGCCTGGTTCAGCGCGGCCACGACATTCGATCCGATAAAACCGGCCCCGCCGGTCACCAGCAACATTCCAACTACCTGCCCGCTTTTCTTGGTGCCCGGCCCTGCCGTAGCGCATGATCCGCCAAAGTGTAAGCGGTTTTGGGATCGCCGCTTCTGCCGGCTTTACCTGCCGGCCGGGAGCGGCTACCGAACCGCCAACATCAGCACGTCGTCGGTCCTAATTAACGAATGAATATTGATTCGCAATTTGTTGGAGATGCAGACCGGAGCGACACCCGCCCGATCCTGATCATTCCCTACATGTGGATCGGCGATTTCGTGCGGAATCATACCGTCGTGCGGGTCCTGAAGGAGCGCTGGCCGAACCGGCCGGTCGATCTCCTGACCACGTCGCTGTGCGCCCCGCTGATCGATTACATGCCCGGCGTGCGCGCCGGCATCGTCTGGGACCTGCCGCGCAGCCAGCTCGCAATTGGCCGCCAGTTCGGCCTGGCAGAGCTCCTTCGGAAACGGAATTACGGTACCGCCCTGGTGCTGCCCCGGACCTGGAAGGCGGCGATCGCGCCGGCGCTGGCTGGTATCCCCGAACGGGTCGGCTTCGTCGGCGAGTTTCGGTTCGGCCTGATCAACCGCTGGCGCTGGGGCGAGAAGAGACTGCCCCGCTTCATCGACAAGAACGCCGCCCTGGCCCAGCCCGACGGCGCACCCCTGCCTCCGGAATGGCCGGTGCCGCAACTGCGGGTCCCAGCCGAGGAGATCGTCCGCTGGCGGGAGGCCAATCGCCTCGGCGCCGGAGCCGCCGTGGCGCTCGCCCCGGGCTCGGTCGGGGTCTCAAAACGCTGGACCTACTATCCCGAGGCTGCCCGCCTCCTGGTCGAGCGTGGCCTGGAGGTCTGGGTGGTCGGCGGCCCCGCCGAAAAGGGCTTGGCCCAGGAGATCGTCGCCGCGGGCGGCAAGGGGACCGCTGGCGGCCCCGGGGTCCGGGACCTCACCGGCACCGATCTGCGCAACGGCGTCCTCGCCATGGCCGCGGCCGGCGTCGCCATCTCCAACGATTCCGGCCTGATGCACATCGCCGCCGCCCTGGACACGCCCACCATGGGCATCTTCGGCCCCACCAGCCCCTACCTCTGGGCCCCCCTCAACAGCCTTGCGGCAACGGTGGTGCAGGACAAGGAAATGCTGCCCTGCCAGCCCTGCCAGAGCACGATCTGCAAGATGAACGACCACCGCTGCATGCGGGATCTCGCGGCATCAGAAGTGGTGGGAATTGCGGAGAGGGTGCTGGGTGAGGCCGGGGCGCACAAGCGCCAAAGTTAACCCCTTAAATCCGCCGCTTGCTTGCTTGTGACGTTGACACAACCTTGCGAAACCATGGCGGCAGAGCCGCAGGCATCACTTCGTGCGCGTACGAAATTCCCGCTGATAGCAGACACGCAAACGGGCGTTTTTGGAATCCTGGCAGAGTGCGGACGAGTACGGGTTCGTATCCTCGGCTGGATAGTGCCCGAGCATCACGTTCAGCGACTGCACCATTTCCTGCTGCCCTTTGGCGCTATGGGCGATCCGCTTGAACATGTCGGGCAGCAGCGGCTTCAGGGCCTGATAGGTGTCTGAGGGCAGCTTGTCGGTCTCTATCGATGCGGCAAAGGCGTGCTGCTTCAGCGCCAACCGGATCAGCTCGATATCGTCCTGATTGAGTTGTCCGTTCTTGAGCCTTGCACTGAGGAAACTTGCGACGAGTTTCGACTGAGTCGTTGGAATCAATCCAGCTCCGTAGTCCTGTCTCAGGATGGCATTCACTGTGGCCCGGTCATTCTCCGACGTGGGCGCGGAAGACAGACGGGCCGGCTTGGATCCCGGCACCACCGGGAAGCCATAACGGCGATTAATCATCTCGAACGGATCCGCGCGGCTGTTTGCAAAAGGTTCGGTCGCCGCGGCGAGGCACAGATTGGGAATTTCACCTCCGCCACATCGTCTCGTCGTGAAATAGAACGGAACGCGCGCATTGCTCGCGTGCAGCGCCGTCCTGATCTCGGCCGGGACCAGGTTGCCGTCATGCTGCTCGGCAATCGTGATGGTGATCGGGGCGGATTCAATGTTGGCGAACGCGATATTCAGATCGGGACGAAACTGGCCATCGGCGCCCTGTACATCGAGAGGTTTGGACAATGACACGAGGACATCGGCTTCGCGCTGATCGACGGTGTCTTCGATCAAGCATCGGCCGCCGACGACCTCATGAACGAATTCAGCCGAGATGAGGCTCAGCGTCTCGGGACAGCTCTCGCGATGTTCGAGGTGAAATCTCCTCCAACGCGGCAGCCATGTGACTTCGACCATTCGCTGCATCGAGCCGTCAGGCCCTCTCTTTTGCGTCTCGGTGCTGATCATCCGGGCGCCACGCGCGTTATGGTCCCGGATAATGACGTGGTCGATATGCCCCTTGAACAGCAACTGCTGGCAAAGATCCGCGCAGGGCGGCGGAGGGGTCGGATCGTGGCTTTCGGGGTGCCGCCAATTCGTCCAGTAATTGTCCTGCTCGGGATACGGAAGATCAAAGGCGCGCGGCTGGAACGACGATGGCACCGGACCCGTGATATCTGTCGCGAGCAGTTTCTCGAGCTGGCTTTGGCTGCGGTAATGAGGCAGCAACGCAGCCGCGGCGAGCACCGCCGCCACAACCGTGGCGCCAAGCAGGTTGCTTCCAAGGAATCGCGCCAGCAGATATCCGGGGAGTGCAGCGAGAGAGTAATAAAGCAACGTGGGAGCTGCGATCAGTATCTGCCCCGGGAGGATGAACAGCAACAGGCCGAGCGTGATCATCCCTGGGATGAGCGCGATCAATGTCAGTCCAATCAGGGCAAGGAAGGAAATGCCAACGAAGGGTGGCACCAAGGACAGCGCATTGAAGCGATCGGAAGGAGACATGCGGTCTGGCATTTGGCTTCGCTCGCGCAACGGCATCCATCTTCGCGGTCGCGGCGCGCAATTAGGTAGCATCCGCAGATGCCGTCAACCTCTAATGCGCCCGATGCCCAATTTTGCGTGAAACCGTACAATTTGCTCGCATGCGCGTAGCTGAACTCTAACGTTGACCGCGTCAACGGCGACGAGCTCGAAGTCACGTTCCTGCGTCAGAACGCCAAAAAGAAACAGCGCGGCGAGACGCCGATTCGATCAGATGGTGAATGGTCCATTCGCCACGGCGCGCGGACTGCCGGTCCGCAGCTACGGGTAATCGGGCATTCTGGGACGATACCTGTCTAGCACTGTTTTGCCCGACGGGTCAAATCGACTTCGCAAAATCCGCAAGAGACCGCACCGACCGCCAAGCCATTGATTCTCCTAACCCCGGCTACTGTGCATGGGGTTGTTTTCGCAGTTTTTGTTTGCGACCGGCGAAACCGCGTCAGAGCAGCGGCCGATAGACCTCGCCGATCCGCGCCGCTTCGGCATCGAGGCTGAACTTCTCGAGCACGCGCCGGCGTCCCCGCTCGCCCATCGCTGCCGCAGCGGCCACATCGCGCATCAGCGGCTCCAGCGCCGCAGCGAGCGCGTCGGCATCACCCGGCGGGACCAGCACGCCGGTGACGCCATCCTCCACCACGAGCTCGGCCGCGCCGGCGCGTGACGCGACGAGCGCGCTGCCCGCCGCCATCGCCTCGATCAGCGTCAGCCCAAAGCCTTCGTTGCGCGAGGTGAAGGCGTAGATCGTCAGCCGCTGATACCAGCGCTGCACCGCCTCGATCGGCAACTCGCCGGTGATGACGATGCGCGATTGCAGGTTAGCTGCTTCGATGCGCTTCTTCAGGTCGTTGGCAAAGGGCGTCTGCTCCGCCGTGACCTGGCCGACGATGACGGCGGTGAAATCGGGATAGCGCGGCAACAGGCGGCACATCGCATCGACGAACAGGTCGGTGCCCTTCTGCGCGCGCACACGGCCGAAGCAGCCGATGGCGTAGCGGCCCGGCAGCGCGGCTTCCGCGAACGCCGCAGCGCGATCGGTCGGCGGCGCATAGACGTCGGTGTCGACGCCGTGCGGAATCACCGTCGCCTTCACCTTCAGGAACGAGGCCGAGATGTCGCTCGTTGCGATGATCGCGTCCATGCGCCGGATCAGCCAGCGCGTGATCCAGCTGTGATGCCGCTGCGCCGCCGAGGTGAACACGAGTTTCAGCGGCCAGCCGAGCGCGCGCAACGCGAGGCCTGCGATCATCTCGTTGTTGCGGCGCGCATGCCAGATCACGGGCCGCTTGCGGCGCCACAGTTTCAGAAAATCGGCAACGCTCAGCCGCGCGATCCCCTCCGGCGCGTCCGATCCGAACCAGGCCGCGCGATACAGTTTCGCCAGCCGCGGCGCCACCATCCGGTTGGTCGCGGTGACCCCGGAATAGCGCCTGTGCAGATTTGGCACGATCAATTCGAGATCGCCGGGGAAACTCGCCACGTCACACTCCATTTCGCAAAGTCCCTATACGCAACATTAAGCATAGTGACCAGTTCAGCCGCGCCGATACCCCCTCTTCACCACGCGAGCGCTAGTTTGTGCGTTGATCGAAGACGGGTGAGATCATGACTGTGCTAGTCACCGGCGGCGCCGGCTACATCGGAAGTCACACAGTCCTGGCGCTGGCGGAAGCCGGCGAGGACGTCGTCGTGATCGACGATCTCTCCACCGGTTTCTCCGCTTACCTGCCCGAAGGCGTGCCGCTGTTCATCGGCGATGCCGGCGATGAAAACCTGCTCGAAGGCGTGATCGCCCAGCACGACGTCGAGAGCATCATCCATTTCGCAGGCTCGGTCGTCGTGCCGGATTCGATGCGCGATCCGCTCGGCTACTACCGCAACAATTTCACGACTGCGCGCAACCTGCTCAACGTCGCGGTCAAGCGCGGCATCGGTCGCTTCATCTTCTCCTCGACCGCCGCCGTCTACGGCAATCCGGACCAGGTGCCGGTGCCCGAGCACGCGCCGACGCGGCCGCTGTCGCCCTACGGCTCGTCGAAGCTGATGACCGAGATCATGCTGCACGACGTCGCCGCCGCCTACGGCATGCAATACGTGACGTTGCGTTACTTCAACGTCGCCGGCGCCGACCCGCAGGCGCGCATCGGGCTCGCCACCGTCGGCGCCACGCACCTGCTCAAGATCGCGGTGGAAGCCGCCACCGGCCAGCGCGCCAAGATCGACGTCTTCGGCACCGACTATCCGACCCCGGACGGCAGCTGCATCCGCGACTTCATCCACGTCACGGACCTCTCGCAGGCCCACCGGTCGGCGCTCACCTACCTGCGCAGCGGCGGCGCCTCGACGACGCTGAATTGCGGCTACGGCCGCGGCTATTCGGTGCTGGAGACCATCGACGCCGTGCGGCGGGTTTCGGGCCGCAGCTTCGCCGTGCAGTACGCCCCGCGCCGGCCCGGCGACATCATGACCATGGTCGCAGACACCAGCCGCATCCGCAGCCTGCTCGACTGGCGGCCGCAATATGACGACCTCGAGACTATTGCGGCGCACGCCCTGGCCTGGGAGGACAGGCTGTTCCGCGAACGCCATGGCGAACTCCGCCACGCCGTCTCGGCCTAGAATCATCCCAAGCGCAAGCCCTTAATTGGGCTTGAAAAACCGCAGCTGAGCGGGCACAGAGGCCCATCGATCCCTGACGCGCAGGCAGGTTTTGTCCCGCGCCGTCAATGGACACCGGATGGCCCAGTTTCCAAAGAAAATCACCGACGATCCCTACGCGGCAGCGGTCCTGATTCGCCGCCTGGTCACGGAACAGGGCATCGTCTACTGGCGGCGCTACCTCGTCGCCTTCGCGCTGATGGCGCTCGCCGCCGGCGCGACCGCAGCCGCGACCTATGTGCTCGGCCAGGTCATCAACCAGGCCTATGTCGACAAGAACATCCCGGGCATCGCGATGTTCTCAGGGCTGACGGTCGCTTTGCTCTTCATCAAGGGCGTGGCGACCTACGGCCACATGGTGATCCTGACCAAGATCAGCAACGCGATTCTTGCCGCCAACCAGCGCCAGCTGTTCGCCAAGCTGATGCGCGAGGCCGTCGGCTTCTTCTCCGAGCGGCATTCGTCCGAGTTCCTGGCCCGGCTGACGGCGGGCGCCAAATCCATCACCGACGTGCTCAACATGCTGGTCAACGCCATCGGGCGCGACCTCCTGATGCTGCTCGCCATGATCGGCGTGATGGTATGGCAGGATCCGCTGATGTCGTTCATCGGCCTCGTCGCCGTGCCGCCGGCAATGCTGGTGCTGCGCAAGCTGGTCAAGCGCATCAAGGGCCTCGCCTTCAACCAGTTCACCGGCACCGCCGACATCATGGAGACGATGCAGGAATCGCTGCAGGGCATCCGCACCGTCAAGGCGTTCACGCTCGAAGAGACCATGCAGAAGCGCATCGACGAGAACATCGCGGTCGTCGAGCGCAACGCCAACAAGATGGCCCGCGTCGCCAACCGCTCCAACCCGCTGATGGAAATGCTCGGCGGCTTCGCGGTCGCCGGCTGCCTGATGTACGGCGGCTATGCCGTGGTCGCGCTCAACGCCACGCCCGGCGCGTTCTTCTCCTTCATGACCGCGTTCCTGATGGCGACCGAGCCGGCCAAGCGGCTGGCGCGGCTCAACATCGACCTCAACAGCCAGCTGGTCGGCGCGCGCATGCTGCTCGAAGTCGTCGACAGCCCGGCGAGTGAGCAGTCCGACGACGACAAGCCGTCGCTGAAGCTCTCGGATGCCCGCATCGAGCTGCGTGACGTCAGCTTCTCCTATCGCGACGGCGAGACCGTGCTCAACCGCATGAGCTTCACGGCCGAGCCCGGCAAGGTCACCGCGCTGGTCGGTCCCTCCGGCGGCGGCAAGTCGACCGTGCTGGCGCTGCTCTTGCGCTTCTACGAGGTGACGCAAGGCGACATCGTGATCGACGGCCAGTCGATCGGCGCGGTCTCGCGCAAATCGCTGCGGGCACAGACCGCCTATGTCGGCCAGGACGTCTATCTGTTCCGCGACACCATCCGCAGCAACATCGCCTTCGGCCGGCCGGGCGCGAGCGAGGACGAGATCGTCGACGCCGCGAAGGCCGCCTGCGCGCATGACTTCATCATGGGCTTCCCGCTCGGCTACGACACGCCGGTCGGCGAGCACGGCACGCAGCTCTCCGGCGGCCAGCGCCAGCGCATCGCGGTGGCCCGCGCGCTGATCAAGAACGCGCCGATCATCCTGTTGGACGAAGCCACCGCCGCGCTCGATTCCGAATCCGAGCGGCAGGTGCAGGAGGCGATCGAGCATCTCTGCCGGAACCGCACCACCATCGTGATCGCACACCGCCTGCACACCATCATGCACGCCGACGCCATCCTGGTGGTCGAGGGCGGCGAGATCGTCGAGCAGGGCCGGCATGACGAGCTGCTCCGGCGCGGCGGGCGCTATGCCTCGTTCTTCCGGTTGCAGCATCGGGACAGCAGCCCCTTGGAGCTGGCGCCGATCAGCGCAACCGCCTAGAATTCTCTTCACCTCAAGAGCCGCGAGACCTTACATGAACGCCGCCTCCTACGTCATCCCGCTTCCGCCCCAGGCTTCGCTTCCCGTCGTCGGCGAGAGCGGCCGTTATCCGGTGCGCCGCATCTGGTGCGTCGGCCGCAATTATCTCGAGCACATCCGCGAGATGGGCAATGACGAGCGCGCCCCGCCGTTCTTCTTCGCCAAGCACGCCGACATGCTGGTGCCCGATGGCGCCACTATTCCCTATCCGCCGCTGACCAAGGACCTGCATCACGAGGTCGAACTGATCGTCGCGATGAAGAGCGGCGGCCTCAACATCCCCGCCGACAAGGCGCTGGACCACGTCTACGGCTACGCCGTCGGCATCGATCTCACCCGCCGCGACCTCCAGATCGCCTCGCGCAAGAAGGAGCGTCCCTGGGAGATCGGCAAGTCGTTCGACTATTCGGCGCCCTGCTCCGCGATTCAGCCGGCCTCGAAAATCGGCCATCCTTCCAAGGGCAAGATCTGGCTGACGGTCAACGGCAAGGAAGCGCAGAAGGGCGACCTCACCGAGCTGATCTGGAACGTGCCCGAAATCATCTGGCAACTCTCGCAGCAGGTGAAGCTCGCCGCCGGCGACATCATCATGACCGGCACGCCCGCCGGCGTGTCGCAGCTCCAACCCGGCGACAAGCTTGAATGCGGCGTCGACGGCGTCGGCACGCTGAAGGTGAGCATCGGCCAGCCGGAGTAGCAGCGGCGAACATCCCAAAGCAAAAGCCCCGGAGCACGCTCCGGGGCTTTCCATTTCGCGAAGGCGCATCGCCGCCCGATCAACGCAGCGCGGACCACACGATGAGGCCGAGGATCAGCGCCGTCAGCGAGTATTTCAGCGTGTAGTAGACGTTGCGGTTCCACTCCTTGACCTTGCGGCTGGCGAGATGGATCTCGTAGAGCTTGCCGAACATCTTGTTGAGCACGCCGACATTCTCGCCATCGACGTTCTGAGTCGCCGACGCCTTGACGATGTGATGGCTGACCCAGCGGTTGATCGCGGTCATGAAGCCGTACTTCATCGGACGCTCGACATCGCAGAACAGGATGATGCGGTTGACGTCGGTCGCATTCTCGGCGCTGTGGATGAAGGTCTCGTCGAACATGAAGGCCTCACCGTCGCGCCAGACGCATTCGACGCCGTCGACGAGAATCCGGCACTTGTTCGAGTTCGGGGTGACGAGGCCAAGATGATAGCGCAGCGAGCCCGCGAAGGGATCGCGGTGGGCACCGAGCTTGCCGCCCGGGGGCAGCATCGCGAACATCGCGCCGTGCACGCTCGGGATCGCGTTCAGGAGCTCCACCGTCTTCGGGCACAGCGTGCGTGCCGAGGGCAGGAAGTCGTCGTACCATTTCAGGTAAAACCGCTTCCAACCGCTCTTGAAGAACGAGTAGAAGCCCCAATCGTTGTTCCTCGCCGCGGCGCGAATGAAGCCTTCGTCGAACAGGCGCACCGCCTCGTCTCGGATGGTCTCCCAATTCTCGCTGAGGGGCTTCAGCTCCGGAAACTGCTCGACCGGGATCACCGGCTTGTTCGGCACGGCCGAGCCGGCGTACATCAGCACGTTGTAGGGCGCGAGATAGGTCGAGTGATCGCCGAGTTGGCGCGCGAAGCGCAGCCGCTGCTTGCCGCGGTAGTGAACGTAAATCGTCGAGGCCGCCAGCACATAAAGAATGACAAGTTGCGGCGCAAAAAGCTGTTTCAGCATTTCCCCAGTTCCCAAGTGAACCCAGCCGGGGACGTCATCTACTCCGGCCGGGCCCGAGCGACAAGATATTCACCGGAGGGTTGCAATCACGCTGGGGAGAGCGTTCGGCCGGGAACTCGGGGTTGAAAGGGCCGGAACCGTCCGAATCAAGCCCGCGACAGCGCCTGCAGCCCCTTGAAGGTCAGGCGCTTGGGATCGGTGACGCCGGCCAGGTAGAGGCGGCGGATGAAGGCGATGACGGCCTCGCGGTCGCAATCGGTCAGCGCGACGACGGCGTCGACCGCGATCTTCTGGGCTTCCATTGGGCTCACCTCGGCTTTGCGAGTAACCCCGGCCGAGACAGGCTAGGACTCATCCGTTAAATCGGCGTTAACCGTTTTGGAACCCTCGCCGATTCAGCCGGGCCGCCGTATACGCAAAACAACGCATTGCGGGGGCGCGAAGCGGCTCAGCGCGCCTTGATGCTCTTCTTCAGGAGCGCAAACTGCTTCTTCAGCCGGGGCACCGCGAAGTCGGTGAAGGCCCGCACCTTCGGCACCGAGAGCCGGCCCTTCGGGCAGATCAAATGCGCGGGCATCTCCGGGTCCTCGTCGCCGGCCAGGACGATCTCGAGCTCGCCGCGCGCGACCTGTTCGGCGACCTGGTACGAATACATCCGCGCCACGCCCCGCCCGGCGACGGCGGAGGCCACTGCCGCATAGGTGCTGTTGACGACGAGCCGCGGGGTGAACTGCACCGAGCGCGGCACCGATGAAGCCGCCTGTGGCGCGAAGGTCCAGGAATTGGGCAGATGCGCCATGGCGACGATCTGGTGCTTGGCGAGATCGCCGGGCTCGGCGATGCGCGGATGCTGCTTCAGATAGCGTGGCGCTGCCACCACGACGCGGCTGATCTCTCCGACCCGCATGCCAATCATCGCCGAATCCGCCAAGGGACCGATGCGAAGCGCGACGTCGATCCCCTCCTCGATCAGATTGACCGCGCGATCGAACAGCAGGAGCTTTGCCGACACGGTGGGATAGGCATCGAGAAACGCATCCAGAATCGGCCGCAAGACCATCTCCCCCGAGACCACGGGAGCCGTGATCGTGAGCAGGCCGCGCGGCGCCGTACGCGGTCCGGCCGCGATGTCGTCGGCTTCCTCCAGCTCGGCGAGCACACGGCGGCAGATCGCGGCATAGCGCTCCCCCTCCTCGCTCAGCTTGATCGAGCGCGTGGTCCGGTGCAGCAATTCGGCGCCCACGCGTTCTTCCAGAAAGGCGATGGCCCGGCTCACCGCGGCCGGCGAGCGGCCGAGTTTGCGTCCTGCGGCGGCCAAGCTGCCTTCGTCCACGGCCAGGACGAACACATTCATCGCATCCAGACGATCCATTCCCTTCCCGTCTTGCTCTGAGCTTCCGCTCGCAGGCTAGGCGTTCGCCGCAACCTCGACAACTACCGCCGGGCGCCGGCCCCGCATTCGTTCGCGCGGCGAAAGACTGTGTGCCGGACAGCGGCTATTCGCGACCGGGCCGCCGCGGCGTACCTCAGCACGCAAGCCAGCCGCCGCTGGCGCAGATCTCAAAGCCAACAACAGGAGCCCATCATGGGTATCGAGCAGAAGGTCGCCATCGTCACCGGTGCATCGCAGGGTATCGGCGCCGCCCTGGTCCAGGGTTTTCGCGATCGCAACTACCGCATCGTCGCCACGGCGCGCTCCATCAAGCCGTCTGGTGACGATGATGTCCTCGCCGTTCCCGGCGACATCGCCGACCGCTCCACTGCCGAGCGCGTCGTCTCGCAGGCGATCGCCCGCTTCGGCCGGGTCGACACGCTGGTCAACAACGCCGGCATCTTCGTCGCAAAGCCGTTCACGCAATACACGGCCGAGGACTATGCGGCGGTGATGGGAACGAACGTCGCGGGCTTCTTCAACATCACGCAGCTCGCCATCGCCGAGATGGAGAAGCAGGGATCCGGCCACGTGGTGCAGATCACGACCACGCTGGCGGATCAAGCCAATTCCAACGTGCCATCCGTGCTGGCCTCGCTGAGCAAGGGCGGGCTGAACGCTGCGACCAGATCGCTCGCGATCGAGTACGCCAAGCGCGGCATCCGCGTGAACGCGGTCTCACCCGGCATCATCAAGTCGCCGATGCATCCGGTCGCGACGCATGCGCAGCTCGGTGCGCTGCACCCGGTCGGCCACATGGGCGAGATGTCCGACATCGTCGATGCGGTGCTCTATCTCGAGGGGGCCTCCTTCGTCACCGGCGAAATCCTGCATGTCGACGGCGGCCAGAGCGCCGGCCATTGAGACGAGGAGAAGCACGATGCCCATCGTCACCATTCAAGTCACCCGCGAGGGAACGACGCCGGAAGCGGCGTCGCTCACTGCGGAGGAGAAGGCCGCGCTGATCAAGGGCTCGAGCCAGCTCCTGCTCGACGTGCTCGGCAAGCCGTTCGATTCCACCTTTGTGGTGATCGAGGAAGTGGACACCGACAATTGGGGCTGGGGCGGCCTGCCGGTGCGGGAATTCAGGCGCAGCCGCGCCGCCCGGACAGGATGATCCGCGCCCCCTCGCGCAGGAGGATGACATGACCAACGCAGACACGAAGCGACACCTCGAGACCCACCCGCAACCGCGGCCGGACTCGGCCTCACGAACAACCTGGCGGTATGCCGTGGCGGGTTTGTCCGCATCGCTGGTCGGGCTTGGCCTCGCCCGCTTCTCCTACACGCCGCTGATCCCGGCTTTGATCGCCGCAAAATGGTTCAGCGCATCCGACGTCGTCTATCTCGGCGCTGCGAACCTCGCCGGCTATCTCGCCGGCGCGCTCGCAGCACGAGCGCTTGCCACCCGCATCGGCGCGGTCCGCGCGTTACGGGCGATGATGCTGCTCGCCACCCTCTCCTTCCTCGCCAGTTCGGCCCCGCTGTCGTTCAGCTGGTTTTTCGCGTGGCGCTTCCTCGCCGGCCTCACCGGCGGCATCATCATGGTGCTGGCGGCGTCCGTCATTCTGCCACATACATCGGCCGCACGGCGCGGCATCGTCGGCGGTGTGATCTTCGCAGGCGTCGGCCTCGGCGTCGCGGCATCGGGCACGCTGGTGCCATTGTTGCTGCAACAGGGTTTACAGCAGAGCTGGTATGGCCTCGGCATGCTGTCCGCCCTGCTCACGCTCGCAAGTTGGTGGAACTGGCCTGCTGAGATCAAGGCCGATGCTGCGCCTTCGCATCCAGCCAAACCTCATCGCGTCTCGCCGGCCGCCCGCGCGCTGCTGGTTCAGTACGGCCTCAACGCCGTGGCGCTGGTGCCGCACATGGTCTTTATCGTCGACTTCGTGGCGCGCGGCCTTGGCCAGGGCATTGCCGCGGGATCGCGCTATTGGGTGCTGTACGGTCTCGCCGCGATCGTCGGCCCGTTGATCACTGGTCATGTCGGTGACCGCTCGGGTTTCGGCCCGGCCCTGCGCGCGGCCTTCCTGATCGAGGCGGCAGCCGTGCTGCTGCCAACCGTCAGCACCGCGCCGGTTTCATTGATCGTGTCGAGCGTCGTGGTCGGCGGCTTCACGCCAGGCATCGTACCGCTGGTGCTGGGTCGCATCCATGAGCTCGTGCCTCACTCCAGCCTACAGCAACGCGCGATATGGAGCCATGCCACCACCAGCTTTGCGCTGTTCCAGGCGACCGCCGCTTACGGCTTCTCCTGGATCTACGCCCAGACGGGCGGCGACTACCTGTTGCTGTTCGGCCTCGGCGGCGGCGCAGCGGTGCTGGCGCTCGCGATCGATCTTGGGTTCGCGCTCACGACACGCAAGGCATAGAGGCGATCGGCGGCGCGATCAGGAATATTGCATCACACCGTCGTCGATCCGGCCGAAGCGCAGGGAGACGATGTCGAGCGCGTAGTTCTGGTGCAGCCGCCACGGCCGCTTGGAACCCTGCTTCGGCAGTTTTGCCACCGAGCGCTGCACGTAGCCCGAGGTGAAATCGAGCGAGGGCTGCGCGGTGATCTCGGGGTCGTCATTGTGCGGCATGCACTGGCGGAAATTATACCGGTCCATGTAGTTGATGAGCCGGCAGACATATTCGCAGGTGAGATCGCATTTCAGCGTCCAGGATGCATTGGTGTAGCCGAACGCCGAAGCCATGTTGGGCACGTCGGCATACATCATGCCCTTGTAGGTCAGCGTATTGGCGAAATCGACGGTGCGGCCGTCGACACTGACATCGAGACCGCCGACGACCTGGAGCACCAGCCCGGTCGCCGTCACGATGATGTCGGCCGCAAGCTCGCTTCCGTCCTTCAGACGGATGCCGTCGCGGGTAAACGTGTCGATCTCGCTGGTGACGACGGAGGCGCGCTGCTCGCGGATCGCCTTGAACAGATCGCCGTCGGGAACAAGGCATAGCCGCTGGTCCCAGGGATTGTAGCGGGGCGTGAAATGTGTGGCGACGTCATAGCCGGGGCCAAGCGCCATCTGCACGCCTTTGAGGATGAGGTCCTTCACCTTCGCGGGCCGGCGCCGGCTGAGCTGGAAGAAGAACATCCCCCACATCACGTTGCGCCAGCGGATCAGATGATAGGCGAGCTGCGCCGGCAGATTGCGGCGCAATTTGTTGGCGAGGGGATCCTGAGCAGGGCGCGACACCACATAGGTCGGCGAACGCTGAAGCATGGTGACCTGCGCCGCTTTCTTGGCGAGTTCCGGCACGAGGGTCACCGCTGTGGCGCCCGAGCCGATCACGACGACACGCTTGCCCGCGTAGTCGATGTCCTCGGTCCACTTCTGCGGATGCACGATGCGGCCGGCGAAATCCGCCGTGCCCTTGAACTCCGGCGTGTAGCCCGCTTCGTATTTGTAATAGCCCGAGCACAGAAATAAGAAATTGCAGGTGAACCGCACGAGCTCGGTCGCGCCCTCGCCCGAGATGCGCTCGGCCTCGACGGTCCAGCGTGCATCAGGCGTCGACCACGACGCGCGCTTGACGCGATGATGATAGCGGATGTGCCTGTCGATGCCGTTCTCGGCCGCGGTCTCGCGCACATAGTTCAGGATCTGCGGCCCGTCGGCGATCGCCTTCGGATCCGTCCACGGCTTGAACGAGTATCCGAGCGTGAACATGTCGCTGTCGGAGCGGATGCCGGGATAGCGGAACAGGTCCCAGGTGCCGCCGATGCAGTCGCGCCCCTCGAGGATGACGTAGCTCTTGGTCGGACACCTGGTCTGCAAATGATATCCCGCGCCGATGCCGGACAGGCCGGCACCGACGATGAGGACGTCGACATGTTCTGGTTGCATGGTTTCCTCCGCCGCCGGCGAGTGTCTGCCCGCCGCTGCTGGCCGTCAATTGGCAATCAGCCGTGCAGCAACTAAAAGGCGAGCCGAATTCCATGCGCCGAAAACAACGAAGCCCCGGACCGCTCCGGGGCTTCGCGTCGAGATCGATCGAACCAGCAGATCAGTACCGGTAGTGATCCGACTTGTACGGACCTTCCTGCTTCACGCCGATATAGTCGGCCTGGTCCTTGCGCAGCTCGGTGAGCTTCACGCCGATCTTGGCGAGGTGCAGACGGGCGACCTTCTCGTCGAGCGTCTTCGGCAGCACGTAGACCTTCTTCTCGTACTTGCCGTCCTTGTTGTTGGCGAACAGCTCGATCTGCGCCAGCGTCTGGTTGGTGAAGGATGCCGACATCACGAAGGACGGATGGCCCATGGCGTTGCCGAGGTTCACGAGGCGGCCTTCCGACAGCATGATGATGCGATGCTTGTCGGGGAATTCGATCTCGTCGACCTGCGGCTTGATGTTGGTCCACTTCAGATTGCGGAGCGCCGCGATCTGGATCTCGTTGTCGAAGTGACCGATGTTGCAGACGATGGCGCGATCCTTCATCGCGCGCATGTGCTCGATGGTGATGATGTCCTTGTTGCCGGTGGCGGTGACGAAGATGTCGGCGCGGGGCGCGGCGTCTTCCATGGTCACGACCTCGTAGCCCTCCATCGCGGCCTGCAGGGCGCAGATCGGATCGACTTCCGACACCATGACGCGGCAGCCGGCCTGGCGCAGCGAGGCGGCCGAGCCCTTGCCGACGTCGCCGAAGCCGGCGACCATCGCCACCTTGCCCGACAACATCACATCGGTGCCGCGGCGGATGCCGTCGACCAGCGATTCCCGGCAGCCATAGAGGTTGTCGAACTTCGACTTGGTGACGCTGTCGTTGACGTTGATGGCCGGCCACAGCAGCGTGCCCGCCTTCTGCATGTCATAGAGACGATGCACGCCCGTGGTGGTCTCCTCGGACACGCCCTTGATGCTCTTGGCGATGGCGGCGAAGTAACCCTTCGGCTTCTCCTTGAGCTGCTTCTTCAAAAGCGCGAAGAAGACTTCCTCTTCCTCGGAGCCGGGCTTGTCGAGGAAGGCGGCGTCGCCGTTCTCGGCGCGCAGACCGAGATGGACGTACATGGTGGCGTCACCGCCGTCGTCGAGGATCATGTTCGGGTGACCGCCGCCGTGCCAGTCGAACAGCTTCGCGGTATAGTCCCAGTACTCGGTCAGCGTCTCGCCCTTGACGGCAAAGACGGGAATGCCGGCGGCCGCGATCGCGGCGGCAGCGTGATCCTGCGTCGAATAGATGTTGCAGGAGACCCAGCGGATGTCGGCGCCGAGCGCGGCCAACGTCTCGATCAGCACGCCGGTCTGGATCGTCATGTGCAGCGAGCCGGCGATCCGCGCGCCCTTCAGCGGCTGCTTCGGGCCGTACTCCTCGCGGGTGGCCATCAGGCCGGGCATCTCGGTCTCGGCCAGCGAGAGCTCCTTGCGGCCGAAATCGGCGAGCGAAATGTCCTTGACGATGTAATCGGTGAAGCCGGGCTTCGCGTTCATAGGGGGTTCCTGTTTGTTGGCTGGTCATTCCGGGACGCTCGTGAAACGAGCGAACCCGGATGACGCAAGAGAACTAGAACTAGAGTGCGCGCTTGAGCGGCTCGACGAGATCGGTCTTCTCCCAGGAGAAGCCGCCCTCGTTGTCGGGCGTCCGGCCGAAATGGCCGTAGGCAGACGTCCGCGCGTAGATCGGGCGGTTGAGGTCGAGATGGCTGCGGATGCCGCGCGGCGTCAGATCCATCGCCTGCGCCGCCGCCTTCTCGAGCTGATCCTCCGACACCTTGCCGGTGCCGTGGGTGTCGATGTAGATCGACAGCGGACGCGCGACACCAATGGCGTAGGCGAGCTGGAGCGTGCAGCGGTCGGCAAGACCGGCCGCGACGATGTTCTTGGCGACGTAGCGCGCAGCGTAGGCCGCCGAGCGGTCGACCTTGGTCGGATCCTTGCCGGAGAACGCGCCGCCGCCGTGCGGGGCCGCGCCGCCATAGGTGTCGACGATGATCTTGCGGCCGGTCAGGCCGGTGTCGCCGTCGGGACCGCCGATGAAGAACTTGCCGGTCGGATTGATGTGCCAGATCGTCTTCGGCGTGATCCAGTCCCTCGGCAGCGCCTCACGCACATAGGGCTCGACGATGTCGCGGATTTGCTTGGAGGTGAGGTCCTCGACCAGATGCTGGTGCGAGACCACGATCTCGCGCACGGCGACCGGCTTGCCGTTCTCGTACTGCACGGTGACCTGGCTCTTGGAATCCGGGCCCAGCACCTTCTCCTTGCCGGAGTGACGGGCTTCGGAGATCAGGCGCAGGATCTTGTGGGCGTAGAAGATCGGCGCCGGCATCAGGTCGGGCGTCTCGTTGGTGGCGTAACCGAACATGATGCCCTGGTCGCCCGCGCCTTCTTCCTTGACCTCGCCCGGCTGAAGCGCATCGACGCCCTGGGCGATGTCGGCCGACTGCGGATGCAGGAGGATCTCGATGTCGCAGGTCTTCCAGTGGAAGCCCTCCTGCTCGTAGCCGATGTCCTTGATCGCGCCCCGGACGACGCTCTCGATCTGCTCGTTGGTCACCGACTCCGGACCGCGAGTCTCGCCGGCGATCACCACCTTGTTGGTGGTTGCGAGCGTCTCGCAGGCGGCGCGGATGGCCCACGGATCGATGCCCGCCTTCGGCCCTTCGCGATAGAACAGGTCGACGATCTCGTCGGAGATCCGGTCACAGACCTTGTCCGGATGGCCCTCGGACACGGACTCGCTGGTGAAGAGATAGGACGCGCGCATCAGTAACCCCTTGTTCCGCCGCTAGCCGGCGGGCGTTTGCGATGTTTACCTTTAATGATGTCAATCACGCCGGCGCGAGATGACGTAGGATTCGTCGAGAAACCAGAGCCCATTGTACTTTCGCAGCACGTCCCTGGCGGCGTCCAGGGTGCGGCTGTTTTGAGTCATTTCCGTCAACCGGTCGTCCTCAATCTGAGCGACATACACTGCCGCATTCCACGCTGCAAAGGCCGTCGAGGTTCCGATAGTGCCCGTGACCTCGTTGGGCAGAGCTTCCATATCATACCTGAAGATCGAACGGTTGTCCGCGTAGGCATTAAAATTTAAGTCGCGGCCCACCGATCCAAGTTCATACTTAACTGCGCGCAATAGCTCATGACGGCTCACTGAGAAAGGGTTTTCTCCCGGCCAGATCGCCTGGATCATTTCCATGCCCGGATCCTGGCCGTGGGAGTGGATTCCGATCAGCCGCCCCCCCGGTCGAAGCGCCCGCGCCAGGGGGGCAATGATGCGCTTGGCCCGGAAATTGACCGAGGACAGGGCCCGGTAGGGCTGGGAAGCGATGACGAGGTCGAAATTGGCCTCGGCCTGGCCCGGCCGCGGAATGGTCGCATCCAGAAGAAACCTGTGGTCCTCGCGATAGAGCACGAGGACGACGGGCCGCTCGTAGAGCGGCATGGCGGTGCGGGGGCTGATCGCGGCGCGCCAGTTCTGCTCCAGGAATGGCCTCAGCTCCGCGATCTGCTGCTCGAACTCGCCCGACGAAGCGCCGCGGAGCGGCACCTCGTGCCAGACGGTAGCGGCCGCCGCAGCCGGCGATGCCGGCGTGAGCCAGGGCGCCTCCGCGTAAAACATGTTGGTGAAGACGAATACCGATGCCGGATGCTCGAAAATGCGATCCGGCACCTTTTCCAGGGTCAGGCGCAGGTCCTCCAGACTGAGCTCCTTGCCGGCGACATAGAACGGCATGTGCGGAAAGCGCTGATGCGTTGCGCGCAGCACCCGCGCCAGCACCGTGCCGTCGCCGACGCCGGCATCGAACAGGCGCAAGGCCGGCGGGCGCGGATGGATGGAGGCCAGTTCCAGCGCGACCCTGTCTGCGATCACTCGCTTTTCGCTGCAGGTGTGGACGAACAGCAGGTATTTCTGGCGGTTCTCGAAGAACCGGAAATTGCCGCGTGGATCGCGCTTTTCGGGCGGGACCTGAAGTCCCCGCGGCGGCGGCATGCCGCCGGCGATCGATGCGGCCATATAGGCCTGGATCCGCTCCAGGGTGTCGATGGTGATGCGTTTCCCCTCGCGCAGGCGATGCACCAGCTTCCCATCATTCACCGCGCGCCGGCCGAACGTCGATTCCGCCATGTCCGCCTTGCGGCAGAACTCCGTGATCTGGCTCAGGATTTCGTCGTTCTTCATCGGGTGGGACACAGTGGGCAGAAAGATTGGGCTCCATGTCCTAGCAAATTCTGCCCACTCAGGGAATAGCGTATACGTCCGGCGCCCCGTTCCGTCCGCGGCGAGCCGCCGCTGATGGGCTACGCGACCGCGCCAGGAGAGGTTCCACCCGACGGCGAAGGCGCGAGCTCGCGGTGCTCCGCCGCTCTCGCGCCAACTCGGCACGCCGGGCGTGGAGGCGCAGAAGATGTTGAGGCGGGTGCAGGCTGAGGTTGGTGTCGGCCACGAAGAACAATCAGGTGCCGTGGTCGAACTCGCCGCTGCTGGGGGAGGTCGATCGGGCGGAGCGGTGAGATGCTCTCGTGCCCCGGACGCAGCGCAGCGCCTCTTCAGCGGTGCGCTGCAGAGCCGGGGCCCATATCTCCGAAGAGCAAGTCGAGCAGCATGGATCCCGGCTCTGCGCAGCAACGCAAGAGCGTTGCAGCGCGTCCGGGACACGAGTGAGCCTTAGCTGCGGAGACTTACTGGCCCCACACTTCCTTCGCGATCTCGACGGCAAGGCTGAGCTTGGCCCATTGCTCCTCCTCGGAGAGGACGTTGCCCTCTTCCGTCGAGGCAAAGCCGCATTGCGGCGAGAGTGCGAGTTGCTCCAGCGGGGCGAACTTGGCGGCCTCTTCCAGGCGGCGCTTGATGTCGTCCTTCTTCTCGAGCTCACCGAACTTCGAGGTGATGACGCCGACCACGACGACCTTGTTGCCCTTGGGCAGGAAGCGCAGCGGCTCGAAGCCGCCGGCGCGGTCGCTGTCGTATTCGAGGAAGTAACCGTCGTAATTGGTGCCGGCGAGCATGGTCTCGGCCACCGGCTCGTAGCCGCCCGAGGAGATCCAGGTGGAGCGGAAATTACCGCGGCAGACATGCGTCGTCACCACCATGTCGGCTGGCTTCTCGGCCAGCGCGTAGTTGATGATGCGCGCATAGATCTGCTGGAGACCTTCGGGATCGTCGCCGCGCTCACGCGCCTTCTGCAATTCGTCCTGCGAGCAGAGATAGGCCCAGACGGTATCGTCGAACTGGAGATAGCGGCAGCCGGCGTCATAGAAGGCCTTCACCGCCTTGCGATAGGTCTTGCCGAGATCCTCGTAGAACGCATCGAGATCGGGATAGACGTCCTTGGAGATCGACTTGCGGCCGCCGCGGAAGTGGAGCACCGCCGGCGACGGGATCGTCATCTTGGCCGTGACGTGGGCCTGGTCGGCGTATTTCTTCAGGAAGCGGAAGTGGTCCAGCATCGGGTGGTTGTCGGGGAAGTCGAGCTTGCCGATGACGCGGACCGCATCGTGGCGGGTCTGCACGCCCGCGAACTGGATGCCGGTGTCGGGGTGGAACAGCTCGCAGCCGGTGAGCTTGGCCAGGAAGTCGAAATGCCACCAGGAGCGGCGGAATTCACCGTCGGTCGCGAGCTTCAGGCCAATCGAGGCCTGCTTGTGCACGACCTTCTCGATCTCCAAATCCTCGATCTTGCGCAGATCGTCGGCCGAGATCTCGCCCTTCTCGAGCCTGGCGCGCGCCTCCTTGATCTTGGCCGGACGCAGGAGACTGCCGACCTCGTCGGCGCGGAAGGGGGCTCTGGTTCGCTGCATTTTCTGTTTCTCCCGAAATTTCAGTCGGCGCTCGTTGTACTCCTTCTCCTCGCAAGCGGGGAGAGGCGAAGAAATCAGTGGACCGCTGCCCCTGCGACGCCGAGGTGGCGTTCCAGGACCGAGGGATCGGCCTTCAGCGCGTCACTCGGGGCGTCGTGGACGATCGTTCCGCGCTCCAATATCACAACGCGGTCGGCGAGCCCCAGAATCTTTTGGGCATTCTGCTCGACGATGATCGAGCAGATGCCGCCCGCCCGGGTGATGGTCCCGATCGCCTTGAGCAGCTCCTCGACGATGATGGGGGCGAGGCCCTCGGTCGGCTCGTCCAGCAGCAGGACCTTCGGATTGAGGGTCAGCGCGCGGCCGATCGCCAGCATCTGCTGCTCGCCGCCGGAGAGCTGGTTGCCAAAGTTGCTGCGCCGTTCCTTCAGCCGCGGGAACATCTCGTAGACCTTCTCGACGGTCCAGGGGCCGGGCTGCGCCACCGCCGTCATGTTCTCTTCCACCGTCAGCGAGCGGAAGATGTTGCGCTCCTGCGGCACCCAGCCGATGCCGGCACGGGCCCGCTGGTCGGGACGCAGCGTCGTGACGTCGGCGCCGGCGAGCGCGATCGAGCCGGAGAAGCGGCGGGTGACGCCGACGATGGAGTTGATCAGCGTGGTCTTGCCAGTGCCGTTGCGGCCGAGCAGCGCCAGCACCTGGCCCTCGGCGAGGCGCAGGGACATGTTGGGCAGGACCACCGCCTCGCCATAGCCGGCGCGCAAGGAATCGATCGCGAGCAGGTCAGACATTGACCGCCTCCTCGCCGAGATAGACAGCCTTCACCTGCGGATCGCGCGCGACCTGTTCGGGCGGCCCCTCGGTGAGCAGCGCGCCCGAGACCAGCACCGAGATGCGGTCGGCGAAGGAGAACACGAGATCCATGTCGTGTTCGATCAGGAGCACGGTAACGTCGCGCGGCAGGCTGCCTACGACGGCGAGAATGTCATGGCGCTCGCTCTCGGGCACGCCGGCGGCGGGCTCGTCGAGCAGCAGCACGCGCGGCTTGGCGGCGATGGCGACCGCAATCTCGAGCAGGCGCTGCTTGCCGTAGGGCAGCGTCACCGTCTGTTCGTTCATGACGTCGAGCAGGTGGAAGCGCGCCAGCAGTTCGGCAATCTCGTCATTGACGTCATTGCGCGTGCCCATCCGTCGCCACCAGTCGCCGCCATGGCCGAGACGCTCGGAAACGGCAAGGCCGATGGTCTCGAGCGGGGTCAGGTCGGGATAGAGCTGGTTGATCTGGAAGGTGCGCGACAGGCCGCGCAGCACGCGCCTGTGCACCGGCAGATCGGTGATGTCCTGGCCTTCGAGCAGGATGCGGCCCGAGTTCGGCTTGAGCACCCCGGTGAGCTGGTTGATCACCGTGGTCTTGCCCGCGCCGTTCGGGCCGATCAGCGCGTGGCGGGCGCCCTGCTCGATCCTCAAGGACAAATCGCGGGTGACGCGCAGGCCGCCGAACTGCTTTTCGAGATTCTTCGTTTCGAGCGCGATGGTCATGCGTCGCTCTCCGGCACGGCAACGACGGCCTTGCGCCCGGAGAGCTGCTTGATCACCAGATTCGGCACATACAGTACCCAGCGATGCAGCCGCTGGCGGCCGACCAGAACGATCACGACCAGCACGAGCCCGATCCAGAACTGCCAGTATTGCGGCGTGATGGTCGAGAACAATTCCTGGAGCATGCGGAACACCACCGCGCCGATCAGCCCGCCATAGAGATAGCCGGTGCCACCGATCACGAGCACCAGCATCAAGTCGGCGGATCGCTCGAAAGCGAACACATCGAGCGAGGCGATCGCAGTGGTCTGGGTGAACAGCGCGCCCGCGATGCCGGCATAGAACGCAGCCAGCGTGTAGATCGCGATCAGGCGGCGGTTGACCGGAATGCCGATGGCGGCGGCCCGGAGCGGATTGTTCTTGATCGCGCGCAGCGACAGGCCGAACGGCGAATGCACGACACGGCGGGCGAACAGGAACAGCAGGAACAGGACAGCCAGCGAATAGAAGAAGCCGGCCTTGCCGAACATGTCGAAGGGGATCACGCCGAAGATCGGCTGCATCTCGATGCCCTGCAGGCCGTCGGTGCCGCCGGTGATGTTGGAGAAGCGCTCGGCGAGCGCCTCAAGCAGCAACGCGATGCCGAGCGTGACCATCAGCCGGGTCAGGTCGACGCCACGGATCACCAGGAAGCTGGTGGCAAAGCCGAGCACCATCGCGGCCAGGCCGGCGACGATCAGCGCCAGCACGGGCTCGTTGACGATGCCCTGGAGCGCAAGAAGTCCCGCGGCATAGGCGCCAACGCCGAAGAACGCGGCGTGGCCGAGCGAGACGATGCCGGCGTAGCCGAGGATGAGATCGAGCGACATCGTGAACAGCGCCAGCCGCAGGATGTCGGTCATGATCAGGTAGCGCGAGGGAAAGGCGAAGCCGCAGGCCAGCACGATCAGCCAGAAGGCGATTTCGCCATAGTGCCAGCGCGCTTGGCGCTGGGCGTGATAACCGACGTCGGAAGCAGCGCTCATGGGCGAACTCAACGCGCGGCCGTGCGGCCGAACAGGCCGTTCGGACGCCAGATCAGGATCACGATCATCATGGTGTAGATCACGAACGGCCCCATCTTCGGCACGTAATATTTGCCGGCGACGTCGCCGATGCCGAGCAGGAGCGAGGCCAGGAACGGGCCGGTGATCGAAGAGGAGCCGCCCACGGTGACCACGATCAGGAAGTAGATCATGAACTTCAGCGGAAAATACGGGTCGAGGCCGAGGATCTCGGCGCTGAGTGCGCCGCCGAGGCCGGCGAGCCCGCATCCGAATGCGAACGTGAAGGCGAACACCTGCGGCACGTTGATGCCGAGGCCGCTGGCGGCGCGCGGGTCATCGACCGCGGCGCGCAGGCGGCTGCCGAAGCGCGTCTTGGCCAGCACTATCTGAAGCGCGATGGTGAGCAGGCCGCAGATCACGATGATCATCAGCCGGTAGCGGCCGATGCCGACGCCGAACAGGTCGAACTGGCCCTGGAGCGCGGCCGGCAAATTGATGAAGACGCGCGAGGAGCCCTGGATGTAGTCCACGGCCGCCACCGACATGAAGGTCAGGCCGATCGTGAACAGAACCTGGTCGAGATGGCTGCGCGCATAGAGGTGGCGGTACAGCGTGCGTTCGAGCACAATACCGATTGCAGCCGAAGAAACGAAAGCGAGCGGCAGGGCGGCGAAGAACGGCCAGCCCATCCGGTTGACCAGCACCATGCAGACATAGCCGCCGGCCATGGCGAAGGCGCCGTGGGCGAGATTGACGAAGTTCATCAGGCCGAGCGTGACCGCGAGCCCGCAGGCGAGCACGAACAGCAGCATGCCGTAGGCAACGCCGTCGAACAGGTTGGTGAGGATTGCGGTCATCGGGGGCCGGGAATTATTTCAGGTTTAGCCAAGTGCCTTACTGCGCTCCCTCCCCCGCTTGCGGGGGAGGGTTGGGGAGAGGGTGCTTCAACGACGAAGACTCCCCCAGAGAAGACAACCCTCACCCGGCACTTTGCGCCGACCTCTCCCGCAAGCGGGAGAGGTAAGAGGCGCGCCCCCGGGATGACGCGCTTTCGCGCGTCACTTCTTGGTCTTGCCGAGGTCCTTGACGGCTTCGAAGGTCGCGAACTCGACGTTGTAGAGCTCGCCGTCGACCTTCTCGACCTTGCGGATGTAGATGTTCTGCACGATGTCACGGGTCTCGGGATCGATCGAGATCGGGCCGCGCGGGCTTTCCCACTTCATCCCCTTCATGGCCTCGACAAGCTTGGTGCCGTCCGTGTCGCCGCCGGTCTTCTTCAGCGCCTCGTAGATCAGATGGATGCCGTCATAACCGCCCACGGCCATGAAGCCCGGACGGTTGCCGAAGGCCTTCTTGTAGGCTGCGACGAAATCCTTGTTCATCTGCGAGGGATGCGCGGCAGAATAGAGGTGCGCGGTGACGGTGCCGAGCACGGCATCGCCCATGTTGTTGAGAAGGTCGTCGTCGGTGACGTCGCCGGGCCCGATCACCTTGATGCCGGCCTTGTCGAGGCCGCGCTCGGCATACTGTTTCATGAAGTTGCCGCCCTGGCCCGCCGGCACGAATACGAAGATCGCGTCGGGCTTGGCGTCCTTCATGCGCTGCAGGAACGGCGCGAAGTCAGGATTTTGCAAGGGCACCTTGACCTCTTCGACCACCTCGCCACCGCCGGCGGTGAAATGCTGCTTGAAGAAGTTGAGCGCGTCATTGCCCGGCGCGTAGTCCGAAGTCAGGGTCGCGACCTTCTTGATGCCGTTCTTCACCGCCCAGTCGCCGATGATGGTCGATGACTGCGCCAGCGTGAAGCTGGTGCGCACGATATAGGGCGAGCGCTCGGTGATGATGGAAGTGCCGGCTGCCATCACGACCTCCGGAATCTTGGCCTGCGTGGCGAGCGGCGCGGCAGCGAGCGCGGCCGGAGTCACGCCGAAGCCGGCGATAAAGTTGACCTTGTCGTTAACGATCAGCTCCTGCGCGGCGGTCTTGGTCTTGTCCGGGATCGCAGCATCGTCCTTGACGATGATCTCGATCTTCTTGCCGGCGACGGTGTCGCCCTTCTGCTGCATGTAGAGCTTGATCGCGTTCTCGATCTGCTTGCCGGTCGAAGCCTGGCCGCCGGTCATCGGCAGGATCAGACCGATCTTGACGCTGTCCTGGGCCTTCGCAGGCGCGAGGCCGGCAAGGCCTGCAATGGCCGCAACCGCGGCGGCCCAAGTCGCCTTATGCGACAGTTGTTTGCGTTCGAACATCAGATGTCCCTCCCCTTCATTCCTGACTCTTGTGCCCTGGACCGAGTGCCCGGCCCTTGCCTTCACCTTAGCTGCCGCAAGTGCTCGGCGGCGCCACATGGGCGTCTTTCGCGCCCTGCTTGTCAATCGGACGTTCGGCGGCCCTTCGGCACAGCCCGAGTGTCCAGAAGACCGATCGACTGGACACGGTGCCACCGCATCGGAGTAGCTCGAGCACCGCCTTCATTTGTACGAATGTACAAACAAAATGGACTTGTCAACGAAAACCCCTGCCCGCGGACCAAGCCATGTTGTCGCGAGCCTCGCACCAAGTCCAGAAATGCGAAGGATCGCGCGCATGGAGGATTTCGCCTTTCTTTTGCAGAATCTGTACATTCACGCCCCTCACTCGGGCGCAACTCGGTAACAAATTACCTACCTCGAATAAGTCTATTTTACCTTGTTGAAGGCTACGCTTCTTCCTGCCGAACTGGCGTCTAATCACCGAACGCGTACACCATGCCCAAGACTCTTCGTTCCGCCCTCGTCCTCGTTGCGCTCGCCGCGGGGTTGTCCGGCTGCGGGACGGTTAACGAAAAACTCTCCGCCGGCGTGGGCGACTACGTCCCGCAATGGGCCGGCGGCCTGCCCGCTGATGCTCCGCCACGACCGGGCACGCCGCAATACGACGCATACATGAAGGAACGCGAACGCAAGCGCCTGCTGCCGGCCGCGGATCGCGAGAAGGAAGAGCAGGCCCAGAAGGGCACAACGGGGACGGCGTCGGCTGGCGCGGGGCGGTAGGAGAGCGAATGGCGAATAGGGAGTAGCGAATAGGGCGCCCTCCCGCTTCCACTCGCTATTCGCCACTCCCTATTCGCTAATCCACGAACACCACCGTCTTGCGACCGTTGAGGATGACACGATCGTCGAGATGGTAGCGGATGGCCCGTGCCAGCACGCGGCGCTCGATATCACGGCCTTTGCGAACCAGATCTTCCGGCGTATCGCGATGGCTGATGCGCTCGACGTCCTGATCGATGATCGGGCCCTCGTCGAGGTCGCGCGTGACGTAATGCGCGGTGGCGCCGATCAGCTTGACGCCGCGCTCATGGGCCTGGTGATAGGGCTTGGCGCCCTTGAAGCCCGGCAGGAACGAGTGGTGGATGTTGATGCAGCGACCCGACAGCTTTGCCGACAGATCGTCCGACAGAATCTGCATGTAGCGGGCGAGCACCACCAGATCGGTCTTCGTCTTGCCGACGAGGTCCATGACCTGCGCTTCCTGCTCGCGCTTGGTCTCCTTGGTCACAGGCAGATGGTGGAACGGGATGCCGCCGAAATCGAGCCCGGCATAGACTTCGCGCGGATGGTTGGAGACGATCGCGGTCGGAATCATCGGCAATTCGCCGGTGCGCCAGCGATAGAGGATGTCGACCAGGCAGTGGTCGGATTTCGACACCAGCAGCATCACCTTGCGATGCGCGGCGCGGTCGCGCATCTGCCACTCCATGCCGAAACGCTCGGCGATCGCGGCAAAGCCGGTCTGCAGCGCCGACAGTTCCACGGCAAGATCGGCCGCGGTGAACACCACCCGCATAAAGAACTTCTCGGTCTCGACGTCGTCGAACTGCTGGGCGTCGAGGATGTTCTGTCCGTTGTGGGCAAGGAACGTCGACACCGCCGAGACGATGCCGGGGCGATCCGGACAGGACAGGGTCAGGACATATTGATGGTCGGGCATGTTGATGAACGGGCTTGGTTCTTGATGAGGGTTTGTGCAGCGGAACGATCCAGCGATCTGCGCCCTGCTCTAGCACCGACCTCGCCCTTGCGCCAATCCCAAGACTTGCTTCAACATAAAGCGCAGAGTCAGGATGAGCGGACGATTGCAATCCATGATCGGAGCACACCCATGGCCGACCGCTTGAACGGCTACCGCATCTTAATTCTGGAAACGCGGGAGGAGGCGCAGTTTTCGAAGCTTCTGGCCGAGCAAGGCGCCGAGGTCGTGCAGTGCCCGATGTTCACCATCCGTGATGCGCCGGACCCGGCTCCGGTGGAGGCCTGGATCCGCCGTGCCATCGACCAGCCCTTCGACGATCTCGTGCTGATGACGGGCGAAGGCCTGCGTCGGATCATGAAGCTTGCCGGCGCCCGCGGGCTCGACACGTCGCTTGTCGCGGCACTCGCCAAAGCGCGAAAATTCACCCGGGGCCCGAAACCCGGCAAGGCGCTGCGCGAGATCGGTCTCGAGGCACAGCAGACCACGGAGAAGCCGACCACCGAGGGCGTGATCGAGATGCTGGCCAGGCTCGATCTGAAGGGGCGGCGCCTCGGTCTCCAGCTCTATCCCGACAAGGATCACAGCGCGCTGACCGGCGCGCTGGCCGCGCAAGGCGCCGCCGTCGATACCGTGCTGCCCTATGTCTACGATTCCAAGGCGGCGGATTCGAACATCGTCGCCGCCATCGACGACATGTCCGAGGGGCGGATCGATTCCATCGCGCTGACCAATCTCGGCCAGGTCCGCCGCCTGATCGAGGCCGCGAAAGCGCATGGCGCCGAAGCGAAACTGCGCACGGGCCTCGAACGGACGTTGATCGCCTCGGTGGGGCCGGCGGTCTCCGGTGAACTCGCCGCGCACGGTCTGCGCACGGACGTCTCGCCGGCGGATGAAGCCTATTTCATGCGTCCGCTGATCTCGGCGATGGCCGCGGCGCTGGCGGAGCGGAAGCCGAGAGCCGCGGCGAGCTAGGAGCCGAACGCGGGGGCGGCCTGCGGCGACTGCGATTGACACGAGCATCGCCAGCGCTAGCTTGCGCGCCCGCAAGAAGAAACAACAGGGGCAAGGGAATCGCCGTGATACGCGTCATCGCGTCGTGAGCGCCACCGCACGACCTTCGGCGCTCGCGCCATTCCGCATCCGCAACTATCGTTTCCAGTGGCCGTCCGACCTGCTCACCTCCTGGGCCTTCGAGGTCGAGACGCTGGTGCTCGGCTGGTACATCATTGTCGAAACCGGCTCGGTGTTGCTGCTCACCGTGCTCGCTTCACTCCAGTTCGTCGGAACCCTGGTTGCGCCCGTGTTCGGCATGATCGGCGACCGCATGGGTCATCGCGATCTCCTGGTCGTGATGCGTCTTGCCTATACGGCGCTGTCGTCGACCATCATGGTCCTGGCGCTGACCGGTCACCTGTCGCCGCTGAGCGTCATGATCATCGTCGCGATCATGGGGCTGATCCGCCCTTCGGATCTCGGCGTCCGGGGCGCACTGCTTGCCGAGATCATGCCGGCCGAGCAATTGGTCGGCGCCATCAGCGTTGCGCGCACGACCCAGGACAGTGCGCGCATCGCGGGAGCATTGACGGGCGCCGGGCTGTTCGCCGTCCTTGGCATTGGGCTCGTGTATCTGGCGGTTGCCGGGCTCTACCTCGTGGCTGCGCTTCTGATGCTCTGCCTGACACGGCCGGAAAGGTCAGTCACCACGGGCAATCTCCCGGCGAACGGCCACGCGGTTTCGAGGTTGCTGGACGACCTGAAGGAAGGCATCGTCTATGCCTGGAATGGCCCGGGAATGCGCGCGGCGCTGTGCGTCGCCTTCCTGGCCAATCTCACCGCATTTCCCTTCACGGGCGGATTGTTGCCCTACATCGCGCGGGAGATCTTTCACACCGACCAGACCGGCCTCGGTTATCTCTCGGCGAGCTTCGCCGTCGGCTCGCTGATCGGCTCCATCACGCTCAGCCTAATCAGTGGCGTGCGCATTGCCCGGCTTCTGATCGGCGCGACGCTGGCCTGGTACGCCATGCTGCTGGTCTTCGTCGAGGTCAGGACCATGCCGGTGGCGATGGCCTGCCTCGTTCTCGCCGGCATCGCCCAGAGCATGTCGATGATCTCGGCCGCCGTCATTCTGATGCGCACCGCGAGCGCACATCTGCGAGGCCGCGTCATGGGCGTGCGCATGATGGTCATCTATGGCTTGCCGATCGGACTGCTCGCAGCCGGCAGCCTGATCGACGTCATCGGCTATTCCGCGACGGGCTCTCTCTATGCCGCCGCGGGCTTCTTCGCGATGCTGGCGATCGCGGTGCGTTGGCGCGCCGACCTCTGGCCGGTCCACGCCCCCGCCAATGCGCGGTGAGATCCGTCCCGACTTGCCACCATTTTGGAGCGCTCGACCAAAACAGCGAAAACAACCCCATGCACAGTAGCCAATCACTGCTGGCGTAATGCTTTTTCAGGACGCGAATTTGACACGTCGGGCAAAACACCGTCATAATGGCATAATCGGGCCGAACGTGATCGCACGCCGCGCTAGCTCGCTACGCGACGCAGTTTGCCGTTGTCCCCGATTTCGAGTGGCATCCGCCAAACCCGAGCTAGGTAGTCATCGGGTAGCGCGAGAAGCGACACGTCACAGTGGTCTTCCGGTTTGAGTGTGGTTGCATACATGCAAACCGGCGCCGAGATCGGCTTTGGCCCATCGTTGAACTCGATCTGCACCTTCACTTCCAGAACGTCGTGCTTGTTTGCGTATCCGGCAAGCAATTGCGCGGTTGTGCCGTCCTTGAGCACTATGGTCGTACCGTGCATGCGGATCAAAGCATAGAGAGAAATGAATTCTCGCTCCGCCAAAAGAGACGGCCGATCGTCCTCCAAGACAATGTTATTGAGCACCAAGACATCGCAAAAGTCCTGAACGACCTCATCGTCAGTGAACGTCGGCTTCCAGATAAAGCGGTTGGCAATGTATTGGAGTACCCGCAATTCTTCATCACTGAGATTGCTAGTAGGTTTGCCGCTTTCGAAGCCCGGCAACACCCGGTCGAGAATCCTCTTCACGGCCGACCGTTCAAGGCCACATCCGTTCTTGATCTGCTCATCGGAAGCGAGCCGGAAATTGGCCCGCGCAGCCTGCGCAAGCTCGGGATAGGTCGGTTTCTTGCCCCGGAACTGCAAGCTCCAGACGGTCACGCTCGTTAAGACGTCACGGGCGACCTGCGTGACTGGCCCTCTGTTGCGCTCTCCGCGATGCGCAACAAAATCGCCGATCTCGCGGAAGCTCGCACGACCGTGCGTTCGCTCCCGAAGGTCGAGATAAAAGCGGTCGAGATCGTCTACCCGGTATTGCCCACCGAGAAGCCGCTTGGCGCGCAGGCGTAGGTCTTCATCGATCATGGGATTGATTATAGCCTGAGGTGATGAAAGGTCAGTTCACTAGCGATGGGCCAAGGCATAGGCCGCGTCACCGACGCTTAGAGAACGCCATACCCACGATGAGGCCGCGTCAAGTGCGCCTAGGCGGTGATCGGTCTACCCCTTGACCGGCTGTTTCATCTGGGTGGGTGCTTCTTCAATCTCCTTGATGGCCTGTATCGCAAAGCGCCCCAGATCAGGATGGACGGTCCAAGCACGAAGCAGCGGGATATCACGCGCCCTGCCGTACCGTCCCAAGTTAGCCAGCGCCTTTTCGATCATCTCATCGACGCGGAAGAATTCAAAATATCCGGATTGAATGGTCGGCTTTTCGAGCGCGGCCCGGTAGATCGCGGCGATCTCATCAGGAAAAAACTGCCCAAAAGAGGTTACCGCCGGCTTCGAACCTGGGAGCCGGCGCGCGCTTTCCGCGAACATGTGGTCCGACCGGAAGAATTCTCCCGCGACGGCAGCGGCGACGCCCGCATCATGGCGCGACAGTACAGCGAGCGAGGCTGCGCAATTCGACTTACGCGTCGACACCGGGAGATCATCGCGATTGAGCCAATAAAGAATCTGCCCGCAAGCCAGTAGCGCATGGTCGGCTTCGGATACGGCTTCCGCCGAACGGTCAGGCAACGGGCAACGCAGACGGGCGAGCGCCGCATGGGCCATTTCAAAAGTCCGAATGGCATCCTGCGTCATCACTTCCTTTTTCGGAGGCAGAGTCGTCCATTGCGCGAGAATGGGGGCCGCGGCCGGGTCGCCAAACGATGCCATTTCGGCGATCAAGGACGGCGTAAACATGGAATGGCCTTCCGCGCCTTGCGCGGCCATGAAAAGGAGTGCTTTGCGCTCTTCCTCCGGCAAGTCGTTCCATGCTTCCCAATATGCCGCGTCATAGGGGTGGTCGAACTGCGCGTTCCACGCCCCGTTGGCAGCTTGCCACATCAGGGGGTTCTCTCGGTCCGCCAGCACCGTTTGGATTTCGGCCTTGGCGGTCGCAACATAGTTCTCCTGATCATCATCCAGCGCGCCGAGGGATTTGAGCGCATCGATGATTCCCCAGGCATCGAAGCCGCCGTTGGTCAAACAGGTTGCCTCGATGACGGCAATCAATGCTCGACGCTCTTCATCATTTAGCGCGGGGGCACTCATCATCGCCGCGTGCATGAGCCCGAGCCGCAGATGATGGGCGGCTCTCGGCCACCAGCGCGTGATGAGCTCAGGCAATATGGTTCCAACGGCGGGAGCGTCCCGATTGGAATACTTATCGAGTTCAATCAGCAGGCCAACTTGTCCCGGCGATATCGTGTTGGACTTCAACCGTCCGTGGATGTTGGCGCTGGCCGTGACCTTCGGTCCGTCGTAAAGGCCGCCACTTGAGATAGGACCGCAAATGCGCGACAGCCCCGTTTCACGCATTCCGACGCCCGCATAGCATACCGCATAGAGGCCCGTTCGCAGGTGGAGTTTCTTTTCCCTGGCCTGATCAAGCAATCGGAGATGTTCTTCGGCTATTCGCGCATCCATTTTTCCGACCAGATCGAGCAGTTCGTCGAGACGGCGGCCTGCGACCAGCTCTTGGGGAATGGCTGCAAGAATCGCACGATCCTGCGGAGACCACACCTGAACCGTTTCTGGTTTCGGTCGCACGTGCCACATGAACTCGTCCGAAACTTCAAACCGCACGCTTTCAACTTCCTCGCGGACACGCGCAAGCACCTCGTCACACCGCTCGTCTGCCCAACGCTGCGCGTCCGGCCCGCATTGTCCCGCAAGGCACGCTCGAATGACCCGCGCGTCGGATACATGGGGTAGCACCTGACGCCGGAAACTGTCGTCGTCGATGGCTCCCAGCACGAAGGGCGTCATCTCCAAATGTTGCGGCAATCGCAACGCCGCCACGACCGCTTCGGGATCATCACCCGCCCGACGCACGATCGATTCTGCCGCGAAAACGTTGAGGAACATTTCGTGGCTGAAACTCACCCGGTCGCCGCGCTTGTCCAGAATGTTGGCTTCCTGCAGCGCCTGCAACAAAGCACCGGAGACATCCTCGCGGTCCGACAAGCGATCGAGTTCCCGAACGGAAAGACCGAAGCTGATGCGCTGCATCATCATCCCTGCGATGCGGGACAGGGCGCGAATGCCGTCGGAAGCCAAGGAGCCCAGACGTTCGCGCACATAGGCATCGAACAGGCCATACTTGCTCGTATCGGGGGAGAGCTGTTGGCCTAGCTGCCCGACCATCTTCGCTTCGAGACCGCTTCCAACGGTGCCGATCAATTCTGCAAAGGTTTGGACAGAAACCTCACCGGCAGCAGCCTTTCGCGCGATGGCCAGCTTGATTTTGTCGTCCGGGATCTGCACGGCATAACCGCGCACTGGCAGGAGGTCACCCCGCTCAAGCGAAACGCGGCTTGATATGACAGCTCGCGCGTCATACCGCTTTACAGCCGCAGCGATACTTCGTGTCAGGCGTTGCCGTTCGGCAGGCGTGCATTCGTTGTAACCGTCCACGACGAGCAGAATACGGCGGTTCAGCCGCCGCGTGGCGGAAATCACTGCGGTTGCTGATCTTGCGCCGAGCAGAGCCGCCTCGCGGTTCACCACATCACGCAGACTTCCCTCGAAATCCTTTGCCGGGACGATGATCGGCACGTCTCCGCGCGCCAAGGCTGCAAGGGCGATATGGTAGCCGAGGAGGCTCTTGCCACACCCCGAAGGACCCATCAGCAACATGTTGTCGTCCTGCGCAGACCGCTTCAGAACGTCGTCCGACGAAAGCGCCTCGTTTTCGTGGACGCAGGACATGCAAACCATGTCAGATGCAGGTCCGCCGTAGGTTCGGGTTAGGGCTCCACCATAGGCTTTCAGTAATTTCCCCGCATCGAGCAGTTCCGGGCTCGAGGCCGCGTCGACCGACGGTGCCGCGACCAGCCTATGATGGGCTGCGAAGGCACGCCACTGATCCAGCGACCACCCATCGCGCTTCATCGATCCGATAAGCCCCGGAAGGTTGTCGAGGCCGCCAATCGAAACCTTGAAATCCCCCGGTGGAACCGTCGAGCCGGCCGGGATGGCGGGAACGAAGATCAGTGCAGCATCCGGGTACGGAACGTCGGTCCCGGCAAAGCTTCGCATCGCATCGCGCAACGCCAGCTTCTGACCCATAGCCTGGAGATAGGGGTTTCCGAACTTTTTCCATTCACCCGAGGCGAGGCGCGCTTCCCAATCGCCGTTGTGTCCACCGCGAACGGCTGAAGTAAATCCCTTTGACTCGGTGACGAGCGCGGCCCGGTCGATCGCGATAACGAGATCGACTTGGCGATCACCTAGATTCAGATTCGCAAGGATGACAGCCGGAATGCAATGGGCCGACAGAAACTCATGTGCGCGCTGCAAGGTAGCCCGCTCTGAAGCGTACTCGATTGACGCACCAATGAATATCTCGACAGACGCCAATGGCGGGCTCCACAATGCGGGGGAGACAGGGCAAGTACCGCGATTATGGACCATAGACTTGAGCGGTGCCCATCAAAGATTTAAGGCTGACCGGGGCGGACAGCTCCTTGTTATTGCTTGCCCTCTTGCCCTAATCCCCGTACCCGCGCAGCCGCTCGATATCGAGGATGGTGACGCCGCCATATTCCAGCCGCAGCAGCCCCTCTTTCTCCAGCCGGTTCAGCGCGCGGTTGGCGTTCTGCCTGGACATGCCGGAAAGCGCCCCGATCTCCTCCTGCGTGATCTCCAGATGCGTGGTCGATTCGGGATAGAGGATCGGGTTGAACAGCGAAGCGATGCTGCGGGCAAGGCGCGCGGTGGCATCCAGGGTGCGGTTGACCTCGAGCATGCCGATGAACTGGCCGAGCCGCTCGTTGAGCTGGCGCACCAGGAAGCGGTTGAAGCCGACGCTGTTCTCGAACAGCCACATGAACGCACTGCGCTCCATCAGTGCGACGCGGCTGTCGCGCAGCGCGACCACGTCATAGCGGCGCGGCTCGTTCTTGAGCACGCTGCCCTCGCCGAACCAGGCCCCTGCCGTCAGCCCGGCAAGGCTGGTCTCCTTGCCGTCCCGCGAGACCCCGCCCATGCGGGCCAGGCCGCTCACCATGCCGGCCCAATAGGCAAAAATGTCACCGCGCATGAACACGGTCTCGCCGGTGCCGTAGGACCGCTCCGTGATCCCGGCACGCGCGACCTCGATCTCCGCTTGCGTGAGCTCGCGCGACCAGGCGGCGACGCGCTTCAGATGATCTTCTGAAATCATGATCTGGCGGCCAGCCGCACGATTTCGTCACTCCGCTTTCTGCTGCATTGCAACATGATGGTATCGACCGCCATTCGACCAAAGATGAACGCCGCTGCCGGCCCGCAAACTTTGTCGCAGAATTGTCAGCCGGGAGACATTTCAAAATAGCGCTTTCCCCTATTGAGGACCACCTCGGGCGATACGGCTTTCGATCCCAAACGGGAACGAGAGTGCGCGGCTCCGGTCGAGACCATCTGATGCATGGCCTCACCGTCACCGCCGTACTAGGATCGCTCGACAGAACGGACGAAGAGCGCCGCTGAAATGCGCCATGACCGGGAGGGATTCGTTTGGTGGCTACCAGTCTTGAAGTGCGCGGCGTGTCCTTGCGATTCGGCGGCGTTCGAGCGCTGACCGACGTCGGCTTCGCCATTCGGGAGGGCGAGCTGTTCTCGATCATCGGCCCCAACGGCGCCGGCAAGACCTCGATCGTGAACTGTATTTCCGGCCGCTACAAGCCGACCGAAGGCCAGCTCTTCTACCAAGGCCGCGACATCACCGGTTTGACGCCGAATGCCCGCGCCTCGCTCGGCATCGGCCGCACCTTCCAGAACCTGGCGCTGTTCCACCATATGAGCGTGCTCGACAACATCATGGTCGGCCGCCATCACCTCCTGAAGAACAACTTCCTCACGGGCTCGCTGTATTGGCTCACCGGCGCGCGTAAGGAAGAGCTCGAGCACCGCCGCAAGGTCGAGGAGATCATCGACTTCCTCGACCTGCAGTCGGTGCGCAAGGCGACCGCAGGCACGCTCTCCTACGGCCTGCGCAAGCGTGTCGAGCTCGCGCGCGCCATGGCGCTGGAGCCGCGTCTCATTCTCCTCGACGAACCCATGGCCGGCATGAACTTCGAGGAGAAGGAGGACATGGCCCGCTACATCGTCGATCTCAACGAGGAGTTCGGGATGACGGTGGTGATGATCGAGCACGACATGGGCGTGGTGATGGACATCTCCCATCGCGTCATGGTGCTGGATTTCGGCAAGAAGATCGCCGAGGGCGATCCGGCCACCGTGCTCGCCGATCCCCACGTCAAGCGCGCCTATCTCGGCGAGGAGGACGAGGTGCTGGTCGATCCCGACGACGCGCCGCCGGCGCAGGAGAGCGCGGCATGATGGATTATGCAGGCCGCGTCGCGCAGGCCGACACTTATCCGAAGATGCTACGGCTCAATGCCAGGGAGCACGGCAACGAGATCGCATTGCGCGAGAAGGATCTCGGGCTCTGGCGCATCTTCACCTGGAACGACTACCAGACAAGGGTGCGCGATTTCGCGCTTGGCCTGGTCGAGCTCGGCCTTGCTCGCGGTGACGTCGTCGGCATCATCGGCGACAATCGGCCCGACTGGGTCGCGGCGGAAGTCGCGACCCACGCGATCGGTGGACTGAGCCTCGGGCTCTATCGCGACGTGCTGGACGAGGAGGCCTCTTATCTCCTCAACTATGGCGAGGCGCAACTCGTCTTCGCCGAGGACGAGGAGCAGGTCGACAAGCTTCTCACCCTTGCCGAGCGCGCTCCCAAGCTGAAGCACATCATCTATTCCGATCCGCGCGGGATGCGGAAATATGACGACCCGAGGCTGATGTCGGCGGAGAAGTTTGCCGAGCTCGGCCGGGCGCGTGCTGCGCGGGAGCCGGAGCTCTACGACAGGCTGGTCGATGCCACCAAGGGCGAGGACGTCGCGATCCTCTGCACGACGTCAGGCACCACCTCGCATCCGAAACTCGCGATGCTCGCGGCCGGGCGCGTGCTCGGCCATTGCGCGACCTATCTCGCCTTCGATCCGAAGGGACCCGATGACGAATACGTCTCGGTGCTGCCGCTTCCCTGGATCATGGAGCAGGTCTACGTGCTCGGCAAAGGCCTCTTGTGCCGGATGAAGATCAACTTCGTCGAAGAGCCAGACACCATGATGAACGATCTGCGCGAGATCGCGCCGACCTTCGTACTCTTTGCCCCACGGGTCTGGGAATCGATCGCGGCCGACGTCCGCGCCAAGGTGATGGATGCGACGCCCTTCAAGCAGCGCCTGTTCGACATCGGCATGAAGAGCGGCCTCGCCGCACTCGAACAGGGCAAGCGCTCCGGCTTTGCCGACGCGATCCTGTTCCGCGCGCTGCGCGACCGCCTCGGCTTCACCCGCCTGCGGTCGGCCGCCACCGGCGGCGCAGCGCTCGGACCGGAAACCTTCAAGTTCTTCCAGGCCATGGGCGTGCCCCTGCGCACGCTGTACGGCCAGACCGAGCTGCTGGGGGCCTATACACTGCATCCCCAAGGCAAGGTCGACCCTGATACGACCGGCGTGCCGATGGCCGACAGCATCGAGATCCGCATCGACAATGCCGACGTCCACGGCGTCGGTGAGATCGTGGTGCGGCATCCCAACATGTTCCTCGGCTATTACAAGAATCCCGAGGCGAGCGTTGCCGACATCAAGGACGGCTGGATGTGCTCCGGCGATGCCGGCTATTTCAATGCCGATCAGCAGCTCGTCGTCATCGACCGCATCAAGGATCTCGCGGAGACCTCGCGCGGCGAGCGCTTCTCGCCGCAATTCATCGAGAACAAGCTGAAGTTCTCGCCCTATATCGCGGAGGCCGTGGTGCTGGGCGCCGGCCGCGACGCGCTCGCGGCAATGATCTGCATCCGCTATTCCATTATCTCGAAATGGGCGGAAAAGAACCGGCTCTCGTTCACGACCTACAGCGACCTCGCCTCGCGGCCCGAGGTTTACGCGCTGCTGCAGAAGGAGGTCGAGACCGTCAATGCCACGCTGCCGCCGGCCCAGCGCATCTCGCGCTTCCTGCTGCTCTACAAGGAGCTCGATGCCGACGATGGCGAGCTCACCCGGACCAGAAAGGTCCGCCGCAGCGTCATCAACGAGAAATACGAAGGCATCATCGACGCCATTTACCGCGGCGTCGCGGACATTCCCGTCGACACCGTGATCCGCTTCCAGGACGGCACCACGCAGCGGGTACGCACCACGTTGCGGGTGGTGGATCTCGGCGGCCACGGCCACATGGCGGAGGCGGCGGAGTGAGCGTCCTGTCCGCCACGAGCGCGACGCGCGTTGCTGTGCCCTCTCCCCTTGTGGGAGAGGCCATCGCCGCTATCAACCACACCCTCGCCGGGGTGAGGGGTTCTCTCTCCACACCGCCACTGCCGAGACAACCCCTCACCCGGCTTCGCTTCGCGAAGCCACCCTCTCCCACAAGGGGAGAGGGTGAGAGCGCGCCGGATTTGTCAGCGAGCACCACTGCATGAACACCGCCTTCCTCATCCAGCTCCTGGTCAACGGCCTCGTCGTCGGCACGCTCTACGGCGTAGTCGCGATGTCGTTCGTGCTGATCTACAAGGCGACGCAGGTCGTCAATTTCGCGCAAGGGGAATTGCTGCTGGTCGGCGCCTGGGTGTGCTGGGCGCTGCTGGCGAAATATCAGGTGCCCTTCTGGATCGGCATGCCGATCACGCTGGTGTTCATGTTCGTGTTCGGCATCGCGATCCAGGTACTCATCCTGCGTCCGATGATCGGCGAGCCCATCATCTCGGTGATCATGGTGACGATCGGCCTATCGACGGTGCTGCAGGCGACGCTGAAGTGGATGTTCGGTGTCAACCCGCAGCCGTTCCCGCGCGTATTCGAGAGTCAATCCGTCAGCCTGTTCGGGCTCCAGATCCAGACTGTCTATGTCATGAGTCTCGTCGTCTCGGTCGCTATGATGATCGGCATGGCCTGGTTCTTCCGCGCCTCCAAATACGGCCTCGCCATGCGCGCCACCGCGTTCAACCAGCAGGTCGCGCAGTCGCTCGGCATTTCCGTGAAGAGCGTGTTCGCGATGGCCTGGGCGATCTCGGCGACGGTCTCGGCGGTTGCCGGCGTCGTCGTCGCGGTCGTGAACGGCGTGTCCTCGGGCCTTGCCGCCTACGGCATCAAGGTGTTCCCGGCGGCGATCCTCGGCGGGCTCGATTCCGTCGGCGGCGCCGTGCTTGGCGGCATCATCATCGGACTGCTCGAGAACGTCGCGCAATATGTCGACAGCGAATATCTGCACTGGGGCAATCTCTACGAGATCGCGCCGTTCTACGTCCTCATCATCGTGCTGATGATCAAGCCCTACGGGCTGTTCGGCACCCACGACATCGAGCGGATCTGACCCATGGCCGGCCCTGCCCTCATTCCTGCTGGTGATTTCCGCACCTCCTACGCGGCCGACACCACGATCTTCCCGACAGCGACGAGCCGCAACTTCGCCATCGCAGGCGTGCTGCTGCTGTGTCTGGCGCCGCAATTCTTCAGCGGGTATTGGCTCAGCATCCTGATCCAGATCGGCATCTTCTCGATCGCGGCGCTCGGGCTCAATATCCTGGTCGGCTTCACCGGCCAGATCTCGATCGGCCATGCCGCCTTCTTCCTGCTCGGCGCATTTACTTCCGCCTACATTTCCAACAACGCGCCGATCCCGGTGTTCTTCGCAATCCCGCTCGCCGGCATCGTCACTGCGCTGGTCGGGCTGATCTTCGGCATTCCGGCGGCGCGGCTGAAAGGTCTTTACCTCGTCATTGCGACGCTGGCTGCGCAGTACATCCTGCTCGACTTCTTCTCGCGCGCCGAATGGTTTTCCGGCGGCTCGGTGCCGGCGAGCGCCGCGCCTTTCTCGATCTTCGGCTATACGCTGCGCGGCGACCGACAGTACTTCTACGTCGTGCTGGCCTATGTGCTCGTGAGCTACGTCCTCGTCACCAATCTGATGCGCACCCGTGACGGCCGCGCGCTGGTGGCGATCCGCGACCATTATCTCTCCGCCGAGATCATGGGTATCAACCTCACCAAATACCGGACGCTGTCGTTCGGGCTCGCCGCCTTCTTCGCCGGCGTCGCCGGCGCGCTCTATGCGCACTACCAGCTCGTGGTGTCGCAGGAGGGCTTCGGCATCGAGCGTTCGATCCTGTTCCTCGCCATGATCATCATCGGTGGCACCGGCTCGATCATGGGCACGCTGATGGGTACCGCCTTCGTGGTGCTGCTGCCGGAATCGATGGAGTGGCTGAGCCATCATCTGAAAGGCGGAGCGATCGATCAGGCGCTCTCGCTCAACACCAACATCACTTTCCTGCGCGAGATCGCGATCGGGGTGATCATCATCGCATTCCTGATGTTCGAGCCTGACGGGCTCGCGCATCGCTGGCGGCAGATCAAGGCGTACTGGAAACTCTACCCGTTCTCGCATTGAGCGCGGGCAACTTCACTTAAACAATAAACAGGAGGAACCGACCCATGACGATGAAGTCCCTTTTGAGCACCGCATCGCTCGCGATTGCGATCGCCGCATTCTCGGCCGGCGCGCAGGCGCAAATCGCGATCGGACATCTCGCGGACTATTCCGGCGGCACCTCGGACGTCGGCACGCCCTTCGGGCAGGCCGTCGCCGACACCTTCGCCTGGGTCAACAAGAACGGCGGCATCGGCGGCAAGCAGGTCAATCTCGACACCAACGATTATGGCTATCAGGTGCCGCGCGCGATTGCGCTCTACAAGAAGTGGTCGGCGCCCGACTCCAAGGTCGCCGCAATCATGGGCTGGGGCACGGCGGACACCGAGGCGCTGACCGGTTTCCTTGCCCAGGACAAGATCCCCGACATGTCCGGCTCCTATGCCGCCGCCCTCACCGATCCCGGAGGGGTCAGCGGCAAGGCCAAGCCTGCGCCTTATAATTTCTTCTATGGCCCGAGCTATTCGGACGCGCTGCGCGCGATGCTGATGTGGGCGGCCGAGGACTGGAAGGCCAAGGGCAAGTCCGGCAAACCCAAATTCGTGCACATGGGCGCCAACCACCCGTATCCGAACGCGCCGAAGGCCGCCGGTGAAGCCATGGCGCAGGAGCTCGGCTTCGAGGTGCTGCCGCCGCTGGTGTTCGCCCTCACGCCGGGTGACTACAGCGCACAGTGCCTGAGCCTGAAATCCTCGGGCGCCAACTATGCCTATCTCGGCAACACCGCCGCCTCCAACATCTCGGTGATGAAGGCCTGCAAGACCGCCGGCGTCGATATCCAGTTCCTCGGCAATGTCTGGGGCATGGACGAGAACGCCGCCAAGACCGCGGGCGATGCCGCCAACGGCGTGATCTTCCCGCTGCGCACCGCGGTGAGCTGGGGCGGCGATGCGCCCGGCATGAAGACGGTGATGGAGATCTCGAAGATATCCGATCCCACCGGCAAGGTCTATCGCCCCGTGCATTACGTCGCGGCTGTCTGCTCAGCGATGTACATGAAGGAGGCGATCGACTGGGCCGCCAAGAACGGCGGCGCCACCGGCGAGAACGTCGCCAAGGGCTTCCACCAGAAGAAAGACTGGGTGCCGGCCGGGATGGAAGGCGTCTGCAATCCCTCGACCTGGACCGAGAAGGACCATCGCGGCACGCTCAAGGTCGACCTCTATCGTACCAAGGTCTCAGGCGCGACCGACGGCGACCTCAACGACGTCATGGCCAAGGGCACGATCAAGCTCGAGAAGGTCAAGACCGTCGAGCTGCCGCGCAAGCCGGAACTGCTGGGGTGGTGAGCGCCTAGTCCCTTCGTCGTTCCGGGGCGCCTCGAAGAGGCGAACCCGGAACCTCGAGATTCCGGGTTCGGTCCTCCGGACCGCCCCGGAATGACGGATGAAGCTGCGACGACAGCGGAGTTTTGAAGCATGACCGACACCCTCGAAGCATCCCGCGCCAAGCCAACCGCCGTGGCGTCCGCTCCCCTCCTCGCCGTGCGCAACATCGAGGTCGTCTATGACGACGTCATCCTGGTGCTGCGCGGTCTCAGCCTCGACGTGCCGAAAGGCGCGATCGTGGCGCTCCTGGGCGCCAACGGCGCCGGCAAGTCGACGACGCTGAAGGCGATCTCCGGGTTGCTCAAGACCGAGGACGGCGAGGTCACGCGCGGCGAGATCCTGTTCGAGTGCGAGCGGATCAACGGCATCGATCCCGACAAGATCGTGCGCCGCGGCATCTTCCAGGTGATGGAGGGCCGGCGCATCGTCGCCGACATGACCTCCCTGGAGAACCTCAAGCTCGGCGCCTTCACCCGCCGGGACCGCGAGGTCGACGCCGACCTCGACATGGTCTTCAGCTATTTTCCGCGCTTGAAAGAGCGCACCGGCCTTGCCGGTTATCTCTCCGGCGGAGAGCAGCAGATGCTCGCGATCGGCCGCGCGCTGATGGCGCGCCCGAAGATGATCTTGATGGATGAGCCTTCGATGGGCTTGTCGCCGCTGCTGGTGAAAGAGGTGTTCTCGATCATCCAGAAGATCAACCGCGACCTCGGCGTCACCATCCTGCTGGTCGAGCAGAACGCGCGCGCTGCGCTCTCGGTGGCAAGTCACGGCTACATCATGGAACAGGGCAAGGTCGTGCTCGACGGCAGCGCGGACGACTTGCGCGACAACGAGGACGTCAAGGAGTTCTATCTCGGCGGCGCCGGCGACCAGCGCAAGAGCTTCAAGAACCTCAAGAGCTTCAAGCGGCGCAAGCGCTGGCTGTAGCGTTCTCAGGCGAAGCGGGAACCGGTTCGCGTGAAGAAAGCGCGTCGATACAAAAGAGCTTCAACTCTCAAGCACCTGTTCCGCTTCCGTGACTGCGCAGAGAACATGATAGAACGACGACGCAGGAATGATGTCGATCAGCGATTTGCCGTCGCGATCGAACTGGTCGTACCAGCCGCCCTTCACGGGATGGCTGAGATAATGCCGTTCGAGCCGCACCAGCGCCGCGCGCGCCTCGTCCGCCGCCCCCACCTCGCCGGACTCGGCTTGCGCGATCCACGCCTTCGCAATCTCGGTCTGCGGCCACAGCCGGCGCGTGCTGCGGCGGACGTTGCCGACGTCGTCCCCCTCGTCGATCAGGCAGCCGGTGGCCTCGTCGCGAAAGCGCAGCGCGGTCGACAGCAGTTCGGCACGCCGCGGCGCGGTCGGGCACCCCGTGATGCGCTCGAAGCCCTTCAGCAGCCAGACCCATTCCGCCTGGTGACCGGGCTCGACGCTGACGGGCTCGATCTTCGACCAGTCTTCCTCGAAGTACTCAGTCAGGATGCGCTTCTGCTTGTCGTAGAGATTGGCCAGGAACAGTGCGAAGAATTCCCCGGCACGGTTCTGGAACGACAGATCGTGGGTCGCCTCGAAGCACGCGATCATCGCCTCGAACAGATGCATGTGCGGGTTCTGCCGGCGCGGCAGCGAGACCGGAAGGCCTTCGTGAACGCCGCCATGCGGCGAGCGCAGATGGCCGTCGAGGAAGGCGAGCAGCGCATCGATCTCGGCACGGACCTGCGCATCCTGGTCGAGGGCGTAGACGGCCGCGAGCGCAAAGAGGACGAAGGCGTGGTCATAGGCATCGCGCCGGGCATCCAGCACCGCTCCTTCGGGCGTCAGCCGGTGCACGTAGCCGGGCCGGCCATCGGGCGCCTTCGCTCTGGACAGCAGATGCTCCAGCCCTTTCAGCGCGATGCCACGCCCCTCAGGATACCATCCCATCTGCGCCGCCTTGGCGTAGCACCAGATCTGGCGCGCCTGCACGAATACGCGCCGGGGCGCAGCCGCATCCGCCGCGCCGTCGCGGTGCAGCCGGTCGATGAAACCACCCGCAGCCTGATCCCAGCCGACCGTCGACCACAGCGGCAGCGCCTCGTCGATCATGCGGCGCTTCAGGCGCGCGACGACGTTCGACGCCTCGTCCGCCGCAATGATTCCTTCGTCCGCCATCGGGTCCTCTCTAGGCCTCACCAATGGCGGTCTGATACCCATGCTGGTGGCGGCGCGCAACGGATGCCAACACGGAAAGAACAGCCATGACCGCCCATTACGACGCCCGCGAGACCCGTGAACAAGCAGCGCGCGAGGCCGACCTGTTCTCTCGCCTGCCAGGGGTGCTGCGAGCCGCGATGGCCGCCCCGGCCTATGCCGAGCGGCTCAAAGGCTGCGATCCCGCCGCCGTGACCTCCAGGGCGGCCCTGGCGGGCCTGCCGGTGTTGCGCAAATCGGAGCTGCCCGCCCTGCATAAGGCCTCTGCGCCTTTCGGGGGCCTCGTAGCAGGGCCTCCCGGCTCGTTCGCCCGCCTCTTCACCTCTCCCGGCCCGATCTTCGAGCCGGAGGGACGGCAAGGAGATCCCTGGCGCGGCGCAAGGGCGCTGTTCGCGGCGGGGTTCCGTCCTGACGATATCGTCCTCAACACCTTCAGCTACCATCTCACCCCCGGCGGCTTCATCTTCGACGCCTCCGCACGCGCGCTCGGCTGCGCGGTCATCCCGGCCGGCCCCGGCAATACGGAACAGCAATTCGAGCTGATCGAGGCCTACCGGCCAGTTGGCTACAGCGGCACGCCGGATTTCCTGAAGATCCTGCTCGACGCCGCAGCAAGCTCCGGGCGCGACATCTCCTCGATCAAGCGCGCGCTGGTCTCGGGCGCCGCGTTCCCGCCCTCGCTCCAGGCCGAGATCAAGGCGCGCGGCATCGACGCCTACCAGGCCTTCGGCACCGCCGATCTCGGCCTCATCGCGTTCGAGACCGAGGCGCGCGAGGGCATGGTCGTGAACGAGGACCTGATCCTGGAGATCGTCAAGCCCGGCACCGGAGATCCGGTTGCGCCTGGCGACGTCGGAGAGATCGTCGTGACCTCGCTCGATCCGCACCATCCCTGGATCCGGCTCGCCCTCGGCGACCTCACCGCGGCCCTACCCGGCTCAAGCCCATGCGGGCGCACAAACATGCTCATCAAGGGCTGGATGGGCCGCGCCGACCAGACTACCAAGATCAAGGGCATGTTCGTCCGGCCCGAGCAGATCGCCGAGATCGGCAAGCGCCATACCTCGCTTGGAAGACTACGCCTCGTGGTCACACGGCAGGGCGAGAGCGACGCGATGACATTGAGAGCGGAAACGGCGACCGCGAGCGAGGCGCTACGCGAAGAGATCGCCGGAACTCTGCGCGCCGTGACCAAGCTCGGTGGCGCCGTCGAACTAGTCAGCCTCGGCGCACTGCCGAATGACGGCAAGGTGATCGCGGACGAACGCTGACCTCAAGTGACGTCGAGTCCCGGATGCGTGAAGCGCATCCCTTGCAGCCGAGATCCACTCGCCGTCGCGCAGAAGCAATGCGTGATGCCCGTACTTGATCCCCGAGTTGCCTCCAGTCGCGACCATCTCGTTCGGCTCCGTTACGGAAGCCTTCTCCAAGGGCCCCGGCCGATGTAAATCGGCTACGGCCCGGCCAAAGTGCTTGCACCCGCCATTCTGGCGCGAGTCCGGCGTGGCCTAGAAACCTTGCATCGTCGCTGCCGCTCCCGTATTACCAACCTTGCTACGATATGGCCGGAATCGGCCCTTTCTGGACCCCAAAGCGTGCTTGAACGAACCCTCGTCACCATCGCCGAGACCGAGACCATTGAGGAAGCCTTCCGGCGCCTGAATGCGAATATGCTCGGCATCCTGTTCGCGCAGGACGCGAGCGGACGAATCGTCGGCGCCGTGACGGACGGTGACATCCGCAGGCGCATGCTGACCGGCATCACGATCCAGGACCGGGTCGCGTCCTGCATCAATCGCAACTTCGTCTGGGCGCCGATCGGCGGCCCGCGCGAGCAGATCCTGAAGCTGCTCGACCAGCGCGTGCACGTGGTGCCGATCCTCGATGGCGAGGGACGGCTGGTCGACGTATTCAGCCGCGAGCTGTTCAACCTCTCGGAAGAGAGCGAGGTGTTCGCGCGTGCCCGCTCGCCGGTGCGGATCAGCTTCTCCGGCGGCGGCACCGACCTGACGCATTACTTCGTGGCGAATGACGGCGGCGCGGTCATCAGCGCCACGATCAAGATGTACGCTCACGCGACGCTGCGGCGCCGGAACGATCCCAGCATCCGGATCTACTCGCACGATTTCCGTTGCACGGTCGAGGCCGACAATCTCGCAGAACTCGGAACGGGCGGAGATCTCGCGCTGATCAAGTCAGTCGTGCGCTTGATCAAGCCGACTTATGGATTCGAGCTCGAGGTATCCGCCGATTTCCCGGTCGGTTCCGGCCTCGGCGGCTCCGCTGTGGTCTCGTCCGCGATCATCGGTTGCTTCAACGAATTCCGTGGGGATCAGTGGGACCGCCACGAGATCGCGGAAATGGCTTTCCAGGCCGAGCGACTGATGCTCAACATTCCCGGCGGCTGGCAGGATCAGTACGCCACCGTGTTCGGCGGCTTCAATCACATGGAGTTCTTCTCCGACCAGAATACGATCGTGCCGCTTCGTCTCGATCCCAACATCATCGCCGAGCTCGAGGAGAGCTTGGTGCTCTGCTACGCCGGCTCCGGCCGCGATTCCGGCGCCATTCACCGCGACCAGAAGGCCCAGCACGAGACCAGCGACGCCGTCGCCGCGGCAGCCAAGCAGAAGGAGGTGACGCGCGACATAAGGCGGCACCTCTTGCGCGGCCAGCTCCTGGAATGCGGCCGGCTGATCGACGAGGCCTGGCACGCCAAACGGAAGCTGAGCTCGAAGATCTCGTCGGAGGCAATCGACGCGATCTATGATTTCGCCAAGCAGCACGGCGCAGTCGGCGGCAAGCTGCTGGGCGCCGGCGGCGGCGGTTATTTCCTGTTCTTCGTACGCCCTTTCGAGCGCTACCAGCTCATCGCGGCGCTGGAACAGCAGGGGCATCGCTGTTCGCGCATCATGTTCGAAGAGAACGGGCTGCGGACGTGGAAGTCGCGCGTTCCCGCGCGGCTCGCCTGACGCATAGAGACGAGAATGTTGATGACATCGCCCAAACAGTCTGCTCCGGTCCGCATTGGCAACCGTCTTCTGGGCGAAGGCGAACCCTGCTACGTCATCGCCGAAATCGGCAACAACCACAATGGCGACTTCGACCGCGCCATTGCGCTGGTCGATGCCGCGGTCGCGGCCGGGGCAGATTGCGCCAAATTCCAGATGCGCAAGCTGGACGAAGTCTATCGCGCCTCGAGCCTGTCTGGGAAGGACGACGACCTCGCCGTCGAATATACGCTCGATCTCCTTCGGCGCTTCGAGCTGCCGACCGCGCAGCAAAAGAAGATCGCCGAGTACTGCGCAGCCAAGGGGATCGAGTACCTCTGCACGCCCTGGGACGCGAAGAGCGTCGCCGTGCTCGAAGGCTTCGGTGTGCACGCCTACAAGATCGCCTCGGCCGACCTCACCAACCTGCCGCTGCTCGCCCGCCTCGCGGCCACCGGCAAGACGCTGATCGTCTCGACCGGCATGAGCACGACGGACGAGATCAAGGCAGCGGCGAAGTTCCTCGACGACCGCAATGCCAGCTACGTACTGCTGCATTGCCAGAGCACCTATCCGGCCGCGCTCCACAACATCCATTTGCGTTTCATGGAAACGCTGCACGAGATCCATCCAGTCGTCGGCTATTCCGGCCACGAGCGCGGCATTGCCGTTTCGACGGCCGCCGTCGCGCTTGGCGCCGTCGTCATCGAACGCCACATCACGCTCGATCGCGAGATGGAAGGTCCGGACCATGCCGCAAGTCTCGAGCCGGAGGAGTTCAAGGCGCTCGTCTCCGGCATTCGCGAAGTCGAGGCGGCGCGCGGCGAGAAGCTCGCCGAGCGCGCGCTGAGCCAGGGCGAGTTGATCAACCGCGAAAACCTCGCCAAGAGCCTGGTGGCCGCGCGCGACCTTCCGGCCGGTACGATGATCTCCGAGAGCGACATCGCCGTGAAGAGCCCGGGACAGGGCCTGTCGCCGCTGAAGATGCCGGCGCTGCTCGGCCGCAAGCTGACGCGGACGATGGCGGCGGACGACTATTTCTTCCAGAGCGACCTCAATGAAGGCGCCGCGAAGGCTCGACGCTACCGGTTCGACCGCCCCTGGGGCGTGCCGGTGCGCTATCACGATACCGAGCGCTTCCTGGAGATCTGCGAGCCCGACATCATCGAATTCCATCTCAGCTACAGCGACATGGAGCGCGATCCGGCGGCCTATCTCTCCGGCACCTATGATCTCGGCTTCGTCGTGCATGCGCCGGAGCTGTTTGCAGGCTCCAAGCTGATGGACCTCGCAACGCCCGACGAGGCGCTGCGGCGCTACTCGCTGGAGCAGACCCAAGCGGTGATCGACATCACCCGCAGCCTCAAGAAGTTCTTTCCCAAGACCAAGCGCCCGCCCATCGTCGCCAATATCGGCGGCTTCACTATGGACGAGCCGCTGCCGCCGGAGGAGAAGGCCGAGCGCTACCGCATCTTTGCGCAGAGCTTGACCGAGCTCGACATGGACGGCGTCGAGCTGACGCCGCAGACCATGGCCCCGTTCCCCTGGCATTTCGGCGGCCAGCGTCATCAGAACATCTTCATCTTCCCGGAGGAGTCGGCCGCATTCTGCGCCAAGCATGATCTGCGCATGTGCGTCGACATCTCCCACACCAAGCTCGCCGCCAATCATTTCGGCTTCGACTTTGCACAAGGCATCGCCCAGCTCGGGCCGCACACTGCACATCTGCATTTCGGCGACGCCAAGGGGCTCGACGGCGAAGGACTCCAGATCGGCGAGGGCGAGATCGATTTCGACGAAATCGGACAGGTGCTGCGCAAGCATGCGCCGACGGCGTCATTCATTCCCGAGATATGGCAGGGTCACAAGAACATGGGCGAAGGCTTCTGGACCGCGCTCGAGCGTCTCGAGGGACACATCTGATGGCGCGCAAGACGCTGGCCGTGATTGCCGCGCGCGGCGGCTCCAAGGGCATCCCGCACAAGAACCTGCTCGATCTCTGCGGCAAGCCGCTGATCGCCTGGACGGTCGAACAGGCGCGCGCCGCACGTGGCGTCGACGTGGTGGCGGTCTCGTCGGACAGTGACAATATCCTGGCCGCCGCCGAGGCCGCCGGCGCCGTCGGCGTGCGGCGTCCGGACGACATTTCGGGTGACCTCGCCTCCTCCGAATCCGCCTGGCTGCATGCCCTCGATGCGACCGAGGCGAGCATGGGCCGGTTCGAGCGCATCGTCGCACTTCAAGCCACATCGCCGATCCGCGAGCCCGGCGACATCGAGAACGCGCTAGCGACCTTCGATCGCGATCATCTCGACAGCCTGCTTTCGGTCTGCGAGGTCGAGGATTACTTCAACTGGCGGATCGGCGCGAACGGCCCGGAGCCGATCAACTACGATTATCGCAACCGCCGCATGCGGCAGCAGATCGAGAAGCGCTACCTCGAGAACGGCTCGTTCTACGTCCTTATCCCATCCCTCCTGCGCGAGCAGAACAATCGTCTCGGCGGCAAGATCGGCTTCCACGTGATGGAGCGTCACAAGATGTTCCAGATCGATCGTCCCGAGGACGTCAAGCTTTGCGCCGCCATCATGCGCAGTTACGGCTATGCCTGAGCTCAGCGCCTTCTCTCTCGCAGGCAAGATCGCGGTGGTCACCGGCGCCTCGCGAGGTATTGGCGCGGCGATTGCCAGCGGCCTGCAGGGTGCGGGTGCCAAGGTGTTCGGCCTCAGCCGGTCCGGGACCGCGCCGCAGGGCGTCATCGCCATTGCCTGCGATCTCTGCGACGACGAAGCGATCGACAACGCGTTCCGCGCCATTGCGGCAACAGCCGGACGCATCGACGCGCTCGTGAATGCCGCCGGCATCAGTCTTCCGGCCCAGAGCACCGAAAGCGAGCTCGCGCGCTTCCGCGCCACGATCGCAACCGATCTTACCGGCGTCTACACCACCATCCTCGCCGCCTATCCGCTCCTGAAGAACGCCGGCTCGGCCGCAATCGTCAACGTCACCAGCATCAACTCGATCCGAGGCTTTCCCGGCAATCCCGGCTACGTGGCGGCGAAGGCGGGCCTTGCCGGGCTGACGCGGGCACTCGCCGCCGACTACGCACCCGACGGCATCCGCGTCAACGCGCTTGCACCGGGATATGTCGCAACAGAGATGACCGCGAAGAGCTTTGCCGATCCGGTCATGCACGAAGACAGGCGCCGCCACACCATGCTCGGCCGCTGGGGGCAGCCCGCCGACATGATCGGCGCCGCCATCTTCCTGGCGTCGGACGCCTCCGCCTACGTGACCGGCCAGGAAATCTTCGTCGATGGGGGCTGGACCACCAAGGGTCTCGCCATCAGCTCGGATAGCACATCGTGACCGCAACATTGCAACGCATCGGCTTCATGCAGGGACGCCTGTCGGCACTGGTCGACGGCAAGATCCAGGCGTTCCCGTGGAATGAATGGCGCGAGGAATTTCCCCGCGCCAAGGCGCTCGGCCTGACGCGGATGGAATGGACCATCGATCAGGAGCGGCTGCGGGAGAACCCGCTCACGACCGAGCCGGGACAACAGGAGATTCTGACACTGTCGCGGGAGAACGGTGTGCGCATCCCGAGCTTGACCGGCGATTGTTTCATGCAGGCACCGTTCTGGAAGGTCGATGCCGTGGTACGCGACGCACTCGTCGCCGACCTCGACCTCCTGATCGCCGCCTGCAGCCGGATCGGCATCGAATTCGTCGTGATCCCGCTGGTCGACAACGGCAAGATCGAGCGACAGAGCGAGAGCGATACGTTGAAGCGCGTGCTGCTCGCGCGTTCGGAGACACTTGCAAGGCGCAATGTCAGGATCGTCTTCGAGTCCGATCTGCCCCCGCGCGAGCTCGCCCGGTTCATGGAGGCGTTTCCGGCGGAGGTCTTCGGCATCAACTACGACAGCGGCAACAGCGCTTCGCTCGGCTACGACAGCGCCGAGGAGATCGATGCCTACGCACCGCGCATTCTCAACGTGCATGTGAAGGATCGTGTCAGGGGCGGCACCACCGTGCCGCTCGGCACCGGCAATGCCGACCTGGCGAAGACGATCCGTCTGATCGAGCGCTCCGGCTACAAGGGACAGTACATTCTGCAGACCGCGCGAGCCAGCGACGGCGATCACGCAGGTGCGCTGGCGAAATATCGCGACATGACGGTTCGCTGGATCGAGGACGCAGCGCGATGAAGCTCGAGCTGAACGATCGCGTCGCCCTCGTCACCGGCGCCAGCCGTGGGATCGGGCTTGCGATCGCAACGACCCTCGCAGCGGAAGGTGCCAAGGTCGCGCTCGCCGCGCGCGGCACAGATGCGCTGGATGCCGCACGAGCCGCGGTCGGCGGCAGCACATCGGTACACGTGGCCGATGTCACCGATCCGGCTGCCGCGGCGACGCTGATGCAGGAGGTCGAACGGCGGTGGGGGCGCCTCGACATCCTCGTCTGTAACGTCGGCAGCGGCGCTTCCGTGCCGCCCGGGAAGGAAACTGCGGCGGAGTGGGCGCGGGTGATGGATCTCAATCTCTTCGCCACGACCAACATGATCGAGGCCGCCCGGCCGTTGATGGCGCGCGGCAGCGGCGACCGGGCCATCGTCTGCATCTCTTCGATCGCAGGCATGGCGGCGCTTGGCGCGCCCGTCACCTACTACGCCGCAAAAGCCGCGCTGAATGCGACCGTGCGCGGCCTGGCCCGGCCGCTGGCGCTCGAAGGCATCCGCATCAATGCGGTGGCACCCGGCAACATCCTGGCCGCAGACGGCACCTGGGCGCGCAAGCTCACCGAGGACAGCGCTGCGGTCGAGGAGATGCTCATCCGCGACGTGGCGCTGCGCCGGCTGGGCAAGCCGGAGGAGGTCGCCGATCTCGTCGCCTTTCTCGTCTCGCCCCGCGCTTCATTCATCACCGGCAGCGTGATGGTCGCCGACGGCGGCCAGTTGCGTAGCTGAACAGGAGCCTCCGATGGCAAGCCCGTCCTCACGCTATGACCTGACCGGCCGCACCGCTCTCGTGACCGGCGCAGGCGGCCTGCTCGGGCGGCAGCATGTCGCCGCGCTTTCGGAAGCGGGCGCGCGCGTCGTCGTCACCGATGTCGGGCTTGCGCAGGCCGAAGCAGCCGTTGCCGCGCTCAAGCAGAACGCGCCGTCCGCCGACCTGATCGCGCTTGCGATCGACGTCACCACACTTGACTCGGTGCGGGCCGCAAACGAGCAACTTTCCGGCCGCGGCGTCTCCATCGACATCCTCGTCAACAACGCGGCGATCGACCCCAAGGTGACCTCCGCACCCGGCGTGATGCATTCTTCCCGCTTCGAGGCGTTTCCGGTGCCACAATGGCAGACCGAGATCGCCGTGGGCCTGACCGGCGCGATGCTATGCGCGCAGGTGTTCGGCGGCGCGATGGCCAAACGCGGTCGCGGCGTGATCCTCAACATCGCCTCCGATCTCGGCGTGATCGCGCCGGACCAGCGAATCTACCGCCAGCCACAGGTGACACACGAGGAGGAGCAGCCGGTGAAACCCGTGACTTACTCGGTGATCAAGCACGGCCTGATCGGGTTGACGAAATATCTGGCGACCTATTGGGCCGACCACGGCGTCCGCGTCAACGCGATCTCGCCCGGCGGCGTCTTCAACAACCAGGATCCCGCGTTCGTCGAGCGACTGACGCGCCTGATTCCCATGGCTCGCATGGCCGATGCCGACGAATACCGCGCTGCGGTGCAGTTCCTCTGCTCCGACGCCTCGAGCTACATGACCGGGCAGAACCTGGTGATCGACGGCGGGAGAAGCGTGTGGTAGCGGCGGCACTATCTCTCGTAACGGAGGCGAGACAACACTGCGCTGCGCTCCGATGATCGATTTCCCTAATGCTGCAAAATACCAGCGAGGTTCATATGCGCTGGCCGCGAATGCTCGATACCCAGCAGTGTTCTCCGGTTGTCGTTCGTGCGCTGTAGATGCAGACTCGCGAGCGTGACGCCTACGCAGGTCGTGACGGTGGACCCGCGGCCGCCGAACGGCTTTAGGAAGTCGAACACCCGACTGCCGAACATGTCGACGACCGACATCTCGCGCGCCCCGAGCGGCGGAATCTCGCCGAAATCGGCCTCGATCTGCTCGCCATCCTCGCGGATCAGCTTCGATGTCGGCCGCGCCGCATGAGCATATTCGGGATCGGAGGAGTGATTGATCAGCATCAGACTGCTGACGATGTCGCTGGTCGCAATGATCTTCGGATTGATCCCGGTGAACCCGACATGCGCCTTGAGTCTGCCTTCGTTCAAGGGCCGGGCAAAGGCTCCGGTGCGATAGATCGCGACGTTGTCCTGATCGACATAGGTCATCGAATAGCTGGCAGGCGAGGATCGGAAGCCGTCCATACGCCCGCGCGACATCACGGCGATGACCAGATAATCCTCCTGTGGCAGCTTGAGCGAGGCGAAAAGACGCGACAGCTCGATCTCGACGGAGGAACCCGGCGCATAATTGTCCGGAAACTCGTAGGTTGCCCGGTACTCGCCGTCGCGGGACAGGATGTGCAGCTTGAACCTGAGCTTCTTGCTGAAGCCCGAGGCGACCAGGCTGGCGAGTTCGGGAACGAGATCCTTGACTGTTTCGCGGAAATTCTTGCGCAGACTGCCGGCGACGAGGCTGCGGAGATACCTGATGTCGACGGGGCGATACCAAGCAGGGATCGAGAAACCCATGCGCGACTCGACACCCGCAAAGGTCGGGAACATGAATCTGGGCTCGTAGGGCTTCCAGGGACTGGACGAGAAACGTGTCACGGACGCGCCCCTAAAAATGATGCAAGCTGAATTTGCCGTTGGCAAACTCATAATAGCTGAACGGGCTGGCGATGTTGGTGCCCTTGAACTCCAGAGCGAAACCTTCGGCCGCGCCGATCAACCTTTCAGCCTCGGGGAAAAGATCGAGCGTGCTGATGCGGACGGCTCCCATCGGCGCGATCTCCGGCAGCGCGCGCTGGCCCAATGCGGTGCCATCAAGGGCCATGAGCCGGGCGGTCCCAACCGAGACGCCCTCGGGCGCCATGCAGGAGTTCACGAGCACCACGCCGGACTCCTTCAGGAATCGCGTAAGATAGGATTGCATCCAGGCTGAGGTCGGGAACGGCGCGGCCGCCACGGGTTCGCGCTCGTGTGACAATGTCACCGCACCGTGCTGCGAGAAATATTGTGCATAATAGCCGGTGGTCACCTTCCGGCCGGGACGAAGCTTGGTCTCGTGTTTCGGGACCAGCGCCATCGCCACCGTTCCCGAAACCTGCGGACACAGCTCCGAAGTCTGCAACTGCAGCTGTCCGTTGACGCCGAGCTCCCTGTGGAAATACCCGGCCTGCGTGCCCGCTCCGTCGAAGAGCCAGACATGCGCGTCCACTTCCGGATGATCATTCATAAAGACCGAGAAGTAGTTGAATGCGCAGACTTGCGTCGTGACGGTCTCGTCGTTGCGCAGGTAGAGCACCGCGGGCGGATAACCTCTCGCGACGGCCTCTCCGATCTGCAGTTCACCGGACATTCGACAAGACTCGGCGGGAGAGCAATGGACCGGCACAGACCAAATCGACCGGCAGCTTTCGACAAACCATACGCGATTTTCCGGCCCGCATGCTGAAACGTCGACGTAATTTGAGCGTCTGTTTACGCTCAGCCGACCGTGGAATCAACCGGGAATGGCGCCACGCCGAGCTGTTCCGAAGACACGGCTCGCCACGAGCACGTCAGCAGCTTGGAGGGCAACCTGCGGCCGCGACGTAGCCGGAGGAGGCACTTCGACCTCGGTCGGACTTGCTCCTGAGCCTGCTCCACAACCTTGCGTTGCGCTTGCGGCTCTTATATGATCAAAGCTGGCTATGCGATTTGGTACCCGCCTGAACAGCCGGATCAGGGCCCATCCTGGACATCCACCATGCTTCGACGACCGTTCGTCAGCACCATGCCAACCACGACGTCCATTCAATCGAGGAATCACTGACGTGCGCTGGCAGACAAAGGCGCGAGCGTTCTCGGTGCTGTCGAACATCCCCTTTGGCGAAGACATCCACTACGCGCTGCAGCGCTACGTCACACGACGGCTGCCGCGGCCCGAAAAGCAGGTCAAATCCGTCTACACGCTCGCGCAGCGGCTGCTGGGCGTTCACCAAGCGTACAGTCTGCGACCGCTACGGGATTCGACCTGCTTCGAGTTCGGCACCGGGCGCGATCTGATCATTCCGCTCGCCTTCAGCGCGCATGGAGTGCAGCGCTTCATCACGGTCGACATCGCGCGCTTGGCCAAGCTGGAGCTGATCCGCTCCAATGCCGCCATCATTTCCAGACTCAGCGGCAACAGCCACCCCGATATCAATTCCCTTGACGACCTCGAACGTTCCTGGAGGATCGACTATCGTGCGCCAGCCGATGCCCGGACGACAGGCCTGCCGGCCGGTTCGATCGACTGCGCGGTCTCCGTCGAAACGCTCGAACACATTCCCAAGGATGACATCGCCGCGATCTTGAAGGAGCTGCGACGCATCATGCGTCCTGACGGACTGGCCCTCATGCAGATCGACTATGGCGACCACTTCAAAGGCTTCGATCCGTCCATCAGCTCGTTCAACTTTCTGACCTATTCCGAGGAGGATTGGGCGCCCTTCCAGTCGCGCTTCCAGTACGTCAATCGTTTGCGCCACAGCGAGTATCTGAAACTATTTAGAGAGGCCGGGTTCGAGCTACTCAGCGATCAGCCCGATCGTCGGCCGCCGGAGCGGCATGTTCTGGAACGATTGGCACCATGCTTCAGAGGCTTCTCCGAAGAGGATCTGTTCACGCTTGGCGCCCTGATCGTCGGCCGTCCGGACGATCCATCGAACAGAAACTGAAGATCGCCGTTTGCTCATTGCTTGGTGGAATTGAGGGCTGTGTCAGGGCAATTGCGGACGTCGCACCACAAAGCGGCGAAACAATCGAGTCCTGTCGCCCAGCACCCACGGAAGAATGGGCGCCCGCTCCTCGATAATGATTGCCGCAAACAGCGCAGCAATCTTCACCCAATATGTCGGCGTCGCGACAAAGTTCAGCATGCCGCCGATGTACATCACGTAGATGCCGTACAGCACGTAAAAAGATAGAGCCGCCGTCAGATATCGTTCGACGATGATTGACCGGATCATGACAGCTGAGAGGAGCGCAGTGAGCCAACCGGCCCCCAGCAGGAAGATCCAGCCGAAATAAGGACCAAGCAGTTCGAAGAAAATTTCGGGAAACCCGCCCGCGAACTGAAAACCGCCTGTGATGTGTTCCGTCGTCCGCGGCTCACCAATGGTTTCGGACATCAGAAGCTGCGGGGTCGTGTTCCGTCCCGCAACGATGGGGCGGTCGAACAGGAAATCGAAGACGTGGCGCGCGTCCCAATCTCCGTTGACCAGAACGCGTTGATAGGACGCCCATCCTATCTCCGAGGGCTGCACCAGAACACGCTCGACAAAAGCATCCAGCGCCGCCTGACCTTCGAACCCTCGGACTCTGGTCAGATTCCAATAGAGTGCGAATGCAATCATCATGGCCGTCAGCACAATGACGCCGGTGCCGGCCAGCACGATACGGCGGTCGCTAATCCGGGGCAGCAAGCTGAACAAACTTGCGCTCCCGAGATCTCGCGCCTGAACGATCAGCACCGCGGAAAACGGTATGACAAAGAACGCACAATATCGGTAGAACGGCGAGAAGCGGCCGCCTGCGAGAAACATGTAGAAGGTGAGGACGGCCAGCAAACCCACGAAGCGATAATCGTATCGCTGGCGTCGCAATCGCTCGGCCACAAACATGGTCCCCCACCAGAAGCAGAGCATGTCCCCTCGCTCGACCACCAAGCGATGGAGGAAGCTGGCCTGCTCGTTGAAGGTCCAACGCTCGATCTTGGCAAACAACGGAATGACACCTCCCTGAATCAGGGCACCGAAAAGCAGGATCAAGAAGAGGACGGACGCGTAGAACGTGACGTCCGAAAGGGTCAGTTGAGATTGGGACGCAGGCAGCCCGGGAGTTGGAGCCGCCCGCGCCCATTCATCGAGCGCCCTCGAATTGAAGACCCAGAGGAAGGGAAGAAGCGTCAGAAAATACGCAATCGACTGGAACACCGTCATGACGCCGGGTCCAATGAACATCTGAAGCTGGGACGAGAACACGGGCCCCATGAGATCGATATAGAGCGACGAGATCGTCCGCCATGCGAAGGTAAACAAAAGGAAGGCAAGACAAACGAGGATCGCCGACCTGAACAGCCCCAGCCAGACGACGAAGAGGAGTATGGAGGCTCCAGCCAGAATGGTCATTGCCGAAGTCCTAACCCAGACGCGCCGGCCGCCTCAGAAAGAAGGTCAAAAGACCGATGAAAAGCAGAATACCCAAGCCCGCCAGGATGGCTCTTTGCACGAGATTGACTTCCCTCGGCCCTTCCGTCGCGGGAGACAAGCCATCTTGCGGCCCCGTCATCTTCACGGTGCGTTCGATATAAGCTAGCAGAGCAATGCGCGTATCAACATTGAGCATCCTGTCGACCGAAGCCCCTGGACTCTCCACGAAAGCAGCCCCGATGGAACCCCCGTCCGGCCGAGCCGGCGCCAAGTCCATACTGCTCTTTCTCAATGCATCGTTGAGCAGCACTCTCGCATCTTGCAGGCGCGCGCGCACCGAATGCAACAACTCCATCCTCGGCTCGAATATTCTCTGGTGTGCGGCCTGGATCGCGAGAACAGCCTGTTGAAGCAGGGTCGCCGCCTCCTCCTTCGAGGCGGCGCTCGCCTCCAGGCGGATCGACGAATCGCCAACAACGATCCCGCGCAATGAGGCTCCGCCGAATGCCCCACGCGAGTCGGGAAGCGCCTTGCGAGCATCGGCCAGAACAGTGCTCTGAAATTGGACCGCTCCGATTCGCGTCACCAGATCACGGGCACTCTCCACGGGTTCAACTCCTGCCCCAGCGAGCCCGAGAATACTTTGAAGGGTGGGCATTGTACCAATCGCGATCGTCGAGGTCGCGGTCCAGGATTCCACCTTCCGGCCGACGGCAAGGGAGCCAAGAGCAGCCAACAGGATCGCCCCGATCATGAGCGAAAGGACCCAATGTTTCCGCGCTGCTCGGACAGCAACATGGAACCATCTCGCGAGCTGCAGAAACGCTGGAGCTCGCGGCGTACGCTCGGCCATCGGCATGTGACTCTTGTCCCCGGCAACCCCCACAACACGGAAGGGGAACCCGGTCATTATCATACTGAGCTATCTCTGGTTGATCAATCGGCCCATGGCCAAGGGATCTCGATGAGCGACCCTCGTATGATCGCCCGCCTCCGCCCCGACCGGTTCGTTCGACAAGAGAATCCACGACTCCTCCCTTGCTCGTTGCCTCCGGGCGCCGCTAAGCGTAAACAGAGCCCGCAACAGTTCCTGTCGCAGCGGGCAGCTTGCCATTGACGGGCGTTGGTGCGGGGGCTTTTCACTCAGTGTCGCGTTCGCCAAGCGTTTGTCGAGGATCGACCGACGTTGGGAGACGATCCGGCCACTACGGCTCGATCCAACGAGAGCAAGAACCTTGAGACAGACATTTGCTGCTCACCTTCGACTGAGGTGCCGATTGGGAGAGCCGACGTGCTGAGACAGGCTGTCGTCCTCGTCGGGGGACTCGGCACCCGCCTCGGCGAACGCACCAAAACCGTGCCGAAGCCGATGCTCGATGTTGGCGGCAGGCCGTTTCTCGACACGCTGCTCGACGAACTGGTACGTTACGGCGTGTTCGATGAAATTCTTCTGCTTGCGGGCCACAAGGCGGAGATCGTCGAGACGCACTACGCCGCGGCCGCCAGGGGATCGACGCGAATCATCGTGTCGCGCGAGCCCGAGCCGCTCGGCACCGGCGGTGCGCTCGTGCATGCGCGCGACCTTCTGCATGACCGGTTCCTGTTGCTCAACGGCGACTCCCTGTTCGATTTCAACCTGCTCGACCTGATCATGCGCGCCCAAGGGGGACGCGTTCACATGGCACTGCGCGACGCCGTCGTCGGGGACCGCTATGGACGCGTCGTCCTCGACGGTGACGTGGTGCGTGACTTCATCGCCCCGGGTGTGGGTGCCACCGGACCGGTCAATGCCGGCATCTACGTCATCGACAAGTCCGTTCTTGCCGACATCACAACGCTTCCCGCCTCGCTCGAGCAGGACGTTTTTCCTGGCCTGACCAAGTCCGGCGCGCTGCGCGGCACGGCCTATCGCGGTTACTTCATCGACATCGGCATTCCCGACGACTTTGCGCGCGCCGACCGCGAATTGCGGGACAAGCTGCGACGGCCGGCCGTGTTTTTCGATCGCGACGGCGTGCTCAACCATGATTCGGGATACACTTTCGAGACGCACAGGCTCGAATGGATCGAGGGCGCACGCGAGGCCGTGAAGGCCGTCAACGACGCCGGCTATTTTGCCTTCGTCATCACCAATCAGTCCGGGGTCGCACGCGGCTATTACGAGGAGCATCACGTGGTCGCGCTGCACCGCTGGATGGCGGACCAGATGGCGCTGATCGGTGCGCATGTCGATGCATTCGAATATTGCCCCGATCACCCCGAAGGAACCGTCGCGCGCTATTGCCGCACGAGCGACCGGCGCAAGCCGGCGCCGGGCATGATCACCGATCTCGCACAGCGCTTTCCGGTCGACATGACGCGCAGCATGGTGATCGGCGACAAGCAGAGCGACATCGAAGCCGCTCGTGCGGCCGGCCTCGCGGGCCACTTGTTCGAGGGCGGCAACCTGGAGACCTTCGTGAGACAGCGCCTCATCCCGGCCGGCTAGGCCTAGGCGCGCGTCACGAAAACTGCTGCATCCCCGGGCATTTGGCAGCTTTCTGGCGCTGCTCTGTTGCGCGCAACCGCCAGTGTGCTATAGCGCCATCTTGTTGCGAACACAGGCTTAATCGCCTTCTGGGGTCCGGCATGGCAGATCTAAGGGACGCCCGCGTCCTCGTTACCGGCAGCGACGGCTTCATCGGTTCGCATGTCGTCGAGGAGCTGGTGAAGGCCGGGGCACGCGTCAAGGCGATCGTCTACTACAACTCCTTCAATTCCTGGGGCTGGTTGGACACGGTTCCCGCCGACATCATGAAGTCCGTGGAGGTGGTCGCCGGCGACATCCGCGATCCGCACTTCATGATCGCAACCGCCAGTGGCTGCACCGACGTGCTGCACCTGGCTGCACTGATCGCGATTCCCTTCTCCTACGTCGCGCCCGACTCCTATGTCGACACCAATGTGAAGGGCACAGTGAACGTGCTCCAGGCGGCGCGCATGGCGGGCGTGCGGCGATTCGTGCAGACCTCGACCAGCGAGGTCTACGGCACGGCGCAGATCGTCCCGATCAAGGAGAACCATCCGCTGGTTGGCCAGTCACCCTACTCGGCCTCGAAGATCGCATCCGACCAGATGGCGCTGTCGTTCCACGCCTCGTTCGACATGCCGGTCGTCGTGATCCGCCCGTTCAACACCTTCGGCCCCCGGCAGTCGGCGCGCGCGGTGATTCCGACCATCATCAGCCAGATCGCGACCGGCAAGCGCAAGATCCGTCTCGGCGCCGTCAGTCCGACGCGGGACTTCTCCTTCGTCACCGATACCGCGCGCGGCCTCATCGCGGGACTTACCGCGCCGGCCGAGCAATGCGTCGGCCAGACCATCAATCTCGGCAGCGGCTTCGAGATCTCGGTCGGCGCGACCGTCGAGATGATCGCCGATGTCATGGGGACCACGATCGAAATCGAGACCGACGAGGCGCGCCTCCGTCCCGCCAACAGCGAGGTCGAGCGGCTCTGGGCCGACAATTCCAAGGCACGCCAGCAGCTCGGTTGGAGCCCTGAATTCGGCGGTGTCGAGGGCATGCGTCGCGGCATGGTCAAGACCGTCAACTGGTTCACCAATCCCGCAAACCTCAACCGCTACAAGGCTGACGTCTACAATGTCTGAGGTGATGGTAGGCAATGTCGTGACCGGCTCAGACTTCAAGCCGGAGACGATCGTCGACGCCGTGCGGCACGCGGTGGGAACGCCGAACGGCGTGCTCGGCCTGCACGAACCGGTGTTCGCCGGAAACGAGATCGCCTACCTCGAAGAGTGCATCAAGAGCACCTTCGTTTCCTCGGTCGGTCCCTTTGTCGATCGGTTCGAGCGCATGCTGGAGGAGGTCACCGGCGCCAAACGCGCGGTCGCCGTCGTCAATGGTACGGCCGCGTTGCATGCCTGCTTCAGGCTCGCCGGCGTCGAGCCCGGCGACGAGGTCATCTCCCCAGCGCTGACCTTCATCGCGACGACGAACGCGATCGCCTATTGCGGAGCAACGCCGCATTTCGTCGACAGCTCGCTTGCCACGCTCGGCATGGATCCCGGCGCACTCGCGGTGCGCCTCGGGGCGGTTGCGGAGCGGACCGCAAGAGGCACGATCAATCGCGAGACCGGACGCCGCATCGCGGCGATCTCGCCGATGCACACGTTCGGGCATCCCGTCGCACTCGACGAGATCGCAGCGATCGCACACGACTGGGGCATCGCGCTGGTGGAGGATGCCGCGGAATCGCTCGGCTCGACCTACAAGGGTCACGCCGTCGGATCGCAGGCGCGGCTCGCGGCGCTGAGCTTCAACGGCAACAAGATCGTCACCACCGGCGGCGGCGGCGCCATCCTCACCAATGACGAGGAGCTGGGGCGCCGCGCCAAGCATCTCACCACGACCGCGAAGCTGCCGCACAAATGGGCCTTCGTGCACGACGAGATCGGCTTCAACTACCGCCTGCCCAACCTGAACGCCGCGCTCGGTTGCGCCCAGCTCGAGCAGCTCGACGGCTTCCTGGCGAGCAAGCGCCGGCTGGCGGCCACCTATGAACGTGCGTTCGCGCATGTCCCGGGGGTACGCTTCTCGCGGGAGCCGAAGGACACTACGAGCAACTACTGGCTGAACGCGGTCCTGCTCGACGAAGCGCATGCCGAGCGGCGCGACGACGTGCTCACGGCACTGAACGAGGCCGGCTTCGGCGCGCGCCCGGCCTGGACGTTGATGCACAGGCTGCCGATGTTCGCGCAAGGCCCGCGCGGCGATCTTTCCACCGCGGAATCCATAGAACGCCGGCTGATCAACCTGCCCAGCAGCGCCAGCATCAGGCCCCGCGATGACTAGTCGCGCACGAAAAATCTGCTTCGTCACCGGCAGCCGGGCCGATTTCGGCCTGCTGGTCTGGCCGATGCGCGCAATCCGTCAGACGCCAGGCCTGACGTTTCAGCTCATCGCCACCGGCATGCATCTCGCGCCAGAGTTCGGCTACACCTTCAACTCCATCCGCGAGGAAGGTTTCGAGGTTGACGAGCGCATCGAGACGCTGCTGAGCAGCGATACCGGCGCCGGAGTCGCCAAATCGGTCGGACTCGGCGTGATCGGTTTTGCCGACGCCTTCACGCGGTTACAGCCGGATCTCGTGGTCGTGCTCGGCGACCGCTTTGAGATGTTCGCGGCCGCGCAGGCCGCGATGTTCATGCGACTGCCGATGGCGCATCTGTTCGGCGGAGACGTCACCGAAGGCGCTGTCGACGAATCCACGCGCCACGCGATCAGCAAGATGGCGCATCTGCATTTCACCAGCAATCAAGGCTCGACGCGGCGATTGATGCAGCTTGGCGAGCACCCGTCCCGCATCCATACCATCGGCTCGGTCGGCATCGACGCCATCAAGCATCTCGGTCTGATGAACCGCGACGACATAGGCGACGCGATCGGGATGCCGCTCGGCGAACGCAATGCACTCATCACGTTTCACCCCGTCACGGTCGAAGCCGGGCGGTCGGTGGCCGAGTTGGATGAGTTGTTTGCAGCCCTGTCGACACTCGATCCCGCCTTCCGTCTTGTCTTCACGCTCGCCAATGCCGATGCCGAAGGGCGCGCGCTGAACGATCGGACCAAGGCCTTCGCGGCGCGCCGGCCAAACACGATCGCGGTCGCCTCGCTCGGGCAGCTCCGTTACCTCAGCCTGATGAGCCAAGTAGACCTGGTGATCGGCAACTCCTCGAGCGGTGTGCTCGAAGCACCCTCCTTCGGCGTTCCCACGGTGGATATCGGCGACCGTCAGAAGGGGCGTGAGCGCGCGGCCTCGGTGTTTCATGCAGCGCCCGAACGTGGCGCAATTGCCGCCGCGATCTCGGCAGGACTCCAGCGTGGCCGCGAAGCCACCGTCAACCCCTACGGCGACGGCGAATCCAGCCGGCGATTTGCCGACATTATCGCCGCCATCCCCGATTTCAGGCGGCTTCTGGCCAAGGGCTTTTACGAACTTCCCGCAAGCGGAGCGCGGCCATGACGACGCACACGCTGATCATCGCGGAAGCCGGGGTCAATCACGACGGCAGCCTGGAAAAGGCGCTGGCTTTGGTCGATGCGGCAGCCGATGCCGGAGCCGACATCGTCAAGTTCCAGACCTTCAATGCAAAGGCATTGGCGGGCGGCGCGGCGAAGAAGGCCGACTATCAGCAGCGCACCACCGATGCCGGCGAGAGCCAGCTGGCCATGCTGGAACGTCTCGAACTGCCGCAGGCTGCGCATGAGACGCTGATCGCGCGCGCCAAGGAGCGCGGCATCGAGTTTCTGTCGACGCCGTTCGATAATGCTTCGCTCGACTTCCTTTTGTCTCTGAGATTGTCGCGCCTCAAGATTGGTTCGGGCGACCTCACCAATGCGCCGCTGCTCCATGCAGCGGCGAGAGGCGGCGCCATGCTGATCCTATCGACCGGCATGGCAACACTCGGCGAGGTTGAGGAAGCGCTGGGTGTATTGGCCCATGGCTATGCGCAACGCAACGATCCCGCAGGCGTCGCCTCGTTCCGCGCAGCATGGCGCGATCCGGCGGCACGCGCCGCGGTGGCGCGGCACGTCAGCCTGCTTCACTGCACGACCGAATATCCCTGCCCCATCGCCGATGTGAACCTCGCCGCGATGGCGACGATGCGATCTGCATTCCAGCTTCCGGTCGGTTATTCCGATCACACCGATGGGTTCGAGATTTCGGTCGCCGCGGTCGCGCTCGGCGCGAGCATCGTCGAAAAGCACCTGACGCTGGATCGCAATGCGCTCGGCCCCGACCACGCAGCTTCACTCGAGCCGGACGATTTCAAGCGCATGGTCGGCGCCATTCGCAATGTCGAGACCGCGCTCGGCGACGGCGTGAAGACGCCGAAGGAATCCGAAATCAGGAACGTCCCGGTGGCGCGCAAAAGCATCGTGGCGGCGCGCGCGCTGAGGGCCGGCGAGATCATCGGACCGGCCGACATCACGGCCAAGCGGCCTGGCACCGGGCGGCCGCCGATCGATTATTGGTCCTTGATCGGAACGGCGGCGCCGCAGGCGCTTGACCCGGACGACCCGGTTTAACGACGAGGCTTGGCAGGAACCCCGCGCAGCACGGACCCGGGCGGCCATGAAGCCGTAACGACGGAACCCATCGCCACCAGCGCATCATTGCCAATGGAAATGTGATCGCGGACCCGGCTGCCGAGCCCCACAAAGGAGTTGTCGCCGATCTCTGCACCGCCGCCAACCACGGTTCCGGGGGACAGATGCGTGCAGTGCCCCACTCGCACATCGTGCTCGACGACCGCGCCGGAATTGATGATGCAGTGATGGCCGATCATGCTGCGTGCATTGACGATCGCACCCGGCATGATGACGCTGCCCGCGCCGATCGTTGCCGAAGGCGAGACGAACGCGCGCGGATGGATCACCGTCGCCCAGCGCTTGAGCTGCAGCCGGCCGATCAATTGCCGGCGCGCGGGCCCCGCCTGCATCGTTCCGATCCCGACCACGAAGGCGGCATCCGGATAGTTGGGCGCAACGTCATCGGTTCCGAGGTAGCGCGCATTGCCCAGGGTACCCGGCTGGCGATCGAGGAAACCGACGACGTTGAACTGGCCCGACAGGAGAGCGGCCTCATAGACCATGAAGGCATGCTCGCCGCCACCGATGATGATGAGATCGTCCATCGCGTTTCCCCTGCACAGACCAATCTTAGCGACGGGGCTGCGGTACTTCAAACCGACGGGGCCCGGCCGGAAAACACGGGTATTAACAAGGTCAACGCCCGGGCCCCTGGCGGGGTTGACGCCGCCTCTCGCAGCCGCGATATAGCAGGCTCAGCCGTGGTCCGCCCCCAATATCTGGCGTATACGAGGCAAATTGCCATGAAATCCTGGCGCAAAGCCGTCGTCGGTACCCAGGCGACCGTGGGCGAGGCCATCGCCGCGATCGAGAGCGGAAGCATCCAGGTTGCTCTGGTGCTCGACGACCACAATCGCCTGCTGGGCGTGGTCACCGACGGCGATGTGAGGCGCGGGCTGCTGCGCGGCATCCCTCTCACCGGACTTGCGACCGACATCATGAACCGGACGCCGGTGTCTGCCCCTGCGACCTTGCCGCGCGAGGATCGCCTGCAGCTGATGCGACAGAGGTCGATCAAGCAGCTCCCGCTTGTGGACGAGGGCGGCCATCTGGTCGTGGTCGAGACGCTCGATGAGCTGCTCGAACCTCGTCACTATCCTAATCCTGTGCTGATCATGGCCGGCGGCCTCGGCGAGCGCCTGGGTGCGCTGACGCGCGACGTGCCGAAGCCGATGCTCAATGTCGGCGGCCGACCACTGCTGGAGACGATCGTCCGCAACGTGGTGCAGCAGGGGTTTGGCAACATCTTCATTTCGGTCAACTACAAGGCCCAGACGATCAAAGACTACTTTGCCGATGGCGCGGCCTTCGGTGCCAACATCCAGTACGTGCACGAGACCGAACGCCTGGGCACCGCCGGCGCTCTCGGGCTCTTTTCGACCCCGCCGGATCTGCCGATGATCGTCACCAACGGCGACATCCTCACCACGATCAACTATGGAGCGCTTCTCGACTTCCACAACGGGACGCCGGCGGAAGCGACGATGGCCGTTCGCGAGCACAAGGTGCACGTCCCCTATGGCGTGGTTTCCACGTCGGAGGGCTTTCTCCAGACCATTCGCGAGAAGCCGACCGAGAGCTGGTTCGTCAGTGCCGGCATTTACGTGATTGGAAGCTCGGTCTTCCGCCATGTCGCCCCCGGCGTCAGCATCGATATGCCGACCGTGCTGGAGCGGGTGATCGCCGATAAGGGACGCGTCGCCGTCTATCCCATTCGTGAATACTGGCTCGACATCGGCCGCCTGGAGGATTTCGAGCAGGCGCATGCAGAGTTTCACGAGGTCTTCCCGTGACCTCAACAACCGCCGTCGTGGTTGGTCTTGGCTCGATTGGCGCAAGGCATGCGCGGGTCCTGCGCGAGCTCGGACTTCGGGTCACGACTGTCAGCCGGCGCGAAGGCGGCGACTACGGGTCGATCGCGCAGGCCGTCGCGGCGGCGCATCCGGACTACGTGGTGATCGCGACCGAGACTGCGCGTCATGCGGACAATCTGCAAGAGCTCGCGCAGACCGGGTTCCATGGCAGAGTCCTCGTCGAAAAGCCACTATTCGCAACACCGGCCCCGGCCCCGAAATATCCCTTCGCCCGTGTCAGCGTCGGATACAATCTGCGCTTTCACCCCGTGATGACGGCGCTGGCGGAAAGACTGAGCGGGCACGACGTGATCACGGTCGACGCCTATGTCGGCCAGGACATCAGGGACTGGCGGCCGGGCCGCGATCACCGTGCAACTGCATCCGCCACGGCCGATGCCGGAGGCGGCGTGCTGCGGGATCTCAGCCACGAACTGGACTATCTTCTGTGGCTGTTCGGGCCATGGCATCGCGTCGCAGCGCTCGGCGGCTCCTCCGGCGCACGCGACATCGACGTCGACGACCATCTCGACCTGCTGCTCGATATGCAGCTGGCGCCATCGGTGCACGTCCACATGGACTATCTCGATCGCCAGGGCATCCGCCGCATTCGCGTCAATGTCGACGACGATACCATCGAGGCCGATCTCGTCGGCAGCCGTCTCACGGTCAACGGCAAGGCAAGGCAGATTCCCAGCGAGCGCGACCAGAGCTATCGCGACATGCATGTCGCGGCGATGCGCGGTGCGAGCCCGGTCTGCTCGTTGCCCGAGGCCCTCGGCGTCGTGCATCTGATCGACGCCAGCGAGCGCGCGCTGCGCACCAAGAGCTGGATATCGCCATGAGTCTCGTCTGCACCATCTGCGCGCGAGGCGGCTCGAAAGGGGTGGTCGGCAAGAACGCGCGCGATCTCCTGGGCAGGCCGATGCTCGCGTGGAGCATCGCGCAGGCGCGAGAGACCGGCCTGTTCGATGCGATCGCCTTCAGCAGCGACTCGGACGCCCTGCTCGAGGCCGCGCTGAAGGCCGGCGCCGACATCGCGGTCAGACGCCCCGACGAGATGGCGACCGATACCGCGCCAAAACTGCCGGCGATCCGCCATTGTCTCGAGCAGGCCATCGCGCAAATAGGCACTACGCCCGAGATCTTCGTCGATCTCGACGTCACCTCCCCGCTCAGGCTTGCCTCCGACATCACCGGTGCGGTGGCACTGCTGCGCGAGAGCGGCGCGCGCAATGTCATTACCGGGGCGCCGGCGCGACGGTCGCCCTATTTCAACCTTGTCGAGCAGCGCGCCGATGGCAGCGTCGGCCTGTCCAAATCTGCCGATCCTCCGATCACGCGCCGGCAGGATGCTCCGCGCTGCTTCGACATGAACGCGTCGATCTATGTCTGGCGCGTCGCGCCATTCCTGGAGCGGCCTGCGGTATTCTACCCGGACACGCATCTGCTCGAAATGCCGGAAGAGCGTTCGATCGACATCGATTCCGATCTCGATTTTGCGTTGGTGGAACTGTTGCTCCGCCAACGACTGGCGGCCTGAGGAGGCGCAAGCGATGACCACGAGCTTCAAGGCTCTGTTCGATCTGACCGGCCGCACTGCCGTCGTTACCGGCGGGTGCGGCATTCTCGGTCGTCGCTTTGCCGAGGGCCTTGCCGAGTTCGGCGCCAACGTCGCGATCGTCGATCTGGATCAGGCCGCAACCGATGCCGCGGCGGCCGAAATCGCCTCCCGCCATGCCGTCCGCGCCAGAGGCTACGGCTGCGACATCACCAGCCCTGAAGCGGTGCGCAACACAGCCGACGCGATCGAGGCCGACCTCGGACCGGTCTCGATCCTGCTCAACAACGCGGCCAGCAAGACCCGCGACGTCGACGCCTTCTTCGCGCCCGTCGAGAAATTCTCGCAGGAGACCTGGCGCGAGATCATGGCTGTCAATCTCGACGGCATGTTCAACGTCGCGCAGGTGTTCGGCGGCCGGATGGCCGAACGCGGCTACGGCGCCATCGTGCAGACCGCCTCGATCTACGGACTGATGGCCCCCGATCAGCGCATCTACGAAGGCTCCGAATATCTCGGCCGCGCTATCAACACGCCGGCGGTCTACACCGCCTCGAAGGCCGGTGTCATCGGCCTCACGAAGCACCTGGCGACCTACTGGGCGAGCAGGGGCGTTCGCGTCAATACCCTCACCCCCGGCGGGGTGGAGAGCGGGCAAAACGAGACCTTCAAGGCGCGCTATGGTGCCCGTATCCCACTGGGCCGCATGGCTCGCGCGGACGAAATGGTGGGAACGATGCTGTTCCTGGTGTCGGACGCGGCATCCTACGTCACCGGCCAGAACATCGCGGTCGATGGCGGCCTGAGCGCGTGGTGAGCGGCGGAGCATGCTCAAACAGCTGATCCGCAACACGCTGATATCCAGTGCGGCCTTCGGAATTGCGGCTGTGCTCGGGCTCGTCGTTATACCCGTCATCATCCGCACCTGGGGCGTGACCGAGTTCGGCCTCATCGTGCTGGCCCGCATCCTGCTGCCAAGCGGGATGATGGGACTGCTCGATCTCGGCCTCTCCGAGGTTACAACGCAAGCGGTCGCGCGGGCGCGGGAGCATCGCAATTGGCGCATCGCGGGCCAGCAGCTCGCACTTCTTACTGTGATGGCCCTGGGCCTTGCAGGACTGCTCGCGGTCACGATCTGGATCAGCGCGCCTTACCTGACCATCGCACTCCGCGTCGATGCCGCTCACGCCGACAGGTTTGCGCAAATTTTGCGCTACACTGCGCTTGCCAACGTGGTGCTGATCCCGGCACTGGTCTGGGAAGGCATCGTCAAAGGCTTTGAACGCTACAATGTCCTGCGGCTGGCGGAGGTGAGCTCCACGATCGCCTATGTGGCTTGCACGATCTGGGCCGCCAACACCGCGGCCTCTTTCGAGGTGGTGGCCTACATCTATCTCGCCAGCACTTTGATGCGTGCATGCTTGGCGTTCGCCGCAGCCTTCGTCGCCGTCGTGCGCAAGGTCAAACTCGCCATGTGGGACGCGCCGATCCGGCGCGAGCTGTTCTACCGCTGCGCGCTGTTCGCGCAGGGAAAGCTGACGGGCGGCTTGGCACTCCCGATTCAACCCTTCCTGGTCGGCCTCTTGTTCGGGCCCAAGGGCGTGGGGATATACGACACCCTGGTCAGGCTGCCTCGTGTGTCCAAGGTCGTCGTTGGCCTCCTGACGTCGGCCCTGCTGCCGGTGGCAAGCCGCCTCGACGAACGCGGCAACGCTGCCACGTTCCAGCGCCTTGGCGAATTCGGCCTGATCATCCTGCCGATGTTCACGGTACCGCCGCTGATGGCGGCCGCCGTGCTGTCGCGCGAGATCATGCAGTTATGGATCGGACCACAGATGGCCCCCTACGCTTTCTGGATGGGCCTCGGCTTCGTGGTGCCGATCTGCGCTCAATACCTCGCCTTCGGCAACGTCATGTTCCTGACCCGCACAGACGTGCAGTCGCGCCTGAACCGGCTCATGATCTATCAATTGGCAGTGTGGGCCGCGGTGGCGGTTGCGACATTGCACCTGTTCGACGAGCGAGCGCTGATTCTTGGCCAAGTGGTTGCCAACGCCGTAATTCTACCGTTGCAGGTCGGCACCGTGAGCCGCGCGTTGCAGCTTGACTCCCACCGCCTCCTTAGAGCACTTCTCGTGCAGGCCGCCATTCTCGTGGTCTTGGGCCTGCTGCTCCTCAAGCTTGCAGAGTACCTTGCAATCGACGGCTTCTGGGGGCTTGGGCTTGCGATCGCCTCGTTCTGCGTAGTGAGCTGGACCGCACAATTTTTTCTGGTTCTGGAAGACCGCCAGCGGGCAATCTTTGCGGAACTCGGCCAGCGCCTCGGCTGGGCGTCGACCTAGCCTGCTATTTGCACGAGTATGTTCGGGAGATCGATGAGCGCCTTGGCCGATACGAGGAGACGTGAACGGTGCGTATAGGCCTGGTTGTCGATCACCCCAAGCGTGACCTGCCAGGCGCGGTCATGCTCGGTTATCAGCTTGCGCGGCGCGGCGTCTCCGTCGTGCTGGTGCCGATGTACGAGCAGGCCGTCGACGTTCCTCGGCTCGGGCTCGACGCGCTGGTCGTCAACTACGCGCGTCCCGTCAACCTCGATCTCATGCGGAGCTTTGCGAGGGACGGGCTCGCGCTCTACGTCCTCGACACCGAAGGCGGCGTGCTCGCCGAGAAGGGCGGCAACTCGCCGCCGGCAATGGCCGCGCACGTCAAGGGCAGCGGCTACGCCGACATCCTGGCGGGTTATTTCTTCTGGGGCAGTCGGCTGCACGAGGCCTTCCTCGCGGCCGGAACCATGAAGCCGGAGCAGCTTCACCTCACCGGATGCCCGCGCTTCGACTTTGCTGCGCCGCGCTGGCGCGCGCTGCTCGATGGCGAACCGCGCGACTACCTGCTCGTCAACGCCAACTTCCCGCTGGTCAATTCACGCTTCACCGGCAAACCGGGCGGCGAGCGCGAAGCGATGGTGCGGGCCGGTTGGGATGGCGGCTATGTCGATCGCTTCATCGCGGACCTGAAGCAGGTCTTCGCCAACTACCTCGCCGAGATCGACCGACTTGCCGCAGCGCGGCCCGACCGCACCATTCTGGTGCGTCCGCATCCCTTCGAGAGCGAGGAGATCTATCGCAACGCGCTGGCGCGCCACGCCAACGTCCTGATCGACGGCACCGGCAGCGTACTCGACCGCATCCGCAATGCCGCCGCGGTCGTTCATCTCAACTGCGGCACGGCCGTCGAATCGGTCCTGCTCGGAAAGCTTCCGCTCCAGCTCGAATATCTGAACACACCGACTACCGCCGGCCACGCCGCGCTGCCCGCGCGCGTGAGCCGGCCGGTCGCCTCGTTCGAAGAGCTGCTTGGCGCGATCGACCAGATCGAGCGCGAGACCGAGAGCTTCGATTTCGCCCGCGTTCATGCCGCCGACATCGAGGCCTTCTTCCATCTCAACGACGGGCAAGCCGCAGAACGGGTCGCTGATGTCCTGACACGCGCTACGGGTGCGCGCCGGCCTTACGTGTCGTTGCTGGCGACCGTGAAGGGCACGCGCGACAAGCCGAGTGTCGGCCAGATCGTCAAGGGCGCTGCCAGCGCCGCGCTCGGATCGGCCGTGACGGAACGGCTGCGCAGCCGGTTCAATCCGGCCCGGCGCGACAAGCGCATCGAGCCGGTCGTCGTCAGGACCCTGCTGCAGCGTATCGCAGCTCATGACCGCGCGAGCCCGGCGCAATTCGCCACAAGACGCGCACACTGCGCGACGACAGGCTTGCCGCTCGCGAGCATTGCCATCGACCCCACCCGATAGACTCATGGCCACACCCTCAAAGACCATTCTCATCACCACGCTTGCCGAATACCAGACCCGGTTCTGGATTCCGGTCGCGCAGCGGCTGCGTGCGGCAGGCAACGATGTCGAGCTGCTCGCCTTCGACGATCGCAGCGCCGAAATGTCGGCGGCCGAAGGCGTGCCGGTTACCAACATGTACCGCGACGGCCTCAGGACCGGTCCCTCCCCCGACGACCGCGGCGCGTTCGACGCCCGCATCGCCGCCTACGGGCTCGACGGGACCAATTTCCTGTTCAGCCATGAGCGGTTCACGTTCGGCATCCGCGACACCGCGGCGCTGCGCCGGCGGTTCATGATCTATGCCAACGCGATGGAGGCGTTGCTCGACCGTCTGGGGGCTGAGGGCAAACGCGTCGAGCTGGTTCAGGAGCTCGGCGGCTTCCTCTCCGTCATCGCGAGCTTCTACGCCGCCAGGCGTCGCAACATCCGCAACTGGTTCATCGAGCCCTCGTTCTTCCGTGGCCGGATGTATTTCACGCCCGACAGTCTCGCCGCGCCCGACGTGATGCCGACACCAGCGGATACGGTGTCGGCAGAGGTACGCGCCTATCTCGACGACACGCTGAAGCAGCGGGCGATCGTCATCCCCAAAAAGGACCAGCATCATTATTCGGCGGCTTTCAAGAAGGTCGTGAACCTGCGCAACGCCCGCCGCCTCACCGAAAAGCTGTGGGACCAGTTCGCGCTCGGAAAGCATCAGGAGTTCGGACACAATCTGCGTCACGCCCGCGTGCACGCGGCGATGGCGCTCAATGCGACGCGGCTGCGCAAGCTCTACAAGCCGATCCCCGGGGCGCCCTTCGTCTATTATCCATTCCACGTTCCCGCCGACATGGCGCTGACGCTGCGCTCGCCCGACTACCTCGACCAGGTCGCAACGGTCGACTTCCTGCTGCGGACGATCCCGGACTCGCACGTGCTGGTGGTGAAGGAACACCCCGCCCAGATCGGCGCGATCTCGGCCGATCGCCTGTTCGAGCTGGCGCGCCGCTTCGACAATTTCGTGCTGCTGCCGCCGCAAACCAACAATTACACTGTGCTCAACCGCGCCGATGCGGTCATCTCCGTCAACAGCAAGTCGGGCGCCGAGGCCTTGCTGCTCGGCAAGCCGGTCGTGGTGATGGGCGATGCGTTCTACCGTTCCTGCCCGCTGGTCTACGCGGTCGACCGGCTGGCGGACGTGCCCGCTCGGCTGCGCGAGGCGCTCTCCACCGGGCCATTCGATCCAGCCAAGGGCGCGCCTTATTTCGAATCGGCCTGGCGCAGGTCTTATCCGGGCGAACTCTATATCAGCGATCCCAAACTGCTCGACACGTTTGCGGCCTCGTTATGCGCCGCGATCACTGAGCCCGCTGCCCGCGCGAATTGAACGGACCCGTCATGCCGCTCGTCTCGATCATCACCCCATCCTGGAACGTCGAAGGCCTGATCGAGGAGACCATCCGCTCGGTGCAGAGCCAGAGCTTCTCCGATTGGGAGTTGCTGATCGCCGACGACTGCTCGACCGACAGGACACCGCAGATCATCGCGGACATCGGCGAGCGCGATCCTCGCGTCAAGCTGATCCGGCAGGCGAAGAACGGCGGGCCGGCGCTGGCCCGCCAGGCCGCGATCGACCGGGCGCAGGGCCGCTATCTCGCCTTCCTCGACAGCGACGATCTGTGGCTGCCCGGGAAACTGGAGCGGCAGCTCGCCTTCGCGAAGGCGAAGCAGGCCGCGCTGAGCTACACCGCCTTCCGCCGCATCAACGAGACCAACACGGTTACCGGACGGCTGATCGAGGTGCCGGCCTCGCTCAGCTATGGGCAGCTCCTGAAGAACACCGCGATCGCCACGCTGACCGCGATGGTCGACCGCGAGATCGCCGGCCCCATCGCGATGAAGAACGAGGGTTATGACGATTTCTGCCTGTGGCTCTCGATCCTCAAGCGCGGCCATACCGCCTACGGCCTCAACGAGGATCTGGCGCGCTACCGCGTCAGGGGCTCCTCGGTCTCCAGCCGCCCGGTGCGCTCGGCCAAATGGGTCTGGCAGATCTACCGCAATGTCGAGCACCTCTCCCTGGTCCGATCGGCCTGGTGCTTCGGCCATTGGGGGGCGCGGGCCTGGTTGAAGCGGCGGGAGTTCTAGCTAGGCCCAGCCTAAAAAGCGCGAAAACAACCCCATGCACAGTAGGGGTGTTTAGATACCTCAATCCAAGGCATTTGGCTATTGGCGAGTCCGGCCGTTGCCGATACCACTCAGCCGCTCCCTTTGCGAACATCTGGAACCGATCATGCCGTTTGAAAACTACAGGAACAGCCGCATCCTCGTGACCGGGGGAGCCGGGTTCATCGGATCGCACCTCTGCGAACGACTGCTCGAGACCGGGGCCGAGGTGGTGTCCGCGGACAACTATTTCACCGGCAGCCGGCGCAACATTGCCCATCTGATCGCAAATCCGCTGTTCGAGGCGGTCAGGCACGACGTCACCTTCCCGCTCTACATCGAGGTCGACGCGATCTTCAACCTGGCCTGCCCGGCCTCGCCGATCCACTACCAGCGCGATCCGGTACAGACCACCAAGACCTCGGTGCACGGCGCCATCAATATGCTTGGGCTCGCCAAGCGGCTCAAGGCGCGCATCTTCCAGGCCTCCACCAGCGAGGTCTATGGCGATCCGCTGATCCATCCGCAGACCGAGGATTACTGGGGCAACGTCAACCCGATCGGCATCCGCTCCTGCTACGACGAGGGCAAGCGCTGCGCCGAGACGCTGTTCTTCGACTATTGGCGCCAGCACGGCCTGCCGATCAAGGTCGCGCGCATCTTCAACACTTACGGCCCGCGCATGCAGCCAAATGACGGTCGCGTGGTGTCGTCCTTCATCGTCCAGGCGCTCAAGGGCGAGCCGATCACCGTGTTCGGCGACGGCGGCCAGACCCGCTCGTTCTGCTATGTCGACGACCTCGTCGAGGCCATCACGCGGTTGATGGTAAGTGCGGAAGACGTCACGGGACCGATCAATCTCGGCAACAATTCCGAGTTCACCATCCGCGAGCTCGCCGAGAAGGTCATCAAGCTCACCGGCTCGCGCTCCAAGCTGGAGTTCAAGCCGCTGCCGCAGGACGATCCGCGCCAGCGCCAGCCCGACCTCACCAAGGCGAAGGCGGTGTTGAACTGGGAACCAAAGGTGGCGCTTGAGGACGGGCTGAAGGAGACGATCGCCTACTTCAAGCACTCGCTCGAAATCGCCTGACCACGCCTTCAGGTCAGAAGGACATTGAAATTGTGACCGGTCTGGAGAAAGTCGGTCAGAATGTCGATCGCAGCCGTGTCGTGACTGTCCGCTAGCCGAGTCTCCTCCAACGCGGTCCACGGATCGGCTGGTGCAGGAATAAAGTCGGGTAGCTCGGACGGCGCAGTCAGCGATCCGCTCTGGGTGAAATCGAAGGCGAAGCCGTCGCCGGATGTCGTCGCAAGCGGCGCAGCGCCCACGGTGCCGTCGCCGTTGAGATCCTGCTGCAGGATCGGCTCCAGCGCTTTCAGGGACGGATCGGACCCGAGCACTTCCGGGGCCGCGGCAAGGGTCGCCAGGAAGTTGCCGTTCGCATCCGTGCTCCAGACCGAATAATGGGCGTTCGCCGAGTTCTTCCAGACCACGTCGTAGCCACCGCTGGACACTTTCTCGGCGCCGATCACCGACCAGGTGCCCCAGTTCGCCGTGATCACGGCAGAGCCTGCATACTTCAACGTCGGCCCGGTACCCGTCGCGATGCTCTCGAGATGGTAGTTGCCGCTCGATAAAACGACTCGCGTCGATCCAACCGCCTCGATCGTGGTGCTGGCGGCAGCAGCGACGCCGATCGTCCCGTCACCGTTCAGATCTTGCTGCAGCGTCGGCTCCAGCGTCATCAGGGATGGATCGGTTCCCAGCATTTGGGGAGCCGAACCCAGCGTGGTCAGGAAGTTGCCGTTGCTGTCCGTGCTCCACACGGAGTATTGCCCGCCTGCCGAATCCTTCCAGACCACGTCGTAGCCGCCGCCCGACACCTGCTCGGCACCAATCACCGACCAGGCGCCCCAGTTCGCTGCGATCACCGCAGAGCCCGCGTATTTCAAGTTCGGCCCGGTACCCGACGCGATGCTCTCGAGATGGTAGTTGCCGCCGGATAAAACCAGACGTGTCGATCCAAGCGCCTCAATCGTGGTGGTGACGGCAGCAGCGACGCCGATCATGCCGTCACCGTTCAGATCTTGCTGCAGCGTCGGCTCCAGCGCTTTCAGAGATGGATCGGACCCGAGCACTTCCGGGGCCGCGGCAAGGGTCGTCAGGAAATTGCCGTTCGCGTCCGTGCTCCAGACGGAATAATGGGCATTCGCCGAGTTCTTCCAGACCACGTCATAGCCGCCGCCCGACACCTGCTCGGCGCCGATCACCGACCAGGTGCCCCAGTTCGCTGTGATCACCGCAGAGCCTGCATATTTCAAGGTCGGCCCGGTACCGGCGGCGATGCTCTCGATATGGTAGTTGCCGCCGGATGAAACGACGCGCGTCGATCCAAGCGCCTCGATCGTGACGGCAACTGGGAAGCCGATCATACCGTCACCGTTCAGATCCTGCTGCAGCGTCGGCTCCAGCGTCTTCAGGGATGGATCGGTTCCCAGCATTTGCGGGGCCGAACCCAGCGTGGTCAGGAAGTTGCCGTTGCTGTCCGTGCTCCACACGGAATATTGCCCGCTGGCCCCTTCCTTCCAGACCACGTCATAGCCGCCGCCCGATACCTGCTCGGCGCCAATCACCGACCAGGTGCCCCAGTTCACTGCGATCACCGCAGAGCCCGCATATTTCAAGGTGGGCCCGGTCCCGGTGGCGATGCTCTCGAGATGGTAGTTGCCGCCTGATAAAACCAGACGCGTCGATCCGAGCGACTCGATCGTGGTTGTCACCAAGCTGGAGCTTGCGAAGGTACCATCGGCGAATTGGAGATACTCTACACCCACGGCAGTGTCCGTGCCGTCGGGCATGCCGGAGCGTTGATCGACGATCGTGAATATCTGCGTCGCCACGTCGTACGAAATCAGATAGTTGGCCCGGCTGCCCGAATACACCGCGGTGTCCGTGCCGGTGCCGCCATTTATGCCGTCGTTGCCCGCACCGCCCGTGATGGTGTCGTTGCCGCCTCCGCCGTTCAGCGTGTTGGCGATGGCGTTGCCGAGGATCGTGTCATTACCGGAGCCGCCGATGGCGTTGTCGATGTAGGAGCGCGCGTCGCCATTGTAGAGATAGGCGTTGTAGACGTTGCCCGATGCATAATGGCCGTTGCCGAGATAGGCCAACTGCACGGCGGAGAACACCGAGGAAGCGCCGGGATTGAGGTTGATGCTCAGGTTGGTCGTGTAGTTCGACAGATCGTAAGTATCGACGCCGCCGCCATCCCAGACGGTCTCGTAGATGCGATTTGCCGAACCGCCGACGCCGCCTCCCGGCGCGAGTTGACCGGCACCATCGATGAACTGCTGCCCCGTGGTCGGATTCCAGGTGTAGACGGTGTTGCTGCTCTGCGTCGTGTAGTCCGCGCCGTACATCGTCTGGAGCGCGAGGATATCGTTCGCCATGTAGGTCTGCGAATATCCATAGGCTTCGTTGGTGTAGCCGCCCGTGGTCGACGCGCCGACATAGCTGCGATAGCTCATGACGGTGTATTCGCTACTGTCATGCGCGCTCGGCACCGCGACGTTGCCGGGCCCGCCGGCCTCCTGGCTGTGCTTGAGGCCCAGGGCATGGCCGAGCTCGTGCAGCGCGGTGGTGAAGTAGTAATTGCCGAGCTTGGCCAGCGAGAAATTGTATTGGGTGCCGAACCAGATGTCGCCGCCGGACGCATAATTGCCGGGATAATAGGCGTAGGCGGTCGGATTGGCCGCCGGCGACTGCGCGATCATGATGTCGGCGCCGTTCGTGCCTGCGTACTGGATGTCGGCGTTGGTGTAGCTGAGGATCAGCCCGATCGCGTAATTGATCGCCGCCTGGATCTGGATGGGCGCCGACGCGAAGCCCGACGTGGTCGGCTCGCCGCTGCCGCCGCTATAGGGATTGGCGTAGTCGCTCGGCGCGTCGGGAAAACTGTAGGTGATGGTGCCTGACCATTTGGCGCCCGACAGCAGGCCGTCGATCTCGGCGTTGTTGGTGGCACTGACATTCACAGCGGTAGCCAATTGACTCTCCAGAGCACCGCCTCGCCAGATTAGCGGCGGAGGCGCATGATTCTAGCGTGAGAGTTGAACGTTTGGTTTAATTTGGGCCGCGGCGTCCGCTCCCGTCCGTAAGACCTTGTTAGGCGTCAAATCCCGTAGTCATACGGACACCGATGGGATACGGCTTCCGGTCCCCTGTCATGTCCCAGAGACGATATTATGAAACGAGGCGCATTGTCAGCCGGTCTGATCGGCGTCCTCGCGACGTTCGCGGGATCGGATCATCTGTCCAACGGAGAACAGCCTGCCATGGTCGGGAGAGCCAAAGCGGACGACGGCAGGAAGGAGAGCGGCAAGGCAGGCCGCGCGCCCTCCATGCCAATCGCCCGCGATCCTGCCGTCGCGGTGGCAGAGGAATACGAAGCCGCCCGCCGGAAGGGAACGCGGGAAGCGTTCGAGCTCTTCATTGCGCGCCACGGAGATGATCCCTTGGCCGAGCAGGCGCGCGCAGAATTGAAGCGCCTGTCGCGCTGAACCTTCTACGCACCGCAGCAAAGCCGTGTCAGGCATGGCATTTCGGCAGGCGGCATGCGCATCGGACGAGGGTTGCCGCAAGGTCTTTCGGCACTATGGTAGGCCCCGCAATCCGTCCCGGAGCCTCTCAAGATGTCTTTTCCGCATGCCTCGGAAGCCCTGTCGCGCTTCACCGTGCTCGACCTGACCCGCGTGCGCTCCGGGCCGACCTGCGTGCGGCAACTCGCGGACTGGGGCGCCAACGTCGTCAAGATCGACGCGCTGACCGAGGACGCCGGCGGCGAGCAGCCGGGCGGCCCCCGGCAGGGTTCCGACTTTCAGAATTTGCACCGCAACAAGCGGGCGATGACGCTGAACCTGAAGGATGAGCGCGGGCTCGCCGTCTTCAAGCGCCTGGCCGCCAAAGCCGACGTCGTGGTCGAGAATTTCCGGCCCGACGTGAAGAAGAAGCTCGGCATCGACTATGACAGCCTCGCCGCAATCAACCCGCGCATCGTCTATGGCAGCATCTCCGGCTTCGGTCAGGACGGCCCCTACCACAAGCGGCCCGGTTTCGATCAAATCGCGCAAGGCATGGGCGGGCTGATGTCGATCACCGGCGCGCCGGACGGAGGCCCGATGCGAGTCGGCATTCCCGTCGCCGACCTCACCGCCGGCCTGTTCTGCGCCATGGGTATCCTCACCGCACTGCTCGAACGCGAGGTCTCCGGCAAGGGCCAGTGGGTGCAGACCTCGCTGCTCCAGGCCCAGATCTTCATGCTCGACTTCCAGGCGGCGCGCTGGCTGATGGAGAAGGAGGTCGCCAGGCAGGCCGGCAACAACCACCCGACCAGCATTCCGACCGGCGTGTTCAAGACCTCCGACGGCTACATCAATATCGCTACGACCGGCGGCCGGATCTGGGAGCGCTGTGCGCAGGCGATCGGCGCGCCGGAGCTCTTTAGCCATCCCGACTATGCGACGGCACCTGCCCGCTCCAAAAACCGTGATGCGCTCAACGCCGAGATCGAGAAGCGCACCGTGACGAAGTCGACCGAGACCTGGGTCCGCGAGCTCAACGAGGCCGGCGTGCCCTGCGGTCCCATCTATGCCATCGACCAGATGTTCGAGGACGCGCAGGTGAAGCATCTCGGCATTGCGCAGGACGTGCCGAACGACGATGGCCGCCATATCCGCCTGGTCGGCCAGCCCGTGACGCTGTCGCGCACGCCGAGCAGGATGGTGGCGCGGCCGCCGGAATTCGGCGAGCAGACCGACGAGTTGCTGAAGGAGTTCGGTTTCGGCGCCGACGAGATTGCGAGGCTGCGGGACGTCAAGGTGGTGTGAGTATCGCTGACCTTGGCACCATCAGCCCTTCGGCCGTTGAAGCACGAAGCCTCGCTGAAAGGCGGAACGAAACGAGGCTTGATGGCTGCAACGACGACGGTGCGCTCCCTCTCCCGCTTGCTTGCGGGAGAGGGCTAGGGAGAGGGTGCTTCCGCAATGGGACCATCCCCAAGAGGGGAAAGCCCTCACCCGGCGCGTGGGACGATGCTTCGCATCGCCCGGAACGCGCCGACCTCTCCCGCAAGCTTGCGGGAGAGGTGAACGACCCGCCGCAATCGATTCAACCTAAGGCAGTCCGGCTCATTACGACGTCGCCCTGGCCCGCTGCGTCCATCCGGCGCGGCCAAGCAGGCCGTCGATGACCGGCCAGAACAGCAGCACAATCGCCAGGGTCGTGATCGAACCGACCAGACCGTTCGACCAGAACACCTTCAAGGTCCCGCCGGAGCCGATCATCGACAGGCGGAAGGCATCCTCGGCGCGGTTGCCGAGCACGAGCGCGAGGGTGAACGGCGCCAGCGGAATACCGATCTTCTTGAAGACGTAGCCGACTACGCCGAAGCCGAGCATCAGCCAGATGTCGAACATCGCGTTCTGGATCGCATAGGCGCCGATCGCGCAGGACACCACGATCATCGGCGCCACCGCGGCAAAGGGCACGCGCAGAATCGAGGCGAAGATCGGCACTGTCGTCAGCACCAGCACGAGGCCGACGACGTTGCCGAGATACATCGAGGCGATCAGGCCCCAAACGAAGTCCTTGTGCTCGACGAATAGCAGCGGCCCCGGATTGAGCCCCCACACCATCAGGCCGCCGAGCAGGATCGCCGCAGTGCCCGAGCCGGGAATGCCGAGCGCCAGCATCGGCAGCAGCGCCGAGGTGCCGGAGGCATGCGCCGCCGTCTCCGGCGCGAACACGCCCTCGATCCGGCCCTTGCCGAAACTGCCAGGGTCCTTGGCGAAGCGCTTGGCGAGGTTGTAGCCCATGAAGGAGGCCGCGATCGCACCGCCGGGGGTGATGCCGAGCCAGCAGCCGATGAAGGACGAGCGCAGCAGCGTCACCCAGTATTTCGGCAGGTCCTTCCAGACGCCGAGCACGACGCGCAGCGAGATGCCGGCCGCATGTCCGCGCAGCGCAAGGCGCTCCTCCATCGTCAGCAGGATCTCGCTGATGCCGAACAGGCCGATGACGGCGACCAGGAAATTGATGCCGCGGAGCAATTCCGGCGAGCCGAAGGTCATGCGGAGATTGCCGGACACGGTATCCATGCCGATGCCGGCAAGCAGCAGCCCCAGGGACATCGAGATGACCGTCTTGTGCTTGGCCTCGCGGCCAAGACCGACGAAGGAGCAGAAGGTCAGGAGATAGACCGCGAAGAACTCGGGCGGGCCGAACTTCAGCGCGAAGGACGAGATCATCGGCGCGAGGAAAGTGATCAGCAGCACGGCGACCAGCGAGCCGATGAACGAGGAGGTGAATGCCGCGGTCAGCGCCTCCGCCGCCCGACCCTGCTGCGCCATCGGATAGCCGTCGAAAGTGGTCGCGACCGACCAGGCTTCGCCCGGGATGTTGAACAGGATCGAGGTGATGGCACCACCGAACAGCGCGCCCCAATAGATGCAGGACAGCATCACGATCGCCGAGGTCGGGTCCATCGTGAAGGTGAGCGGCAACAGGATCGCGACGCCATTGGGGCCGCCGAGCCCTGGCAGCACGCCGACGAAGATGCCGAGCACCAGCCCCACCATCATCAGCACCAGCGTCTTCCACGTCAGCAGGACGGCAAAACCGTGGAGCAGGAGCCCGAACGCTTCCATCGCGCGGGCCCGCCTAGCGGCCGAGGGCCGCTTCGAGCGGCCCTTTCGGCATGATGACGTCGAAGGCGACGTCGAAGGTGACGAACATGATCGCCGTGAACACGAAGGCGGTGAGCAGCGACTTCCACAGCGTGATCTTGCCGACGAGGCGCATGAAGCCCGCGATCAGGAGGAAGCTCGCGACATAAAGGCCGAGGAACTGTGTCGCCGCGCAGAACAGCAGTGTCGGCACGAACACTGCCATCACGCGGCGGGCCTGCGCCCGTGTGACGAAGGTCTCACGCGCCGCGCACCGCGCGAGGAGCGCCGCGATCAGGCCGTAGAGGCTGCCGCCGCCGAGGATAATGGCGAGGTAGAACGGGAAATAGCCCGGCTCCGGCCCGGTCGCATCCCAGGACGCGCCGGTACGCCAATTGTCGTAGCCGAGCGTGGCGGCGAGCGCGAGCAGCAGGAGACAGACGACGATCTCGATCGTGCCGGAAGAGACGACGGAGGGGGAGTCGTCTTCAGGCGCGGTTGGATCGTCGACGACGATTTCAAGTTCGGTTTGGGACATGGTGAGCAACAAATGCTGTGGCCAATCCCCTCTCCCCGCTTGCGGGGAGAGGGTCAGGGTGAGGGGGAGTCTCCACGGAGACGGCGAGAGTTGGACTCGCGGAGAGTCCCCCTCACCCGGATTGCACTTCGATACAATCCGACCTCTCCCCGCAAGCGGGGCGAGGTGAAACAGCTACTTCGCGACGAAGCCGGCTTCCGACATCAGCGACTTGTTCAGCGCATCGTCCTCCTCGAGGAACTGCACCATGTCCTTGCCGGTGAGGAAGATCGGCTTCAGCGCCTGCTTCTCCATGTACTCCTTGTATTCCGTGGTCTGCGTCACCTTGTGGAACAGATCGACATAGAACGCCTGCTGTTCCGGCGTCACCTTGCCGGGCAGGAACATCGCGCGCAGCATCAGATACTGCACGTCGACGCCCTCCTCCTTGCAGGTCGGGATGTCGGCCCAGGACTGCGTCTCCGTCACCTTCGTCGTGTAGGAGATGCGTTCCTTGTCGAACACGCAGAGCGGACGCACCTGGCCCGCGCGCCAGACTTCCAGATTTTCCGAGGGGTTGTTGACGTTGGCCTCGGTGTGGTTGCCGACCAGCTGGGTCGCGGCCTCGCCGCCGGACTTGTAGGGCAGATATGAGAATTTCGCGCCGGTCTTCTGCTCGAGGAACACGGTCAGCACGTGATCCTCACGCTTGGAGCCTGTGCCGCCCATCTTGAACGGCGAGCTTGCTGCCTTCGCCGCGGCCACGAACTCCTTCAACGTCTTGGGACCCGCGCTGTTGTCCCAAAGAACGAACTGATCGAGTGCGACCACGGAGACCGGGGTCAGCTCACGCCAGTTGAACGGGATCTTGGCCGACAGCGGCAGCATGTAGATCAGCGAATAGGCGATCAGCACCTTGTTCGGGTCGCCCTCACTGGATTTCATGTACATCAGCGCTTCCGCGCCCGAGGCGCCGCCCTTGAGCGAGACGACCATCGGCTGCTTCATCAGATTGTTCTTCTGGATCGCGGCCTGCATCATCCGCGCCATCTGATCGGAGGCGCCGCCCGCGCCCGCGGCCACCACGATCTCGACGGGCTTGGTGGGCTCCCAGCCGGCGAGGGCCGGCGTGGTCAACAACAGCGCCGCCGCAGCGCCGACGGCTTTGACTGGAATTCGCACGAGTTTCGTCCCCTGATGTCTTTTTTGAGTTGTAATGCGGAAGAATTCTATCCCTGCATAGTGCGGACTAAAGCTGACGAGTGCAAGCAGCCCGGCAATTCGGCGCCTATGACTTTCGACGGACGACGCCGACACCGCATGTGTTTACTTGCCCTTCCAGACGGGCACGCGCTTGTTGAGGAAGGCGTCCATGCCCTCGCGGAAATCTTCGCTCATATAGGCTTTCAGGATCAGATCCTCGCCTTCCTCACGCGAGAGCGTGCGGCGGATGCGGCGCACCGCTTCCTTGGTCGCTTCCAACGTCAGCGGCGCGTGGCTGGCGACGAGCCTTGCGGTTTCATCGGCACGGCGCTGCAGCGTCTCGACATCGGGCACGATTTCGTTGAGCAGGCCGAGCGCCAGCGCCTCCTGAGCCTCGACCAGACGCGCATTGAAGATCATATCCTTGGTGCGGGCAGGTCCGATCAAGGCGACGACGCGGCTGATGTTCGACATCGACAGGCAATTGCCGAGCGTGCGCGCGATCGGAAAACCCATCCGCGTCGTCTCGGTGCCGATGCGAAGATCGCAGCAGGCCGCGATGCCGGCACCGCCGCCGGTGCATGCCCCGGCGATGGCTGCGATCACCGGCACGCGGCACTGCTCAAGCGTGCCGAGCACGCGATCGATCCGCGCCTCATAGTCGAGCGCATCCTGCGCGGTCTTGAAGGCGCGGAATTGCGAGATGTCGGTGCCGGAGGCGAACGCCTTGTCGCCAGCGCCGGTCAGGATCAGCGCCTTGATCGAGCGATCGGCGTTGATCTCCTGGCAGATCTCCGCCATGCGGTCATACATAGCGAAGGTCATGGCGTTGCGCGCCTGCGGGCGGTTGAAGGTGATCCGCGCGATGCCGTCCGTGATGGAGTAGAGCAGGTCTTCGTTGGTCGTCGTCGGTGCGTTCATCGCGCTCTCTTTCTTCAAGTTAAATGGATCAAGCCACCTGGGCCTTGGCCATCGGCAACACGTCGCGTCCCTTCAGGACGTCCATGGCCGCGAGCACGCCGCCGCTCCGGTGCGGGATCTTTGCAAGATCCAGGCCCATCTCGACGCCGGCGAGCGTGCCCATCAGCATCAGATCGTTGAAATGGCCGATATGGCCGATGCGGAACACCTTGCCCTTGACCTTGTTCAAGCCGGTGCCGAGCGACATGTCGAAGTTCTCCAGCACGACCTTGCGGAAGGCGTCGGCGTCGTGTCCTTCGGGCACGCGCACGCCGGTCAGCGCCGGCGAATGCGCGGCGGGATCGGCGCATTGCGTCTCCAGGCCCCAGACCTTGGCCGCGGCACGCGTCGCGGCGCTGTGGCGCTTGTGGCGGGACCAGACGTTCTCCAGCCCCTCCTCTTCCAGCATCTTCACGGCTTCGCGCAGGCCGTAGAGCAGGTTGGTGGCTGGGGTGTACGGGAAGGTGCCGAGCTTGTTGAAGTTGATCACCTCCTGCCAGTCCCAATAGGAGCGCATGCCGGGATTGGCTTTCGCCACCGCGAGCGCCTTCTCCGAGACGGCGTTGAAGCCGAGGCCGGGCGGCAGCATCAGGCCCTTCTGCGAGCCGGCGACCGAAACGTCGATGCCCCAAGCATCGTGCTCATATTCCATCGAGCCGAGGCCGGAGATGGTGTCGACCATCAGCAGCGCCGGATGTTTGACGCGGTCGAGCAGCTTGCGCACGTCCGCAGGCGGCGTCACGCAGCCGGTCGAGGTCTCGTTGTGGACGACGCAGACCGCCTTGATCTTGTGCTGCTTGTCGGCGGCGAGGCGCTTCTCGATCTCGGCGAGATCGGCGCCATGGCGCCAGTCGCCCGGGATGAAGTCGACGTCGAGCTTGAACTTGTCGGCGATGCCGCGCCACAGCACGGCGAACTGGCCGGTCTCGCACATCAGGACCTTGTCGCCGGGCGCGAACACATTGACCATCGCCGCTTCCCAGGCGCCGGTGCCGGATGAGGGGAAGATGATCACGGGCTGTTTGGTGCGGAACACGCGCTGCATCGCAGCGAGAACCGCGAAACCGAGCTCGGCGAACTCCGGACCGCGATGGTCCAGCGTCGGCATGTCCATCGCCCGCAGCACCCGGTCGGGCACGTTGGTCGGTCCTGGAATCTGTAGGAAATGCCTTCCACTATGCACGGTCATCGGCGTCCTTCCCGGTCGTTGAGGCTGTCTTGGCTCTGGCGTCCGTCAGCCCGCATTGAGGCTCCGGCGAGCCGCTCGCATATCACTATTCGCCGGGCTTGTCCCTCGCCCGGCGGAGTCCGTCAATGCACAAGAAGCAGGGCTCGCTTGCCAAGGGCCGTGACGGGAGGCAAAGACGGTGCAGGCGAACGGGCAAGAGCGGACCATGGCGACGGAAGTGGCTGGAAAATCACCGAAATCGGTCGGAAAAGACGGTCTGGCGGCACGTCTGGCCCGGGAAATCACTGGCGACGTCCTGTTCGACCCCTTCAGCCGCGGCCGCTACGCCACCGACGCCTCGTTCTACCAGATCATGCCGGCCGGCGTGGTGGTGCCGCGCAGCATGGACGAGGCGCTGCGGGCATTGGCGATCGCCCGCGACGAGGGGCTGAAGGTCACTCCCCGCGGCGGCGGCACCTCGCAATGCGGCCAGACCGTCAACGACGGCCTGGTGGTCGATCTCTCCAAGCATCTGAACCGGGTCCTGTCGCTCGACGTCGAAGCCCGCACCTGCGTGGTCGAGCCCGGCATCGTGCTCGACGACCTCAACCGCCAGCTCAAAAAACACGGCCTGTGGTTTCCGGTCGACGTCTCCACCGCCTCGCGCGCCACCATCGGCGGCATGGCTGGCAACAATTCCTGCGGCGGCCGCAGCTTGCGCTACGGCACCATGCGCGACAACACATTGTCGATGGAGGCCGCTCTCGCCGACGGCACGCTGAGCCGCTTCGGCGAGGTGTCGCGCGATCTCTCCGATCTCAAAGCCGGGGACAGCACCCGCGCCCTGATCCGCGACATGCTCGATCTCGGAGCCCGCGAGGCCGACGAGATCGCGACACGCTTCCCAAAAGTGCAGCGCCGCGTCGGCGGCTACAATCTCGACGCCTTGGTGCCGCGCAATGCACCGAACAACATGGCGCATCTCCTGGTCGGCGCCGAGGGCACCCTCGCCTTCACCACCAAGGTCGAACTGAAGCTTTGGCCCGTGATCCGCAACAAGGCGCTCGGGGTCTGTCATTTCGGCAGCTTCTACGAGGCGATGGATGCGGCCCAGCATCTGGTGAAACTCAAGCCGATCGCGGTCGAGCTCGTCGACCGCACCATGATCGCGCTAGGCCGCGACATCGCGATGTTCAAGCCGATCATCAATGCGGCGATCAAGGGCGATCCGGACGCGGTGCTGGTGGTCGAATTCGCGGAGGAGGACCAGGCGGACAATCTGGCGCGGCTCAAGCAGCTCGGCGAACTGATGGGGGACCTCGGCTTCGGCTGGAATAACGAGCCGCGCAAATGGGGCGGCGTGGTGGAGATCATCGAGCCCGCGCTGCAGAGCGGCATCGCCGACTTCCGCGCCGCCGGCCTCAACGTCATGATGTCGATGAAGCAGGAGGGCAAGCCGGTCTCCTTCGTCGAGGACTGCGCGGTGCCGCTACCCCATCTCGCCGACTACACGGCGCGGCTGAATGAGGTGTTTGCCAGGCACGGCACCAGCGGCACGATGTATGCGCACGCCTCGGAGGGCTGCCTGCATGTGCGTCCGGTGCTGAATTTGAAGCTGGAGAAGGACGTCAAGGCGATGCGTGCCATCGCCGAGGAAGCGTTTGCGCTGGTCCGCGAGTACAAGGGCTCGCATTCCGGCGAGCATGGCGACGGCCTGGTACGCTCGGAATTTCACGAGACCATGTTCGGCGAGCGCCTCGTCGCCGACTTCAGGGAAGTGAAGCAGCGGTTCGATCCCGCCGGCGTCCTCAATCCCGGCAAGATCGTCGATGCACCCAGGATGGACGACCGCTCGCTGTTCCGCTTCAAACCCGACTATCGTGTCACTGAATTGAAAACGAAACTCGATTGGTCGGCTTATCCCGGCGCGGGTGGCGGTTTCCAGGGCGCGGTCGAGATGTGCAACAACAACGGCGCCTGCCGCAAGCTCGAGGGTGGCGTGATGTGCCCCTCCTATCGCGCGACGCGCAACGAGAAGGATGTCACGCGAGGGCGTGCGAACACGCTGCGCCTTGCGATCTCGGGCCAGCTCGGCCCCGACGCGTTGGCGTCGGACGAGATGATGGAGACGCTGAAGCTCTGCGTCTCCTGCAAGGCCTGCCGCCATGAGTGCCCGACCGGGGTCGACATGGCCAAGATGAAGATCGAGGTGCTGGCCGCGCGCGCTGCCACGCACGGCCTGACGTTGCGGGATCGGCTTGTGGGCTACCTCCCGCGCTATGCCGGACTCGCGTCGCGCTTCGCGCCGCTGGCCAATCTGCGCAATCGCAGCCCGCGGTTGCGAAAGCTGTTCGAGCGCTTTGCCGGCATCAGCGCGCGCAGGGCCCTGCCCGCCTTCCGCAGCGACGTGTTCGTGCCGCCGGCCGACAGCGTCGGCCCGGACGCCGGCCGCGAAGTCGTTCTGTTCACCGACACGTTCAACCGCATCTATGAGCGCGAGAATCTCGACGCCGCGCTACGCGTTCTGGTGGCCGGCGGCTATCGCGTGCATCTGCCGAAGCCTGCGAGCGGCGGCCGGCCGCTCTGTTGCGGCCGCACGTTTCTCTCTGCCGGCCTCGTCGACGAAGCGAAATCTGAGCTCGATCGCCTCGTGGCCGCCTTCGCGCCCTTCGCCGCGCGCGGCGTGCCGATCGTCGGCCTCGAGCCGAGCTGCCTCTTGACGCTGCGCGACGAGCTCGCTTCGCTGCGCAAGGACAACGACGCCAAGGCCATCAGTGCCCATGCCCTCACCTTCGAGGAATTTCTGGTGCGCGAGGCCGAGGCCGGCCGGCTGCAACTGCCGCTGGGCACCGTCGCCGACAAGGCCATTGTGCACGGCCATTGCCATCAAAAGTCCTTCGGCGCCTTCAAGCCGGTCGAGCAGGTGCTGCGCCTCGTCCCCGCCCTGAAGGTCGAGACCATCGAGTCCAGCTGCTGCGGCATGGCCGGCGCGTTCGGCTACGGCGCGGACACCTATGACGCCTCGATCGAGATGGCCGAGCTGTCGCTGCTGCCTGCCGTCCGGCGCGCGGACCCAGATACGCTGGTCGTCGCCGACGGCACCTCCTGCCGGCACCAGATCCATGACGGCACGCAACGCGAGGCGCTTCACGTCGCGCGCGTGCTGGCGATGAGCCTCGATCGCGCCGAGACCAATTCCACTTCTCCAGCTGCAAAGGAAACCAATCATGGCTGAACTCACGCTCGACACCGCCCGAAAAATCCTCGAGGCCGCCTTCGCCAAAGCAGGCGAGCTCAAGCTGAAGCCGCTGGTCGTGACCATCCTCGACGCGCGCGGCGTGCTCAAGCTCGCAGCGGCCCAGGACGGCACCAGCCTGATGCGCGCCGAGATCGCCCACGGCAAGGCCTATGGCGCGCTCGCCATGGGCATGGGTTCGCGCGCGCTGTTCCAGCGCGCGCAGGAGCAGGCGTATTTCATCGATGCCGTGAACACGATCGCGAAGGGCGCGCTGGTGCCGGTCCCCGGCGGTGTGTTGATCATGGACGGCACGACCTTGCTTGGCGCCGTCGGCGTCTCCGGCGACACTTCCGACAATGACGAGGCCTGCGCGGTGGCGGGTATCCAGGCGGCGGGGATGAAGGCGAATGCGGGGTGAGATTGTCATTCCGGGGCGCGCCCACTTGGCGCGAGCCCGGAATCTATTTCTCCGCATTGCTTGTTGCACGATGGATTCCGGGCTCGCGCTACGCGCGCCCCGGAATGACGCTGGAGAATGCGGCTGCACTCTCTTTGAAAATCGAATGGAGCTGAGGGACACGCTCTCGTGCCCCGGACGCAGCGCAGCGCCCTTGGCGGTGCGCTGCAGAGCCGGGGCTCAGTCGCTGCGTGTCCCCGTGCCCCCCTGGGTCCCGGCGCTGCGCAGCAACGCTGGCGCGTTGTAGCGCGTCCGGGACACGAGATCGAGCCTCCCTCACCTCCCCGTCCAGACCGGCTTCCGCTTCTCGCTGAACGCCTTCAGGCCTTCCTTGGCGTCCTCGGTCATCGCGAGCAGCGCGATCTGGCTTTCGGTATAGGCGATGCTCTCGTCGAACGACATCGAGGCGATCGCGCGCATGGCGTACTTGCCGCGGCGGATCGCGGTCGGCGATTTGTCGACGATGCGGCCGATCAGCCAGTCGACCTTGGCATCTAACTCGGCGGTGGGCACGACGTAGTTGAGGAGGCCCGCGGCCTGTGCGGCCTTGGCGTCGAACGGCTCGCCCGTGAGCGCCCATTCGTTGACGAGGCGCGGCGGCGCGATGCTCTGGAGCAGGCTCAACACCTGCATCGGGAAGACGCCGACCTTCACCTCCGGCAGGCCGAAGACGACGTGATCGGCCGCGACCGCCATATCGGTCATGCACAAGAGGCCCATGCCGCCGGCCATGCAGACACCACCGACCCGCGCAATCGCCGGCTTGGTGGCGTTCTGTGACAAACGCAGCAGATCGGCATAGTCGACATTTGGTTTGGAATGATCCATCGCGAAGGCCGCGCCGGAATTCTGCAAATCGGCGCCGGCGCAGAAAGCCTTGTCGCCCGCGCCCGTCAGCACGATGACGCGGACGTCCTTGTCGTCATGCGCGTCGCGATAGCCCTTGCTGATGCCGGCGATCACGTCGCCGTTCAGCGCGTTGCGCTTCTCCGGCCGGTTGATGGTGATCCAGAACGCCTGCCCGCGCTTCTCGGTGATGACGGCTGTGGTGTCGGTCATGGCCCGCTCGCTTCCCTGGCTCCGCTTGCAGCCATTTGCGGCAGCTCGGGCGGGAGGTGCAAGCGCAAACTGCGGCAGGCCGCTGCTTTAGCGCCTCGACACAAACTGCCATCCGATCGCCGTGCGCGCTCAGGCGGCGACCGCTTTCCTGATCCAGACCTTGTTGTCGTGGAAGGCGGCCCCGCCGATCGGCGCGATGGTGTCCGCGCCGGTGAGCATGTTGATGCCGCGACCGCCGACATGGTTCTTGTTGGGGTGGACGGACTCGGCGATCAGCACACCGCGCCGCACGCCCTCGAACAACGTTGCGATCAGCGTGGTCTCGCCACGGGTATTGCCGAGCGTGACCGCATCGCCATCCGCAATGCCCAGCGAGGCCGCATCCAGCGGGTGGATCATCACGCTGGCCCGGCCCTCGCGCGCCTGCGAGGACGGCGTCTCGTTGAACGTGGTGTTGAGGAAGCTGCGCGACGGACTGGTCGCAAGCCGGAACGGATGGGCCTGGTCGATGTGCTCGATCACCGCCCAATGGTCCGGCAGATCAGGCATCTTGTCGAAATCGCCCATGGTCTGACCGAACGGCGGATGCGCCCAATGGGCCTTGAAATGGAATTTGCCGTCGGCGTGGGCAAAGCCGTCGAGATAGTGCGAGGTGCGGAAATCAGGCTGCAGGTCTCGCCAGAGATCGGCTTCGAGGCCGGCGATGTCGCCGTGATTGCTCAGCCTCAAGGTCGCGTCGATCAATTCGCGGGGCGTCATCTCGAAGCCCGGATGCCTGGCGCCGAGCCGCGGCGCCAGCGCCTGCAACACCTCGTGGTTGGAGCGGCATTCGCCGGGCGGATCGATCAACTTCGGCCCCACCGAGATGTGCTGGTGGCCGCCGCCGTAATAGAGGTCGTCATGTTCCATGAACATGGTGGCCGGCAGCACGATGTCGGCCATCTGCGCCGTCTCGGTCATGAATTGCTCGTGGACCGCGACGAACAGGTCCTCGCGCGCAAAGCCCTGCCGGACCAGAGCCTGCTCCGGCGCCACCGTCATCGGGTTGGTGTTCTGGATCAGCATCGCCTTGACCGGGCCTTTGCCTTGCAGAGCCTCGGCATCGCCGGTGAGGATGCGGCCGATTTGCGACTGGTCGAGCGCGCGCGTCGACTTGTCGATCGCGTCGTGGCCTTCGATGATGGATTCGTTGAAGTGCCACAGCGCGAAATTGTTGAAGAAGGCGCCGCCCCCTTCATATTGCCAGGCACCGGTCACTGCGGGAATGCAATTGGCAGCGTGCATCTGCGTCGCACCATTGCGGCTGCGCGTGAAGCCATAGCCAAAGCGGAAGAAGGTTCGCTTGGTCTCCCCAACCGCTTTTGCGAACGCCTCGATCTCCGCCACCGGCACGCCGCAGATGTTCGACGCCCATTCCGGCGTGCGCGTTGTCAGATGCGCCTCGAGCTCGGCCGGACAGTCCGTGTACTTGTCCATATAGGCGCGATCGGCATAACCGTCGCGGAACAGCACGTGCATCACGGCGCAGGCGAACGCGCCGTCGGTGCCGGGGCGCAGGATAATCTTGATGTCAGCCTGCTTCATGGTCTCGTTGTCGTAGATGTCGACCGCGGCGATCTTCGCGCCGCGCTCCTTGCGCGCGCGTGAGGCGTGCGTCATCACGTTGACCTGGGTGTTGACGGGATTGGTGCCCCAGATCACGACGAGGTCGGAAAGCGCCATTTCGCGCGGATCGACGCCGGCGATCTTGCCGGTGCCGATCGCAAAGCCGATGCGCGCGACATTGGCGCAGATGGTCTGATAGAAGCGCGAATATTTCTTCACATGGGTGAGGCGGTTGAGGCCGTCCCGCATCACAAGGCCCATCGTGCCGGCGTAGTAGTAGGGCCAGATCGATTCCGCGCCGAACTCGCGCTCGGCCTCGTTGAAGCGGTGCGCGATCTCGTCCAGCGCCTCGTCCCAGGAAATCCGCGCAAACTGTCCCGAGCCCTTCGCGCCCGTTCGGCGCATCGGATACATCAGCCGTTCGGGATGATGAATGCGCTCGGCATAGCGGGCAACCTTGGCGCAGACCACGCCGGCCGTGTAGGTCTGCTTTTTCGAACCGCGGACGCGGCCGATGCTGCGGCCTTCGATCACCTCGACATCGAGGGCGCAGGCCGAGGGGCAGTCATGCGGACAGGTCGAATGGCGGATTTCGATCTTGGTGTCGAACTTGGCGTGCTGGTTCATGTCCCAGTTCGTAACACCAAAATACCGGCCAGCCGAGCGCATTTATCCGGCACGGCCCATGCGATTTGCTCAAAGCGCACGCGCCGCGGGTTCCTGCTGCAACCGCGAAGACGGATTTTGGCAGGGAATGAAGCGGCGGTTGCGCGCCGGCCGGTTTCCGACGGACGCGCGCCGCCAGCTATACAGCCAGATGCGAATGCCTTCCCTATTTGTGGAGCTGGGTGAGACCAGTCGGCGGGCCGTCGACCGCCGTCCAGCCACCGTCGACGAACAGCGTGCTGCCGCTGACATAGCTCGCGGCGTCCGAGGCGAGATAGGCGACCGCGGTGGCGACCTCGTCGGCACTGCTCCAGCGGTTGAACACGGTGTGACCGGCGTAGAGATCGTAGATGTCCGGCCGCTGCTTGAACGGGCCGGTCAGTGCGGTCTCGGCGATGCTCGGCGCGATCGCGTTGACACGCACGCCGGCGTGGCCGACCTCGGAGGCAAAGCCCTTCACCAGCAGGCCGATCGCCGCCTTGGTCGAGCCGTAGACGCCGAGGCCGGGTTCGATGGTGACTGCGCGCACCGAGGAGCAGGCGATGATGCTGCCGCCTTTCTGCGCGACCATGATGCGACCGAAGGCCTGGAAGAACCACACCGTGCCCTTGATGTTGAGATTGAGGACGCGGTCGAGATCCTCCTCGGTATAGTCGAGGATGGTCTTGCGAATGTTGAGCCCGGGCGTCGTCACGGCGATCTCGAGCCGCTGGAATTTCTGCATCACGGTCTTCGCCAGCGCGTTGACGTCCGCGGCGCTTGCGGCGTCGCAGCCAGCTGCTTCCGCCCAGCCGCCCTTGTCGCGAATGCCGGCGGCGGTCGCTTCCGCCGCATCGAACGCGCGATCGGCGCAGACCACGCGGGCGCCGAGATCCGCGAGCGCCTCGGCCGACGACTTGCCGATGCCGGAGGCGGCGCCGAGAACGACTGCCGTCTTGCCGGTGAGATCGAAGAGCTTGCGATAGTCCGTCACTGATAGCGTCTCCCTGATGTTGCCAGCCCTTGTAGCCCATCAAGAGGCGTCGCAGCCACAGCGAGAATGCAAGCGGGATCGATCAATGCAGGAGTTGCATCGAACGAACTGGCGCATCCCTGAAGACGACGTGACTTGACGCTGCCGATGAAGCCCCCTCAAGATGCCGGAACGCCGGAACCAGGTTGAGGAATGCCCATGCCGCGGAAGCTGATCGATATCTCGGTGCCGCTCACGAACGACGTGACCGCCGATCCGCCGGGCAATCACCCGACGATCCAGTATATCGATCACCAGCAGGGGCTGCCGCGCATGCTGCAGTTCTTCGATGGCCTCAAGGCGCAGGATCTGCCTGATGGTCAGGGCTGGGCCGTCGAGCAGGTCTCGCTGTCGACCCACAACGGGACGCATCTCGATGCGCCCTGGCACTTCCATCCCACCATGAACCGCGGCGAGCGATCATGGACGATCGACGAGGTACCGCTCGAATGGTGCCTGCAGCCCGGCGTGAAGCTTGACTTCCGGCATCTGCCCGACGGCTATGTGGCAAGTGCGGCCGACGTCGAGACGGAGCTGAAGCGCATCGGGCATACGCTGTCGCCGCTGGAGATCGTCGTCGTCAACACCAGCGCCGGCGCGAAGTTCGGAAGGGCCGACTACGTCAATTCCGGCTGCGGCATGGGCTATGAAGCCACCATGTACCTGCTCGAACGCGGCGTGCGGCTGACGGGCACCGACGGCTGGAGCTGGGACGCGCCGTTCGTCTACACCGCGCGGAAGTATGCCGAAACGAAAGATGCCAGCCTGATCTGGGAGGGCCACAAGGCGGGACGGCACATCGGCTATTGCCATCTCGAAAAGCTGCACAATCTCGCCCAGCTGCCATCGACCGGATTCACGATCTCGTGCTTTCCGGTGAAGATCGAGCGCGCCTCCGCGGGCTGGACCCGCGCGGTCGCCATCATCGATAGCTAGAGCAGTGATGAGATCAGTTCGATCGCCACAACGGAGGTGAACTCCCTCTCCCGCTTGCGGGAGAGGTTGCACCGAGCCCGTGGCAATCGATTCAACCTGAACCATTCCGCTTTAGGCAGACGCCGTCAGTCGTCGTCGAGGCCGCTCTCGGCGAGCTCGCGCAGCGCGTCCGTATCCAGCACCACGATGGCGCCGTGCTCGAGGCGAACCCAGTTACGTCCGGCCCAGACGCGCAATTGCTTGTTGATGCTCTCGCGCGTCATTCCCACCATCTCGCTGATTTCCTGCTGCGTGATGGCGAGCGTGCCGCTGCCGGAATCGAGCTTGCGCTCCTCGGTAAGGCCGAGCAGCGCACTCGCGAGCCGGCCCGGCAGATTCTGGAGGATCACCTGCTCGACCTGCTGGCTGGTCCAGCGCAGACGCGCGCACAGCAGCTCGATGAATTTCATCGCCAGCGCCGGCTGGCTCTTGACGAAGGGCAGGAAGTCCCGGCGATCGATGACGTAGAGCTCGCAGTTGGTGTTGGCGGTCGCATCCGCCGACCTGGGGGCGCCGTCGAGCACCGCGATCTCGCCAAAGATTTCTCCCGGGCCGATCAGATTGAGAATGGCGTTCCGCCCATCAGGCGACGAGGAGGAAATCTTGACTGTCCCCGCGACCACCGCGAACAGGCTGTTGCCGGGATCGCCCTTGGCGGCGATCGTCGCGCCGCGCTTGACGGTGGTGTGCTTGGCGTAGCGGCAGAGCTGATCGAGCGCTTCGGGCTCCAGATCCGCGAAGATCGGGTGCTTGCGCAGGACCGATAATTTGCTGCCCGCCGACTGTCGGGGATCGCCGGTCTTGTCCTGAGGCACGCCGCGGGGCTCCTAAGACTACGAGGCACTGGGTTCCTGCGTAGTCAACGTTATCAGGCTTTTCAACCGGAAAGCACGCGCGCGATTCGAGGTAAATGCCACCAAAAGGACGTGGTACGGCCGAGAATTCACATCCGAAGGATGCATGGATGCGTCTCGGCTGACGCAGAGTTGCAGGCAACACAGGCTGTGGTTGCGTCGAGCTGCCGCCGAGAGTCACCGCCGGCCCGGCAAGAGCCGGCGGTCGACACGCCGGAAGCGGACGAAGACTGAGGCGCTTCAGCTTCAGCGCTTGGTATCCGGATCGAGCCGGCCCGCGCTGGTTTGCCGGTCTGCCCAAGCCAGAACCGCGGCGAATGCGACGAAGATCGCGACGACGACGATGGTCACCAGCAATGCGTCAGCAGGCATCATGCCCCTCCCGGATTGTTTGCAGCATTGTTTTGCTGCGCACGGCCGGCGTCATTGATCGGGATCAAATGCCTTGGGGCGTTGTGGACAGGAGGTCAGGCCGCAGCCATGGCCTCGACGCGAGCCGGATCGAGCAGGCTGATGCCGCCGTGGATGATCTCGATCACGCCCTGACGCTCCAGCTTGGTGAAGGTGCGACTGACTGTTTCGATGGTGAGGCCGAGATAATCGGCGATGTCCTGACGGCTCATCGGAAGCGGTACCGTGTCGGAGAGGCCCTTGAGCGTGACCAGCCGCTCGCGCCAGCCGAGCAGAAAGGTCGCGACCTTCTCGTCGGCCGAGCGTCGGCCGAGCAGGACCATATGGTCGCGAGCCTGGCTCAACTCGCGAATGGCCAGCTCATTGATTCGCCTGAGCAGCTGCGGCCGATCCTCGATGAAACGGCTGAAGGACGCCTTTGCGAATTGGCACACGGTCACCGCACCGATCGCGTCGGCCGAGAAGTTGTGCCGGCCGGATAGATTCATCCCCAGGAAGTCACCCGGCAAGGCAAAGCCGACGATCTGCCGCCGGCCGTCGGGCAGCAACTTGTACAGCCGCATGACGCCTTCGAGAACATTGTAGAATGAGGTCGTGATCTCCTCCTCGGAGAACACGGTCTCGCCCGAGCCAAAATGGACACGGCGGCCGAGATGCTCGAATTCCCTGAGCTCGGCCGCATCCAGCGACGAACAAACCGCAGCCCCGCGCACGGCGCAATCGTCGCAGAAATGTCCGTTCGGCTCAATCGTGACCACGGAAGGCTTCATCCACCGCTCCTCGCGCCGGCTGTCCCCGACACCAGACCGAGTCCACCGCGCGACTGCATTTTACTGCATCGCGCCACAGCCGATTGACTCAGATCAAATTTGAGTGGCATCCCCGTCTTATTCTGCGCCCACGGTTCGACGGGATCACCTTCCATGCTGCAAAGCGCTCTGCGTCACGGCCTGATCGGGCTGCTTCTGGTTACGCCTGCGCTGGCGGCCCCGACCGCCGAACAACGCGGCAAGGCCTTTGCTCGGGCCAATTGCGCCCGCTGTCACGCCATCGACCGCGTCTCCAAGAGCCCGGTCGAGATCGCGCCTCCGTTGCGCACCCTGCATCGCCGCTATCCGATCGACAGCCTTGGCGAGGCGCTGGCGGAGGGCATCTACACCGGTCATGCCGACATGCCGGTCTTCGAGCTCAATCCGGACCAGATCCACGATCTCCTGTCCTACCTCAAGACGCTGGAATAGTCGGCCTCACACAGCCTGCACGGTCCAACCGATCAGCTCCTTTACGATGCGCGCGAAGGCCGCATCGAAGGCGGCGACGGCCGCGGCCGGCTCGACCTTGTCGAGCTTCTCGCTGGTCTCAATGAGGCGCGAGGCGATCACCTTGCCGTTCTTGTCGACGATCCGCGCCGAAAGTCCGATCTCGGCCCGTGCCTCACCCTCCGTGGCGATCCGGAAGCGCCGGATATCGATCAGGAGCTGGTAATCCGCCTGCCCGAAGTCCGACATGCGCAGCGGGGCGTGGGCGATGTCGTAGTTCTCGAAGCTGTCGATCAGGCGAGCCTGCACCAGTTTCGGAATGCTGTCGGCCCAGAGGAACTCCCCAAAGCCCGGCCTGTCCCCGGCGGGCGCGAACAGCATCCGCTGGGTCTGCAGCATTGCGACCGCTGTCGGCTCGGGAATCGCCAGTGAAGCGGCCAGCGTCTTGCCGGCCGGGCCGAGGTTCTGCGGCGTGCGCAGGTCGTAGGTGATCTTCTGCGCGGGCGTGCCGCCGCCGGTCATCTTCTCGAGACCCGCCAGAATCCCGTCGATCTTACCGGTGTTGCGGGCGAGCCCGTCGGAAAAGGTCTTGAAATTCGCAATAGTGTCCTTCAGTGGGCCGGAATTGTCCTGAAGCACCGTGTCGACCCGTCGCAGCGCGTCGCGCGCCGCCTGCGTCATGCTCTGGCCGGCGCCGGCCTCCGCGATCAAGGTCAAGGGCTCGCCGGATTTGGCGACGATGACGCCGCCCTCCAATGTCACCACCGGCACACCGGTGAGGCCCTGGAATTCGAGACCGACCTTGGTGTCGGAGCGGACCGGCGTCGCGGTGGCAACCGAGATCGTCGCATTGACGAAGCGCGGGTTGTCCGGCGCGAGCCCGAGCTGGGTTACCTCACCAACGCGAATGCCGTTGAACAGCACGCCGGCGCCGACCAGGAGGCCGGGCACCGGCCCCTGGAATTGCACGTGGTAGTTCGTGCGCGGCCCGATGCCGCCAGTGTTGTTCAGCCAATAGACGAAGCCGAACACCGCGAGGATCGCGGCCAGCACGAAACTGCCGATCAGCACGTAGGGAGCGCGGGTTTCCATCTCTCATCTCATCTCGTGTTGCAGCATCTGCGAGCGCTTGCCGTGGAAATAGGCGCGCACCCAGGGATGCTCGGATTGCAGCAATTGGCGCATCGGGCCGATCGCGACGATCTTGCCGTCGGCGAGCGCGGCGACGCGGTCGCAGACCGTGGTCAGGCTCGCGAGGTCATGGGTCACCATGAACACGGTCAGCTCCAGCGTCCGTTGCAGCGTCTTGATCAGCACGTCGAATTCGCCGGCGGCGATCGGATCGAGGCCCGAGGTCGGCTCGTCCAGGAACAGGATCGGCGGATCGAGCGCGAGCGCACGCGCCAGCGCCACGCGCTTGGTCATGCCGCCGGACAGCTCCGACGGATATTTGTCGGCGTCCTCGGCGCGCAGGCCGACCATTTCGAGCTTCGCGATCGCGATCTCGTCCATCAGCTCCTGCGACAGAACGAGATTCTCACGGAGCGGAAACTGGACGTTCTGGCGCACCGTCAGCGAGGAGAACAGCGCGCCCTGCTGGAACAGGATGCCCCACGCCATCGCTGCGCCTCGACCATGGCCGCCGGCGGATTGCCCCATGACCTCGATGGTCCCGCTGCGGCGCGGGATGAGGCCGATGATGGTCCGCATCAGCACCGACTTGCCGCCGCCGGACGCCCCCACGAGCCCGAGGATCTCGCCCCGGCGAACGTCGAGCGACAAATGGTCGAGCACGGTCTGACGACCGAAGCCGACCACGAGGTCACGGACGCGGATCGCGAACTCGTCTTGCGGTCCGTCCATCGTCACATTCCGATCGAGGCAAAGAAGACAGCGAACAGGCCGTCGAGCACGATGACGAGGAAGATCGACTTCACGACCGACGTCGTGGTCTGCCGCCCCAGCGACTCGGCGCTGCCCTTGACGCGCAATCCCTCGCTACAGGCCACGATCCCGATCACAAGCGCCATGAACGGCGCCTTCAGGATGCCCACCTCGAAGTGGGTGACCGAGATGGCCTCATGCAACCGCGCGATGTAGATCGCCGGTCCCATGTCGCCATAGAACTGGGCAACAAGGCCGCCGCCATAGAGCGCGGCAATGGATCCGATGAAGGTGAGGATCGGCAGGGCAATGACCAGGGCCGCCACGCGCGGCAGGATCAGGACATCGACGGGATCGAGCCCCATGGTTGAGAGCGCGTCGATCTCCTCGCGCATCTTCATCGAGCCGAGCTCGGCGGTGTAGGCGCTTCCCGACCGGCCCGCGACCATGATGGCGACGATCAGCACGCCAAGCTCACGCAGCACCAGGATGCCGACCATGTCGACCGTATACGACTCCGCGCCGAATCTGCGGAAGTGGAAAAAGCCCTGCTGCGCAATGATGGCGCCGATCAGGAAGGTGATCAGCGCGACGATGGGGATCGCCTGCCACCCGATGCGGTAGAGCTGATAGACCAGTGACGTCAGCCGCAGCGAACGCGGCCTGCGCAGCACGCCGATCACGGCCATGAATAATGCGCCGAGCATCTGGAGGAAGACCGTGATGTCTTCCCGCGCCCCGACCGTGGACTTGCCGAGATCGCCCAGCCTCGCCAGGACCGGATTGGGTGCAGGCGCCGGGGCCGGCGTGTGGCGGTTGACCTGGCGCACCTCGTCCATCAGCCCGCTGAAATGGTCGGCGACGCCGACGAATTCGGCCGATCTGCCTGATGATGCGGCCCTGCGCGACAGCTTTTCAAGGACCCAGGCGCCGAGCGTGTCGAGCGCGCTGATGCCCGACATGTCCAGGGTTACGACGCGCGACCGGTCGACGTCGCCTCCGACCGAGCGGGACAAAGTTTCGAGCGTCACCACATTGGCGGCAGTCCAGGGCCCTTCAGGGCGCAATTTCAGCTCGTCGCCGGACGGCGTCGCGAGCAACAGCGGTTCGTGGTTCACGCTTCCACCTCATCGGGACAATCGGTCCCCATTCAGCCGGCATTTCTAGGCTAGCATGTGGCGCCCGGTTTGACCTGTCTCAAGAGACGAACACGCCCTGCCTCTTGACGCAAATCAAGCGCGGTCGCACGGGCGGGTCCTAGACTTGCCTCGATTCAACGAGGATACCGGATCCATGTTCGACAGTGACAGGATGGGCGAAGAACTGCGGGCGCTGAAGGTTGACGTCACACGCCTGCTGAGCACCGCCGGCGAGGAGATGTTCGAGAACTCGAAAGACCGCGCTGAGGCTCTCGCCGATCAGATCAGGGCCGCGCTCACCGAGCTCGGCGAGACCGTCGAACAAGAGCAGGTGCAGCTCCAGGGCCTCGTTGCAGAGCGTCCGATCACATCGCTCGCCTCCGCCTTCGCGCTGGGCGTGGTCGTCGGCTTCATGTTGAGGAGACACTAGGTGAATACCGAGAACGTGGTCAAACATTTGCGCGTGCTGTGGCGTACCGACAGAATCATCGCGGACATCAGGCTGCGCCATCTGCTGATCGGCCTCGGCCTGCGCGCCTTCGCGGCGCTGATCGCCGCGTTCGGGCTCCTGATGCTGGAATTGTCCGCCTATTTCGCGCTGGTGCAGATCTGGAGCGCAATTGCCGCGGCTGCGATCCTCGGCGCCGTCAATTTCGTCATCGCGGCCGTTCTCTTCGTGATCGCCGGCCGCGCTCCGTCGGGACGTGACATCGAGCTTGCCAACGAAATTCACGGCGCCTCGATCGAAGCCCTCCAGCTCGAGGCGCGCGCGCTCCAGGCCCAGGTGTCGGGCGCGGTGCATCATCCGCTCAGCACGATCGTGCCGGTGCTGCTGCCGCTGATCGCAATCATCATCAAGAACCTGCGGACGCCGGCCAAGGCGTCCGCCGATGCGACATCGGCCGAAGCACGTTCATGAAGCCCCGCACCTTGCGCTGATATGCTCCAGCGCACGCTCAAAGCTTCAACTTGACGTCGCAAAGGTCAGGCTCGGACGGATCCGGCTTGACCTCGAAGCCGAGCTGCCGGCACATGTCGAGCATCACGGTGTTCTCCTGGAGCACGTCGCCCGATATAGCCTTCAGTCCTTCCGACCGCGCATAGTCGATGATCAGCTGCATGAGCGCCCAGCCGAGCCCCCTGCCCTTGAGATCGGACCGTAGCAGGATCGCGTATTCGCCGCTCTCGTAGATCGAGTCCGAATGGAGCCGGACGACGCCGACCATTTCGCCGGTGGCCTCGTCGAATGCGATGAAGGCCATCGCGCGCGCATAGTCGAGCTGGGTCAGGCGTGCGATGAATTCGTGGGTGAATTCCTTCATCGGTGCGAAGAACCGCAGACGAAGGTCATGCGGGGTGACGTGGCCCAGGAATTCGTGGATGATCGGCTCGTCCTCGGGCCGCATGGGCCGCACGAAGATGCGCCAGTCGTCCTTGAGCTCGAGGCGGCGCTCCCATTGCGACGGATAAGCGCGAACGGCGAAATTGGCCGGGCCGGAGCCGACAAACTTCCGCTGCGGCGACCCGACCGCAACGCGGGCATCGACCGCGGTCACGCCGGTTTCGTCCGCCAGCAGCGGATTGATGTCGAATTCGTGGATCTCGGGAATGTCGGCCGCCATCTGCGCGAGCTTGACCAGCACCATGGCGACGGCGTCCGGCTTCACAGCCGGCACGTCCCGGTAAGCGCGGAGCAGCCGCGACATGCGCGTGCGCTCGATCAGGTCGCGGGCCAACTGCAGATCGAGCGGCGGCAGCGCGAGCGCCTTGTCATTGATGATCTCCACCGCCGTCCCGCCCCGGCCGAAAACAACGACCGTGCCGAAAGTCGGATCGTCGGCGAGGCCCAGGATCAGCTCGCGCGCTTTCGCCTTGACGACCATCGCCTGGACGATGACGCCGCCGATGCGCGCCTCCGGACGCAGCTTTTTCGCGCGCGCGATGATGCCCGTGGCGGCCACTCGGACTGCTTCAGGCGTGGTCAGGTTGAGAACGACGCCGCCGACGTCGGATTTGTGGACGATGTCCCGTGACATGATCTTCAGCACGACGGTGTCGCCCTGTGCGAAGATGTCGTTCGCATAGGCCACCGCCTGCTCGACATCGGTCGCCGCATAGGTCGGAACCATCGCGATGTCATAGGCTTCGAGCAGGTGCTTGATCTCGACAGGCTCGAGCCATTCACGGCCATCCGCGACCGCGGCGGTGACGATCTGCCTCGCTCCCCGGGCATCCGGAACGAAGGTATCAGGCATCGCGGGAGGAACCTGGCTCAGCTCCTCCACCACCTCGCGGTGCCGGACCAGATACATGAAGCCGCGCACGGCGTCGTCCTCGGTCGGATAGTTCGGCACACCGGCGCTGGAGAGTGTCTGGATGATGTGCTGATCGGCTCCAACCCAGGCCGCCAATACGGGCTTCGCCCAGCTGCGGTGCTGCTCGCGATATTTTCTGACGAGCTCCGTCACGGTCGTGGCGATCTCGGCGGCCGAGGCGATCGCCGTTTGCACGTTGAGGACCAGGACTGCGTCGTTGTCACGATCGGCCAGCAGCTCCTCCAGCGCCACCGCGTAGCGCGAGGCGTCGGCATCACCCACGATGTCAACGGGATTCGCACCGGACCAGGTCGGCGGCAGCGCTGCGTCGAGCTTCTTGCGCGCCTCGGCCGAGACGGTTGCCGGAATTCCTCCGAGGTCGACCAATCGATCGATGGCAAGGACGCCGATGCCGCCGCCGTTGGTCAAGATGGCGAGACGCTTTCCCGTCGGCGATTCGACACGGCCGAGCGTCTCGGCACAATCGAACAGCTCACGCAGATCGGAGACCCGCAGGACACCCGCGCGGCGGAACGCCGCGTCGTAGACAGCGTCGGCGCCGGCGAGCGCACCGGTGTGCGTGGCAGCCGCCTTCGCGCCCTGCGCCATGCGGCCGGATTTCACCACGACGACGGGCTTCACGCGCGCCGCGGCGCGCGCCGCCGACATGAACTTGCGCGCGTCCTTGATGGCCTCGATGTAGAGCAGGATCGCGCGGGTCTTGTGATCCATCGCGAAATGGTCGAGCAGATCGGCAATATCGACGTCGATCTGATCGCCGATAGAAACGATGCCGGAGAATCCGACGCCGCGCTGCGCGGCCCAATCGACCATGCCGGCGGCAATTGCACCCGATTGCGAGATCAGCGCGAGGTTACCCGCCCCCGGCATGTGCGCGGCGAAACTGGCATTCAGGCTGACGCCGGGCATCATGATGCCGAGGCAGTTCGGCCCGATCAGCCGCATGCCGTATTTTCGGGCAGCAGTGCATGTGGCCTCGTGCAGCGATCCCGGTCCCTGGCCGAGCCCGGCCGAGACGATCAGCGCGCCCGCAGACCCGAGACGCCCGGCCTGGTCGACAATGCCTGGAATCTCGCCTGCGGGGGCGGTAATGACCACGAGCTCAGGCACGAAGTCCAGCCTGTCCAGGCTCTTCACCGCCGCGACGCCGCCGATCTCGGCGTGGCGCGGATTGACGAGGCCAAACTGCCCCTTGAATCCGGCCTTGCGAATGTTCTCCAGAACGGCGCGGCCCACGGATCCCGAGCGGGCGCTCGCCCCGACAAGCGCGACCGAGCGCGGCGACAGCAGGTTGTTCAGACGATAGGTTGACATGAAAGAAAATGCGCCGGGTCAGCGGCGGTTCCGATTGGTTGACGATCAAGACGAAAGAAGGAGCCTAGTGCGAGATCATAACCCAGCACGGTGGCTGGCCAATGACGGTCTTTGTCACACCGCCCCAGACGATCTCGTTCAGGCGCGAATGATGATAGGCGCCCATGACGATCGCATCGATGCCATGGGAATTCGCCCAGCTTCCCAGTACCTTGCCGATCGAGCTGCCGCCGCCTTTCGTCGCTTCGAACGAGGCATCGACCCCATGTTCCCTCAAATGATCGACGAGAGCCGTACCGGATTGCACGACCGCCTCGGTCTTGTCGTCCGCCACGGTCACCACGCGGACCGAGGTCGCTGCCCGAAGAATCGGCAACGCGTCGCCGACCGCACGCGCGGCGCGAGCAGAGTGATCCCAGGCAATCATGACGTTTTCGAATTCAGGCCGAAGCTCGTCCGCGAGATGCTCGGGACAGAGCAGAAGCGGCCGGCCGGATCCGAACAAGAAGGCTTCGACAATGCCCTCTGTTCGACTGTCGTGCGGTTTCACGGGAACCAGCGTAAGGTCGCTGAAGCGGGCATGCTCGGCCAGGATCGCGCCGATCTGATCCGCAGGCACCTTGCCCGATCGGCTCTGGGCGCGAATGTTGGCGCGGGAGGCTGCGCTGGTGAAGGCATTCAGGAGCTGCTGCATGTCGCCGGCTTCGGGGCCGGCGTGCTCGGAATCGCGATCGTGAGGCAGCATCACCCTCGGTCGCTCGAAGATCTCTTCCTCTAGCGCGAGCGCGGTGATCCTGGCACCGAGATCGGCGGCAACAGCCACGCATTTCTCTATCGCGACCACAGCCGGTCCGCGCGGCTGGCCGACAAGGGGCAGAAAGACGTCCTTGATGGGCATCCGCATTCTCCTGGGTCGCCACGATAGGCCGGCGCGCGTCGAGGCACTTGATCCTCGTCAAGCGCAAAAAGACTCTATCCGGTCATCCGGGAACAGGCGTTGACCAGCGTCAAGGACTGGTCGCTTGGTCATTCTATGAATAACTCAATCGGAGCGGTTCGCCCCGGAGAGACTCATGCGTGCGATGGTGTTGCCGGCTCCACGAGCGCGGCTCCAGATGGAGGAGCGGTCTGACCCGATTCCCGGCGAGGGTCAGCTCCGGGTGAAAATCGGCGCCTGCGGCGTATGCCGGACCGATCTTCATCTCGTCGATGCCGAGCTGCCCGATATTCGTTATCCGATCGTGCCTGGGCACGAGATCGTCGGCCGGGTCGACCTCGTTGGGCCGAATGTGACAACACATGCGCCTGGCGACCGGGTCGGCATTCCCTGGCTCGGCTTCACCTGCGGAAAATGTCGATTCTGCCGGGAGGGCATGGAAAACCTGTGTGACGCACCGCTCTTCACGGGCTATACGCGCGACGGCGGCTACGCGACCCACACCATCGCCGACGCACGCTACGCTTTTCCGCTCGGTGAGGCCGGCAGCGACGTGGAGATTGCGCCCCTGCTGTGCGCAGGGCTGATCGGCTGGCGCTCGCTGGTTCTGGCCGGCCCCGCCGACCGGCTCGGCCTCTACGGCTTTGGCGCAGCCGGCCACATCATTGCGCAGGTCGCGATTTGGCAGGGACGATCCGTCCATGCATTCACGCGACGCGGCGACGCCGCTGCACAAGACCTTGCACGTCGTCTCGGCGCGGTCTGGGCGGGGTCATCGGACGAAGCGCCCGACGAGCCGCTCGACGCCGCCATCATCTACGCACCAGCCGGCGAGCTCGTTCCGGCCGCGTTGCGCGCCGTCCGCAAAGGCGGGCGCGTCGTATGCGCCGGCATCCACATGACCGACATTCCAAGCTTTCCGTATGACTTGCTCTGGCAGGAACGGCAGTTGGTCTCGGTCGCCAATCTGACCCGGCAGGATGGCCTCGATTTTCTAAAGGTCGCCCCGCAAGCCGGCGTGCGTACCGAGACGACGGCGTTTCCGCTCGATCAGGCCAACGAGGTTCTTGGCAAGCTGCGGAATGGCCAGATTCTCGGCGCGGCCGTGCTGACGCCGTGATGGTGCTTCGAATGCCCGCTCCGATCGAGGATGAAACGGCGGCCCAGGAGCGCATCTTCCAGATGCTGACCGACCATCCCGGCGTGACGCGGATCGACACGCATGGAGCCTCGGTGTTCCTGGATGCAAAGCGCGCGCTGAAGATCAAGCGCGCCGTCCGCTTTCCGTTCCTTGACTATTCGACACTCGAGAAGCGCAAGGCGGCCTGCGAGGAGGAGATCAGGATCAACCGGCCGCTGGCGCCGCAGATCTATCACGGCGTCGTGGCGATCACCGAAGAGCCGGATGGATCTCTGAAGGTCGACGGCGCCGGCCGGCCGATCGAATATGCGGTCGACATGTCGCGTTTCGACGAAAACAGGACACTGGATCATCTGGCAAAGGCCGGCCCGCTGGAGGCGCAGCTCGCCTCGGCTGCCGCTGACGCAATCGCGGCGTCGCACGCGGCGGCGACCCGCGGCGACGGAGAAGCCTGGGTCTCATCCATCCCGGCCCTGATCGACGGCAACAGTGACGGCCTGCGGGCCGGCGGACATTTCAACGCGGAAGACATCGAAAGGCTCGGCAAGGCGTCGCACGAGGCGTATCTGCGTATTCGTCCCCTGCTCGCAGAGCGCGGCCGCCAGGGCTTCGTGCGCCGCTGTCATGGCGATCTGCACCTCGCAAACATCGTTCTGATCGATGATCGGCCCGTGCTGTTCGACGCCATCGAGTTCGATGCGCAGATGGCAACGGTCGACGTGCTCTACGATCTCGCGTTCACCCTCATGGACCTGTTGCAGCACGACCAACTGCGCGCGGCGAATATCGCCATGAACCGCTATCTTGCAGCGACGCCGGCCGACAATCTCGATGCGCTCTCGGCCCTGCCGCTGTTCATGTCCATCCGTGCGGCGATCCGCGCCCAGGTGGCCCTGGCACGGCTGAAGCGGCCGCATTCCGATCGTCCCGGCATCCTCGACCAGGCACAGCGCTATTTTGACCTCGCCCGGATGCTGATCCGTCCTCCTGCCCCGCGTCTGATTGCGGTCGGGGGACTGTCCGGCACCGGAAAGACCGTTCTGGCGTACGCGCTCGCGCCGCTCGTCGCGCCGCATCCGGGAGCCGTCGTGCTGCGCAGCGATCTGGTCCGCAAGCAAATGTTCGGGGTCGAGGACACGCAACGCCTTTCGCCATCCGCCTATACGCCGGAGGTCACGGCCCGCGTCTACGACACGCTGGCTCAGCGCGCCCGGCGGGTGCTAGCGCAGGGCCATTCGGCGATCATCGACGGCGTATTCGCCCGTGAGGACGAACGCGACGCGATCGCCGCGCTGGCGCGAGAGCGCAACGTGGCGCTGAACGGTCTATTCCTGGTCGCAGATCTCGCGACCCGGCAGGCACGGATCGGAGGCCGCCGGGGAGACGCATCGGACGCCACGCAAGAGGTTGCCGCGCTGCAAGAGCACTATAAGATCGGCCATGTCGGCTGGGCGACCATCGATGCATCCGGGACAGAAGAGCAGACGCTGCAGAACTGCCGGGACGCGATCGCCAAAAGGCAAACAACGCAACCTGATTGATGCGGGCAAGGATGTCGGGACCCACCACAAGCTCGAGGGCGACCACGCGTGCCAAGCCGGCGACGCGGCGCAATACCCTGCCCGGCCGCCTCAGCCCCGGCATGGCCTGCGACACGGCCTTCCGGATCATCGCCCGCCGTCACCTCGATGCCGTGATCGCTCAGCACGACGGGACCTGCCGCGGCGACCCCGAAGCTCTGCACCAGATCCGCATCGCACTGACGCATCTGCGTACTGCCATCCGCTTCTTCTCGCCGATGGTCGACGACGCCCTGCGCCCGAACGTCTGGGCCGAACTGAGATGGCTGAACGGCCAGCTCGGCATGGTGCGGGATCTCGATGTGGCGATCGAGCGGGTCGTCGCCGAGAGTGGCGACGAACTCGCCGTGATCGCCGAGCTTCAGCAGTGGGACGAGAAACGGGCCGAAAGCCACAGGCTGCTGGCGCGTGCGCTGCAATCCGCACGGTACCGCCGCCTGGTCGAGCAGACCTCGACGTGGATCGAAAGCGGCCCCTGGTCGACCCGGCGCAGCAAGGAGACCATTCGACTGCGCCGCCGCACGCTCGCCGAACACGCGATGGAGCGGCTGACCGAGTGGGAGACGAGGCTGCTCAAGAAAGCGCGAAGACTCCGCAAGCTCGACGTCGAGAAACGACACAAGCTGCGGCTTCTCAACAAGCGGCTGACCTATTCGATCGAATCGCTCCAGGACCTGTTCGCCGCGGAAACGCCGACGAAACACAAGTCCATCCTCAAGCAATTGCGCAAGGCACAAAGAGCGCTCGGACAATTGAACGACGATGCACGAGGACAGGCGCTGGCGGCGTCCTTGAACGGCGCCGGCCTCGGTGCCTCCGATCGCTTTCTCAACCGAAAGCGGGAAAAGAAGCTGTTGCGAACCGCGTCGGTGGCCTACCGGAAATTGGACAAGGCCAAGCCGTTCCGCTCCTCGGATCTCGCGCCGGGCTCCGAGCCGGAGGTTTAGGTGTGAACATAGTCTCCCGGCGCATCGGGCAGGCCGGGTGCGACTCCAAACCCAATCTGCGGCGGATCGCAGGGCGCGCCGGAACGCGCCGCGAGCCATTTGGCCCATTCCGGCCACCACGACCCTTCAACCCGCGGAGCCAGCTTCAGCCATTCATCCGCACCGACATAGGGCGCATCAGCAGCCTTGGTCAGGACCTGATAGCTGTGGCCGGGCTCCTCCGGAGGCGCCACGACACCGGCATTGTGACCGCCGCTGGTCAACAGGAACGTCACGTCAGCATCGACCTGATAGTGGATCTTGTAGACGGATCGCCATGGCGCCACGTGATCGGCGAGCGTGCCGACCACGAACATCGGCACGTGAATATCGGAGAGCGAAACACTCCTGCCTCCGACGAGATAGCGCCCTCCCGCCAGATCGTTGTCGAGGAACAGCCTGCGCAGATACTCCGAATGCATGCGATAGGGCAGCCGCGTGGCGTCGGCGTTCCAGGCCATCAGGTCGCTCGGCGGCGCGCTCTCGCCCATCAGATAGTCATGTGACAGCCGCGACCAGATCAGTTCGTTCGAGCGCAGCAACTGGAAGGCGCCGGCCATCTGCGTCGTGTCGAGATAGCCGCGCTGCCACATCATGTCTTCGAGAAAGGCCACCTGGCTCTCGTTGATGAAGAGCGTCAGCTCTCCGGCCTCGGTGAAGTCGGTCTGCGCGGCAAGGAGAGTGACCGAGCCGAAGCGGTTATCACCGTCGCGCTCCATCGCGGCGGCGGCGATCGACAGCAATGTGCCCCCCAGACAATAGCCGAGCGCATGGGTCTTCCGACCCGGCATGATCAGGCCGATCATGTCCAGCGCCGCCATGACGCCCAGCCTGCGATAATCGTCGAAGGCGAGATCCCGATCCCTCGCATCCGGGTTGCGCCAGGAAATCGCGAACACGGTGAAACCTTGACCGGTCAGATATTTGACCAGCGAGTTCTGCGGCGAGAGATCGAGGATGTAATATTTCATGATCCAGGCCGGCACGATCAGGATCGGCTCGGGCCGCACCTGCGCGGTGGTCGGATAATACTGAATCAGCTCGATCAGCTCGTTGCGGTAGACGACCTTGCCGGGTGAAACCGCCACCGACTTGCCGACCACGAACTGCCCGTCGTCGGCCAGTTTCGAGTTGGAGAGCAGGCGCATCAGGTCGCTGCACCAGTTCTGCCAGCCGAAGACGAAATTCTCCCCGCCGCTCTGGAACGCCTTCTCCAGCACCTTCGGATTGGTCGCAGCGAAGTTCGACGGCGCCAGCATGTCGAGCATCTGGCGCATCGAGAACTCGACGATGGCCTCATTTGCGTGCGACACGCCGCGTACGCCCGTCGCAGCATCGCGCCACCAGCGCTCTCCGAGCAGAAACGCCTGCGCCACCAGGTTGAACGGCGCGATCTCCCATTGCGGTCCGCTGAAGCGGCGATCCCGCTGCTGCGGCTGGATCACGGACCACGGCTTTTGCCCAGGCGACATCGCGTGCGCAGCAGCTTCCACGAGCCGGCCGCCGTCGCGAAGGATGTTGCGAGAAATCTCCATCTGGCGCTGAGGCGCCGCGGCCAGATGCGAGCTCCAATCGAGCCAGGCGAGCGACAAGGCAAGCGGCGATATCCCGCCCGTGAATCGCGCCAGCATCGCGTGAAAGGCGCGGTCCAGAGGATATGGCTCTGATGCAGGCATGGAATCAGCCGCGACCGGAGTGCTTTCGAGTTTTTCGGAGCTCACAAACGAGGCTTCGCGACCAGCGACGGGATCGGCGGGGAGAACCTGCACCGCCGGCTCTTCAGCCCGTGGAAATTTCTGCACGACGCTCATGGCTCATGTTCCTGCGGGCTTCAGTTGTACGTGGCTAAAGGGTATCGCGAGGCGTCGATGCCGTGTTGAGCTGCATCAATCCCGGGTCCGGATCACAATTTCTCAATCGGGATCGACCGTGTTCGCCCGATTGACTTGTGTCAAACAGCACCTCGATACCCGAGCTAGGTTACGCGCATCGAAGTTTCAATAAGCAAAGCGGAGTCGTCCATGCGCGCCCACCAGATCATGACCCGGTCGGTCATCTCGGTCACCCCCGACACCAGCATCGTCGAAGCGGCAAATATCATGCTGAAGCGGCATGTCAGCGGACTCACGGTGGTCGACGAGACCGGCAAGCTAGTCGGCGTCGTGTCGGAAGGAGATTTCATCCGCCGCAGCGAAATCGGCACCGGGCGCAAGCGCGGACGCTGGCTTCGCTTCATCCTCGGTCCGGGCAAATCCGCCAGCGATTTCGTCCATGAGCACGGACGCAAGGTCTCGGAAGTGATGACCGACTCGCCCGTGACGATCACCGAGGATACGGCGCTCGCGGAGATCGTCGATCTCATGGAGCGGAACAACATCAAGCGGCTGCCGGTCGTGCGTGGCGACAAGGTCGTCGGGATCGTATCCCGCGCCAATCTGCTGCAGGCGGTGGCGGGGCTCGCCCGCGAAGTGCCGGATCCCACCGCGGATGACGACCACATTCGCACACGCATCATCGATACCATGGAGAAGAGCGACTGGTGCCCGTTTGGATTGAACGTGATCGTGCGCAACGGTATCGTTCACCTCAGCGGCGTCATCACCGAAGAGCGCGCGCGGCAGGCCGCGGTCGTCGCCGCGGAGAACGTCGAGGGCGTGAAGAAGGTGCACGACCATCTGTGCTGGGTCGACACCATGTCGGGCGTCTATCTGAACTCGCCCGAGGACGACGAGCTCGCCCAAGCGAGCTAACCAAGGCGAGCTGATCAGGGAGAGCCGATCCCGGCAGATTTCAGCGAGGAATGACGGCGGTGGCTTCGATTTCGACGCGCGCCGCCTTCTCCACGAGGCGGACTACCTGAACCAGCGCCATCGCAGGATAGTGGGCTCCGAAGACGTCGCGATAGATCCTGCCCAGTTCCTTCAGATTGGCCAGGTACTCGTCCATGTCGACGACGTACCAGGTCAGGCGCACGAGGTGCTCGGGCCGGGCACCGGCCTCGGCCAGGATCGCGGCGATGTTGTCCAAGGTCTGGCGCACCTGCGCGACGAAGCCTTCCGCGAGGCGCTCTTCTGCATCCCAGCCGATCACCCCGCCGGTGACGACGATACGCCCTTCGGCAGCCATGCCGTTGGCATAACCTTTCGGAACCGGCCAGCCCGATGGCTGCAGGATCTGCGCCCTGATGCGCGTTCCTTCCTCGGCTGCCGTCGGCAGCACCGCGAGTTGCGAGCCTTTCGGGGGCGTCACGGACAATTCTCTATCCTTCTCTCATTCCGCAGCGACGCCTGAGGACGTCGCCGCGACCTGCGCCAGCTGCCGCAGGGCAAAGCGCTTCAGCTTGCCGGTTTCGGTCTTCGGCAATTGCGTCACGAACTCGATCGCGCGCGGATATTTGTACGGCGCGATCTCGCGTTTGACATGCTCCTGCAGCTCCGCCACGAGCTGCGCGTCCGCAGTCACGCCGGGCGCGGCGATGACATAGGCCTTCACGATCATGCCGCGCGCCTCGTCGGGGGCGCCGACCACGCCGCACTCGGCAACCGCCGGATGCGTGAGCAGCGCCGCTTCGACGTCGGTCCCTGCGATGTTGTAGCCGGCCGACACGATCATGTCGTCGGAGCGCGACTGGTACCAGAAATAGCCGTCGCTATCCATCAGATAGGTGTCGCCGGTGATGTTCCAGCCGTTCTGGACGTATTTGCGCTGCCGCTCGTCGGCCAGATAGCGGCAGCCGGTCGGCCCGCGCACCGCGAGACGGCCCATCGTCCCGGGCGCAACGTCGCAGCCCTCATCATCGACGATCTTGGCTTCATAGCCCGGCACGGGCTTGCCGGTGGCGCCGGGGCGGATCTCGTCCTCGGTCGCGCTGATGAAGATGTGCAGCATCTCGGTCGAACCGATGCCGTCCATCAGCTTGATCCCGGTGGCCTTGAACCAGGCATCGAAGGTCGGCTTGGGCAGCGTCTCGCCCGCGGAGACGCATTTGCGAAGCGAGGAGATGTCGCGGCCCGGCAGCTTGCCGATCATGGCGCGGTATGCGGTCGGCGCGGTGAAGCAGACCGTCGTCTTGTACTGCTCGATCGCCGACAGCAGGTCGTCCGGCGTCGTCTTCTCAAGCACGACAAAGGAGGCGCCGATATGCATCGGAAACAGCACGCCGCCGAAGCCGAAGGTGAAGGCGAGCGGGGCCGAGCCGATGAAACGATCCTTCTGCCCGGCGCGCAGGATGTTGCGCGCGTAACCGTCGCAGACCGCGAGCATGTCGCGGTGGAAATGCATGGTGCCCTTGGGATCACCTGTCGTGCCCGAGGTGAAAGCGATCAGGCAGATGTCATCGGCGGCGGTATCGAGAGCCTCGAACTCCGGGCTCGCATCCGCGATCAGCGCTTCGAGCGAATCGGAAGCGCCGTTGCCCCAATAGACGACGCGCTCGAGACCGGGCGCTGCGGCCTTCGCCTTCTCCATCTCATCGGAGAGTTTTCCGTCGCACAGTGCCAGCGTGATCGCCGCTTTCTGGATCGGATAAGACAGCTCCTTGGCGCGGAGCAGCGGCATCGTCGCCACGACGATGCCGCCGGCCTTGATCACCGCGAGATAGGTCGCAACCATCATGGGGTTGTTGGCAGAGCGCAACAGCACCCGGCCGCCGGGAACGAGATTGAGCTTGCCGACCAGCACGTTGGCGATGCGATTCACCAGCGCCTGCAGCTCGCGATAGGTGTAGCTGACGGAAGGGCTGATGACGCAGGGCGCCTCGCCATGTCCCTGCTCGACCCAGCGATCCAGGAAATAGCTGACGCAGTTCAGTCGCGGGGGGTAGTGCAGCTCCGGCCGCGTGAAGATGAATTCGGGCCAGAGCTCGCGCGGCGGCAGATGTTGCCGCGCGAACGTATCGACATGGGCCGTCGCGGCGTTGTCGTCACACGAACCCGACATTTGAATCTTGGCGGCGTTGGCCATCGCACGCTCCTTTCAGCATGGATTGCACCCGGCAGCACGATCTGGAAACATTTTAGGCTTAAAACAATTCGGCGCAATAGCGGATTTTGGGCATGCCGTGCTTTTTCCTGCGGCAAGAGGGATCGGCGCCCCGCCCAGCGGCGGGACTTACGACCGGCGGCGCGCGGCCGATTTCTGCGCGGACGCCTTGGTCTTGGCCAGGAGCCGCATCAGCTCGCGCACGTCCTTCGGGGTCAGGTCGGCGAAGAGATCGGCGATCCAGGTTTCGTGTTCCGCAGCCATTCGGCGAAACTCGGCGCGTCCGAGCTTCGTGAGTCGGATCACCTGGACGCGGCGGTCCGTCTCCGAGGTCCGGCGGTCGAGATGACCGGAGTCCACCAGACGCTCCACGAGGCCGGTCACATTGCCGTTCGACACCATCATCCGCTTGGAAACATCGGACAGCGTCATGCCGTCAGGCGCCTTGTCGAGCTGCGCCATCAGGTCGAAACGGGGCAGCGTGACGTCGAAACGCTGCCGCAGCCGGCCGCGCACCTCGCCCTCGATCAGCGTCGTGCAGGTCAGGAGCCGCAGCCACAGCCGAAGCTCTTCGGCGTGGTCCTCCGGCGTTTCGACGGCCTTGGTCTCGGAATCGAGCATGTTGATGCAGCCACTCACGGCCGGCATTGGCGCCGGCACGGATTCCCCAACGTTTTGAGCTTCAAATAAATCGGAGCCGGCTGCAAGTCCAAAGCTGCAACAATCAACCGCAGGACAATTTCTTTAGGCTTCAAACAATTGGCGCGCCACTTGCATGCGCCGCTCCCCGCAGAATGCGACGCCTCGAGCTCGGCTTGCCGCGGCGACCATCATCGGCATAAGTTTGAATTTGGAGTACGTGGCTTGCAGCGCAGGCCAATCGTCACGAGGGGCAGATCATGAAGACGCAAATGACCTTGGCCGCGGCCGCCGTGCTGCTCGGCACCGTAGTGCCCCCTGCCCTTGCCCAGGAAAAAATCAAGCTGGGTGTAATCGTGACCCTGTCGGGGCCTGCCGCCGCGCTTGGCCAACAGGTTCGGGACGGCTTCACGCTTGCCTTGAAAGATCTCGGCAGCAAGATGGGCGGCCGCGATGTCGAGGTCGTCGTCGTCGACGACGAGTTGAAACCGGATGCAGCGGTGACCAAGGTCAAGGGCCTTCTCGAGCGCGAGAAGGTCGACTTCGTGGTCGGACCGATCTTCTCCAACATCCTCCAGGCGATCCACCGGCCCATCACGGAATCGAAGACCTTCCTGATCAGCCCCAATGCCGGGCCGTCGACCTTTGCCGGCAAGGACTGCAACCCGTTCTTCTATGTGACCTCGTATCAGAACGATCAGGTGCACGAGATCCTCGGCAAAGTCGCGCAGGATCGCGGCTACAAGCGCATGTACCTGATGGTGCCGAACTATCAGGCCGGCAAGGATTCGGCGGCCGGGTTCAAGCTCGACTACAAGGGCGAGATCGTCGAAGAATCCTACATGCCGCTGAACACGCTGGACTTCCAGCCGGAGTTGTCCAAGATCTCGTCGCAGAAGCCCGATGCACTGTTCACGTTCATGCCCGGCGGTCTCGGCGTCAATCTCGTCAAGCAATACCGGCAGGCCGGCCTTGCCGACACCATTCCGGTGCTCTCGGCTTTCACGGTGGATGAATCGACCCTGCCGGCGCAGCAGGACGCCGCAGTCGGCATGTTCGGCGGCGCGAACTGGGCGCCCAATCTCGACAATCCCCAGAACAAGAAATTCGTTGCGGCCTATGAGGCCGCTTATAACATCGTGCCCGGCACCTACGCCTTTCAGGCCTATGACGCCGCGATGCTGATCGACAGCGCGGTCAAAGCGGTGAAGGGCGATCTATCGAACAAGGACGCCGTTCGGGCGGCGCTCAAGAAGGCCGACTTCACCTCGCTGCGCGGCACCTTCAAGTTCAACACCAACGGCTATCCCATCCAGGATTTCTACCTGACCAAAGTCGCCAAGCGTCCGGACGGCAAGTTCCAGACCGAGATCGTCCAGAAGGTCTTCGAGAACTACGGCGACCGCTATGCCAAGGACTGCAAGGCGGCGAACTGAGCATGATCCGGACCCGAAGGGCCGCGGTAGCGCAAAGTGCGCAGCGGTTTTCCGAGAAAGATCGTGCTCTGACGATAGCCGCGTATCGCGTTACGGGAGGACTGCAATGAAGAGCGAAATCACCGGCATTACCCGGGCGAATGAGGGCATCCAGGGCATTTCCTGGAACATCCTCGGCCAGACCTATGTGCCGAAGAGCTACGCCGAGCACAGCTTCTCCTGGCACGCGACACTTCCGCCGGGCACGTTTGTGCCGCCGCACATTCATCCCGATCAGGATGAGTATCTCTACATGCTGGAGGGCAAGCTCGATTTCGTGCTCGGCAATTCGGAGTCGCAGGCGACCGCCGGCGACCTGATCCGGCTCGGCATGGGCGTGCCTCACGGCATCTTCAACAAGTCGGAGCAGACCGCAAAAGTTCTGTTCTGGGTCTCCCCGAGCCGCAAGCTGTTCGACCTGTTCTGGGGCCTTCACAACATGAAGGAGCAGAAGCCCGAGGACGTGGTGGCGCTGGCCGCCGAGTTCAACATCCACTTCCTGCCGCCGCCGCCCGGCGGCTAGAGCGTTTCACATTTTGATTGAAGCATAACCGGCGCTTGCGAAGTAGTTTGCGCATTCGCGAGGCTGGATGTCTTGGACGAGGTGACCGATATGGCGCCAGGTGTCCTCGATGGTGCGCTTCTG